>Ga0101944_10000050_pt1 | contig 412734 bp, 295 predicted proteins | sample DewCreD2012metaG_FD_75245 | JGI IMG/M metagenome (GOLD analysis project Ga0101944, IMG submission 75245) | Hot spring sediment bacterial and archeal communities from British Columbia, Canada, to study Microbial Dark Matter (Phase II) - Dewar... ... | reverse complement strand
ACTCGATCAGCAGCTTGCGCGGTGGGAGCGTGAGGTATTTCGACCTGCGGTATAGACGGCGGACCGCTCCCGCTGTTCACCCGCCGGGTGAACCCTTCAGGCTCATCGGTAAGGATTGGGGGAACTGGTCGTACGGCATCGGATAAACGGGAAGCTACGAGTCGGTGAATGCTGGCCCGGCCGGCAGCCCGCCTCGGCACCGCCCTCCCTGTCTCCAATCTGAGAGCGTGTCAAGAGAGTCCTGTTGGCCGCAGGTTTCAGCGTTGACTCGCGCGGCCCGCTCAGTTGGATTAACTGCATGGATACACGCGTGACCGGTTTTTTCGCCTGTTGCTTCCGTACAGTCTGCGCGTTCGGGCGCGGTGCGGCTGCCCTGCTGGCCCTGGCACCGCTGGCGCTGGCGGACGTGCGCCTGCCCGGCCTGTTCAGCCACCACCTGGTGTTGCAGCAGGAACTGCCCGTCCCGGTCTGGGGCTGGGCCGACGACGGCGAGGAAGTGACCGTGCAGTTCCGCGACCAGCGGGTCTCCACCGTGGCCCGAAACGGTCGGTGGACAGTGCGGCTGGCGCCCATGAAAGCCGGTCCGTCCGGCGATGTCCTCGTCGTGCGCGGCAGGAACCTCGTCCTGGTCCGCGACGTCCTCGTGGGCGAGGTGTGGGTGTGCAGCGGGCAGTCGAACATGGAATGGCCGCTCTCCCGGTCATTCGAGCCGGCCGGTGACATCGCCGCGTCCGCGAATCCGCACATCCGGCTGTTCACGGTGCCGAAGCTCCGCGCCACCGAGCCGGTGGACGACGTGAAGGCGGAGTGGAAGCTGTGCGGCCCGGACACGGCGAAGGATTTCTCGGCGGTGGCTTATTACTTCGGCCGTGCGCTTCAGCGCACCCGCAACGTGCCGGTGGGCCTCATTCACACGTCCTGGGGCGGATCACCGGCCGAGGTCTGGATGAGCAAGACCGCGCTGACCGTGGACCCGGATTACCGGCGGGAAATCTGGGACGCTTATCCGACGGCGGAGCAGCGTTACAAGGAAGTGCTCGCGAAGTGGGAAAAGGACAAGGCCGAAGCCGAGGCAGCGGGCAGGAAGTTCGAGCAGCCCCGTCCCTGGCAGCCGTGGCGGCCCGCCGAGTTGTACAACGGCATGATCGCCCCGCTGATCCCGTTTGCGATCAGTGGTGCCATCTGGTATCAGGGCGAGTCCAACGCCGGCCGCGCCCACCAGTACCGGCGGTTGTTCCCCGACATGATCCTCAACTGGCGCCGCGACTGGGCACAGGGTGACTTCCCGTTCATCGCCGTTCAGCTCGCACCGTGGGACAAGAACCGCAACCGCAGTCTGGAGGAAATCACTGCCGAACCCACCGAAAGCGACTGGGCGGAACTGCGCGAGGCGCAGGTCCACGCCACCAAAGTGCTGCCGAACGTGGCTCTGGCGATCATCACCGACGCTGGTGACAAGGACGACATCCACCCGACGCGCAAGGCAATCGTGGGCGAGCGCCTCGCCCTGGCCGCGCGCGTCGTCGCTTACGGCGAACCGTTCGCGGGGCTGAGCCCGATGTTCCGCAGGGCCACTTTCGCGGGCGACCGGGTGACGATCGAGTTCGACCACGTCGGCAAAGGGTTGGTGGCCAGGGACGGCGACCTGAAAGGTTTCGCCATCGCGGGCCCGGACCGCAAATTTGTCTGGGCGGAAGCGCGGATTGTGGGCCCGGACAAGGTGGTGGTGCGCAGCCCGCGGGTGGCTGAGCCGGTGGCGGTGCGCTTCGGCTGGGCGGACTACCCGGTGGTGAACCTCTTCAGCGAAGCCGGACTGCCCGCCTCACCGTTTCGCACGGATGACTTCCCGATGGTGACCGCGCCGAAGAACTGAGCCGAAGGCCGGGCCCGAGATTGACACCTGGCGCGCTCACTCCTAGCTTCGCTCGCAAGTATTATGGCTGAAAACAATCCTCCAGTTCCGCCGCCGGGCGGCCAGCCGCCCAAGGCGTCCGAAAGCGCCAAAATCCAGCCCAAGAAGGAGACAGTGCGCATCAGCCTGCCGCCCAAGCCGAGCGCGGCGCCCACGATCAAGATTCCCAAGCCCGCGGCGCCCACGCCTGCCGTGGCCGCTGCTGCTGCGCCCAGCGCCGCCGCGCCGCCCGCCGCGGCGCCGGTACCTGCTGCCGCGGCTGCCGCTGTGCCGGTCCAGGCCGCCGCGCCTGCCGCGCCAGCGGCCCGCCCACCGGTGGCCCCGGCCGCCGCACCCAAAGCCGCCGCTCCGCCCGCCCGCCCGGCTCCCGTGGCTGCGCCCGCTGCCGGCCCGACCCAGTTGGACACCATCCTGGCGGTTGTGGCCATCGTTGCCGTGGTGGCTGGACTGGTCCGGGTCGTGCTGATGGGCTTCGCCTCCAGCGGCACTGGTCTCTGAGTTTCGCACCCGGCATTATCTCCGCGTAGCCCATGTCTGCCCCGAACATTCTCACGCTTACGGAACAAAACTTCGCCGAGCAAGTGCTCCAGTCACCGATGCCGGTGCTGGTGGACTTCTGGGCCGAGTGGTGCGGCCCCTGCCGCATGATTGCGCCGGTGTTGGACGAACTGGCCGCCGAATACGACGGCCGAGTCCGGTTGGGCAAGGTCAACGTGGACGACAACCAGAACCTCGCTTCCGAGTACCGCATCACGGGTATTCCCACGTTGCTGCTCTTCAAGAACGGCCGCGTGGAGGACACCCTGGTCGGGCTCAAGAGCAAGCGGGAACTCAAACAAAGCCTGGACAAGGCTTTGAGTGGAGGCTGAGTCGCCCGGCGGGCCTCAAACGATGTAGTCGTCAACGACCTCACTTTTCTGGCAAGCGGCGCGGGTGAATTCAGCCTGCGCCGCTTTTGCCTTGCCCCGGGAGGCGCAAGTGGCTGACGCGCTACCCGGGGGTGACGCTCATTCGGTGAACCAGCCGCTCCAAGGTGCGTCGCCCGCGCTGGGGTGCACGATCCCGCGTCTCGGCGCGACGCCGGCCACCGCCCAGCGTACCAGCAGCCGGCTCTGAGCGGCAAGCGCTGGCAGCCCGTCGCGATGAAAAGATTGCCGGTTCCATCCAAGATCCGGCGCCAGCGAACACCGATTATCCGCGCTGGCAGGTTATTCGGCCGCTGAAGGCTTAGGTGAAGCCGGCAAAAACGCCGCGGCGAGCGATCGTCCGGCGGCCCGGGCGTCGGCCAGCACCAGTTCCAGCTCGCGTCTGAGAGGATCATCCCACTTGGCCGAAAGCTCCAGCAGCGCGCTGCCGTCCGGCGGAGTCCAGACCGCTGGTAACGGCAAAGGCAAGCCTGCAAGCGTCGTCGTGGATGGCGTTGCTGGAGGAATGGGCGGCCGCCGGCCTTGCCAGACCGCCAGGAACAGCACAGCGGCGACTGCGGCGGCTGCCGATTTCAGCCACAACGGCATCCGCATGTGGCGGCGGTGGCTCAGCGGCTCCGCGGTTTTCACTGCGTTCACGGCCCGCGCGGCTAGATAGGGCGGGGGAGCCAGTCGCGTACCAACAGCGCTGGTCCGAAGTTGATCGCCCAGGGCGAACTCAATTTCGAGTTCGTGCCGGCACTGGGGGCAGCGCGCGGCGTGGCGACGGCACCAGCGCGGAGCGGGTTTACCCGAGTCGCCGGCGGCCGAAGTCAGCATTTGAACGAGGCGGCACAGCATGGCGGGAATCAGGTTGCCGGAGGTTTAAGTTCGGCTGCCGCCTCGCGCAGCTCGCTCCACAGCGCGCGACGCGCGCGGTGAAGAAGCACTTTCACACACAGCGCGTTGGTTCGCATTACCGTGGCCACCTCGGCCGCGGTGAAGCCTTCGCCGTAATACAGCCACAACACTTCGTAGTAGCGCGGATGCAGACGCCGGGCGGTGCGCCAGAGTTGGGCATGGTCGTCCCGGGTGACGGAAGCCTCGGCGGGATCGGGCGCGTCGGGCGCGGGCACGCCCTCGGGCAAGGGCTCTAGCGGGCGCAGCGCGCGCAAATGATTCAAGGCGCTGCGCCGGGCGATGGTGAACAGCCAGGGCAGAAATGGCCGCGCGGGATTGTAGCGGCCCAGCGCCCGGTGGGCTTTCACGAAAGTTTCCTGCACGAGGTCTTCCGCGTCCTGGGCGTGGCCGATGAGACGGTACAGGAAGTTGAACAGCCGGTCGGTGGAAGCGCGCACCAACGCGGCGAAGGCGACCTCGTCGCCGCTTTGCGCGCGACAGGCCAGTGCGGCCAGATCTTCACTGGCTGGCAGGGCCGCGTTCACCGCACCCGCCAGAGCTGGCGTCGCCGGCCGGGGAATGCCGTTGGTAGTGTCCGGCCCCGGCGGGGCGCAGAACTGGCTGGTAAGCGTCACGGTGCGGACTGCTTCAGGCTGCTTTTGCGGCGTTCTTCTGCGATGATCTTGGCGGCCACCTCCGCGGCGGGCAATGAAAGGTCCAAAACGAGCTGGCGGTCGTTCACCCCGACCCGCAGACCTCTGATCAGCTTCTGCAAATCAGCATTCTCGACCTGGCTGAGCGACATCAAAGCCAGCATGCCCTGGACAACCTGCTGCATTTGCTGGGCGGTCTCGGCCGATTTCGCGTTCAGCGCGAGGCTGGCCCGTACCTCGCCGGCCGCCTCGCCCAGGGTGCAGCGCAAGCCTTCGGCCATTTTCAGGACCCGCGCCTTGGGCGGCACCGGCGTGGCGTCACTGAAACCTTCGGCCGCGACGAGCAGGAAATTGTCCCGGTTGGCCGTGGCGAAGGCGGCGAATCCCGGGGCGGTGTTGAGGTTGGGGGCTCCGCCGACCAAGACCGAGCGGGCTTTGAGAGCGGTGCGGCGGGCTTTGCCCACCACGACCGGCGCGTCTGGCTGGAGGGCGACGTACAAATCCTCTTTGATGCAATACAGCGGCTGTGGACCGTCTTCCAGCCGTTGTAGATCGCCGTCTTCCGCCCGACCGAGCGCCGCCTGTTTCTGGAGCGCGGCTTCAAAGCCCGCGGCGAGGTCCATGTCCGTGTCAATCAACATCACGCCGCGCAACCGTTCGGGACCGCCGTATTCGGCGCCGTACAGGGTGAGCGAACGGATGCGGCGCCAGTCGAAGTCGAAATCAAGCTCGCGCTTTAACTTGACGGCGGCCTCCGCGAATTTGGGGTCCAGGGCCTCGCGGGCGAGCGCCTGCCCGACCGAGGTGTCGAGCAAGGCCTCCACGTCCAGGTGTAGCACCCAGCGAGCGTCGGCGGCGATGTGGGCGGTTTGGAGCGGGCCGGCGAGTACGGTGCCGGCCAGAGCGAGTTCCAGCGGCAGAATCTTCCAAGCATTCATGAGCGTCTTGATGCGGTGTTTCCGTTTCGCAGCCGGAGCGCCTGCTCCGGTCTGCATCTGCTCAATTCACCGCGTCGGGTCGCCGGGTTACACCCGTCGGCGCAAATGCCCTGCTGTATGCCCTCCAACCTGTGCAAACAATAGACCGGCTTGACGCCGGCTCAGGGGGTATTGCCGGCCAGCAGCCCCGAGACGATGGCCTCGAGTTCCTCACCTTCGAGGAAGCCCTGGAGCTGCCGCAGGCGGGTGGGATGCCGCATCTTGCGCAGCGCCTTGGCCTCGATCTGCCGGATGCGCTCGCGGGTGACCTTGAATTGCTTACCCACCTCCTCGAGCGTGCGGCTGTAGCCGTCAGCCAGGCCAAAGCGCAGTTCAAGCACCTTGCGCTCACGCTCGGTCAGGCTGTCCAGTACATCGTTCAGCTTGTCCTTGAGCAGGCTGTAGCTGGTCATGTCGGAGGGGTTCTCCGCCGATTTGTCTTCGATGAAATCACCGAAATTCGTGTCGTCACTGTCGCCGACCGGGCTTTGCAGCGAAATGGGCTGCTGGGCCATTTTGAGCACAGCGCGCACGCGGTCCACGGGCATCTGCATCTCGTCGGCGATCTCCTCGGGGGTGGGCTCGCGGCCATAGTCCTGAAGGAGCTGCTTCTGCACCCGCATGAGCTTGTTGATCGTCTCGATCATATGCACCGGGATGCGGATGGTGCGGGCCTGGTCGGCGATGGAACGGGTGATGGCCTGGCGGATCCACCAGGTGGCGTAGGTGCTGAACTTGTAGCCGCGGCGGTACTCAAATTTCTCGACCGCCTTCATCAGGCCCATATTGCCCTCTTGGATGAGGTCGAGGAAGGACAGGCCGCGGTTGGTGTACTTTTTGGCGATGGAGATCACCAGCCGGAGATTCGCCTCCACCATCTCGGTCTTGGCCTGGTGGGCCTTCTTGGTGAAATGCTGGAGTTGCTGGTACGCTGCGAGGTAATCTTGGTGCGGCATCCGCACAAACTCCTCGAGCGCCCGGATCTTCTGCCACTCCGAGTCCACGATCTGCTGGATGTGCGGAGTTTTGCGTTGCTGTTCCAGCTCGTGAATGGTCCGCAGCCCCATCTGGATTTTGTCGTGGATGTTGTCAGCCACCAGCGCCATCTCCTCGATGACCTTTTGCTTGTAGTAAAACTTCGGGAACGTGGCTTGCAGCCGGGCGTCCACCTTGCGGAACTCGGCGTACAGCTTCTCCCGTCGGGTCTTGTTGGCCTCGCGCAACCAGGCGGCGTATCGGGCGTCCACCTCCCGGTCCACGGCGCGCACGTCCTTGACCAGCTTGCGCAGCGCACGCAGGTGGTTGTCCCGGCTTTCGATCTTCTTGTCCAGGATCACGCGGTCGAATCGCTCCTTGGGCGGCTCGGAGATGAGTTTCTCCGCCAGGGCGATGTGCTCCTTGCCCGAGAAGCCAAAGCTGTAAATGATGCGCTTGACCTCGTTTTCGTTGTCCTCGATGCGCTTGGAGATTTCCACCTCCTGTTCCCGGGTAAGCAGCGGCACCTGCCCCATCTGCTTCAAATACATCCGGACGGGGTCGTCCAAAATGTCCAGCCGGGCCTTTTCATCCTCCTCCTCAGGCTCCGGCTGCTTGACACGATCCACCTCCGCCTGGTCCACAATCTCGATCTCGAGACTGCGGAGCTTGGAATACACCTCATCTAGGTCCTCCGACGCGATGACATTGTCGGGGATGATGTCGTTGATGTCGCTGTAAGTCAGGTAACCCTGCTCCTGCGCGAGGCGGACCAATTCCTTGATTTTCTCGGTGAGGTCCACCCCGGACTGGGTGTGCATTTCCGGGCTGGCGCCACCGGAGGTGTTGGAGGTGACGGGAGTGCCCGGAGCGGCTGCAGCGCTCGCTGCTGGCGCTTCTGTGGTCGCCGGAGCGGCGGCGCCCGGCAGAACCTGCGGAGCGGGCGGGGTGGACGCCGTCCCGACCGCCGCTGGCTTGTCCGATTGTGTCCCGGAAACCTCCGCTGCGCGCGCAACCGCAGGCTTCGCCCTGGCTGCGGCCTTGGGTTTCTTGTGAGCGGTGGGTGATCCCCCCCGCTGAGACTGGTGTTTTTGAACCGGCTTCGTGACTTTCTTTTTCGACATACTAGGCGACACGCCCTAACCCGCCCATTGAGCGGCGAAAACGTAGCCGCGCAATATCCGTGGCGCCGGTGGCTTCGTCAAGGACGAGTCCGCAAACTGAAAGGTTTGGGGAGCCGCTTACGGTTTGGGCGGCATAGTCTGGCCTTGACTTGATGGGGTGACTCACTGGAACCCAGAACTGCCTTGGCGACGGCTCCTAACCACTGCCAACGCGGGTGGATCGCTGGCGCCACTTCCCGCCCGCGGTTTCCCGGGCCCGGTCGGCCGGGTCCAGCCGCTGGAAAGCGCCGGAACTCCATTCCTTGACGGTGTTTCGAGCCACCACCCGCCACCCTTGCACGGCGTAGGCCGCCCGCACCCTCTCGAACTCCGCCGCCAGAATGCCCGCCAGCACCAGTGTGCCGCCTGGCGCCACGCGCGCGGTGATCCGCTCCCGTTCGGCCAGCAACAGGTCGGCCAGAAGATTGGCGCAGACGACGTCGAAACAGCGGCTGGGGATGCGTGTCAGCCGGCGCAGGTCGCGTTGGACCGGTTTGACTCGGGCGACGACGCCATTCAGCGCGACGTTAGCGCAGGCCACGCGAACGGCCTCGGGGTCAAAATCAAAGGCCTCGATCGGCGCATAGCCCAGCTTGGCCGCGGCGATGGCCAGAATCCCCGACCCGGTCCCGATGTCGAGCAACGAGCCGGGCCTGCCAGGCGGGACACCGCTGCGGGTGGTGGCGAGCCGGACCACCTGTTCCAGGCAGAAGGCCGTGGTGGGATGCTGCCCGGTGCCGAAGCTCAACCCGGGATCGAGCAACACCACCTTTTGACCGGGACGCGGCGCGCGACGACTCCACGTCGGCTTCACCAGCAACCGGCTGGCGATCTCCAGCGGCTTGATGTGCCGTTTCCACGCCTCCATCCAGTCCCGGCGTGGCAGCGTAGCCACCTTGATCCGGGTGCGTCCGAGCGGTGCGCCGGCAGCGCGCAATTTGTCCAACTCCCGTGCCAGCCATGCCCGCCGGGCCGCGCTGAATTCGCGGGCCGATTTCAAGAAGACGCTGACCTCGGTGACGAGCGTTTCGTCGTCGGTGTACAGCGCCGGGACCTGACCGAACAGCCGCTCCAACAGCGCGGCCACGGGTTCTTCGGCTTCAACGGGCGCGGTGACCGTGACCTTGAGCAGGTCGCCGGGCATCAAGCGGGCAGCCGCCACGGGGTGAAGTTGAGCAATTGGACTTCCGGCCGGCCGGGACGGTGGTCCACCACCGTGACGCTGGCGTAATCCACCTCGAAATGCGCCATCTTCGGCAACGGTAAATCGAGCAGATAGGCCAGCGCCATGCGGATCACCCCACCGTGGCAGACCACGGCCACGGTCTTGCCCGGGTGAAGCGTCAGCATTTCGTCCACGCAACCGGTCACCCGCCGCCGGTAGGCGGGGATGGGCTCGGCCTCGGGAATGCCGCCCGTCTCCAGCTCGTGCAACCAGTCGTACGGGCTCTTGCCAAACCGCGCGCGCACTTCGTCCCAGGTGAAGCCGGTCCACGCGCCGAAGTCCACTTCGCGCAGGCCGTCGAGGGTGATGGGCCGGTAGCCGTTCAAGGCGAGCAGCGGCGCGAGCGTCCGCTGGGCGCGCTTCATCGGGCTGGCATACACGGCGTCGAAATGCGTGCCGCGCAGGTGCGCCGCGACCATCGCCGCCTGCTCGATTCCGAAGGGCGAGAGATCAATGTCCAGCCGGCCGCCGAAGACCTTCTGGTAGCGTTCTTCAACTTCGCCGTGGCGAATGAAATAGAAGCGGGTGGGGTTCGGTTTGCTCATTGTTGACAGAAATGGACTCAGGCATTCAGGGCCGCAGCCTGGGCGGCGAGGAGTTGCTGAATGCCGCGCCGGCCAAGGGCCAGCAATTCGCCGAGTTGCACGTCGGTGAAAGTGCCTTTCTCGCCGGTGCCCTGGACTTCGACAAACGCGCCCCGGGCAGTCATGACCAGGTTGAAGTCCACCTCGGCGCCGGCGTCTTCCGCGTAGTTCAAGTCCAGCGCTGGCTGGCCGTTGAGCAGTCCTACGCTCACGGCCGCGACCGCGGTCTGGATGGGATCAGCCTCCAGTTTGCCGGTGGCCCGGAGCTGCCGCACGGCCAGCGCCAGCGCCACGTACGCGCCAGTGATCGAGGCGGTGCGCGTGCCGCCGTCGGCTTGGAGCACGTCGCAATCCACCCAGAGCGTGCGCGCGCCGAGCTTTTCGAGATCCACGGCCGCGCGCATGGCCCGGCCGATGAGGCGCTGAATTTCCTGCGAGCGGCCGTCGAGCCGGCCTTTCGAGATGTCGCGCGGCTTCCGCTCGAGCGTCGAGTACGGCAGCATCGAATACTCGGCGGTGAGCCAGCCGCCGGCAACGCCCTGCTCCTTCATCCAGCGCGGCACGGTTTCCTCGACAGTCACGGCGCAAATCACGCGCGTGTTGCCCCACTCGATGAGCGTGGAGCCCGCGGCGTGTGGCGCGATGCCGTTCTGAAATCGCAACGGGCGGAGCTGGTCGGCGCGGCGGCCGTCGGGGCGCGCGGCGAGGCTGGTGGTTAAAGCGTCTTCCACACGGCGAGGCTAGGCCAGGACTGGCTGGCCGGGCAACAGCAGAGCGGTCGGCTGCCTGGTGCGTGGCGTGGCGCTGCGCAAGTTCACTGCGGCCGCCAGCGGTCAATTCCATGCTTGCGCCTGCCACCAAGCTTCGAGCTCGTCCGCGCCGAAGTCCGCCAGCACGCTGCCGTCCGCCTCAATGACCGGGGCCAGCGATTGGCCGGACAGCCGGCGCATCTCGTCAAAGTGGCGCGGGTCGGCCAGGACGTCCAGCCGCTCGTAGGCGACACTGCGGGATTTGAGCCAGGCCTCGGCCTCGCGACACCAGGGGCACCAGCTTTTGACAAACAGGCGAACGCGTTGCGGTCTCATGTTTTCGCGGGCGCAAGGTGGGGCGGGAGGCTGTCGCCGTCAAACCGCTGTTCCAGCCCGCGGCCGCGGAGAAAGGACGAAAGTTCTACGAGCGAGACGGTCAACGGCACGCCGACGAAGACCGGTTTGCCCAGCTTGAGCTGCAAGACGAGCACGACGAGACCGGGTCGGCGAAAAAACGCAAAGCCTCGTAGATCCGCCCACCTTCGGGACGCCACGCTGCCACTTGTTCCTCACGAATTCCGCAATTCACGCACGGATACGAAAGCGGGAAACAACGACAACAGGATGAATGAACCCAGCAGCAAGAGCGGCGCAAAGAAGACGATGATCAGCATAACCATCCACTTCGGATCCGAGCCTCGACCGAGCCGACCCAAGACGTGCTGGACCTGTGTGAGAACAATGTAGAGCGTTATCAGCAACAGGACCAAACGATTACGACAAAACGAGCGAAGGCCCTGGCGAAGGTTGAAGCGCCTCCAGGACACAGGTTCCTGCGACTTAAAAGCACCTCCCTCTCCCGCCCATGCGCGTCCCAAAACCCGGTTGTGGCTCCACCGTCATGACTCCGTTAGGACCGTGTCCTCGTGCTCGTAGGCCGGCGCGCAGCAGCACAACAGGCGCAGCGGCTCGGCGCCTGTGTTCCAGAGCTTGTGACGCCGCCGTGGTGGGATGGCGATGGCGTCGCCCGGCCGAACATCGCGCTCCTCGTCTTCGATCCGCATCCGGCCCGCGCCGTGGGTGATGTAGTAAATCTCCTCGGTGCGGATGTGGTAATGCTCCTGCGTGGCGCCGCCCGCGGGCAGCCGCGCCTCGGCCAGGCTTTGGTTCCGAATCGCCGAGTTGCGATGCGCCAGCAGCTCCTGGATTTCCGAGCCCTCCTTGGTGATGAAGGCCGGGACTTCGGCCAGGTTCTTTACGTCCATGCCGCCGAAGACTGGCCCGGGCGGTTGGGGGCGACAAATCAAAACGTGACCCTGCCAGAGCGCGGTTTGACCGGGAAGAAACCACTGAACCGCGAAAACCCCGCGTGGCGCGTACGGCTTCGGGGCGTTTACATGTTGAATCGGTGAAGGCGGGCCGGGCCGGCGAAATCGTGCGGCCTTTTACCGACGATGCGCGGACCGGACCTCGGTCGGAGCGGTGGGCGCCGGCGAACCCGGCCGGGTACGAAGCAGGTACGCGATGCCCAGGGCCAATCCCACCAGACTGAGCAGCCACATGGGCGGCAGCCAGGCGTGGCTGCGGTTAATGTTCATACCGCGCGCCAGGCCCATGCAGGATACGTGCGCGGCCACCAGCAGCAGCGTGGCCAAAGACCCCCACCAGCGTCCCCGCGGCGAGCACCCCGGCCGCGACAGCAGGTAAATGCTCCCCACGGCCAGCGCGCCAAACAGAAAAATGGCCTCGCCGTTGAAGCTGAGCCGCTCGCCCACGTGGAACTCGCGAAAATAAGCCGGCCGCAACAGAGCCAGGGACAGTGGCACATGCGCCCAGACGCCGAAAAGCCCGGCCTGAAACCAGGTGGCCGGCTCCACCCCGTGGCTCCGCCCCCGCTCCCGTTTGTGCTGCTCACGAAGGGCCAGAACGAAGCAAAACGCTGCGGCCATGGAAATCCCCTTGTTCAGAATGAACGCGGGTAGATGTTCAAGATTCTGCGGAGCGAATACTCCGTAACGCACCACGGCATACAGCAGGGCCAGGCCGTAGCAAATCAGCAAGGCAGGCATTGGTTTGGCAGATCCGGGCCTGTTTCGTACCACTCCGGCGACGTATCTACATACGCCGCCGAGCGAGGCTGCCGGTTATTGGTCCCGTCAGGGCAGGTCAGTTGAGCCCATGAGGTAGCGGTCGCACTCGCGGGCGGCGCCGCGGCCTTCGTTGAAGGCCCACACCACCAGGCTCTGGCCTCGCCGGCAGTCGCCCGCGGCAAACACGCCCTTCAAGCTGGTCTGGAAGCGGCCATGCTCGGCCCTGATGTTCGTGCGCGCGTCGCGCTCGACGCCGAGCTGGTCCAACAGTGGTTGCTCGGGGCCGAGAAACCCCATCGCCAGCAAGACCAGTTGCGCCGGCCGTTCCCGCTCCGAACCCGGCACCTCCTTCGGCACGAAGCGGCCTTGCGAGTCCTTTTCCCAGGCGATCTCGACGGTCCGCACGCCGGCTACGTGGCCCGAGGAGTCACCAAGGAATTTCTTCACCGTGGTCAGGTACACACGCGGGTCGGCACCAAACAGGGCGGCGGCTTCCTCCTGGCCGTAATCCAGCCGGTACACCTTGGGCCATTCGGGCCAGGGGTTGTCCGGCGCGCGTTGGAGCGGCGGGCGGGGCAGGATTTCGAGCTGGACCAGGCTGCGGCAGCCCTGGCGCAAGGCGGTGCCGCAGCAGTCGGTGCCGGTGTCGCCGCCGCCGATCACGACCACGTCCTTGCCGGCGGCGTCAATGTACCCGCCGTTGCGGCGGGCATCGAGCAGGCTGCGGGTGTTGGCGGTGAGGTAATCCATTGCGAAGTAAACGCCCTGCAGGTCGCGGCCTTCGACGGGGAGATCGCGCGGCCGGGTGGCACCGGTACACAGGATGACGGCGTCGTAATTGACGAGCAGCCGGCGCGGGTCGTAGTTCACGCCCACCTCGGTGCGGGTGACGAAGCTCACGCCCTCGGCGGCGAGCTGGTCCACGCGGCGCTGCACCAGCGCCTTGTCGAGCTTCATGTTCGGGATCCCGTACATGAGCAGTCCGCCCACGCGGTCCGCGCGCTCGAAGACGGTGACGTGGTGGCCGGCGCGGTTGAGCTGGGCGGCGGCGCACAAGCCGGCGGGGCCGGAACCGACGATGGCGACGCGTTTGTCCGTGCGGATCTCGGGCGGATGCGGCTGAACGAGCCCGCGCGCCCAGGCACGGTCAATGATGCTGCATTCGATTTCCTTGATGGTAACGGGGTCGGCGACCAGGCCGGCGTTACAGGAGCCCTCGCACGGGGCGGGACAAACGCGACCGGTGAACTCGGGGAAGTTGTTTGTCTTGTGCAGGCGTTCGAGTGCCTCATCCCACAGGCCGCGGTAAACGAGATCGTTCCACTCGGGGATGAGGTTGTTGATCGGGCAGCCGGAGGCCATGCCGTTGAGAATCCGGCCGGTGTGACAGAACGGCGTGCCGCAGTCCATGCAGCGCGCCGCCTGGTCGCGCAGCCGCGACTCGTCCGCGTGGAGGTGGAACTCATTCCAGTCCTTGATGCGTTCAAGGGCGGGACGGTCAAGTGGCAACTCGCGCAGATAGTCCAGGAAGCCGGTGGGTTTGCCCATGCAGTGTTGGTAGGAGAGCGCCAAACAGTGTGATCAGGTTGGGACGAATCCGGCTCAGCCGCCGCCGACGCGCGCCAGGTCGCGGGCATTTTCCTCGAACGCGGCCATCCAGGCCTCGTCGCCGCTGAGACCGGCCTCAGCCACGCGCTGGAAGGCCTGGAGCATGCGCCGGTAATCCTTGGGCAGCACCTTGACGAAGCGCGGCATGTACTCGTCCCAGAGGACCAGGATCTTCAGGGCGCGCTGGCTGCGGGTGTACTCGGCGTGACGCTGGATGAGGCCGCGCACGAACTCGATCTCCGCGCGGTCGGTGAGCGCCTCCAGGCCCACCATCTGCTGGTTGCAGCGACGGGCGAAGTCGCCGGCCTCGTCGAGCACGTAGGCGATGCCGCCCGACATGCCGGCGGCGAAGTTGCGGCCGGTGGGCCCGAGCACCACCACGCGGCCGCCGGTCATGTACTCGCAGCCGTGGTCGCCCACCGCCTCGACGACGGCGTTGAGGCCGCTGTTGCGGACGCAGAACCGTTCGCCGGCCATGCCACGGATGAAGGCCTCGCCGCTGGTCGCGCCGTAAAAGGCGACGTTGCCGATGATGATGTTCTCCTCCGGCACAAACGTGGCTCCGGCCGGCGGGTACACGATGATGCGGCCGCCGGAAAGGCCCTTGCCGAGGTAGTCGTTGGCGTCGCCCTCGAGGATAAGCGTCATGCCTTTCGGGATGAACGCGCCAAAGCTCTGTCCCGCCGAGCCCTTGAAGTGGAGGCGCACCGTGTCATCCGGCAGCCCGTCCGGGCCGTGGCGGCGGGTGATCTCGCTGCCGGTGAGCGTGCCCACCACGCGGTGGACGTTGCGGATGGTCAGGTCCGCGCGTACCCGCTCGCCGCGCTCGATGGCGGGCTGACAGAGTTTCAGCAACCGGGTCTTGTCCAGTGATTCCTCGAGACCGTGATCTTGCGGCTGCTGGCAGTAACGTCCGACGGAGGCCGGGACCTCCGGCTGGTACAGCAGGTTCGAGAGGTCCAGCCCGCGCGCCTTCCAGTGCTCCACTGCGCGGCGGGCTTCAAGCACGTCCGTGCGGCCGATCATCTCGTTGAGGGTGCGGAAGCCGAGCCGGGCCATCCATTCGCGGACTTCCCGGGCCACGAAGCGCATGAAGTTGACCACGTGTTCGGGTTTGCCCATGAAGTGCTTGCGGAGCCGCGGGTCCTGCGTGGCCACGCCCACCGGGCAGGTGTTCAGGTGGCAAACGCGCATCATGATGCAGCCCATGCTGACCAGCGCCCCGGTGGCGAAACCAAATTCCTCCGCTCCCAGCAGCGCCGCGATGACCACGTCCCGGCCGGTCTTCAACTGGCCGTCGGTCTCCACCACGATGCGGCTGCGGAGGTTGTTCAACACGAGCGTCTGGTGGGTCTCGGCCAGCCCCAGCTCCCACGGCAGGCCGGCGTGTTTGATGCTGGTGAGCGGTGAGGCGCCGGTGCCGCCGTCGTGGCCGCTGATGAGCACCACGTCGGCGTGGGCCTTGGCGACGCCGGCGGCGACGGTGCCGACGCCGACCTCGGCCACCAGCTTGACGCTGACGCGGGCGTTTTCGTTGGCGTTCTTGAGGTCGTGGATCAACTCGGCCAGGTCTTCGATCGAGTAGATGTCGTGGTGCGGCGGTGGCGAGATGAGGCCGACGCCCGGCGTCGAGTGCCGGACCTTGGCGATCCACGGGTACACCTTTTGGCCGGGCAACTGGCCGCCTTCGCCGGGCTTGGCACCTTGGGCCATCTTGATCTGCAACTCCCGGGCGTTGACGAGGTAGTAGCTCGTCACGCCGAAGCGGCCGGAGGCGACCTGCTTGATGGCCGAGTTCTTGGAGTCACCGAGTTCATTACGCCAGACGTAGCGTTCCGGATCCTCGCCGCCTTCGCCGGTGTTGCTCTTGCCGCCGATGCGGTTCATGGCGATGGCGAGGGTCTCGTGCGCCTCCTGGCTGATTGAGCCATAGCTCATGGCGCCGGACTTGAAGCGCTGGAGGATGGCCTCGACGGGCTCGACTTCCTCGATGGGCACGGGCGTGCGCGGCTTGAAATCCAGCAGGCTGCGCAGGGTGGACATGTTCCGGGAGCGCTCGTTCACGGCGCTGGCGTAACGCTTGTAAAGCTCGTAGTTCCCGGAGCGCACGGCCGTCTGGAGGGCGTGGATCGTGTCCGGGTTGAACAGATGGAACTCACCGTCCTGGCGCCACTGGTACTGGCCGCCGGGGTCGAGCACCGCGCCGTTCACCGGCCGGGGCGGGAAGGCCTGCCGGTGCCGGCGGATCGCTTCCTCGGCGAGCACGTCCAGGCCCACGCCCTCAACGCGCGACGGCGTCCAGGTGAAATACTTGTCCACCACCGTGTGGTGCAGGCCCACAGCCTCGAAAATCTGCGCGCCACGGTAGCTCTGGATGGTGGAGATGCCCATCTTCGAGCAGACCTTCACCACGCCCTTGACCGCGGCTTTCGCGTAATTCTTGCAAGCGGTTTTGTGATCCAAGCCTTTGAGCAGACCCTGGCGGATGAGGTCGTCCAAAGTCTCAAACGCCAGGTACGGGTTGATGGCGCTGCAGCCGTAGCCGATCAGCAGCGAGAAATGGTGGACCTCCCGCGGCTCGCCTGATTCGAGCACGAGGCTGACGCGCGTGCGGGTACCGGTGCGGATCAGGTGGTGATGGAGGCCGGACACGGCGAGCAGGGCGGGAATGGGCGCATTTTCGGCGTCCACGCCGCGGTCGGACAGGATCAGGATGTTCATGCCTTCGGCGATGGCCTTGTCCGCGCGGGTGTAGAGCGCACTCATGGCGCGTTCGAGGCCCAGACCGCCCCCGGCCGGGTTGAAGAGGATGGGCAGCGTGAACGACTTGAATCCGCCCAGGGTGACCTGGCGGATTTTCGCGAGCTCCTCGTTGGTGAGGATCGGGTTCTTCAGGTGAATGCGCCGGCAATGCTCGGGCCGCGGGTTCAGCAGGTCGCCCTCGGCGCCCAGATTGGTGTCGGTCGCCGTGACAATTTCCTCGCGGATGCAGTCAATGGGCGGGTTGGTGACCTGGGCGAAAAGCTGCTTGAAATAGTCGTAAAGCAGGCGCGGACGGTCGGAAAGCACCGCGAGCGGCGCGTCATTGCCCATCGAGCCCACGGCTTCGACGCCGTCACGGGCCATCGGCAGCATGAGCAGCCGGAGGTCCTCGAACGTGTACCCGAACGCTTGTTGGCGCTGAAGCACGGTGCGGTGATCGGACTCCGGGACGCCAGACGGCTCGGGCAGGTGGCTCAGCTCAATCATGTGCTGCGTCAGCCATCGCCGGTAAGGGTGCGCCGAGGCAATCTGGCGCTTGATCTCCTCGTCGGAGATGATCCGCCCCTCCTCGGTGTCCACCAGGAACATCCGGCCGGGCTGGAGCCGGCCTTTCTGGAGTACTCGCTCGGGGGCGATATCCAACACGCCGACCTCCGAGGCCATGACCACCAGGTCGTCCTTGGTCACGTAATAGCGCGAAGGCCGGAGGCCATTGCGGTCCAGTACCGCCCCGATGCGCACGCCGTCCGTGAAGGCGATGGAAGCCGGCCCGTCCCAGGGCTCCATGAGGCACGAGTGGTACTCGTAGAACGCCCGTTTTTCGTCGCTCATGGTCTCGTGATTCTGCCACGGCTCCGGGATCATCATCATGACGGCGTGGGGGAGGGATCGCCCGGCCAGCACGAGCAGCTCGAGGCAGTTGTCGAACATGGCCGAGTCGCTGCCGTTGGTGTTGATGATCGGCAGGATGGCTTTGATGTCGTCGCCAAAATACTCGGAATGGAACATCGCCTGGCGGGCGTGCATCCAGTTGATGTTGCCGCGCAGGGTGTTGATCTCGCCGTTATGGGCCACGTACCGGTACGGGTGCCCGCGCTCCCAACTGGGGAAGGTGTTCGTGCTGAAGCGTGAGTGCACCAGCGCCAGCGCGCTCTCCAAACCCGGATCGAGCAAATCGGGGTAGTACTTGGGCAACTGGTCCGGCATGAGCATGCCCTTGTACACCAAAGTCTTGTACGAAAGGCTCGCGCTGTACCAGTAATGGCTGCCCTTGAGACCCGAATTGCGGATTTCGGTCACGGCGCGCTTGCGGATGACAAACAGCTTGCGCTCGAAAGCCATGTCATCGGGCAGGTTCGGGCTGCGGCGGATGAACACCTGCCGCATATACGGCTCGCTGGCCTTGGCGGTCTCGCCGATCATCGAGTTGTCGGTGGGCACGGTGCGCCACCCGAGCACTTCCTGGCCTTCCTCGGCCACGATGACCTCGAAGAGCCGCTCGCAGTTCTTACGCTGGCCGGGGTCCGGCGGCAGGAATATCATGCCCACCCCGTACTGCCCGAACGGCGGCAGGGTGATGCCCACCTGGCCCGCCACCTTGCGCAGAAACTTGTCCGGCGTCTGGAGCAGGATGCCCGCGCCGTCGCCCGTGTTGACCTCCGAGCCACAGGCGCCGCGGTGGGTCAGATTCAACAACACCTGCAGGCCCTGCTGGACGATTTCGTGTGATTTCCGGCCCTTGATGTTGACGACGAAGCCCACACCACAGGCGTCGTGCTCAAACCAGGGATCGTACAAGCCCTGCTTGGGCGGAGGGCCGAGCAGGGGCTCGCCGCCCGTCGGCCGGCGGCCGGGAGACGGAGTCAAGTGCGTCATCTGGCGGTCTGCTTTCACGGTCGGTCCGTGTCTAAAAGTTCGAGAGTAATAACCACAAGTATCCCGCGACGCAACAGGTCTTTCACCCCGCCGGACCGTGGTGGTGGTAATTCCCCAGTCTTGGAGCCGGTAATAGCGCAGGGACCTTAACCGCCGCCGTCGGGCCCGGTCCGCGCTGAGCCGGGGCGGTCCCTTTCGCCACAACTTCCCGCAGCTCCAGTCAACCGAAAGGAAATCGGCGCTACCAGGGCGGCGTGCGCCATCGCCTCGGTGATTGAAATCACCCGACACGCCGCCACAATCGCGCGCATGACCTTCCTGCCCATCGTGGCGCGGGAATTGCGGGTGGCGGCGCGCCGGCCGGGCTCGTATTGGAACCGCCTGGTGGCCGCCGCGCTGGCTTTGGTGGTGGGCACGCTGGTGTATGCGAGTTTCAGCGTGCAGAATCTCCCCGAACTGGGTCTGGCCCTGTTTGCCGCGCTGGCCGGGCTGGCGTTCATCTTCTGCGCTCTGGCCGGCGCGCGGCTCACGGCGGACACCATCAGCGAGGAACGCCGCGAAGGCACGCTGGGTCTGTTGTTTCTCACCGACCTCAAGGGCTATGACATCGTCCTGGGCAAGCTGGCGGCCTCCTCGTTGAACGGCGTGTATTCGCTGCTGGCCATCGTGCCAATCCTCGGCCTGGCGGTGTTGTTTGGTGGGGTGAGCGGGCGGCAGTTTGGCCTTACGGTGCTTGTGCTCTTGAATACCCTGTTCTGCTCGCTCGCGGTGGGAAACTGGGTCTCGACATGTTTCGAAAACAGCCGGCGCGCGGTGCTCGTGACTGCCCTGCTCATGCTGGGGTTGTGCCTCGGCCCGTGGTTCGTCATGTGGTTGCAGGCCATCCGCCAGAGTTTCAGCGGGCCGCCGGATTTCTCAGTGGTCACGCCCAGTCCGCTGCTGGCGTTGCTGATCGCCATCTTGCCCGCCAACGCGATGCCGCCGGGGGCGGGTGGGCTTTTCACGCCCCTGTTTTGGCCGTCGGTGGGTACGGTTTTCGGACTGGGGGTGCTGTGTCTGGCGTTGAGCAGCTTTGCGGTGCCGCGAGTGTGGCGGGACCGGCCGCCGGGCTCGTGGCGAGAGCGGCTGCGACGTGAATGGGACCGCCTGAAGTTCGGTGCTGGTCCGGCCCGCGCCGCGTTGCGCGCCCGTATGCTGGCGCGGAATCCGATCTTTTGGCTCCATGCCCGCGAGCGCTTCAAGCCGTTGCTGGCCTGGCTCGCCCTCGTGGGGGGGGTGGCTTTCCTGGCGTGGATGCGTTGGAAGCTGCCCCAAGATTGGCACGACCCCGGATTCCTCCTGTCCTTCTCCCAGGGCGTTTACGGTGTGCTGAAACTCTGGATTGCCGCCGCCGTGGTGGTGCGCCTGGCTGAAGACCGCCGCTCGGGCGCGCTCGAGCTGCTGCTCACCGTGCCGCTGACGCTGCGGGACTTCTCGCACGGTCTGCGCCGTGCGTTGCAACGCCAGTTTCTCGGGCCGCTGCTGGCGGTGCTGCTGGCCGACGTGTGGTTTTGCGCGTTGCATCTCCGCTACGATTACAGCTCGCAGGACCTGGTGCTGGCTCTTTACGCCGCGCGCACGAGCCTGCTGATGCTGGACGTCGTCACGCTCTGGCAACTGGGGCCCTGGGTGGCGGTCACCGCGCGCCAGCCCAACCAGGCCGCCGCCAACCTCCTCGTCCGGGTCTGCGTCCTACCCTGGCTGGTCTGGCTGGGCGGCGTCATCACCCTGGCGTTGCTGGACGCCTGGAAGGTCTGGCAACCCGACCTCAGCGAGTGGCATGCGCTGGGCTCATGGTTCGGCCTCGGTCTGTTGAACGACGTGTTCTGGCTGGTTTGGGCGCGGAGGCAGACGCCGCGGCATTTCCGTGAAGCCGCCGCGGCGCGTTTCACCGGCCCGCGCGGCTGGTGGCGCGGCCTGTGGCGGTTGAACTGACCCCACCCGACCCTGGCCCGGCCATGACCATCCTGCCCGTCGCCCAACGCGAACTGCGCGTCGCCGCGCGCCAGCCGCGCACGTACCGCCTGCGAACGCTCACCGCGGCGGTGGCGTTTGTGGTCGTCGGCTACGCCTCGATGCACGGCCGTGTTCTGGGCGCAGGCACCGGCGGGCGGATGCTGTTCGTGAGCATGATCACCTTCGCGAACCTGCTCTGCCTGATGGGCGGCGTGACGGTGACAGCCGATGCCATCAGCCGCGAGCGGCGGGAAGGCACGCTGGGTTTTCTGTTCCTCAGCCACCTGAACGGCTTTGACGTGGTGCTGGGCAAGCTCGCCGCACAGGCCACGCACGCCTTTTACGCGTTGCTGGCGGTGATGCCCATGCTCGCGCTGCCGATGCTGGAAGGCGGCGTGACCGCGGGGGAGTTCTGGTTCGCCATGCTGGTGCTGGCGAACACCTTGTTCTTCGCCGTTAGCCTCGGCCTGTTGACCTCGTCGCTGTGCGAGGAACCGCGCACGGCCACCAACGCGGCCCTGGTCGCTGCGGTGTTTTACTGGTTGGGCCTGCCCGGTCTGGGCCAGGCGGCGAACGCGCTCAACTGGCCGGCGTGGGTGGGCCGGCTCTGCTCGGAACTCGCGCCCCAGACGGCGCTGGCGTGGATTCAGGTGATGACCACCGGCGGGTCAATGTCCCCGGTGCGCGCGCTGCTGTTTTCGCACCTGGAGGCCTGGCTGTTTCTGGTGGCGGCCGGCCTGCTCACGCAACGGGTCTGGCGCGAGCGCCCGGCCGGCCGCGCGGGCTCGCGCTGGCAGGATTTCCGCCGCGGCTTTGCGTTCGGTTCGCCAACCGGGCGCGCCGAACGCCGGCGGCGGCTGTTGGCGCGCGGGGCGTTTTTTTGGTTGATCGCCCGGCATCGCTGGAAGCCGGCGCTGCCGCTGGCGCTGGTTTTCTGCCTGCTGGCGTTGCTGGGCGCGGGCTGGTGGTTTGAACGCGGCGCTTCGCCGCCCCTGCCGTTGGCAATGATCTTTGGCATCACCCTGCACCTGCTGCTGAAGTTCTGGGTGGGCGGCGAGGCGGCGGCGGCCATTGTGATCCATCGCCGGCAGGGCACGCTGGAATTGCTGCTGAGCACGCCGTTGACGGTGCGCGACATCATGCGGGCGCAGTTCCGGGCCCTGCGCTGGCAGTTCGGCTGGCCGCTGGCCATCACGGCGGCGCTCACGCTGGGCTACGTGCCGCTGGTCGCCTTGCTGGAACGCGAGCCGCCGGCCGGGTACGCGCTGGCGGTGGGCGCGCTGGCCACCGCGGCGTTGCTCGCGGACGCCTTCACTCTCGTCTGGCTGGCAAGCTGGCGGGCGATCGTGGCCCGGCGCGTGCAGCACGCCGCCGGCGGCGCGGTCTTACGCGTGCTGGTGATCCCGTGGATCGTGCTGCTGGTGGTGTTACCGTTCTCGCGCGTGGACGACATGACAGACGCGCTGGCGCTTTGGGCAATGATCGGGTTTATCGCTGATTTCTGCTGGTGGCAATGGGCGCGCCAGCAACTGTTCAACAATTTCCGCGCGGCGGCCGAACGCGGCTGCGAACCGGTGGCGGCAAGCTTCTGGACGCGACTGAAGGAGCAGGCGCCGCAGCCGCACACGCAGGCATAGGCCGGTAGAGTCCGAAGTCCGGGCTCTCCCATTCGCAATCGGCAATCCGAATTTGAAGAGCAGTGCTCGACAAGGTCCCGCTCCCCCAGGAAGGTCGAAAGTCGAGGATCGAAAGCAGTGAACCGCGAACCTCGGGCCTGAAGAGCAACTCCGGGCTTGCCGGCCGCGGAGGCGCGGGGTAGTTCCACGCCCCGCAGGCCGGCCGCCGCAGTGCGCGCGCCGGCCGACACGGCATTATGAACCGCAAGGTCCTGGTCATCCTTTCCAACCGTTTTCGGCCGCTGGATGAGCCGCGTTACCTCGAGATCACGTGCCAGGAGGACGGCACGATCCTCAAGGAGCGCCGGCTCCCGCGCCGTCCCGCCCGGCCGGCGTACGACGAAGTCTGGGAGAACGACGACGCCCGGCAGTCCCTGGATTCCTGCAAGAGCGTCAAGCGGCATTACAAGCACCCGCTGCTCAAGCCGAAGAAGTGAGTCAAGCGCCCGCCGGGGAGGGCTCGAAAGAGTCTCGCCCATCCGACCTGATCTCGTCCTTCTCCCGCTGGGCGCTGACCGTGCGGCCTACCGGCCCCAGCCTTGGCGGAGCACCCGCAGGGCATTCCCGCCCAGGATCAACTGGATGTCCGCCTCGCTGAAGCCGCCCCGTAGCAGGGCTTCGGTGATGTTCGGCAGGTCTGCCATGTCCTTCACGTCGTCGGGCGGGTCGGTGAAGCCATCGAAGTCCGTGCCCAGCGCGACCGTCTCGATACCGCCCTGGTCACGGATGCGCCGGGCGGTTTCCACCACGTAATGCAGGCCCTGTTTGATCTTCACCGGGGTGAGCCAGTAGTTCATGAGGATGATGCCCACCACGCCGCCGGTGTGGGCGATCTGGCGGATTTCCGCGTCGGTCGGGTTCATCGGCTGGGGATTCAGGCTGGCCACGCCCACGTGGGTGAAGAGCAGCGGCCGCCGCCGGCGCACGATCTCGAAGGCCCGCCGCCGCGCGGGCGGCGTGCAGTGGGTGAGGTCCACCAGCATTCCCATCTCCACACAGGCCTCGACCAGTTCCTCGCCCAGCGGCGTGAGGCCCTTCGTGAGGTCCTTGGGCTCTTCGAAGCAGCCGGGGATTTTCTGGTCGGGCGGAATGGCCTCCACCGGGTGGACAAACTCGTTCGCGTAAAAGTGCGCGAGGGTGAGCAGACACACGCCGCGATCGAAGAAGGTACGAGCGTTCAGCACGCTGCCGCCCAGGCTGTGCGCGCCTTCGAGGGTATGGAGGATCGCAAGCTTGCCCTCGGCCAGGGCTGTTTCAAGTTCCTGCCGGGAGCGGACAACGCGAGCCACTTCGTGGCCGTTGATCGTCGAGCGGGCGACCTCGGCCTCGAACCGGGCGATGACCTCGAGCGTGCGGTCGAACGGGCTGCCCTGGAACAGGCGCTGGACCTTGGGCGAGGCGAAGCACTTTGCCACTTTGAGTGCCCAGCAATCGGTGAGCAGCCGGCGCTCCGGCAGGTACACCGCCGAGAGCAGCACGCGCACGTTGCCGTCCCGCAGCTTGGGCAGGTCGGTGCGCATGGTGAATGGATTCCACGCGCCGGTGCTGCGATGGCGGCTGGCGAACTTGTGCTGCCACAACGAGACGTTCAGCGAGGGGTGGGCGTGCAGATCCACCACCGTCGCGCGGGCGTGCAGGTCACGGGCCTGCAGGGATATCTTGAGCGGGGGCATGGCGGGCAGGATGGAGGCGCTCAGTGCGTGAGTTTGCGGCGCAGGCCATTCCAGACATCGAGCGTGGGACCCGGACCCAGGCGGCCGTCCTTGTCCTCGTCGTTGTTGAACAACACGGCATAGGTCATCCGGTGGGCCGTCCAGAAACCCCGGCCGTCAAGCGCACGTTCGACAAACGGCAGAAACGTGCCCGTGTTCACGTAAAACTTCACCCGGTGGTCTTGCCCGGCCCGGAAGCAATCCTGGCGGGCCTCGTGGGTGTGGCCGTAAACGAGATACTGGTAACGGTCGTCCCGCGCCTCGCCTTCCAGCAATTCTTCACGCGCGCCCCGCGCCAGAGAATCCAGCCCTTCCGATTTACCCCGCAAGGCGTCCACAAGGGACGCCAAGCCCTCGAGGAATTTCAGCCCGTTCTTTTGCTTCACCAGGCACAACACGCGGCCCAAGTGATCCGTGAGATCGCCGCTGGCCACGAGGTCGGTCTGGAGCTTGTCCCACTGCTTGGCGAAGCGCGACCGCAGCAGGCTGGTGAGCGCGTCCATGAGGCCAGCGCGCATCACCTGCATGTAGCTCTCGTACTTCGCGCCCTGGCCGCGGACGAACCACGCCAACCAGTTGAACGCCGCCGTCATGGGCCGGAGGTTGTTCACGTCCTTGAAGCTCTCCAGGAACGCGCGGTCTTCGGGTGTGTTCCAGCCGCGGTCGGCGAAGTTTCGCTCCACGTAGTACACCAGTCCGGACATGAGTTCGGCGGTGACCACCTCGCCCAGGGCCATCGCGCGGTACACGCGCTCGTCAAACCGGCCGACGCGGGTGCTCGGCTGGAGCACCTCGTTGTAGAAGACGTGGGCGTGACAGTTCTCGTCCCATTCATGGCCGTGGCGCGCCAGCACGCCGTAGGTGTCGGGAAGGTCGAGTTTGAGCGCGAATTCCAGTTCCGCCCGCTGGAACCGCGCGCGCAGCCGATCCTTCAACGCCGGGTAGTTGTTGAACATCCGGTCGTGATTGCCGATCACATAAGTAACCCTCGGCCGCGCGCTGCCTGGCCGGGGCAGGCCCTCGAGCATCGTCACCAGCGCCCGGCCGGACTCGGAATCCAGCACGGCGTCGAGCACCGCGCCGAAGTGCCGTTCCATCACGGCGGTCTCAGCGTTCATGCCCGTCTGCGGGTCCGCCTTGCCACCCCACGGCCGTTCCTCGGGGGGCACGTTCCGCACCCAGTAATTTGTCCGCACCAAATCGAGGATGTCCCCCAGCAGGACTACGTGGATTTCGGTGAGGTCCTGCTTTTTTTCCGCCACGGCCTCGATCTCGGCGCCCAGCAACTTGAAAGCCGTGCCGTGGACGTTGCGCGCGGTGGTGGTGTCGGTGAGGTGAAGGTCGCTGAGGAGAACAAGCATGATGGCGGTGGCTCAAGGTTGGGTCGGCTTTGGGGGTGACATGCGTCAACAAATACCGGCCCGGGCGGCCTGTCAACCGGCGGCTTTGCGCGGCGGTCGGTGTCGGAGGGGCGAGCGTGGCGCGTCTGCCGCCTGTTTCCGGCCCCGCGGACGTGAATGTTTGTACCCTGATGAAATCCGGCGCGCCACGCCGGCTTGCGATCCGGCCGGGCGCGAATACTCTCCGGCGGTGAAAAGTGCCCGGCCGACCATCACGCGGTAAGCCCGACGCCATGAACCCGCTGGCGATTGAAAGTCACCTCAAACTGGTGCTTGTCCAGTGGATGGTCATCATGGCTGTGGCCTGGCTCATGGGTCGGCTGGGGCGGCGTTTGGGGCAGCCGCTGGCGGTGGGGGAAATCGCCGGCGGCCTGCTGCTCGGGCCGTCGTTCTTGGGCTGGCTGTGGCCGGAGGCCATGCACGCGCTCTTTCCGGCCGAGACCTCGCAATCTCTGCAACTGCTTGCCAAACTCGGCCTGATCCTGCTGATGTTCCAGGTCGGAATGGAGTTTGATTTCGGCCACCTTACCACCCGTTCGCGCACGGTGGTGGCGGTCTCCGTCACCGGCATCGCCGTGCCGATGCTGCTCGGGGTGGCGATCGGTCCGTGGTTGCATCGCGAGTTCGCGCCGGAGACGAACCGCTTCGGATTCCTGCTGTTCATCTGCATCGCCCTGGCTATCTCGGCGCTGCCGATCATGGGGCGGATCCTTTTGGAAATGCGCCTGGAACGGACAGCCTTGGGCGTGGTGGCCATCAGTTCCGCGGCGCTGGACGACATGGCCGGCTGGGTGATGCTGGGCGTGGCCACGGCGCTGGTGACGGCGCAGTTTGCCTGGGGTCCGCTGCTGGCCCAACTGGCCGGCATCGCCGTGTTTTTCGCGGTGCTGCAATGGGGCGTGGGGCCGGCGCTGCGGCGGTTCTGGCGGTGCAGCTTCTGCGTGCCGCCGGACGACCCGCGCGGCAAGTCCGCCGCCCGCCTGCTGGCCTGCACGTTCGGAATTCGCTCGCCGCGGCTGCAAAACGACGATTGCCCCGGCCGCGAGACCTGCGGGCTCACGCCGCAGCCACCGGACGTCTCGCAGGTGCCGGCCACATTCCTGGCGGTGCTGCTGGTGGTGCTGTTCGCCTGCGCGGTGACCACGAACCTGCTGGGGATTTTCTCGATCTTCGGCGCCTTCCTGCTGGGCGTGGCGTTGCACCGCGAGGTGACGCTGGTGAAGGCGTGGCGCGAGCGGTTCCGCGACTTTGTGCTGGTGGCGCTGGTGCCGATTTTCTTCACGAACACCGGCCTGCGGACGGAGGTGGGCTCGCTCACCACTTGGCAGGCCTGGGTGGGTTGCGCGGTGGTGCTGGCCGCGGCGGTGGCGGGCAAGCTCGGCGGTTGCTATCTGGGCGCGCGCCTGACCGGCCAGTCCCGGCGTGAAGCAGGCTGCGTGGCCGCGCTCATGAACACCCGCGCCCTGATGGGCCTGGTGGCCATCAACATCGGCTACGACCTGGGGCTACTGACCCGGCCGCTGTTCACCATGTTCGTCATCATGGCGCTGGTGACCACGGTCATGACCGGGCCGCTGCTGCGCTGGTGGCTGCCTTATGATTTGCAGACCGAATCAGGAAAAGTGGGCTGATGCCCATTGCGGCCAACTGTCCTTACCCCTTCCGCATCACTCCAGCGCCACCCACTGGCCGGTCTTCGCGGACCGCTCCTCGGCCTCGCAGATTTCGACCGCGCTCAGGCCGTCGTCGGCGGTGACCACGCGGGGCGGGCGGCCGGCTTCGATGCATTCCAGCATGTGGCGCAGTTCACCCACGTAGCCGTCCGGTCCGTCGCAGCGGATGACCTGCGCGCCCTTGCCGTTTTCGAAAACCTTCAGCGCCTCGGCGCCGCGGGTTGAGTCGTAGTCCACGGTCGCCTGCTCGAACACCGCGCGGTAGGCCATCTTGAAGCCGAAGCCCTGGCCCATGAGCCAACTGCCCTCGGCCACCACGCTGGCTCCGGCGTCCACCCGGTAAATCGTGCTAACATGGTCAATCGCGCCGCTGAGCCGGCTCTGGCCGGTGGAGCAGACCGCACGCGGCCGGCCGAAGCAGAACTGCACGAAGTCCGTGTCGTGGATGTGCAGGTCCAGCAGGGCGCCGCCGGATTCCTCGCCCTTGAGGTAGGTGCCGCGGCTCCAACCGGGCGGCTCGGACAGCCGGGTCAACTGCAGGGCCAGCACCTTGCCGAAGCGGGCCTCGGCGATGGCCTGCTTGAGCCACGCCCACTCGGGCCAGAACCGCAGGCAGTGGGCGGGCATGAAAAAGCCCTTCGCCGCTTTCGCCGCCTGCACGATTTCGCGGGCCACGGCGGCCGTGCGGGCCAGCGGCTTTTCGCAAAGCACGTGCTTGCCCGCCCACAGCGCGGCGATGGCCGTCTCCGCGTGCAGGGGCGTGGGCAGGCAGATGTCCACGAGCTGCACGTCCGGGTTGGCCAGCAGTTCGCGGTAGTCGCGGTAGCCCTTCACCACCGACATGTCGAACCGGATCTGGTCGGTGGAGGCGATGTTGCCGGCGACGCCGGTCAACACGCCGTCCGCGGGCAGGCACACGGCGTCGCAGATGGCCACGATGTTGGCGCCGGGAATCTGGCGGTAGGCCTTGATGTGGGTCTGGCCCATGAAGCCCAGACCGATGATGCCGATGTTGACCATGGAGATAGTGAAGGGTTGAAAGGTGAAAGGTGAAAGAGTCGAGGGTGAGGTCGGATGCCGGTCAGAGGTTCAACGTCTCCAGGAAGGCCCGCGCGGCGCGGATGTCTTCCACCCGCCGATCGCCCGCCTCGCGCTCGATGCACAGGTCGCCGGTGAAGTTCAACTCGCGCAGCACGCCGAAGAACGCCCGCCAGTCCACCTGCCCGGTGCCGAGCACCACCTCCTCGCCCCAGGTGCCGAGGACCTTGGTGCGGACGGCGTCCTTGAGGTGACACTGGCGCAGCCACGGGCCGAGGGTGCGCAGCGCGGCAATGGGGTCGCCCTTGTCGTAGAGGATCATGTTGGCCGGGTCGAAGTTGATGCCCACGTTGGGGCGGTGGAGCGCGCGCAGAAACGCGGCCAGCGTGTCCGCGGTTTCCTGGCCGGTTTCCAGGCCGATGGCGATGCCGTGCGCGGCGAAAAGGTCGGCGATTTTCGCCAGCCGCTCCAGCAGCTTGGCGAAGTTCGGGTCGGCGGGCTCGTGCGGCAGAAAGCCGGCGTGGAACATGACGAACTTCAGCCCGAGGCGCACGGCCAGGTCCGCGTTGGCCTGGAAGTTCCGCCAGTTGCCCTCCCAGTGCTCGTCCGGCACCACGCCGCCGGTGCGCCGGATGGACTCGAGGGTCGAGTAGTCCTCGCCGATGGCGGTCATCATGCCCGAGACGCAGGTGACGCCGTGCCGGGCGCAGCGCTCCTTGAACTCCGACCAACCGCCGTCGGTGTTTTCGCGAATGGGGTCCAGCGCAATCGAGACGCGCAGGATGCCCGTGGCAGCCAGTTTATGAAACAGGTCCTCGGCGGAGGTTGGTTGCAGGGACCAACTGCACACCGCCAGGCGTTCAAGGTTGGGGTTGCTCATGGCCGGGTAACGTCTGCCGGTGAGCATAGTTGCCGGGCCGGGACAGGCAAGCGCGAGCTGGGTTATGCGGCTGGAACTTCACGGCACAATCACGCCGACAGTCGTTCACAGCGGTTGGAGACCCGCTGCACCCGTTTATGGCCTTAGCATCCCAGCCCATTCTGAAGTTCGACGACCCGGTGCAGGATTTCACCGCCTCCGCCCAGACCGGCAAACCGTGTCACTCGCCCGGCTCCGGGGCAGACAACCGGTGGTCCTGTACTTCTACCCGAAGGACGACACGCCCGGTTGCACGAAGGAGGCGTACTCGTTCCGGGACGAAAGGTCCGCGCTGCAAAACGCCGACATGGCTTTGCTGGGCGTATGCACCAGACGAGAATTTTGATAACTTGGCCGCGTGCAGCGAGACCAGATTCTGATTGCATAAACAGGCGCGGTCGCCGCGCTGTCCCTGACGGCGCGCTTGATGCCGGCGGTTTAATTGCTGCACTCGGTCCTAGACTCTTCTCCGCCAGAGGTTTTAGCATGAGGCCGGCTTAGTCGTTCGGGCAGGGTGGAGTACAAGGGCGAGCCATTCGAACCGGATACCATGCACAAACCGCACGATCGCATCGCCAGATCACCCGCTTGTGGGCTCAGGCGGCGGCTTGTGCTTGCCGCAGGGGTGATGCTGGCCGCGTCGTGGGGGGCTTTGGCGGCTGCGCCGGTGCAGATCACGGAGTTCATGCCAGAAGACGCCACCGTGCTGCCGGACGAGGATGGCGACTACCGGGGTTGGATCGAACTTCACAACCGGGGGGCTGAGCCGGTGTCGCTGGAAGACTTCGGTCTCAGTGACGACACCACGCGGCCGTTCAAATGGCGCTTTCCGCAAGTCATCCTCCGACCGGATGAACGGCTGGTCGTGTTTGTTACTGGCAAGGACCGGCGCGAGCCGCCGGTGTTGCCGGCGCCGGCACCGGACTGGTTGCCGTCCCAACTGCCGGGTTTGCTGCTCTGGCTCGACGCCGCGGCTTCGGAGACCTTGGACTTGGACGCTGGTTTGGTGTGTCGCTGGCGCGACCGCACCGGCCGCCCGTTTGAGAACCCGCCGGCGACGCCGCTTTCGCCGGACCAGATCGGGGGCTTGATGCTATGGCTGGACGCCGACGACGCCCAGACGCTGGAGTGGCGACAAGGCGCGCGGTTGGGCTGGCAGGACAAGAGCGGCCACAATCGGCACGCGGTTGCGCCCTCCTTCCGGGCCAACCCGACGTGGACCGCCGGGGCGAACGCGCGCCGGTATTTGCGATTCGATGGCGCAGACGACCACCTCGAACTGCCGCGCTTGGAAGGTATCTGCACCGTGCTCTGGGTGGCACGGGAAGACGCCACCGTTCAAGAATACGCGGCTTTGCTGGGGCATCACGAAGCCTACGACTTCCACCCGGGCGAGCGCCGGGTGATCCTGGAGCCCAACTTCAGATCCAGTGTGAGCGGCTGGATCAACGGCGTAGAGGTGGACCCCTACCGCACTTTGATCCCCCGAGAGCTGGCGCTGGTGACGTTAATGTCCACGAACGCAGCCCGTGTGTCGTTGTTGGGCAGCGACCGTTTGCTAACAAACCGATTCTGGCGTGGCGACCTGGGTGAATTGGTGTGTTTCGACCGCGTGCTCACGAAGACCGAACGCGCAAGTGTGGAGGCCTGGCTGCTGCAGAAATGGCAGCCGCATCAGGCGCCGCCGCCCGCGCATTACGACGCGGTGCAGGACGAGCCAACGCGAAGACCGCGGCTGATCCACGAGCCGCTCAGCGGCCTGACAGCCCTGCGGTTCGACGGCGAGGACGACCACCTGCTGTTCCCGCGGCTGGACAACGTGCAGTCCGTGTTCTGGGTGGCCCACGAGCGGCCCACCCCAAGCGGCCAGTTTCCGGTCGTGGTCGGCGATACCATTCGCTATGGGCTGCATCGCGGCGATGGGGGCAAGATTTACCATTACCTTTGGACAGCCGGTGAGGTCCTGGATGGGCAAACCTGGCTGGATGGACTTTCTCTTGATCCGCTGGTCACGCGCCTGCCTGAAAAACGATTGCTGCTGGGAACCCAGGCCACCGGGTCACTCCCCTTGGGCACGGTCGGCTCCGGTCGGCTCTTGGAGCGCTATTTCTGGGGTGGCGACATCCATGAAATCCTGCTTTTCGACCGCCAACTTTCCGATGCGGAGCGTTCCAGCGTTGAAAACTATCTGATGGCCAGGTGGCGCCTCCCGGATCGGCGTCTCCACACCAACTTCGAGCTTAATCCCGCTGGCGGCTGGCTCGTGCTCACCGCCCCGAGCGGCCTCACGGTGGACGTGGTCCCACCGGTGGCCGTCCCGCCCCGGATCAGCTATGCGCGCGCGGAGGCCGGTAGCCGCGATTTCGCCTTCTGCCCGGAGCCCACACCGGGTCGGGCGAACGAGTCGCCGTTGTTTGGCAGCTTGACCGAGCCGCCAGGATTTGACCCGCCGGGCGGCTTTTTTGACCAGCAAGTTGAAGTGCAGCTCACGGCTGCCCCGGACGCTGTGATCTATTACACGTTGGACGGTTCGGTACCGCTTGCCGACCCGGGGGGCACGTCGCAAGTTTATCAGGCGCCCCTGATCTTGAAGACGGGCGCGGTGGTGCGGGCGCTGGCGGTCCGGCCGGGCGCGCTGCCCAGCGCCGTGATTACCAGGCCGTACCTGGCCGGTCCCAAGCCGGCGCTACCGGTGGTTTCCCTGGCGGCGGACCCGGTGGATTTGTGGAGCGAAGAGCGCGGCATTTACGCGACCGGTCCCGGAGCCAGCCAATATCCGCCTTATCTGGGCGCCAACTATCACAAGGCATGGGAGCGCGCGGCCGAGTTCACTTTTCTGGAGACCAACGGCCTTCCCGCTTACCACGCCGGCGCGGGCCTCCGCATTCACGGCAGCTACACGCGGGCGGCGCCGCAGAAGTCCTTCCGCCTTTACGCGCGGCGCCAGTATGGCGCCGGCAGTTTCCGCCACGCGTTCTTCCCGGGCCAGGCGGTGGACCGCTTTGAGGCGCTGGTGCTGCGCAACGCCGGCAACGACTGGAGCTACGCCCGGATGCGCGACCGCCTGGGCCAGGCACTCGGCGCGGAGCTGGGCGTGGACCATGCGCAGTCCCGGCCGGTGGCGGTGTACCTCAACGGGGTTTACTGGGGCCAGTACTACCTCATGGAACGCGCCGACGAGCATTTCCTCGCCGAACACAACGGTCTCGGTGAGCAAGACCTGGTGGTGGTGGCGAACGGGACCGAAATTCCTGTCGGCGACCACCGGGACTACGTGCGGCTGCGGGCGGATTGCTGGACGCTGGATTTGCGTGAACCAGCGAACCTCGAGTCGGTATTGGCGCGGCTCGATTTGAACAGCCTGCTGGATTACCACATCACCCAGATCCATCTCGACAACTCCGACTGGCCCACGCACAACACGATACTCTGGCGCCCGCGGCGCCCAGATGGCCAGTGGCGCTGGGTGCTCTTGGACCTGGACGGCACCTTCGACATCCTCAAGCAGGGCTTCACCCGCCCCACGCTTCGTATCGCCCTGGGGCTGGAGCCGGAGTTTGCCGCCAGTTACCCGGCCACCGTCTTCCTGCCCCAGTTGCTGCAAAACCCCGGCTTTCGCGACACCTTCCTCAACCGGTTTGCCGACGCGCTCAACTCGGTCTTCGCCCCGGCGCATGTTCTGGAACGCATCAACACCCTGGCCGCCGAGCTGGAGCCGGAAATGGAACGGCACCTCGCGCGCTGGCGGCCGGAGGCCACGTACTACTGGCCGGTGCACACCAATCTGGCCGCCTGGCAGGCCGAGGTGGAGCACCTGCGCGCCTTTGCCCGCGAGCGGCCCGCGGCCATGCGCCGGCAACTGGTCGAGCACTTCGGCCTGGCCGGCACCGCGGAACTCTTGGTGCGGGTCAACGACCCGGCCCGCGGCCGGGTGCGCGTCAACTCGCTGCGCCTGCCCGCCGGCACCCGTGAATGGTCCGGGCTGTACTTTCGCGGCGTGCCCGTCGAGGTGGAAGCACTGCCCGAGCCGGGCGCCGAGTTCGCGGGCTGGGAAGAATTGCCCGACGCACCGGCGCTGATGCGCCTGGCGCTTGACGGCGTGGTGGAACTTACCGCCGCGTTCCAACCCGCCGGGGAACCGGTGCCCCTGCCGAGGCCGTTCGCGCTCTGGCAGGGCGAATATCGGTTTGATGCACTGCCTGCCGACACGCCGCCCGGCACCTACCCGCCGGCGATGATTTTCCTGCAAACCGCAACCCGCGATCCTGGCTTGGACGCTGCGTTCGAGACCCCCTGGACGCTCCCGTATAGTCTGACCAGCCGCAGTCGGGTGAGCGGCTTGGACGGGCGAGGGGTGTCCTTTCTCAACACCGGCAACCCGCAGGAGTCGTCCGGCGCCGGCTACCTGGGCGCGGTGGTGCTGGCCCTGAACACCGAGGGCGTGCGCCGTGTGCGGGTGACCTGGACCAGCGGCACCGTGACGCCCAACAGCCGCCCCTACGCCTTGCGCCTGCAGTACCGCGTGGGCGACGCCGGGCCGTTCGCGGACGTGACGGACGCCGCCGGCCGGCCGCTCGAGTACCGGCGCAGTCCCGTGGCCGGTGACTTCGCCGTGCTCGGACCGGTGGAGTTGCCGGCGGCGGTGGACGACCGGCCGTTGGTGCAACTGCGCTGGGTTTACCATCGCACCGGCGAAGGCCCGGACAGCGGCGCCCGCGATGAACTGCGGCTGGACGACATCCGAGTCTCCGCCGAGCCTGCTCCGCCGAAGCTGCGCGTGGTCCAAGAACTCCTAACCCGGCGGTATTGGCTGGAAGCCGCAGGGTTGTACCGGCGCCCGGCACGGGTGCAAAGCTCGGACGACCTTGTCCACTGGACGGATGAAGGTGCGATCGAGGGCGGCTGGGACGGGCGGGCCGCCCGACCGCTGGACCCGCCACCACCTGAGACCGCGCGTTTTTACCGCCTCCGGTTACCTTGACACGGCCTACGGCCCGGTTCCGCGCTTTCATGAACAAGCCACTTCCACTCCGCACCGTGCGACATACCGCGCTGTTGGGCCTTGCCCTGGCGCTACCGGGCCTCCGCGCCGGCGACGTGATCTTCAACGAAATTATGTACCAGCCCCCCTCGGGGCAGCGCGCCGAAGAATGGCTCGAGCTGCACAACCGCGGCGCCACGCCGGTAAACCTGGCCGGCTGGCGATTGAGCGCGGGCGTCGAGTTCACCTTCCCCCCGGTGGAGTTGCCCGCGGGCGGGTATCTGGTCGTGGCGGCGGACGCCGTGGCCTTTCAGGCCCGGTACCCCGGCATGACCAATTTCGTCGCCGGCTGGCAGGGGCGTCTCAGCGACAACGGCGAAACCCTGACCCTGCGCAACGCGCTGGGCGAGGTGGTGGACTCCGTGGCCTACGCGACCGAGGGCGACTGGGCCGTGCGCACGCGCGGACCGGACGACCACGGACACCGCGGGTGGGTCTGGGCCGCCGCGCACGCCGGCGGGGGCCGCTCCGCCGAGCGGATTCACCCGAGCTTGGCGGTGGATACGGGGCAAAACTGGGCGTCCAGCGCGGTCGAGGGCGGCACGCCGGGGGCGCCCAATTCGGTGCTGAACTTCCGACTGGCGCCGGTGATTTTGGACGTGCGGCACCGGCCGGCCGTGCCGCGCTCGACTGAGCCGGTGTTGGTGACCGCGCGCGCGGTGGATGACCAGCCCGGGCCGCTCACGCTCACGGCGTGGCATCGCGTGGACGGCGCGGCCACCTTCACCGCCACGCCGATGGCCGACGACGGCGCCCATGGTGACGGGCGCGCGGGCGACGGGGAATTCGGCGCCTGGCTGCCCGCCCAACCGCCGGACACCGTGGTCGAGTTCTACGTCGAGGCCCGCGACGGCGAAGGTCTGGCCCGCACCTGGCCGGCGCCGGTTCAACCCGAAAACGCTCAACTGGCCAACTGCCTCTACCAGGTGGATGACCGCCCCTACACCGCGCCGCAACCCCTGTACCGCGTCATCCTCACCGCGACCGAGCGGGCGGAGCTGGACGCCATTGATGCGATGCCCTGGTACTGGAGCAGCAACGCGGAAATGAACGGCACTTTTATCAGCACCGAGGCGGGCGAGACCGAGGTCCGGTACACCATCGGCTTTCGCTTGCGCGGCACCACCAGCCGGGCCGAGCCGGTCAAGAGCCGGCGGGTCAACTTCAACACCGACCGGCGCTGGCGCGGCCTGCGGGCCATCAACCTCAACACGCTCAACCCGCACTCCCAGATCATGGGCAGCGTGCTGGCCCGCCGGGCCGGCCTGCCGGCGGCGCGTGCCCGCGCGGTGCAGTTGCGCGAGAACAATGTGCAGAAGGCGCCGGCCGCCTACACACCCTTCGGCGTTTATGCCGAGGTGGAGGTACTCAACAGCGACTTCGCCGAACGCCAGTTCCCCGCCGACGGCGCCGGCAACCTGTATCAGGCCATCGGCAGGGGAAATCTCGATTATCTCGATGACCCTGTGCTGTACCGCAACCCGGAGTACTACGAAAAGCGCAGCAACACGGCCGAGGATGACTGGGGCGACCTGATCGAGCTGACGCGCGTGCTCAACACCACGCCGCCCGAGACCTGGCTGCCCGTGCTGGAGCACGTGGCCGACGTGAGCGAGTGGATCACCTTCTTCGCCGTCAATACCGTCCTGGCCAACGGTGAGACCGCCCTGGGCACCGGCGGGCCGGGCGATTACTACCTGTACCGCGGCGTGCACGACCCGCGGTTTCGCCTCATCATCCACGACCTGGACTCGGTCTTGGGCGTGTCCGCCGGCGTGAACCAGTCCCTATGGCGCGCCGCCAGCACCAACAACCCGGCCATCCAGCGTTTCCTCACCGACCCGGTCATCGCGCCGCGCTACCTGGCCGAGGTGCGGCGGCTCATGGACGAGGTGCTCACCCCCGCGCACGTGGAGGACCTGATCGAACAGTTCCTCGGCGACTTCGTCCCGGCCGCCACGCGCCGGGCCATGTTGGACGCTTACCGTGCCCGGCTGTCGTTTTTGCGTGACCAGATGCACGCCGGGTTGAGCGTGACCGCCGAACTGCCGGTGGTCGAGGGAGTGCAGGTGGTCAGCAACGCTGTAATGACCCTGCGCGGCCGCGCCGACCCGGCCCGCGCCGCGGCCGTGCGGGTCAGCGGCCGGCTGGCGGCGTGGAATCCGCTCACCGGCGATTGGCTGGTGGAAAACTTGCCCCTGTTGCCCGGAGTGAACCGCCTGCTGGTGCAAAGCTTCGACGCCGCCGGAACCGTGGTCGGCGAGGAAGTCGCGCGGCTGTGGCGGCGCGGCGTGCCCTACACCGCCGTGGGGGGCGAATTGACCGGGGACGCCACCTGGTCTGCGCAGGCCGGGCCGTACGTGGTTACGAACACGTTGACCGTGCCGGCCGGGACCACGCTGACCCTCACGCCCGGCACGACGGTGTTTTTCTGGTCCAACACCGGACTGCTGGTGCGCGGGCGGTTGTTGGCCGAGGGCATGCCGGAACAACGGATTCATCTGGGGCGCGAACCCGGGGCGAGTTACGTGTGGAGCGGCATCCGTTTCGAAAATTCGGCCGGCAACGTGCTCCGGCACGCGGACGTGGTCCGCCACAACGACCCGGCGTTGTACCTGACCAACTCGGTTCTGCACGCCGAGCACGTGACGTTCCTCGGCAGTTTTGGCCACGTGATCCTGGCCTATGACTCCTCGCTGCGGGTGCGGTTTTGCGAATTCCCCGACATGGATTACGGCGAGCACGTCGGCGCGTTGCATCTGCCGCCCGACGGCGAGTGGCTGTTCGAGGGCAACGTGTTCGGCACCACCTTCGGCTACGCGGACATCCTGGACGTGTCCGGCGGCCAGCGGCCCGGGCCGGTGTTGCAGGTGCTCAACAACGTCTTCCGTGGCGGGCCGGACGACGCCTTGGACCTGGACGGCACCGCCGCGCACATCGAGGGCAATGTGTTCCTGAACTTCCGCAAGGCCAACGACAGCACCAGCGAGGCCGGCGCCATCTCCACCGGCTGGTACGAGGGCCGGGGTGCGGACCTGGTGGTGGTGCGCAACGTGTTTTTCGGCAACGACCACGACCTCATCCTCAAGGAAGGCTCGCGCGTGCTGGCCGCCCACAACACCTTCCTCGGCGCCCGCCGCGCCGCGATCCTCATCAACGAGCCACAGCGGCCCTGGGAAGCGCCGCCCCAGGGTGGATGGTTCGAAAATTGCCTGTTTTGGGACCTCCCGGAGGTGGTCGGCAATCTCGACCCGGCCCTGCTCCAAAACGGCACCCTCCAACTCGAGGTCCGCCACTCGCTCCTGCCCGCCCTCGGACCTTGGGCCGACCCGGACAATCTCATCGCCGATCCTCGGCTGGTGAATCCCACCAACGATTTCCGGCTCCGTCCCGGCTCGCCGGCGGCCGCGACCGGCTCGGACGGTTTAGACCTCGGGGCATACGTGCCCGCCGGGGCCGTCGTGCTGGGCACCCCGCCGCCGCTGACCTGGCGTCGGGACGTCACGTTCACCGTCACCGGGGCCGGCCTGACGCATTTCCGCTGGCGGCTGGACAGCGGGCCGTGGAGCGACCCGCTGCCGGTAAACACCCCGGTGGCCCTGGCCGACCTGCCCGAGGGACCGCATCAGGTCTTCGCGCTGGGCCTCAACTCCGCCGGCGTGTGGCAGCCGGAGGACCAACCCTCCGCCTCGCGCCCGTGGACGGTCTCGCCCGCCGCGGCCCGCCTGCGCCTGAACGAGGTGCTGGCGGCCAACCGCACCGCCTGGCCGGACACCGGCGCGTACCCGAACTTTGTCGAGCTGGTCAACGACAGCCCCGCGCCGGCCGATCTGGGCGGCCGCTCGCTCAGCGACGATCCTCTGGCACCGCGCAAGTTCGTCTTTCCGCCCGGCACCGTCCTGGCGCCGGGCGCCTATCTGGTGGTGCGCCTGATCCCCGGCGCAGTGCCCGCGGCGCTCACCGCCGGCTTCGGTCTCGAGCAGGACGGCGACGCCGTGTACTTCTTTGACCGACCCGAGAACGGCGGCAGACTGCTTGACCAGGTGCAGTTCGGCCCGCAGTTGGCCGACCACTCCGTGGGCGACCGCGGCGACGGCACGTGGACACTGTGTGTGCCCACGCCCGGCGCCCCCAATCGCACCGCGCGGCTGGGTGACTCTCGACGTGTGCGCCTGAACGAGTGGCTGGCCCGGCCCGGCCCGAGCTGGCCGGCTGACTTTGTCGAGCTGGTCAACCCGGAGGAACTGCCCGTGGCGCTGGACGGTCTGGCCCTCACCACCGAGCCGGTGGGCGAGCCGCGACAGTTTGTGTTCCCGCCGCTGAGCTTCCTGCCCGGGCGCGGCGTGGGGGTGTTTTGGGCGGACGCCACCCGCCCGCCGCGCGGCAATCACCTGCCCTTCCGGCTTTCCGCCGAGCAGGGGGTGCTGGCGCTGGTGGGACCGCAGGGAGCGTGGTTGGACTGGGTGGCTTACGGGCCGCAACTACCGGGCATCTCCCAAGGCCGGCTCGCGGACACCGGCGCCCGGGTGGTCAGCCTGCCGGTGCCCACCCCCGGCAGTGTGCTGGCCCTGCAACCCGGCGGCGGCGTGGTGCGGTTGAGCGAGGTGCTGGCCCACAACCTGAGCCTGACCAACGACTGGGGCGCCACCTCCGACTGGATCGAGCTGCGGAACACCGGCGCGGAAACCGTCAGCCTGGCCGGCCTGAGCCTGAGCGACCGGCTGGACGCACCGCGCAAATGGGTGTTCCCCGCGGACGCCGTGTTGCCGCCGGGCGGCTTCCTCGTGGTGTTTTGCGAACCGGCCCTGCCGCCTTCGGCGACCAACACCGGCTTCGGTCTCTCCGCCGAGGGTGAGTCGGTGTACCTCTTCGACCGCCCCGAAAGCGGCGGCGGGGTTCTGGACTTCGTCACATTTGGTCCGCAGGCGGCGGACTTTTCCCTGGCGCGGCTCACCCCGGAAGCGACCGACTGGGCGCTGGCCCGGCCCACGCCCGGCGCGGCCAACGAGGCAGTGGAGTTGGGCGAACCGTCGGAACTGCGCGTCAACGAGTGGATGGCCAACCCGGCCGGCGGGCCGGACTGGTTCGAGTTGTACAATCCCGGTCCGCTCCCGGTGGCACTGGAAGGGCTGCGGCTGAGCGACACGGCAGCCAATCCCGTTAAGTACACCTTCCCGCCGCGCTCGTTTCTGGGCGCCGGCACCGGCGGGTTCCTGGTGTTGTGGGCGGATGAGGAAACCGACCGGGGACCTTCTCACTTGCCCTTCAAACTGGCCGCCGGCGGGGAAGCCATCTTGCTGAGCCGGCCCGATGGCACGCGGATTGACGAGGTGTATTTCGGCGCGCAGCGGGAGGACTTTTCCCAGGGGCGCTTCCCCGATGGGGCGGAGAACGTGCGCGAGTTGCCCCTCGGCGGCTCGCCCGGCGGGCCGAACGTGCTCAACGCGCGGCCAGTGGTGGCTGTGATTGACAATCAAGTCCTCGTGTCGGGTGAGGATTGGGAACTGCAATGCCGAGCCTCGGACCCCAACCTTGGGCAGACGTTGACCTTCAGTCTGCGTCCACCGGCTCCGCCGGGACTCATGATCGAGCCGCTTACGGGCGTTCTGCGTTGGACGCCGCATTCCGATCAAGCCGGCTTGACATACCGCGTGACAGTGGCGGCGACAGACAACGGCGAGCCGCCGCAAAGCGGCAGCCGGACTTTTGAATTGCGGGTGGACGCCGTTGAAGCGCCGCTCATCTGGAATCCGCCGTGGTTGGACGTCGCCGGCAACCTGCATCTTTCTTGGGTGACGCGGCCGGGTGAGCGATACGCGGTGGACATGACCGCCGACATCGCCCGACCTGCCTGGCATGGCTATCGTGAAGTGCAGGCCGGTGGCTTCACGGTTGAATTGCTGGTGCCCAGCCAGGAGGCGGTCCTCCGGTTTTTCCGCCTGCGCCGACTGCCTTGACCGGGGCCAGCCTGGCGGGTTTTAAAAAAGTCGGAGGCTTCGTTGAATGGTCGAATGGGGTGGTTGGCTGTGACGGCGGAGCTTCGTTTGCCGGCCTTGGCCAATGAAAAAAGGCGCGGCTTGAGACCGCGCCTTGAGATTCAGCAGACCGGACTTCAGGCCGTGGGGGCCATTGGTGGGGTCTTCAAGATGTCAAACAAGCTGGGCATCGGCGGCTTGAGGGTGCGGAACTCGCCGAACTGCATCTTGCTGGCGTCGGTGTAAAGTTGCTCCGGTCCGTACATAAACTTGGAGTTGAGCACTTCATCCCACTCGACCCCCTTGCCGCTGTAGGCGGCTTCCCGGCCCATGATCGCGGTGAGTGTGCTGTCGGTAACCTGCGCGGCCTCGTTCAAATCGCCGTCGTTGAGAATGGCGTTGATAAGGTCCACGTGCTCCTGGACGTAGGGGTCCACCGGCTTTTCGCCGCGGTGCCGCCACATCTGCCCGCCCTTGGGGTGAACGCTGCCCCCCGGGTTGGCCCAGCCCTTGGTGCCGTGCACGGCCTCGCTCACCGAGGACCACTGGCGTTTGATCTGGCCGCAGTAGCTGTACATGCGCACGCCGTTGGCGTACTCGAACTCGGCCGCAAAGTTATCCCAGATTTCACCCGAGGCATTGCCCAGTTGCTGGCGGGCGCCCATGCCCCAGCAGCGCACGGGGTGCTGGTTGTTCATGATCCAGTTGCACACGTCAATGTTGTGAACGTGCTGCTCGCAAATGTGGTCGCCCGAGAGCCAGATGTAGTGGTACCAGTTGTAAATCTGCTTCTCGAGCGCGCTGTTGCCCCGTTCGCCGCGGTGCCAAATCGGCCCGGCGTTCACCCAGTAGGCGCGCAGCGTGATGATGTCCCCGATCTCGCCGCCCTGGATGCGCTTGATGGTCTCGATGTAGCTGGGCTGGTGTCGGCGCTGCGTGCCGGCGGCCACCTTGAGGTTCTTCTTCTTCGATTCCGCCGCCGCCGCGTACATGATCCGGCTGCCGGGGCCGTCCACCGCCACGGGTTTTTCCATGAAGACATGCTTGCCGTGCTCGATGCAGGCCTTGAAGTGTGGCGGGCGGAAGCCCGGCGGGGCTGCCAGGATCGCGTAGTTCACGTCAGGCACTTCCAGCGCCTTGATGTAGGCATCGAAGCCTGCGAAACACCGCTCCTCCGGCACCCCGAAGGCCTCCCGGCCACGCCGGGCCTGGCCGGGGAAGATGTCGGCAACGGCGAGAATCCGGCCTTCGACGCCGACCTCCTTGCAGGCTTGGAGGAAGTTCTGGCCCGCCCCGCCGCCGCGGCCGCCGATGCCGAGGATGACGGCGTTCATGGGCTTCTTGGCTTGGGCCAGGACACTGGGGAAGTTCACCGCCGCCACGGCGCCGACCGCGGCGGAGGCTTTGAGGAAGCTGCGGCGCGACACGGGCGCCGATTCAGGGGATGGGTTGAGTTGAGTCATAATTTGATTTACCAACGATTTGCTGCCTTTGACGGCCGCTCTCACCCGGGCATTCAGGCGCGGCGGCCGCAAAACGGGGGTGACCTACCGCACCTGGCCGCTGGCGGCCCATTCAGTGCCACGTACGATGATGGTTTCCACCGGCGAATTCTGCAGTGCCTTCACGTCGTGGCCGAAGGTGTGGTGAAAGACCCGGCCCTGGCCATAGTCCAGCACGAAGGCCAGCGGCTCGGTCTTCTTGCTCCAGTCCGAATCTGCTTCGAGCAGGACCCGGATGGGCGCGTCGCCCTGGAGCTTGGCGTACAACTCGTCGTCGGCCTCGAAAGCGGTCAGACCGCGCACAATGGGATGGGTGGTGTCGGCGACCCGGACCTGGAATTTGCCGCGCGGCCCGTGGCCGGAGGTGCCCATGACCCAGTACCGCCCGCACAACTGGCCGAACTCCGGCCACTCTTTGAACGAGGCGCTGGCCAGGTGCGCAACCACGAAGCCTTTGCCGCCCTTGACAAAGTTCAGCAGGTTCTCGCGCGCCTGTTCGCTGAGGGGGGGCGTCCTGGCGTTGTACATCGCGAAGTAAATCACGTCGTAGCGCTTTAGGCTCATGGCGGAGTCGAGGATGCCGGCGTCCTCGCACACCTTGACCTCGAACTTTCCGGACCGGGCCAGGATGTCGCGGGTGGCTGCGGAAACCGATGGCCAATCATGGGCCGGCATCACGTCGTCGCCGGTGATGAGCAGAACTTTGATCTTGGGGGCGTCGGCAGCCTGCGGGGCGGGCATCAAACCCAGCAGGCAGCCAAGCAGGAGAACGGATACGATGGAGCGCATGGTGAGGTGAAGAGGCGGATGTTTCACGGTGACCAGTTGTGCTTTAACGGCCAGGACGTGCCGGGTCAAGCGAAAGACCGGCGTTAATCGCGTTTGGGATGCATTGAGACACCGCCTGGGACCCGGCAGGTTGGGGTGGAGCACCGGTCAGCGACCTCTTACCGACGGACGGCGGCTCACCACAGCCGCCGAAACGGAGTCTGGCACGGTGGGAACACACCGCATCCAACCACTGGCTGAACCAAAATTATTGTTGCGTTCACCGTCCGGCGGGCTTAATTGAAAGCCGTTGTAGGTCTGACCGCCCGGTACCTCCAGTTCCCGATTCTAAGGTTTCTTCGGGCCGGCGGTTTTCCCGGTTTCTCGACGCACGTACGTCGCCCGGTGGATAACGGGTTTCAGCCACACAGTCTTGAGCAAGATGCGACCGCCCATGAACAACGCCTCGGTGCCGGATAACGGTGCCGGCTATCTGGAAATCTCCGAGAAGGGGTTTGGGTTTCTCCGTTCGGCGGAGAATCACTTCCACCCCAAGCCCACAGATGTGTTCGTCACTCCGGACACGATCAAGCGCCATTTCCTGCGGGAAGGGTGTCTGGTGAAAGGCACTCTCCAGCCACCGCACCGGGGCAGCAGCCCGCAGTTGCGCGAGGTGCTCGAGGTAAACGGCATGTCCTTCCAGGAGTACACCAAATCCGTCCGCTTCGAGAACCTGACCACTATTGACCCGGTGGAGAAGTTCCGGCTGGAGACCTCGCCGGACCTGCTGGAGACGCGCATCATTGACCTCGTGACGCCCATCGGCAAGGGCACCCGTGGTTTGATTGTGGCGCCCCCGCGCACCGGCAAGACGACCATTCTCAAGCAGATCGCCAACGCCATCGCCGCCAATCACCCCGAGGTGCATGTGCTGGTGTTGCTCATTGACGAGCGACCGGAGGAGGTCACCGATTTCCAGCGCTCTGTGAAAGCGGAGGTGGTCGCTTCCTCGAACGACCAGGACCTCGAGACCCATGTGCGACTTTCGCGGTTCATGATCGAGCGCTGCCGCCGCATGGTCGAATCCAAGAAGGACGTCTTCGTTCTGCTCGACTCGATCACCCGTGTGGCCCGTGCTTACAACAGCGTGCATGGCGGCTCCGGCCGGACCATGACCGGCGGCGTGGATGCCCGCGCCCTGGAAATTCCGCGCAAAATTTTCGCCTCGGCCCGCAAGATCGAGGAAGGCGGCTCGCTGACCATCATCGCCACCGCGCTGATTGACACCGGGTCGCGGATGGACGAGCTGATCTTCCAGGAATTCAAGGGCACCGGCAACATGGAGCTGGTGCTGGACCGCAAACTGGCCGACCGCCGCCTCTTCCCGGCCATTGACATTCCCAAAAGCGGCACGCGCAAGGAGGAAAAACTCTTCGCGAAGCACCACATCGAATCGGTGCGCAAGCTCCGCCGCATGATGGTGGATCTCAATCCGGTGGAGGCCATGGAAACCCTCCTGGCCGCATTGAAGAAGCACCGCACCAACGATGAGCTGCTCATGAAGCTCAGCACGTAGGCCGGCTGCCCGCAGGGCTCAAAGCCGAGCCCCAGCGCTTCCTACCCTCCTGGTGGACCGCCCGGCTTCCGGACCGGAAACGCAGTCCGGACGGTAATCCCGCTGAAAAGCACTCGCCTGTCGCCCGGCGCGCGGGCAAAGGTTGTGGGCGTGAAGCGCAAAACCCAGCGTTCCCAGCCGGCACCGCTCATGGAGTTACCCCGCGCCCGGCCACCTTTGCAGCGCATGCTGCAAATTCACCAGGCCATCGCCGCCCGGGGTTACCCCAACGCCTCGACCCTGGCCCGCGCGCTGGAGGTGAGCGTGAAGTCCATCCAGCGCGACCTCGACTTCATGCGGGACCGCCTGAACCTGCCCATCGCCTACGACGAGCGTCGGCACGGCTACCGCTACACGCAGGAAGTCAGTGCCTTCCCCACCCTGCAAATCACCGAGGGTGAGTTGTTTGCACTGGTGGTGGCGGAAAAGGCGGTCCAGCAATACCGCGGCACCAGCTTCGAGAAGCCGCTCCTGAGCGCGCTCAAGAAAATGGCGGCGGCCCTGCCCGAGACCGTGTCGCTGCACCTGGCGGACTGGGACCAGACGATCTCTTTTCGCACCCGCGTCGAACCGCTGCTCAACCGCGACATCTTTGAAGGCCTAGCCCGTGCGACCATTCGCCGCGAGCAACTGGAGATTGCGTACCGCAAGCCCGGTCGCGTCGCGCCCGAACCGCGCGTGGTGGATCCCTACCACCTGGCCAACATCAACGGCGAATGGTATCTCTTCGCCTTCGATCATCTCCGCCGCGAGCTGCGCACCTTCGTGCCGGCGCGGATTCACACGCTGCGGCCCACCGGGCGGACCTTCCGCCGGCCGGCCGGCTTTTCGATGGACACGCGGTTGCGCGATAGCTTCGGGGTGCATTCGGCCGAGGGCTGCTTCGAGGTGGTGCTGCGGTTCACGCCGCGCGTGGCGGACTACATCCGCGAGAAACGCTGGCACGCCTCCCAGGTGCTCACCGACCTGCCGGACGGCGGCGTGGAACTGCGGCTGCGGCTCTCCAGCCTGGTGGAGATCCAGCGGTGGGTGCTGGGCTGGGCCGGCGACGTCGAGGTGATCCAACCGCCCGAACTGGTGGCGGCCGTCCGGGCCGCGGCGAAGGCAATCCTGGCCGTCAGCCGCGGGACTTGAGTCGTTCCGAGCAACTTTGACCCGTTGGCGGTGTTGATGCAGGAGGTTCGGGCGGCGTTGACAAGACCGCCACCCCGGCCATAACACTGGGTCGCCGCAGGGTGGAGCCGCCCGACCTGCGAGGGCCGGCCGGTAAAGCGGGCGGAAAGTGAACACGACTTGTTTATGCGAATCAAAGCGAATTCCAGCTCCGGCTTCACCTTGATCGAGATCATGATCGTCGTGGCCATCATCGGATTGTTGGCGGCCATCGCGATCCCCAACTTCGCCAAGATGCGCCAGAACGCCCAGAAGCAGGCGTGCATCATGAACCTGCAGACCATTGACAGCGCCAAGGAGGCTTGGGCGGCCGAGAACCGCAAGGCCAACGGCGACGCGGTGGACGAAGCGGCGGTGAACGCGCTCATCAAAAAGGGGGCGCCCGAGTGTCCGGCCGGCGGCACTTACTCGTACAACGCCGTGGGTACGCCGCCGACTTGTAGTCTGGGTGCGGCCGCCGGGCACACACTCTGAGCACTGTGGCGCCGGGCTTCAGCCGGGTAAGTCCGGCGCCGATGCCGTCGCCAATAGAGCGCGGCTGGGTCTGCGGGATATGTCGCAGGCCGCACAAGCGTCTAAGTGTTAACCCACCCCGCGGCGGCTGGTGCTCCCCGCACAGCCGCACTCCGAACAGGTTGCGCAGCCAGCGCAAACTCCGCGGATCTGAAGCAAAGATACGCAGCCACCGACGCCGGCGACGCCGCGTTCAACCAGGATGCAACATCAGCTTGTTGACCGGCTTGCCTTGCTGCGGGCTGGCGCGCAAGCGGTCACGACGGCGGCTAAACCGCTTCCGGGTGAAGTGATACCATCCTCGCCCCGGTCCGGGATGGCTCCGCCACGGCCGGCAATGCCGGGCGTTTCAAGGCCAGGCTGCGCTCATGGCGGCGTGGCGGTTGAGGGCCGGGCACTCATCGGGGAAAAGGTTTGCCCCGGTTAACGCGGTTCCTACCATGCCGCGCCATGCAACCGGCTCCACGCGCACTGTTTCGCACCGTCATGCTGTGCCTGTTCGTGTCGGGCGCGGCGGGCCTGGTGTACGAGGTGGCCTGGTCCCGGTACCTGGCTTTGTTCCTCGGCCACACGAGCTATGCGGTGGTGGCGGTACTCGTCGCCTTCATGGGCGGCCTGGCTCTGGGCAATCTCTGGCTGGGGCACTTCGCGGACCGCACCGCCAGGCCGCTGGCCGTTTATGCCTGGCTGGAGATCAGCATCGGAGTGTACGCGCTCGCTTTTCCGTTCTGGTACGGCCTGTGTTTTGACCTCTTCGTGGCGGTGGGTCAGGGGCTGGAGCCGGGCACGACGGCGTCACTGGCCCTGAAATTCACCTTCAGCCTCCTCACGGTGCTGCTGCCCACCGTGCTCATGGGGGGCACGTTGCCGGTGGTCACCCGTCTGCTGACGCGGTCGTTGAGCGAATTGCGCGAAAAGCTTGCCGGCCTGTATTTCGTGAACAGCGCCGGCGCGGTGGTGGGTACCTTCCTGGCCGACTTCTGGTGGCTGCCGGCCGTAGGCCTCGAATACACCATCTACGCCGGCGCAGCCATGAACCTCGCCGTGGGCGCGGCGGCGATGTTTGTGAGCGGTTGGATCAAGGAAGGTCGCACGGTGACTGCGGCGGTGGCGGGGCAGGCGCCGGCCGAAGTTGACGCCAGCCGAAGTCCGAAATCCGAAGTCCGAGATTCGGCGGCGGAACCGGACACAGTGCTCGCTGGCAACCAGGCGTCCGCCATGGCCGCCGCCGGGGCGGATTTCGCCTTTGACCCGCTGCAAATGCGGCTGGCGGTGATGGGTATTGGCCTGTCCGGATTTGTGGCGATGCTGTACCAGATCGCCTGGACGCGGATGCTGGCGCTGGCGCTGGGCTCGAGCACGCATGCTTTTTCACTGATGCTCATCACCTTCATCGCCGGCATCGCGGTGGGGTCGTGGGTGATTTACCGCTGGCGCCGATTGGGCAATCCGCTCACGGCGTTTGCGTGGATCGAGCTGGCGCTGGCCGGGGCGGTACTGACCTCAATGTTTTTCTATGAATTGCTACCCTACTGGTTCGTTCAGTTCGCGCGGCTGATTGCCCGCCGTCAGGAGGCCTATCCGCTTTACGAAGCCATCCAGGCCCTGATCTGCGTTGCCGTCATGTTCGTGCCCACCATGTGCCTGGGCATGACACTGCCGCTGGTCAGCCGCGTGGCCACCCGGGAAGCCGGCCGCACCGGGCTTTCGGTGGGCCGGGTCTTCGCCGTGAACACCCTGGGCACCGTGCTGGGCGCGGCCTTGACCGGCCTCTGGCTGATGCCGGCGCTGGGTCTGGCGCGCACTTTCGCGCTGGGCGTGGCGCTGAACGCCCTCATCGGCCTGGCGATCCTGTTGGCCGGTCGGTGGCGTGGTTCCAAGCCCCTGGTGATTGGCGTGCCGGCCGCGGTGGTGGTGGTCGCGTTCGCCCTCGGCCAGCATTTTGCCGGGGTGTGGCCGAAGACGCTCAACATGGGGTTGTTCCGCCAGCAACTCGTGCCGGCTTCGCGGCGGGAATTCCGCGAGACCGCCCGCAGCCTGGTCACGCATTACCACCGGGACGGCGCCAGCGCCACGGTGGTGGTCCAAAGCCCGCCCGGCACCGACCTGCTGTACCTCAAGGTCAACGGCAAGACCGACGCCAGCACCGGTGGCGACATGAACACCCAGATTCTCTCGGGTCACCTGCCGCTGTTGCTGCGCCCGGCGTCGTCTAACGTGTTGGTGGTGGGCCTCGGCAGCGGCATCACCGTGGGGGCGGTGGCACAACATCCCGGCGTCCAGCGGATTGACGTCGTGGAAATCTCGCCGGAGGTCGTGGCGGCCGCGCGGCACTTCAGGGCGGCAAACCACAACGCGCTCGAAGACCCGCGCGTGCGCGTTTACGAGGAAGACGCCAAGGCCTTTCTGCTGCTCACCGACCGGCAGTACGACGTGATCATCAGCGAGCCGTCCAACCCGTGGATGGCCGGCGTGGCGGGGGTGTTCAGCTTGGAGTTTTACGAGACCTGCCGCTCGCGGCTGGCGCCGGACGGGCTGATGCTCCAGTGGGTTCAGTTGTACGAGTTCAGTGACGCGGGCATGGACATGGTGTTGGCGACGTTCAGCCGCGCGTTTCCGTACGTGAGCGTATGGCAAAGCCTGCGTGCCGACCTGTTGCTGGTGGGTTCGGTCCAGCCGCCGAACGTGGACCTCCATGCCCTCGCCGCCCGCCTGGCCGTGCCGACCGTCCAGCAAGACCTGGCCCGCGTGGGGCTGGACAATGTGCCGCTGCTGCTCTCACAGGAGATCATCGCCTTCACCAACGGTGCGCTTGTGCCGCCGTTCGACAGCCGCGTGCACAGCGATTATTTCCCCGCGCTCGAGTACCGCGCGCAACGCGACTTCTTCGCCCGCGCCTCCGTGGAGCGCCTGCGCAAGCTGGACGAGAACTTCTCCCGCCGGCCCGACACGTTGCTGGGGCGCTGGCTGCCCGAGCATCCGCTCGAAAAAGAGGATCTGGCGGCCTTCGCCGGCTATTACCTGACCGACGACCAGCGTCCGCTCGACGCGTTCATCACCCTGCTCAAACGCTGGCAGCGCGAGCAACCGGACAGCCCGCTACCCTTTGAACTGGCCGCCCGCGTCAAGTACGTGACCCCGCCCGGCGAACTGGACGTGCTCCGGCTGGCGCCACGGCGCGACCTGATTCTGAAGCGCGCCCCGCAGGACCCCACGTTGCTGCGCCAGTACGGCAGGGCCTTGATGCGCCATTACGCGGAACAGACCTCCGTGTTCAACCTGCCACCCACCGACGAACTGGAGGATGTGCTTGCCCGGCTGGTCCGGTTGGACCCGGACAATCAGCGCGCCTACCAGGCGTGGCTGGCCGAGCTGGCCTGGGATCGCGGGGACGACGACGGCTGCGTGCAGTGGGCGGAACAGGCGTTCGCGCCCGACCTGCCGCGCGGGCCGGCCAGATTCAAGCTCGACCCGGACACCCCGCTGCGCACCGCCGCGCGCCTGGCCGATGTGTACCTGCGCCGGAGTGAACTGGCGCGTGCGGCCGCGTTTTGCGAAGGCATCGTGCAGTCCGGCTATCTGAACGCCGAAACGCGCTACAACGGCCTGCTCTTCGAGTTCACCCAGCGGCGCGTCCTGACGGCTTTGGCGCGGGGAACTCCAAATCCATCGGCTCCCGGCACCGGCGCCTCATCCGCCGCCGGACTGCGTTGAGGGCGGGCGCTGGCGCCAGGGACAAAGCGAGATGCGCCCGGACAAAGTTTTGGTTGCGGCGGCGGGTTTTCCTTCGAAAGCTGCGTTTGGCACGGTGCCGACGAATTCCGCGCCGGGAGCCTATGAAACGACCCAAAGAACCGCTGTTTGTCCTGCTTGTCTCCGGCGTCGCGCTTGGTGCGCTGGTCGGTTGTCGGAAACAACCCGCCACGCACTCCACCCCGCCCGTGCCGGTGATCGCTGCGGAGGTGCTGGTGCGCGACCAGCCCATCTACGTTGAGAACATCGGCCAGACACTGGGCGCGCAGGACGTGGAGATTCGCGCGCGGGTGGCGGGCTTTCTGGAATCGGTGAAATTCATCGAGGGCACATTTGTTACCAATGGCACGTTGCTGTACACGATTGACAACGCGCCGTTCAAGGCCTCGCTGGCACAGGCGCAGGCCGTGCTGGCACAGGCCGAGGCCACGTGGCAGAAGGCGATCCGGGACACGAACCGGCTCGGTCCGCTCTGGGAGAAAAACGCCATCTCGCGGCAGCAGTACGACGACGCGCTCGCCGCGGAACGCGCCGCCGCCGCCAACGTGCAGGCCGCCGCCGCCGCCCTGGACAACGCGCAAATCCAACTGAATTACACCGAGATTTACGCCCCGATCAGCGGCATCGTTGGCAAGACCGAGGTCAAGGCGGGTAACCTCGTCGGCCAGGGCCAGACCACCCTGTTGACCACGATTTCCAGCGTGGACCCCATCCATGTCCGGTTCAGTATCAACGAACGGGATTACCTCGCGTGGCGGCGCGCCAACAGCCCGGACCGGCCGGGGCGGGAAAAGGCCAAAGGCCTCTTCGAGTTGATCCTGGCCGACGGTTCGTTGCACCCGCACCGGGGCGACATCGCCTTCGCCGACCGGCAGGTGGATCCGCGCACCGGCACACTCCTGCTGGAGGTCGCCTTTCCGAATCCGGAACGCATTGTGCGCCCCGGCCAATTCGGTCGCGTGCGGTTCGCCGTGGAGGTGCTGACCAACGCGGTGCTGGTGCCGCAACGCGCCGTGCAGGAGTTGCAGGCCAATTACTCGGTGTTCGTCGTGACCCCTGAAAGCACGGCCGAGTTCCGCAAGCTCGAACTCGGTCCGCGCGTGGACACGTTTTACGTCGTGAAAGACGGCCTCCAACCGGGCGAAAAAATTGTTCTGGATGGCATTCAAAAGCTGCAGAACGGCGTGCCGGTTGCGGCCGTGCTGACGAACCTGCCCGCCGCCACCCGCGGGGAGGGGAGGGAGAAATGACGGCGGTGGAACTCCGAAACCCGAAATCCGAAATCCGAAGGCTGAGACCGGAACCGGCGGTCGGTCCGAGCCCGGGGTGCGCTTTGCGGGAGTGGAGTTTCGCAGCCTGGATTTCCCCCGGCTTTCGGACTGCAGATTTCGGATTTGCCTGAGCCATGGCCAATTTCTTCATTCGCCGGCCCATCGTGGCCATGGTCATCTCGATCCTGATCGTGTTGGTCGGGTCGGCGGCGCTGCTCAAGCTGCCCATCGAGCAGTATCCGCAGCTCGCCCCGCCCAACGTGAAGATCGAGGCCACCTACCCGGGCGCGAGCGCCGAGGTGGTCGAGCAATCTGTCGCCACGCCCATCGAGCAACAGGTCAATGGCGTGGACAACATGATCTACATGAAGTCGCTCAACTCGAGCGACGGCCGCATGCAGTTGAGCGTCACCTTCCAGGTGGGCATGGACCTCGACGTGGCCAACACGCTCACCCAAAACCGCGTAGCCCAGGCGCAGTCGCGGCTGCCCCAGGAGGTCATCCAGCAGGGGGTCACCGTGAAAAAGCTCAACCCGAGCATCCTGATGGTGATCGCGGTTTACTCGCCGAACGGCACCTACAACGACCTGTTCCTGAACAACTATGCGATGTTGAACGTGAAGGACGCGCTGCTGCGCGTGCCCGGAGTGTCGCAGGTGGACCTGGTGGGTGGCGCGGAGTACGGCATGCGCCTCTGGTTGCAGCCGGACAAGCTGGCCAGCTTGGAGCTCACGCCGGCGGATGTCATCAACGCGCTGCGGCAGCAGAACATCCAGGCCCCGGCCGGGCAGATCGGTGCCGCCCCGTCCAGGCCCGACCAGCAGTTCACCTACACCGTCCGCGCGCCGGGCCGGTTCACCACGCCCGAGGAATTCGGCGAGGTGTTGGTGCGCGCCACCGCGGACGGCCGGCAGGTGCGCGTCAAGGACGTGGCGCGTGTGGAGCTGGGCGGCGAGTTCTACAAGTCGTTCGGTCGGCTCAACGGCAAGCCCGCCGGCGTGCTCATCATTTACCTGCTACCCGGCGCCAACCAGATCCGGTGCGCGGAGGGCATCTACCGGGAGCTGGAAGAACTCAAGAAATTCTTCCCGCAGGACGTGGACTATGCCGTCGGGTACGACACCACACCGGCGGTCCGGGCCTCGATCGAGGAAATCGTCGTTACGCTCTTCGAGGCGGTGGTGCTGGTGGTGCTGGTGGTCTTCGTCTTCCTGCAAAACTTCCGCGCCACGCTCATCCCGCTGCTCACCGTGCCCGTCTCGTTGATCGGCACCTTCGCCGTCTTTCCGCTGCTGGGCTTCTCAATCAACACCCTGTCGCTGTTCGGCCTGGTGCTGGCCATCGGCATCGTGGTGGACGACGCCATCGTGGTGGTCGAGGCGGTCATGCACCACATCGAGCAGGGTCTATCGCCCAAGGACGCAACCGTGCAGGCGATGAAGGAGGTGTCCGGCCCGGTCATCGGCATTGCGTTGATTCTCGCGGCGGTGTTCGTGCCCGTGGCGTTTCTCGGCGGCCTGACGGGCCGGCTTTACCAACAGTTTGCGCTGACCATCGCCGTTTCGGTGCTCATCTCCGCCTTCAGTGCGCTGTCGCTCAGTCCCGCGTTGTCCAGCCTGCTGTTGAAGCCACATTCCCAGGGCCGGGGTCTGCTCGGGAAATTGTTTGGCGGCTTCAATCGCGGTTTCACGGCTGTTACCAGCGGCTACGTTCGCGTGGCCGGCCTGCTGGCGCGCCGGGCCGCGTTCAGCCTCGTGATCGTCGCCGTGGTGGGGCTGGGTGCGGGCGGGTTCACTCAAATCATTCCCGGCGGGTTCGTGCCGGATGAGGACCAGGGCATCTTTCTGGTCAACGTGCAACTGCCCAACGGCGCCTCCCTCGAGCGCACCAAGCGGGTCGGCGAGAAAATTGACGCCGTTCTGCGCCAGACGCCCGGTATCGAGAGCTTCATCAGCGTGGGCGGCATGTCGTTTTTAACCGGCACGTTCACGCCTTACTCGGCCTCCTATTTCGCGCGCCTGAAGGACTGGAAGGAACGCCAGACGCCCGAAACCCGGATGGACGGTATCCTCAAGAGCCTCTCGGCCCGGCTCATGGCCGTTCCCGAAGCCATCGCCTTTCCCTTCACCCCGCCCACGCTGCCCGGCTTTGGGGCTGCGGGTGGCTTCACCTTCGAGTTGCAGGACCGTGGCGGCACGATGTCCGTGCGGGAACTGGGTGACGCTGCCAGCCAGTTCCTCCTGGCCGCCCGCCAGCGGCCCGAGTTGACGGCGCTGTTCACTGCGTTTGATCCGCGCGTGCCGCAGGTGGCGCTGGACGTTGACCGCGAGAAAGTCTCCAAGCTGGGCGTGCCGATCAACGACGTCTTCGCCACGTTGCAGGCCTCTCTGGGCGGCGCCTACGTGAATGACTTCAACCGCTTCGGCCGGCTCTACCGAGTGTTTGTCCAGGCGGAGGCCGATTACCGGCAGGAGCCCGAGGACATCGGCCGATTCCATGTCCGCAGTGCCACCACCGGCGCGATGATCCCGCTTTCCACCCTGGTCAGCGTGAAGCGCGACACCGGTACTGAGATGACGGTCCGTTACAACCTGTTCCGCGCCGTGGAAATCTCCGGCCGCGCCGCGCCGGGCTACAGTTCCGGCCAGGCATTGCGGGCGCTCGAGGAGGTGGCGGCCAAAACACTGCCGCGCGGACTGGGCTATGAATTCAGCGGTCTGTCTTACGAGGAAAAACGCGCGCCCAACCCGCTGCCCACCTTCGTGCTCGCCGTGCTGTTCGTGTTCCTCCTGCTGGCCGCGTTGTACGAAAGCTGGTCGCTGCCCTGGAGCGTGCTGCTGGGCACGCCGCTGGTGGCGCTGGGCGCGTTCTTCGGCGTTTGGCTGGGCGGCTACGACAACAACGTGTTCGTCCAGGTCGGCCTCGTGATGCTCATCGGCCTGGCCGCCAAGAACGCGATCCTCATTGTCGAGTTCGCCCGGATGACGCGCCAGCAGGGCAAGCCGGTGATTGACGCCGCCCTCGAGGCCGCCCGGCTGCGCTTCCGCCCGATTCTCATGACCGCCTTTGCCTTCATCATGGGCGTCGTGCCGCTGATGCTTGCCAGCGGATCGGGCGCGCATTCCCGGCAGGTGATGGGCACCGCGGTGTTCTCCGGCATGCTCGTCGCGACCCTGGCCGGCGTGTTCATCATTCCGGCGCTCTACGTCATCGTGGAACGACTCAGCGGTAGCGCGAAGCAACGGCCGGCGCCGGCGGCCCCGCCCGCGCCGGCCGTGTCGCCGCCTGCCCAAGGAACCGCCGGAAACCACGGAGGCGCGGCGTGAAGACGACGCCCCGCACAGCGCAAGCCCGCGCTTCGAGAAGGCCGCCGACGAAAGAGGTGCGCCGTACGGATCGCGGGGTTCCAAGAGTTCGGACTTCGGACTTCGGCTTTCGGCTTCCGACTTCCGGCTTTCGGTCGCCTGCCGCTGTGCTGCTTGGCCTGTTGCTGGCACTCGCTTTTGGCTGCAAGGTCGGCCCGGACTACAAGCGTCCGGAACTCCCGGCCCCCGTCGCTTGGCGCGCCGCCGCGCCCACCAACGACTCGCTCGCGCTCATCGAGTGGTGGAATTACTACCGCGACCCGGTGCTCACCAACCTGATCACCGCGGCGCTGAGCAACAACTTCGACCTGCGGATCGCCGCCGCGCGGGTCGAGGAGGCGCGGGGCGGTTACCGGGCGCAGCGCTCGTACCTGTTGCCCACCATCAACGCCTCCGCGACGTGGACGCGCGGCGAGGTGGGAGACATTCCGCCCGTGCCGGGCGCCTCCACCGAGCAGTTCGACGTGTTCGGCCTGCTTTCGTACGAGGTGGATTTCTGGGGTCGGTTGCGTCGCCTGACCGAGTCCGCCCGTGCACAACTGCTCGCCAGCGACGAGGCGCGCAAGACGGTGCATCTCGCACTGGTCACTGCCGTCGCCACAACCTACTTCAACCTCCGGGCTCTGGACCGGCAGTGGGAAATCGCGCGTGACACCTACGCCTCCCGCACGAACCTGCTGGAACTTACCAAGATCAAGTTCAACGAACGGGAAGGCCGCGGCTACGGCATCGTGTCCGAACTGGACGTGGCCCAGGCCGAAACGCAGGTGCACAGCGCACGCTCCAGCATCGCCAGTCTGGAACGGGCCATTGCGCTGACTGAAAACGCGCTGCGTTTTCTGCTCGGCGAAACGCCCGGCGACGTGCCGCGTGGCGCGACACTGGACGGGCAATGGCAGCCGGCGGAAATCCCGGCGGGCCTGCCGTCCGACCTGCTCCTGCGCCGGCCGGACGTGCGGGCCGCCGAGCAGCAACTCCGCGCCGCCAATGCCGACATCGGTGCCGCACGTGCGGCGTACTTCCCGACCATCTCGCTCACAGCCGCGTTGGGCGTGCAAAGCGCGGAGCTGGACGATCTGTTCAGCGCCGGCACCTCGCGCGCGTGGCGGTTCGCCCCGCAACTCCTCGCGCCGATCTTCAGCGGCGGACGCATTCGCGCCGGCGTGCAGGTGGCGGAAGCCCGGCAGCAGGCCGCCCTGGCATCCTACGCGCAGGCCATCCAGAGCGCCTTCCGCGAGGTGGACGACGCGTTGATCTCCATCCTGAAGCTCCGCGAGCAACTCGCCGCTGATGAAGCCAGTGAGCGGGCCGAGCGGCGGCGGTTCGAACTGTCCGAACTGCGTTACACCGAAGGCATTGCCAGCTACACGGATTTGCTTGACGCGCAGCGATTTCTGTTTAGTGCTCAACTCCGTACGGTGCAGACCCGCAACGACCTCCTCGCCGCGATCGCGCAGCTTTACAAGGCGCTCGGTGGCGGCTGGCAGACGCCGGCGGCGGCCGTACCGTGAGAGACCGGTGCGCGGTGGACAGGCCGTGGAGCGAGCAACCCGCCCGCACCGGTGCCCTCGGGCGACCTCAGCGGGAAGTCAAGGTTCCGCCGACCCCTGGCTGATAGGACCCACCGCGGCGGTGGCACCGGTTTCGCGCGGTTGGGCGTGCTGGGGAAGCAATGACGCCGGGCTCAGCGCTCTGGTGCGGCCAGCGACGCGCAGACGATCTCCCGGTCGTTACGTGCGTAAACCGAGCGGTTGGCAAAGGCGGGATGCGACCACACCACCTGCCGGCCGGGGTCGCGGTTCGTGGCCTCAAGCAGCTTCGTCCGGCTGATCTCCTCGTACCCTTGGGGCGTGAGCCGGGCGGTGATCAGGTGGCCGCGCTCGTTGAACAGGAAGAAATGGTCGGCGTGCTTGACGAGAAAGGCGTTGGCCCAGCGGGTCTCCTTTTCCGGCGTGGTCGCGGCCAGGGTTTCCCACACCCGCTCGCCGGACTCCAGCTTCAGGCAGCGCAACTGCCCGTAGCTGCACACGCCGTAGATGTGCCCGTTTTCGAGGAATGGTGTAGCGATGATGGAATGCAGGTGGGTTGTGTCCTTCTCGCTGGCCTTGGTAGTGCGCCAGAGCACTTCCGGCTGGTCCGCCCCCAGTCGCAACGCGAGCGAACCGTTGTAGAACGACGTGACGAACAGGATGTCGCCCGCCAGCCGGGGCGTGGGCGCCGTGAGCCCGAAGCGGCTCTCGAACGGCACCGACCAGATCACCCGGCCGGTCTCCGGATCGAGCGCATTCACCGCCTCGGGATGCCACACGATAAGCAGCCGCCGGCCGTCGTGCTCGATCAGCGTCGGCGGGCCATAGCCCGGTTCTTTGGCCGAGAGCGCCCGCCACAGCTCCCGGCCGGTGTCCTTGTCGAACGCCACCGCCACGCTGCCCGCGCCACCGACCACGCAGATCAGCCGGTTGCCGTCCAGCAACGGGTGCCCCGCGAAGCCCCATTCCGGCGTCTTGGCGCCGAAATCTTTATTGAACTCTCGCGACCAGATAACCTTGCCCGTCGCCGCGTCCAGGCAGAACAGATTTCCCTCCGCCCCCAGCGTGAACACCCGGCCGTCGCCGACCGTGGGCGTGGCGCGCGGACCGGCCGCGTAGCTGATCGTGTACGGCGCGTCGTACTCGTGTGTCCAAAGCACCCGGCCGGTGGCTTCGTCGAGGCAGAGCACACGCTCGGTGCCGGGCACGAGCGCCTTGGTGAAGGGATTCTCCGGGTTGCCGACGCCGGACGCGAGCCGGCGATCCATGACGTACACGCGCCCACCGGCCACGGCGGGACCCGAGTAACCGGCCCCAAGAGGCGTGCGCCACCGGATGACCGGGCCTTCCGCCGGGAATCTCCGCAGAATGCCGGTTTCACGCCAGACGCCGTCACGATTCGGTCCGAGCCATTGCGGCCAGTCGTCGGCCCGGATGTCGAGCGCTACCAGCGCCATCGAAGCAACTAGCAATTTGAACATGGCCGGGAAAGTAGCGTGCGCCGGCCTCGCCGCCACTTCATGGTGCGAACGACTCGCCGAACAGCTCCGCCCGACGGTACGCCTCGGCCAGGAGCGTCACCGGATGCGCGACGCGGATATCGAGGCCGTGCTGTCGCGCACCATTGAGGAGTTGAAGCTGGCAGCCGGGGTTGGCGGTGGCCACCACGCGGGCGCCGGTGGCTTGGATGTGCCGCAGCTTGCGCTCGAGTAGTTGCCCGGCCATTTCGGGCTGGGTGAGATTGTAAATGCCCGCGCTGCCGCAGCACCAGTTACTTTCGGGGAGCTCGACCAGCTTCAAACCCGGGATTGCGCGCAGCAACTGCCGCGGTTGCTGGACGACCCTCTGCCCGTGGCTGAGGTGACAGGATTCATGGTAAGTGATGACCAGCGGCCAGAGCGGGCCAGAACGTGGCGGCGTGAAGCCGATTTCCATCAGCCATTCGTGGACGTCCTTGCACTTCTGGTCCCAGAGCCGCGCGCGGTCGCGGTAGGCGGGGTCGTCGGCGAGCAGGCGGCCGTAATGCTTGAGGTGCGAGCCGCAGCCGCCCGCGTTGGTGATGATGGCGGCGAACCACTCCGGCGGGAACTGATCAATGTTGCGCCGCGCCAGGTCGCGGGCGAGGTCGAGTTCGCCGTTGTGGGCATGGAGCGAGCCGCAGCAATGCTGCCGGCGTGGCGTGTACACCTCGCAGCCGTTGGCAGCCAGCACCTCGGCCGTGTCGCGGTTCACGTCGCTGAAGATCAGGTCCTGCGCGCAGCCGGTGAGCAGGGCCACGACGTGCCGTCGCGAGCCCTTCGCGGGGGTGATCTCGGCGATGAGCTGGTGCGAGAATCGGCGCGGAATCTCCGGAGTCATGGCTTCGAGCTCGCGCAGGCGCTTGGGCAGCAGCCGCAACAGCCCCCAGCGGCGCAGGACGGACTGGATGCCCAACCAGCGCCACTGGTACACGTGGAGCAACCGGCCCAGCAAGCGCAGCCGGCGCAGGTCGCTGAACAGCCATTTCACCGCAAACCAGCGGATGAAGTCGCGCTTCGGGTTTCGCAGCCGCCCGGTACGTTCCACCTCGGCCCGGGCGTGCTCGAACAGTTCGGCATAGTTCACCCCGGCCGGGCAGGCGGTCATGCAGGCCAGGCAGCCGAGGCAGTAATACATTTCCTCGCCGAAGATCCGCGTGGGTTCAAGGCGCCCGTCGGCGATGGCGCGCATGAGCGCGATGCGGCCGCGAGGGCTGTGGCGCTCGAGCAGGGTGGCGTCGTAGGTCGGGCAGGTGGGCAGGCACAGCCCGCAGTGCATGCATTGCTGCACGACCGAGTAGTCAAGGCCTTTAAGCCACGAAGCCGTTGTCGGCATGGCGCAGCGAGGGTGACGCTGGCCATGGAGGCTGGCAACGGCGACTTGCGCGCTCGGCCGGCGCGGGCGGTTAACGGCGCGGGGACTATTGGTCGAGGCGTTGCACTCGGAACAGTTTTTCTTCCGGTGCGTTGCCGCATTCCCGCGAGAGCGCCTCCAGCTTTTCGACCGGCTGGTTCAAGATGGTCTTCAGGTAGGCCGGTTCCGGGCGGAATTCGAGCACCGACCCGGTCCCGTCCTTGCGCCGCACCGCCACGAAGCTCTCCCGGTAGTCGAACACCTCGGCCAGTTTGAGGTCCAACCGGCCCGGGGAATTGCCGGTGCCCACGGCGAGACCATCCACCAGGCACGTGTAAGGCGTCTGCGCGGGCACGTAGCAAATCACTTCGAGTTCGTGGCGTCCCCAAGCGGAATGCAGTTCACGCAGCGCGGCCTGGCCGATGCGCCAGCCCAGCACGTTCCACGGCCCCACGTGTCCGTGCTGCTTGCGAATCTCCTCCCACCAATCGGCCGGCGGGCGGGCCTGGTTCCAGGCGTTGTCGCCGGCTTCCGCGCGACGCGTGATCGGCGGCGCGGCGCCGGGGTCGGCTTGGTGGTTGGCCTCATCCGCCGCGAGACCCGCGGCCAGCAGCGCCGCCGTTGCGAAGCGGCGAGTCTGCGCGCGGGGGCAACGGGGATTTCCGGGAATATCAGCTTGCATGACGGGCAATGGATAATAAATTCGCATGCATGCGTAACACTCGCAATGCGTCGCGTCAAGCGTTCCGTCTCCTCCACCCGGCCGCCCCGGGCTGCCTTCGCCGCCGCTTGCCGGATTTGCTCCTGGCGCTGGCGCTGGCGGGCTTTGCCCGCGCGGAGACCCACGCCCGCCTCCAGGCCGTGACGCCCGAGGGGCTGAGCGCCTGGGAGGAGGTGTTTCCGGTCACGCTGACCGGCGTGCTGCTGTGTGATCCCGACGAGATGCTGGACGCCACGCCCAATTTCCTTCCCTGGAACGACGGTGCGAACGCCGGCCGCATGGGGGGCGAGTGGCAGATCACCTTCCAGGCCGTTGAGTCGGGAGACCGCGGCGGCACGACCTGCTGGATGGGGCAAAACTATGCCAACCGCGTCCCGCCCCGCGACCCGGAATTTAGTTACTCGAACGAGCAGTGGGTGAGAGAAATCCTGCGCCTGAACCATGACCCGGCCACCGGCCACCGCTTCCGCGCCGGCGACCTGATCGAGGTAACGGCGAACCGCTCGTTGTTCTATGGCGGCAAGCGCAACCTCAATGAAGCCCACAGCGTGGATCCCACGGCTAACTTCAGCATCCGATTGCTTTCCGCCGGCCATGGGTTGCCGGTGCCCGAAGTCATCACCCTGGCGGACGTGATGCAACCGGGTGGTGACCCCGCGGACTGGAAGACCTGGCCGGCCATCTTCGACCCGACTCGCGCCTCGGGGGGTGAGCATTACCAGGGCATGCGCGTGCGCATCAACGGGCTCAACCTCGTTACGACCAACGGATGGAATCCTACGAACACCTGGGGCGCGCGCCTCTGTGTGGCAACCGACGGCATGGGTCGCTATGTCCACCTGCGGCACCCTCGCCGCGACCTCGGCCCCGCGCCCGCCGGAGTTTTTGATGCCTTGGGCATTTTCAGCCAGGAGTCCGCCTCGGGTGTGCAAGGCACGAACGGCTATGAGCTGTTTGTGCAGCAGGTCATCCCGCAGCAGCCACCCGTGCTGGACATCGCGCAAACCATCACGCTAACGTGGCGCGCAAACGGAGCGGAGTACCTGTTGGAGTACAGCACCGCGCTTGAGCCAGCTACCTGGCTGCCGGTATCAGTGCCGCCCGTCGTCGCCAACGGACGCAACGTTGTGATCGAGCCACCCTCCTCGCCCCGCCGATTTTACCGATTGCGGAAATTGAACTGACAGGATGGTGGAATGATCCACTCCCTCATGACCAGCAACGCGACAGTCCGAAAGCCAAAGCGCGCGTTCCGTTGCGGCCCGCGCGGCGGCTCCCCGGGCCTGCCCGGCGGCTTTGAGCCGCCGCCGTGCGCGTTTTGGCGCGCCGGCTTCACCTTGATCGAGTTGCTGGTCGTCATCGCTATCATCGCAATTCCGGCGGCGATGCTGCTCCCGTCGCTGGGGCGGGCAAAGGCCAGGGCGCAGGCGATCAAGTGCGTCAGCAATCTCCGGCAGATGGGCATTGGCATGCACATCTACACGGACACTTACGGTTTTTTTCCACCGCACCAGGTCCGCCATCTCGACGGCTCGCGGACGCGCTGGTTCAACCTGTTTGCCCGGGAAATCACGTCTGGTTACGAGGTGATCAAGGATCCCGCCGTGCCCCGCTGGCTGCCGGGGCGCAACTCGCCTTACGGTTTTAACTACAAATTCCTCGGCAGTGCCCGGATCAAGAACGACGGTCAATATGAATGCTTTCCCGTGCGCCCGTCTGCCATACCGGCCGCCAGCATGACGATCGCTTTTGCTTGCGCGGAAGGCACGGGCACGCGGGAGCCATACGAGCCGCTGCCGCCTGATGCCGCGACCAGTGCGTTGCCGCCGGAGGAAAGTGTGCAGCGCATCGGCAATCACGGTTACGTGATTGACCCGCCGTTTCTGCCGACCTACAGCCACGACCAGCCCGAGCGTTGGGCCTATTACGAAAGCGCCTCCTTTCTATCTTCCCGCCATTCGGGCCGGGCCAACGCGGGATTCACGGATGGTCATGTGGAAGCGTTGAAACCAGCCGCGGCCAGTTTTAACAACCGCCTCTGGAATGGCCACGGCGCCCCCCGTGCCGTGCCGCTGCTTTCGGACTTTCCTGCGAACTGGCCCGCAGGCTGGCTCCGCGACAAGCTTTAAGCTGGTGAACCGCTTGGACGTGCAATCCAAGGTGACCTCCCCAACCGGGGCTTCCGGCTACGCCGGAGCCCGCGGCTTCACCTTGATTGAACTGCTGGTTGTCGTCGCCCTCATCGCCATCCTCGCGGGGCTGTTGCTGCCGGCGCTGAGTGGCGCAAAGGAACGCGCCAGACTGACCAAGGTCCGCGCCGAACTGTACGGCGTGGGTCTCGCCTTGGAAATGTACGCGGACGACCACGCCGGGCGTCTCCCGCCCGTGCGTGTGAATTGCAATTCGGACCTCGCGGATCACTGGTGTCAGTTTCCCGTGGAACTGGCCGACCTGGGCTATCTCCCACGCGGCGAGCGTCCCGGCATGGCCGCCTGCATGGAAGATGTGTTCAACCCGGGACACACTTACAAGTACGCCACCCCGGGACCGCAATTGCTGAACGACACCCCGGCCGGGGACTTCAAGTTGTGGGTGCCGGCGGATTTCCCGGACGGGCGCGACACAAACGGTTCCTGGCAGTCCGGCCTGGAACGGGTCCCGGTGCGCTGGGTGGTGTGGAGCCTGGGGCCGCGGCCGGATTCCGCGCGCAGCCAGTCCGGCCAGGCGCCATTGGCGGCGTCCACCTGGTATCGCCGCGGTGCCGGCGGCGTCATTCTGCGGCTGGCCACGCGCGAAGGCGTGCAGAGGCAGTTTCCTTGAGCTGCGGAATTGCTCCGCGGTCGCATGCGCACGGCCGGCACGGCCCGACTTAGCGTTGAATTCGCCACGTCCGCTGGCAGTTTCGCGCCGTCGGCGATAGCACCGATCGAGCCCGCTTGACGCCCATGAACTCGAAACCGACCCGTGCCGGGTGCTTGTCTGCGATCCTCGCAATTTCACTGGCTGCCCCCATGAGTGCCGAACTCATCCGCTTCCCCGACGATCCGGCCGTGGCGGACGTTCGCCGCGATTTCGGGGCAAAGGGGGATGGCGTGGCCGACGACACAGCGGCCTTGCAGCGGGGAATCGAGGCCAGCTCGGACCGCGGCGGGCGAACGAAAATCCTGTTTCTCCCGAACGGCACGTACCGCGTCACCAACACGCTCGTGGTGAGGGCCCGTGTCGGTCCCTGGGTTTACGGCGAGTCGCGTGACCGGGTCATCATCCGGCTGGACGACCACGTGCCCACGAACGTCACCGCCGTGGTCCGCACGCACCCGAGCGACACCGAGGCGGGTTCGGCGGACTGGTTCATGCGCTGCTTCCGCAACCTGACAATTGACGCGGGCAACAACCCCCACGTGGACGGCATCCGCTGGTTTGGCAACAACAGCAGCCTGCTCAAGAACGTGCGTGTCACCGGCACGGGCAAGGTGGCGGTCAACTCCGGCTTCCTGGGCCAGAACGGGCCGAACCTTGTCCAAGACGTGCTCGTGGAAGGTTCGTTCGAGACCGGCGTCCGCTCGGCATGGAACTGGGGTCAGACGCTGTCGCGCGTCACCATCCGCAACGCCCGGCAGGAGGGCGTGTACGTGAACGCCACCGCCGTCGGCATCGAGGATTTGGTGGTCGAGAACTCGCCGGTGGCGCTGCGCAACGAGTATCCGAACGACTGGACCTGGTGGGGCGGCGTGGTGGCGCTGGCGGGCGGGCGTTTCACCGGGGGCAATCCCGCCGGCCCGGCCATCACCAACACCAGCGTGCTGTACGCGCGGGACGTGATCGCCACCGGCTTCAGGCAGGTGCTCCAAAGCACGACCCCGGGCGGCAGCGTCACGGGCGGCAGGCTTGACGAATACCTTTCGCATCCGGCGGTGAAGCTGTTCCCGGATTCGCCCGACCGCGCCCTCCGCTTGCCCGTGGCATCCGAGCCGGCTTTTGCCTGGGAGACGAACCTTGCGAACTGGATTTGCGTGAACGACCACGGTGCCGTCGCCGGCGACAATCAGGACGACACGGTGGCGATTCAAAAGGCCGTGGACGCCGCAGCGGCGGCCGGCCAGACGGTGGTGTACCTGCGCGGCACTGGAGGCGGCGACCCGAACTGGTACACGCTGGACGGCGAAGTGCACGTCCACGGCAGCGTGCGGCACGTGATCGGGCTGGGGTTCGGCCGCGTGATCGGCGGGCCGACCGGGCGGTTCATCGTGGACGACACCTCCGCGCCGGTGGTGAAGTTCCAGCACCTCCAGGCCTTCGGCGGCCGGCCGCCGGCGGTCGAGAACCGGTCGAAGGACCGGACACTTTTCATCGAGAGCTGCGACCTGCGCGTCGTGGGCAACGGCCGCGGCGACATCTTTGTGACCGACTGCCCCTCCGGCATTGAACTGCGCTCGCCCCGGCAGCGGCTCTGGGCGCGGCAACTCAATCCCGAAGGTGACAGCGATGCTGGTCTGGTGCGCAACCACGGCGGCCAGCTCTGGGCCCTGGGCGTTAAGCACGAGGGGCGCGGTATGCGCTGGCTCACCGACCAGGGCGGTCGGACTGAAATCCTCGGTCTCTTCAACTACGGCCCCGGCATCGCCACGAACGATTTCCGCCCGGCGTTTGATGTCAACCGCGCCGCTTTCAGCGCGGCGGGCGTGCGCGAAATCTCCTTTGGCAACACCTACCCGGTGAAGGTCCGTGAACGGCGTGGCGACGAGACCCGCGAGGAAAAAGGCGGCGGCTGGATCGGCTGGGCGCTGTACAGCGGCTGGACGGCACCGACGTCCAACGCCGGCCTCATGGTGCCGGGCCCGTGATCTGCCGCGCCGGACACGACCGCCCGACGGTTCTTCCGTGCGACGCGGGTCGGACCGTGAGAGGAATGTGACCCGAGTTTGGCCACCCCCAAATGACTGCGGTCTCCGGGTGATTTTGCCGATGAGCTTCTCGTCTTGAAAGCCAACCGTGTCTGGCAACAATGCCAGCAGGCAACGCCATGCACTTGCAGCAGACCAAGGTCAGCAGTCGGGCCACGGGCGGACCGCAATACTACTTTCACAACGCGCCCGCGCACGTGAAGGAGTTCTTGCGCAAGCGCGGCGCTTGCCAAGTGGTCTTGCAAACGCCTTACGGCATCACGGGCAGTTCCTTCATGGCAGTGGGGCGCGACCACAAGCTCACTGCCAACGGCAAGGTGGTCCGCGGGAGGGTGGGGCACGACCGGATTCAAGGTGAGGAATCCATTGGTGAGGCCATTCGTCATTGGTATGGCCTGAAGCCCGGCTTGGACTTCAAGCGCATCGAGGTCGAAGTTATCATTCATGAGGATGGACACTTTATCCTCGTTCCCACCCGTGTGGCTATGCGCGGCGGTGGACGCTCAACCATCCTGGAAAAAATTGGTTTTCCGCTCTCGTTCCACAGGGATTACCACAGCAAGCTTTGGAAGAAGCAGATCGCCGCATGCCGCAAGGCTTCGGCGGAGGACGTGGCTTGGGCAGCCCAGCAAATCCGCCGGATTGTGAACGAAAACCGCCACGCCAAGGCAGCCAACGTCCATGAAGCAGATTTGCTGCGGGCGGCTGGTGCGCTTTCGTTGCTTGGACTGAGTCTGAGCCTTTACCAGACAAGAGGTTACGATTGCCCCGAAAGCCGGTTCCAGTTTCAGGACCTGCCGCCCTATCGCTGCCCGGTCGAGATCAAGAAGCGCTCGGCTCGATTCGACTACCAAATCACTCGCTACACCGATTTGCCGCGCGTGGTGGTGCTTTGCCTGCAACATGACCTTGTGAATCCACCCGATCATGTGGATGTAATCGAACTGACCGCGCTCGCGGAGCATCTGGCCAACTGAATGAGCCGCGCCAACATCCAGCCCATCCTCGAGGCAATTCCCGCGGCCCGGCAGGAGGACGCCCGGCATTACGGCGTGCATCCGTACTTCACCCGGCGGCCGGCCAATGTGGTGCGCGCCTACCTTGAGCGCTATTCGCGGCCGGCCGACGTGGTGCTCGACCCGTTCGGGGGCACGGGCGTCACGGCCATCGAGGCTTTTCTGCTGGGTCGTCACGCCATTCATAACGACCTGAATCCCTTCGCAAATTTCATCGCCCGCAACATCGCCGACACCTCCCTGCCATCGGTGGCACCGCTCCGGCAGGCGTTTGTCCGGGTGCATGATGCTTGCGCCGCGCCGCTGCGGGAAATCGAGCGGTACGAGGCGGCGGCCCGTGGCTGGCTCACCCGCCTGCCACTGCCAGAGAACATCCGGCTACCGAAGAACTCAGACGCGGAGTTTTTTCACGACCTGTTCACCCCGCGCCAACTGGCCGGTCTCGCGCTCATTAAGCAAGCCATCGAAGCCGAGCCGGCGGGGATCGTGCGCGACCTGCTCCTACTGGCGTGGTCGGCCTCCGTCGCCAAGCTCAATAAAACCTTCCTTTCGGCGAAAGGCCGGGCCGCCAGCCGGGGCGGCTCGAGCATCTTCAGCATTTACCGCTACAAGCTGGCCACCCAGTGCGTCGAGTTGCCGATCTGGGAAACATTCCAGGGACGGTTTGCAAACGTGCTGGCGGCCAAGGAAGAAGTGCTGCGCCTGCGCGACTACTGGCAAAGCCAGCCAGGCGGCGGCCATCGGCTCGACAGCGCGCGGGATTTCCGTGTGCTCGCCCACGACGCGGCGGCACTCGACAAAGTCCTCAAGCCGGGCAGCGTGGACTACATCTTCACGGACCCGCCCTATGGCGGCTTCATCAGCTACCTCGACCTGTCCATCCTGTGGAATCACTGGCTGGGGTTTCCGGTCACGGACGACACGCGCGAGCGCGAGGCCATTGTGGGCGGCGAACTTGGTCTGACCGAGGAGCACTACAAAGCGAGCCTGACCCGCAGCATCACGACCGCCTTGCGGCTGCTGCGGCCCGATCGCTGGTTCTCGATCGTGTTCCAACACTGGGACACCAGCTACTTTGCGACGATCCTCGAGGCGGCCGACGCCTGCGGCGCCGAACTCAGGGCCGCCATCACGCAGACCGGCGACGTGATCTGGTCCATGCACAAGAAGAAGAACTCGGCCAGCGTGCTCGCGGGCGAGATGATCCTGACCTTCTACAAACCGGCAAAGCCGTCCCGGAAGCAGCACGGACAGGCAAAGCCTGCCGCTGCCGAGCCCGCGGCGGTGCTGTCCGAGGTCTTCGATGTCTGCCTGGTCAACGGCACGACCAGCTTCACCAGCGAGGCACTGTTTAACCGGCTGGTCATGGAGCTGTGGCGTCGCCGCGCCTTGGGCTGCCTGGGCCTGGACCGGCGGGAGTTCATCGCGCGCCTGGAGGCCCGTGGCTGGCGCTACAACCCGCGCCAGCATCTGTGGTCCCGCAGCGGCCAACCGCCCGCGGGCATGGGCGAGATGCCGCTATTTGCGGGCCAGCGGTTCGGCGGCGCCAGAGGTGGCTAGAGCGGAAACCGGGAGTCGCGCAGCGCAGATGCCCTTGCCCGCGTTTTCACGCGAACCGGCCTTGAACCTGAAATGCGCGGTCGGCGGCAGAACGCATCGCGTTCCGGCAGACTTCGGCTTTCTGAATGGACCGATGGCGGACATGAATTTCCACGCCCCCGTACTCCTCGAGCGAATTCCCCCGCTTGCATGGATTTGGTCACCCGGCATCTGGCATCCGCCCTTCAGAACACCTTTCCCGGATTGAGGATGCCGTTTGGGTCCAGCGCGCGGCGGAGTTCGCGCATCACGCGCATTTGGGCCTCGCCAGCGAACTGCGGCAGGAAGGCCTTCTTGGCCACGCCCACGCCGTGCTCGCCGGTGATCGTGCCGCCCAGACGAATGGCTTCGGCAAAGAGCTCTTTGAACGCCTCCTCAACGCGCCGCATCTCGCCGGCGTTGCGCTCGTCGGTGAGGAACGTCGGGTGCAGGTTGCCGTCGCCCATGTGGCCAAAGGTGCCGACGCGGAGGTGGTGCTTCCGGGCCACGGCTTCGACGAAGCGGACCATTTTCGCCAGCTCGCTGCGCGGCACCGTGATGTCCTCCAGGATCGTGGTGGGCGCGACCCGCGCCAGCGCCGAAAAGGCCGTGCGCCGGGCCGCAGCCAGTTTCGCTGCCTCCTCGTCGTTCTGGGCCACGCGGACCTCCTGGCAGGCGTTTTTCCGGGCGATTACCACCATGCGGGCCGCCTCCTCCTCGACCACCGCCGGGTGACCGTCGGTTTCCATGAGCAGCAGCGCCTCGCAGTCGCGCGGCAGGCCGATCTGCGTGTAGTCGTCCACGCAGGCAATGGTGGTGCGGTCCAGGAACTCGAGCGTGCAGGGGGTGATCTGCGCCGCGATGAGGTCCGAGACCGTTTGTGCCGCCTGATCCATCTGGGCGAAGGTGGCCAGCAGTGTCTTCTTCGCCGCGGGTCTGGGAATGAGCCGGAGCAGGACCTTCGTGATCACGCCCAGCGTGCCTTCCGAGCCGATGAACAGGTCGCGCAGCGAATAGCCGGCAACGTCCTTGACACACTTGTTGCCGGTCCAGGACACCTCACCGTCAGGCAGGACGACCTCGAGGCCCATGACATAGTTGCGGGTGACGCCGTACTTGAGGCCGCGCAGACCGCCGGAGTTTTCCGCCACGTTTCCGCCGATGGTCGAGATCTTCATCGAGCCCGGATCGGGCGGGTAAAACAAGCCGGCCTCGCTCGCAGCATCAGCGATGGCCTGTGTCAACGTGCCGGCTTCGCAAAACAGGGTGAGGTTCGCACGGTCCACGTCGAGGAGGCGGTTCATTTTGACGAGGCAGAGCACGAGGCAATCCGGCACCGGCAGGCTGCCGCCGCTCAGGCCCGTGCCGGAGCCCCGCGTAACCACCGGCGTGCGGGTTTCGTTGGCCAGCCGCAGCACGCCGGCCACCTGCTCGGTGGTGCGGGGAAAAACCACGCAACCCGGCATCTCACGGAGCGCGGCGGTGCCGTCGAACGAATACGGAATCAGGTCCTCGGTGGCGGTGAGGACGTGTTCGGCGCCGAGGAGGTTCCGCAATCGGGCGAGCAGGCTGGGAGCGGGCGGCATAGGACACGGCCAGCGTGCGCGGCGCGTGTGCGGGGGTCAAGCCCGTGGCCCGACGTTGGGCGGCAGCGGCAGCCATCACTCGGTGATGATATGAGTGGCAGCAGGCCGCCCGGAATCGGTTTGCCCGCAGACGCGGCAATCAGAGCCCCGGCCCGCAGGGGCGCGGCTCGTGTAACTACCGCAGTCAAGAATCATCCCGGTATGCGGTCTGAATCTCCTGCCTCGTAGCAAGAAGCCGGCAGGAAAGAACAGGTCGGTTGTTCCCACACACGTCGAAGCGCCCCGCCTACCGCGTGGGTTGCATGAGGCCTTCGACCGGGGCGTAGTCGTCCGTCAAAACCAGGCCGTTTGCGAACCCGGGCGGGGTATCGCTCACGAAATTGCGCAACCGCAGCGCGAAGTTGGGAAACCGCACCGTGCCGCTCCGCACGCGTTCCGTCCCCAGTCGCTGGGCCTGGGCGTATGTGAGCGCCAGGTCGGTCTTGGTGGCCACCAGTACCACGTTCTCCGATTCGTTGGCGGGGAACAGATACACGCGGGGAAACACCGTCCGCATCGTGCGGTGGAGCGAGCCCACCAAGCCCGCCTGCCAGCCGCTCATCCGCCCGATGACGTTGTACGCCAGCACGCCGTTGGTGCCCAGACGGGCGCTGGCCAGTGTGAAAAACTCCCGCGTGGTCAGGTGCGAGGGCAGAGAGGGGCCGTAGCGCGTGGTCGTGTAAGCGTCCACGATAATGACATCGTACACGGTGCTGTGGCGGCGGAGAAAGACCCGGCCGTCGCTCGAATGAATCTTGTGCCGGGGCGATTCCGTGATTCCGAAATACTTCGCCGCGACCGCGATCACCGCCGGGTCCAGCTCGGCGGTTTCGAGGTTTACCTGGGGGTAGTGATGCAGGTAGGCCCGCTGGATGCTGCCGCCGCCCAGGCCGAGCATGAGCACACGCTGAATGTTGGTGTTCCACAGCCAGGGCAGGTGAAAGTACTCGGTGTACTCGAAGTGGCCTTGCAGAGGGTTGTGCAGCGACATCCGCGTCTCCTCCGAGTCGTTGAATTGCAGCACCCGCAATCCGCCGCGGTCCACCACCCGGATGTGGTGGTACGCCGAATAGCCCTCAAAGACCACCTGGGCCGCGACCGGCACTGCCGCCAGGGCAGCCAGCAACCCGGGCAGGACCATGGTCAGCTTGTTCCGTTTCGGGGTCATGAGCGGATATTTGCCGATTGGACGCCGCGTCGCGCCGGGGATTCAGTTGGCCGGGTCAGGTACTGGTCGAGCACAGGGCTCATCGCTGCCAGGAATCCCAGCAAAATGCCGGTGGCGCGAAAGATGTCCGACAGGTTCAAGTGGTCAATCAGCACATACCCGGACACAAAGACGCCGGCGATGCTCCCCGTAGTGCTGGCGGCGTAGATCATGCCACTGATCGTGCCCACGTGGCGCACTTCTGCCGTCGTCAGCCGGATCATGTACGGAGAAAGCGTGGCCAGCACCAGACACGGCAGGAAAAAGACCAGCGTGCTGCCGATGGCCGGGTCCAGCTTTTGCCACACCTGCGGGATCTCCCGGTCCGGTGGATGGCGCAACACCACCGCCTCGAGCAACGGTGGGGTGAACCACGGGATGCACCACGTGACCAGCCCGGCCACCCCGAGCGGCACGGCCAGGAAGCGCGCCCGCTGGTAGCGGTCCGCCAGCCAGCCGCCCGCCGCGTAGCCCAGCGCCAGCGCAATCAGGATCACGCCGATCTGGCTGATCCACACGTAGATCGAGCCGCCGAAGTCCTTCAGCAGATACCGCGCCCCGACGATTTCCAGCACCATCAGGGCGAAGCCACCCAGAAAGACAAACAGCGCTGCCGCCGTTTTGAGCATGGCAGAGCTTACGCCCGCCCGGGCTTCTGGAGAAACGGGAAAAGAACCCGATGAAACGGCGGGTTGGACGGAAATTAAAGCAGCCACGAAACGACCCGCCTCTCGTGCGAAGGGAAAACCGCCACTGACTTGGTGGCGCTTGTGTTCCAAGGGCCGGGCTCCTAGATTGCGGGCATGAAGAACGACGTTGTGCCAGTTGAGATCCGCGGCATTCTCCCTTCGCCCAGCGGGTGCGCGATTTTTCTGGGCAACGACGCCAAGACTTTCGTCATCCAGGTGGACAATGGCATGGGCATGGTCATCAGCATGTTCATGCGCGACGCCCCGAAAGAGCGACCGCTCACCCACGACCTGATGAACCAGATTTTCGACGGCTTCGGCATCGCGGTGGAGCGGGTGGTCATCACCGAGTTGCGCAACTCGACCTACTTCGCCCGGTTGATCCTCAAACAGGAAAACGAGCTCGGGAAGAAGATCGTCGAAGTGGACGCCCGACCCAGCGATTGCATCGCGCTGGCCACCGCCCATAAGCGCCCGATCTTGGTCGCGCGCCGCCTGTTTGACGAGGTCGAGGATATGTCGGAGTTGCTCACGAAGATGAATGAGAACACCGACGACTCCGAGCAGACCTGAGCCCCGCCCGACCCCGCCGTGCCGCCCGCCCGCGCCGCCGCCGCCCCTCTGGTGTTGATCTGGGGAGAGGATGACTTCGCTGTCCACCAGCGCGCGCGCCAGCTTTTCGACGAATGGTGCCGCGCGGCCGGTGGCGCCGACGCGGAGGTGCTCGATGCCCGCGCCGCCAACAGCGGCGAAGCCCTGCGCGCGCTCGCCCGGCTGCGCGAAGCCCTCCAGACGCTGCCGTTCTTCGGTTCCGAAAAGGTCATCTGGTTCCGCGACTGCAATTTTCTGGGCGACGACCGCACCGCCAGCGCGGCCGCCGTCACCGAAGACCTGGCGTCGCTCGCTCAAGAGCTGAAGCGCTTCCGCTGGTCTGGCGTCCGCCTGTTGCTCAGTGCGGGCAAGGTGGACAAGCGACGCACCTTCTACAAAACCCTCGAGGCGCTGGGGCAGGTCGAGGAACACACCGGGCTTTCGTTCAATGACCGCGATTGGGCGGAGCGCGCGGAGGCGTTTGCGCGGCAGGCAATCGCCGTCCGCCAGAAGCGCATTTCCGAATCCGCGCTAGGTTGCCTGGTGGCCGCCGTGGGCCCGCACCTTCGCCAGCTTGCCTCCGAGGTCGAGAAGCTCGCGCTCTACGTGGGCGACCGTGCCGAGATCACCCCGGAGGACGTGGCCGCGGTCGTCTCGCGCAGCAAGCATGCGCGGGCCTACGCCCTGGGCGAAGCGCTGGGCGACCGCGACCTGCCCCGCGCCCTGCGCGCGCTCGACGAGGAGCTGTGGGAAATCCGGCTCAAGGTGGACAAGGACAAATCCCCCATCGGGCTGCTGTACGGTCTCATTTCCAAGATTCGCCTGCTGCTCCTGCTCAAGGAACTGGTCCGCCTCGGCCACTTGAAGCCCGGTGCTGATACCAACCGGGTCCGGGAGGCACTGGCGCGGCTGCCGTCCAACCTGCTACCCGCGGACCGGCGCTACAACCCCGCCGCCATGCACCCGTTTGTGGTGTCCAAGGCGTTGGCGCAGGTCGCCAATTACACCGCTCAGGAACTCGTGCAGGCCATGGACACGCTGCTGCTGTGCAACCAGCGCCTGGTCTCCAGCAGCTTGGAAGACGACCTGGTGCTCCAGCAGGCATTGGTGCAGATCATCGGCCAGCCGCGTGCGAGCAAGACAGCGGCGCGGTGAAGTCGGAAGCGCCCTTGCTGCTTGCAGCCGGACGCCAAAATCCGAGGTCTGATGCAGGTGGCAAGTGGCCCGGAAATGGCCGGGCTCGATTGAGTCTCAGCCGGCTGGGGAGGTCGAAGGTTGAGATCATGAACCCGGCACCAAGGATTGATCCACCTTCGCGTCTTCCTGATTTTCCAATTCCAAACTTCTGCGTTTCTGAGTTTCGGCTGTCAGCCAAGCCCCGCACAGTCAGCCGTTGCAGCCCGATGCCGGCGGACGGTAAGCTGCCGGGGAAGCTGGCTCGGGCGTGGCTGGCTTTTCGACGATGCAGGTGATACTTCACTCGAGTTGGGTGCGATACCTCCCGATCTGGGTGGGCGTGGCGGGCGCGGCCACGCTGGCCCTCTGGCTCTTGCGCGATCCCGGCGCGGGGTTGACTCCACGGATTCCCGGCGCCGACCAGGCACCCGACGCCGCTGCGGCTGCGAGCGGCAATCCCGTGCTGGCCGGCAAGGTCCTCAAGGGCGACGGCCAGCCCGCCAATCTTCCCGGTATCTGGCCGTGCTTTCGCGGACCCGACCGCGCCGGCATTGCGCCCGCGACTGTTTCACTGGCCCGTGGCTGGGACGGCGGCGCGCCGCGTGAGCTGTGGTCCGTGGACCTCGGCGAAGGTTACGCCGGCCCGGCGGTGCTGAATGGTCGCGTGTATGTCCTCGACTACGACCAGAAAAACAAGCAGGACGCCCTCCGTTGCCTGTCGCTCGCCGACGGCCGGGAAATCTGGCGCTTCGCCTATCCGGTGTCGGTCAAACGCAATCATGGCCTTTCGCGCACCACGCCGGCGGTGACAGACCAGTACGTCGTTTCGCTCGGCCCGAAATGCCACGTCGCCTGCGTGGACGCGGTATCGGGTGAACTGAAATGGGGCTTGGACCTGGTGCGTGACTTCGGCGCCACCGTGCCGCCGTGGTACGCCGGACAATGTCCCCTGATTGATGGCGACCGGGTGATTTTGGCGCCCGGCGGCCCGGACGCCCTGCTCATGGCGGTGGAACTGGCCACGGGCAAGGTGATTTGGAAAACCCCCAACCCGCACGGCTGGAAGATGACGCACGCCTCAATCGCCGCCGGTGAATTGGCCGGCCGCCGTCAGTACGTTTACCCCGCCAGCCACGGCGTGGTGGGCGTGGACGCCGCCGACGGCCGGCTGCTGTGGGAAACCCCGGACTGGAAAATCAGTATCGCCACCATTCCCACCCCAGTGCTGCTCGATGGCGACCGGGTGTTTCTGGCCGGCGGCTACAATGCCGGCGCCCTGATGCTCCGGCTCACCGAGGAAAACGGCCGGATTACACCCAAGAAACTATACCGCCTGCCGGCGGAGATCTTCGGTGCCACGCAGCAGACGCCGGTCCTCCACGGCGGCTACATCTACGGCACGCGGCCCGACGGCCGGTTTACCTGCCTTGACCCGGCGGATGGGCAGGTAATCTGGACCAGCGAGCCCGGGATCAACTTCGGCCTGGGCGCCTTTCTGCTGGCCGACGGCCTGGCGTACGTGCTGACCGATTCCGGCCGGCTGGTGCTCATGGAAGCCTCGCCCGCGAAATATACCCCGCTGGCGCAGGCGCAGATTCTCAAGGGTCGCGAGGCGTGGGGTCCGATGGCACTGGTCGGCAGCCGCCTGCTGGCGCGCGATCTCACGCGCATGGTCTGCCTGGATGTGGCGGCGCGTTGAGCTTGGGAAGCTGGCACCGTGTTTGCTTCCCTGGGCCGTGCCGTGCATCGGGGTGCGAAGGTCGCGCAACGGGAGTATTCCCCCGAGGGATACGGCCAGAGACGTGAGAGTGCCGATCTACGGTTCATCCTACCAATCATGAATGTCCAGAACTGCATCTTGATCCGGGACGGGAAGTCTGCTGTTCGAGGACAGGGTAGAGCGACCGCCGGATACGTGACGGATTGGTCCCGGCAGACACGCGGCCGCTGCGCGCGGTTTCTTTGCGCGTTGGGGCTGGCGCTCTGGTTGGCCAGTCCGACGGCCGGCGCCGCGGGGGTGGTGATCTCCGAATTCATGGCCAGCAACGGCAACACCCTGGCTGACGAGGATGGGGACTTTCCCGACTGGATCGAGTTGTACAACGACAGCCCGGCGGCGGTGAACTTGAACGGCTGGTTCCTGACCGACAACGCGGCCAACCTCACCAAGTGGCGCTTCCCGGCGGTCACCCTCGATCCGCGCGGTTTTCTGGTGGTATTCGCCTCCGGGAAGAATCGCACCACGCCGGGTGCGCCGCTGCACACCAGCTTCAGCCTCGCGGCCGACGGCGAGTATCTGGCGCTGGTCCGGCCGGACCGCACGGTGGCGTCCGAGATGGCTCCCGCCTTCCCGGAACAGTTTCGGAACGTCTCATACGGGCGGGTCCAGACGGTGACCACCAACGTGCTCCTGGCCCCCGGCGCCCCGGGCCGATACCTCGTGCCGGCCGACGATTCGGCGGGGCTGTCCTGGGTGCAACCCGCGTTTGCGGATGCCGGCTGGAGCCACGGGCCCGGCGGTTTCGGCTTCGAGACCGAAGTGGCCGGGTTTGCGGTGCGCAACGTGAAGGCCAACGTGCTGGTCAACACGCTCGCCATCGCCGAAGGCGTGCTGGCCAATCCGGCACAGCAGGTCAGCGTGGCCGCCGAGACCGCGTCCGTGCTCAACTACTTCAACACCGGCGGCGAGGGCCATTACGACAACAACCGCGCTTTCCCCGGCCAAACCATCGGGGTGGACGTGGAGGATTTCGTGGTCGAGGTGACGGCCACCATCACCTTCCCCAGCGCGGGGCCGTGGACGTTCGGGGTGAACAGCGACGACGGCTTTCAACTGACCATCGGCACGTTTTCGCTGGCCTACCCGGACCCGCGCGGTCCGGCGGACTCGCTGGGCGTGTTTCAGGTGCCGGCAGCCGGCGATTATCCCCTGCGGCTGGTGTTCTATGAGCGCGGCGGCGGGTCCGGACTTGAGCTTTTTGCCGCACCCGGCGACCGCCCGGCTTGGGACGCAACCAACTTCCGCCTGGTGGGCGACACGGCCAACGGCGGTCTGGCCGTGCGTTCGCTGCCCGTGGCCGGCGGCGGCGGAGAGAGCTTGCGCGCCTGGATCGCCACGGACCTGGAACCGGTCCTGAAGGGGCGCAACGCCTCGGCCTACTTTCGCCTGCCCTTTGTGGTGAGCGACCCGGGCGCACTGGATTCGCTTTTCCTGCGCATCCGCTACAACGACGGCTTTGCGGCCTGGCTCAACGGCGCCCTGGTGGCACGCGCCAACACCCCGCCGCTGCTGGCTTGGAACTCGGCGGCCCCTGCCGAGCGCGACGGTGCGAGCAGCCGGCTGCCAGAGCTGTTCAATCTGACCGCGGATCTGGGGCGGCTGACGCGCGGAACCAACCTGCTGGCGTTTCAGGGCCTGAACCACGCGGCCGGCGACCCCAATTTTCTCCTGGCACCCGAGTTGATCGAGTACCGCGTCGCGTCCGGGGACTGGGGCTACTTCACCGGCCCAACCCCCGGCGCCATGAACGGGAGCGGCGTGCGCGGGTTTCTCAGCCCGCCCCGGTTCAGCGTCGAGCGCGGCTTTTATGATGCGCCGTTTGACTTGGAGCTGACCACGCGCCCTCCGGGTGCGCAGATTCGGTACACCACCAACGGCACCCTGCCCACGCCGGAAAACGGTCTCACCTACACGGGGCCGGTACGCGTGGCCGGGACCACGGTGGTCTGCGCCGCGGTGTTCCAGGCGGGGTACCAACCTTCCCCCGCGGTGACGCACACCTACCTGTTTCTGGACGACGTCCTGCGGCAGTCGCCCACCGGCACGCCGCCGCCGGGCTGGCCGGCCAGTTGGGGGGCCAACGTGGTGGACTACGGCATGGACCCGGAGGTGGTGAACGATCCCCGCTACGCGCCCACCCTCAAGGAGGACCTCAAGTCGTTGCCCAGCTTTTCGATTGTGATGGACCTGAAAGACCTTTTCGACCCGGCCTCGGGCATCTACGCCAACCCGGGTCAGGACGGTCGGGACTGGGAGCGACCCTGCTCGGTCGAGTTGATTCACCCGGACGGGACGCCGGGCTTCCAGGCGCCGGCGGGGATTCGCATTCGGGGCGGGTTCAGCCGCAGCACCGGTAATCCCAAACACGCCTTCCGCCTGTTTTTCCGCGAGGAATACGGGGCGGCGAAACTGCGCTACCCGCTGTTTGGCGACGCGGGCACGGACACGTTCGACAAGATAGACCTGCGCACCTTCCAGAACTACTCGTGGAGTTTTCAGGGGGACAGCCGGGGCGTGTTCGTGCGGGACCAGTTGAACCGCGACCTGCAACTGGCCATGGGCCATCCGGGCGAGCGGGGCGAGTTCTACCACCTGTACATCAACGGCCAGTATTGGGGACTGTACAACACCTGCGAGCGGCCCGAGGCCTCTTACGGGGCCACGTACTTTGGCGGGCGCCGTGAGGACTTCGACACGCTCAAGGTTGAGGCCGGCCCGTACACGGTCCAGGCTACCGATGGAAACCTCGACGCCTGGACCCGCCTGTACAACCTGGCGCGCGCCGGCTTGGGCACGGACGCGGCCTACGAGTTCGTGCAGGGGAACAACCCCGACGGCACACGCAACCCGGCTTACGAAAAGTTGGTGGACGTGCCCAACCTGATTGATTACATGCTCGTCATCCTCTACGGCGGGAACCTCGACGCCCCCATCTCGAACTTCCTGGGCAACACGCGGCCGAACAATTTCTACGCCCTGCGCGACCGCACCGGCCCCGACGGCTTCCGGTTTTTCATCCACGACGCTGAGCACACCCTGCTGAACGTCAACGAAAACCGGCTCGGGCCTTATCCCGCCGGCGACTCCTCGGTGGTGTACAGCAATCCCCAGTGGCTCTGGCAAAAGCTGCAGGCCCATCCCGAGTTCCGGCTGCGCGTGGCCGACCACGTCCACCGGCACTTCTTCAACGGCGGCGTGCTCACCCCGGAGCGGGTTCGGGAACAGTTCCTCCGCCGCACCGCCCAGATCGAGCGGGCGGTGGTTGGCGAATCCGCCCGCTGGGGCGACGCCAAGCGCGCCACGCCACTGACCCCGGCCGACTGGCGCAACGCCGTCAACGACATCCTCAACAACTTCATCCCCCAGCGCAGCGGCATCGTGCTGAACCAGCTCCGTGCCGCCGGCTTGTATCCGAGCGTTGTGGCCCCCGCCTTCAACCAGCACGGCGGCGCGGTCCCGCCAGGCTTCGCGCTCACGATGAGCGCCCCGGCCGGGACCATCTACTACACCCTCGACGGCACCGATCCCCGGTTGCGCGGCGGCGCCGTCTCGCCCCGGGCCGTGCGCTACACCGGTCCCGTGGTGTTGAACGAGACCACCCCCGTCCTGGCCCGGGTGCTCAGCGGCACCAACTGGAGCGCGCTCAACGCCGCGGACTTCGTCCTCATTCAGACCTTCACCAACCTCTTCATCACCGAAATCATGTACCACCCGCCGGACACGGAGCAGTTCACCGGCGAGCAGCTCGAGTTCATCGAATTGAAGAACGTCGGCGCGGAGGAACTGGACCTCAGCGGCGTCCACTTTTCAGAAGGCCTGAGCTACACCTTCCCGGTCGGCACCCGGCTGGCCCCGGGCGCCTTCGTGGTGCTGGTGAGCGATCCCGCCGCTTTTGTGGCCCGTTACCCCGGGGTGAGCGTTGACGGCGTTTTCTCCGGCCGCTTGTCCAACGCTGGCGAGCGGCTGACCCTGGTCCACGCCGTGGGCACGTCCATCTTTTCGGTGCGCTACGGCGACGCCGAGCCCTGGCCGGTGGCCGCGGACGGCGCCGGCTTTTCGCTGGTGCCGGTCCAGCCGGACCTGAATCCCGACCCGAACAACCCGGCCCACTGGCGGGCCAGCAGTCAGGTGGGAGGGTCCCCGGGCCGCGATGACCCGCCCGTGGCCGTGCCCGAGGTCTGGATCAACGAAATCCTCACCCACACCGACCCGCCCCAGTTGGACGCCGTCGAACTCCACAACCCCAATCCCTTCCCGGTGGATGTGGGGCACTGGTACCTGACCGACAACCGCACCACGCCGAAGAAATTCCGCATCCCGGCGCCCCGGGTCATCCCAGCCGGCGGGTACACCGTCCTGGACGAACGCGATTTCAACGCTGTCCCCGGCGACCCCGGCAGTTTTTCCCTCAGCTCCTCCGGCGAGGAGGTCTATCTCTACTCGGCCAACGCCGCGGGCGAGTTGACCGGCTACAGCCACGGCTTCGTTTTTGGCGCGGCGGCCAACGGCGAATCCTTCGGCCGTCACGTGACCAGCACCGGCGAGATTCATTACCCGCCCCAGCGGGATCTCACCCTGGGCGCTCCGAACGCCGGCCCGCGGGTGGGTCCGCTGGTGATCAACGAGATTGGCCACCAGCCGCGACCGGGCGAGGCGGAGTTTGTCGAACTCAAGAACGTCACCGCCAACCCCGTGCCGCTGTTTCATCCCGAGCACCCGGACCTGACCTGGCGGCTGAACGGCGTCGGCTTCCGGTTTCCCCCCGGAGTGACCGTGCCGCCGCTGGGGCTGCTCCTGATCGTATCCGGCGATCCCGAGGTCTTTCGCGCACGTCACCGCGTGCCGGCCGAGGTGTCCATCTTCGGACCGTTTCCCGGCGTGCTCCAGGATGACGGCGAACAGTTGCAACTGCTCCGCCCGGACGCGCCGAACGTGGGGCCCCAGGGCGAGGTGATCGTGCCTGAAATCCTCGTGGACGAGGTCCGCTACCGGAGCCGAGCCCCGTGGCCCGCCGGCGCCTCCGGGACCGGTGCCTCGCTGGAGCGGCTGGTGGCCGACGCTTACGGCAACGACCCGGCCAACTGGCGCGTCAGCCCCGGCGCGCCCTCGCCGGGCCTGGAAAATTCGGGCAACCGCCCGCCGCAGGTCGCCGCCGGCCCCGACCAGAGCCACACCGCGGACCGCTTCCCGCTCGAGGTGCGGTTGGCGGGCGCCGCAAGCGATGACGGCCTGCCCACGCCGCCGGGCCGACTCACCCTGGCTTGGTTCCAGGTGGGCGGACCGGGCGTGGTGTGGTTTGGGGATGCCGCACAGCCCGAGACCACCGCCTACCTCCCCGGGGTGGGCACCTACCTGCTGCGCCTGACCGCGAGCGACGGCACTCTGGCGGCCGCAGACGAACTGGTCATCACGGTTTCCCGATCCACCACGCCGGCCGTGCTGGTCGCCCAGGGATCGGTCTGGAGCTACTGGGATCGCGGCACCGACCCCGGAGCCAATTGGACCGACCCGACCTTCGACGACCGCGCCTGGTCCGCCGGCCGCGCCCGCCTGGGTTACGGCGGCGATGGCGAGGTCACGGTGGTGAGTTACGGCCCCAACTCATCCGACCGCTACATCACCACCTTTTTCCGCCACCGCTTTGTGGTGTCCGAGCCGGCCACGGTGACGGCCCTCAAAGTGGGGCTGCTGCGCGACGACGGGGGCATCGTGTACCTCAACGGCACGGAAATCTTCCGCAGCAACCTGCCCGAAGGCCCGGTCACCCTCACCACCCGGGCCAGCAGCGTGGTGGGCGGCGCCGACGAGCAGACCTTCTTCGAAAACGCGGTGGACCCTTCGCTGCTGGTCGCCGGCACGAACGTGCTCGCGGTGCGCATCCACCAGGCCAACCCGACCAGTTCCGACGTCGGTTTCGACCTGTATCTGACCGGCACCGCCCTGCCGGCCAACCGCCCGCCCGCCGTGGTGGTGCGGGGGGACACGACCGTCTCCGGTGCGCAGCCCGCACAACTGGACGCGGAAGTCAGCGACGACGGCCTGCCCCTCCCGCCGGGGGTGCTCACCCTGCGCTGGGAAAAGCTCTCCGGTCCCGGGGCGGTCGAATTCGCCCAGCCGGCCGTGTCGCGCACCACCGCCCGCTTCTCCCTGCCGGGCACGTACGTCTTGCGCCTGCGCGCGGACGACGGGGCCACGAGCGCCTCCGACACGCTCAGCGTGCAGGTGCTTGGCGATGATTTCGCCCAATGGCAGGCCCGGTACTTCTCCGCCGCCGAACTGCTCGACCCCGCCCTCAGCGGTGAGACCGCCGACCCGGACGGCGACGACCACACCAACCGGCAGGAATACCGGGCCGGCACGCATCCGCGCGACCCGCAAAGCGTGTTGCGATTGCGCGCCATCACGCTGGAGGCCGGCGCGCCCGGGGCAGTGCACCTGCGTTTTCCGGTAGTGGCCGGGCGGGAATATGTCCTGCAACGCACCGCCGCTCCCACGACCGCCCCTTGGGAAAACGTGCTCGCCCTGCCGCCCGCGACGGCCGACGGCGAGGTCACGGTCAGCGACCCTTTGCCGGCTGAGACCCCAGCCCCGGCCCGGTTTTATCGCATCGTGATTCCGTGAACCTGCCGGCTGGGCTGGCTTGGATCCGGCTCGTTCGTGCAGGAATTTTACCGGGGTAGCTTCTGGCCCGTTTATCTTCCCCACGGGACTTGCCCCCGCCGCCGCGCCGCCGTTGAATCCTCCACGGCATGGCCGGGTTGATCTCCGAAAATACCCTCGCCCAAATCCGCGCCGCGAGCGACATCGTGGACGTGGTCAGCGCCTACGTGCCGCTCAAGCGCGCCGGAGCGAGCTTTGTCGCCCTGTGCCCGTTTCACAAAGAGAAGACCCCCAGCTTTCACGTCAACCCGCAGCGGCAAATTTTCCACTGCTTCGGCTGTCACAAGGGCGGGGACGTGTTCACCTTCGTGCGCGAAATCGAGAACATCTCCTTCCTCGAGGCCGTGCGGCGGCTGGCCGAGCGGGCGCGCATCTCGCTCGAATTCGAGCAGACACCCGGCCAGGAACGGCAGCGGTTTCTGAAGGAAACGTTGCTGGCCATCCACGAGCAGATCACCCAGCGCTGGCAGGCCGCATTGGCCAACGACGCCGCCGGCCAGATCGCCCGCGATTACCTCGCCCGGCGCGGTGTGCCGCCCGAGGCGGTGAAGCTGTTCCGGCTGGGCTACGCGCCCGACGCTTGGGACGACACGGTCAACTGGGCAAAAGCCAAGGGCTACGACCTGGCCCTGGTCGAGCAGGCCGGGCTGATCATTCGCCGCGACGACGAGCGCGGCGGCCCGCCCCGGTACTACGACCGCTTCCGCGGCCGGCTCATGTTTCCCATCTGCGACGAGCAGGGCCGGGTCATCGGCTTCAGTGGGCGCGTCCTGAGCGGGGACGAAAAGACCGCCAAGTACGTGAACTCGCCCGAGACGCCGCTGTTTCACAAGGGGCGCGTCATTTACGGGCTGGACAAGTCCCGGCGGGCGCTGCTGGACACCGGCACGGCAGTGATTTGCGAGGGCCAGCTTGATCTCATCGCGTGCTTCATGGCGGGCGTGGAGAACGTCGTGGCCCCACAGGGCACCGCGCTCACCGCCGAGCATTGCCGCATCCTCAAGCGCTACGTGAACGAGGTGGTGCTGTGCTTCGACGCGGACCCCGCCGGTCAGAACGCCGCCCTGCGCGCGCTGGATGACCTGCTGGCCTCCGGCCTGGCCATCCGCGTGGCCGTCCTGCCCGTGCCGCACGATCCGGACAGCTTCATCCGCGCCCACGGCGGCGAGGCGTTTCGCGGCCTGGTCGCCGGTGCGAAGGGCTTCTTCGACCATCTGCTGGAGCTCCTGGCAGGGCAAAATGACCTGCGCACCGACCGCGGCCGGGCCGAATTCATCCGCGCCCAGAGCGAGGCGGTGCGGAAGACCGGAGACGCCGTGCTCCAGGACACCGTGGCGCGCAAGGCCGCCGGCCTGCTGGGGGTGAGCATCGAGGCGGTGCGCGCGGAGTTTCGGAAAGCCGGGCGCGCGGCGCCGCGTCAGGCGGAGACCGCAGCGGCGGAGGCACAGTCAGCCCCGGAAGCCACGCGGCCCTCTGAGATTGAGTTCTGGCTGCTGCGCCTGGTGTTGGCCGACCTTGAACTCACCGAGTGGGCGCTGGGCCATTTGGACCTGGTCTGGGTGGAGCATCCGGTCGTGCGTCGCGTGCTGGAAGCGCGCTTCCGGGCCTTCGAGCAGGGACTGGACCCGGACATCCCGACCCTGCTGGAAACCCTGGCCGATCCGGCAGCCATGGCCCTGGTTACCGAGGCCGTTGCACTTGACGCGGAGTTGCCCGAGCGCACCCGCATACTCATGGACGCGGTGCGTCGGGTCCGTGACCGCTGGCTGGAGCGGGAAATCGCGGCGTTGACCCGACAGATCGCGCATCCGGACACCGCACCGGATGCGCGGGTGGCCGCCTTGCAACGGCAAATGGAACTGCGCCGGCTCAAGACCTCTCCCCTGCAACCGCGGGCCGTGCCGCCGGGGTGAGAGGGATTAACTTGTCGCCGGTGTTGTGCCGGCCGAAATACGCCGTTCCCCGGTCCGGCGCAGCGCCAGGCCGCTCAGCGAGATGAACGCGCCCGCGGCCATCAGCCCGATGTCCAGCGGCTGACTGGTGCGACTCGGGATCGGGTCGGGACAAGCCTCATCGATGACTCTTACGTGTGGGGCTCCCGAAATCTTGGCATCAATTCTCTCCTGCTGCACGCGCAGGAACAGGGCATCGTAAACGCGCTCCTCCCGCTCCAACTCCTTTTGGAGCGCCTCGTACTCGCGCCATTGCCCGGCCTTTTCAGCCATCTGGGCCTGGTTCTCCGCCTGCCGCCTCAGCAGGTCATTGCGGCGTTCGTCCAGGGTCTTCAACATTGCTTCGAGCGCCAGCGTAATGCCCCGAATGCGCTGCTCGATCTGGCCTTCGATTCGGTCGCAGACCGCGCGCGCTCTCCGGACCTCCGGGTGTTCTGCCGCAAAATCCTCCTGCAATTTCGCCAGCAACTGATTGCCGGTGTTCAGCTCCCGGAGCAGGCCGGGCAGAATTTCTTCCCCGGGGAGCAGTTGGAGGACTGCCTGGTAAAAAACCACCGGCGAGGTGCTTTGCTGACGCAGATTTTGCAACTGGGCAAGCTGGTGCCCCAGACGGGCTTTTTCTTCAGTGACCTGACTCAACTGCTGGGCAATCAGGGCGGCCATTTCCTGCTCGGGCAAACCACGCAGTCCCGCGCGCCCGTCCTCGGGTAGATCAAGGCCGTAACGGGCGTGCCGGTCTTCCACCTGTTGCCGCAAGGCCGCGACGCGGTTGCTATAGTGAGCAAGTTCCTGCTTTAGAATCTCGAGCCCCGGATGTTGCTCGGTTAGGATGCGCCTTCGGACTGCCTCGACCACGGCGGTGGCGATGCTTGCTGCCTCGGCGGGATCAGACGAACTGGCCTGGATATCAAACAAACGTGTGTGCGGTATCCACCGGACATTGAGCCGAGTGTTAAGACGATCCACGGCCTCCGGGAGGCTGAGTAATTGGGCACTATCGCCGGTTGACCACTTTGTTGCCAGCCCCAGTTGTTGGACCACTTCGGTGAGAATTGGCCAATATTTGAACAGCGACGAGTAGTAATTGAGCTCGGCCTGCAGATCCTGCTGAGTCCGAAAAGATCGAGATGTTTGCCCTGATTCAGGTTCTATTAGTACCCTCGTCGCGGCCGTGTATTGCCGCTCGGCGGTTGCGTAGAGGAACGCGCCGGCAGCGAACATCCCCAGTCCCACCACTATCAACGCCGCACCGGCCGCGGACAGACGACCCCCGCCGCGCTCATCGTCGGGGAGGCCAAGAATCCGACGAATCCGCGCCAGCAGGGAGCCGTCAGCCGCGGCCAAAGCCAGGTTCGCCGGGGCCTGCCGCAGTTCCTCGAGCGTGGCCAGCGCCTGCGCGTAGGCCAGGCGGTTGCCACACACCGCCACCGCCAGTTCATCGCAGCACTGCTCGCGGTCTTCCCGCACCCGCCACGACACCCACCATACCGCCGGGTGGTAGAACAGCAGGGTTTCCACAGTCACCTGAAACAGGTTCACCCAGTGGTCCCAGCGCCGGAGGTGAGCCAGTTCGTGGGCCAGAATCAGGTCCAACTGCACCGGCGTCAGCCCGGTGAGCGTGCTGGCGGGCAGCAAAATGACCGGCCGGAACCAGCCCAGCAGGGTGGGCACCTGCACCAGCGCCGATTGCATCACCCGCACCGGCCGGCTCAGCCGCAGGCGACGTTGCAACTCGCGCAGCCGGGCGCCCAGTCGCACCTCCAAAGCTTCGCCGCACCGCCCGCGGGTGCGCCGGAGCCGCAACCAACCCACGACCAGGCGCCCGGCCAATAACATCACCCCCGCAGCCCAACCCACCACCAGCCGCGGCAGCGCAGTTTGAAGCCATTCATTGAGCGTTTCCAGTCCCGGCCCTGGGACACGCCAATCGGGCAGAGAGATTGGGGAGGTTGCCGTGGCCGGCGCCGGCGGGTTGTAAGCCGGGACGGGTGCCGACGGGACTGTAGGCGCCGCGCTTTCTGATAGGTGCACAAAGGTCGCCACCGGCGCCGCCGCCATCAGCAGCAGCGTGAGGCAGCCGGTCACGTAGCGCGTGTTGGCGGAGCGATTCCGGCTGATCGCGCGCACCGCGGCGTACGCCACGGCCAACAACGTGCCCTGCCAGACAAAGTGCAGCAGGCTCCAGCCCAACCGGTAAACCACCGGGTCGTTCCAGAGCGGGAGGAGCGGGTTCATGGGGTGCCTTGCTCGAGGTCGTTGAGCAGCCGGCGAATCTCGGCCAGTTCCTCCGGCGCGGCCGGGCGGGCCGAAAGCGCCTGCAGGACCAGCTTGTGCGCGGCCCCGCCGAAGACGCGGTCCAGCACGTGCTCGACCACCTGGCGCTGGGTCTGGTCCTCGCTCAGGGTGGGCTGATACACGTGTTGCCGGCCGGCTTCCTCGCGCCGGACCAGGCCCTTGGTGGTCATGATCTGCAGGAGCTTCAGCACGGTGGTGTAGCCCACGGACTGGGCGCGGCTGAGTTCGGTGTGCACGTCGCGCACGGTGCTGGGGCCGCGCTGCCAGAGCACGCGCAGGATGGCGAGTTCCGCGTCGGTCGGGCGCGGCAGCTTCGGGCGGGGAGAACGTCGGGCCATTACGGGGCAAAACTACGACAAACTTCGTAGATGTCAACGAAAAACTTCGTAATCAGGCTGCACCTGGCGTATCTCACTTTCTTGCAGAATTACCGGTGGCCGTGGCGGTGGCGGGCTTCCGGTCGGCCTTAAAGCCGGGCATCTTAAACTGCGGAGTAGGACTTGGCGGAACTTCTCCCGCCAGGGATGAAGCGGCCGCGACGCGGCGCAGCTCTGGTTGCGCCAGGATTTTCGCCAAACCGGCAGGACGCCGCCGTGCGGCGCCACGCGCCCGCGAGACCGCATACCACGGAGTTAAACTCCAGCTACTTGGGCGGCGAGTTTGGGCGCGAGGCCACCTCTGGCACGTACGCCCCGATCGCGCGTTCCAGCCGGGCCAGCGCCACGGCGTATTCGCGTTGGGCGCGTATCTGTGTGGTGCGCGCGTCGGTCAGGGCGGTTTGGGCGCTGAGCACGTCGAGCTGGGTGCCCGTGCCGGCGTCGGCGCGGGCGCGGGCGAGGCGCAAGGCTTCCTCGGCCTGCTCCACAACTTTCTTTTGCGACTCCAATACCTCCCAAGCCTCGACCAGGGTGGAGTAAGCCACGCGCACTTCGAGCTCGATCTGGCGGGCCAGGTCATCGGCCTCCACCTCGGTCTTCTCCAACAGGGCGCGCGCCTCAGCCACCTTGCCGCGGGTGAGCGCGCCGTCGAACAGACTCCAGGTGGCCAGCACGCCCGCTTCCCAACCGTGGACCTCATCGCCGACGTCGCTGCTGAAATTCGACTTGCGCGCGCCGTAGCCCACGTAGCCTTGCAGCCGGGGCAGGTAGCCGGCACGGGCGCTGACGACGCCTTCGCGGCGCAGTTGCTCGGCGAAGCGCAGCGCCGCGAGTTCCGGGCGCCGCTCCAGCGCCTGCGCAATGGCCTCGGGCACGCCCAGCGCGAACCGTGGCGCCTCCAGCGTCCCGCTCAGTCGCAACGGGATGTCCTCCCAGATATCCTTGGGCACGTTGTAGCCGAGCAGATTCACCAACTGGTTCTTGGTGATGCGGTAGGCGTTGCGGGCGCGCGAGACCCGCGGCCGGGCGTTGGCCAGCTCGACCTCCGCGCGAAGCACGTTGAACCGCGGCACCGTGCCGGCGTTGAACCGGCGTTGGTTGTCCTCGAGCTCGCGGGTGAGCAACTCGACCGAGGCCTCGCTCACCAAAATCTCCTTTTCGGCCAGCAGGACGTTGTAATAGGCGACGCGCACCTCGGTGGCGGTGTCTGCCAGCACGGCCTGATGCCGCGCCAGTGCCTCGTCGCGCAGCAGCCGCGCGGTGCGCAGCGATGACGCCATGCGTCCGCCCTCGAAGATGGACTGCACCAGGCGCACGCCGGCTGTCCACCGCTGGGTGCCCGGGTCAATCACTGGTACGCCCTCCGGGAAGAGCGGGTTGGGCGGGACTTCGAGCCGCTCCACTGCACTGTCCTCGACGATCGAATAGTCGCCGCTGGCCTGGAGCTTGGGGATGACGATGGCGCGGGTCTGGATGCTCAGGCCGTGCGCGGCTTCGATGTCCTTGCGGCTCTTGAGCACGGCGGCGTTTTGGTCCAGCGCGATATCCAGGCACTCGGACAGCGATAACGGCCGGTCGGGCCAGGGCAGGGTGGGGTAGTTCGTTTCGGCGGTGCAGAGCAAGCCGGCGGTGGCGAGGGTCAGTGCCGCGCCAATAATGCAGCGGCCGGGTGTGGAAAAGCGCGCGTTCATGACGGTCTGGTTGGGTGTTGGCGGAAGAAACGAGTGGCACGCGGCGCGGGGGTATTCCGGTTCCGGGGTGGTGGAGCTTTTGCGGGACAGCGTGCTGTCCGAGATCGGAGGCGCGCCACGTCCTTCAGGGCGGCCAGCGAGCATCGGGTGATGTGGTCGGCCAGCGGCTCGATGAGTTTCGGCGTGACACGCAGGTCCGGGAACAACCGGCAGATCACCGACCGGCAGTGATGGTAGAACAGACACTGGCTGACGATGCTGAAGCCGCAAAACCGCACGGTTTGCTCGTCGCTGTCGGGTCCGAGAAAGGCGCGGACGATGGCACGAAGCTGGTCGGCCATCGGACGAATTTGCTCGCGGACCATCTGGTCCAGGCCGTGGGTGGGCTCGAGCATCTCCCGCGACATCAGCTTGCCGAGCCAGGCGTGCGGGCCGGGCTCGAGCAGCCGGGCGAGCAGGCTGCGCACAAAGGCCCGCAGCCGCTGCTCGGGCGGGGCGTGGGTGGACACCCCCAGATCGAACGGCAGGCGGTGATTGGTTTCGGCCTGGGCGTGTCGCAGCACTTCGAGGTAAAGCCGCTCCTTGTCGCCAAAGTGGTAGTTCACGGCCGCGACGTTGGCCCCGGCGCGCCGGCAGATGGCCCGCACGGTGGCGGCCTGGAAGCCCACCTCGGCAAACACCTCGCCGGCGGCGTGGAGCAGCGCCTCGCGGGTCGGGGGCGCGACCGGCGGGGCGGGGCGGGAGCGCGTGGTACGCATGTTTGAAGCAACTGTTTCAAACAATCGTTTGACACGTCAAGCCCGTTTTGCTGTACTGCGGTCCGCGCCCGGCGCGCACGCGATGAAAACCCCGGTTTATTTGCAAGTCCCCCGCCCCCGGCCGGTTTCCCGGCGGATCGCCGTGCTGGGTCTTCTGTCCGCCCTCCTGGCTGCCACGGGTTGCCGGGAGCGCACGGCGGGCGGCTACCAGGGCTACCTCGAGGCGGAATTCATTTACGTCGGCGCTCCGCTGGCCGGGCGGCTGACCCGGCTGGCGGTGACGCGCGGCCAGGAGGTGAAGGCGGGTGATCTCTTGTTTGAGCTGGAGCAGACGTCCGAGGCGGCGGCGGTAGCCGAAGCCGAAAAGCGGCTGGCCCAGGCCAATGCCCGGCTGGACAACCTGCGCAAAGGCCGCCGACCCACGGAGATTGCCGCGCTGGCGGCTCAATTGCAGCGCGCGGAGGCCAGCCTGCGCTGGGCAGAGGCCGATCTCGAGCGGCGCCGGAGGTTGCTGCGCGACGACGTGATTTCAGCGGCCGAGCTGGACCTGGCACAGGCGCAACGCGACGCCGACGCCGCCCAGGTTGAGTCGCTGCGGGCCGAGCTGGAGACCGCCCGACTGGGCGCGCGCGAGGACGAAATCCGCGCGGCGGAAGCCGAGGTGGCGGCCACCGCCGCTGCGTTGGAACGCGCCCGCTGGGCGCTGGACAACAAACACCAGATCGCGCAGGCGGACGCGCGCGTCCACGACACGCTGTACCGGGAAGGCGAGTTCGTGACAGGCGGGATGCCGGTGGTGTCACTGCTGCCGCCGGCGAATCTGAAGGCGCGGTTCTTCGTGCCGGAGGGCGAGGTGGCCACGCTCCGGATCGGCGGCACGGTGCAGGTGCGCGTGGACGGCCGGCCCGAACCGGTGCCCGCCACGATTTCGTATGTCGCGACCCAGGCCGAGTACACGCCGCCGGTGATCTACAATCAGGAGAATCGCGCCAAGCTGGTGTTCATGGTGGAGGCGGTGATTGCTCCGGCGGACGCGCGCGTGCTCCGGGCGGGGCAGCCGGTGGATGTAAAGGTGGGGAGGTGAATTCCCGCAGCCATGAACGGCGAGCCGGTCATTGACGTGCATGGCATTACCAAGCGGTTTGGCGGCCGCGCGGTGGTGAACGACATCGCCCTGCAGGTCCGGCGTGGCGAGATTTACGGCTTCCTGGGCCCCAACGGCAGCGGCAAAACCACCTTTCTGCGCATGCTCTGCGGCCTGCTGAGGCCCGACGGGGGCAACGGCACCTGCCTGGGATTCGACATCCGCACGCAAGCCGGCGAGATCAAAAAACATGTCGGCTACATGACCCAGCGGTTCAGCTTTTACGAGGATCTGAGCCTCGAGGAGAACCTCGATTTCATGGCGCGCATCTACCAGGTGCCGCGGCGGCGGGAAGCGGTCACCCGCAGTCTCGAAGCCCTGGGCCTGGCGGCGCGCCGCCGGCAACTGGCCGGGGAACTTTCGGGCGGCTGGAAGCAACGCCTGGCACTGGCCGCCTGCATGATCCACCGGCCGGAACTGTTGCTGCTGGACGAGCCCACTGCCGGCGTGGACCCGAAGGCCCGGCGCGATTTCTGGGAGGAGATTCACCGGCTGGCGGCCACCGGGCTGACGGTGCTCATCACCACGCATTACATGGATGAGGCGGAGCGCTGCCACAGCCTGGCTTACATCGCGTATGGCAACCTGCTCACGCGCGGCACGGTGGCGGAGGTGATTCGAGCCGCGGGGCTGACGACCTGGGAAGTCAGCGGGCCGGACCTGTGGGAACTGGCGGAGACACTGCGCGGCCGGCCGGGCGTGGAGCAGGTGGTGGCATTTGGCAACACGTTGCACGTGAGCGGGCGTGACGCCGCGCGGCTCGAAGCCGTGACGCGAGAATTCGAGGGCGGCGGCCGCGCATGGCGGCAGGTCGAGGCCGGGCTGGAGGACGTGTTCATCAGCCTCATGGAATCGGCGAAGGACAACTGGAACGCATGACCCGCCCCGTCTTCAGCCCGAGCCGTTTCTGGGCGGTGGTTGTGAAGGAATTCGTCCAGATGCGCCGCGACCGGCTCACCTTTGGCATGATGGTGGGCATCCCGTTGCTGCAGCTCATCCTGTTCGGCTTCGCCATCAACATGAACCCGAAGCACCTGCCCACGGCGGTGCGGGCGGCGGATCACAGCCCGTTTGCGCGCACCCTGATCTGGGCGCTGCGGAACAGCGATTATTTCGCGATCACGCGGATCGTGGACACCGAGGCCGAACTGCGCACGCTGCTGGAGCGGGGTGAGGTCCAGTTCGCCGTGACAATCCCGGAAAACTTTGCGCGGCGGCTGCTGCGCGGTGAGCGGCCGGGGCTGCTGCTGGAGGCGGACGCCACGGATCCGGCGGCCACGAGCTATGCGCTCTCGGCCCTGGGCACACTCGCGATGACGGTGTTCGACCGCGACTTGAAAGGCCCTCCGGGCTGGCTGCGCGCCACGCCCGGGCCGGTCGAGGTGCGCATCCATCGGCTCTACAACCCCGAGATTGTCACGCAATACAACGTCGTGCCCGGCCTGCTGGGCGTGGTGCTCACGATGACGATGGTCATCATTACCGCGCTGGCGATCACCCGCGAGCGCGAGCGCGGCACGATGGAAAATCTGCTTTCGACACCGGTGCGGCCCGCCGAGGTGATGATCGGCAAGCTCATTCCGTACATCCTCGTCGGCTATATCCAGGTCTCGCTGATCCTGCTGGCCGCGCGGTTCCTGTTCCACGTGCCGATGGTGGGCAGCGTGCCGTTGCTGCTGGGGGTGATCCTGGTATTCATCGCGGCGAACCTGGCGATGGGCATCACCTTCTCGACGCTGGCGCGTAACCAGCTTCAGGCCGTGCAAATGGCGTTCTTTTTCTTCCTGCCGAACATCCTGCTTTCCGGCTTCATGTTTCCGTTCCGCGGCATGCCGGTCTGGGCGCAATGGATCGGCGAAGTGCTGCCGCTGACACATTTTCTGCGCATCGTGCGCGGCGTGCTGCTCAAGGGAAACGGTGTGGCCGAGATCGGGCCGGAACTGTGGCCGATCGGCCTGTTTGTGGTGGTGATGCTGTCGGTGGCGATCAAGCGCTACCGACAAACGCTGGATTGAGTGTCTTCGGTACTGTCATGAAAAACTGTCTGCTTTCCCTTGCCGGGGTCTTGGTGGCGTTAAGCCCGGGCTGCCGTCCCAAACCGCCCCCCGAGCCGCCGGCCACAGTGGTCCGCGTGGAGGAAGTCCGGCGGCTGGAAGACACCAATTTCGAGAGCGTGCAGACGTACATCGGCCTCATCCGCGGCGAGAACGAGACCGACCTGGGTTTCAAGGTGGGCGGGAGGCTGGACCTGATCGGTCCGGAGCCGGGCCGGAACTGGGGCGAGGGCGACCGGATCGAGAAGGATCAGGTGCTGGCCCAACTCGCCCAGGTGGACTTCGCGGCGGAACGCGACTCGGCGGCGGCCCGGCGCGAGCTGGCCCAAAGCCGCCTGCAGCGCGCCGAACAACTGCTCCGCGACCAGGCCATCTCGCCGCAGGAGTTCGATGTCATCAAGGCCGCCCGGGACGAGGCCGCCGCCGCGTTCGAGCGTGCGCAACAAGCTCTTCTGGACTCGACCCTGCGGGCGCCGTTCAACGGACACATCCTGGCCCGTCTGGCCAGCGCGGGAGAGACCGTGTTGCCCGGCCGGCCGGTGCTGCGCGTGGCCGATCTGAGCGTGGTGTCCGTCGAGCTGGGCGTGCCGGACCGCATCGTGAGCCAAATCCAGCCAGGACAGCGGATTCCGTTCACGGTTAATTCACTGGAAGGCCGACGCTTCGATGGCGAGGTGTCCGAGGTGGGCGTGGCGGCCAAGGAGAGTTCGCGCCTGTTCAAGGTGGTGCTCAAGGTACCCAATCCCCGCGGCGAACTGCGGTCGGGCATGACGGCGTCGGTCAGTTTCCGCGAGCCGGCCCGGGCGCGGCCCGAGGCCGTGCTGGTGCGGCTGTCCGCGCTGGTGGGGCGCTCGCCCGCGGCGGGGTCCAACGAACCCCCGCTGGCGGTCTTTGTGGTGGACGACTCGGGCCATGCGCGCGAGCGCCCGGTGCGCACCGACGACATCATCCGCAGTTCGGTGGTCGTCACCGAGGGACTTCGGCCGGGTGAGCGGGTGGTGGTGGTCGGCGCCAGCCGGCTGCACGACGGTGAACGGGTGGACGCGCGACCGTTCTCGAGCAATGTCCCAACTCCGGTCACGCCATGAAGCCTGATCCGTCTTCAGTCGCGAGTGGCCGGGGCGGGCTGGCGCGCTATTTTGCCGAGCACCGCGAAGTCGGCTGGCTGGCGTTGGTGGCGGCACTGGTCTGGGGTGCCCTCGCGTACAGCCAGTTGCCACAGCAGGAGGACCCGAAGATACCCGACCGGCGCGCGGTGCTGGTGACGCGGTTTCCCGGGGCCAGCGCGGCGAAGATCGAGGAACTGGTGACGCAGAAGCTCGAGGAAAAGCTCAACGAGCTGGAATGCATCGAGGAGCTGAAGTCGCAATCCCGGCTGGGTGTCTCGGTCATTTACGTCACCCAACGCCCGGCCTCGCGAGCCGCGGTAGAACAGGAATGGGACCGCATTCGCGCAAGGATCGGGGAAGTGCGGCTGCCGGCCGGCTGCCAGGCGCCGTTCCTCGACACGGATTTCGGCAACACGGTGACCCTGCTCTTTGCGATCACCAGCCCGCCCGCCAGTGACGCGGAGGTGCGAGCGCGCGCCGAACTGGTCCGCCAGCGGCTGGCCCGGCTGCGCGGTGGTGAATCCCCGGTGGGCCGGGCGGCGGTGGTGGCATTCTTCCCCGCGGACATCGAGGCGGATTTCCGCGGACGCTTGCAGCAACAATTCGTCGAGGGCCTGCTGGCGGCGGGGCTGGCGGCGGCGCCGCCGCGGCTGGATCGCGGCGTGTCGTTCATCCTCGCGGATTTTCCCACGTCGGCGGAGCGTGCGGAGTTGGAGGCGTACCTGCAACGTTTTCAACGGCAGGTGGCCGGCAGCGACGGCGAACTGCACCCGGACTTTGGCGGCGGAATCATTGTGATGGGCGGGGACGGCGAGGCCGAACTGCTCCGGCTGATCCGTGCAGCCACCCCACCGCGCTATTCGTACCGTGAACTGGAGCAGGCGGCCGAGGCATTGCAAGACGACCTCAAGCAGGTTGCCAGCGTCGGCCGCGTGCGGCTGATCGGCAACGTGCCCGAGGTCGTTTACCTGCTGTACTCGCTGCTGAACGTGGAAGGCTACCGGCTCGACCCAACGCTGGTGCTGGACGCGATCGCGACGCGCAACGCGATTATCCCCGGCGGAGTGTTGCGCACGGAAGGGCAGAGCTTCCCCGTGCAGCTCACGGGTGAATACGGCACACCCGATCCGCTCGACGGCCGACGGCGGTTCACCGAGGACTTGCGCAACACGATCATCGGCGTGACCGGCGCGCGCGGTGTGCAGGCGTGGACGGGTGCCAACGCGAGCAGCGGTCTGCCGGTGTATCTGCGGGACCTGTTCGAGGTGCGCCGGGGCTACGAAAACCCGATCGGGTTCAAGGTGGACGTGCTGCACCGCCGGGCGCCCGGCCAGCCGCTCCTGGAACGGCGCGCCGTGCTCGTGGCGGTCGAGATGAAGTACGGCAACATCATCGGCCAGTTCAACCGCGAGGTGCTAACGGTGGTGGGCGCGTTTCGCGGGGCGGGTTCGCCGCGCTTTCCCGAAGGGATGGAAATCCTGACCTTGTCCGACCAGCCCACCGCCGTGTCGCAACGCATCGCCCAGTTCAGCAAATGCTTCATCGAGGCGGTGGTGGTGGTGGTGCTGGTGGCGCTGTTTCTGATGGACTGGCGGGCGGCGCTGGTGGTGGCGGCGGCCATTCCGCTCACCGTGGCGCTGACGCTGGGCGGCATGCACCTGCTGGGCGTGCCGCTGCACCAGATTTCCATCGCGGCGCTCATTATCGCGCTGGGCATGCTGGTGGACGACCCGGTGGTGGCGTCCGATGGCATCAACCGCGAGCTCGCCCACGGCCAGCCGCGTGGCGTCGCCGCGTGGCTGGGACCGTTCAAGCTGCGCCGGGCGATTTTCTTCGCCACGATCATCAACACCGTGGCTTTTCTGCCGTTGGTGCTGCTGCCCGGCGACAAGGGCGCGTTCATCTGGGCGCTGCCGGCGGTGGTCACGCTGGCACTGGTGGCGTCGCGAATCGTCTCCATGACCTTCGTTCCGTTGCTGGGCTATTACCTCCTGCGCGGGCAGAAAGGCTTGGAAGCCGGCGGCGAAATCCGCGCCTTCCCGCTGTTCCAGCCGGTGGACCGCGGCCTGGCGGCTCTGCTGCCGTGGTATCGCCGCTGGCTGGAGCGTTCGCTCGAACGCCCTGGCCGGACGGTGTCGCTGGCGTACGGCCTGCTTGCGCTGAGCTTCGGGCTGACGCCGTTTTTCGGGCAGCAGTTCTTTCCTCCGGCAGAGCGCAACCAACTGCTCATTGACGTGGAATTGCCGGAATCGGCATCCATCGTCCAGACGCGGGAAGTCTGCCGGGAGATCGGCCGGGTCCTGCGCGAGCAGCCGGAAATCCGCAGTGCGGCGATCTTCTCGGGCGGGACCGCGCCCCGGTTTTACTACAACCTCAACCCGCGCGAGCCGGGCGGCTTTCTCGCCCAGGTGCTGGTGAACACCGACCGCGCGACGGACGTACCGGCCTTGCTGCCGCGGCTGCGCGACCGCCTCGACCGCGAGATCGCCGGCGCGCGTTGCGTGGTGAAGCAACTCGAGCAAGGCCCGCCGGTGGAAACGCCCATCCAGATCCGCCTCAGCGGCGCCGACCTGGATGCGCTGCGCGGGCTGGCGGATCAGGTCGCCGCCGTGTTGCGCGATGCCGGCGCCTATCAGGTGCATGACGATCTGGGGCGACGGATGCCGACGTTGCAGATAGACATTGACCAGGAGCGGGCAAATTCGCTGGGCATCAGCAACGCGCAGGTCGGGCTCCTCGCCCAGTCGGCTTTTCAGGGTGTGCCGGTGACCGAATTGCGCGATGGCGATCATCTCATTCCGGTGCTGGCGCGATTGCGGACTGAAGAACGGAACGAAGCGGACAAGATTCGGACGCTGTACGTCCGCTCACCCCGGGACGAGTTGGTGCCGTTGAACAACTTTGCCACCGTCCGCCTCGACCCCGAGTACGCCACCATCGCGCACTTCAACCAACTGCGGGCCGTGACCGTGAAGGCCTATTCGCGCGTTGGTGAACTGCCCTCCCGCGTGCTGGCGCGGGCACGGGCGCGGCTTCAAGCTTTGACGTTGCCGCCGGGCTACCGGCTCGAATACGCCGGCGAGGAAAAAGAGTTGCGCCAGAGCCGCGCGGAGATGGGCACGGTAATGGCGGTGTCGCTGGCGTTGATCACGCTGGCCATGGTGGTGCAGTTCCGGTCCGTGGTAAAGGCGGGGGTGGTGCTGCTGACCGTGCCGTTGGGCCTGATCGGCGCGTTCGTCGGCGTGACCGCGTTTCGCGCGCCGCTGGGGTTCATGGCCTTGCTGGGCATCGTGAGTCTGGCCGGGGTGATTGTGAGCCACATCATCGTGCTGAGCGATTTCATCGAAGAGGCCCGCGCCGCCGGCATGGAACTGAAGCAGGCGCTCATCCAGGCGGGGTTGGTACGGCTGCGGGCGGTGATGGTGACGGTGCTGGCCACGATGGGCGGGTTGGTGCCGCTGGCGGTGTCGGGTGGCGAATTGTGGCGGCCGCTGACGGCGGTGCATATCTTCGGCCTGCTGTTTGCCACGGCGCTCACGCTCGTCGTGCTGCCCACACTGTATTATCTCTTTGCCACGCGGCTGCGGCTGATCCGGTGAGCCGACCGGGCGCCGGGCGGCGGTCCGGTCAATCCACATGCGCGGAACACGGCGACAAGCAACGACGCGACTGCTGCGACGCGGACTGGCATTCACCAGCTTGCTGGTCGTGACCGGCGGCCTGGTGGCATGGTGGTGGACGACCGATCACCGGGAACACCAGCACGACGGTGTGATCCGCGCGGCGGCGCTCCGTTACGGCGTGGACCCGGCGCTGGTCAAGGCCGTGGTTTGGCGCGAAAGCCGCTTTGACGCCCGGGCGCGCGGTCAGGCGGGGGAAATTGGCTTGATGCAGCTCACCGACGCGGCGGCGCAGGAATGGGCGGAGAGCGAGGGCGTCTATCCGCTTCCCGAGGAGCATCTGCTCAGCCCGCGCACCAACACCCTGGCCGGTACGTGGTATCTGCGAAAGCTGCTGCAGCGTTACGCGCAGACGGATCAGCCGGAGGTCTTCGCCCTGGCGGACTACAACGCCGGCCGCGGCAACGTGCTCAAGTGGGCGAAAGGACAATCAGCCACAAACAGCGCCTCATTCCATGCCGGGATTGGGTTTCCGTCCACGCAGGCTTACTTGAGCGCGGTGCTCGAACGGCGGGCACGCTACCGGGAAGAGTTTCGATAAAGCTCCCGAGTCGTTTGACCGACGAAAGGCCGGTGACATCAGACTACCGCGCCGCCGCCCGCGCAGTTCCGCTTCTCGAGCGGGCAGGGGCGATTTATCGCGCCCAAGGGGTGGGCAGCGACTCAGCGGAATACCGACTGCCGGCTGAGGAAGCCGCTCAGCGTGGCCTCGCCGCTGCGGAGCATGACTTCACGGTCCCAGACCTCGACCGGCGAGGTGGTTTCCGGGAAACGCGCGACCACGGTGCGCTGCTTGAGATGCGAGCCCGTTACGTCGTTTTTGACGGCTTTTGGTTTGGTCGGCTTGGGCGTTTTGGCCTTCTTGGCGGTCGTGATGGCCTTGGTCCCGCTGCATTTGTCACAGCACGCGGTCGTGTTCGGTTCGCAGCACTTGGTCTCAGGCCCGGCCAGGGTCGCTGGAGCGGTCAGGGCAAAACCGGCGATCAGGGCGACCAGCCCCGTTAACCGCGCCTTGGAGATGGATTTCGTTACTGTCTTCACGGTGGGTACAATGCGCCTCTCCCGGTTTCCATGCAAGCCGGGCCCGGTGCGTTTCGTCACATTCTTCTGGCAGGTCGCCCGTTTCACCCTGTCTGGGGCGGATTCGTCCCGGATCTAGTCCAACACCTTGATGCGGGCGTTGCGGATTTGCACGTGGCTGCCGTCCCGGCTCAGTTCTTGGAAGCCGATATGGCCCCGGCGCGGACGATCCTTGAGCGGCGGGGCTTCGGTGCCGTCGTGCCGCTTGGGCCGGGTGGTCTGCTCGCGAAGGTCAAGGTCCAGGATGAGTTCGCCATTCAATGCCACTTTGAGTTCAGAGCCGACGCAGGCGACCTCGTACTTGTTCCACTCGGTGGGCCGGTACACCTGCTTGCGAGGGGCCACGGCGCGGTAGAGGCTGCCGGTGAGTTCGTCCGGCTTGGCGTCCGGGTTGTAGCGCAAGTCGGCCATCTGCAGTTCCATCCCCTCGAAGGCCGGGTCACCCCGCGGCGGCGCTCGCAAGGCCAGGCCGCTGTTGCCGCGCTCACCCAGCTTGAACTCGAATTCGAGGATGAAATCACCATACTGGCGCTCGCTCAGCAGCCAGCTTCCGCGCGGCTCGCCGCCGGTCAGGATGCCCTTTTCGACGCGCCACTGCGGGTTACCCTCGGCCGGCTTACTCACGTCGTCCCAAGCCCGGACCATCCAGCCGGCGGGTGGGCCGTCCATCGGAAAAAGCGGTTGGAATTCCGGCACCGGCTTGACGCCGCCACAGCCGGCGACGGCCAGAGTGGCCAGCAATGCGGCGCCGGCCCGTACGAGCGGGAGTGGGGAGCTTCGGCTCATGGTTGGATTCCTCGGTAGCGAAGGTGTCTTCCCCAGCAGCACCTACTTGCCGGCCACATCCAGGCAGACCAGGTCCTTCTGGCTGCGGCAATACAACCGGCCATTGGCCAGGACCGGCACCGCCCAGGTGTCCTTGCCGCCCAACACTTGGAAACCTGCGACCTCCTTCAAACCTTCGGGGGAAGGCTCGACCACCCCCACCCGGCCCTTGTCGCTGTACACGATGAGGTGGTTGCCCGCGAGCATCAGCGAGCCCTTGCCGTAGCTGCGGTCGGCCCATTTCTCGGCGCCGTCCGTCCAGTCCAGGCATTTGAGTTGGTTTTCGTCGAAGCCGTAGAGGTGACCTTTCCACAGCACGCAACTGGCGACGTGGTTCCGCATCTTGCGGTGCTCCCAGACCACGGTCGGTTTGCCGGCCGAGAAGTCGAGCAGCGCGCAGCCCTTGTTGTAGCCGGAGGAAATGAACACCTTGCCGTCCGCGATGATGGGCGTGGCGGCGTTCACGTCCCAACTGGTCTTCCATGGATGCCGCCAGAGTTCCTGGCCGTCCTTGGCGCGGCGTCCTACGATTCCGGCCGCGCTGAACACCGCCAGGCCGCGCTGGCCCTGGTGATCAAACGGCACAATTGAACTGTAACCGATGGTGTCGTCGCCCGCCTTCCACACTTCCTGCCCGGTTTTCTTATCGAAGGCCACCACCGAGGAGCCCGGGCCGCCGACTTCGCAGATCACCCAGTTACCCTCGATCAACGGCGAGCCGGCGTAACCCCAGGTGGGGACTTTGGCGCCATAATCCTTCGGAAATTCTTTCGACCAGATCACCTTGCCGGAGGCCGTGTCCAGGCAGAAGAAGTGGCCGGCGCGGCTCACCGCATAAACGCGGTCGCCGTCCACCGTGGGCGTGCAACGCGGGCCGAGAAAGCCATTGGGGTCCTTCGCCGAGCACGAGTAGGAGTGCTGCCACACCGTTTTGCCCGTGCCGGCGTCCAAACAGTAAATCGAGTCGGTCTCCTCCGTGTTGCCCATCGTGTACAGCCGCCCGGCGCTCACGGAGAACGACGAGTAGCCGACTCCAACATCTGCTTTCCAAAGCTGTTTCGGGCCCTCGGCCGGCCACTGGGTCAGCCAGCCGGTTTCGGCGGAAATGCCGTCGAAGTTGGGACCGCGCCAGCGCGGCCAGTCAGCGGCCCAAGCGATTGCGGCGAGGCCGGCCAGGGCAAACACACCTGTCAGCAAAGGTCTCTGAATCATGGGGCGGAGGGCTACCGTGACAATCATTGGCTGTCAAAGCCAAACGGCCCGTGCCGCAGCCGGTCAATCTTGGTGGGGCGAGACTTTGTCCGGCCCTGCGCTCTCTCGGGCAGGGCCAAGAGGTTTTTTGCTCCGCCGTGTCGAGACCACTCCGGCCGTTCGCACAGAAACCAGCTCAAGTGGACGCGACGGCCTGTCGTTGCCCGTTGAGCAGGAACAGGAGGTAACGAATCAGCCGGTCCTTCAACTCGCGGCGCGGCACGATGGCGTCAATCAAGCCGCATTCTTGGAGGAACTCGGCGGTCTGGAAGCCGGGCGGGAGTTCCGCCTGCGTGGTGTCCTTGATCACCCGCGGCCCGGCGAAGCCGATCATGGCGCCCGGCTCTGCGATGATAAGGTCGCCCAGGCTGGCGTAGCTGGCCATGACTCCGGCGGTGGTGGGATGGGTGAGCACGCTGATGTACGGCAGACGGTGGTTGGCGTGGTACGCCAGGGCCGCGGCGGTTTTGGCCATCTGCATGAGACTGAACATGCCCTCGTACATGCGGGCGCCGCCGCTGGTCGAGATGATGACCACCGGCAGGCCGCGATCGGTGGCGGCTTCGATCATGCGGGTGAGTTTCTCGCCGACCACCGCGCCCATCGAGCCGCCCAGGAAGCCAAAATCCATCACCCCGAGCGCCGTCCGCCACGGCCCGATGCGCCCGATGCCCGTGACCACCGCGTCCTTGAGGCCGGTGGTTTTTTGGTAGGCGGCCAGTCGCTCGGTGTACGGGGAGACGCCGGTGAATTCCAGCGCGTCCACGCTGGTCATATCCGCGTCCATTTCCTCGAACGAGCAGGTCTCGACGAGTGCGTTGATGCGTTCGCGGGCGCTGATCGGGAAATGGTGTCCGCAATGCCGGCAGACCTTCAGATTGTCGTCGAGTTCCTTGTCATAAAGCATCGTGCCGCACTTGGGACACTTGGTCCACAGACCCTCGGGGATCTCGCGTTTGCGCGTCCGGGTGGGACTCAACTTGGGTTTGCGCAGCGAGGCGGAAGCGCCGGGAGAGGTTGGGGCGGCCGCGCCTTCAGGTTTTCGGGGAAGGTTGGGGGTGTTCATGGGGAAAGTTTGGTTGCCGGCAGGCCGGCCGGGTCACACGCCGCGCGCCACGGTCCATACGCAGACCTCCGCGGCGCCGGCCGCGCGCAGGGCCCGGGCGCAACTGCTGGTGGTGGCGCCGGTGGTCAGCACGTCGTCCACCAGCACCACGCGCGCGCCTTTGATCCGCGTGCCGGGCGTGGGGGCGAAGGCATTGCGCATGTTCGCCGCGCGTTCGGCGCGGGTCAGGAGGGTCTGGGTCCGGGTCGGGCGTGTGCGGCGCACCCAGCGGGTCCGCAGGGGAATGTCCGTGGCCCGGCTGAGTCGCGCCGCCAGGCGGGTGGATTGGTTGAACTCCCGTTCGCGCTGCTTGAGCGGGTACAGCGGCACCGGCACGATCGCATCCCAAGCCCCCGCCGCCAGCACCGGCCGCGCCTCGCGCACCAACAACCCGGCCAAGAACGGCTCGAACCACAGCGCGCGACCGTACTTGTAACGGTGGACGACTTCCAGCACCACCTCGGAGGCCACCACCGCCGCCCGGGCCGACGTAAAGTCCAGCTCCAGGCCACGGCAGTTGCTGCATTCGAATGAAGTAGTCACGGCGCCCGCGAAGGGCAGTCCGCAGCGTTCGCAAAACGGCGGCCGGATGAACCGCACGCCGCCCGGCCGGTTCCAGCAAGCCTCGCAAACATATCCCCCGCCGGGGCCGGCCCGATGCTTGCCGCAAAGCTGACACACCGGAGGGTAGAGGAATCCCAGCGCGGCTTCAAGCCACGACGCAAGCGCTGGGATGCCGGGCAAGGTCATCAAGCCGCCCTGGCTGGCCGGGGATCGCGGAGTGCCAGCGGTAGCACCGCTGCGGTGAGTGCCAGCACCGGCAGGGCGATCCAGCCGTCGGTGAGTTTCCCGCTGCCCCAGATTCCGTGGAGCGCGCCGGCCACTTCGCAGGTGGTGGCGTTGTAAAGCTTCAGCCAGAACACCCAGCCCGCGTGCAGACCGACGGAGAAATACAAATTGCCGGTGCGCTCGAAGGCCGCGCCCAGCAACGCGCCGGCCAGCACCAGGTTCAGGAAGCCCGGAAACACCAGCGTCCAGTCGCCAAACCCCGCCAGCATGCGTCCGAGCACCGCCAGGCCGGAAGTCCACTCCACGGTTTCGTTCCATCGGACCCGGGCCAGGAAATGCAGCGCGGCGTACACGAGACTGCTCAGCCACAACGCGCCGAGCGGGTTCCAGACGCGCCGGAACGTGCCCTGCAGCACACCGCGGAAGAGCGTTTCCTCGATCACGGCTACCGCCAGAGCCGCCGCCAACGCCCCGGCCACGACCAGCGCAAGCTCCGGGAAATGAATCTCGGTCCGCCAGATGCGCGCTTCGGCGAGCAAGACCGTTCCGCCGGCCAGGCCCAGACCGGCAAATCCCACCAGACCCCCCCGCCATACCGCGCGCCACCGGCCGGTGGGTGAGGTCCAGCCCAGGTCCCGCCAGGTCCGAAGGCCGCATTGATGCAGCAGCGGCCACAATCCCGCGAGTGCCAGGCCGAGCATGGAGCGGTTTACAAAGCGATGAAACGGCTTGGCCGCCAGCGGTTGGCAAGCTGGGAAGCTTTCCGCCGCGGCTTGCGCCGCGCGATAGAGCCAGGGCGCGAGCAAGGCGCCGCCCAGAAACACGACCGCGAGATACGCCAACCAAACCCGCAGCGAACGCATGCGTCCAGACTAGGGGGGCATGGCTCGGCCTGCCAAGCCGATTGCCCGTGCCAACCCGCTCGGGCACAGCCTGATTCCGCGCCGAAGCGAACCGGGACAAAGTTGGTTTTCAGGGTCGGAGAAGATTTCACCAGTTGAGGGCGGGTGGAAAAACGACGGACAAACCGGGGGTTACCCTGTAGATGTCCGACCGGCTTGTGGTATGCTGACCCGCGATGGCTGATGAGAGCGCACAAATCGGCGGCCTGCCCGCCGGCGACGGCCTGCTCAACTGGTTGTTCCTCGACCTGAACAGCTACTTTGCCAGCGTCGAACAGCAGGAACGACCCGAGTTGCGTGGCCAGCCCGTGGCAGTGGTGCCGGTCGAGACTGACTTCACCTGCGCCATCGCCGCCAGCTACGCTGCGAAGGCGTTCGGGGTGAAGACCGGCACCATGATCCACGAGGCGAAGAAGCTTTGCCCGAACCTGATCTGCGTCCTGGCGCGGCACGACGTGTACGTGCGCTACCACCACCGTATCCTGGCCGAAATTGACCGCCACATCCCGGTGACCCAGGTGGCCTCGATTGACGAGATGGCCTGCCGGTTGATCGGCGAGTTTCGCCGGCCCGAGGCCGCGCTCGCCCTGGCCCGGCGCATCAAGCTGGGGCTGCGGCGCAACGTGGGCGCGGCGCTGACCTGCTCGATCGGCCTGGCCGCCACGCGCCTGTTGGCCAAGCTCGCCACCGACATGGAAAAGCCGGACGGCCTGGTGCTGCTCCCCACCGCGGAATTGCCCGGCCGCATCGCCCACCTCGAATTGCACGATCTGCCGGGCGTCGGGGATAGCATGGAGCAGCGGCTCTGGCGCGCCGGCATTGATACGGTGACTCAGCTCTGGAACACCGCGCCCAAACAACTTCGCGCCGTCTGGGGCAGTGTGGAAGGCGAGCGGTTTTGGTACCGCCTGCACGGTGTGGAAATCCCCGAGGAACCGACGCATCGTGGCATGGTCACGCACAGCCACGTGCTGGCGCCGGAATCACGGCCCGCGTCACTGGCCGGCGAAGTGGCCCGGCGCCTGGTGCTCAAGGCCGCCAGCCGCCTGCGCCGGCTGGGCTATTACGCCACGCGGCTGGATTTGTTTGCCCGCGTGGCCAAAGGTCCGCGCTGGGACGGCAGCGCCCGGTTCGCGCCGGTGTGCGACAACCATGCCTTCCTCGCCGCGTTTGCCGTTTTGTGGGATCGGTTATTGGGCGAAGTCGGGCCGGCGCGCTTCCACCAGGTCGGCGTGGCGCTCCACGGCTTGATCAGCCCGGAACAGATGCGCCAACTGGAATTGTTCCCCGAGTACGCCGGTGCGCCGGAAGATGCCGGCGCCCGGGCGCGCCGGGCCGCACGGGAACGGTTATCCGTCGCGATGGACCAGCTCAACACCCGCTTCGGCCGCGACTCGGTTACCTTGGGTCTGCTGCCGGGCGGCCAGCCCGCTTACCTGGGCTCGCGCATCGCCTTCACCCGCGTGCCGGGCGAGGAGGACTTCGACCGCAACCGACCGCCGGTTCCGATCCGCCTGCGGGGCCGCGCGGCTCCCCGCGGGGCGCGCCAGGACACCTGAGCCGATCCGAAACCTGCCGCGGCGCGAGGCGCACCGGCCCCTTGTGCGGGTGACATTGACACCTGCCCGGAGAAGGGCGACAACACGCCCATGCAACGCCACGATTCGATCCCACGCCGCGAGTTCCTTTGTCGCTCCGGCACCTTGGGCCTTGGGACTGCCGCGCTGGCCGCCGCACCCAACCTCTTTTTCAACCAGACCCGCGCCCAGACCGGCGAAAACCCGAGCGAGCTGATCCGCGTGGGCATCATCGGCACCGGCGGTCAGGGTCGTGCGAACATGATGGCCCGCTCGCTGGTCAAGCACGTCGTCGCCGTCTGCGATGTGGACAAAACCCACGCCGCCGAGGCGGCCCGACAGCTCAAGGAAAGAACCGGCGTCGCGGCGAAGGTGTTTTACGACTACCGCAAGCTGCTGGAAGACCCGTCCATAGACGCGGTACTGATCGGCACGCCGGATCACTGGCACGCCCTGCCCGCCATACACGCCTGCATGGCCGGCAAGGACGTCTATGTGGAAAAGCCGATGACGCTGACCATTCACGAGGGCTGGGCCATGGTGAAGGCGGCGCAGTACTACAAGCGCATCATCCAGAACGGCAGCCAGCAGCGGTCGTGGCCGGACGAAAAGTTCCGCCGCGCGGCCGAATATGTCCGCTCCGAGCGTATTGGCGAGATCCGCACCGTGCGTGTCGGCCTGCCGGGCGTGAACTACCTGGACCGTGCCAAGCCACCCCGGGTGCCGGACAGCGAGCCGCCGCCGGAACTGGATTACGACATGTGGCTCGGGCCGGCACCGTACCGCCCGTATAACAAGAACCGGGTCCATTACCTCTTCCGGTTCTTCTGGGACTACTCCGGTGGCCAGATGACCAACTGGGGCGCGCACCACCTGGACATCACCCAGTGGGCTCTCAACATGGACCAGAGCGGGCCGGTCGAGATCAGCGGCCGCGCCGAATTCAACAAGGAGGGGCTGTACGAGACGCCGGAGTGGTTCGAGGTCACCTACAAGTACGCCAACGGCGTGCGGGTGATCTGTGGCAACAGCCACCGCATCGGCACCACCTTCGAAGGCCAGGACGGCATCATCTATGTGGACCGCGGCCGTCTCGAGAGCACGGTCAAGGGCGCCATCGAAGAGCCGCTGGGCGCCAACGAGGTTCATCTCGAGGTCAGCAAAGACCATCACCAGAACTGGCTCGACGCGATCAAGAGCCGCAAGCCGCCGATCTGCGACGTGACCATCGGCCATCGCTCGGCGACGGTCTGCCACCTCGGCAACATCGCCATCCAGGCCGGCCGCACGATCAAATGGGACCCGGTCAAGGAACAGATCCTCGGCGAGCCGGTGAACGTGAAGCAATTCAGCTACGAATACCGGAAGCCTTGGGAACTGCCGAAGATTCCGGCCTGACACGCGGCCACTCGGTGCGAAAGCTTGCGGGCCTGGCAGTGCAGTCACCGCCAGGCCCGCTTTGTTTTGCTGTTTTAGCTGGAACGCTCGGCGGCTCAGGCTGCAAGGCTGAGCGTGGCCGCGAGGTCTTTTTCCGCCGTCGTGATCGGCATAAGGTTGAACTTCTCCTGGAGCACCTTCAGCACGTTGGGCGAGACGAAGGCCGGCAACGTGGGGCCCAGCCGAATGTTGCGGATGCCCAGGTATAGCAAGGTCAGCAGGATGGCGACCGCCTTTTGCTCGAACCAGGAGAGGATCAGCGAGAGCGGCAGGTCGTTCACGCTGCACCGGAAGGCGTCCGCCAGCGCGCCGGCTATCTTGATCGCCGAGTAGGCATCGTTGCACTGGCCCACGTCGAGCAGCCGCGGGATGCCCCCGAGGGTGCCGAAATCCAGCTTGTTGAACCGGTACTTGCCGCACGCCAGCGTGAGGATGACGCAATCCTTCGGCACAGACTCGGCGAACTCGGTGTAGTAGTCGCGACCGGTGCGCGCGCCGTCGCAGCCGCCGATGAGATAGAAGCGCCTGATCGCGCCGCTCTTCACCGCTTCGATGACTTTATCCGCCACGCTCAGCACGGCGTTGTGCCCGAAGCCAACCAGGATGGTCTTGTCCGGGCCGTCCTCGGTGAAGCCCGGCGCCGCGAGCGCGGCCTGAATGACCGGTGTGAAGTCGCGGTTGTTGATGTGCCGCACGCCGGGCCAGGCCACCAAGCCGGAGGTGAAGATGCGTTTCGCGTAGGCGGGCTGCGGCTCCATGATGCAGTTCGTGGTCATCAGGATCGCGCCGGGGAACTTCGCGAACTCCTCCTTCTGATCTTGCCACGCGCCGCCATAGTTGCCGACCAGGTGCGGGTACTTCTTGAGCCCCGGGTAGCCATGCGCCGGGATCATTTCGCCGTGGGTGTAGATGTTGATGCCCTTGCCCTCGGTCTGCTTCAGCAACTCTTCGAGGTCCTTGAGGTCGTGCCCGGAAACGACGATGCACTTGCCCCTGACCGGCTCGACACGGACAGGTGTCGGCACCGGGTGGCCGTAGGTGCTGGTGTGGGCGGCGTCAAGCATTTCCATGACCTTCAGATTGATCTCCCCGCACTTCAGGTTCAGCGCGAACAGACGTTCAACCGTGGGCCGCTCCTCGGCCAGCGCCGCCAGCGCCTCGCTGAAGAAGGCATAGACCTCGTCCCACTCCCGGCCGAGAATCATGGCGTGGTGGGCGTAGGCTGCGGCGCCTTTGATCCCGTACACGAGCAACTCCTGCAGGCCGGCCAGGTCCGCTCCAAACTGGTCGCGGCGTGCCAGCACGGACACCAGCTCGCCCTGTCGCACCAGGCCGGCACGCGTGGGCGCAGGAACCCAGGTGGACGGACCGTTGAACTTCTCGGGCGTGCGCCCCGCCCGGGCCAGCGCGGCCTCGTAGCGAGTCCTGGACTGGTCGCGCAGTTCCGCCGCGCGACGCAACGTGCCCTCGAGCCGCGCCGGGTCGAAGTTGACGTTCGTCACGGTGGCGAACAGGGCCTCCAGCAGAAACCGGTCCACGGTCACGTCCCGCTCGCCGAGCAACCGGACGCGGTGATGGTACTGGGCGATGCCTTTGGCGGCGTGGACGAGCAGGTCTTGCAGCCGGGCACTGTCCTCGTCCTTGCCACAGGTGGCGAAGTCGGTGCAGCCGGTGCCCTTCGAGGTTTGTTCACATTGGTAGCAGAACATGGTCGTGTATGTGCTTTTTCAGGTTCTTGCGCGGCCCGGTTCATCCAAGCCGCGTTCAGTGAACAAATTTTTGCCAGGCTGCTGAAGCAGGATCATTGATGCACGTCAACCAACGTTGCCGCGGCGGTAAAATCTTCGGGCCAACTCCCGGCAAGGCGCACGCTCCCGATCGCGGTCTTCTACGGGACCGCACTTGCTTGCAGCAGGGGCGCCGACCGCGATATCGGCGGGCCCCCAGCGACCGTAGAAGCCGGGCCTCCGGCCGGCGGGTTTGGGCCGGCACTGGTTCTGCGCGAAATTTGCGGTTGGTTCCGGGCGACTGACAGCCGCCCGCCACGCCAACCAGGATGGTTGCCGCTACCAGCCGTGACGGCGGCCACTACCTCGGGCAAATCCCGAGTTATTCGCTGGGTGCAAAGCAAATGAGATGCGCCCTCGCGGCCCTCAACCGCCTGACGCCCCGTCTGGACGGCCTGGGCATGAAGGTGTACACCTACGCCATGCTTCGCAACGGCCAGCAAACGGTGACCGAAAACGGCCCGTGGGCCAGCGACGAGGTGACCGTCACCAATCGTCACGGCCGGCGCGGGGGCCTGCGCCCCGCCCAGCCCAGTGGTGGCGGTTTTGGGTTCGCGGCGCTGTGGCGGCTCCGGCGCAACGACACCTGGTACGACGGGCTGTTGTTGGCGCAGGAACGGGACGGCGGCAACAGGCCAACGGTGACGTACACGCGGGGCCGGGACCTGAGCGGGAGCTACGCCGGGGCGGGTGGGATTGGGGGGCTGCTGGCCCGCAGCCACGGGTACAGCGGGGGCAACTGGTCGAGCCACACCTTCTACCACGCCGATGGGAACGGGACCGTGACGGCGCTGGTCAACAGCGGCGGGGCCTTGCAGGCCAGCTACAAGTACGACCCGTACGGGCGGTGGCTGAGCGGCGGCGGCTCCCTGGCCAGCGCCAACCTCCTGCGCTTTTCGGGCAAGCCGTGGGTGGGCTTTGCCGGCTCGACCACCAGCGGCCTCTACTACTACGGCTACCGGTTCTACGACCCCTACCTGCAACGGTGGCCAAACAGAGACCCCATCAATGAACCGGGCTTCAATCTCCTGATCGGCAGCCAAGACGCGTTCAACCTGAACGAGGAGAAGAACCTTTATGCCTTCGTCCAGAATGACCCGCTCAACAAAGTTGACCCTGATGGGCGATGGGCGGCAATTATCTGCGAAGCTCTGAAGCGTGCAGTGCCTCACCTGGCCAAGTGCAAAAACCTTCGCTGTAAGGTATCCTTGCATCCGGCAAATCACCCCTTCCCAGTTATTGGGAAAAAATGCCATATCGAGGCGCTCTGCTACATCAAAGGACAGAAGAACTCTCACATTAAGCTTCGCATCCCTGTTCCCGACTTCATGTGTTCTAAAAAGAAAACGCCACCGACTACACCGCCAGCAGGAGGTTCGAGCAGTGCAGCCGGGCTGGGTGGTGAAACCGAGAGTGAGCAACTTGCTGAAGTGGAAATCGAATGATGTTCAAGCTGACAACCGAATCATGCCATGAACTGACCGACCGCTGGCACGACCAAACTTTGGATTTAGAGAGTTTGAGGTTCGATGAAAAACACGGCGAGTGTGTCTTCAGCGTTTTGGAGCGGAAGAAAGACGACGCCACTCGCGAAAAAGCCCTCCTGAGAAGCAAGCCTCTTCAACACTGCCGGGTCAGGATTAAAAACGTCACGCGCGTGCAGACTCACGATGCTGAAGGAGAGGTTGAGCTTTACATCAACGAAGTCGAAACGAGCCCAACCAGTCTGCGCGTCACGGCCATGAACGGGAAACTCGAAGTGCTCGGAGACAGCTTGGAGATTAACATTGATGCGTTAGACGCCGCTGGGGAAACCGAAGTGAGTTTGAGCACACCAATCGGGGAAATCTCTTGGCGGCGAAAGCAAACCAAGCCGCAGTCCTAAACCCAACGCCGGTGTCCCGCCAAAAGGTTTAAGGAATCGTGCGGCGCTCAGGCCGCGGCGTGGAAGGTCGGCCACCCGCGCGTGTGCCACAGCCCTTGCGTTCCTCCGTCGCTGCGGAGGGTGGCACGGCCAACTTGTCCCTCGCGCCGAAGCCTGCCCTCGGCCCGCGGGCTGGGTGGGCGGGTGACGGGCCGTTTGGCCCACGGGCCGAGCACCTTCCGAGCCTGACTCTCCTTCGCCAAAGAGCCCGGCCAGGGTCGCTAATCGCCGGTGGGGCGACGCCGGCGGCTGACGCCCCCGCCAACCCAGCCCTCATTCCCCCGATGCGCCCCGGCAGAGCCGGGTCTGACGGAGTTTTACCTGACGATCCCCGCAGGCGCCCCCAAACGCTCTCCGGCAGCCTCAAATGGCCTCGTTTGCCCCGGCGGACACCGGATTTCCGGGTTCGCTCCTCCCCGTAACCCACTTCGTCCACTCACACTGTCAACTCCATTCCCATCGTAATGATTGAGGCACCCCTTTGGGATGGCGGCGCAGCTTGTCGGCCCCGAAGGAGGCAGTTAAGCTCGGTGGCATGAAGACGATGACCGCCATCATCTACCCCGGGGAAACCGGTCGCTGGCTGGTGGCCTTCAACCCGGAGACCGGCACCACCACGCAGGGCCGGACGGTGGAGCAGGCTTTGCGGAATCTCAAGGAGGCAGTGGCGCTTTACCTCGAAGAACAGCCGGTGCCCATGCGGCGGGGAGCCATTCTCACCACGTTCGAGGTGGAACATGCCTAAGCTGCCCTGTGTCTCCGGGGCGCGCGTGGTCAAGGCCCTGGAGCGGCTGGGGTTTGAGCGGCGGCGGCAGCGCGGCAGCCACGTGGTGTTGCGACGGGGCGGCACGGTTTGTGTCGTGCCCCTGCATCGGGAGGTGGATCAAGGGACGCTGCGCGGCGTGTTGCGGCAGGCGGGCGTAACGCCGGAGGAATTCGAGGCGCAGTTGTGAAACTGGCGCGGGAAGCGAAACGACGGCTCAGGGTGCGGGACGGGGCGACCCCCGGAAGGCTTCACGCGCAAACCCGCTGCTTTCCAGAGGCTTGGCGGTGGAAGGCCGATTTTCTGCACGACGGCCAAGGGCGGGTACGGATCGGACACCGCTATACCCGGGCTTCCGGCGCCTGGAATCTGGCCTCGGAAGTCCGGTACCTGTACGACGGCCTGCTGTTGGTGCAGGAGCGCAGCGCCGGCAACCTGCCGCTGGTGACCTACGCGCGGGGCCGGGACCTGAGCGGCACGCTGGCCGGGGCGGGGGGCATTGGCGGGCTGCTGGCCCGCAGCCACGGGTACAGCGCTGGCAACTGGTCCAGCCACACCTTCTACCACGCTGACGGCAGGAGGTGTTACCGGCCGCGCCCTGAAGGCCAAGCGTCTTGGAACTCCGCCCTCCGGGACCGGAAAGTTCCCCCAGTCTGACGCTTGTAGCCACGCTGCAGCCGCAGTCCCGGGTGCTTGGCGCTTGCCCCAACCGCCCCGGATGCGATGCTGCCGCTCGCGGAAAGCCCATCATCGGTCGGGTTTCCCGCCAACAACCTTGGCGCTTATGAAACTCAAGAAGATCATCAAGCTCTGCCACCGCGTCACCACGCCTTTTTGTGTCACGGACGGGCGGAAATTTCGCCTGAAGCAGGTGGACCCCGGCGACACCCTCTGGCTGAAAGCGGCGGACAAACCCCGGGCCCGCGAGGCGCTCACCCTGGGCGTCGAAGCGCTGGCGGAGCTCCAAGACCGCCTGTATGCGCAGGACCGCTGGGCCGTGCTGCTGATCTTTCAGGCCATGGACGCCGCGGGCAAGGACAGCGCCATCAAGCATGTCATGTCCGGGGTGAACCCGCAGGGGTGCCAGGTGTTTTCGTTCAAGGCGCCCACCAGCGAGGAGCTCGACCACGACTACCTCTGGCGGTGCCTGAAACGGCTGCCCGAGCGAGGCCGCATCGGCATCTTCAACCGGAGTTATTATGAGGAGACGCTCGTGGTCCGGGTGCATCCCGAGTTGCTCGCCCGGCAGAAGCTGCCGCCCGAAGTCGTTACCAAACGCATTTGGGACGAACGCTTCGAGGATATCAGTCATTTCGAGCGCTATCTTCACCGCAACGGCGTCCTCGTGCGTAAATTCTTCCTGCACGTCTCGAAGGCGGAGCAGAAACGCCGCTTCCTGGAGCGCATCGAAAATCCGGACAAGAACTGGAAGTTCTCGGCGGCCGACGCCGCGGAGCGCCGGTACTGGCGCGCTTACATGGACGCCTACGAGGACATGATCCGCCGCACCGCCACGCCCGAGGCGCCCTGGTACGTGGTGCCTGCGGATAACAAGTGGTTCACCCGACTGGTGGTGGCGGCCGCGGTCATCGAAGCGCTCGCCTCGCTGGACCTGCATTATCCCAAGGTCGGCGACCGGCAGCGCCACGAGCTGGCTGCCGCGCGGCGGGAGTTGCTGCGGGAATGAGGCTTGACGAGCGCGGACAGTGACTTCGCCGGCTATCGCATGCGCTCGAAGGTTCGGGCCAGGATCTGCCAGCTCTTCAGCCCCTGGGTCTTCGTCTGTTGCTCCACGTTGATCTTCGCTTCGAGGGCGTTCTTGGTCGGCCGTTGCACGCGGTAAAAGATGCCGAAATAGCCCGGGAACGGCACTCCGGCCAAGCGGTACGCCGCCAGCTCGTCCGTCACATCGTGTTCGGGCGGCACCAGAGGAAAGCTGCCGCCCTTGCGAGGGACGGCACCGTCGAAGGCCCCCGGGAAAAACTCGACGCATTCGCTGAGACACTCGATGAAGCTGAACCCGTCATGGTCCATCGCGGCCTCCATCATCTGGAGCAGGTGGTTCGGGTTGGTGCTGGACGTGCGGGCCACGAACGTCGCGCCAGCCGCAATGGCCTGTTTGAGCGGGTTGATCGGCTGGTCCACCGCGCCCCAGATGTCCGTCTTGCTCTTGTAGCCGAGCGGTGAGGTGGGCGAGGTTTGCTTCTTGGTCAGGCCATAGACTTCATTGTCCATGACAACCAGGGTCATCTTCACGTTCTTGCGCGCGGTATGAGTGAAGTGGTTGCCGCCGATGGAAAAAGCGTCGCCGTCGCCGCTGAACACAAAGACATGCAAGTCCGGCCGCGTGAGCGAGACGCCCGTGGCAAATGGCAGCGCCCGGCCGTGGATGAAATGCGCGCCGTGCGCCTGAACGAAGTAGGGGAAACGGCTGGAACAACCGATGCCCGAGACGCTCACGAACTTCTCCTGCCACAGGCGGCGCTTTTCGATCAACTTGAAGTACAGCGCCAGCACGGAGAAATCGCCGCAGCCGGGGCACCAGGTGGGGTGATCCGCAGCGAGTTCCTTCTTGGTCAGCGGTGCGCGGACCTCGCCGACGGACGTGTCCGGCCGGAGAACCGGTGCGGTTGCTTCGGGTGACGGGGCAGCGGCGGGGGTGGCATTCATGGCGTGAATCAGGGCAAAGGGTTGTCGCAGGTCATTTCCAGGCGGGAATTAGAACCGTCGCAGGCCGTCGGCCACTTCCCGGCGGAGTTGCTCGACGATCTCGCGCACCTTGAAGGCCAGGCCGTCGGTCTTGTTGATACCGCGGATTTTCGGGTTGCCAAACCGGGCGCGCAGCAGACCGGCAAGCTGGCCGTAGCCGTACACACCCTCGTCGTTCATTTCCACGACGCGGATGTGGCGGAACGCGGCAAAGATGCGCTCCAAACCGGGTGGCAGCGGGTGCAGATGCCGCAAATGCACGGCGGATACCGCCTGGCCCGCCGCGCGCGCGTGGTCCACCGCCTCGCGGATCGGGCCACAGGTGGAGCCCCATCCCACCAACAGGACCTCGCCTTCCGGCGCGCCATAGACCTGCGGTGGCGGCAACGTGGCAGCCAGAACCTGTAGCTTGCGTCGCCGCTTGGCGTTCATGTGGCCATGTAAAGCCGGCGAACTGGTGGGGTGCCCGAACTCGTCATGCTCCAGGCCGGTAAGGATGGGGTAAACCCCGTTGAGGATGCGAGTGCCCGGCGCGCGATGCCGCGCCACGCCATCCTCGGCGGTCAGGTCGTAGGGCTTGTGCTCGGGCACGGGCGTCAGGTCAATCGGGAGGTCCTGGCAGAGGCGCTCGAGGTCCGGCTCGTCGAACGCCTCGATGCGGGTGGCCAGCGCCTGATCCGAGAGCACCACCACCGGCACATTGTACTGGCGGGCGAGGTTGACCGCCTCGATGGCGGTGTAGAAACAGTCCTCGACGTTGGCCGGCGCCAACACCACCCGCGGCGAATCCCCGTGTCCGCCGAAGCATGCGATGTTCAGGTCGGACTGCTCGACATTGGTGGGCAGGCCGGTGGACGGTCCGCCGCGTTGAATGTCAATCACCACCAGCGGCACCTCGGCCATCACGCCCCAACCCAGGGCCTCGGTTTTGAGGGAAATGCCCGGGCCGCTGCTGCCGGTGACCGCCACGCGGCCCGCGTAGCTGGCGCCCAGCGCCATGGAGATCGCGGCGATCTCGTCCTCGCACTGGACGAACGTGCCACCGTACTTGGGCAGCTCCCGCCGCAGCAATTCCATGATGTCCGACCACGGCGTGATGGGGTACCCGGCGCCGAAGCGCACGCCCGCGGCGATCAGCCCGTAGGCCAGCGCCTCGTTGCCGGTCATAACCACCTGTCGGACGCCGCGCCGGTGTGGCGCCACGAACTGGAAGGTCTCCAGCACGTGGCCCAGCGAATAGCTATAGCCGGCGTCGAAGGCGTTCAGCGCGTTTTGGAGGATGCTCGGGTCCTTGCCACCGAAGCGCTCGGTGATCAGCGTTTTCAGCTTTTCCACGTCGAGGTCGAACAGTTTGGCGATGAGCCCCAGCGCATAGACATTCTTGCCCTTGTCCCGGGCCGTCCCGCCGATGGCCTCCACCGTGAGGCCCGAGATGGGCACGCCCACGTGGCGGAAGGTCTCCTTCCAGTCCGCGCGCGGCTCTACGTGGTCGGAGTCGAACACCACGACGCCGCCCTGGCGCAGCGAGTGGATATGCTCCTCGTAGGAATGCTGGTAGAACGCCAGCAGCACATCCGCGTCGTCACCCGCGCTGAGGATTTCGCCCGAGCCCATGCGGACCTGGAAGATGGACGGGCCGCCCGAAATGGTGGACGGGATGGTCATGTAGGTCATCACGTCCTGCTCGGTGCGGCCGGCCAGGCGAGCCAGCATGCCGCCGATGGCTTGGATGCCGTCCTGCGAGTTGCCCGCGAGGCGGATCACGATATCCCGGACCTGCCGCCGGCCGTTGACCGCCGCAGGCGCTGCTGCTGTGCTTGCGCTCATCTGTCTGTCACCCATTGCCTTGAAGGGCGCACCAGTTCCCGGTCCATCCAAGGCCGGGTGAGACGCGCCCGAACAAAGGAGCGTAACAGCGGACGCGGGGTGGTCAAACGCGAACGTTTAGCACAGTCGCGCACAAAGGATGGGATGTACTTATGAAGCCAGACGCCACAAAGCCGCAGCGTCCTCAACCCGGCGCGCGTCCTTCCAAGCCGTGGCCGCACTGCAGGCGGACCTTGGGCACTGGACCAGAACGTCCGCGCGTGGCGGCGTCCGCTTGATGCGGTCCTCCTCCGGTGATCTGGCTTGGCCTCAGCGCCGCTTGTAGCTGATGGCCATGCCGTCATCCTTTTCCCTGGAAGCCTGCACGGTCACAGTCTCGTAGCTCCCGCCGGATTGCACGTAATCGAGGTAGTCCCGCATGTCGTTGGCGGAGCGGATGACGTTGTCCGCCACCACCACCGCGCCCGGCTTGAGCCGGGGCTCGATTGCTTTGAGGTACTTTAGATAATCGCGCTTGGCGGCGTCGATGAACACGAAGTCGAACTCGCCCTCGAGCGTGGGCAGCACCTTGAGCGCGTCGCCCTCGACCACGGTGACGGTCTTCTCCAACCCGGCCTTCTTCACGTTCTCGCGGCACTGGCGGGCCATCTCCGCATCAATGTCTATGGTGATCAGGTGTCCGCCGGTGCGCTCGAAGCCCACGCCCATCTGAATGGCGCCGTAGCCGGTGGCCGAGCCCACCTCGACACCGCGCCTGGCGCCGGTGCTTTGCACCAGGATGCGCAGCAGCATCGCGTCCTCGGGCGTGGTGTTGAGGCCAGTACGCTTGAATTCGCGGATGAACTTTTCGCGAGCTTCTTCGGACACCGCGGCGCCGTCTGCAGCGCGGGCAGGGGTGAAGTTCACGGTCAAAACGCCGCCCAGCAGGACGGCCCCTAACAGTCGAAGGTTCTTCATGGTCCAAGAGTGGCTCACAAAAACGCCTGGCGCCAATCATTGGCGGCTTCGCCGCCAGCGGCGGACCTTGGGTGTGCCGTAGGCCGGGGCACGATCATTCCGGCACCGCTGTGACGATCCGGTCGTCAAAGCTCGGCACGACCCGCCGCCCGGGCTCCACGACGAGGAAATCCGCCGGGGTCCAGTCCCCGTCCAGCCAGCGTTGCAGCAGGCCGAGGTCGCCGGCGACTTCTTCGAACGTCCAGCCTTTCTCCGCGCACAGGCGGCGAACCTGGTCGCCCAGCCGCAACAGCCGGACGAAATCGAACTCGATCAGCGTGCCATGCGTGTAGTGCTGCGTCCAGCGCAACATCTCCTCCATGAGGAACCGCGCTTGCTCCTCGCCGTATTTCGTGGCCCAGGCCGTGAAGTTGCCCTGGAGGGTGGTGGTGGACTGCGCGGGCATGAACGCACCGTGGCCGCTGGCGCCCTCGCCCTTCCGGCGCACCGGCACTTCGAGCCAGCCGGCCGTAAAGTAGTACGTGCCGGGCCGCTCCGTGAAACAACGCTGGTAGCGCTCCTTCGAGCCCAGAAAAAAGGTGATGCAATCGTGCGCCCGTGGAATGACCAGACGGGTAGAGCCGGCGCGCAGATCCTTCAGGATGCTGCCGCACAACCCGTAACCGAGCAGCACCGCATCGTAGCGGCCGGCCGGCACGGCTTCGATCCGGCTCTGAAGCTCGTCACGACCCCGGGCGGGGGTGTCATGCAGGCCCTGGGGCAGGAACTCCGGGTCCACGATGTTCGGACTGCGGGCGAGGCACTGGCAGATTTCGCGCCGGGCGATTTCGCAGGCGATGACTTTGAGGATCATGCCGGGCGGGGCGGCTATTCGCGCCGGGCCGTCCAGCGGATGGCGTTGGCCAGCAACCGGCGGTAACCGGGATTCTCGTAAGCGAAGTGGTCGTGCCCCAACTGAATGTACACCACGCGCGCCGCCGCGTAGGTCTTGGCCCAGGACAGCACCGGGCCGCTGGTGGGCTCCTTCGTGCCCAGCAACGGCGTCACGCCCGGCGCCACGTCGAAGAGGTTGTACGTCTCGTCGTGAATCTCGAAATCTCCCAGGCCGCGCGTGACGGGGTGATCCTGCGCCAGCACCTGCACGCGGAACTTCACGTCGTGCTTGTACTGTGAGCGTGCCTTGGGCACACCGTCGCGCGTGGTGGCCTCGAGGTAATACTTCGCGCCGATAATCCGCTCGTACTCGGGCCATTTCTGGTAATTGGCGATGGCGTGATGGGTGACAACCAGACCCTTGCCTTCCTGCAGGCGAGCCACGAAATCCTTTCGCGCCGCCTCGCTGATGTCCTGCCACATGTCGTACAACACCAACACGTCCCACTCCCTGGCTTTTTCAGCGCCCAGCCAGGCGTGGACCTGCGGATGGGTGACGTGGGTGAACGTGATCTCCCGGTTGTCGCGGAAGACCTGCAGGAACTGGTTGGTCTCGTAATCGTGTCCGCCAGTGACCAGCAACACCCGGATGGGCTCGGCTGCGGCGGCCGGCCGCGCGGCGAGGATCAAGATCGCGAGGCCGCCAGCGGCCAGCAGACCGGCGAGGAAACGGGTAAACGTCGTCTTCATAGGTGTATGTCCGACCGGGCGAATAGGCCCGCCACGCGCGGCCGGCAAGGTTTTTCTCGCCGTTCCGACCGGTGGACGGCTCGCCGGTCACGCCCAGTACGTGTAATCCACGTGCGGGAAAAGGTTGTCCAGCGCCTCGATCTGGCTCAGCCAGCCCTCGTCCACTGCGCCCTGCCGGAGCTGCCGGTACAGTGAATTGAACCGCAGGATGTGCTCGCGCAAGCGGCGGCTGGCGTAACCGGGACTGCTGCCGGTATGCAGGATGAACGGCCAGTCGCTGGCCTGGGCCAACAGCAGCTCGCGCGCGGCCTGCTGCAAGGCGCGCAGTTCGAGGCCCGCCGCCGGCGGCCAGCGGTTGGCCAGCTCGGTCATCCGCTCTCGGGCCACGACGAGATGCCGGCGGATCCACTCGTTTTTCTCGTTGAGCCACACGGCCAGGTAACCTTCCTCGCCCCAGGAGGACGCGGCCGGTTGCACCAGTTGATGCGTGCGGTGCTGGCGCAGGTAGTCGCCGGGCGTGACCAGTTGGAGTCCGTCCGGCTCGGCCGCCGCCGCACGCACCAACGCATCGAGAAAGTCCAGCCCCTCATACCACCAATGCCCGAAGAGCTCCGCGTCGAACGGCGCCACCAGGATGGGCGGCCGTTCCATCAAGGCCGCCAGCCGGTCCAGATGCGCCCGCCGCGCCTCGAGGAAGCGCCGCGCCTGTGCGCGCGCCACGCGCACCGCGGCGTCGCGATCATAAATCTCCGTGGCGCCCGCCGGCCCGGTGATCCGGTGGTACTTGATGCCGGTGAAGCCACGGTGGCCTGGCGTGGGCAGGTACGGCCGCACGTACTCGAGGTCCAGATCAAAGCCGATGTCGCGGTAGAAATCCCGGAAGTGCGGGTCGCCCGGAAATCCGCCTTGCCGGCTCCAGACCTGCCGCGCCGAATCGGGGTCGCGCCCGAACACCGCCAGGCCGGCCGGCGTGAACACCGGCGCAAACACCCCGTAACGCGGGCGCGGCGAGCCGTGCAACAGGCCGTGCGTTTCCAGCACCGTCCACTGAATGTTCGCCTCGGTCAGCGCCGGTTCCACCGCCGGCTCGTAGGCGCATTCGGGCAGCCAGAAGCCGGCCGGCGCGCTGCCGAAACACGCCCGGTGCTGATCCAGCGCCGTACGCACCTGGCCCCGCACCGACGGCGGGTGATCCGCCAGAAGCGGCAACACCGCATGCGTGGCGGCGCAAGTGATGAGTTCGAGCCGCCGGGCGGCTTGCAGCCGGCTGAAAGCACCCACCAGATCGCGGTCGCAGTCCAGCCAGAGCTGCCGGAGCCGGCGGAACCGTTCCAGGTAGAATTCCGCCAAGCGGTGGTACTCGGGCTCCCAGTGCGTGCGGATGACCTCCTTGCCGGCCAGTTCGACCAGCGCGTTGAGCCGGCTCTCGCACCGCGCGCACAGCAGTGGATCAAGGAGCATTGCGCAGAGTGTCGGCGAGAGCGAGAGTGTCAGCCGCGCGTTTACCCGGTCGCGATCCCAGCCTTGCAGGACTTCGAGCAACGGCAGATAGCACTCGACCACCGCCTCGAACAGCCAGCTTTCCTCGAGGAACCGTTCGTGCTCCGGATGGCGCACAAAGGGCAGGTGCGCATGCAGTACGAGGGCGAAGTGGCCGGGCATGGTCAGCGTCAGCGGGGACTGTGGCGGCGGTCCCGGATTGAATTCATTGCGCGGCCTCCCGGGGCGCGGGTGCCGGGAGCGCGGGGTCCGTGGGATGCTGCCCCACATCGCCGGAGTAACTCGTCCGGCGCGCAAACGCCAGCCGCGCGCGCCGCGCGTCGTGGCCACCGGCCGCCACCGCCTGGGCCCGCAACGCGTACTCGCCGTCTGGCAGAGCAAACCGCAGCGTAAAAGTGCCGTCCGGCCGCAGCGTTACCGGCAGGTCGTCCACCGTCACCGTCGCGTCCGGCTCGGTCGCGCCGTACACGATCAATTCGGCATTGATGTTGAACCAGAATCCCCGCCGGGCCTCGCCGGTCGGTTGCGCCAACGCGGCACTGGAAGGCACTTCGGCTGCTTCGGGAGTTGGTCCAAAACCCGCGGCGGGCGAACTCGGTGCAGCCGGCGCTTCGAGGCCGGGCTGACCGGGAATACGGTCCGGGCCCGCCTGCTCGAGCGAACTCAGCGATGGCATCAGCCGCAACTCCTCGATCAACGCCGCCATTCCCCCGGCTTGGGCCGGCGTCCAGGGCGGACCTCCCACACGCGTCAAACGCGGTGTCGGCGATGCCGGCGCGGCGGCCGGTTGCACCAAGCCAGCTTGACAAGCCTGAGTCGCTGGCCGAGGCCCCGGCGGCACGGGGGCAGACTCCGGTATGGTTGCGGCGGGTGGCGCGCCTTCGAGTGTTGGAACTGCCGACCTTGAAGGCGGCGGTACAGCGGGCGGCATCAACTCCGCCGGCCCAGCCATTGCCTGTGAAGCCGGCGGAGCCGCGACGACGGCCGGTGGTTCAACCCGCTTTGGTGTGGGCGGCTGCGCCGGGGCAGGCTCGGGCAACACCACCTCGCGCCTGGCCGGTTCGGGTTCGGGGGTTGCCGGCTGGACCTCGAAAGCCGGTTCCGTTGCAGACTCCGGTGGCAACGTTAGCATCACGAACTCCGGTTCGCTCGCTTCCGCGCTCACCACGGCCGGTGTGCAAACCGGAACCGACCGGGCCAGCACCTGCCACGCGCCAGCCGGATCGGTAAAACCAATTTCCGCCACGAACCACAGTCCGGCGCCTTCGGCCGGCACGAACACCGACCGCGCGGCCCACGCGAGGGCCACTTCTCGGAAATCTCCGGCTGGCTCCCGGCCTGCGTATATGCGCAACGCCAGACCTTCGCCCGCCGCCGCTGCTTGGGCCGGGGTCAGATCCCAGGTTGCGTGCAGGGTGTGCGGATCACGCGCCGCCAGCCAGAGCCGGCCCAGGCCATAATCCTGTTCCCAGTCCAGCAAGTCTTCCTCCGCGGGCAACGTCGGCTCGACCGCCACTGGTGGCAGGGCAAACCGCCGGCCTGGCCCGCTGACTGGCGAAACAGGTTCCGGATCACCTTCCAGTAAAATCGGTGGGATGGGCGGAACCCGGGCGGGCGACGCCGGCGCAGCCAGCGGCGCCACCGGCGACGGAGTTGGCGTCACTTGAGATCGGGTCACCACCGTCGGTATTGGCAGTGCGGCGGTTTCGGCCAGAGCCGGCGGGGCAGGGGCGGACTTGCGCTCCGGTTCGCGGACGGCAGGCTGCGCGGACGCCCGTTTCTTCGCAACCGGCCTGGCGGTTGGTGCGGCTTTCTTCCTCGGGGCGGCCTTTGCCGGTTTCGCCGCCGGTTTCCCTGGTCTGGTGGTTGTCTTCAATTGCCCCCTCACCCGCTTGCGGGCGGTGCGCTTGGGCGCGGGCTCTTTGGGGAAAAGGGGCCCAGTCACGGCCTCACTGGTTGGGATTGGCACCGGTTGAGCCGTCTTTCTCCGCCCCGCTCGCTTTGGAGGGGTGGACGCGAGCGCTGGGGCAGCGGGTTGGGAAACCGGACCGGCGGCGGCGGGCCGAGTGCGCCGCGTTTCGCTGCCTCCCGGTTTGCCTGAAACGCGCGCCGGCATGCCAGTTCCGGCTGGTGTGGGCGTCGGGCGGCGTGCTTGGGAAGACGACGCGGCGGTGTGTGGCGGCGGCCCCAAAGTGGTTGGGGCTGCCGCGGTTTTGCGCAGCGTTGCGCGCTTGCCGGCTTCCGAGTCATCAGCCGGCTTGACGACAGCTTTTGAAGCGGCGCGAGTCCGGCCTGGCGCGGGCTTCAGCGCTGCGGGTTTGTTCGCGGCGCCCTTGGCGAGCCTGGCTGCCGGACGGCGCTCCGGGCTGGCCTTTGGCGCCGCTTCGGATGTGTCGGTGACGGCGGACTTGGTGGTTCGCCGCTTCATGATGGCAGTTGGATGGGTTTCGGCATCCTGCGCTGCGCGAAACAATAGGTAGTGGCTCACGACCGGCGCAACGGAAATTCCCGGCGGACGGGGCATTCCGATTCATTTCAGAATAGATGCCGGCGGGCGCGGCTTTTCCCACTACGCAGATTCTCACTCCGCCGCAGCGCGAGCTTCCCAAGCTGCGCGGGCGGTCCGTAGCAAGCGCCGTCGGAACCCGAGAACCTGCCGACCGGGAACCTCGGCGCTGCAGCCGGTTGGGACACCGACGCTACGTTGGCGCCGGGGGGCGAAAGCCGGGCGTGTCCTTACCGACGCGCGGAGCGTGTCGCGCGCGCGCCCTGCAGAACTCGGCAAGTTGCCCCGATTCATGCGCCGGATTGACGCCCGTCCGGAAGTTGACGAACGTCGCGCCATGAAAATCCCCATTTCCCGCCGTGAGTTTTTGCGTCGCGGCACCCTGGCCGGCGCTGCCAGCGCCGCGTTTTCGCTGGGAGTCCTTGGCGCCGCGGATCGCGTCCGGCTCGGCTTCATGGGCATGAACGGCCGCGGCAGCGACCTGGCCGGGTCGTTCGCGAAGTTCGCCGACGCTGAAATTGCTTACGTCTGCGACGTGGACGAGCGGGCCATTGCCAAAGGCCAGAAAGCCGCGGCGGGCGACCGACCCGCGCCGCGCGCCGTGAAAGATTTCCGCCGTATTCTCGACGATTCGGCGGTGGACGCGCTGGTAATCGCCGCCCCGGACCATTGGCACGCGCCGGCAGCGATCCTGGCCTGCGCGGCCGGCAAGCATGTCTATGTCGAGAAGCCGGTCAGCCACAACGCTCGTGAAGGTGAATTGCTGGTGGCCGCGGCGCGCAAGTTCAATCGCGTCGTGCAGGTGGGCACGCAGCGGCGTTCCATGCCACAAATCATCGAGGTGATGGAGAAGGTCCGGAGTGGCGCCATTGGACGGGTGCTCTTTTCGCGCGGTTGGTACACGAACGTGCGCGGCTCAATCGGTCGCGGCCGGCCCGCGCCGGTGCCGGCGTGGTTGGATTGGAAACTGTGGCAGGGACCCGCGCCCGAGCGGCCGTTCCGCGACAACATTGTTCACTACAACTGGCACTGGTTCTGGCACTGGGGCACGGGCGAACTGGGCAACAACGGTATTCACGCGCTCGACTTGTGCCGCTGGGGCCTGGGCGTGGATTACCCGCGTCGTGTCACCGCCGGCGGTGGACGTTACCACTACGATGACGACCAGGAAACGCCGGACACACACGTTGTGACCTTTGATTTCGGCGACAAGGCGATCGCCTGGGAGGGCCGAAGTTGTCAGCGCCACGGCTACGAAGGCTCGATGTTCGGAGCGGCGTTTTACGGGGACAAAGGCACGCTGGTGACCGACGGCACCAGCTACATCCTTTACAACGCCGAAGATAAACCAGCGCCAAGGGCCGGCGGCCCGAGCAGTGACGAACCGCACCTGCGGAACTTCCTCGACTGCATCCGTAGCGGCGCCCGACCGACCGCCGACATCGAGGACGGCCACAAAGCCACGCTGCTATGCCACCTGGGCAACATTGCCTGGCGAGTCGGCCGCGCCCTAAATTGTGATCCCCGGACCGGCCGCATCGTGGGCGATCGCGGCGCCGCGCGGTTGTGGTCACGCGAGTATCGCCGGGGCTGGGAACCAAAGGTCTGATCGTGGCTGCAAGGTGGGCACGGGAAGGCAGCAGCCAAAACGCGGAAACTTGAAAGGCGGATGCCGGATGCCAGATGCAGGCTTTTAAGTCCTGACTTGTGACATTTGAGTTGCGGTTTCCTTCTTCCCACCACTTCCGCCACCGGCCGGCACGGCCTGCCATTCGTTCAGCGCGCGTTCGTCCGCGCCGTTGGCGGGGCCACCCAGCAACGTCAGGGCCTCGCCCACCAGGTACAGCGAGCCGGTGATCAGCCGGAACGGCTCGGCGGCGGTAAGACGGAGCGCTTCGGTCAGCGAATGGCACACGGTCAGCCGCACGCCCGGATGGCCGGCGGCGCACGCCCCGACCAGTTCTTCGGGCGCGGCGCTGCGCTGGCTGGACACCGGCACCAGTAAAATGGACCGGGCCCGCGGGGCAAGAATGCGACACATGGAAGGCCAGTCCTTGTCCCGCATTACCCCGAGGATCAACACCGGTTGCCGGCCCGGAAATTGGTGTTGCAGCGCCGCCGCCAGCGCCTCGGTGCCGGCGGTGTTGTGCGCCCCGTCGAGCACGTCCAGTTGTCCTCCGGACCGTCGGATGATCTGGAACCGCCCCGGCCAATGAACCGACCGCAGCCCCTCGCAAATGGCCGCCTCGTCCACGGGCAGGATGTCCGCCAGGCCCCGCGCCACGGCGAGCGCGAGTGCTGCGTTGAGCCGCTGATGCTCACCGGGCAGCGGCAGCACGAGCGTGTTGAGCGGCGGGCGATGCGTGTCCTGCGCCGAGACTTCCACCAGCGGGGATTCCGCCAGGGCGGCGGCCGCGCGGATGACCGCGAGGGCTTCGGGCGCTTCCGCGGCGGTGAACACCGGCCCGCCGGGTTTGATAATGCCGGCCTTCTCAGCCGCGATCTTGGCCAGTGTTTCGCCTAGCCACTGTTGGTGATCGAGGGCGATGTTGGTGATCACGCTGGCCAGCGGGGTGACGATGTTGGTCGCATCCAGCCGCCCGCCCAGGCCGGTTTCCCAGACCACGAGGTCGCAATCCTGCGCGGCAAAGTGCCGCAGCGCCATCACGGTCACGACTTCGAAAAACGTCGGGAAATGGTCGCGGGGAAAGTGATCAAGGTATTGCCGGATTTCAGTGACCTGCCGGACCACCTCGCCCTCGGTGATTGGCTGGCGGTTGATCTGGATGCGCTCGCGGAAACTGACCAGGTGCGGCGAAGTGAAGAGCCCGACCCGGCGGCCGGCCGCGCGGTAAATGCTTTCGAGCATGGCGCAGGTCGAGCCTTTGCCGTTCGTGCCCGCCACGTGGATGAAGCGCAGCCGGTTCTGCGGATTGCCAGCCAGCGCGGCCAGGCGCCGGGTGTTTTCCAGACCCAGCTTTGTGCCGTGAAGCTGGAGCCCGTAAAGGAACCGGATGGCGTCGGTATAAGTCATGAGGCGGCTGGCAAAGCTGCTGATTCAGCGGCGGCCACCGGCCCAAGACATCAGCCTCCGGGGGAACTGTCAAACCGGCACTCATTCGCCTTACCGTCCGCCAAGCTGTCACCACTCGGGGTATGAACGGGCCGTGTCCAAGCCGGATCAGTGGCGCGCGCGGGGCGACCGCAGTTCCAAACGACTTGAATTCCGCTGGCCGCGCAAAGGCGCAATCCCACCGGCACCATTGCGAAATCCCACGAAAGCGAAAACCGCAGCACCGCCACGTCAAGGGGGATCGTCGTGCAAGCTCTCGGACGGATGTGGCCGCCGGACGCAGTCCGGGACGGTCACCGGCAGAAATTGCCGCACGGCCCCCGAGAGTAGAAATTTGCTCAGCCAGGTCCGCTGATGCGCAAGCCCGGCCAGGCTTGTGCTCCGATCACGATACAGAACACGATCCTTGTCGCTTCAAGACTCTTGCGATTCACCCGCTTCACAGGGTTGATACAGGTCAGACTGGCCAAGATGGTCCGCGGTCTTTCTTCAACACGAGTAACAAGTCACAGCCCCGCTCGCCCATAAAGCACGATACGCCTTCCGCCCGGTCTCAAGCCCCAACCGCGGCGGAGGCGGCGGGCGGACGGTTTTTGGCCGGCGTGTGGGGGCGCTCAGGCCGCTTGGGTTTCGAGGACGACCCGGTCGCCCACCGTGGCCGACTCCGCTGGCGGCGCAGGTTGTGCTCGGTTGGATTTCGTCCCGGCAAGCAGACGCTCAATGACATCCGCCGCACGGTAGGAGTCGCGTCCCGGAGGCAGGAAGCTGGCGATGTTGCGGACATCGTTTCCGGCCGTGAGCAATGCCAGTTCGACGGGTTCGTCGGGGCGGTGTTGAGCCAGGCCCACGGTGGCCGGCAAACCATTGCAGATGCACTTGCGTCCCACTGTGGCCGCGAGGGTGCCGCCTTTGCGCACGTAATCCTCGACGGGTTCGGCCGGACAGCGGTAGCCCACCTCGCCGTTGTCCTTGCGGTAGGGGTGGCGCAGATAGCCCAGATCACAGATGCGGGTCCGGGCTTCGTACAACCTGGCCTGAGAGAGCGTGCCCTCCAGTTGCAGGACCTTGAAAGGGAAGCCGGTGGGCGAGGCAACCGGGTCGGTGAACACGCGGGCCTTTCCGGCTCGGCTCAAGGCCAGAACCTCCCGCTTGAAGTCGGAGCGAATGCCGGACTCTTCGCAGAACGCAAACGCGGTACCCACCTGGATGCCCGCCGCGCCCAACTCCAGCGCCTCTTGCAGCCGGCCGGGCTGAGCGTAGGACCCCGCCAGCCAGAACGGCAGGCCCAGGGCGCGGATTTTATCCAGCTCCGGCACGTCGCGGGCGCCGTAAAGCGGTTCACCCTCAGCAGTCAACTGGAGCGTGCCGCGGGGGGGCGCATTGTGGCCGCCCGCCGTTTCGCCTTCCACCACAAACCCGTCCACCTGGCCGCTCGATTTCCGGGTGAGAGTCATGGCCAGCGTGGCCGAGGCAACGATGGCCAGGAACTTCGGGCGTTTCAGAAGGGGCGCTGTGCCGCAGAACGGTTCCGGCGCGAAGGTCGTGTCGAAGGCCTCCCCCGGGCCGGCACCGGCCACATCCACCCGCAGTGAGGCGGCCTCGCCGCACGCCAGGCGGTCGAGCACCCCCGGGATGGCGCGAGGAATCCCGGCGCCCATCAGCACATAGTCCACCCCCGCAAGCATCGCGCCGAAGAGCGACGGGAGCGTGGGGAGTTGAATCTTTTCCAACAGGTTGACGCCCACCAGACCCGCGTGCTGTTCCTTGGCCAGGAAGACCTCGACGAAGTTCGCCACGACGGTCAGCTCTGTAAAGGCGGGGCCGGGACACAGCGTCGGCATGGGTGTGGTCTTGAATGCCGCTCCGGGTGGCTTGCCACCCGGAATGTAATACCTGCCGAGCACGCGGTCCGCCATTGCTGGAAACGGGAAGTGGGCCAGCGCCCGGCGCAAATCGCCTTGTGGATCGCCCAGTTGCAGGCGGCGCGCCAGCACGACAGCGAGTGCGGTGCCGGAGACGACCCCGAGATGGCCGAGCATCGAGACGGCACGAGCCAGCGTCCAACCGGACACTGCTACGCCCATCCCGCCTTGAATGATCAACGGCTGTGACATGTTAAGACGACCGCCACTGCATATACCGGACCGTGAAAGTCCCGCGGCAGGAAAGTCAGGAGCCGCCCGTCAGGTGGGCACATGCACCCGTCAGGGAGTCCGTCGGAAACCGACGCGTCTAGGGAAGGTAAATCTTGAGAGCCATTATGCAATCTTCGTGTGGGCGAAAAGTGCCCCGGCGGGCGTCCGGGATTTTTAACGCCCTTGTCGGCTCCGGGATGTGGGGCCAGAATTTCCGGCATGGGCCCAACCCGGAACCGAAGCACAGGTCACAGTCGCTGGATCGCCGCGCTTGGGTGGCTCCTCGCGACGGGATTGGTTTATGCGGAAAACTGGCCCCTATGGCGCGGACCGCGCGGCGACGGCACCAGCCTGGAGACCAACCTGCCGGTCCATTGGAGCGCCACCAGCAACGTGGCCTGGAAGGTCGAACTTCCGGGCAGCGGCCACGCTTCGCCCATCGTCTGGGGCGACCGCGTGTTCACCGTCACGGCGCTGCCGGATACCGAGGAGCGGGTACTGCTGTGCTTTGAGCGAGCGACCGGACGCCAACTCTGGCAACGGGCGGTGGTGAAATCGCCGTTCGAGCGCAAGCATGCGCTCAACAGCCACGCCTCAAGCACGCCCGCAACCGACGGCGAACAGGTGTTCACCGCTTTCCTGGATGTGCGCGACGTGGTGGTGTCCGCGCATGATTTCGACGGCCGGCCGCGCTGGCAGGTGCGGCCCGGCACGTTCAGCAGCATGCACGGCTTTTGCAGTTCGCCGGTGATCTTCGAGGATCGGGTCATCGTGAACTGTGACCACGACGGCGACGGCTACATCGTGGCGCTGGCGCGCCGCGACGGCCGGGAGTTGTGGCGGATTGACCGGCCCAACAAGACCCGTAGCTACTGCGTGCCCACGATCTTCGAGGCGGGTGGCCGTACCCAGATGGTGCTCAGCGGTACGATGTGCGTTGCCAGCTACGACCCGCGCACCGGCCGGCAGCACTGGATCATCGACGGGCCGACCGAGCAATTCGTGGCCTCCATCGTGTTCAGCCGGCCGGCCAACCTGTTCTTCATGACCGGCGGGTACCCGGAACATCACCTGCTCGCCATTCGGCCGGACGGTGAGGGCAACGTCACCCGAAGCCACATCGTGTGGCGGCATAATCGCGCCTCGTACGTCAGCTACGTGCCGTCGCCCGTCGCGGAAGGCGACTACTTCCTGGTGTTGTCGGACCCCGGCTATGCCTGCTGCTTCGAGGCCGCGACCGGCCGGCTGGTCTGGCAGGAAAAACTGGGCGAGCAGCACGCCTCGCTAGTGTCGGCGGCGGGTCTGGTGTACTTCCTGTCCGATGAGGGTGTGACCACCGTGGTCCGACCCGGACCCAAGTTCGAGTCGGTGGCGCGGAACGAAATTGGCGAGAAATGCTTCGCGTCCCCGGCGCTGAGTCAGGGGCAGATTTTCCTCCGCGGTGACAAACACCTGTGGTGCGTCGGTGCGGGTCGCTGATGGGACGAACCCGGTTGCCTGCGGCCGGAAGCCGAGGTTCAGCGGTCGGGACCGGCCGCCCCACTGCGTACCGCGGCTTTCGGACTCAACGCCGCGCCGGCCCGTAGTAATAACCGCGGCCCACCCGCGCGCCGCGGGCCCGGCGCTGGTGCAGCGGGGCGCCGCCCGGCTTCATTTCCTCGAACAAGGCCGTGTACAGATAGGGAAAGCCCTCGAGTTTGGTGCGCTCGATCTTCTGGCCGATGAACCGTTCGATGGCCGCGACGTGCGGCGCGTCCTCCGCCGTCATGAGTGTGAGCGCATCGCCCCTGGCCTGCGCGCGGCCCGTGCGGCCGATGCGGTGGACGTAATCCTCCGGATGCTGCGGCACGTCGTAATTGATCACGTGGCTCACGTCTTCGATGTCGAGTCCGCGTGAGGCGATGTCCGTGGCCACCAGCACGTCGTAGCGCCCCTCACGGAAGCCCTGCAAGGCCTGCTCGCGCTCGCGCTGCGTCCGGTTCGAGTGCAGCACAGCCACGGCATGATCGCGACGCTTCAGTGTGTGCGCGACCCGGTCAGCGCCGTGTTTGGTGCGGCAGAATACGATCACCGACTCAATCTCCAGCCGCTTGAGCAGTTCCAGCAGCAGGTCGGTTTTCTGCCCGGAATTCACCGGGTACAGCGCGTGGCGCACCGTCTCCGCCGGCATGCGGCGCGCGCCGACCTCCACGGTCTCCGGCGAGCGCAAAGCCCATTGGATGAGCGTTTCGATCTCGGGTGGGATGGTGGCGGAGAACAACGAGGTGTGTCGGTCCCGCGGGCACTTCTGGATGATCCGCTTCACGTCCGGCAAAAAGCCCATGTCAAGCATGCGATCCGCCTCGTCGAGCACCAGGTACTGGACCTTGTCCAGGCGCACGTTGCCCCGGCCCAGATGGTCGAGCAGGCGGCCGGGCGTGGCCACCAGCACGTCCACGCCCTGGCGCAAAGCGTCGGTCTGGGGCCCGTAGCCCACGCCGCCGTAAGCCACCGCGACGCGCAGCGGCGTGAAGCGCGCATAGTCGCGAAAGGCGGTTTCCACCTGTGCGGCCAGTTCGCGGGTGGGCTCCAAAATCAGCGCGCGCGGTCCCGGGGCGGGATGGTCCAGCCGCGTCAGGATTGGCAGCGCGAAGGCGGCGGTCTTGCCCGTGCCGGTCTGGGCGCTGCCAATGACGTCCCGGCCGGCGAGGACGAGCGGAATGGCGCGCATCTGGATGGGGGTTGGCTCCGTGTAACCGGCCGCGCGAACACCTTCCAGCACCGGCCGGGACAACCCAAGCTTGGCAAATGGCATGTGGGGAGCCTAGCAAACCGCCGGTAAAGATAAAGCTCGCGCTGACAGTTCGGCGTTGCGCGGGCTGGCGGCGGCGTGTTTTAGTCCGCGGGTCGGAGCGTAGCTCAGCCTGGTAGAGCGCCAGCTTTGGGAGCTGGGTGTCGCAGGTTCGAATCCTGTCGCTCCGACCAGTTTTACCCCGGCAACCGCAAGCGTGCTCAAAAACCCCGCGAGGGGGGAGTCCTGCTGGATTTTCCTGGCAATGTCCCGCCGCCGCTCGAATCACGCCACGCTGCGTTTCTGACGCAGGGCCACCTTGTCCTGCGTGAACCGCAGCTCGCAGGCGCTGCGGGCGGGCGTGGCCGGGCTGTTGGTTTGGCCGAGCAAGATCTCCAATTCGGGGGCTACCGAGGGCGATCCGGCCGGAGAGTGGGACTTTTCAACCCGCCCCCCTGCGCCGCGGGTCAATCTGCGCTTCCGGTTGGAAAACACCACGCAAGGATGGGGAATGAACAACCAATCGCCGGTCCCGAGTTCCCGGCTCTTCAAGCGTGCCCCCAAGACCGGGCCTGCCAGGAAACGCCGAGGGTCTTCCTCGTAGTAGCTAGTCAAAAAGTGCGGACCAAATCCCGCGCTTGCCGGCGGGACCGCGCGACGTAAGATCGCGGTTACACCAGTGTAACATTCCATGCATTCATCCCTCCTTTCCCGCCGCCGCTTTCTCAAGGCCAACGCCGCTGCGATCGCCACCGTCAGCTTGGTACCCGCTTCCGTGCTGGGTCGTGCCGGCGAAACGGCGCCGAACAGCCGCCTCAACCTCGCCTTCGTCGGCGTCGGCTCGCAGGGGTTGCGCGTGATGCTCAGTTTCCTCAAAGAACCCGACGTGCAAGGCGTCGCGGTGTGTGACCCGGTCGAGTCGGCGGCTGATTATCATCAATGGGGCCAGAGTGAGTTCGCCAACGCCGTGCATCGCCTGCTCGGTGTCAGTTCCGGCTGGGAATGGCTCAGCCCCAATTCCCCGATGCTCGAACTCACCCCGACGATGCGTGTCCCGGCCGGCGTGTGCGGCCGCGAGCCGGCCCGCAAGATCGTGGACGCCTGGAACGCGAAGCGGCGCGGCGCGACGACGTCCCGCGGTTGCACCAGCTTCGCCGACTTTCGCGAGTTGTTGGCGAAGCAGAAGGACCTCGACGCCGTGGTCGTGGGCACGCCCGATCATGCGCACGCGGCGGCCTCGGTCGCCGCCATGAAGGCCGGCAAACACGTCTTCTGCCAGAAGCCGATGACGCGCACGCTGCACGAGGCGCGGCGCATGGCCGAAGTGGCTCGGGAAGCCGGCGTGGTGACGCAGGTGGCCGTGGGTCCGCAAGCCTCCGAGGACACGCGGCGCCTGCAGGAATGGGTCGCGGCGGGCGCCATTGGCCGCGTGCGCGAGGTGCTCAACTGGTCGTCGCGGCCGTTCTGGCCGCAGGGCATGCCCGCCCCGCTGGAATCGCAACCGGTGCCGGCCGGGCTGGATTGGAACCTCTGGCTCGGCCCCGCCCCGGATCGGCCGTTTCACCACGCGTACCTGCCGTTTGTCTGGCGCGGCTGGGTGGACTTTGGCTGCGGTGCGCTCGGCGACATGGGTTGCTACAGCTTCGACACCATCTACCGCGTGCTCAAACTCGCGCCACCGGTCGCCGCCGAGGCCAGCAGCACGCATCGCTACCCGGCGAGCTACCCGCTGGCCTCGCTGGTCACGCTCGACTTCACGGCGCGCGGTGACCAGCCGCCGGTGAAATTACGCTGGTTTGACGGCGGCCTGCGTCCGGAACGACCGGCGGGCCTCGACGACGGCGACAAACTCGACGCCGAAGGCCTGTTGTTCGTGGGGGAAAGCGGCTCCATTTTGGCCGGGTTCACCGGCACGCAACCGCGGCTGATTCCCGCGTCGCGGCGGCAGGCCTTCCAGGAGCCGCCCAGGACGTTGCCCCGCTCGCCCGGCAACGAGCGTGAGTGGCTCGACGCCATCGTGGACCGCAAGAAGACCACCGGCGCGAACTTCGGCTTCTCGGCGACGGTGACCGAGGCATTGTGCCTAGCGAACCTGGCCCTCCGCACCGGCGAACGGCTCGGTTGGGACAGTGCCGCCATGAAGGTGTCCGGCTCGGCCGAGGCTCAGGCGCAGGTGAACCCACCAGCCCGCGAAGGCTGGGCGGTCTGAGCCCAGATCCACGGGATGGCGAGACCCTGCCGTGCCCGGTATGGGTTTACTGCCCGCCTGAGGTCTCCGGCTCCAGCATTCCCAGCCGCCACGGGATTTGCCCGTAGTTGTTGCCGCGATACTCGGCGTCGCTGGCACCCTGAAAGACGAACCGCAGGTCCTTGGGGTCCACGTCCATGAACTCGTCCACGCTGGCGCGTACCAGTTCGCCGTGGCTGATGTTCGCGGTCCAGGGCTGGTTCTGACGCACGTTCGCCATGCCTGCGAAGGGGTGCTGGATTGTGTCGGCCAACGCGCGCCACGGGCCCTCGAGCCGGTCCGCGAGGTACGCCTTGTAGTAGCGGCGGCCTTCGCCCTGGGCTTCGATCACCGTCAGGTAGCGCCTGGCGCCTTTAATCCGATACGTGTGCGACGCCTCGAAAATGTCCGCCTCGAGTGCCAGCTCGGGCGCCGACCAGCCGCCGGGAAAATCCGTCTTGCGTGTCTCGCTGCGCCACATCCGGCCATCGAGCGAGGTGTGGAAGAGATGCGCCTTGGCGTCGTCACAGACCACCCAGAAGTCGAGCCACTTGGGGTTTTCCGGCGCGTTGGTCACGAGCGGCGCCGGCCGGGTCCACGAACGTGGGTCGGCGAGATTGGTGGTCGTGGAAAAGAACGGGCCGAAGGCGGGTTTGCGCTTCTCGTCCGCGAGTTGGTAGATCAGGTACCAGCACTGGTGCGGCGTGAAGAAGAACACCTGCGGGGCGCAATGATACTGATCATGCAAGCCCAACCCATGCCGGGGCGCTTGCGCGGCCTCGGACCAGTCGCGGAAAATGCAGTACTCCATGTCCACCTTGCCCGACTGGTAGCGGCGCGTGGCGAACAAATGCCAGCGGCCGTCGTGTCGGACAAAAGTCGGGTCCTTGATGGACACCTGCGGGTCGGCGCCACCGGGGGCCGGGCCCAGCAAGGGCGCCGAGGCGCGCCAGGCGAAGCGCCCCGTTTCGAGCGGCGACGCCGTGTCAAGCGGGTTAGCGGCGGCAATCGCAGCGGATACGAGGCCGGTGTACATGCCAGCAGTAGCGAGGAGGGCTACAAAGCTTTTCATGGTGGTGATGCAACCATTCAACACTGAATCCGCTCCAGAAACAATCTCGGGTTCTCTGGATGTTTCGCGCCGAGACCGCGAGAATAGCCGGGCGGAAGCCGCCAGCCACCGAGCACGACCTGGCTTTGCGGTTCGCCAGACGCTTGCTGGACGCGCGGCCAATCCGCAAAGTGGCGCCATGCAATCCCGTTGCGCGCGGGCCGCGGTCCGCGCCGCCCTGTTGGCCGGTTGGACGTTGGTCCTCGCCGTCGCGGTCCGCGCCGGTGAAAGCGACCCCTTCCTGCGCGACTATGCCGAGACGCGCGGTTGGTCGCTGGGCCGGCCGGTCAAGGTCCAGTTCACGCCGGATGGCCGGACGGCGTTGTTTCTGCGCGCGCAGCCGCGCCAGGCCCGGCTCGGGCTGTTCGAGTTTGACGTGGCCACGGGACAGACCCGCGAGTTGCTCACGCCTGCGCAGTTGCCGGGCGGCGACGAGGAACAATTGTCCACTGCCGAGAAAGCGCGCCGCGAACGGATGCGCGTGACGGCCGGCGGGTTCACTGATTTTCAGATTTCCAGGGACGGCAACCGATTGCTGCTCAGCCTGGGCGGACGGTTGTTGGTGCTGGAGCGCGCGACCGGCGGCATCACGCCGCTCCAGACCGGCGCGGGTGCGCTGGTGGACCCGAAGTTCTCGCCGGACGGCCGGTTCGTCGGTTACGTGCTCGATTACGACGTGCGCGTGTACGACCTGGCCAAAGGTCGCGAGCGTGTTGTGACGCGCGGCGGCACCGAGGAGGTCTCGCACGGCCTGGCCGAATTTGTGGCCCAGGAAGAGATGGGTCGGTTCAGCGGCTGGTGGTGGTCGCCGGATGCGAAGGCCATCGCGTACACGGAGGCGGACGCCCGCGGCGTCGAGAAGTGGCACATCCCGGACCCGTTTCGGCCGGGCACGTCGCCGCACGCGCAGTTTTACCCGCGACCGGGCCGGGCCAACGTCAAGGTGCGTCTGGGAATAGTTCCAGCCCGGGGCGGCCAGACCCGCTGGGTGGTCTGGGACGCCGCGCGTTATCCGTACCTGGCCCACGTGGACTGGCACGAACGCGGCGGGCTCACGCTGGTGGTGCAAACCCGCGACCAGCGCGAACTGGCCGTGCTGCGGGCCGATCCGCAGTCTGGCGCCACGCGGACGCTCCTGACGGAACGCGACCCGGCCTGGGTGAACCTGGATCAAACCGTGCCGCGCTGGCTCCAGGACGGCGGCGGCTTCCTTTGGACCAGCGAACGCGCCGGCAACTGGCAGCTTGAATTGCGCACGGCCGGGGGGGCGCTGCGGCAGGTGCTTGTGCCGCCCGACGCGGGCTATCAGGACCTGGTCTCGGTGGACGAAGCCGCGGGGCTGGTCTATTTCCGCGCCAGCACCGATCCCACGCAGTCGCACCTTCACCGCGTGCCGCTGGCGGGCGGTGAAACGGTGTCGCTGACCGCCGAGATTCGCGGCCAGCACAGCGTCACCTTTGCACCGAATCACACCGCGTACGCTCACACCATCTCAACACTGGACCGGTTGCCGAGGACACTCATCCGGCGCGCCGACCATCAAGTCGTGGCTGAACTGCCCTCCGTGGCCGAGTCACCGCCGTTTCAGCCCCGCGTCGAACTGGCGAAGGTGGGCGAGGGTGGCTGGTACGCGAAGCTGATCCGGCCGCGCGTCTTCGAGGCGGGCCGCAGGTATCCGGTGCTCGTCCACGTTTACGGCGGGCCGGGCGCGCAGATGGTCTTGGCCGCCGTCAACGGGCAATTCCTCGACCAATGGCTGGCGGACCAGGGGTTCGTCGTGGTCGCGCTCGACGGCCGGGGCACGCCGGGGCGCGGGCGTGACTGGGAGCGCGCGATCCAGCACAAGTTCGGCGAGGTGCCGCTCGCGGATCAGGTCGCCGGCCTGCGGGCGCTGGGCCGGCAGTTTGTCGAACTCGACCTCGAGCGTGGGGGCATTTACGGCTGGTCGTTCGGTGGGTATATGGCCGCGCAGGCGGTGTTGCGCCGGCCGGACGTTTTCCATGCGGCGGTGGCGGTGGCGTCGGTGACCGACTGGTTCGACTATGACACGCATTACACGGAACGGTACCTGGGCGTGCCGGCCACGGAGGCTGACCCGGTTTATCGCATGAACTCGCTGCTGGCTGACGCGCCGCACCTGCGCCGGCCGCTGTTGCTGGTGCATGGCACGGCGGATGACAATGTGTTCTTCCGCCACACGTTGAAGCTCGCGGACGCGCTATTTCGCGCGGGTAAGACATTCGAACTGCTGCCGCTGGCGGGCTTCACGCACCTGGTGCCGGAAGCCGAGGCGACCGAGCGGCTCTGGCAGCGCACCGCCGGTTTTTTCCAGCAGCACCTGAACGTGAAGCCCCCGGCGGGGACGGTTGCCCGGCCGAGCCGCCGGCTTTCGGAATCCCGGGAACCATGATCCACCCGATGTAATCAGCCGATTTTGGCCCAACCCGACCACCCCGACCTCGCACTCACTATGGAATGGCTAACCACCCCTGAGACCTGGATCAGCCTGGTCGCGCTCACCGCGCTCGAAATCGTGCTGGGCATAGACAACGTGGTGTTCATCGCCATCCTCGCCGGCAAACTGCCGCTCGAGCAGCGCGAGAAAGCCCGTCGGCTCGGTCTGAGCCTGGCGTTGATTACGCGGATCCTGCTGCTGCTGAGCATCACGTGGATCATGGGGCTCAAGGCCGAACTGTTCCGTCTCTTCAATCACGGGTTCAGCGGGCGCGATCTGATCTTGCTGGCGGGCGGACTGTTCCTGTTGGCCAAGGCCACCCGGGAGATTCACGAGAAGCTCGAAGGCGAGGATGGCCGCGTGAGCCGCCAGACCGTCCCGACCTTTGCCAGTGTGATCACCCAGATTCTGTTGCTGGACATCGTCTTCTCGCTGGACTCGGTGATCACGGCGGTGGGCATGGCGCGACTGGTGGGGGTCATGATTGCCGCGGTGGTGATCGCGGTCGGCTTCATGCTGGCGTTCTCCGCGCACATCAGCCACTTCATCGAACGGCATCCCACGCTGAAGATGCTGGCGCTGAGTTTTCTGCTCCTGATCGGCGTCGTGCTGGTGGCCGACGGCCTCGGCCAGCACATCAACAAGGGCTACATCTATTTTGCGATGGCGTTCTCGGTCTTTGTGGAGGTGCTGAACCTGCGCGTCCGGCCCAGGGCGGTCCGGGAGGTCGAGCTGCGTCAGCCGGTGCGCTGAACCGGTTTGTCCTTGCCAGCGCCGGCCGCCCTTTGCCCACTCACACGAAACATGACCATGAAGATTCAAAACCTCGCTGCCTGCCTGGCCCTGGCCGCCGGTCTTCCGGCCGCCGATCTGCCCGAACTGGTCCTGCCCGCCGGCGTGGGCGTGAACATCCACTTCAACCGCGGCCACGAAAAAGACCTCGACCTCATCGCCGCCGCCGGCATCAAGGTCGTGCGCATGGACCTCGGCTGGGCGGGCATCGAGCGGACGAAGGGCCAGTACGATTGGTCCGCCTACGACGAATTGACCGCCAACCTCGAAAAGCGCGGGCTGCAACCGATGTACATCCTGGATTACTCCAACCCGCTCTACGAGGAGGCGGTCGTCACCCGCGACCCGATCACTGGCCGGGAGCATCGCGACACCGCGTCGCCGCAGCACCCGGAAAGTGTGGCGGCTTTTGCCCGCTGGGCTGCCGCGGCGGCAGAACGCTACCGCGGACGCCGCGTCATCTGGGAAATCTGGAACGAACCGAACATCTTTTTCTGGAAGCCCGGGCCGGACGTGCGCCAGTACAACACCCTCGCGCTTGCCACCTGCCGGGCCATCCGCGCCGTGGATCCCCGCGCCACCATTGTCGGCCCGGCCACGTCCGAGATTCCGCTGAAGTTTCTCGAGGAGCACTTCGCCTCCGGCATCCTCGAGCATCTCGACGGCGTGAGCGTCCATCCCTATCGCAATTACGCCAGGCCGCCGGAGACCGCCGCCGAAGAGTACGCGATGCTCCGCGCGCTCATCGCCCGGTACGCGCCGCCGGCGAAGAAGAACCTGCCGATCCTCAGCGGCGAATGGGGCTACGCCTCGCACACCAAGGGCGTGTCGCTGCCAATCCAGGCCGCCTTCGCCGCGCGCCAGCAACTGGCCAATCTGCTCGCCCGCGTGCCGCTCTCAATCTGGTACGACTGGAAAAACGACGGCCCCGACCCGGCGGAGCGCGAACACAATTTCGGCCTCGTCAACGCCGACCTTTCGCCCAAGCCCGCCTACCTGGCCATCCAGACGCTGACCTCGGAACTGGCCGGCTATCGTATCGAACGCCGGCTCGATTTGGGCAGTGAGACCGACTACGCGCTCCTGTTCAACCGGCGTGGCCGGCCGGACAAGCTGACGGTCTGGACCACCGGTGAGCCGCACGCCGCCGCGCTGGACGTGAAGCTCAGCGCCCAAGCGCGCGTGAGCGCGGTCACGGGCCTGGGCGGGCGATTGGGCGTCTCTGCGGAAGGCTGGGGCAAGGGCCGGAAGGCGGCTGTTGAATCCACTTCGCCCGCGGGCAATGAGCCCGCGCAGCGCGTTCGGTTGGAAAGGAACAAACTGGGTTTCGATCTCGGTCCGCTGCCGCTGTACCTGACCTTGGAGGGAATAAAGCCGGGCCGGTAGGTTCTTGGTTGGCCTGGATTCCTGGTTGGTCTGGCCGGCACCCTGCGTTTGGGTTGGCGGCGCACCCGCCACAGATGCTCGAAGGCCTCGTCCGCACGACGCGCCGAAAACGGTTGATCGTGATGGCGGCCATCTCACCCACCTGGCTCCGACCGAAGAGGAACCCCCCGAGGCCGCGTCCCCAAGGGATGCATGCCTGATTAACCCATCGCCATGAAGACCGCCACGGTGGCCAATGAGCGTGTTGCTGGGGCGATTGCCTTTCAGTTCCTTCTCTTCACTCTTGAGGTGTGCCAAAGCGCTCACCAAGTTTGGCCGCGGGATCCGATTTCAGGCCGACTCTTTTCAGCGGCGGCCGTCGTACCAAATGGGGCAGGCCGACCGGTTGCGTGCCACTGCCAGCGGGCGCCGCAGATATTGCCAGGTGAAGGCGCGCAGTTCCGCCGGCGTGTAAAGGTGCAGCTTGCGCGCGGAGGTCAATACCGGGTGCCGGTGGAGAATCACCACGCGCCGCCCCTCCGCCCGGGCCAGGCGCTTGAGCCGGCGGCTGAAGTCAATTTCCTCAGACACGAACAGTTCCTCGTCGAATCCGTCCAGCGCGCGGAAGGCGGTCGCCTTGCAAAACAGAAATCCGCCCGGCGCCCAACGGGTCAGCCGGCTGATCAAATTCCATAGCGCGGTCAACGCGCGGCCGCCGGCAGGGGCGTTTTCGAGCATCACCCGCGCGCCCCCACCCACCACGCACCCGGACTCGAGGACCCGGGCAAGGTCGGCAAAGAGCGCTGCTGACGGCACGCAATCCGCATCCAGAAACAGCAGCCAATCGCCCGTGGCCTCACGGGCGCCGGTGTTGCGGGCGCGGGCGATTTGATTGCGTGGCTCGAACACCACCCGCGCCCCGTCGGCCCGCGCAGATTCGGCCGTACGATCGGTCGAGTTGTTGTCACAGACGATGACCTCGTGCTCCCAGCCGTGGCGTATCAATTCCCGGGAGGCATTGGCCACCGCGGCCAGACATCGCCCCAGTAGTTTTTCCTCGTTGTAGGCCGGAATGACGACGGACAGCCGCACGAATCGGGCAGGCCAGAGAAGGGGAGGGGACCGCCAAGTGCGCGTCAGTTCTTCTTGAACAGGTCACCCACGCCTTTAAGGGCCTTGTCTGCCGCGCCTGAGGCCGCCTTGCTTGCGGCATCGGCCGCCGCGCCGGTCGCGGCCTTGGCTGCGTCCGTGGCCATGCCCGCCGCGCCTTCAACCACCGCCTTGCCCATCTTCGTGGCGGAGCCGGCCACCGCGGCCAGCGTTTGGGAGGTGATGCGGCTGACGAGCTGGTTGACGAGTTCGGCGGCGGTGATGCCCTCGGGGCCCTGGCCGAGATTCGACAGTTCAATGTCCGGGAGCGTCAGGTTCAACGCCGGCACGCCGGGCACATTCAATTGGGCGTTCACTTTGGCGCCCCGCACCACCATTGAATCGAGTTGGAGCTTTTTCTGCGCGGTGGTGGCTTCGGTCTGGTTGGTGGCGCCGGGGCCGCTGAAGGCCTGCACGTTGGCCAGAATCTTGGTGAGGTTGTTCTCCTTCAACCCGCCTTCCACCGTGATCTCCGGCGCGATGATTGCCACGGATTTGATGTGAAGCTTGTCCGAAAAAACCGAGCCCGGCACCACCGCCACACTCACCTCGCCCAGCTTCATGGCGGTCGGGGACTTGTACCCGGCGGGATTGCCCACCACGAGGCCCTGGAGCGCTCCGCTGCCGCCCAGCAGGCTCACCCGGGCGCTGGCGAGCTTCACGTCCACCTGGGTTACCATAGGTCCCACGGTTTCGACGCCTTTTTTGACCAAGGGCCCGAGATACAACAACGCTGCGCCGAGGAGCACAATGACCAGCACTACCACGACGCCGATCAGGATCAGAAGTTTTCTTTTCATAAGCGCAATCTGGGCTTGCGGTCGGCTGCTGTAAAGCTCCAAGAGCCTCCCAGATAAAACGACGCCGAGCCGGCATGGTACCGCGTCAGCCGGCGGGGCGAACTGGTGGGGGGCATTTCACAAAGCTGACAGCCCGCAGATGAATCGGCTCCAGTGTTTCGGGCTGGCTGACAAGCTCCATGCCAGCCGCCAGCCTTGCCAATGCCCCAGCGTCTGGAAAAGCGTTGCCGGCGCCATTTACAAGCCCAGCCAGATCCGGTCCGAGCACGACCTCTCCGATTTGCGCCGCAGCGGCGACCTCGCTCCGCGTGGCCAGGCGCAACGGCTCTATCTGGCGCGGCCCCGCAGCGTGCAATTCATAACGGGCCAGATGGAACTCGCCCCGCTGCGCGTCCGTCGCCAGCCACACCCGCCCGCGCCGGCCCTCGGCGTGCAGGCGCGCCGCCAGCACCTCGAGGCTGCTCAAGCCCAGCAGCCGGACGCCGCGAGCCAGATGCCAGCCTTGCGCCACGGCAATCGCGGCGCGGATGCCGGTCGCGCTGCCCGGACCCAGCCCGACCGCAATGACCTCCATGGCTTCCCGACCCAGTCCGGCCCGGGCCAACGCGCTTTCGATCAGCGAAAACACCGGCGTGGCGCGTGTGTCCGTTTCACGCGCGACGCCGAGACGGCTCGGGGAAGTGCCTTCCGGGTCCAGCGCCGCCACGCTGCGATGCCGCGAGGAGAATTCAAGCGCCAGAATCTTCATACGTGATACGCCGCGCGGTGTCGGACATCACCTCCAAGGTGACCCGCCGCAACGGGCCGGTGCCCAGCGGCAGGCCCGCGGCCAGCCAGTGATCGAACCACTCGACCACCACGACGCCCGCCGGCGCCAGCAAATAGTCTTCCAAGCCGGCGCTGTGCAAGGCCGCCGCGCCAGGCAAGCGGTACAGGTCCAAATGCGCCAATGGCAGGCGACCGCCGGGATACTCGTTCACCAGGACAAAGGTGGGCGAATGCACGCGCGCCGTGATCCCCAGACCAACCGCGAGCCCTTTGACAAACTGCGTCTTGCCGGCACCCAGGTCGCCCGTGAGCCCGATGACCCAGCCGGGTCGCGCGCTTTCGCCCCAGGCGCGGCCGAGCGCGAGGGTCTCGTCAGGACTCCGCGAAATGAGCGTAACCATGCAGGTCAAGGGGCTGCAGGCCGTGCCGGTCGCGCAGCCGCAGGCCGGGCTCCGCCGTGATCCGGCCGATGCAACTCAGGCGCAGGCCCGGAAATCGGGTTTGCCAGGCGTCGCGCAGCGGCACGGCTTGGCGGGCGGCCACCGTGAACAGCAATTCGAAGTCCTCCCCGTCGGTCAGCGCCGCCGCCAACGCCGGCTTTTGCACGTCGCCGGCGCGGGCGCGCCGCCGCGCCGCGCGGCTGATCGGGATGCTCGCCGCGCGCAGTTCGGCGCCCACGCCGCCCGCCGCCAGCAGATGCCGGAGATCCCCCGCCAGGCCGTCGCTGAGATCAATCATCGCATGCGGACGGAAATGGGCCGCCAACCAATGCGCCTCCACCAGCCGTGGCTCAAACTCCAGGTGCCGGCCCGCGCGCGAGCCGCCCAGTTCACCTGTCACGAAGATGGCGTCGCCCGGCCGTGCCCCGCGCCGGTACACCACCTGGTCCTTGGCCACAAAACCCAGCAAGGCGATGGACAGTAACAGCCGCTCTGGATTGACGGTGGTTTCGCCGCCCACCACCGCCACGCCAAACCGGGCGGCCAGCGTCTTCAGCCCGGCGTACACGCGCTCGACGAAGGCAACGTCAAAAAGGGTTGGCAAAGCCAGCGTTACCAGCCCGCTGGAGGGCGTACCGGCCATGGCCGCGATGTCGCTGAGCACGCGCGCCAGCGCCTTGTGCCCGATTTGTTCCGGGCGGGCGGTGGCGTCGAAATGGATGCCTTCCACCACGGCGTCGGTCTTGAAAAGTACCCAGCGGTCCGGCAGGCCGAGGTCCAGCACCGCGCAGTCGTCGCCGGCGCCAGCCACCACCGTGGCATTGCCGGGCAGGCCGGGTACGAGGCGGGCGATGAGCTCGAACTCGTTCACGAGCGCCTCCGCCTAGGAACCCGGCCCGGCCAGGACGACCCAGAAAAAGTTGGTCGCGTTGAACGCGGCGTGCGCGGTGATCGGTCCCACCAGACTACCGGTGCGCAGATAAAACAGGTTCAGCACCACGGCAAAGAAAACCAGCGGCAGAAAGGTCATCAAGTTCAGATGTGTGACGGCAAAAAAAACCGCCGTGCCCCAAAACGCGAAGCGCGGATAACCCGCCTGGCGCAACGACACCAGCAGCAGGCCGCGGAAGATGACTTCCTCGAACACCGGCGCCAGCACCACGGCCGTGAGCGCCACCGCCGCCTGCCGCCGGGGGTCAGTGGTGCTTTGCAGTGCTTCGATCGCGCTTTGCGGTTGCGGGGTCAGGTGAACTTCGCGCATCAGCCACTGACTGAGCTTGATGAGCAAAAGGGCCACGCCGAAGACCACCACCGCCACCGCCAGACCCAGCAGAATCTGCCGCGTGGCGCCGGCGCGCCGCAGGCCGAAGGCGGTTTCCCAGTTCAGATCGTTTTCGCGAAGGAAGAACACGATCAGCGTGATTCCGCCCAATTGCACCACCAGGCTGGCTGCGGTGGAGGACCAGAACTGTCGGGTCTCCCCTTCGACGCCGGTCCACAGCCGCTCGGCCGCGACGGCGCCCAGGCCGGTCACGCCCAGCAGGAGAAACAGCCGTAGTAACAGCCGCAACAGCGATTCCGCCGTCCATGCTTTGTGCTCCAACATCCCGGCGAACCTAGCGGTGGGCGGCGAGGTGACGAAGCAAAAACATGAGCGGAGGGCAACCGCCCAGTCCGGGTGCGGCAATACTCCATAGACTCCCGCTATTTCAAAGGCAGGTTTCGAGAAGGTTTCCGCCCCTCCTGGAGCAAACAGAAGCATTACAGGAGAAACCGCCCGCCGTAACCCCGCGGGCATCAATATCCGCGCCCGCGATCCACGACGTCCGCTTTCCGCTGGCCACTGTCCGCTGCGCCGGCCTAGGCTGCAGTCATGGAACCCGCCGTTTCCAAGCCGCGGCCGCCATTGCGCGTGCTGCTCGTGGAAGACTCGGAGTTTGACGCCCGCGTCGTGGCCAGCCTGCTGCGCGCCGGCGGCTACGACGTGGTCAGTCGGCGAGTGGACACCGCCCCGACCCTGCGCGAGGCCCTGGCTCGCGAGCGCTGGGACCTGGTCGTGGCCGATCACCAGATGCCCGAGTTCGACGCCGGCCAGGCGCTGCGTATCGTGCAGGAGTCCGGCTTGGACCTGCCGTTCATCATTGTCTCGGGCGGGATCGGCGAGGAGACAGCCGTGGCCTTGATGAAGGCTGGCGCGCACGACTTTCTCATCAAAGGGCAGCTTGGTCGGTTGCTGCCCGCCGTGGAACGGGAGCTGCGCGAGGCCCGTAACCGCGCGGAGCGTCGCGCCAGCGAGTTGCGGCTTCGTCGGCTCTGGGAGACTTCGCCCGACGCGATCCTGGTGATGGACGAGCAGGGCCGGGTGGCCTTTGTGAATCCGGCGGCCCAGGTGGTGTTTGGCCGCTCCGAGGCGGAGCTGGTCGGCCGGCCGTTTGAATCGCTGGCCAGCCCGGGCGAACACCTGACCGGCTTGACACTGCTGTCGTCCGAGAATTTGCCGGGGACCACGACGCGCCTGATGGAGATGGTGGGCAAACACGCGACCGGCCGGGAGGTCATCATGGAAGTGGCCTTCAGCGACATGGAGATGCAGGGCCGGCGATACCACATCGCGTTCGTGCGCGACATCACCGCGCGTCGCACAGCGGAACGGGCATTGCGCGCGGCCGAACAGGAATTCAACCTGGCACGCGACATCCAACAGCGGCTCTTCCCCCGGCACGCGCCGCAGGTGTCGGGTTTCGATCTCGCGGGCACCACACACCCGGCGGTGCAAACCGGTGGCGACTACTACGATTTTCTCACCATGCCCGAAGGTGATGTGGGGCTGGTGGTCAGCGACGTCAGCGGCCACGGCATGGGCCCGGCGCTCATCATGGCGGAGACGCGCGCCTATCTGCGCATCGCCGCCTTCAACCGGCGCGATGCCGGGATGGTGCTCAGCCGCGCGAACACGGTGCTGGCCGAAGACCTCGAGGACGGCACGCGGTTTGTGACCTCGCTGCTCGTCCGGCTGATGCCGCGGGAACGGTCGCTGGCTTACGCCAACGCCGGCCACACCGCCGGGTACGTGCTGGCGTCGAGTGGGGAGGTGCGCCAGCAACTCGGCCGGGGCGGCCCGCCGCTCGGAGTGCTGCCCGAAGCGGTGTACCACGAAAGCCCGCCCCTGCAACTCGCGGCGGGAGACATTCTGTTGTTGCTGACGGATGGGATCGAGGAGGCGGAGTCGCCGGCGGGCGAGGTATTCGGCGCCCGGCGCGTGCTGGAGGTGGTCCGATCTCACCGGCAGCAGGCCGCCGCCGAGATTTTGAACGCCCTCTGGCGGGCGGTGCAGGCCTTCAGCGCCGGGCAGCCGCAAAAAGACGACGTGACCTTGATTGTGGCCAAGGTGAACTGAGCCGGAGCCGTTTGTGTTACCACGAATGGTCACGCATTCACACGAACAAGTGCCGCCCGTGCTGACGTTCATTCTGGCCACGCGCAACCGTCACAAGGTGTCCGAAATCCAGGCCGTGCTTGGAACGGACCGGCGTTATCGCACCCTGGTGGACCTGCCCGGTGCCCCGGCGGTGGTCGAGGACGCGCCCACCTTTGCCGACAACGCGCGCAAGAAGGCGCTCGCCCTGGCCGAATGGCTGCGATCGGTCAGGCTGCCCGTCGGACCCGGGGAGGCCTGGGTGGTGGCGGACGATTCCGGGCTGGAAGTGGACGCGTTGGGCGGCGCGCCGGGGGTGCATTCCGCCCGGTTTGCCGCCCTGGATACCGGGCGCCCCGGCAATTCCAGTGACGCGGAGAACAACACCAAGTTGCTACGCCTGCTGGCTGGTGTGCCGGCCGGACGCCGCACGGCGCGGTTCCGCTGCGTGATCGCGCTCACTCCCATCTCGCCGGCGGCCGACCTGGAGCCGGGAGACGTGCGGCTTTTTGAAGGCGCTTGCGAAGGCCGTATTTTGGACCAACCGCGGGGCAGCCACGGCTTTGGGTATGATCCGTTGTTCTTGCCCGATGGACAGGTACGGACGTTTGCGGAACTGCCGGAGGACGTAAAGAACCGCCTTAGCCATCGCGCCCGGGCGCTGGCTCAGGTGCGCGCCTGGCTGGCGGCACGTCGTTAGGACGGCCGGTCAAGGTCGCACGCTCGTGCCATCGCGCTTGCGCACCGGCAGCCAGTAGCCCGGGTGTTCCGGCAGCGGAAACTTCTTCGCCAGGTCCTCGTCGCAGTCCACGCCCAGTCCGGGCGCTTCGTTCACGGACAGGTAGCCGTTCCTGAGCATGGGGGTGCCGGGAAACACGTCCTGCGTCGCTTGGTTAAATTGGCTTGCTTCCTGGATGCCGAAGTTGTGAACGGCAAGATCGAGGTGGGCGTTCGCGGCGTGGCCCACGGGCGAGACGTCCGCCGGCCCGTGCCAGGCGGTGCGCACTTGGAACCATTCCGCCAGCGCCGCGATCTTGCGCGCCACGGTCAGACCGCCCGTCTGCGAGATGTGGACGCGGATGAAGTCAATGAGCCGCTCGGTGATCAAACCCACCCATTCATGCGGGCTGTTGAAGAGTTCGCCCATCGCAATGGGCGTTCCACACTGCTGGCGCAGCGTCCGGAAATAGCCGATCGCCTCCGGCGAAAACGGGTCTTCGATGAAAAACGGCCGGAAGCGTTCAAGGTCCTTGCAGAGGTTGATGGCTTCGATCGGCTCGACGCGCTCGTGGATGTCGTGAAGCAGCTCGAGTTCGTCACCGAATTTGCCGCGGATGTGCTCGAACATGCCGACCGTGGCCTTGAGGTAGCGCCGGGCGTCCATGGCTGATTCGACCGGCAGACCGAAGCCTTCCTTCTCAAAATCCGCTGCGCCCGAAAGATGTGGCGAGCCGTAGCCGCCGAGTTGAATCCGGATGTGGCGAAAGCCGCGCTCCTTGATTCTGGCCACGTTTTCCTCCAGCGCGGCCAGGTCGCGACCGCTGGCATGGGCATAACAATCCACGGCAAAGCGGCACTTGCCGCCCAGCAACTGGTACACCGGCATGCCGGCGCGCTTACCCTTGATGTCCCAGAGCGCCTGGTCCAGGCCGCTCAGGGCGTTGTTGAGCACCGGCCCGTTCCGCCAGTAAGAACTCGTGTAGGCGGTCTGCCAGAGGTCTTCGATGTTGTCCGCGTCGCGGCCCCGGCAGAAGGGATCGAGGTACTCCTCGACGGCGGTTTTCACGGCGAGCGGGCGCTGGTTGAACGTGGCGCAGCCCAGACCGTACAGACCCGGCTCGCTGGTCTCGACCTTCACGACCACGAAGCGAATCCGGGGTTGAGGAGCCGTGAGGATGGGGCGGACCTTGGTAATCTTGATCGGACCGAGGCGCGGAGTGGCGGGTGGTGCCGGCGCAGGGGCGGGGGCCTCGGTTGCCCCGGCGAAGGCGGCATGGGGACTGGCCAGCAGCCCAAGGAGTGCGGCGGCGCTGCCTGCGCCGGCGCCTTTGAGGAGGTCGCGTCGGTTCATGAGGTTTAAGGGAGCTGACAGGTGAATGTGTTCAATTTGACTCTGCGCCGGGTCTTAATCTGCGGCGCGCGGCACCAACCGGCAGAGCCGCGCGGGGCGCCGGTCACATGTGGTGGCCCAAGCCACGGGGAGCCGTTACCACGTCCGGCCCTGCAGCAGCTTCTCGCGTTGATACGGCGTGAGTTCGCCACCCCGCGCCTTGAGCCATTCGGTGAAGTCCTTCTCGATGTCCTCGGTCCACTTGCGGTCAATCTGGCCGGGGGTGTATTTGCCCTCGCGCAACCGCTGGTGGCCGAAGGCGTCCCGCAACCGGATGATTTCCGAGGTCTCGACCACCTCTTGCGCGAGATGCGCCGGAATGAAGATGACGCCTTCTTTTTTGCCGAGGACGACATCGCCCGGCATGACCGACGCGCGCCCCATGCGCACCGGGCAGTTGATGCCCATGAGCATGACATCCGCGATGGCCGAGGGATCCCAGCCGCGGTTGAAAACCGGGAAGTCGGGAATTTTTTCGACGCCTTCAATGTCGCGCGCGCCGCCGTGGATGACCACCCCCGTGCCACCGGTCTTGGCCCAGATCGAATTGGCCAGGTTGTCGCCCATAAACGTGCCGTCAATCACCTTGCCCATCAGGTCCACCACGATCACGTCGCCCTTGACCACCGTGTCAATGATCCACGAGTTCTGACCACCCACGCGGCCTTCCTGCTCGCCTTTCTGCTTGATCACTCCATTCACGTCCGGCCGCACGGGGTGGAAGTACGCGGTCACGGCCCGGCCGACCAGGACGGGGTCCGGCGGGCCGGCAAGGACCCAGTTGCCCTCGAACTGGTGGTTGAAGCCGTGCCGTCGCAGGACCGCCCAGGCCTCCTCGATGGACACCTCGCGCATCCGCTGCAACAGCTCATCCGGCACTTTCGGGCGGCCGTCGGGGAACCGTTCGCCCTGCCAGCCGGGTGTGTATTCAATGAGATGGTCCTTGGTGAACACCCCCACCTGAGCGACGGCGGAAACGACACCGACCAGCAGAGCGGCCCAGAGAGCAAAGCGGGGTTGGAAAATCCGAGGTGCGAAATCCGAGGCCGGAAAACCGAAACCCCGGGACGCCCCGGGTCCAGTCCCGCGCGGCAGGGCATTTTTGCTGCTTGGCAGTTGGTGCTTTTTCCGGATTCCGGGTTTCAAGTGCCGGGTTTTTGCCGGGATACTGTTCATGTCGGCCTCCAGTGTTTGATTACGTGTTCAGAGCCGTGCCGCGCCAACTCCACAACCGGTCGTGCGAACGCTCCCGGTTCCATTCGTCGGTGGGCGGAAAAAACTGCTTCTCCGGATCCAGGCCCTGCCGGCGGAGGCCTTCCTTGATCGCTGCTTCGTTCAAGGTGATGCCCAGGCCCGGACCGTCCGGGACCTGGACGAAGCCGTCCTTGCCGAGGAACGGCTTCGGGACGCCGTCCACGAGATCGTCATAGTGGGTGGTATCGGCGTCGTGGTGTTCGAGCACCATGAAGTTCTCGGTCGCCGCGGCGCAATGCACGCTCGCGAAGAGCGACACCGGCGAGCCGGCCATGTGCAGGGCCATGGCGATGCCGTGTTCCATGGCCAGGTCACCAATCTTCTTTGTCTCGAGCAAACCGCCGGAGGTCGCCAGGTCGGGATGGCAGATCGAAATCGCCTTCTTTTCGAACAGCGGCAGAAAGCCTTCCTTCAGGTAAATGTCCTCGCCGGTCAGGATCGGGGTCTGGCACGAGTTCCGCAGCCGCACGTAGTCATCGATGTAGTCCCACGGAATCATGTCTTCGAGCCATGCGAGGTTGAACGGGTCCAACGCCCGCGCCAGCTTGATGGCATCCTCGATGCCGATGTGACCAAAGTGATCCGCGGCAATCGGGATGTCCCAGCCCACGACGTCGCGCACCACGCGGACGTACTCCTGGAGCTTCGCGAGACCCTTGTCCGTGATCCGGACGCCCGTGAACGGATGGCGCAGGTTCGGAGGGTAAGGAATGCGAGACGGGCGCGATGGGTCCGCGCCCTGGTCCAACGGGTAGGTCAACGCGCCTTCCACCTCGCGCAGCAGACTGATCCCGATGTCCATCTTGAGGAAGCCGAAGCCGCGGTCGCGGCGCTCCTTCATGAGCCGTCCCATTTCGTGCGGATCGCGCCGGGTGGGGGTGTCCGCGTAGAGGCGCACCTTGTCGCGGAACTTGCCGCCCAACATCTGCCAGCAGGGCACGCCCCAGGCCTTGCCGGCGAGATCCCAGCAGGCCATTTCGATGGCGACCACGCCCCCGGCCTGGCGGCCATGCCCGCCGAACTGCTTGAGCTTGCGGAAAATCTTGTCCACGTGGCAGGGGTTCTCGCCCAGCACGCGGCTCTTGAGCATCAGGGCATAGGTGGCGCTGGCGCCGTCGCGTATCTCGCCGTAACCCGAAATCCCCTGATTGGTGTCCAGGCGGATGACATAGGCCCGCAGTCCGATGGGAATCGGCACCACGCGCAGATCGGTGATTTTGAGCCGGGTGGGCTCGGAATGCGTGTTGACCCGGGCGCGGACTTCCTCCGCCGCCTCGGCGGCCGTCAGAGAAAACGCGCCCGCGGCGCTCGTCACAGCGCCAAGGCCCAGGCTTTTCAGCAGGTCTCTTCGGTTCATGGCAAGCAGTCTGGTTTGGTGGAAGGGGCTTGGACGGGGAGCGCCGCCGTGGCGGGGGACGGCGCCAGTCCGGGGCTCGGGAGGGCGGGCCGGCGTCGCCACCAGCTCGCGAGAATGGAGCCGGAAACATTCTGCCAGGGCCCGAAGATGGCCGCCGCGAGGGCCGCCTTGGCGCTGTTGAGCGTGTACATGGCGAGGCCGCTGGCCATGCCGCCATTTTGCATGCCCACTTCCACGGCCACGGTACGGGCGTCCACCACGTTGAGCCGCAGCGCGCGCGCACCCCAATAGCCCAGGCAGTAGCCCAGCAAGTTGTGGAGCATGGCGGCGGCGAGCAGCGCGGCGCCAACCCGCTTCAAATCGTCCGCCGAGCGCGCGGTGATGATGGCGATGATGAAACAGATGGCCGCCATGGACAGCACCGGCAGGGCGCGGTCCATCCAGTTTTTCGGCCCGCGCAGCAAGATCACCACCACCAGCTTGGCCAGGACCGCCACGCCAACCAGCGCGAAGCCCAGGATCAACCCGCCCTGGAGCGCACCCAGCAGGGGCGCGGGCACGAGCCAGACGCCCGCCGCCACCGCCAGGCTGGCCAGGAGAATCCCGATCAAGACGGAAGCGCGCTGGAAGGGCCGTTCCCGCCCGTACAACACGCGATTTGCCACGAGGCCGGCCACGACCGGCACAATGATCATGTTGCAGATGTCGAGCATCATCTTCACGAAGCTGATCTCAACGTGCCGGCCGGCCAGCAGTTTCATCATTAGCGGGGTCATCACCGGCGAAATCAACGTCGAAATCGCGGTCATGGTCACCGAGAGTGGCACGTTGCAGCGGGCAAGGTAATTGATCACGTTCGACGCCACGCCGCCCGGGGCCGAGCCGATCAAGATCACGCCCGCTGCCACCTCGGGCTCGAACCTGAATGCCGCAGCCAGCCCGAACCCGACGAACGGCATGACGGTGTATTGCAGCACAATGCCCACCACCACCGGCCCGGGCATTGCCAGCACCCGGGTGAAATCCGCCGCGCTCAGCGTTGTGCCCATCCCGAACATGATGATCTGGATCAGTGGCACGATGAGGAACTTCAAATCGAAGCCAAACCAGGTCATGAAACCCGCCGGCCAGACCATCGCGGCCGCCACGAAGGTGAACACCCACGCCGTGAAGGCGACACTCCTCAAGGTGGGATGGCACAGGAAGGCCAGGGCCACTAGCGCCAGCGTGACAACGAGGATCAATCCCATGGTAGCCTCTGGCATCTGGTTGGTCTCCGGGCGGGATGCTTCATACGCGGACGGACTCAAGGACGCGCGGGTGGCAGTTCGGCGATCCGCAAATTGCGGAACGACAGATCGGTCGTCGGGTCGTGGCCTTGCAGGCTCACCACGCCCGCCTTCGCGCAATAGCCCTGCCGTGCGTTTTCATGCGGCGGGCGGGTGTCGGTGAAGTCCGTGACTGGGATACCGTTCACCCACGTGGCCAGGTGGGGTCCGTGGGCGATGATCGTCATCGTGAACCATTCGCGGTCGTTCGACACCACCCGCCGCGCAGGCTGCCGGTTGTAGAGCCCGCCCGTACCGAAGTCCACCGGCTTGGTGCGGTCGTCGCCCTGCCACTGGTTGCGAATCTGGGCCTCGTAGCCGCTCCAGAACTGGCCTTTCTGAGCCCGGAAGAACACGCCGCTGTTCAGGTGCGTCCCGTTCGGGAGGATGTCGAGTTGAAACACGAAGTCGCCGTACTCGGTGTCCGATTGCAAATCGCCGTTCCCGTTTTTCACGTTCAACCAACCTTCCGGCGTGACCGAGTAAACCGACTTCCGTCCGGGAATTGCCGTCCAGCCGCTCAGATCCCGGCCGTTGAACAAACTCTTCAACCCCAGCGGGCGCAGCTTGAGATTGCGGAAGCGCACCTCGCCTGCGCCGGTCAGGGTCTGCAGCGCGATCGTGCCCCGCGCGTGCCTGGCGTCGCGGGCGTCCACGACCGCCCGGCCGTTCAGCGTCACCGTCAGACGATCGCCCCCGGCGGTTAGGTCGAAGGTGTTCCATTGACCGGCGGTCTTGTATGTTTCCCGTGCCCGAGCAACCTCGTTGATGCTCCCCGTGGGCCAGTTCGGGTGCGGATCATAGATGTTCACCTCGTACGCGTTTGTGGAAGAGATGTCACCGGCGGTAGGGCAACGGAGGAACACGCCACTGTTGGCCGTCGCGTCGGTCCAGAACTCCGCGTGCAGTTGGAAGTCGGCGAACTCGGTGGTGGTGCTCAGGAAGCCGGCGCCGGAACCGGTTTTGTGGCGGATGACGCCCTCCACCACCTCCCATCGCGCAGAGCCGCGCGGCGTCCAGCCGAACAACGTCTCGCCGTCGAACAGCAGCAACCAACCGTCCGCGGCTTCCTGGGCGGTGAGCGAATTGGGTTTGGCTTCGGCGGCACCCGAAGGCACCAGCAGACACGCTCCGGCAATGAGCAGGGCTACGGGGGGCTTGAGCATGGAGCAAAGCATGGCAACCCCACGCCGGTCGCACAAGCGGAATGGCTCCGACGAAGCCCGGACGGGCGCAATTCATTTTACCGCACCCGCCAAAACCTTGGGTGCCGCCGGGGGCTGATCATCCTGGTTGACGTAGAGTGCGACATCTTACCACTCCGAACTTCACCCGGCGGGTCATTGGGCTGGGCCAACGCCGGCAAGGTTGCCCGCGCCATTACCTGTTGGAAAAGTGCTCTGCTGGACTCTGTCCTGCGAGACAAGTGCTGGGCATGATGTTCGCTTGGAAGCCCACCGCCACCGACGGCAGCCAGCACGGCTACACGAAAGTAAGAGGCGCCCCATTGAATTTCAGATTGGAAATCGAACTTGCCAGCCCGTCTGTCAGGGCATACCTGAGAGCACGTGACCCCCGAACGCAGGGCGGGTATATCTGCTTGCCGCATTGCTGCCTCTCGCTTCGATCAGGCGACGTGCGCCGAGCCGTGACGTTTCGCTCAGTTCAATTCCCGCCCCAACCCTGACTCGACGACTACGCCAACGACGGCAAACCGTATCCGGGCGGATTGGCCCTTATCCGGCATCGCCGGTTCAGCACCCTCGTGGGGAAGTCGGAGCTCGCGAAGCTGGCCCAGTATGCCGTGGATCAGTTCGGCTACCCTTACGATAAGGACGAAATTGCCAAAATCGCCGCGCGCATCATGGCCTCCCAAATCCCCTTCACGAAAAAAAAAACTGAAGAAAATCGAGTTCGACCGCGAGTTTATCTGCTCCGAGTATGTGGCGCGCTGTTACGAACAGGTGGGCATCGAGGTGAAATGGAACCAACTGGGTTTCATTGCTCCGTCCGACTTCGCGGCCGACCCGGACTTCGAGCTGATCGCCGTGCTCAAAAAGAAGTGACACCGGCCGCAGTGTTGAATTGCTGGCGCGCGCGAAGGCAGCTAGGGCGATCTGAGCACGGGTTGGGCGCGCGATTGTTCTGACGCGGCTACTCCGGCGCGTGCAATAGGAGGCCGGCTGGCGCGTCCGGCAGGACTCGAACCTGCAACCTTCTGATCCGAAGTCAGAAGCTCTATCCAATTGAGCTACGGACGCGCGATACCACCCACATAAACCACCCCGCAGCGGTTGGCAAACCCTGCCCCCACCGCTCTCCGCTCTTGACCATCGGCGGCCCGACACCCGCAGGCCCCGGCCGGGCCGGGCCGGTTTCTCTACCACCTAACCGCCCCGCCTGCATCCCCATCACCACCCGCGATTTACTCGGCCCGCACCATGTCCATGTCGCGGGTGTAAAAGAGAATCCGTCCGCAGTTCGGGCAGTGGGTGACTTCTTCCTGCACGCGAACGGCAATGACCACTTGGGCGGGCAGGCCCACGTGACAGCCGCCGCAGGCGCCGTGATCCACACCCACCACGACGCGCGGCCCCTTGTTTCGGCGCAGGCGCTCGTAACGGGCCAGAAGCGAGGGCTCGACGGATTCGGCCAGCGCAGCGCGACCGGCAGTCAATTCCTCGAATTGGCGTCGCAGGTTCTGTTCCCGGGCAACCAGATCGGCCAGCGCGCGCTCCCCCTCGCGCCGGAGTTCCTCAAGCTGCCGCCGGGCGGACGCGGCTTCGTGATGAGCCTGATCCGCCTGCTCCATCAGTTCGAGCTGCTGGTCTTCAAGTTGGGAGATGGCGGTCCTGCACGTCTCGATCTCGTGGCTCAAAGCCCGATACTCCTCGTTGCGTTTGGTTTGAAACTGCTGGAGTGAATACTTTTCAATCTGTTGTCGGCGTGACTCGACTTCAATCTCGAGCTTTTTGCGCTCGGCCTCCAGGTGCATGCCCTTTTGTTTGGCGGCCTCGACCGCCTGTTGCGCGGCGGTCATGCGTGCCTGGATGGCGGCCCGCTGGGGTGGAATGGAATCCAGCTCCTCCCGCAACTGCGCGAGCTGACGGTCGCGTTCCTGCAGCACGAGCAGTTTTTCAACAGCGTTAAGCATGAGTTGCGATCCGCATCTTTCACGGCACGTTATCGGTCGGCTGCGAGCCCGTCAACGTGCGGGGCAGGCCGGGACCGGCGCGAACAACATTGAACATATGGCCGGCGGCGCAATCGAAGATAGGTAACGACGGTGGTCAACATGAACACAATCCGAAATACGCGACAAAGCATACTGTGGGCGGTGGTGGTGGGCGCGCTGGTGATGACGCCGACCCGAGCAGCGGCCCCCAAGGATAATGGTGCCCTGGAACTGGCCCGCCAGCTCAATCAAGCCTTCATCGAGGTTGCCGACCAGGTCTCGCCTTCGGTGGTGGTCATTTCAGTGGCGCGTCAGGCCGACGGGGGCGGGGAGACGGACCTCGAATCAAACCCCTTCTGGGAATGGCTGCCGCGTGAATTCCGCCGCCAGATGGAGGAGCGCTTCCGGCAACGCCAGGAAACGCCCCGCAATCGGCCGCCGCTTTTCAACAGTCAAGGCTCGGGTGTCGTGATCCGCGAGGACGGTTACATCCTGACCAACGGCCATGTCGTGGAGGGCGCGGACAAGATCAAGGTGCGCTTTAAGGACGGCCGGCAGTTTGATGCGGAGGTTCGTGGCGTGGACTCGCAGTCGGACGTCGCCGTGCTCAAGGTGGACGCCACCGGTTTGCCCGCCGCCCGGTTTGCCAATTCGGACAAGGTGAAGGTGGGCGAGTTCGCCATCGCCATCGGTGCGCCGTTTGAGCTGGACTACAGCGTCACGTTCGGCCACGTCAGCGCCAAGGGCCGGTCCGCGGTCGTGCCCGACCCGGCCATGGATCAGGACTTCATCCAGACCGACGCCAACATCAACCCCGGTAACAGCGGCGGCCCCTTGGTGAACATTGATGGCGAGGTCATCGGCATCAATACGCTGATCCGCGGCTTGCGCACCGGCATCGGTTTTGCCATACCGAGCAACCTGGCCCGGCAGGTGGCCGACAAGCTGATCGAGGAGGGCAAGTTCACCCGTTCCTGGCTGGGCGTCGAAATCCGCGCCCTTCGAGAGGACGAGGAATACCGCGGCATGGTCAAGGGTGTGCAAGACGGCGTCGTTGTGCGTGGCATCGTGAAGGACGGTCCAGCCGCGAAATCCACTTTGAAACTGGGTGACGTGATCACGGCCGTGGATGGCAAAGCCGTGTCCACTGCCCAGGAACTGCGGAATCAAATCCGCACCAAGAAAGTCGGTACCATCGTAACCCTGGATGTCGTGCGCGCCGGCAAAGAATTGCAGGTCAAGGTGCAGCCGGAGGAATGGCCGGAAGAGGCCGTACCCGCAGTGAGCCGTCGCAGTCCCGCGCCCCGCGCGTCCGAGGCCACCAGCCTGGGCGTCACCGTGAAACCGTTGACCCGTGAGCTGGCCAAGGAGATGGGAGTGGAGTTCGCCGAAGGCGTGGTGGTGACCGACGTGGAACCGGACAGCGTGGCCGCTGACAAGGGCATCCGGCGCGGCGACATCATCACCGAGATCAACCAGACGGCTGTGACATCGCTGCGAGATTTCCGGGGCGCAACCGCGGGGGCCGATCTCGAAAAGGGAGTGGTCGTCAATCTGGTGCGGGACGGAGTCAGTCGCTTCGTGATCCTCAAGCAGTCCGGCAACTAGCCTCACCGGCGCTTTGGGGAACGCCAGCCGCAAGGCTGGCGATTCTTATTGGTACTCTCCAGCAAGCGTGGCCGCCTGCGGCCGCAGGGTCGTGACTACTTTTGCTTGTCCGGATAGGGCGGGGGTGGGGGAATCTTAACCGGCTGTTTTTCGAGGGCCGCCTTGATCTCGGCGATAGCGCGGTTGAGCTGGTCGTCCACGCCGGCAAATTCGCGCGCCGGGTCATTGTCCACCTCGATGTCCGGCTCCACGCCCACGCCCTCCATGATCCACTCGCGGGCCTCGAGGTCGAAGCGGCTGAACTCGGGGCGGTTCAGGTAGCCGCCGTCCAGCAGCGGCAGCGTGCCGCGGATGCCCACCACGCCGCCCCAGGAGCGCTGGCCGATGATCGGACCCAGGCGGTGCTTGCGGAAACGGTAGGCGATGATGTCGCCGTCGCTGGCGCTGTGCTGGTCCAGCAGCAGCACCTTGGGCCCGAGCACCTGGGCGGCGGGGTCCACGTTCACGGCGCCGTTGCGGGCGATGGTCCAGAACACCGGCTCCCGTCGCAGCCGCTCGGCGATCATGGGCGAAACGTTGCCGCCGCCGTTGCCGCGCACGTCCACGATGAGCGCCTCCTTGTGGAGCTGGGGGTAGAAAAACTTGGCGAACTCGTTCAGCCCGGGCACGCCCATGTCCGGGATGTGGACATAGCCCACGAGGCCGTCGGTGGCCTTTTCGACCGTCTCGAGGTTGTCGAGCACCCAGTTGAGGTAGTACAGCGGCTGCTCGTTGTCGGTGGGGATGACCGTGACCTCGCGGGCACCCACCTCCTTGGGTTCGGTGTTGACCTTGAGGCGGACCTGCTTGCCGGCAGTGCCGACCAGCGCGGCGTAGAGGTCGGGCATTTCCCGGGTGGACCGGCCGTTGACGGCAAGGATGAACTCGCCGGCCTTGACGTTGACGCCGATTTCGGTGAGCGGGCTGCGGTACTTCGGGTCCCAGTTCTGGCCGCGCAGCACACGGTCAATGCGGTAGTACCCGCTGGCGTCGCGGCTGATTTTGGCGCCGAGCAGGCCCTGGGGCACGCGCTCGACCTTGGGCAGGTCGCCCCCGCCCACGTAGGCGTGGCCGGCGTTCAACTCGCCGATCATTTCGCCGATGACGTAGGTCAGGTCGGCCCGGTGGCGCACATGGGCCAGCAACGGCTCGTAGCGGGCGCGCATGGCGGGCCAGTCCACGCCGTGGAGGTTCGGGGCGTAGAAGAAGTCGCGCATCTGGCGCCAGCATTCGTGGAAAATCTGCGCCCATTCGGCCGGGCGATCGAGGACCACCTTGAGGTCGGCGAGGTTCAGCTTCCGGTCCGCGAGGTCCAGTTTGGCGGTGGGCAGATCGAGGAGGGCGAAATCGTTGCCGACCTTGACCAGCATCTTCTTGCGGTCGGCGGAGACGCGGTAACCGGCCACGTCGCCCAGTTCGGTCTCCTTTTCCTTGTCCAGCTCGAAGAGGCACAGCTTGCCCTTGCGGAGGTAGTACAACTTGTCGCCGACCGAGGTGAGGTTGCGGTAGGTCGAGGCCGGCGGGGGCAGCACCGTGATGCGTTGAGGCAGGCCGTCGAGGTCCACTTTGACCACCACGGGTTTTTCGTCCTTTTTGTCGGCGGGCTTGGCGGTGTCCCGGGCGGCTTCGGGCTTTTTCTCGGCGCTGGCGGTCTCGTCCTTGGTGGTCTCGCCAGGTGCGGGCTGCGATTTCACGTCCGGCGGGGTGTCCTTGGGTTTTTCCTCGGACTTGACCTTGACCTCGTCCGACTTGGGCGCCAGCGGCGAGAGGGTGTCGGCGGCCAGGGTGACGAGATAAATGCGCTCCATGTCCTGGTAGATGTGGTTCCACTCGGTGGCCCCGTAGGTGGGGTTGAAGGTGCGGTCGGACACGAAGAACAGGTACTTGCCGTCGCTGCTGAACTCGGGCTGGCCCACGTCGAACCAGCCGTCGGTGACCCGGACGGTTTTTTGTTCGGCCAGGCCGTAGAGGTAAATGTTCGGGAAGCGGCGCGGCTCGGGCTGGGTGTAGGCCAGCCACTGGCTGTCCGGCGCCCAGGCGAAGTCACGGATTTCCCAGGCTTCCGACTGCACCACGAGGGTGACGGCCTGGGTTTCCAGGTCCACGAACTGGAGCCGGTTTTTCTTGTCGGTCCAGGCGATGCGCCGGGAGTCAGGCGACCAGGCCAGCTCGTACTTGTAGGTGTCGGCGCCGGTGGTGAGTTGCCGCGGCTCGCCGCCCTCTTGGGGTTGAATCCAGATTTCGTCCTCGCCGGAGCGGTCGCTCACGTAGGCGATCCAGCGACCGTCGGGCGACCACACCGCGTTGCGTTCATGCACGCCGGGGGTCTGGGTGAGGTTGCGCGTGGGGCCGTGTTTGGCAGGCACGGTAAACACGTCGCCGCGCGCGCCGAGGACCGCGCGGGCGCCGTCGGGCGCCACGTCCCAGGTGGTGACGTCCTGACTCACGTCCCGCCAGCCGCCGCGGCCGATGGCCAGGTCGTCACGGATTTCGATGGGCACCTTTTCGACGCTCTCGCTGCCCAGGTTGAAGCGGTAGATGTACCCGCCGTTCTCGAAGACGATGGCCTCGTCGCCCAGTGAGGGGAACTTCACGGCAAACTCGGTGAAATGGGTCAGTTGCCGGACCTGGCGGGTGGGCAGGTCCAGCACGAACAGATTGGCCTGGCGGTTCTCGTCGCGCTCGGAGACGAAGTAAATGCGGTCTCCGCGCCACATCGGGAAAAGGTCCTGGGCCGGGTCGTCGGTGAGGCGGGTGGTTTGTTTGGTCTCGAAGTCGTACAGCCAGAGGTCGTCGGCCTGGCCGCCGCGGTAGCGTTTCCAGGTACGGAATTCACGGAAGACGCGATTGTAGGCCAGTTGCTTGCCGTCGGGCGAGAAGCTGCACCAGCCGCCGCGGGGCAGGGGAAGCGTTTCCGGCACGCCGCCGCCCAGGCGGGCCAGGGTCAGCTCGCCCTTGAAGGCGTTCCACTGGGCGCGGCGGGAGCGATAGACGATGGTTTCGTTGTCGCGCCAGGTGAGCACGATGTTGTTCGGGCCCATGCGATCGGACACGTCGTCGCGCTCCAGCGTGGCGGTGTAGGTCAGGCGGCGCGGTTCGCCGCCGGCGGCGGGTATGACATAGACCTCGGTGTTGCCGTCGTACTGGCCGGTGAAGGCGATCCATTGCCCGTCCGGCGAGAAGCGCGGGAACATCTCGTAGCCGGGATGGCTGGTCAGCCGTCGGGCCACCCCGCCGCGCGCGCCGACCGTGTAGAGGTCGCCAGCATAGATGAACACCAGTTGGTCACCGTGAATGGCGGGAAACCGCGACAAACGACCTTCCTCGCCGGTCAGGGTTGGAAGCAAAAGCGCGGCTAGCGTGAAGAGAACGACGGCTCGTGTCTTGTGCATGGCCGGAGCATTCCCCGCAGGATGGAATCGGAACAAGCAGAAAGCGGCGGGTGTTGGCCATCACGTCCGCGATTGGGGTGAGAAGGGCCGGCGGCCTGTGGTACTCGCTCTTGAGCTGTGGCAGCCTGGCCCCACCACGCTACGGCTCTAACGCGGCGAAGCATGCCTTGCGAGCCTCCGGGTTGATAATCAGGCTGGCCCAAGCCCGCGCGGCTTGGGCATCGCGAGGACGGGCCACGCATGCCAGGGCCGCGGCGGCTTCATCCCGCAACCCGCCCGCCGGCAGGTGTTTGATCCAAGACCCAAGCGCTTCCCAGTCGTTTCGCGACCAGACCCGGACAAAACATTCCACCGCAACTCCGCGGAGTGGCTGCGCGGGAAATTGCTCCAGCCAGGCCGCGGCTTCGGGCGGACTACGCTCCGCCCAGCGTTGCACGATGCCCACCACTGCTCGATCCAATTCCGGCCCCGGCGGCAGCGAGTCGAGCGCCAGGCGAGCGGCAGCGCGGGGATCGTGAGTGGCCACAGCCAGGGCAAGCGCGCACCGCACGCGATCACCAGCCAGACCTGGGGGCAGGCTGGCCATCCAATCACAAGCCGCAGCCGGCGCCTGAGCAGCCCAAACGCGGGCTACATGGGCCAGGGCCACCGTGCGAATTGTTTCGTCGGTACAGGCTAAGGCCAGCGCAGCCGCATTCGTCGGGTTTTTGTCCGCCCATTCCTGCGCGACGATGCTGAAGGCCAGGTCGCGAAGCGCGCCGGGTTCGCGCGCTTGAGTCCAAGCCGCCGCCGCTGATGGATCGCGCGCGCACCACGCGGCAAGCACTTGCCCCAAGTGGCGACGCCGGAGGTCCGGGGCGCTCAGTTGCCATGCCCATTCCGCGGCTGCTTTGGGGTCTGTGCCGATCCAATCAGCGAGTGGGCGGGCGCTTTCCTTCTCGCCTCCGCGCTCGTGGCTGAAGCCAACAAAGTCACCTGCCGAGGCTTCGGCGGCGGTTATCAACTCTGGCTGGGTTGCCCGCGTCTGAGGCTCCTTGTGGATCGCGGTTGGCAGATGCTTCGCGAGGCTTGATTTCGGAGGCGCGGTCGCCGGCTCTTTCAGGAACGTGAACGAGAAGAGCACAGTCGCGAGCAGCAAAGCCAGGCAAAGTGCCCGGCTCCCGCGGGCGTTGCACCCGGTTGGGCAACCGCGTGGCCGGGGGCCGGGTTTCATGGAATTACCGTGAGGTTATCGAACGTTGCCGTGGCCAGTAGCGCGGGATCGCCGGAAGTTACCGCCAAACCGACATACACCTCCGCGCCCATGCCGACCGTGATGGCGGAATTGATGCGGGCCCAGTTCACGCCATCACTCGAACGATAAGCCGTAAAGGTGTCGCCCACCCGTGTGAGGCGGAACCAGTTGCCCGGCGGCGAGTACGGCGGGCCGTCATAGAGATAGGTCACGCTGCTCCCCGGCGACGCGCGGTGCTGACGCAACACCGCAACGGGTGTGAGGTGGATGAAGACCATTCGCGCGGTATCGCCCAGCGTCTCCCGGATCATCAAGCCGGCCTTGGCATAAGGTGAGTTGGAAACCAGCGCGCTCAAGCGCCCGGTGATTTCGCCATCGCCGGACAACGCCTGGTAAAGGAAGTGGCCTTCATCAGAAAAGCCCCCGATGTCCAGTGCCGCCGACTCCAGGGTGAACACGCCGTTCACGTATGTGGAACTGCCTTGCACCTGTGGCGCGCCAAGGTCCGTCGCGATCCACGGAGGCGGGATCAGGGGGACCACCGTGAGGGTGAAGGCGCGGGCGGCGCTCAACTGGCCATCCGAGACGGTGACGGTGATGGTGGCGGAGCCGGACTGGTGGGCCGCCGGGGTGACGGTGAGGGTGCGGTTGGGGCCGCTGCCCCCCAGGACCAGGCCGGCGGCGGGCACCAGCGCGGGGTTGCTGGCGGCGGCGCTGACCAGGAGCGTGGCGGGGTCGTTGTCCACGTCGCCCACGGTGAAGGCGATCGGGCCGGTGGAGGTGTCCTCGGCCAGGGTGCGGTTGGCCAGGGCGCCCAGGGTCGGGGGGTCGTTGACCGGGCTGACCGTGAGGGTGAAGGTGCGGGCGGCGCTCAACTGGCCATCCGAGACGGTGACGGTGATGGTGGCGGAGCCGGACTGGTGGGCCGCCGGGGTGACGGTGAGGGTGCGATTGGGGCCGCTGCCCCCCAGGACCAGGCCGGCGGCGGGTACCAGCGCGGGGTTGCTGGCGGCGGCGCTGACCAGGAGCGTGGCGGGGTCGTTGTCCACGTCGCCCACGGTGAAGGCGATGGGGCCGGTGGAGGTGTCCTCGGCCAGGGTGCGGTTGGCGAAAGAGCTGATCGTGGGCGCTTGATTCGTCGTCGGGCTGGGCGTTCGGTATTCGACCTCATTCGAGTAATCGCTTTCCAACCCTCCCGGCGCGTACGCGGTGACGGCGAAGTAATACGTGGTCGCGTCGCTGAGTCCGGGCACCGTGGCCGTGGTCGCCAGACCGGTGTCCAGTTGTTGCAAGTACGTCCGACTTTGCGTTCCCCAATACACCTTGTAGCCCGTCACCTCCATGCTGGGGCTGGGATCCCACGCCAGACGCACTTCGGCGGCGGACACGATGCCGCAAACCGAAAGCAGGGGTAGAAGAACCCGCCAGATTGAGCTCGGGGTGCCCGCGCGGAGTTGCGGGCGATTGTAGAACGGCAGCCATTTCAAGATGCAATTCATGCCTGTTGTCATGCAAATGTCCGACAAAGGTCCTTAATTCGAACAAGGACGTTCCAGCGTCAGCAATGGCGATGCCAGGGCTTGCAGAAACAAGCCAAGGCCGCAAACCGATCAGCGCTCTCGGGGTGCGCGAGATGCGAACTTAAGCCGTCCTTACGGCTTCTACTTGCATCCTTGGTGGGACAGACAGGAACCGGCGCCGGTTGAAGTAGGCCGGTGTCGAGCGCACCCGTGCGGCAAGACGCGAACTAGGTGTCAAATCGAGTGGCCTGCGTCAAGCCTTCAGACTAAATAATTGTAAGGCTCTGGTCCCGCCCAGCAGGTGCCGATTTCACGGCGGGCCAATTTTTGCCTGGGGGCGGCCGGTCCTGGCCGGACATGCCACCCCCCAGGATTCGATCAAAGCTGGAATTGCTGGTCTCGGGCGCTTTCACCGGCGCCGATGCGTTGATGGAACGCGCCAGCGCTGAGCAATACCTACGAGCCGGCGTGACTGTGCCGCCGCAGCTAGCCTCATCGAGTCCGCGCGTCGAGTTCTGCTAGGTCCAGGCGTACGCTGACGATGTATGGCGCCTCACCCTTGACCCAGTGGCCGTAGGTGGTCGCCACGATCGTGCCGTCGGGCAGGACTTCCACGCCTGGATAAGCGCAGTCCCACGCGTGGTGATTATCCAAGAGGCGTACGCGATACTGGCCTTCGCGGCCGGCCACAATGTCTTCGTAGCGGCCGACCCACGCGACCCAGTCACCTTTTGTGGGTGATTCGTGTGTGGTGTCGCGGAACGAAATGAACAATCGGCCGTCCGGCACGTATTTCGCAACGTGGCGGTCGCCGGTGAGCGCACCGGGCAACTCGCGCGGCGCAGTCCACGTGCGGCCTTCGTCGTCGGAGAAGATGACGTGCGAGTTGCGATCGCGCTTGTTTTCGCGAAGCAAGGCGGCGAGTTGTCTGGCATCGGGCGAGCGCACGATGCCCGGCTCGCACAGGTGGATGTCACTGCCGCGCCAGATTTCGCGCGGCATGGACCAGGTGAGGCCGCCGTCCGCGGACAACGTCTGGTAAAGGCGGAAGACCTCGGGATCGTCCAGCTTGCCGTCCTTCGCGTAGAACCGGCCGTCGTCGTGAAACATCGCGAGGTAATGGCCCGCGCCGGTTTTCAACGGCTCGACCGAACCCATCACCACGATGCCGCCCCAATCACCCGCGGGCCGCAGCGGCGTCCAAGTGATGCCGTCGTCCTCCGACACAGCAAGCCGCGCGGGGTAAAGGCCGGACCATACGATGAGACGCCGCTTGCCGGCGGCGTCCACAACGCGGTGAATCGTCGGCGTTTCGAGACTGGTTGCCCAGTTTTCGGGTACGGGCAGGCGGTCGCTCCAAGTGAGGCCGCCGTCGGTTGAGCGTTTGAAGACAATCGGCCCTTTGCCGTGGCCTTTCGGATACACGCACAGGATGGTCTTGCCGTCCTCGAGCAACACGGTAGAAGGATGGCCGAGATACTGACCAGGCTCGCGATCCACGATCACCTGGCGCGGTGTCTCGTCCGCGAGGTCAATGAGCGGGATCGAGTAGCCCCGAGGTGGCGCGGCGGAGGGGGGTTCAAGTGGCGGCAGATCATCCGGCGGCGCGGCCGGTTGGGTGGGCAGTTCAATGGAACCGCCCAATTCGCGGCTCTGCGTGGTGGCACCGCCGGTGGCGAGATAGAACTGGTCATCCGTCCGCCCGGCATCAATGTTCTCCTTCGACTCCCACTCGGCGCCGGAGGCTGTGAAACGCGCGCGGGCCAACGGACGCCACTCACGAGTGGTCGTCTTCACCCAGCCATTGAAAAACCGCGCGCGCCGCACCTCTAGAACGCTCTTGCCATCACGGCGGAAGTCCTCAACGAACGAATATAGCCCGCGCAGTGGCTGGCCCCCGGTACGGGTGCGGAAGCTGACCAGGTGTTTCCACTCGCGCCGGTCCGTCAGCCACAACCAGCCGGCGTAAGCGGTCTTGTTGCTTTGGACGGTGGCGGTGACCAGGAAGCGATTTGTCTGTCCCAGCCGCCAGTCGAAGTCCGTTATGCACTGACCGCCGGTGCCTTCGCCGCCGAAACGCCGAGCGCGCACGCCCGCGCCTTGGTGCAACAATTCGACGCGGTCCTCGGGTTTCACGGCGCCGGGGTCGTCGCCAGTTGTTGGATCCCAAACGGAAAAGATCGCGACCTTCCGACCGTCGCCGAGTTCCTGGATGCCGAAGTACCCGGTGTTCCAACCGCAGGCCATGAAATAACTGCCGGTGGTGGATTGATCCACGGCCATTTCAAGGTAGAAGGCGACCGATTCCGGCGCCGGATAGCCCAGGTGAACCGAGCGAGCAGCGCGATAAGCCGGCGCCTCGCCGGCGAGGTTGGAAAGGAGACAAGCGGCGGTGAAGCCGGCGTAGATTCGACCTGGGTTCATGGTGAATTTGGCACTTGGGCTGGCGACAAATTGGCGCCGGAGGCCCGGACGCCGTGATGGGTTAATGCCTCAGTCGCTCGTGGTGGGCTGAAAATCCACTCGATCATGGCCGACGAAATTGCAGGGTTCGACGGAGCCGCACCCCACCAAGATTGACCAGTGGAACAAATAGACAGAAGCTGTCGGAGCAGTTGCGCGTCACCCGGCAGACAAATTCGATCAGACCGCCGGCACGCTGCCGAATTCAACCCCCCGGTCCTTCCGGCATCTTTTGGCGGAACTTCCTTGACGGTTTTCAGGGTCATGCTGGCGCTAGCTCAATCCCGTAGCTGGACAGATGGCGGCGCTGTTGGCGGCGCCGCTTCAAACACCGGCAGCGACCAGTCCCAGCGAATGGCTGCGAGGCGCACACCCAGGGTCGTGAGCATGCCGGCCAGAATCGGCCAGGGCTCGGGCAGGTGCAACCTCAGCAATCCGACATAAAGACCCGCGCCCAGCATGGCCGCCGTCGCGTACAGCCGGATTTCCTTCCGAAACACCAGCGGCAACTCGTTCAGCAGCACGTCGCGGACGATGCCGCCGGCGACGCCGGTAATCGTACCCAACGCGATGGCCGCCACGACGCCGCTTTCGTAGCTGAGACTCTTGCGCGTGCCGACCATAGTGAAGAACGCCAAGCCGAACGCGTCGGCAATTTCCAGCAGGTTCATCGGTGGATCGCGGCGGCGGGCCAGCAAAAACGTCGCCAGCCCGGCGCACACGGCGGTGGCGACGTAGAGCGGGTCTTCAATCCAGAAGACCGGCACGGCGCCCAGGCACAGGTCGCGGATCGTACCGCCGCCCAGCGCCGTGACCAGCGCCAACACCATGACGCCGAAAAGGTCCACCCGCCGGCCGCGCGCAGCCACCGCCCCGGCCACGGCACTCACCGCCACACCGAAGTGCTCGAGCAGGAAGCTGAACGTGCTCGGGCTGGGAATAGTCATGCTATGTCCTAGCTCTCAGCGGGGCTTGAATCAGCATCGTGGTCGCCCCCAAGCCGCGGGCTTAAATACTGCCCGGTACACTGGCTTGTTGGCGCACCCCGGCAACCCGAAGCGGTCGGTGGCTGGCTGGCGGCGCAGGTTCGCATGAAAAGGTCCGTTGGGACGCCTCGCGAATCGTAACGGGCCCGGGGCTGATTTCCAGCATATTGAACATGTCTCCGGCATACCGGAGACTGGTCCCGGTGATGGCATTCTGCGGCGACGAGTGGCGCGTGTCCTGATACCGGCTTACTTTGGCCGCAATGGAAGATAAGTGAATAGTGGCGCGTGTCTTGCTTTTCTCAGACCATGAACTATTGCCGTAGAACGGCTTTTACCTTGATCGAGTTGCTGGTGGTGATTGCCATCATCGCCATTCTGGCAGCCCTGCTCCTGCCGGCGCTGGCTTCGGCCAAGGAACGCGCGCGGCGGACCACCTGCAAGAACAACATCCGCCAGTTCATCCTGGCCGCCCATGTCTATGCCGGGGATTTCGGTGACCGCCTGCCCAGCGGATTGACGGACGCGCTCGACCCGGACGACACCCACACGCCGATCCTGTCCACAAATAGCCGGAGCCTGCTGCTCCAATACAGCGGGGGACTGGACGTGCTCGATTGCCCAAACCTGGCGCCGTCGTTCAAGACCAAGAAGGACTGGCGCGTGCATGAAGGCTTCGGCATCGCCGTTGGTTATCACTACCTGGGCGGCCATTCGAACACTCCGTGGCAGGTCAACGCGCCGGCCAACGCGGCGTGGCTTTCCCCGCAACGCACGGCGGAAGACCCCATGCTGGCGCTTGTGGCGGACCTGAATGTGTTCTGCCATCCGTACCTGCGCATGGTCGCGCCGCACGCCAGTTCCGGGCCGGTGGCCAAGGACGAGGTTTATTACGAGAGCAACGATAATGCGCCGAATGAAACCTGTGTGGACATCGGTGCCCGCGGTGGGAACGTTGGTCGCGTGGACGGCAGTGTGGTCTGGAAGAGCATCCGTGAGATGAAGATCTACCGTGCCTCGCAAAAGTACGACACCTACGGCATGTGGTGAGGCCAGGCCGGGGTGCCGATCAGCTTCATGCAGATCTGGTTTTGAAGCGATGGGGGCAAAGGATGTCCGATACAGGATGCCGGACACATGATGTCGGTCTTAGACTGCGATTTCGCACTTCGGAGCTCGCGGCCACTGGCCTCGTTGGTAAGGCAAGCCCGTTCAAGCCCGGCAATCCGCCGCGGACAGACAGAGCATCAGCTTAGCGGCTCAGCGCATCCACCACGGTCTGTTGGAAGACCCGACGCATGTCCGAGCCGTCGGCGTTCGGCAGCTTGGCGCGCTGAATCATCAACACGAAGATCAAATCCTGCGTGGGATCGGCCCAGCTTTGTGTGCCGTACGCCCCGCCGTGGCCAAACGTCCCCGGCGACAACATGGCGGTCACCCCTTGTGGTGTTTTAACCACGGCAAAGCCGAAGCCAAAACTCATGCCATCCACGAAGCCGGTCCGGAGGTCGCCCGTTTGGGTGCGGGTCATCTGCGCCACGGCCTCCGGCGACAGCAGGCGCCGTCCGCGCCAGACGCCGTTATTGAGCATCATCTGATAAAACCGCGCCACGTCCCGAGCGGTGGAGAACAAGCCGCCGGCTGGCCGCGGCGCGCGGCGACGGTCACTCAGTCCGCCCTGCAGAAAGTAAATGTCCGTTTCTTCGAGGCCGACGCCGTTGGTTTTCGGCTGATAAGACTTCGCCAGCCGCTGGGCCTGCGCGGGGGTGGGCCAGAACGTCGTGTCCTTCATACCCAGCGGCTTCAGCAACCGCCGCTCAAGATAAACGGCGAACGGCTCGCCCGAAACCACCTCAACGATCCGGCCGAGGGTGTTGATCCCCGGGTTGCAGTATTCCCAGCGTGAGCCGGGCGGGAAACGCAACGGTTCACGGGCGTAGGCCACGACCTGTTCAGCCAGCGTCGCGTCCCAGCGTGCCGCCGGCACGTCGCTCAGCCCGGAGGTGTGGGTCAGCAGGTTGCGAATGGTGATAGGCCGCGGCGGACGCACCAACACGCGGCGCTCGGCGGTGGATTCGGCCAGCAACCATTGGCCCTTGAACTCCGGGAGGTGCTTCTCAACCGGGTCGTCCACGGACAGGCGGCCTTCGTCTTGGAGCATCAAGACGGTGACCGCCGTCATCGGCTTGGTCATGGACGCGATCCAAAACAGCGAATCGGCTTTCATCGGCCGGCCTCGCGACAAGTCCGCCTGGCCGATGGGGTCCACACGCAAAATGCGATCGTGCCGCGCCACCAGCGTGACCGCTCCGGCAAGGGTCTGATCGTCCACAAAGCGTTGCATGGCCTGCGGCACGGCGGCCAGCCGGGCAGCTTCCGCAGCGGACACCGGCGAGGCAGTGCTTGCGCTAGTTGCGATTAACCAGCAGAGACTGGTAGGGAGCCAAAGCGGGAAGTTGGGGAAACGCATGACCGCAAGTTAACGGGTGTCTCTGACGGCGGGCAACCTTGTTCTGGACTCAGGATTAGAGATCCCGGCGATGCGGCTCTTGGCGGCTATCGCTGCGTTGACATTCCGGGTTAGCCTTCAGCCAATGCAAAATCGCACGGAACCGTGGCAAAACGCCATGCTTTAAGCGCCGGTGCGTCGAATAATTACACGTCAATTGACGAGCATATTTTTGACGAAAATTCTTGCGAGAGTGGTGCTAAGTCGTAACTATTAACGCGGGAAGTCCGAGGGGGCAAAAGACAGCTTGCGCGTTGTCGAATCATGAAAAGGCCAAAGACTTTTTTCTGGTATGCCGGGGTGATGACGCTGGCAGGCCTGCCATTGATGGTCCTGTTCATTATCTTTGGCTGACCCGCGAAATTCACGTCCACGGAACTAAGCTTCTTTCAAGGGAACTTGACGCGCCCGTCGCATCGCACGAGATGATTCCCACACTCGTGCTGTGAGACCACCGCCGCATCCACGCCGCCGCCGGTTGCTTCTGCTTGTCGCCCTCCTGCTGGCGGTGGTGACCATGACCTGGCTCGTCCGTACGCGCGTGCCCGCACGCACAACCGGGGGCCCAACCGCGCCGACCAATCTGCTCGGCGCCTTGATGGCCTTGGAGGCCCGCGAAGCCGAGGCGGACCGGACGGTCTGGGCGACCGAACGGCTCGCGCAACGCTGCGGCCGGGTCTTCGAGGACTTGTGGGACTACCTGCATCAAGCGACCAACAAACTCGCGGCGCTGGCGGCGTTTGATGCGGGGTCGGTGGTGATGCCGCTATTCGGTCGGCCGACCGAACTCCCGCACGGCATCCGTTTTTTTGTGCCGGATGAAACGCCACGCGGGACTCAACTCGGGGGCGACGAGTGGAAGGCCTGGCTGGCGGCCCGCGTGGCCGGCGGATGGGAATTGGACCAGGTGGAGTTCCGGCACAATCAGTTCGTGGTGGATATTGCCGGCCGGCCGTCGGAAAGCCGGTTTGGCTTTCGCGCGCATCTCACCCGTAGGTTCGGGAACGAGCCGGCCAACGAAGTGCGGGCCGCGCTGGAAGGCCAGTTGCGCGTGGTCTGGTCACCCGGCCAGAATGAAGAAGAACCGCCGGCCATCCGTTTCACCGACGCCCGCGAACTGACGCTCAAGACCCGCGCCGGCCCGCCGGCGTTTGTGGAGACACTGGCGGCAGTGGTGCGACCGCCGGAACGTTCGCATTTCATTGACCCGCTGGTCCTGCACGACCTCGACGGCGACGGCCGCCCGGAGCTTCTTCTGCTTTCCGCCAATCGCTTTTGGCGCAGGCAGCCGGAAGGCGGTTGGGCGTCGGGCGAATTTTGCCGGTATTCGCCCGGACTGATCTTCACCGGCACGCTCGCCGACTTTGATCGGGACGGGACGGCGGACCTTTTGGTCGTTAGGTTCGAAGGCCTGTACCTGGCGCGCGGCTCAGCGGCCGGGACATTTGATGAAGCGGCGCGGCTCGCGTGGAAGGCGCCTGAGCGGGTGCGTTATGGCCAGGTGCTGACCAGCGGTGACGTGGACGGTGACGGCGACCTGGACGTGTGGTTCGGTCAGTATAAAAATCCGTATGACGGCGGGCAGATGCCCACGCCGTTTTACGACGCGAACGACGGCAATCCGTCCTACCTCTTGCTGAACGACGGCCGCGGCAGTTTCACCGATGCGACCGCCGCGTCCGGCCTCGCCGGCAAACGCTGGCGGCGCACCTACGCCGCGTCACTGGTGGACCTGGACACCGACGGCGACCCCGACCTCACGGTAGTGAGCGATTTTGCAGGGGTGGACCTGTACGCGAACGACGGGCGCGGCCGGTTCAAAGACGTGACTTCTAACTGGCTGCCGGGCTCCAGGGCCTTTGGCATGGCGCACACCTTCGCGGACTTCAACGTGGACGGCCGGCTCGATCTGTTCGTAACCGGCATGCACTGCCCGACGGCTTCCCGGCTGGTGGTGCTTGGCTTGAGCCGGCCCGAACGGCCGGACTATCTGCAAATGGCGCCGCTGATGATCCAGGGCAACAAGCTGCTGCTGGGCCAGACGAACGGCTCCTTCGCGGACATCGCGGCACGGGTCGGCGTGGCCCGCACCGGCTGGTCGTGGGGTTGCTCGGCAGCGGACTTCGACAACGACGGCTGGCCGGATCTGGCCATCGCCAACGGTCACGAAACGCGCCAGTCCGTCCGCGAGTACGAGCCGGAGTTCTGGTTGCATGATTTGTACGTGGCGGATTCGCGCGAGAACCCGGTGGTCGCGCAGTACTTCGCCGCCAAGATCAACCGCCTTCGCGGTGGCGGGATGTCTTACGGTGGGTGGGAACAGAACCGGCTTTTCCTCAACCGGGGTCCGGCCGGCTTCCTGGAAGTGGCACATCTGCTCGGCGTCGCATTGACGGAAGACTCGCGCAACCTCGCCACCGCGGACCTCGACGGCGACGGCCGCCAGGATTTGATCCTGACCACGTTCGAGGTCTGGCCCGTGGCGCGCCAGACGTTGCGGGTCTTTCAAAACTTGCTGCCCGACACCGGCCACTGGCTGGCAGTGCGGTTGGCAGCGGAGCCGGGGACGACTCCCATCGGCACCCGGGTGACGTTGCGCCTGTCAGACGGCCGCAACACCGTGCGCCACGTGGTCACCGGCGATTCGCACCGCAGCCAGCACGCGACGCAGATTCACTTCGGGTTGGGCGCGGCGACCAACGTGGCCGCCGTGGAAGTCCACTGGCCGGACGGCCGCACCTCCACCTTGAACCAGCCGGCCATTGACCGGGCACACCTCATCGCGCCATCCCGGACAAAACCGGCATCCAGACAGTGAAAGCGGGCGACGCCTCCCCGGCTGGGCCGCGCGGTGCCGCGGCGGAGCGCGGACGGATAAGTCCGGGATTCTCAGCAAGAACACAAAGGGCGCCTCGAGGCAGGTGCTCGCGGCGCGCGCTCCAGCGAGGCGTCTTTAGAGGCCGGGCGGCCGGAGGCGTTCTTTCCGTCAGCCACTGGCGACTGCTGCCACGAAAAGGGGCCGTGGTGTCCCGCACTTTGCGCGAAATCGGGGGCGTTCCAGCCTCCCGGTGAAGACTTGATGCTGGCTGCCGGTGGCGACTCGTGCTACCCACGCCGCACACATCGTATGACCAAGACGCAGCTCCAGTCCCTGGCCCGCCAGCACGGCACGCCGCTCGTGGTGGTGGACCACGCCATCGTGCGGCGCAATTACGCCGAGTTCCGCCGGCACCTGCCCAAGGTCCAGTGCTACTACGCGGTGAAGGCCAACCCCGACCCCGCCATCATCCGCACGCTATACCGCGCCGGCGCGAGTTTCGACGTGGCCAGCGTCGCCGAGTTCATGCTCGTGTACGAGTTGATCAAGGACCGGCCCGCCCGGGAGCAGCAGGACTTCATCTGGGACAAGATCATTTACGCCAACCCCACCAAGCCAAGAGAAACGCTCGAGGCGCTGGACCGCTACAAACCGCTGGTCACGTACGACAACTTCGACGAGCTGGAGAAAATCAAACGCTACGCGCCACACGCCGGCGTGGTGCTGCGGCTGCGCGTGGCCAACACGGGGTCGCAGTGCGAGCTGTCCTCGAAGTTCGGTTGCGATCCGGGCGAGGCGGTGGAACTGATCCTGGCGGCGGGCCGGCTGGGGTTGGTGGTCGAGGGCCTCAGCTTCCACGTGGGCAGCCAGTGCACCAATTTTGAGAACTACGTGCAGGCGCTCAACGTGGCCGCCGCCGTCCTGAAGGAGTCCCGCGAGCGCGGCCACGAGATCAAGATTCTCGACATTGGTGGGGGATTTCCCGCGCCGTACAACAAGCACGTGCGGCCGTTTCGCGAACTGGCGGCGCTCATCAACGCCGAAATTGACCGGCTGTTCCCGCCGGACATCCAGATCCTGGCCGAGCCGGGCCGGTTCCTCGTGGCCACGGCGGCCACGAGCGTGGCGCGGGTCATTGGCAAGGCGGTGCGGGATGGCAAGCGTTGCTATTACATTGATGACAGTGTGTACCACACGTTCAGCGGCATCATTTTCGACCACTGCCAGTACCCGCTGAAGGCCTTCAAGCGCGGCCCCAAGGAGATTTGCGCCGTGTTCGGGCAAACTTGTGACGGCTTGGACACGATATCGCAAAGCGACCTGCTGCCCGAGCTGGAGATTGAGGACCTGGTGTACGCGGAGAACATCGGCGCTTACAGCAACGCCTCGGCCACGTGGTTCAACGGTTTCCCGCCGGCCAAAGTGATCCACATCAATGAGTGAACCGCGGGCTCGCACCCCACCGGCTTATTCGAAGCAAACCGTTCTGCCACGCCGCGGGTGAGTCCAAAGGATGTCGAGTGGAAGCCCGGGTTGGTCGCGCCCACCAGGCCAGCGAACGCGAAAGCGGGAGGTATTCCGCAGGAGACCCAGCGAAGGCTGGGCGTTCAAGGCATCGCCGGCTTTGGGCGTGGCTCAGTGCGTGTGGCGGGCTAAATCGGGTCCCAAAAAGGTAAAAGCCACGACCGCCCGCAGCGATCGTGGCCTTGAAGGCGAGCGTTCAGGCAGGGCTTACTTGGCGGCGGCGTACAGCCGGCCCACTTCCGCCCAATTCACCACGTTCCACCACGCCTTGAGATAATCGGCGCGGCGGTTCTGGTACTTGAGGTAGTACGCGTGCTCCCAGACGTCCACGCCCAGGATGGGCTTGCCCTCGCAACCGGCGATGGTCCTGCCCATGAGCGGGTTGTCCTGATTGGCGGTGGAGGTGATTTCCAGCTTGCCGGCATTAACCAGCAACCAGGCCCAGCCGCTGCCGAACCGGCCCACGCCGGCGGCTTCAAATTTGGCCTTGAATTCGTCGAAGCTCCCGAACGCGGCCTTGATGGCGTCGGCCAGCGGGCCGGTGGGTGCCCCGCCGGCGTTCGGGGCCATGATCTTCCAGAAGAACGTGTGGTTCCAGTGGCCGCCACCGTTGTTGCGCACCGCGGTGCGGATGGCGTCGGGCACGCTGGCGAGGTCCGCGAGGAGGGCTTCGAGGGGTTTGGCCTCGAGCGTGGCGTTACCGGCCAGGGCCTTGTTCAGGTTGTCCACGTAGGCCTTGTGGTGGCGGCCGTGGTGGATTTCCATCGTCATCGCGTCAATGTGCGGTTCCAACGCTTCTTTGGCGTACGGCAATGGTGGTAGTTCGTGTGCCATGTTTCGATTGCTTCAGGTGTTGTTGTTGGTCCGAATCGGATTACGCTACACCCCAAAAATAGCAGCGGAAGCCGCGGGCACAAGCCGGGGCAGCGCCTACTGTGATCGCGCTCGCCAGAACGAGGAGGGCCCCAGGCGATCCGGACGGCTGATGCCCTAGGCTGGCTGCAGGCGGCTGACTCTTTTTTAACCCCGGGTTGCGCCGAGCCCCGCGCGTGCCTAAATTTTTTCCGTGATTGATGCAGTTGACCAGCTTGACGCCGAAGTTACCCAGCCGACGCCGCGGCCACCACTGCCGGCCGCCTTGCGCGAGGCGCTCACGGGAGAGATTCTCGAACTGCGGCGGCGGCTGAACGCCGTGATCCTGGCTCACAATTACCAGGTCCCGGAGATACAGGACGTGGCGGACTTCGTTGGCGATTCACTGGGCCTCGCCCAGCACGCCGCCCGGACCACCGCCGACGTCATCGTCTTCTGCGGCGTCCACTTCATGGCCGAGACGGCGAAGATTCTGAACCCGGACAAGATCGTGGTGCTGCCGGACAAGGACGCCGGCTGCTCGCTCGAGGAAAGCTGCCCGGCTGACAAACTCGCCGAGCTCCAGGCCACCAACCCCAATTTCTGGACCATCGCCTACATCAACTGCTCCGCCGCCGTGAAGGCGCTAAGCGACGTCATCTGCACCAGCGGCAACGCGGAGAAGATCGTCCAAGCCGCGCCCCCGGACCGGGACCTGCTCTTCGTGCCGGACGAAAACCTGGGTCAGTGGGTTATGGAACGAACCGGCCGACCCATGACGCTGTGGCGTGGCAACTGTTACGCCCATGTTGAGTTCCGTCGGGACAACATCCTGCGGCTGCGACAGCGCTTTCCGGACGCAAAGGTGGTTGTCCATCCTGAAAGCCTGCGCGAAGTACGCGACCTCGCCGACGCGGTCTGCTCGACGGAGAAGATGATCACGTATTGCAAGACCAGCCCGGCGCGACGGTTTGTGGTGGTGACCGAGTCCGGCATCATCCACCGCATGCGGAAGGAATGCCCCGGCAAGGAGTTTATCTGTACGCCGGTCTATGACGTGATGCGGATGCCCACGGACAATTGCCGGTGCAGCGAGTGCAAGTATATGAAGTTAAATACGCTCGAGAAGGTGCGGGACTGCATGGTGCGTCTTGCTCCGCGCATCGAGCTGCCGCCCGACCTGCTCGCGCGCGCCCGCCTGCCCATCGAGCGCATGCTCGAGATCTCCGCCCGGCCGTAATGGGGTAAGACGGAGTTCGCGGTGCCGGACCGCTGAGCTTGTGGCCGTGGGCTTGGGACCCCGCCTTCAGATTTGCTCGTCTTTCAAGTCGTTCGGCTGGCGTTGAACTCCGTCACCGCCCGGATCATCGCGCGGATGTTTTCCGGTGGCGTGCCGGTGGTGGTCACGCCGGCAAACGACAGGATTAGCGGATGCTCACCCGCCTCGCGCAGCGCGGTCAACGCTGCCGCACGGACCTGCTCCGGCGTGCCGCGCACGGCCACGTCCAATGGCGGTACGTTACCCATGAGCGTCATCCGGCCCGCCAGCCGGCGACAGGCGTTGGGAAGGCTGGTTTCGATGCCCCAGTTCAGCACATCGAAGCCGGCGTCCGGCAGCAGTTCCAGGCACGCGGCCACGCTGGCGTCGTTGTGCAGCACCTTCACCCAGTCCGCGGGGAAGGCGTCACAAATGCGCTTCAAAAACGGGTGAGCAAATCGCTCGTAATGCCGGCGGCTGATGAACCCCGCCAAGTCGTCCAGAATCAAAATGCCTTCCACACCACCTTCAAGGGCTTCGATCTGCGCCCGCAGCCAGCCGATGGCCAGTTCGGTCGTCACTTCCAGGAGTTTCAGCGTGCGCTCCGGTTCGTCCACCAAGTCGGTCATAAGGTCGTTCACCCCGCGTAGAAACGACGCGATGGTGAGCGGCCCGCGCGCGGCCACGACCGGCACGCAAAAACCGGCCTCGACGATCCGTCGCTTGAGCTTCTGGTAGCGATACAGGCACAACGCCATGAAGCCGTCCGTGCGCGGGTCGGGCCGGGTGAGCCGGTCGAGCCGGTCCATCGCAAAGGGCAGGGGCTCAACATCCGGCACGCGATGGCGGTTGAAGCGGAGCCGCGCACCCAGTGCGGACGGTTCAGCGCCCATGCCCACCTCCGACCACCAGGCCGGGAACCAGATCACCTCCGGGAAGTCGCGCAGCACGCGCAGATTGGCCTGGAACCACGCCTCCATGTCGAAGAAATAGTCCCAGTAGCCGAACCCGGCATAGGCAGGAATCCATGGGCAATCCACAATCAAGGACAGCGGGATCGGTCGGCCGCGCCGCTGGCGCTTGGCCGCGGCTTTGAAAGTCTGCCACTGTTCGGGGCGCATGAGCTTCTCCAAGTTGCCCGGCCGCACGCCCTGGCACTGAACACGCCGCGTGGGGACTTCGGGTGGGCCGAACTGTGCCAGACCGGGCCTAGTCCCGGCCAAACATTTTCGGTGGTTCGTCGCTGAGTGATACCCGGAGAGGGACAGAAAACGATTCCGGCAAGACTAGAACAGCGTTGCCCGGTCCCTGCCTGTAAGCGACGGGAATGGACCGGCAAAAGAAGCGGTGGACCTACCCCCGCGCTCCACGGCAAAAAGTCTTTCTCGCCTCCTGCGACAACTATTACTCCGAAAACCGGAGCTGACCCTGGCGCAGTGCGTCCGCCTTGCCCGACGTGCGGGCTGGGTTGACTCCACCCCGACCGTTTCTTACCGTCGCCTCGCATGAACCGCAGGGTAACGCTTCAGGTGCTGATCTTTCTCGGCCTGGTCTTGTGGCCACTGTCGTGTCCCGCGCCGTTGGTGTACACCCCCGGTGAGGGCTGGACGTATGAGAGCCCCGGCGGCCCCAAGTGGCAGCGTGGCCGGGCCAAGGACCAGTACGAGTTTGCGCGGCAGGCCCTCGACGAAAAGAAGTACAAGCTCGCCATCAAGGCCGCCCGCCGCACGGTCAGCCGCTGGCCCTTGTCGGATTACGCCCCGGAGGCGCAATTCCTGGTGGGCCAGGCGTACGAGGCCCGGAAATGGGACGAAAAGGCGTTCAAGGAGTACCAGAAGGCGATCGAGAAGTACCCGAAGATCGCGAAATACGAGGACATCCTGCTGCGGCAGTTCGCCATCGCCCAGCGGTTTCTCGGCGGCCAGTGGTTCAAGTTGTGGGGCGTGATCCCGTTCTTCCCGTCCATGGAAAAGACGGCGGACATGTTCGCCAAGATCGTCCGCAACGGGCCGTATTCGAAGGTGGGCCCGGAGGCGCAACTGGCCATTGGCACCACGCGCGAAAAGCAAAAAGATTACTACCTGGCGGTGAAGGCTTACGAGAAAGCGGCCGACACGTACCACGACGACCCGAAGATCGCCGCGGAGGCGATGTACCGCGCGGCGCAGGCGTACGTGAAGCAGGCCAAGACCGCCGAGTACGACCAGGGCGCCGCCGTGTCGGCCATCTCCACGTTCACGGATTTCATCACGCTATACCCGCGGGACGCGCGGGTGGAGGAGGCGCAGAAGATCATCTTGGAACTGCGCACCGAACAGGCGCGTGGCGCCTTCCGCATCGCCCAGTTTTACGAAAAGAAGCGGCGCTGGGACGGCGCGCGGGTGTACTACAACGAGGTGGTCAGCAAGGATCCGAACTCGGAGCTAGCCGCCACCGCCCGCCGCCGCCTGGAGGCGCTGCGTAAGGCGCCGGCCACGCCGGTCCAGCCCCCGTCCTGACATGCGTCCAACCTGTTTTGTTGCCGCGCTGCTCGCCGTTTGGGGCGTGGGTTGTTCAGGATACCGCCTGGGGCCCACCAGCGGCTTCGAGGCCGGCAGCCGCACCGTGCGCGTCCAGTACTTCGAGAACCACACGCTCCAGCCCCGGCTCAGCGAGGCGCTGGCCCACGCCCTGCGCAAGCGCCTCCAGCAGGACGGCACCTACCGGCTGGTCAGCGCCGGCCCGGCGGACGTGGTGGTGTCCGGCGAAATTCTGCGCTATGATCGTCGTCCAGTGTCGTTCCAGCGGCAGGATGTGCGCACCACCCGAGACGAGGAACTGGAGCTGGCGGTGCATCTTCTGGCCAGGGATTACCTCGCCGGCACCAACCTGGTGGACCGCGAGGTAATCGGCCGCATGACCGTGCGTCTGGACGGGAATCAAACCAGCGCCGAACGCCAGGCGTTGACCCAACTGGCCGAGGATTTTGCCGACCGCGCCGCGCCGCTAATCGTGGACGGCGCCTGGTAAGCTTGTCTAGCGGCAGGGTTGGTCACCGGCAACCCCGCCTCAGCCGCCCACCACCCGGTCAAGCACCCGGCCGGCGGCGTCCAACAACAGCACCTGCAAGGCCAGTCGGCCGGCGGCGTGGGTCGAGCAGCTCAGGCAGGGGTCGAAAGCGCGAATGCCGGCCTCAACGCGGTTGAGCAGGGGCTCGGGGATCGTCGTTCCCTGGATGTAATGGCGCGCGATCTGGGTGATGGTGCGATTCATCGCCAGGTTGTTCTGGCCGGTGGCAATGATGAGGTTCACCCGCTGGATGAGGCCGTTTTCATCCACGGTGTAGTCGTGGAAGAGCGTGCCGCGCGGCGCCTCGCTCACCCCCACGCCGGTGAGCTGGTTGATGCCGGCGTCGGCGCGCAAACGCGGGGACAGGATGTCCGGGTCGTCCAACAGGCGCTCGATGTGTTCGACGCAGGCGAGGATTTCGATGAGGCGCGCGTAATGGTACAGGAACGAGGAGGTGACAGCGCCCCAGCCCAGAGCCTTGAATTGCGCCAGCTCGTCGTCGGCCAGCGGCGTGCCGATGCGGCGGCAGATGTTCAGGCGAGCCAGCGGCCCCACGCGATACATGCCGGTCGGATACCCCATGGGCCGGTAGTACGGCGACTTTAGATACGACGCCGGCTCCACAGCCTCGCCGATGAACTCGGCGTAACGGGCCGCCTCGATCTGGTCGGCGATGATGTTGCCGCCGGCGTCCACGAATCGCAGCCGGCCGTCGTAGTGCTCCCACGAGCCGTCGGGCGCGACCAGGCCCAGGAACAGGCTGGGAAAGTTGCCGAAGACCTGGACCTCGGCCTCGCTGCGCCGCAGCAGATCCTTGAAAAACTCCAGCGCCTTGAGCGTGGTGGTCTTGGCCTCCGGCAGTCTGGCCCGGAGAGCTTCCCGATGGTCCGGGCTGAGCGCCGCCCGCACGCCCCCGGGCACGGCCCAGGCCGGGTGAATCTTGCGCCCGCCGAGCAACTCGATGACCTCTTGGCCGAACTGGCGCAGGCGGATGCCGTCCCGGGCCAGTTCCGGTTGCGCCTGCATCAACCCGAACACGTGGCGCTGCTCCGGCGGGGTGTCCCAGCCCAGCAAGAAGTCCGGTGCGCTCAGGTGGAAAAAGCTCAGCGCGTGCGACTGGATGATCTGGCCGAGGTTCATCAACCGGCGCAGCTTGGTTGCGGCCGGCGGGATGTCCACAGCCAGGATGGCGTCACCCGCCTTGGCCGAGGCGAGCAGGTGGCTCACCGGGCAGATGCCGCACACGCGCGGGGTGATGCCGGGCATTTCCGTGAATGGCCGGCCCTCGCAGAACTTCTCAAAGCCGCGGAACTCGACAACGTGAAACCGCGCGTCGGCCACGTGCCCGTTGTCGTCGAGCTGGATGGTGATCTTCGCGTGCCCTTCGATGCGGGTCACGGGGTCAATTTTGATCCACTTGGACATGACAGGAGGGCACAGGGGTCGGCGCGGATAAAGGGCTGGCGCGAAGTCCGCGATCTGAGAACCACAGTCCGCGGTCCATAATCCGCAGTCTGGTGGTCGGGACAGCCGCGGCCCATCCGTGGGCTTCGGTTTTTGATTTCGGGTTCCGGGTTTCGGGCTTCACGTCGGGTGTCATCCGAACTTGAGATTCGCGCCGGCCAGTTGCGGCGCCTTGCCGGCAAACAGTTCCTGCAAAAATGCCTTGATGCGCGCGGCCGGCGGCGGGCAGCCGGGCAGAAAGAAATCCACCGGCACGGCTTCGTGCAAGGGCAGGACACGGTCCAACAACGGCGGCACCACGCCGGGCTCGCGCGGCACCTGCGGGCGGAGATTGGCGGGGTCCAGGTACGCGCGCTTGAGCACGGGTTCCGCGCCGCCCAGCGGATTGCGCATGGCCGTGACGTTGCCCGTCACCGCGCAGTCGCCGAAAGCCACGACCACCCTCGTGCGCTGGCGGATCTTGTGGATCATTTCGAGGTTGTCCTCATTGGCCACGGCGCCCTCGACGAGGCACACGTCCACGCCTTCCGGGTACTCCTTGGTGTCCACCACCGGGCTGTACACGACGTCGGCCACCCGGGCGAGGTCAAAGAGCCATTCGTCCAGGTCGAGGAACGACATGTGGCAGCCGGAACAGCCGCCGAGCCAGACGGTCGCAAATTTCAGACGAGCCATTGCTTTTTCTCCCGGGCGGTGACGATGTACTCGAGCTTGCCGCGGTCCTTTTCCATCTCGGCCACGGTCGCCCCCTTGGTGAACAACGCGCCGGTCGGGCACGACTGGACGCACTTGCCGCACGCGGTGCAGGTGACCGAGTCGCCCCACGGCTGGTTGAGGTCGCTGATGATCCGCGAATTGACGCCGCGGCCGGCGAAGTTTTTGGTACCCGCGCCTTCGACATACCAACAAACCCGCACGCACCGGCCGCACAACACGCAGCGGTTGTGATCCATGCCAAACAGGCGGTGGGTGAGGTCCACCTCGAGCTTGGGGAAGGTGTAGGCGAAGCGCACATGGTCCATGCCCGCCTGCATCGCCAGGTTTTGCAGTTCGCAGTGGCCGTTGGAGACGCACACGGCGCAGACGTGATTCCGCTCGGCGAACAGCAGCTCGAGGATCATCCGGCGGTATTTCTGGAGCCGTTCGCTGTTCGTGGTTACCACCATGTTGTCGGTCGCCACAGTGACGCAGGCCGGCACGAGCCTGGCGAGCCCGGCCACCTCCACCAGGCAAAGCCGGCACGCGCCCACGTCGGCCACGCCGTTGAGGTGGCACAGGGTCGGGATGGCGATGCCCGCCTCCTGCGCGGCGGCAAGCACGGTCTGACCTTCGGTGGCGGTGATTTCCTGGCCGTCAATGGTGAAGACTTTTGCCGCCATGCTGGGGTCTCCTTTCCAAGTTATGCGGGCTGGGGCGCCGGGGTATCGGCCGCCTTGCCGGGCTCGGGCTGGAGCAGCGCGAGGTATTCCGGCCGGAAGAAACGCAGCGTGCTCAGGACCGGGTTGGGCGCGGTCTGGCCCAGGCCACAAAGGCTGGTGTGTTTCACCAAATCGCACAGGTCCTCGAGCGTGGCGAGATCGCGGACAGTGGCCTGGCGGGCGAGAATCTTTCGCAATAGTTCGTGCATCTGCACCGTGCCGGCCCGGCAGGGGATGCACTTCCCGCAGGACTCGTCCATGCAGAACTCCATGAAGAACCGTGCCACGTCCACCATGTTGTCGCGCTCGTCCATCACGATCATGCCACCGGAACCCATGATCGAGCCGAGCTTGGTTAGCGACTCGTAGTCCACCGGCGTGTCCAGGTGTGTGGCCGGGATGCACCCACCGGACGGGCCGCCGGTCTGCACCGCCTTGATGCGGCCACCATCGGGCGCGCCGCCGCCCATGTCTTCCACGATTTCCCGCAGCGGCATGCCCATGGGTACCTCGATCAGGCCGGTGTTGCGGACTTTACCGGCCAGCGCAAAGACCTTCGTGCCTTTGCTTTTTTCGGTGCCGATGCCGGCGAACCAGCCCGCGCCGTTGCGGATGATGGGCGGCACGTTGGCGAAGGTTTCCACGTTGTTGATCAGCGTCGGCTGGCCAAACAAGCCGCTCTCGGCCGGGTAGGGCGGGCGCGGGCGCGGCTGGCCGCGACGGCCCTCCACCGATGCCATCAAGGCCGTCTCCTCGCCGCAGACAAACGCGCCGGCGCCGATCCGGATCTCCACGTTGAAATGGAACGGTGACTCAAAGATGCCGCTGCCCAGCAGGCCGTGCTGTTTGGCCTGGCGGATGGCCGTCTGCAACCGCGCGATGGCCAGCGGATATTCCGCGCGCACGTAGATGTAGCCCTGGTCGGCACCGACCGCATAGGCCGCGATAATCATGCCTTCGAGCACGCGGTGCGGGTCGCTCTCGAGCACGCTGCGGTCCATGAACGCGCCGGGATCGCCTTCGTCCGCATTGCAGATGACGTATTTTTTCGTGCTCTGGGTTTTGGCCACCGTGGCCCACTTCAGGCCGGTGGGGTAGCCGGCGCCCCCGCGCCCGCGCAGACCGCTCTTGGTGATCTCGCTCACCACCTCGGACGGTGCCATATCGCGCAGCACATTGCGCAGCGCCACGTAGCCGTCGCGGGCGATGTAGGACTCGATCCGCTCCGGGTCCACAATGCCACAGTTCTCGAGCACGATGGCGAGCTGCTTGGTGAAGAACGGGCTGTTTAGATCGCCCCGCTCGACATGGGTCGTGCCGCCCCGGATGGTACCCACCAGAGAATCGGCGTCCGCCGGCCGGACCTTCTGGTAAAGCGCGCCCGGGGGGTCAATCAGCACCAGCGGACCTTCGCAGCACAGCTTCATGCAACCCACGCCGCGCACCTCGACGTCGTTCTCGAGCCCGGCCGCCTTCACGGCGCGATCCAGGGCCTCCTTCACCAGCCGGGCTTCGGACGACATGCAGCCCGCCGCGAGACAGCAGGTGATGAGCACGCGTTTCTGCGCGGCGCGCTCGCGCTCCTTGATCTCGACGAGTTCAGCGAGCACCATGATTCAACCATCCTTTCACGCGTTCGAGCGCGCTCTCCGGCGTCTGGCGCGGAGCCACGACGTCGTCGTACACCACCGCGGGCGCAATACCGCAGGCGCCGATGCACCGGGCCGTCAGGAGGGACATTCCGCCGTCGGCCGTGGTGCCGCCCGCTTTGATGCCGGCGGCCTGTTCCAGCGCCTCCACGATTCGGTTGGCGCCTTTCACGTAACAGGCCGTGCCCATGCAGACCACGCAGGTGTGGGCCCCTTGGGGCTTGAGCTTGAAAAAGTGGTAAAACGTCGCCACGCCGTACACGCGGCTGGGCGGCAGCCGCAGACCCTGCGCGACGAAGTACAGCAGCCCGTCGTCCAAGAAGCCGAACAACTCCTGCGCCTTGTGGAGCACCTCGATGAGCGCGTCCTGCCGCTGCTGCTGGCGCTTGATGAAGACCTCGAGAATCTTGAAGCGCTTGTCGCCGCTGGGATGCCCGGCGGTGGCGCCGGACGGCCCGGTCTGCTTCGGCGTGGCAATCGTGCTCATAGACGCGCGCCTGCTGCGAGTGTGTTGGCCCGCGCAGCAGGCGAAGTCAAGCTACCAGCAGCCAGACGGGATGCTCCACGGTAATTGGCCAACCCTGAGCATTCTTTGCCGGTGCGGGGTAGGGCGTGCTGTTGGGTGGTCCGTTGAGCCCTGATGTTTCAGCGCTGCGGCGGTCAGGCTGCGGTACCGGCGAGCGGGTTGCCCGCTGCGCCGCCACAGGCGGGGGCACCTGTGCCATCACAGTTCTCTCGCCCGGACACGAAGTTCAGCCCGCTCAGGTTACGAACCGCAGTCAAAACAGCCTTTTCATCGCGCGAGTGTTCCTTAAACTTGGGACTTCGTTCTTGAACGCGAACTCGTCCCGTCATGGCTGAAGACAAATCCGTCGTCAAACCCCTCGAGGCGCCGCCATTGGCGCCGCTCAAACTTAAACCCCGGCTGGCCCGCACCCCGCGCCAGGCTCCGCGCTACGCGGTCACCGTGAAGAACCTCGCGGGGCAGGAGGTCACGGTGGCCGATCCCCGGGCCACCCGCGCGCTGGTGGCGCTGATGAACGTCCACGCGGTCATCGGCGGAGCCGCCTGCCATTGGGGCGGCCCGGCGGCGCTGGCCGAGATCAACGCCGCCCTCCACGCGCTCATGTTCGGCGTGCCCGACCGGGAATGGTACGAGGCGTTCAACTACGTCAACGACGCCGGCCATACCGAAAACGGCATTTACGCCCTGCGGGCGAACTACGGCTTTGACGGACTCACGTTTGAGGCGCTCAGAGGATTTCGCAGCATCACCAGCAAACTCACCGGCCACGGCGAGTCGCATCTGAACCCGGAAGGCGTGTTGCTGAGCAACGGGCCGCTGGGCTCGGCGTTGCCGCAATCCCAGGGTCTCGCGCTGGCGGACAAGCTGGCCGGCAATGACCGCGTGACCATCACGGTGGTGTCCGATGGCGCCGCCATGGAGGGCGAGGCCAAAGAGGCCTTCGCCGCCATCCCCGGCCTGGCGGCCAAGGGCCGGTTGAACCCCTTCGTGTTGGTGCTCTCCGACAATGACACCAAGCTCTCGGGCCGCATCACCCAGGACGCCTTCAGCATGGCGCCGACCTTCAAGGCCATGTCCGTGTTGGGCTGGCACGTCATTCACGTGGCCAACGGGCATGACCTGCAGGCGGTTTACCAGGCTTTGGAGAAAGCCATTGCTGCCGCCCGCGCCAAGCCAACGCAGCCGGTCTGCATCCACTGCAAGACCATCAAGGGCTACGGCGTCAAGACCACCGAGGAGAGCGCTTCCGGCGGACACGGCTTCCCGCTGACCAGCGGCGAGAAGATCGTCGAATTCGTCCGCGAAATTTACGGTGGATCGCCGCCGGAGGAGCTGGCGGCCTGGGCGATGGAGCTGCGGGCAGACTGGGAAGCCCGCGAGGCCGCGAAGAAGGCCAAAGCGGCCAGCGTGCCTGCCGCCACACCGTCGCCCAAGAAGGACAAGGTGCAGAGCGGCCTGGCCAGGGGCGCCATCCGCGCCGCGCAGGCGGGTTACCCCGTGTTCTCGGTCTCGTCGGACGTCCAGGGCTCCACCGGCATCAGCGCATTTCAGAAAAGTTTCCCGGACCGCTGGATTGAAGTGGGCGTGGCGGAGGCAAACATGGTCAGCACCGGCGCGGGTCTCTCCAAGCTGGGCTTCATCCCGATCGTGGACACTTTCGCGCAGTTCGGCGTCACCAAGGGTAACCTGCCGCTCACCATGTCCGCGCTGTCGCAGGCGCCGGTAATTGCGATTTTCTCCCATTGCGGCCTGCAGGACGCTGCGGACGGCGCCTCGCACCAGGCCACGACCTATTTTGCCGCGGTCAGCGCCATCCCGCACACCGTGGTGGTGGCGCCATCCTGCGCGGAAGAGGCGGAGGCGCTGATGTTCGAGGCGATCAAGCGCCTGGCCGATGCCCGCAGCCATGGCGAGGATGGCGAATCCGTAATTTTTTTTGTGGGCCGCGAAAACTACCCCGTCAGCTTGCGGCCCGGTGCGAAGTATGCCTGGGGCAAGGCCCAGTTGCTGGCCGAGGGCGCGGATGTAGTGCTGGTGGGCTGCGGGCCACTGACCGGCAAGGTGATCGAGGCCGGCCAGGCGCTGGCCGCGCAAGGCATCCAGGCCACTGTGTTCAACAACCCGTTTGTGAACCGGCCGGACCTGGACACCATCGCCGCCGCTGTAACCGATTGCGGTGGGCGGCTGGTCACGATCGAAGACCACCAGATCACGTGCGGCATGGGCGCGCAATTATCGCACGCGCTGGCGCGCGCGGGCGTGGCGCACCGGGTCATTACGCTGGGTCTGGACGGCGAGTTCGGCCAGTCGGCCTACCTCGCGGAGCACCTGTATGAAAAGCACGGCCTCACCACCGTGAAGGTCATCGAAGCAGCCAAGCGACTGCTCAGCTAGCCGGAAAGGCCCGCATGGACCGGATCAAGGCGTTCTTCAAGGGCGACCAGTTTGCCGCGCACAACGGCATTGAACTGGTCGAGGTCTCACCCGGTCGGGCCCGGGCGCGCATGGTGCTGCGGCCGACGCATTGCAATGGGTTGAACATCGCACATGGTGGCGCGCTGTTTACCCTGGCGGACTTCGCGTTCGCGCTGGCCTCCAACTCGCACGGCACCGTGGCGGTGGCCATCAACGCGAGTATCACCATTCTCAAGGCGACCTGTGCCGGCACGCTCGTGGCCGAGGCACGCGAGGTGTCGAAAAGCAACCGCCTGGGCACGTACACGGTCGAGGTGCACGACGACGCGGGAGAATTGGTGGCGTTGTTTCAGGGCCTGGCCTACCGCAAGTCCGATCCGCTGCCGGTGTAAGTGGCGCCGCGCCGGCGCGGCGGGTCGTCTGGCCGCTCACCGGAAACGGTGGATCAACAGGGTGCTGTCCGCGCGGGTCAGAACGTAAACGTCAGTTCGGCGCGCAGGAAGGTGAGCAGGTCATCGTGGGTGTAGTAATCGCCCTGCCAGATGAACTCGGCCCACAGGTGGCCTTTCACGTGCCGGCTGAAGGTCTGGGTGAGCACGGCCTGGGCGTAATGTCCGCGGAAGTTGCCGTCCTGACTGAACAGGCTGGCGTTGAGCGTGCGCGTGGGGGTTTCCTCCGGTGCGAACAAGGCGTTGTAGTAGGCGCCGAAGTGCGTCCGCTTCGCCGGCGAGAAGGTCCAGCCGCCGCCGATGCGCTGGAGGTTGTTCAACTGGGCAATCCGGCCGCCCGTTTCGTTCACGTACGAATAGATGTACAGCTCGCTCCAGCGCGGCCAGCGACCCCAGAGAATGTCGAACATCTCGTCCCTGTCGGGTGTGTCCGGATCGTCGCCGGACAGGTACTCGTACACGAGATGGAACTGGTTGTTCAGCGCGTCGCGGCACAGGTAGGTGAGGTGGGCATTCCCGCCGAAAGCGTCCATTTCCCGCCGTTCGCCGGTGGCATTCACCGGCGTGCGGACCATCGGGTCCTGCTTGTTGCCAAACTGGTAGGCGCCCTCGAGGCTGTAATGCCAGTGGTCGCCGGGATTGCCGGCGATGCGCGCGCCGGTGGTGTACAGGTCCGCGTTGTCGCCGTTGCGCGCCACGGCGCGGTCGCCTTTGTAGAAGAAGAAACCCTCGAGGGTGGTGTTCTTCAGCGATTTGTTTGACAGATAAACGATCGCCCCGGTCTCGTCCTGCTCGGTGAGGAAGTAATCGCTCGAGTTGTCAATCGTGGGCAGCCACCCGGCCGGCCGCGCGTTTTGATAGATGCCGATGAGGTCCACCCTGGTCTTGGCACTCTTGAAGTCGTATGTCGCGCGGGCGCTGTCCAGGAAGTAGCTCCAGGAGCCGTCGCCCGGCGTACCGTCCGCGACCAGCCACCAGTTCCAGAAGTCGCCGATGGTGATGTCCTGTCGGCCGACGGTGAGGGTTAGCGGCTGGTCGAGGACGTTGTTCCACTTGAGGTTCAGGTTGTCCAGGATGCCGTACCGCCATTCCATGCCGGTCTGGCCGGCGTACACCGGGATGAAGGATGGCTCGGTCCAGAGCCGCGCCTCCGAGGACAGGCGGGCGTTGAAGGTCACGTTGGTGACCGGCGTAACGGTCGTCCACAGACGGCTGCGGAACCGCACAACATTCTGCTCATGCCGCGGTGCGTCCCCGTCCAGCGTCACGATGTTGTTGTAGTATTCGTCCCGAACGCGCAGGTCCGCGCCCCAACTCAGCCACGGTGCGGGGTTCTTGGCATCCTGGATCCATTGCTCCGTGGCACTTAGTTTCGCGGCGGGCTTGGACGGGGGCGGCGTGGCGGGCGGCGTCGGCACCGCAATTGAGGCAGACTGGCTGTGGCCGGTCAGCCAGCCGGCGGTGACGGTGGCCACGGCGCTTAACGTGCGGGACAGGTGATGCTTCATGGTGGTAGCTCGTTTGGTTTATCTGCAGAAAGAGCCTTCAGTCGCGCCCGCCATTCCGGGGGCGGGCAAAGCAGCGGTCCAGATGTGCCTCCGCCAGCGGGCGCGAAAATTTGCTTACGACCACCGCCGTGAGGATCGCCAGTGGCAGTCCGATGAACAGCGGGTCCACCGAAGGCCAATTCGGGGCCTGCGCCAGCACGCTGGTCTTGACCAGGCCGATGACGGTGCATTCGGGCAGCTTCACAAACAGCAGCCACACGGCGCTGGCGCTGAAGCCCACCAGCATCGAGGCGATCGCTCCCGCGCGGGTCATGCCCCGCCAGAACAGCCCACCCACAAAGGCTGGCAGGAACGTCGAGGCGCACAGACCAAAGAAGATCGCGGTGGCCCGGGCGATGACGCTCACCACGAACTGCTCCTTGCGGGCGTAGTAGCCGATGAGCACTGCTGCCACCAGGCCCAACAAGATCGCCACACGCACGATGCCGATACTGCGCCGCCCCGCATCACCCTGCTTTAGACCTACGAGCCCCTCGAAAACGTCGCGGCCCGCCGCCGTGCCCAGGGTGTGGAACTGGCTGGACAGCGTGCTCATGGCCGCCGAAAGCAGAGTCAGCAGGAAGATCAGCCCGAACCACTTGGGCATGGCCGTCTGGATGAACAAAGGAATAATCTGGTCCGAGACGCCTTTGGCGTTGACGATTGAAAGCGTCCGGCCTTGGACGACCTGGTTCGGGGCGGCGGTGCCATCCAGGTAAGGTTTAGCCTTGTCCAGCACGACCGGGATCACGTTGCCTTCGCGGATCACGCCGAGGCTGTTGGTGGTCTTGGGCACCGGTGCCCAGCGGCCGTCGGGGCCGGTCTGCGCGGGCTGGGTCAGGTTCGTGGTCTTGCCGTCCTTGCCCGTCTCCTTGATGACATCCAGCCAGGCGCCGTCTGCGCCTGGCCGCATCAACTGCAGCAACACATGGCCTTTGCCCGCGTCCACGGTCTTGATCGCCCGACCCTGGAAGAGCGGGCCGTGCTGAGTGAAGTAGGCGTTGGACAGCGCGCCCACGGTGAAGGCCACGCCGGTCATCGCCAGGATGAACACGCCGCCCACGCCGACGGCGCGGTTGAGCTCCCGCTTGCTCTTCACGGTCATGAAGCGCACGGCAAGCTGCGGCTGCGCCAGCACACCGATGCCCACACCCATCACTATCGTGGACACGACGATCCACCAAAGGTTGTACTTGGTTTCGCCGAAGCCGAACTCCGGCATCGCCGTCCACCCGCGGTGGCCGATGGCCGTGAGCGTCGGCGGCGCCAGGTCCGCCAGTTCACTCAACGCCTGGTGGCCGGAGATCAGCCCGCCGAGACGGGCGTAGGTGTAGATCAGCAGCACCGCCATGCCGACGAACATGATCGCCCCTTGTAGCGCGTCTGTGTACATCACGCCCTTCAGACCCCCGAAGAATACGTACGCCGCGACAAGCGACGCGAAAAGCAGCAGCGCCGCGGTGTAGTCCATGCCGAAGGCCGTGGCGATGAACTCAGTGCCGCCAATGAGCACCGCCGCGCCATACAGCGGCATGAACAGCGCGATCACCAGTCCGGCGAACACCTGGATGAACCGGCTCTGGTAGCGCCGGCCCAGCAGTTCGGGAAATGTGTGCGCGTCCAGCCGGTGACCCAGCTCGCGCGTCGGCTCGCCGATGACCGTGAAGGCGATGAAGATGCCGATGAAGATGTTGCAGAAGGTCAGCCACAACAGGCTCATCCCGAAATTGCCCGCTACCCCGCCGAAGCCCACGATGGCGCTGGTGGAGATAAACGTCGCCCCGTAGCTCAGTGACATGATGAACGGGTGGGTCTTGCGGCCCGCGACGAGGTAGTCTGTCGTGGTCTTGGTGCCGCGGTACCCCAACCAGCCGAGGTAGGCGGTGGCAAAGAGGTAGAGCAGCACGACGAGGATATCGAGGACGGCAACTTCGCCTAGCATGGGGTCAGCAGGGTTGAGGGTTGAAACACCGGGCAAGGTGGTCGGACGGCGGCGGGCGCGTGAACAGGCTGACGACGACGGCGGTCAGCGCGGAAAGGGGCAACGCAAGCAGCACCGGATCCACCACCGGCCAGTTCGGGTGCGCCTCCAGCAGGCTGGCCTTCACCAGGCCGATCGCGGTGCATTCGGGCGTTTTGACCAGCGTCACCCACGCCAGGCTGGCGCACAGGCCGACGACCATTGAGGCCGCCGCACCGGCGCGGGTCATCCGCGGCCAGTAAAGTCCGCCCAGGTATGCCGGCAGAAAAGTGGCCGCACACAAGCCGAAGAAAATCGCCGTCGCGCGGGCGATGATGTACTCGCCGCGGGCGTAATAGCCGAACGTTACTGCCGCCAGCAGCCCCGCCAGAATTGCGACCCGTACGATGGGAATTGTCCGGTCCCGCCCGCCGCGCCGGGTGTCCAGGACCTGCTGGTAAATGTCGCGGCCGACGGCGGTGCCGAGCGTGTGAAACTGGCTCGAAAGTGTGCTCATCGCCGCCGCCAGCAAGGTCAGCAAAAACACCAGCCCGAACCATGGCGGCAGCGCCGCGCGAATATAGGTGGGGATGATCTGGTCCGGATTGTTGCCCGCCACCACAACGGAAATACTCCGGCCTTCCCGAACCTCGTTCGGTCCCAGACGGGCTTTCGGCTCGGTCCCGACCAGCACCACCGGTACGGTTACACCTTCGCAAACGACACCCGCTTGGTTGGTGGTCCTGGATACCGGCAGCCAGCGGCCCATGGCGTCCACGCCGGGCGCGCGCAGGATGTTCGTGGTCCGGCCATCGGCGCTGCTTTCCTTGACGATGTCCAGCCACTGGCCGCCCTCGGTGGGTTTCATCAACTGCAACCGGGCATGCGGCCCGTTGGCCCCCGGCGCCTGCACCACGCGGCCCTGAAAGATCGGGCCGTGTCGGGTGAAAAAGACATTCGACAAGGCGCCGGTGGTGTAGGCCACGCCGACCATGGCCAGGATGAAAACCGCGCCCACGCCGACCGCGCGGTTCAGTTCGCGGCGGCTCTTCACGGTCATGAAGCGCACAACCAATTGCGGCTGCGCCAGCACGCCGATACCCACGCCCAGGACAATGGTCGAGACGACGATCCACCAGAGGTTGTAGCGCCGGTCGCCGAAGCCGAAGACGGGCATTGCGGTCCAGCCTTGATGGCCGATGGCTGCCAGGTTCGCGGGCACCAGATCGGCCAGCGCGGTGAGTTCCCGGTGCGCCGGCGCCACCCCGCCCAGCCGGGTGTACGTGAAAGTCAACAGCGTCACCATGCCGGCGAACATGATCACACCTTGGAAGGCGTCGGTGTACATCACCCCCTTTAGTCCGCCGAAGAACACGTAAGCCGCCACCACCACTGCGAAGACCAGCAGGGCCGCGCCGTAAGGAAGCTCCAGCGCCGTGCTCAGAAATTCGCTGCCGCCGATCAGCACCGCTGCGCCATACAACGGCATGAACAGCGCGATCACCGCCCCGGCGAGGACCTGGATGAACCGGCTTTGGTAGCGCCGGCCCAGCAACTCCGGCAACGTGTGCGCGTCCAACGCATGGCCCAGCCGGCGCGTCCGCGCGCCGAAAAACACGAACGCGAAGAAGATGCCGACCAGGATGTTCAGCACCACCAGCCAGAGCAGGCTCATTCCGAACAACCCCGCCACCCCGCCAAACCCGACGATCGCGCTGGTGGAGATAAAGGTCGCACCGTAGCTGAGCGACATGATGAACGGATGCGCGGCGCGGCCGGCCAGGAGGTAATCCGCGGTGGTTTTGGTGCCGCGGTAACCCAGCCAGCCCAGGTAGGCGGTGGCAGACAAGTACACCAGCACGACGCAGATCTCGGCCAGGGACACGTCTGCCAGCCACGGGCGCATGGTTGGGTGCATGTTCGCCGGTCCGGGCACGGCACCGGCCGACCGGATCAAAGCTTGTCTTCCAGTTTGTCTTCCTCGCGGGCCCAGCGGACGTCCTCGTCGCGGACCGACTCATCGCCGCAGTTCCAATTCCACCAGCTATACACCACGCAGAGCAGGGTGCTGGCGAGGCACAGCACGTAGGCCAGCCACACCCACGGATCGGGGATTCCGAGCATGTTACCTCCAGGTCAGGCGTCGAGACGCCGGAGCAGTTCCACTTCGTTCACCACCACCACTTGTGCCGCCCGTAACGCGGCCACTGCCGCATCCGGGTCGGCAAAACGGAACACCAGCAGGCCGCGATCGGCCTGCTTCACGCTGAATGCGTACATGTATTCGAGGTTGAGTTGCGCCTGTTCGAACACCTCCAGCAGGTCCGCCAGTCCGCCCGGCCGGTCTGGCACCTCGACGGCCAGGACCTCGGTCACTTGCACCACGCAGCCCTCGGCTTCGAGGATGGCCTTGGCGCGAGCCCAGTCGCGGACAATCAAGCGGAGGATGCCAAATTGTTGCGTGTCCGCGATGGACAGGGTGAGCAGGTTGACCCCCGCACGGGCCAGGGCCCGGCAGGGGGCGGAAAGGGCACCGGGCCGATTTTCCAGAAAGACCGAGAGCTGGTTGAGTTTCATGGCGGCAGGACGGGATGGCGGGTTCAGAGCTTGCGTTTGTCGAGAACTCGTTTGGCCTTGCCTTCGCTGCGTTGCAGGGTGTGTGGCTCGACCAGCCGCACCTGGGCGCGGATGCCGATAATGCTTTCGATGGCGTGGGAAAGCCGCTGGCGGAGCTGTTCCAGCGCGCCCACGGTATCGCTGAAGAACTCGCTGGTGACCTCGACTTGTACCTCCAATTCATCGAGGCCTTTCACGCGGTCCACGATGATCTGGTAATGCGGCAGCGTGCCCTCCACGGCGAGCAGCGCCGCCTCGATCTGCGAGGGGAACACGTTCACGCCGCGGATGATCATCATGTCGTCCGTGCGACGGGCGATGCGTTTGATGCGGCGCAGCGTGCGGCCGCAGGCGCAGGGCTCCGGGTTCAAGGCGCTGATGTCGCGCGTGCGGTAGCGGATCATCGGCATGGCACGTTTGCAGAGCGTGGTGAGCACCAGCTCGCCTTCGACGCCGTCCGGCACGGGCGCGCCGGTTTCCGGGTTGATGACTTCCGGGAGGAACATGTCCTCGAAGAGGTGCGGCCCGGCCTGGTGCCGGCATTCCATGGCCACACCCGGCCCGATGATCTCGGACAGGCCGTAGATGTCATAAGCCTTGAGGTTTGTCTCCGCCTCGATGCGCTGGCGCATGCCTTCGGTCCAGGGTTCCGCGCCAAAAACGCCCGCCCGCAGGGGCAACTTCTTCAGGTCCACGCCCATCTCCGCCGCACGTTCGATGAGGTGCAGAAAGTAGCTCGGCGTGCAGCAGATGGCGGTGACGCCAAAGTCCTTCAGGATCATGATCTGCCGCTCGGTGTTGCCGCCGGAGATCGGGATCACGCTCGCGCCCAACGCCTCCGCGCCGTAATGCGCGCCCAGTCCACCGGTGAACAGCCCGTAGCCGTAGGCGTTCTGAATGATGTCACCGCTGTGCAGGCCGCAGGCCAGGAAGCAGCGTTTCATCACCGCCGCCCAGTCGTTCACGTCCTCTTGCGTGTAGGCCACGACAATCGGTTTGCCGGTCGTGCCGCTCGAAGCGTGAAACCGCACGATTTCCTGGAGCGGACTGGCGAACAGCCCGAACGGATAGGTGTCCCGCAGATCGGTCTTGGTGGTGAACGGCAGCCGTTCCACGTCCTCGAGACCGCGCACGTCCTCTGGCGTGAGACCCCGTTCGTCCATGCGCTGGCGGAACAGCGCCACGCGGTCGTAGGCGCGGCGGACGATGAATTGCAGCCGGGTCAGTTGCAGCTCGCGCAACTGCGGCGGCGGCAGGAAATCCACCGCGCTGGCCGGATGAAAACCGCCGTTGAAATCGGGATTGGGACTCATGGCAGGGCTCCTGCGGAAAAGGTCTGACCGCGCCCAAGCGCGAAGGCCTTCAGGTTGGTGTCCAGCAACGCCGGCGGGAAATTGGCGGCCAGGGCCTCGTGCCAGCAGCATTCCGGCAGATCGAGATGCCGACTGAGCCGGCCGATCATCGCCACGTTGAAGCTGCGTTTGTTCTCGAGCAGGCCCGCGTCCACCATGGACGGCTCGATCAACACGCCGCCGGTCTTGAGACAGCCGCGGTTGTTCTCCAACTGGTCCGGCGCCAACACCACCAGGTAATCCGCCTCGCCAAACGGCACCATCGGGCTGAACACCCGCGCGCCGAAGCGCACGTCGCTGTTCACCGAGCCGCCACGCTGGCTCATGCCGTGGACCTCGGCCTTCTTCACGTCGAAGCCCGCACGGAAGGCCGCGTCCGCGAGGATGTCCGACGCCTTCAGAACGCCCTGGCCGCCCAGCCCGGCGATCACGACATTGGTAACGCTGTCTCGCATACGCATTCGTTTGTCTGCTCCGCCTGCGCCTGCAGCCGCTCGTATTCCTTGAGCTGCTTCGCGATCAAAATGCACGGCCGCCGGACGATGATAACCGCCAGTTCGCCGCTGTTCAGACAGTGGGTGAGGATTTCCTCGAATTCATCCGAACCCAGTCGCGGCTCGACCACATGCACGTGTTTGACACCCAGGCTTTGGGCCAGTTCCTCGAATACCACGCGGCCGGTGGGTTTGTGTTCCAAGGTTCGGCCCGTACCGGGATGCTCCTGGTGACCGGTCATGGCCGTGGTGTAGTTGTCGAGGATGATCAGCACGTGTCCGGTCGGCGGGGGGTTATAAACCATCTCCACCAGGCCGCTGATACCGCTGTGAACAAAGGTGCTGTCGCCGATGATGCTGACCACGCGCCGCGCCTGTTCGGGCGGCAGCACGTGCCGCAGCCCCAGCCCGACGCCCACGCTGGCGCCCATGCACACGCAGGTGTCCATGGCCTCAAACGGCGAGAGCGCGCCCAGGGTGTAACAGCCGATGTCGCCGGCCACGATGGCCCGCAGCTTGTTCAGTGTGCCGAACACCTGCCGGTACGAGCAGGCGTCGCAGAGCTGCGGCGGCTTGCCCGGCGGCCGCGCGGGCTCCGGCGTGGTGTCGCCGGCCAGGATCCGCCGCACGCGGGCGACATCAAACTCGCCGTAGCGGAACATGTCGGCCTTGCCCTCGACCGCGATACCTGCCGCGCGAATCGCTTCAAGCAGATATGGGTCACCTTCCTCGAGCACAAAACACCGTTCTACGAACGCGGCAAAGGACCGGATCAACTCGAAGGGCAGCGGGTGGGTCACGCCCAGCTTGAGCACACTGGCCTCCGGCGCGGCGTCGCGCGCGTGCAGGTACGAGACGCCGGAGGTGATGATGCCCAACTGCCGGCCGGCCTGGTGAACGTGATTCAGCGGCGCGGTCTCGTTCCAGGCGGCGATCTCGGCCAGCTTCTGCCGCAAACGCCGATGCGCGGGTCGCGCGTAGGCCGGGATCATCACCCGGCCGCGCACGTCGCGCTCAAAATGCGGTGTTTTCAAGCCGTCCACGGGCGGCCCCGGCCGTACTACACCCTTGCTGTGGCAGACGCGGGTGGTCACGCGGAACAACACCGGGAGTCGCCACTTTTCCGAGATTTCCACCGCTTGCAGGAAGAAATCGTAGGCTTCCTGCGGATCGCTGGGCTCGAGCATCGGCACACCCGCGGCGACGGCGTAACGGCGGTTGTCCTGTTCGTTTTGGCTCGAAGCCATGCCGGGATCGTCCGCAGAGATCACGATCAGCGCGCCGGTCACGCCGGTGTAGGCCACGGTGAAGAACGGGTCGGCGGCAACGTTGAGGCCGACGTGCTTCATTGTAGCCAGGGCGCGCGCGCCGGCGAAGGCCGCACCGATGCAGACCTCCAGCGCCACTTTTTCATTCGGCGACCACTGGGCCCGGCCGCCCAGCCGGGCGAAATTTTCGAGGATTTCGGTGGATGGCGTACCCGGATAGCCCGCGCCCAACGCCACGCCGGCGTGTTTCGCTGCCAGGGCGAGGGCTTCGTTGCCGCTGAGCAGCAGGCGCGTGCCGTTTGAACTCTCAGGCAGGGTCATGAGTGGGAATCTCTCGTGATGGCCCCGGTCTGGGGGCTGGATGAATCGGCTGCGGCCAACCACTCGCGCAGCCAGGTCGGTGGCCGGATCGCCCGGCCATCACGGTCGGTAAAGGCGTGAACCGTGTGGCCGCGAACCACGGCTTGCCCGTTGCCGGCTTGAACGATTTCCACGTCGGTTCTCAGCCGGGCGCGACCTTCGGTGCCCAGGGTGGTGGTCATGGCGAGCAAGTCATCGTAACGGGCGCGTCCGAGGTATTCGACCCGCGCCTCAATCAGAGGCAGGAACACTCCGCGCCGCTCGAGCTCGGCGTAAGGCAGGCCCAGATACCGCAACAACTCGGTGCGGCCCATCTCGAACCACTCGAGCGGCCGCGAGTTGTAAAATGTGCCCATCTGGTCGGTTTCGCTGTAACGCACGCGGAACTGGATGGTCTGCCGGCGGGTGGACGGCGCGGGACAGACGGGTCGCGCGGCAGGCTGCACCTCGGCGGACATGCGCGAATTCAGCCGGCGCGCATCCAGCACTGCTACCACGGATTTGGCGATTCCTTAGCAAATCTTGTCCTGGAGGCCAACCGGCAAAGCGGCAGGCCATTCCCGGACAAGGGTTTCCGCGATCGTGGCGGCAACGCGGCGTCACCCTGCGGGATCACGCTCAAAAGCCGATGCTCGCAGGCGGGACACACGGCGCTGCGGCCGATCTCGGGTTTCGAATAAACAGGTTAACAGGACTGAGCGGTTAAACAGACTGCCGGGCGGCGCCGTTTCCACCGTTCACGCTGTTTAATCGCTTACATGCGCGCCAGCGCCGCGTCCAGCCGCGCCAATGTTTCGTCGCGGCCCAGCACCTCCATCAGGTGATACAGGCTGGGGCCGCTGCTTTTGCCGGTGCAGGCGAGGCGGACCGGATGGACCAGTACGGCGGGTTTCACGCCCAGTTCACCGGCGGTGTTCTTGAGGCAGGCTTCGAGGTAGGCCGAGTTGAACGGTTCCACGTGCGCGAGGGCTTCGCGCAACCGTGCCAACCGGGGACGGTTCTCCGGGGTAAAATGCCTGGCCGCCGCCTCGGCCTCGTAGCGGGTCACCGGCGCGAAGTAAAAGCCGGCGTACCCGGGCAACTCGGCAAAGGTGCGCAGCTTGCCCTTGCAGGTGTCCAGCGCGGCCTTCACATAGGCCACGGGGAAGCGGTTGGTGTCCAGGCCGGCGCGGCCGAGCGCGTGGACGGCCAGTTCGTAAAAGCGGTCGTCCGGGAGCATCCGCATGTACTCGCCATTCATCCATTGCAGCTTGGCCATGTCGAACCGGGCGTTGTGCCGGAGCACCTGCGGCAGGTCGAATCGCTCGATGAGTTCGGCCACGGACAGGACTTCACGGTCTTCCTTCGGGGACCAGCCCAGCAGCACCAGGTAGTTGACCACCGCTTCCGGCACGTAGCCCTCCTCCATGTACGTGGTGAGCGAGGCGCCGACGTCGCGCTTGCTCATCTTGCTGCCGTCAGGGTTGAGGATGAGCGGAATGTGAGCGTAATGCGGCGGCGCGACGCCAAACGCCCGGAACAAGGCGATGTGCTTGGCGGTGTTGCTCAGATGGTCTTCCCCGCGGATCACGTGCGTGATGCCCATCTCGAGGTCGTCCACCACGTTCACCAGATGGAACACCGGCTGGCCGTCCGAGCGCACGATGATGAAGTCCGGATCCAGCGCCTCGCGGTCGGTCAACTCGCGCCGGACCTGGCCCACGATCAAGTCCTCGATCACCACCGGCTCGCGCGTCATGCGGAACTTGATCGCACCCTCGTGCTCGTAGGCGAGGTCGCGGGCGAGCAGCGCCTCCACGCGCCGCCGGTAATGCTCGCGCCGTTGGGACTGAAAATACGGTCCGCGGTCGCCTTTCGACGGCCCGGTGGCGTCGCTGGTGATGGGGCCCTCGTCCCAGTCAAGCCCCAGCCAGCGCAGGCCGTTGAGGATCACGTCCACCGCCGGCTGGGTGTTGCGGGCGGCGTCAGTGTCCTCGATGCGCAGGATGAACTTCCCGCCGGTGTGGCGGGCGTAAAGCCAGTTGAACAGCGCGGTGCGGGCGCCGCCAATGTGCAGAAAGCCGGTCGGGCTCGGAGCGAAGCGTACTCGGACACTCATGTCAGGTTGCACGGTTGTGCCGCCGTTCAGCCTAGGCGGCGGCCGGCCCGCCCGCCAACCGGAAATCTGCTGGTCGCCGCCCCGGCCGCGCTTTACATCAGCGGCAACATGCACACCGGGTTTTTCAGGCTGGCAGGCCGCACGACGGGCCGCGTCGCCGCGCTCTTGGGCGCGTGCCTGGCTTGGATCGCGCTGGCTGTGGACGCTGCGCGTCTTCCGCCCGCCAACCTCGCTCGCTACGGCTTTCTGCGTTTGGAGCGTCGCGAGCCCGCCGCCGGACCAACGCCAGAGGTCGCACGGCTGGCCGACCCCGCGAACACTGCCGCCGTGGCGCTGGAGGCCGGCGACGCCGTGCTGGTCGAGTGGCAGCACCCGAGACCAGTCCGCGAGCTGGAACTGGTCTTTACCGCTCCGCCGCCGGCCGGCGCCGTGCAAGTCGAGTGGTGGCGCGGTCATTGGCCCGACGTGGGGCAGGGCGGCTGGAGGAAACTGGATGATCCTTTTAACGGCCGGTGGACCATCGGCCAGGGCGCGTTTCAACCGCACGGCCCCGGCCTCGCGTTCCGGTTCGCGCCGTTGACCGTCGGCGAAGCGCCCGGCATCCGGCAAACCGGCGCCCCCTTCCGACAGACCTACAAGCTCCGCCTCACCTGCAACCAGGCGGTCCGCCTGCGGCATGTGGCCGTACACTCGGACGCGGTGTTGCGCCGTGCCCGGCTGCGGTTCGAGTGGGATTTGCCACAAGCCTTGCCCGCCCGCGTGGCGCCGCGCTTCGAGGCGCGCAACGGTGCCGTGCAATCCGTGATCACCGCCGGCCCGAAAGCCGCGATCGTGGAGGTCGAGTACGCGGACGCCCCGGACCGGCTCAGCCCGGACCGCGGGTTGGTGATCTTCCGGCGCGGGCCGGAGCGGAGCTTCAGCGTGTTCGTGGACGACGTGCTCCGCGCGGGCGGCTTGTGGGTGCGGGACCTTGGTGTGTTTGTCTCGGATGCCAGCCGAAGCCTCACCTTCGCCACCTGGCCCGGGCCGGGCGGCGACGCCTGGCGGCAGGGTACGGTGGCGGAACAAGTCGCCCGACTGCCGGAACAGACTTTCGCGCGAGCGGTGGCAGCCCTGCCGGCCAAATCACCCGCGCCGTGCCTGCTGGGGGTGCCGAACTGCCGGCAGGAGTTCGCACTCGAACCGAATGGCGACCTTGTGCTGCACGCCGGCAGCCTGCGCTCGCCCGGTCCTGACGCCGATGCCTGCCCCTGGCGGCGCTGGGACGCGCTGCGGTTTGAATTCAGCTCCGGCGAACATCCGCCCTTGAACGGTCGCCGTGCTCGGGTCGTCGAGCGTTCGCTCCAAGACGGTTGGTTGCCGGTGGTCCGCCATGCTTGGGCCGACGACGGCCTGGCCTGGGAGCAAATCAGCGTTGCCGTGCCGTTGCTGACGCCGCTGGCGGCTTTCGAACCCGTGACCGGCGCCGAGCCGTTGGTGCTGGCCACGCGGTTCACGGTGACAAACACCACTGCCAGCACCCGCACCGCCTGGCTGTGGCTGGACCCGCAGCCGCGGTTGCCGCTAGGGCTGGGCGCGGACGGCACGCTGGTGCTCGAGCGGCCGTCGGATAACGTGCCGCGTGCGGGCCTGGCGCCGGTGCGCGGGCGGTTCGTCACCGGTGGCCGCGGCGAACTCGATCTCGGCGTTTTGGTGCCGGCCGCGGCGGACGCGCCCGCCGCCCGCCCGGCCGATGCCTACGAAGCGCGCGAGGCGGTGCGGTATCGCGTCACGCTCGACCCGGGCGAGGGTCACGCGCTGGATTTCTTTCTGCCGTACGTCGAGTTGCTCGACGCCGCCGAGATGAGGGCGCTGCGCAGACTGTCGTTCCCGCACCTGCGCGCCGCGGTGGTGGAATTCTGGCGGGCGCGCGTCTCGCGGGGCATGTTGCTGGAGACGCCCGAGCCGTGGTTGAACGACTTCTTCAAGGCGCATCTGTGGCACGTCCTGATCTCCACGGACTTGGACCCGGTGACCCGCCACCACCAGCACGGTGCGGCGACGCTGGACTACAAGAACTATCTCAACGAAACCGCCATGGTGGCGCGCGCGCTGGACATGCGCGGCGAACACGTGGCGGCGCGCGCGCTGCTCGAGCCGTTCCTGGTCAACCAGGGCGCCAAGGGCCTGCCGGGCAATTTCCGCGACCGCACTGGCGTGTTTTACGCCGCGCATCCCGGCGAGCCGGATCCGTACACCGCGCAGGGCTACAACCTCCATCACGGCTGGGGCCTGTGGGCCGCCGCCGAGCATTACCTTTGGACCCGCGACGACGCCTACCTCGCGGCCATCGCGCCGCGCTTGATTGCCGGCGCGGACTGGATCACACGTGAGCGTCGGGCCACGCAGTTCAAACTGCCCGACGGTGCGCGGCCCGTCGAATACGGTCTGCCGCCGGCTGGCGACCTCGAAGACGTGGAGGAATACCTCTACTGGTACGCCGTCGCCGCGTATTACCACCTGGGCATGAAGCAGGCTGCGGACGCCGTGGCGCGCCTGGCCCGGCGTCCGGGCGTGGCGCCCGAACTGGCGCGCCGGCTGGCCCGCGAGGCCGAGCGGCTCGGGCGCGACACCGAGGCTTTCGCGGAAGACGTGCGCGCCAGCGTTGCGGAATCCGTGGCCACGTCGCCGGTCGTGCAATTGCGCGACGGCACTTGGGTACCTTACGTACCGGCCCGCGCCTACGCGCTCACCCACGGCCAGGAAGGTTGGATTCGCGAGGTCCTTTACGGCCCGCTCCACCTCGTCAACGGCGGACTGCTTGACGATCGCCACCCGTTTGTGGACTGGATCGTCCAGGACCTCGAGGACAACCTTTTTCTCAGCGCGGAAAGCGGCTTTGGCGTCGCTGATCCGCAGGCGGACTTCTTCAACCGGGGCGGTTTCACGCTCCAGCCCATGCTGCTTGATCTCCCGCTCGTGTATCTCCGACGCGACCAGGTGCCGAACTTCCTGCGCGCCTTTCACAACGCGGCCGCCGCCAGCCTGTACCCGGACACGCGCTGCCTGGCCGAGTGGCTGCCGGAGTTGGGGCGGGGTGGGGGACCGTTGTACAAGACGCCGGACGAATCCAAGTTCATCCAATGGCTGCGCCAGATGCTCATCCTCGAACGGGGCGACACCCTCGAACTGGGTCTGGGCGTGCCGCGCGCCTGGATGGCCGACGGCCAGCGGGTCAAAGTTGAGCGAGCGGCGACATGGTTTGGCCGGTTGGACCTCGAAATCACCTCGCGCGCCGCGGCGGGCGAGATCCGCGCCGTGGTTCGGCTGCACCCCACCGAGGCGCCGCGGGCCATTGGGTTGCGACTCCGCCACCCTGCGGGCCAGCCGCTCAAGTCCGCGACGGTGAATGGACGGTCAGCGTCCGTGAACGCTGCGCGCCAGCTCATCGAACTGCCGGCCCGGGCGACGGTGTGGGAGGTGGTCGGTCGGTTCGACTGAACGCGCGGACATCGCTCACAGGCCGGCGATCTCCCAGCCCTTGCGGTAGGTGCGGCGGACGTACTGGTTCGCCGAGGCGACGTTGGTGAACTTCAGCGCTTTCGCATCCCACTCGAGCGTGGTTTTCGGGAAACGCGTGGCCACGCTGCCGAGCAGGACCGCTTCGGTGAGCGGGCCGGCGTAGTCGAAGTTCGCCGCGGGCGTGCCCTTGCCCAGGCAAGCGTCCACCCACTGTAGCCAATGGTTTTCGCCCTGAACCTTGGGCAACGGGTGGTTCTCGAACTTCGTCTCCGGCAGCAGCACCGGCATGCCGATGTGTGGCAGCAACATCACGCCGTCCGTGCCTATGAAGATGGACCCTTGATCGGGTGCCGCCGCTTCGCCCAACAAGGCGAGCACCGCGCGGGGCGGACGAGCATCGCCGTCATACCAGGTCACGGCCACCGTCCGGTCCGCGGTGTAGGCCGTGCCGGGGAAGACGTACGGGATGACGGCGTCCACGGCCCAACTGTGGCTGTTGGGGGCCGGGCCTTCCGAGCGCACGCTCAGCGGGGCGGTCAGGGCCAGGGCCTTGAAGACCGGGTCGTAGATGTGGCACCCCATGTCGCCGAAGGTGCCGGTGCCGAAATCCAGCCGCTTGCGCCAGTTGCCCGGGTGGTACCAGCCATCGCCGATGAATGGCCGCTCGGCGCACACGCCCAGCCAGCCGTTCCAGTCCAGCCCGGGCGGCACGGAGTCGGTGCGCTGCGGCATCGGGCCGGGGTCGCCCCACTTCTTGCTGCTCCAGGTGTGCACCTCGCGCACCTTGCCGATGGCCAGGTCCTGAATGAGCCGCACGGCCAGGCGGTACTCGCGGGCGCTGTGAATCTGGATGCCCATCTGGGTAATGCGCTTTTTCTCGCGCGCCACCTCGGCGAGCCGGCGTGACTCGTAAATGTCGTGCGACAGGGGTTTCTCGCCATAGACGTGGCAACCGCGCTGGAGCGCGCTCATGGCAATGGGCGCGTGCATGTGGTCCGGCGTTGAGACGTTCACCGTGTCCAGGTCTTTTTCCTGTGCGAGCAACTCGCGCCAGTCCTGGTACACCCGGGCGGCAGGGAACTTCTTCCTGAACTCGGCCGTGCGGGTGAGGTCCACGTCCGCGACAGCCACGACCTCGATCTGCGGGTGGCGGGCGATTTCGTTCAGGTCCGCCCAGGCCATGCCGCTGGCGCCGAAGCTGGCGTGGCGCAGTTTGCCGTTGGGCGAGGCGGCCCGCAGTCCGCGGGTGAGGAACGGTACGGCGAGGGTGGAGGTGGTGAGCCGGCGCAGAAAGGCGCGGCGCGAGATGACGAAAGGCGTTTGCATGTCCTTCTCGTAGCGGTCGGGCGTTGCGCAGGCAAACCGGAAAACGCCGGACTCCGGACTGTGAAATGCCCCTGCCGCTACCTGGCGCGGTCACGGCAAGTCGCCCTGGCGCTCCTTCACCCAGTCGAGGTCGTTCTTGTCGGCCGGGTCTTTGGCGATGAGCACGCCGGCGTGACGGTCCCTGAACTGGACCTGTGTCCATTCCGCGCCGCGCAGCTTCCCGAGCCAGCGCTTGATCTCCGAATGACCGTCGAGGAACGCGAAGCCGCAGGCGCCGTTGTGATAGGTGGCGGGTACGTCGCACCACCCATTGGGCGCGCCGTAGCCCTGGAGCACGGCGATGAAGTAGGCGTCATTGATTGAGTCCGGGTGTTCGTCCAGCAGCACGAAAAGCTGGGTGGGACTGCGTCGCGCGGGGTCGCTGGTCTTCGTCCAGCCGCGCCAGATTCTCAGATTGGAGGCATCGTCCGTGGTGCCGGAAAAGGCATTCATCGCCACGCTGCGGACGCGGGAGTTCCATCCCCGGGCGCGTTGAGAAGCGCTGGCGTATTTGTCCGCCGGGCACTTGAAGAGGTTCTGCGATTTACCGATGTAAGGCGCGATGAGCGAGCCGGTGCCGACCAGCAGGTTGAAATTGGTGTTCACCGGGTCCGTGGTCCAGGTAAGCCAGCCGTTGCCGACCCAGTCCGCGGCGTCAAGGACCTTGTCGCGGTTGTCGTCGGCGTACATGAGGTAGCCCAACATGAGCTGCTTGGTGTTGTTCATGCACGAGATGCCGGTGGCCTTGGCCCTGGCTCTGGCCAAGGCGGGTAACAACATGCCCGCGAGGATCGCGATGATGGCGATGACCACCAGCAGTTCGATCAACGTAAAACCGGCGTGGCGGTGGTGTGGCGGGCATCCGGCTCCGGTCGCGGAAAATCTGGGTGCAGTCATGGGTTGATGGCCATTCAGGCTACGCCCACCCGAGGCCGTCGCAAGCTTCAACGGCGCAGCGGGCCGGCTCCACCCCGGCGGGGAGACGCTCCGCACGCTGAGACTGTCCACCGAGGAGCGTGTTCCGGCTGGCATGATGTGCTGATCCGACCTAGTCTCCTGCCGTGATGAACTCCACCTGCGCCCCTTCGCGACAGACCGCCGGCGCACTCGCCCTGGCCCTGGCATGCGCCGCCCAGTCACCGGCCGCCGCCGAACGGATCCAAGGTCGCTCGATGGTGATTTCGAAATCCGGTATTGTCGCCAGCGAACATCCGCTGGCTTCGCAGGCCGGCGCGCAGGTCCTGGCCGAGGGCGGCACCGCGGTGGACGCCGCCATCGCCGCCAACGCCGTCATGGGCGTGGTCGCGCCGATGACCTGCGGCCTGGGCGGCGACTTGTTCGCCCTCGTGTACGATGCGAAAACCGGCCGGCTGCACGGCTTGAATGCGAGCGGCTGGGCACCGGCCGGACTGAACCTCGATTTGTTGCGGAAACGCGGCTACACGAACATGCCCCAGCGCGGCATGCTGTCGGTCACGATCCCCGGTTGCGTCGCCGGCTGGGACGCGCTGCACGACCGGTTTGGCCGCCTGAAACTCTCGCGGCTGCTCGCACCGGCCATCCGGCTCGCCGATGAGGGCTTCCCGGTGACCGAGATCGTCGCCGGCTACTGGAAAGGCAGCGAGAAGCTCCTGCGCGGCGATCCGGTCGCGGCGCGGACGTTCCTGACCGGCGGGCGCGCGCCTGCGGTGGGCGAGTTGTTCCGCAACGGCGACCTCGCATGGTCGCTGCGGCAGGTCGCGCGCGGCGGACGCCGGGCCTTTTACGAAGGCGCGATTGCGCGACGCCTGCTGGACTGCGCCCGCCGGCAAGACGCGCCGTGGGCGCCGGCCGATCTGCGGGAGTTCCAGCCGGAATGGGTCACGCCCATCTCGACCACCTACCACGGTTGGACGGTTTACCAGATCCCGCCCCAGGGCCAGGGCATCGCCGTGCTCATGATGCTGAACCTGATGGAGACCTTCCCGTTGGGCGAGTGGGGACGCGACGACCCGCGCGCCTGGCACGCGATGATCGAGGCCAAGAAACTCGCGTATGCCGACCTGCTCCGTTACGTGGCGGACCTGCGTTTTGCCAAGGTGCCCGTGGCCGGGCTGCTGGCCAAGGCTTACGCCCACGAGCGCGCGCCATTGATTGACCCGAACCGCGCGGCAGACCACGCGCTACCCGGCGAGCCGCCGCCCGCCGGCACGGACACCACCTACCTGTGTGCGGTGGACGCCGCGGGTAACATGGTTTCCTTCATTCAGAGCAACTACAACGGCTTTGGCTCCGGCCTGGTGGCGGAAGGCACCGGATTTGGCCTGCAAAACCGTGGGGGTCTGTTTTCGCTCGATCCCACGCATCCGAACGCGCTCGCCCCACGCAAGCGGCCGCTGCACACGATCATCCCCGGCTTCATGGCCCGGGGCGACGTGCGGATCGCATTCGGCATCATGGGCGGCTGGAACCAGGCGCAAGCGCACGCACAATTTGTGGCCAACGTGGTGGACTTCGGTCTGAACCTTCAGGCCGCGCTCGAAGCGCCGCGCTTTACCAAGATGACCTTTGACGGAACGGACGTGGAAATCGAATCGCGCGTACCGGAAGCCGTGCGCGCGGCGCTGGCGGCCCGGGGCCATGCGGTGAAGATCCTGCCGGCGTTTGCCGACGCGGTGGGCGGCGGGCAGGCGGTGATGCGCAACTTCGCGCGCGGCCTTAACTTCGGCGCGTCCGATCCGCGTAAGGACGGCGCGGCGGTGCCGGAACCGGTGAAGTGAAAAGCTCGCGCAGGTTCCAGAGGGCGGGCGCGCTGATGGCGCTGATCGCCACCGCCATCGGCCTGGCCTGGGTTGTCCGGCCACCCCGGCTGCCACCCGGCGTCTCGCCGGAAATTGCGCGCCTGGCCAGCCAACTGAGCGCCCGGCCCGGCTTGCATCAGCGGCTGGCCGGGCGGCTGACGGCGTTAAGCCCGGCCCTCGCGCGGGGGCTGCCGGAGTTCTTGCGCACCGATGCGCTGGAGCGACGGCGGTTGGAGGCGTGTCACCGGTTGCTGGCTTTGGGAAGTGAGACGCGCATGGCGACACCGTGGCTGACCCGGATCTTCCTGGACGGGCTGCGCGAGCCGAACCACACGATTTCCCTTTACGCGTTCCTGACCTTGCTTAGCAGCGGTCTGCCGGCCGGGGAGTTGCTCGCTCAAGCCCGCCAGACCCCGCAGGGCGACGAACACACGGTCCGCTTTTGCGCCAGCCTGCTGAACACGGAAGACGAGCTTCTGCGCGAATACGCCTGGGCGTGTCTGGAGGCGGCTGGCGACGTCGCGCGCCGGGCTGAGGCGCGCCTGCGTGACCTGGCCGCCGAAGGCGACCCGACGCTGCGGCAACGGGCGCGCTCTTTGCTCGCGAGCCTCGACGGGGCGAAGCCGTACACTGGCTCCGTCGCCTTGGAAGCGCAGCCGTGAAGTCCGTAGGCGCCGACATTTCTCGCAGCGGCATCTCCGCGGCATTGACTGCGGCCGGCGAGCAGGTGACATGGGTACGTAGCCTTTGATCCGTGCGCACGTCCGGACCGGGCGGTTGGGAAAAGGCTTGAGTGGGGAAGGGAACGGATTAGATTGCTGCCGTAATGGAAGAGTACGCCAGGGGGTGGTGCTACGAGTGCGACGGACCGATCCTGTTTCCGTCTCACGTGGCATTGGAGGAGGTCGAGTGCCCCCATTGTGGCAAGATCATTACGCTGGCCCTGTGCAATCCGGACGTGCATCCACAGGGGATCGGCCGCAACAATCCGGAAAACTGCCCGGAGCCCGCACTCTTCCCCGAGAGCTTCTGGTAAGCGGCTTTCCCCGCCGGTTTGCGGTTGCGCCCGCGGCTCCCGGCGTTTTAGCTCAGCGCCATGTTCTCCCACGTCGTGATCTTCTGGACCAAGCCGGGCCTCCCGGACGCCACCGAGCAACTCCTCGCCGGCATGGAGCAGTACCTGCGGCCAATCCCCGGCGCACTGAGCTTCCACGCCGGGCGCATGGCCCCGAGCCAACGGCCGGTGGTGGACCAGACCTACCAGGCGGCCCTGAACATCGTCTTCCCGGACAAGGCCACCCAGGACGCCTACCAAGTGCATCCGCTCCACCTCGAGTTCGTTGAGAAGGTTTTTAAGCGCGTGTGCGACCGGGTGGTGGTGTACGACTTCGAGTAAGCCGCGCGCCGGCCGGCCGCGGCGGGGGCTGTGCGTCGAAACGTACAGGGGACGGGCGTTGACGCGCGCTGGCCGTCTGCCTAACTTGGAACAAAATCCAACCATGAAAACGACTTTGTTTCGCGCACGCGCGCCGCAAACCACCTTGGCGGGCCGTCACGGCTTTACCCTGATCGAACTGCTGGTGGTCATCGCCATCATCGCCATCCTGGCCGGCATGTTGCTGCCGGCGTTGTCCAAGGCGAAGGCGAAGGCGACCGGCATCAGTTGCCTCAGCAACACCAAACAACTGGCGCTCTGCTGGTCCATGTACGCCAATGATTACAACGACATGCTGGTCAAAAACTGGTTGTCCAACACGAACGCTTGGATTGGCGGCGATGTGTCCTCGGCGCAAGGCGCTACCAACAAACTGAACATCATCAACGGTCGTCTCTACGTGTACAACGGCTCGGTGGATATCTATCGCTGCCCGGCGGACAAGCAGTTGCCTGCCGCGCTCCGGAACATTGCGTCCTTGCGCGCCACCGGTCGCGTCCGCAGTTATTCCTTGAGCGGGCGCATGGGTGGGGCGGACGCTGCCGACGCCCAGCGTTATGGTGTAGCTGATACCATGTGGGTAATGGACAACAGGTACCCCATGTGGAAGAAGATGACGGACATTATAAGCCCCGGTCCGACCAAGGCTTTCACGTTCATTGACGAGGGAATCGAGACCATTGACGACGGCTATTTCGCGGTCAAAGCGCCGGGGGTGAACATCTGGCAGAACACACCCAGCGTCCGCCACAACCAGGCCTGCGGCTTGGCGTTTGCCGACGGCCATTCCGAAATCTGGAAATGGCGCTTCCTGAACAAAGAGCAAGGCTTGGACGCGCCCGCGAAAACAGCCACCTTGGACACGACCCCCGATCTGCGGCGGCTTCAGGCGGCGACGGCAGAATAGACACAGGTCGGAGTGCGCAAGCCCTGCCGGGTTTCGCCGCGACCAAGGCGGGCGACCGGGACTTGGCCAAGCTATCGCGCGCGTACATTGATCCGTCCAAGTGATCGCGCTCAGCGGGCTTGGACTTGAACCACACCGGACCTTGCGGGATGGAGCGAATAACTGCGGGCTTTTGCCCGTTTACCGGTGCTCCCTACTTCTATCTGTCTTGTGCTGCAGTCCGGTTTGGCGACGTGGAGAGGATGAATTCGATCCCCCCAGGTCACCCTATTCGGAACTTCCTCGTGACGTTGAGTTGGATTGCGATTGATTTCCCCGTTACCTCTCGTGTCGGCGAGCGTTTCATCAGGCAGCGATTGGCGCGGCGTGAATACCACGCTGCCTTCAAGTTTGCTGGAGCGCGCCTGGTACCGAAAATCGAAGTCGGGCAGACGGCACGAACTGCGCGGCGGCCAGCTTCAGTTATCGGGCTAGAAGCTCCGTCGCGGCATGTCGAGGTTGACTTTGATGGAGTGCAGCGGCCGGCGTTCTTCCGTGGCGCCCCCCACCGGCTGACTGATGCCGGTGCGCTGGGCGGCCGAGGGCTCGTTACCCAGCACCCCGGGCGAGGTGGTCAACATGCGGTTGCGGCCTGGGGTTTCCATGCCCGCCAGGCCGGAGGCCCGGACCGGCTGCGCGCGGCCTTCTACGGGTTTCACCGGATTCAGCGCCTCGCGGGTGGGATCGGGGTACGCCGTCACCGGGTCGAGGCTGGAAATCGGGGCAGTCGCGAGCGGGTTACCGATCGGGTTGTTGCCGAGAATGCGGGCAACGCCTTGCAGCGGGCTCCCGGCGGGCGAATCGGTCGCCAGGCTTTGCGGGGCGAAAACCGGCGAGACGGAAGAGCGGTCACGACCCAGGCCCGGCGAGCGTCGGAGCCAGGACGGCTGCCGGTTGGGTCCGCGTTCCAGGTCGGTCTGGACCTCGAAAGGATCGGCGGTGGCAGTGTTCGAGTTCCGCCAAGGGGTCCCCTCGCTGCCGGCAAAGCCACCGGCCTCGATCGGCCGCAGGCTGTCGCCGGCCTCCGGCTGTGCCCGGCCGCTCATTTCAAGAAAGCCGGGCGGCTTGTTGCGGTCGCGTTGTTGGCGGTCCGCGTCGCGGAGCGGATCCGGCGCACCTGGGTTGGCCTCGGTTTGGGTTTTGCCCAGTTCGTCATAATACTCGGCTAACCAGCCGGTGTTGGCTTTGGGCTGTTCGGAGGTGCCGGATTGCTCCCTGTCCCGTACACCCAAGGCGCGGCGCGCATCCGATTCCGGCCCGCCGAAATCCTTGGTGGTGCGCTGAATCCAGTTCTGCCGCTGCTTCCAATCGCGCAACTCCTTTTCCGTGAGCGGCGGGGTGACCTCGAATCCCGGCGTGTTCGGTGCAAAGGGCGGTGCGGTGACGGCGTCCAGGGAGCCGCCCCCCGGGCGGCCGATCCGATCCAGGGGATTTTCAAAACGCCAGCTTCGTTGGGGACGCGGCTTCTTGCTCTGCTCCAGCTTGGAGGGAGGCTGCTCCGAATCGGTAATGGTCACCCTCTCGCCGCCGCGCGCGTCGGGACCGGCGCCAGCCAGAATCATCCCGAGACCGGCCAGCAGCCAGAATCGAGTTTTGATTCCCGGTGCATGCATCACTAGATATTTCTAAGCCCCAATCGCGTCAGGGTCAAACGAAAGTCTGGAACTTGGGGACCTCCTGAATCCTTAGCCAGCGTTGGGAGCGTCCGGGCAAGGGCGGTTTCGAACCGGGGGATTGTCTCAACCGGATCGGGGAGGGCGGCGCGCGGGGTCACGGAGGGGGCGCCAAGGCGCGGGAAGGGCCGAAGGAACGCGCCCAAGGTGGTTTTTTCCAGGACGCGGGCGCGCTCCGCCCGGCCTGCCCGGACGGGCGGCGCGCGCGGGGTTCGTTCCGGGACTCCAGTCCAGCTAGCCGGAGGGCGCGGCCACCGCCACCGCCCCGGCCCGCCACCAGCGCGCCTCCCAGTGCCGCCACCAGTCCAGCCAACTGGCTGCCACTTCCACCCGCGCCACCAGCCGCCGGGCATGCCGCACCAGCGTCGCCGGCAGGCGCACCATCTGCTTGAGCAGCGTCGGCACGGTCCAGCTCTGGCACGCGTCGGGCAGGCAGAGGAGCTGCACGGCTTTCATCAGGTTGTAGGCCAGCGCAGCCAGGGCGTAGAACATCCGGTTGGCCGTCAGGCTTTCACAGGGCGGATGATGCAGGTCCAGCCCGCGCAGCACTTCCTTGAAGAGTTGTTCCTTGCCGCCTTTCAACCGGTGGCGCGCCATCACGGCCGCAGGGTCGGTGCGCCGACCGTCGTGCGCCACGAAGGCGTAACGCCAGAACAGTTCGTCGTCCTGCTTCCAGCGCGCCACCGCCAGCGTCATCGTGAAGTCGCTCTCCGCCACGGTGTGCCGCAGCCCGGCGTGTTGCTCGGCCACCTCCGCGCCGTGGCGCCAGCGCGTCTCGGTGGCCGGACTCCAGGCCCTTTCGGGCAGCGCAGCGGCGGTGCGCTCGGGGCCGGTGGTCCACTTGTTGTAGCTCACGCTCCAGTGGGTGAAGCCGGCCTGGTCAATGGCTTGCAACTGTTCGCTGCTGCTCGACCCGCTGTCGGCCAGGAAATCGCAGTCGCGGTCCCGCCACAGCGGGCGGTGGGGCTGGAGCATCTGGGGCAACGCGCCGCTCACGTCGCCGGGCGAACCGAGTTCGCCGCCGACCAGGAAGGGGCCGAACCAGAAGGTCTGCCAAGACAGCGCCAGGTGGCCGTTGTAGTTGATCTTCGCCCCCTCGAAGCTGGGGCCGAAAACTTCGATCGGCGTGTCGTCGAAGAACGCCTCGGCGCGGCCCGCGTAGGTCCAGCGGGCAGGCTCGGCGCGGGCGATGACCCATTGCACGAACTCCGCGATGAGCCGCCAGAGCGCGGCGATGGAGGCGTCGGATTGCTTGCGCAGCCACTCGCCCAGTTGCGTCTGGTCGGCGAACTTTTCGACGCGAGCCAGTTGGCGCACCAGCGGCTCATCGTTGAGCCGCTCGGCATCGGCCAGGCTGGCGCCGCCCGAGCAGAACGAATAGAGAAACTGCGCCACGATGAGTTCCGGGCTGTAGCCGTGGGAAGTGCGGGTGCGGGGATCGAGGCCGGGCAGGGCGCGGATTTTTTTCCAGAGCTCGAACGGCTGGGCCAGGGCTTCGAGGGCGGGCAGGCCGCCGAGGGTGGACTGCTTTTGGGCGGGGACGAACTCGAAGCGGAGGCGGGGCGAGCGTTGGGTGACGGTCGGCAGGGTTCATGGACCAGAGAGCCGCGGCGATGTTCAAAGCGCGCCCCAAAAAACTTCACCCGCCGGTGCAACCTTGCAGGTCATGGCTAAGGTTTGGGGGACCTGGGTGCGTCTCATTTCTTACATCCGGCCGCCGGCCGAGGGTTCGGCAGGCTTGCCGGCCGACCGCGAAGCCGGGTGTCCGACCCAGCGCCACGCAGATTCGGCACGGGCGGGTTCAATTCTTCGAGTCAAACAACTGGGCGCCTTTTGGGCTGGTGACGCGGCGGGGCGGGGTGTTGGTGGCGGAGGGGGGCGGCGGCTTCTGTTTGAACGTGCCGCGCAGCAGCCAATGCCGCTTGAGGCCCTGGACCATGTCATCGGTGTTGGCCAGCAACTGGTTCAGCGTGGTCACAAAGTTGGTGTTGGCCGTGACCTGGGTGTTCAAGTTGCTGATGATGGCGGTGAGCTGCTGGAGCGGCGGCTGCAGCGCGGCCACCAATTCGGCGAGATTCGTGTGGGCCAGGGTGAGTACGGCCCCGGCGTTGGTCAGCACGCTGCTGGTGTTCGTGAGCGCGACGCTCGCATCGCCCAGCAGACGGTTGGCGTTCGTGGACGCCGCGAGCACCTGCGCGTAAAGATTCGGCGGCAACGCCCAGCGGCCGAGCGAGCCCTCGGGATCGCGCAGATTGCCGGAGACGACAGCGAGGTTGCTGAGCAACGGCGTGGCTTGGGCCAGCGCGGCGTTCGCGTTGGAGGTCAGGTTAACGAGGTTGGTGAGGGTGACGGCGATCTGGTTGGTAAAGGCCAGTTCGGCTTCCTGGATGATGCCGGTCAGCCGATCGGTGAGGGCCGGGGCTTCGTCCGGCGGCAGCCAGAAGGGTCCGGTCTGCGCGGTGTACGGCACGTACTCGTTCTTCTGGAGGTCCCAGATGGCGGTGAAGCCTTCGACGGGTTGGGAGCGGTCGGCTACGCGGATTTGCGGCCAGCCCTCGGCGGCCAGCGCGGCGAGCACATCCGGGTCCAGCGGCCGCAGGGTAAGCCAGCGCGGCGCGGCGGGATTGGTGAGCGAGGCGGGGTCGCGCACGTGCTCCACCAGGAGCTTCTCGCGGCGGGCGACCAGCGTCGGGTTGGTGGCGAAGGCCTCCGCCTCGCGCAGCGTGTACGAGCGGATGGACCACCACAGATGCGTGGGGAGGTAATTGGTGCCCTTGGTGACCTCGATCGTGCGCTTGCCCAGGAAGTCCGCCGGGCTCACCCGCACCTTCGATCCGCCGGTCCAGAGGTAGCCGAAATACGGCGCCCGCACGGTGAACTCGACATAGACATTGTAGAGGTCATCCGGCGGCTGGCCGGTGATGCGGGTGATCTCGCCGACGTTGAAGCCCATGAGCGTCACCGGGTCGCCCACCTTCAAACCGGTGGCGCTGTACAACAGGGTGTAATAGCGCGCCTTGGTGACGAACCAGCCTTTGCGCTGGCCGGTCTGGTACAGATACCAGCCAAAGCCGCCCAGCAGCAGCACCGTGGCCAGGAGCACAAACACGCCCACCGCGCGTTCCACGCGATCGAGCCGGGTGCGCAACTGAGGCGTGAGATCGGGCACGGGCAGGAGTCTAGGTGCGGGCGTTGCCGGCGGCGAGCAATTCACGCAGGACCGGCTCCACGGGGGCGCTCAACCGCTCGCGTCCGCCCACCACGAGCCAGCGTGTGTCCCGGATCAGCGCAAACCGCCCCGCCACGTCCAGCCACGGCCGCAGGTCGTCCGTGACAGCCACCACCGTGGCCGGACAGGGCCAGCCGATGTCCGTACCGTTCAGGAAGTCCAGCCACCAATGCGTGTGCGCGGTGTTCAGCGGAGCCAGCGGATTGTCCAGCAGCAGCACCTGCGGCTGCAACGCCAACGCCCGCGCGAGCGCCGCCCGCTGGCGGAAAGCCGGGTTCACCTGGCTGGGCAAGCGCCGGGCCATCGCTTCCAGGCCGAAGGCGGCCAGTAGTTGGTCGAGTTCATCGGCCACCGCCTCGAGTTCGCAGTTGCGGTGGTAGCACAACGGCAGGGCGAGGTTCTGGGCCAGGGTGAGGTGACTCATCAACCGACCGCCGTCGCCGTACACAAACCCCACCTGCCGCCGCAGCACGCGTGCCTCCCGCTCGCCGAGCGTGGCGACGTCGCGACCCAGCAGCCGTACCTGGCCGGCCAGCGGCGGACACAGACCCGCGGCGGTTTCCAGCAAGCGGGTTTTGCCCGAGCCGGGCAGCCCGCCCACCACCCAGCGTTCGCCCGACAGCACGCACCAATCCACGTCCCGCACCCGCCCGTGTCCGGCCTCGTCGGCGGCAGCAATCGTACAGCCGTGCATTTCAAGGACTGGTTCGGGTGTGGCCATGCTTGCGGATCAAAGCACCAGGTAAACGAGGATGAAGGCGGCGTCCAGGGCCACGCAGCCCAGCACGGCAGCCACGACGGCGGTGGTCGTGACCCGGGCGACCTCGCGCAACTCGAGCGGCCGGGCCAGGCCTTGGAAACAGCTCGCCAGCGCGATCACCATCCCGAAGCTGGCGGACTTGAGACCGAGCAGCAGGAAATCCGGCCACGTGAGCGCGGCAGCGATCTGGCGGCCGTACTCGCCAGGTGTCAACGGCACGTCCTGCAAAAAGGCAAACAGGAAACCGGCCGCCACGGCGCCGAGGATCAAGTACGCGCTCAGGGCCACGACCGCCACGGTCATGCCGATCACGCGCGGCACCACGAGAAGATGCACCGGGTCAATGCCCAGCGCCTCGAGGGCCTCGACTTCACCGTTCGCTCGCGCCATGCCAAGCTGGATCACCGTGGGCACGCCCGCGCGCATCAAGACCACCAGCGCCGTGGCCAGGGGGCCCAGTTCGCGCACCACCGCCAGCACCATCACCGTGCCCACGTAATCCTGCGCGCCCACCCGCGTGAGCAACGCCACCGTCTGACCCACCACCGCCCAGCCCAGCGCCGCCGCGATCAGCGCTGTCATGGGCAAGAGGTGGAGGCCGGCCACGGTGAGGTGGTGGGCAATGAGCGGACGCATCACCGCTGGCGCCGCGCCCCAGCGGGTCACCAGCACTCCCAGCGTGATGAGCGCGAACGCGATCAACTGCCGGGTGGTGTCCGCGGCGGCCAACAGCCAGCGCCCGACGTAATTGGTGTACGAGCGCGGCAGCGGCGACGCCAGCACCGCCTCAAACGTCAGCCACCGGCGCATGCCCGTCAGACCTTTGGCCATGCCGTGAGGCTACGGAGCGGGCTGGCAGGGGTCAAAAGCGATCTGCCCCGGCGTCGCGCAGTTTTTTGAAACAAAGCCGGCGCATCTTGGGTATCACCTCACGTAACCGGAGCCGCCGGTGGATGACCAGGCCGGCCGAACACCGAAACCAGAAATCGAATCATGACCAGGACTTTGCAGCACCCAGCGATCACGCCGCGCCAAGCCGGATTGAACCGCGCGGCGCGGGTCTCCACCCCCGCCGGCAAGCAACGCCCCCGGCCCACTTCACTGAGCCAGCTCTGGCTGGGGGCCATGGCCGAGGAAGAGCGGGACACCGCGCCTTTCGAGCGCATGGGTCTGGCGGTCATGGCCATCGCCGCCGCGGCGGCGATCACGGCGTCGTTCATTGCCAGCGCGCGGTTTGTGGACAGCAAGCCGGCTTTGATGGAATGGGTGGGGCGTTTGCTGGGCTGAATCCTAAAAATGCGGCTGGGCGCGAATGGATGCCCCAATGGCCCAACCTGCAGCCGGAGTTCATGACCGTGACCGAGCTCCAGTGCGCCTTACTGAGGGCGGCGCAATGCCTGGCCGCGCGCCTTGCGCCTCACTAGTCGAAGCGCTGGGCGACTTTTGCCTGCAACTCGCGCCAGCGGCGATTCCAGTCCATCCAGGCTGCGGCCCATTCTTCGCCCGTCAGGCATTCGCGAGCCTTTGGCCAAAGTTCGGCCAACTGCTTGAATTCAGAGTCCAGATTTGCCTCGCCCCAGCGCACCCGGGCTTCAAGGAGGTTCAACCGGTTTTCAGGATACCCGGGCGCCAGCTCCACCGCCCGTGACAAATGTTTCCGCGCCTTCCCGCGGTGTCCGATGCTCACCGGCCAGCCGGGGGCTTCGAGGTATAGCAAACCCAGATTGCGGTCCGGCCCGGCCCGGTCAAAATGCTCGTCGAGCTGCCGCGCCCGCTCGAACAACCCCTCCATTTCCGTGACCAATCGCAAGGCGCCCAGTGATTTGGTGCGTGCGAGCTGGCCCAGGTTCATGCCCAGGTAATACGGCACAGCGGCGACATTGGTGTCGAGCGCCAGGGCCGCGCGGCACGCGGCGATGCCACGTCGGGCGATGTCCGCGCGCTCAGCGTCGTCGCGCGCGAATTCGGCCCGGTCGAAGCTGGCGCGCCCCAATTGCCAGGCGGCGGTGACGTTGCTCGGGGCACGCTCGAACGCGGCTGCGGCCTCGCGAAACAGGCGCTCGGCCCGGGCGGCGGCGTTGGTAAACGCGGGGGCAGGGGGGGCATCGGCGAAAGCTTTAATGACGAGCAATCCGAGCGTGAGGCGCCCGGTGAAGCGACTCAGACCTCGCGCCCAGTTCATCATTGCGCTGCCGGCGTAACCGCTTATACTGCGCATTGCGTGAGACATATATTCACCTTGGGCGCGATCGCCGCCCTGATCTGGTTGAGCACCGGGTGCAGCGGAGTCAACGCGTCACACAGTGTATCCCCGGCTTCTTTCTTCCTGCCCGGCTTGATGCAGATCAAACCACCGTTCCCGCCCGAGCCTACCCCGGCTCCGACCCCTGAGCCGGCGCTGGTCGCCCACGCCCGTTGACCCCACCATGCGATTCCCGTTTGCTCTGTCGGTCAAGATTGCCCGACACATTATCAAGCACAAGCTGCGCAAGACCCCGAAATTCGCCATGGTCTTGCAGCTCGAGCCGTTGCACACTTGCAACCTGACCTGCACCGGCTGCGGTCGCATCCGGGAATACTCGACCAGTCTCAAGGACATGGTGCCGCTTGACCAATGCCTGGCGGCGGCGGCCGAGTGCGATGCGCCCATGGTCAGCATCTGCGGTGGCGAGCCATTGATCTACCCGAAGATCGAGGAACTGGTGGACGGCCTGCTGCAGCAGGGCCGCATCGTGTACATCTGCACCAACGGCCTGTTCATGCGCAAGAAGCTGTGTGACTACCTGGCTGCCAGCTACACGCCGGCGCTGGAACCCCGGTTGAATGAACTGCTTGCCGAAAAGCTCCTCACCGAGAAACAGGCCGAGACGATTCGCAAAGGCAGGGCCGACAGCCGGCCGGTGATCCGCCCCAGTCAGTGGTTGTACTGGAACGTCCACGTGGACGGTCTCGAGTACACGCACGACCTGATCGTCGAACGCGAAGGAGTGTTCAAGGAATGCGTCGAGGCCATCAAGATGGCCAAGCGGCTGGGATTTCAGGTTGCCACCAACACCACCGTGTATCGTGAGACGGATGTGCAGGAAATCGAGGACATGTTCCGGTTCTTCTCCTGGTTGGGCGTGGACGGTCACACCATCTCACCGGGTTACGACTACGATGCCGCCAAGAAGGACATGGTGAGGCGGCTGGGCAAGAAGCCGGAGGACTTCTTCCTGACGCGCAAGATGACGGTCGAGAAGTTCGCCCGCATTCTGGATTGGGGAAAGGCCTTCACGATTTTGGGCACGCCAGTGTACCAGGAATTTCTCGCCGGTCGGCGCGACCTGACCTGCACCGCCTGGGCCATACCCACTTACAACATCAAGGGATGGAAGGCGCCATGCTACCTGATGACCGACGGCCATTATCCGACGTATCGTGAGATGCTCGAGAAGGTGGACTGGGAGAAATACGGCGTCGTCAACGGCGTGGCGCGCGACTCGCGCTGCGAGAACTGCATGGTCCACTGCGGCTACGACCCGAGTGGCGCGCTGGGCACGAACTACCAGCGCGGCGACCATTGGAAGAATTTCAAGTACAACTTCGGGCCGCGTCCGCCGCGGTACAAAAACGGACACACGGTCAAGGCTTTCAACGGTTTTTCCGTCGGCAAGGGGCACCTGGCTGAAGCCCGGGCCGCTTTAACCCCCGGCAACGCTGCAGGCAAGGGCGATACTCAGACTCCCGCGGCTTCATCCTGCGACGCGGGCGACTCGAGCGAGCGCGATACGCTGCTGGCGAAGGCGCGCGGGGCAAAACTTTCATGACTGGCCGGTACCAGCCGTAAACCTTTACAGATCCCAAGGCGTCATGCCCACCCTCTTCCTCTGTCCCCCCAGTTTCGACGGCTTCGACGGCGGCGCCGGCTCGCGCTACCAAGCGCGGCGCGAGATCACCAGCTTCTGGTACCCCACCTGGCTGGCCCAGCCCGCCGCGCTCGTGCCTGATTCGCGGTTGCTCGACTGCCCGCCACACGGCATCGGCCGTGACGAATGTCTGCGCATCGCCCAGAACTACGACCACGTCGTCATTCACACCAGTACCCCTTCGTTGCGCAACGACTGCAAAGTGGCAGAAGCCATCAAAGCCCGGCGCCCGGACACGAAGATCGGCTTCGTGGGCGCACACGCCGCCGTGTTGCCCACCGAGACGCTCAAGGCTTCGCCGGCCATTGACTGGGTGGGCCGCAAGGAGTTCGACTTCACCTGCAAAGAGGTCGCCGAGGGCCGTCCTTTGAAGGACATCGCTGGCCTCAGCTACCGCGACACCGACGGCAAGATCCGCCACAACCCCGAACGGGAATTGATTGCTGACATGGACGCGCTGCCCTGGGTGGCGGACGTGTACAAGCGCGACTTGCAAATCGAGAAGTACTTCATCGGCTACCTGCTGCACCCTTACCTGAGCCTGTACACCGGGCGCGGCTGCCCAGCCCAATGCACCTTCTGTCTCTGGCCCCAGACCATCGGCGGCCACAAGTACCGCGTGCGCTCCGCCCAGAACGTCGCCGACGAGATGGCCTACATGAAGCGGCTGTTCCCGCAGGTGAAGGAGTTTTTCTTCGACGACGACACGTTCACGGCCAATTTGCCCCGCGCCCGCGAGATCGCTAAGAAGCTCGCGCCGTTGGGTCTGACCTGGAGCTGCAACAGCCGCGCGAACCTCGACTACGACACCATCCAACAGATGAAGGACGGCGGTCTCCGCTTGTTCCTGGTCGGTTACGAGTCAGGCAACGAGCAAATCCTCAAGAACATCAAGAAGGGCGTGAGCAAGGACGAGATGCGCCGTTTCACCAAGGACTGTCATCGGGCTGGTGTCGTGATCCACGGCACGTTCATTTTGGGTCTGCCGGTGGAAACTCGGGAAACCATTGAGGAGACGATCCGCTTCGCCCAGGAACTCGATGTGTTCTCCATGCAGGTTAGCCTGGCCGCGCCCTATCCCGGCACGGAACTGTACGAGCAGGCGCGTCTCAACGGCTGGTTCACCAAGCGGGACAAGACCGACATCGTCCACGAGGACGGTTTTCAGGAGTCCTCGCTCGAGTATCCGAATCTCACGAAGGAGGAGATCTTCGAGGCCGTCGAGCGCTTCTACCACCGCTACTACCTGCGCCCGAAGCCCATCCTGCGCATCGTCAAGACAATGCTGGAGGACAAGGACGTGTGCGTGCGCCGGCTCCGTGAGGGCTACGAGTTCTTTAAGAGCATGGCCCAGCGCCGCAGCGACCTCGCAGCCGCTAAGACGACAGCCTGAGACCGCCAGGGGGGAGTGCGCTGCAAACCTGGCCGGCGTTCAGCGAAATGCTGAGACGGTGTGGCTTACTTTTTCCCTTCGCTTTCGCGCCCGATGTATTTTCGCTGGACCGTATCCACGCGGATTTTTTCACCCGGCGCGATGAATAGCGGCACCATGACTTCCAATCCGGTCTCGAGGCGGGCGGGTTTCCACGTGGCGTCGGAGCCGCCGCGGATGGGCGGCGCGGTGTCCACCACTTCCAGCGTCACCGCCGGCGGCAACACGATGTCCACCAGCCGCCCATCAAGCAGGAGCGCGCGGTATTCCTCGTTCTCCTTGATGAACCAGCGGCGGTCGCCAACCTGCTCGGCGGTGAGCGTGAGTTCCTCGTACGTCTCGACGTCCGAAAAGACAAACTCCTCCCCCTGGTGGTAACTGAACTGAACGCGGCGGTACTGCACCTCGGCCACCGGCACACGCTCGCTTTCCGTGAACGTGTGGTCGGTGAGGCGGCCGCTCTTCAAGTGTCGCAGGCGGGCATGCAACTTGTGTTTGGTCTGGGCTGTGCCGCTGACATGGAAGTCCTCCAGCACGAGGGGCGCGCCGCCGAGCAGCAGCACCATGCCGCGTTTGAATTCCGAAGGCAGAATTGTTTCCATCGCGTTTTCCCGCCGGTAGCCGGGTGCTTCAGGTTTTCGGGAAATCTGCAGATGTGGTAACGCAACGACGCGGCCGCGTCAACCCGCGCCCGCTCTTGCCCAACGAAGGCTTGCGGCAGACGGCGACGCGGCCGAACCTTTGCGGGCGTGACCGCGGTCTCCCAAATCACGGCGACAGCCGGGGCGCCCGCCCTGAAAATCGGTTGCTGCGGCTTTGCCGGTCCCTTGGCCGCGTATTTCCGGGACTTCCGGCTGGTGGAGGTGCAGCAGACCTTCTACGACCCGCCGCGTGTTGCCACGGCCGAGCGCTGGCGGGCGGCGGCGCCGACGGATTTCGAGTTCACGCTCAAGGCCTGGCAGCTCATCACGCACGAGGCGACTTCGCCCACCTACCGGCGCCTGCGAAAGCCACTGCCCGCCACCGCTGCGGGCAAGGTCGGCAGCTTCAAGCCGACGCCCGAGATTTGGCAGGCGTGGGTGCAAACCCGCGAGATCGCCACCGCCCTGCGCGCGTCGGTCGTGGTCTTCCAATGTCCGGCGTCCTTCGAGCCAACCCTGGAGCACAAAACGAATTTGCGGCGATTCTTTACGCGAGTGCGCGCGGAGTTGCACAAGCGCCCTGGCGCGTACCCTTGGCTGGCCTGGGAACCGCGCGGGGATTGGAGCGATGCCGAAGTGCGGGACTTGTGCGAGGAGTTCAGCCTGGTCCACGTCGTGGATCCTTTTACGCGGCTGTCGGTGTCGCCGGGGCCGTTTTACTTTCGGCTGCACGGCATCGGCGGCTACAGGCATCGCTATTCCGATGCCGAGTTGCGCCAACTCCGGGACCTGGCGCAGCGTTTCGCGGCCGGAGGGCACTGTCTGTTCAACAACGTGTCCATGCGGGAAGATGCATTGCGCTTTGCCCGGTTGCTGGGTGGTGTCGTTCCTTGAAAGCGGAAAGCCAGGGTGACCGCGGCAGACGTCGAGCAAACTACCGTTGCTGCCTTCCGGCCCTGGCGGGGTTCGTAAGTCGCCGTTCCGCGGGCCCTGGCAAATCCGCTGCGGGATTAAGCGTTACGCGCCCCGGCCCAGCAAGGCAATTCAGTCCGCCGCAACGCATCGGCCAGCGGCGGTTTGACACCGCACGCCCACAGGCTATACGTGAGGTCAACCGGTCCACCGCGGACCACTTAGCAACCGTCAACATAACCCGTTACCATGCCCATCCCTGTTGGTTCCCAAGCTCCCGACTTCAGCCTCAAGACCAAGACCGCCGCGGGCGTCGCGGACGTCAGGCTCAGCGACAACCTGGGCAGGAAGAACACGGTGCTGTTGTTCTTCCCGCTCGCCTTCACCAGCGTCTGCACCCAGGAAATGTGCGACATCACCAGCGGCCTGAACGCTTACGCCGGACTCAACGCCGAGGTGATCGGCATCAGCGTGGACAGCCCGTTTGCACAAGAGGCCTGGGCGGCCAAGGAGAAGATCGCGGTCAAGCTGGCCAGCGACCTGAACAAGAAGACCGCGGCCGACTACGGCGTACTGCTGCCCGACCTGCTCGGCTTGGGCTCAGTGTCAGCCCGCGCCGCCTTCGTCGTGGACAAGCAGGGGATCGTCCGGTACAGCGAACAGACGCCGACACCGAAAGATCTGCCCAACTTCGAGGCGATCAAGGCCACGCTGGCAAAGCTGCAGTAGGTCCGCTCTGCGCGAGGGCGGCGGCAAGGCGCTCACACAGCTTCCCCGCGCCTGACTTCAGGCATGTTTGTGGCGCACCGTGCGGGGGGCCTTGACCCGGCCCGGTGCGCCACTTACTTTCGCGGCGCATGAAACCGGAAGTCGTCATCGAGTACTGCGCGGCTTGAAACTATGAACCCAGGGCCGTCGGTCTGGCGGAGAAAATCTTGGAGTTCAAGTTGAAGCTCGGCTCGCTCAAGTTGATCCCGTCCACAGGCGGGGTTTTTGAGGTCAGCGTCAATGGCCGCAGCATCTTCAGCAAGAAGGCCACGGGGCAGTTCCCCGAGCCCGACGCTGTTCTCAAAGAACTCAAAAAATACCTCGCTTCCTGAGCCCGGAACCACGGCGGCTCCTGACGGGTACTACACAGTTGTTCTCGCTCCGCGGCGCGGGCTCGACGACGGGCTTTCCCGGGCGGAGAGTGATGGGTGCCTGGTGGCCCCCGCGGTCTTCAAAACCGTTGTGCCGGCACGCCGTGTCGGCAGGAGTGTTCGATCCGCTCCCTCTCCGCCAACTCGAGTCAGAGACTGCAGGTCAGAAGCCGAAAGCTGGAAGCCGGGTGAACTTCGGATTGGGCGAAGCTGGTCTTGGACTTCGCCGTGCTTTCTTGGTGCTTGCAGCCCCGGTCGAAAGGGGGTGATGCGCGTGTCGCGTGAACAGATTCTCCGTCTGACCTCGCTGTCGTCCTGCGCGGGTTGAGCCGCCAAGCTCGGCCAGAACGCCCTGGCGCAGGTTCTGCGCCAGCTTCCGCAACTCCGCGACCCCAGGGTGCTCGTCGGTGCCGCTACCGCCGATGACGCCGGAGTGTTCCGTCTCGATCGCGACCGCGCGCTTGTGCAGACGTTGGACTTTTTCACGCCCATCGTGGACGAGCCGTTCTTGTACGGCCAAATTGCCGCGGCGAACGCGCTTTCCGACGTCTTTGCGATGGGCGGCCGTCCGCTGACCGCGTTGAACATCGTCGGCATACCCGAGGACACCGTGCCGCCGGCGGTGGTGGCGAGAATGCTTCGCGGCGGGGCGCTTAAGGCAAAGGAAGCCGGCTGTGTCGTGCTCGGCGGTCACACGATCAAGAACCCTGAGCCCATCTATGGCCTGGCCGTGACCGGCTTGGTTCACCCTCGCCGCCTGATCACCAACACGGCCGCGCAACCCGGCGACGTACTGGTGCTCACCAAACCGCTCGGCACCGGCATCGTCACCACCGCCATCAAGCGGGACCTTTGCCCACCGGACCTCGCAACGAGGGCCATTCGTTCCATGCGGGCACTCAACACCGTCGGCGCCGTGCTGGCCGAACGCGGTTTCGTGCATGCGGGCACGGATGTGACCGGCTTTGGCCTGCTGGGCCATCTGGGTGCGCTTTGCAGGGCCAGCGGCCGGCCGGCTGAACTTCGCGCTGGTGTCATCCCGGTGCTGGGCCCGGGCGTGTGGGATTTGATCAGCCGCGGCTGCGTGCCGGGCGGCACCCGTGCAAACCTGAAAGCTGCCAATGCATGGACCTACTTCGCCCCAGGTGTGACCGACGCGCAGAAGTTGCTGCTGGCTGACGCCCAGACCAGCGGTGGCTTGCTGCTGTGCGTGCCGAAACAACACCTGGCCGTCGTGCTCGCGTTGCTCAAGCGCCACCGCACGCGGGCCGCGGCGGTGGTTGGCCGGATCATGAAAACCGGTGCGGTGCGCATCCATGTCGAGCCGTAGCCGCCAGGCGGTCAGTTCGCGCCATTACCGGAAAGCGTAATCGGCGGTTCGATCTGCCAGCGGTCCGCGTCCAGATCAATGGTCACGCGCGTGCCATCGGCAAAGGTCGTGCGCTGGCGGCGTCGGCCAGAGTCCAGAAACTCGTGACGGGTCATCTCCAGCAACGCTACCCGGCGATGCAGCGCACACACGGTCCGCACCCGCTCCAGCTCTTCCGGTGCCGGGTTCAAGCCCAGGTACGGCATCCCGCCGTTGGCCAGCGCGTGCAGCAGCCCCAGGTCCTTCGTCGGGATACCCCATTCGCCGCGCCCCAGCGACCACGGCATGAGCAGCGCGTCGTGATAAACCAGGTTGAACAGCGGCACCGGAATGCCCATGGCCGGGCCCTTGCCGGGATTCGGGTTCAGGGCAAACGGACCGTGATGCACCAGGTCCAGGTGACGTATGGACCAGTCGCTGGGTTCTTCCGAACTGACCACGCCGCCCCAAGCCCGGACCGAATCCAGGCACTCACCGCGGAAGCGCAGGCATTCGGTGCGTGTGACCGGGTGTTCGTCCTGATAGCACTCGTCCGGCGGCACCACGGAGAAGACGTCTAGGTAGGCGCCGCGGAGTTTGACGCCGTGCTCGAGGATGGCGTTGTGGTTCTTGCGCACGTGCCCCGCCGCCAGGCTCGGGCACAGGATGGACTGTCGCCCGCCGAACCAGGTGCTGTGCAACGGCCGCGCCCCGCTTTCGTCCGTGATCGTGTGCCGCTCGTGGTACGAGCGCGCGTCGAGGTAGTAGTCACGGTATTGGTCGTGAATGGCAAAGAGGTAGCCCAGGCGATCGCACATCTCGGCGAAGTCCCGCATGCCTTCCCAACCGCCGGCCTCGGGGCAGGGCGGAAGCACGTCCGGGTGTAGATTGTCGTAGCCCCGCAGGCCCCAGCCATCCAGGTGCACGTAGGCGTTGGTGACGCCCTTGGCGGCGAGCGCCTGCAAATCCTTCGCCCGCGCGGTGAACGTCACCAACTGGTGGTTTTGCGCCGGGTCGTCCTTCTTGTAATAACTCGATTCCGGCTGGATGTGGTACAGGATGCTGGTGTGGACAACCGGCGCGCCGACGAGGCGGGCGAGAGCCGGGTTGCGCGCGATTTTTTCGCGCAGGGACACAAACCGCCCGGTGGCAAGGGCATGCCGACGGTAGCGTTTGGCGAGGTCCACGTAATTCCCGGCGTCGAAGAAGCACATTCGCGCCCGTCGCGGATACGCGAAGCGCCCCAGCGAGTGCATCCAGCGCGGGCCGATCTGCGTCGGGCCACCCGCAGGGTGCTCGAAGTGGCAGCCGCCATCATCTGGTGTCTCCAGCATCACCAGCAGCGCCGAGCCGCCTTGCTCATGCCCCCACCACGGCTGGTACAGCCCGCGCCCGAAACTGAGCGTATCGTACAGCCACGTCTGTTCCGGCCAGGCCTTGGGCAGCAACATGCCTTGCATGAAGGACACCACCGTGGTGTCGAACGATTCCGCCGCCAGCCCCGCCGGCCAATCACACTGTCGCAGGCGCGTGGCGCCATCGGAAGCGATCAGCGTGGCGGCCAGTTCCTCGGCGTCGCCTTCCAGGCAAAGGAAAAGCTGGAGCAAAAGATCGAACCGCAGTTCGCCGCGGCGAAATCCGCCCAGTTCGATCTTCAGGCCGGTTTGGAAGCCGTTTTCGTACGCTTCGACCTTCTTCAACTCCGCGGCCGCCAGTTGCAGGGAATGCGGCTGGCCGTCGTGGCGGACCTGGAGGTCGCCGACGCGTGACGCCGCAAACTGCCAGGTGACGGCTGGCGTCTGCACGCGGCAGGCGAGGTTGGTGGGGTTGAACTCGAGGTGGTGACGCGCCCCGGCCACGCGCCACACGCCAGTGTGGGTGTCGTGGATCACCCGGATGGGAGTGTTGGCGGACGCGGCTGTGCCGGGGCGGGTGACGGTTGCGCCCGCCAGCAAGGCGAGGAGGATGATCCGGGAGTTCATCAAGCGCAGCGTAGGCAGGTGCCGGCGGTGTGACAAGGCCGCGCCGCCCGGGAGCCAACACGAAGCGTGGCGGCGTTCGTCAGACGGCGGTGCTTGCTCGTTCTCGAAGGCTGGAGTTACACGAAGCCGGCATTTAGCGCGTGGATGGCACGTGCGCGGCGGGGGCAAATATCGGGCTCGCGGAGTTCATCTTTCCCAGTCCCTAGTGGGGCGTCCTGGCGACCGGACCCGGTGCTTTTCGTATTGCTGACGCGAGGTGTTTCCGAAATGCTGACCGCGCATGAATCATTGCACGATGAAACGTTACCTGATCTTGACTTTGCTGCCGGGCCTGGTCGCCGCCGGCGCTTGGGCGGCGGACGCAGGCGCTTTGAACGATCCCAAAACCAAGTTCAGCTACGGCTTGGGACTGAGCCTGGGCACCAACCTTAAACGCTCCGGCGTGGAACCCGGCGAGGTGGACCTGGATCTGTTTGCCAAGGGCATGAAAGACGCCGCCGGCAACTCCGGTCAGATGACCGAGGCCGAGGCGCGTAGCGCCATCACGGCCTATCAGACCGAAGCCCGGAAGGCGCTGGCCGCCAAAAACAAGGCGGCAGCGGAAGAATTCCTCGCCGCCAATAAGAACAAGGAAGGCGTCGTGACCACCGCCAGCGGGCTCCAGTACAAGGTGCTCGCCACCGGCGCGGGTGATTCGCCGAAGTCCAACGACACCGTCACCGTGCATTACAAGGGCACACTGCTGGACGGTACGGAATTCGACAGCAGCTACAAGCGTAACCAGCCGGCCACCTTCGGCGTGGGACAGGTCATCAAGGGTTGGACGGAGGCCTTGCAACTCATGAAACCCGGTGCGAAGTGGCAGCTCTTCATCCCGCCGGATCTGGCTTACGGTGAGCAGGGGCGGCCGGGCATCCCGCCCAATTCGCTGCTCAACTTCGAGGTCGAGCTCATCTCGGTGCAGAGCCAGGCCGCCGCCGCGCCCGCCACGCCGCCCGCGCAGCCGGTGACCAGCGACATCATCAAGGTACCCTCAAAGGAAGAACTCGAAAAGGGCGCCAAGATCGAGATCATCAAGGCCGCCGACCTCGAGAAGCTCAAGCAACAGGAAGCCGAGAAGGCCAAGACCGCCGGCGAAAAGAAGTAACCTTCCGGCTCGCTATTTGAAAAGGAACTCAGGCCGCCGTTTGGCGGCCTGTTTTGTCGTTTGCGAGTCGTTGTTCAAGCCGGCTGTTGCTGGGTGAGGCAATGCACCGAGCCGAAGCCCAGCACCAGGTCCACGGCGTGCAGACCCACCACGGGGCGATCGGTGAAGAGTTCGGCCAGGATGCCCAGTGCCACGCGATCGTTGGGGTCGTTGAACGTGGGCACCAACACGCACGCGTTGGCGATGTAAAAATTCGCGTAACTGGCCGGCAGCCGCTCGCCGTTGAAAAATAGCGGCGCCGGCATGGGCAGGGGTACCACGTGCGGCTTCGAACCGTCTTCCAGCCGCAGGTCCTGCACCCGCTCCCAGTTTTCGGCCAGCGGCCGGTAGTTGATGTCCCGCGGGTTGGTCTCGCGGATGAGCACCATGGTGCGCGGGTTCACAAAACGAGCGATATCGTCAATGTGCCCGTGGGTGTCGTCGCCCACCGGCCCGTGGCGCAGCCAGAGCACGTTGTGGGCGCCCAGGAACTGCCGGAACGCCGCCTCGTAATCGCTGCGCGTCAGACCGGGATTGCGCACCTGCACCTTGGGATCGAGGTAGCACTCCTCGGTGGTGAGCAAGGTGCCCCGGCCGTTAACCTCGATGCCGCCGCCTTCGAGGACAAAATCACGGCCGGCGACCCGCGCCTCGAATAGCGGCTTGCGCAGCAGTCGGGCGGCGGTCTCGGGCACGCGGCGATCCCTCTGCCAGTTGCGGTACTTGGCCCAGGCGTTGAAGTGGAAATGGACGATGGCGGTCTCCGACCTGCGGCCCCGGCAACGGCGCACAAACATCGGCCCACTGTCGCGCGTCCAGCCGCGGTTGGTGGGATGCGTCACGAATTCCACCCGCCGGAGATCGGCGCCCGCCGGGACGAGGTAGCGCCGGGCCTGCGCGGCGGACGTGTGGTCATTCACCAACAGGCGCACGCGCTCGTCAGCGACGAGCTTGCGGATCATCTCGCCGTACACCCAGCGGATGGTGTCCAGCTTGCCGGGCCAGTCGGTTTTGTTGTGGGGCCAACCCAACCAGGTTGCCTCGTGCCGCTCCCATTCGGCGGGCATGGCGTAACCGAGTTCGGCCGGACTCGGGCGGTTCGCGGTATCAGGTGCGGCCATAAAGCGCGACGAGCCTAGCGGCTGGCCGGCTCTTGTCCATGCCGGGCCCTGACATTCCGTGGATGTGGTTGTCAGAACGCGGCGGCTTGCAGCCCACTCACTGGTCGCCAGCAAGCGGCCGTCGTTGCCCCCGGGTAGGGAACTGAGACACGCGCCGGCGTAACGGTGCGGCACGCGGAATTGTCGTTGTTAAATCGGAGCCGTTGCGGCAGGGTTTCGCCGGTCAAACCCCTGCACTTATGTCTGAAGCCCAAACCGGAAAAGGTCGCGGTTGCTTCTTTTACGGCTGCCTCACGCTGGTGATCCTCTTCGTGGTCGGCTCGATCGCGCTGTACTTTGGCACGCGCTATTTCATCGGCCGCCTGGTGGCACAATACACCTCGCCCACGCCCATGGTCGTGCCGAAGGTGGAGGGTACGCCCGAAGAGATTAAAGGTGTGCAGGACCGCTTCAAGGTGTTCGCCGACGCCTTGAAAGCCGGGCGGCAGACTCCGCCGCTGTCGCTTTCCGAGAAGGAACTGAACCTCCTCATCAACCACGCCCCGCAGGCGGGGGAGTTCAAGGACAACGTCCACGTCGCCATCGTTGGCAACAAGCTCCGCGGCACACTCAGCCTGCCGTTGGAGAGGCTGGGTTGGAGATGGTTCAAAGGCCGTTACTTCAACGGCGTCGCCGAGGTGAAAGCAGCCCTCGAAAACGGGGTCTTGCTCGTGACACTCGACGCACTGGAGGTCAACGGCAAGCCGGTACCCGAGCAGGCCATGGCGGCCATCCGGAACCAAAATCTTGCCAAGGATCTGTACAAGGATGCGGCCAGCGTCGAAGTCCTGCAACGGATCGAGCGGCTCATCGTCGAGGATGGCCGACTGCTGGTGAAACCGCGCGAGCCCACCAAGCCCTGAACCTGCGGGCGGGGACATTTTCCAATTCAGCGTCCTCACGCCAAACGAAAAGGGCGTCCACCGTTGGACGCCCGGCAAGGAACGCGTCACCGTTCAGGCCAGCACGGCCAGTTTGCTGGCCAGACGGGACTTCTTGCGATTAGCCGTGCCGCGATGGATGACCCCGGTTTTCGCGGCCTTGTCCAGCGCGGATATCACGGTGCGCAGCGCGGTAGTGGCGTCGTCTTTTCGTTTCTCAGCCAAGGCGTGCCGGTAATGCTTCTCCAAGGTCTTGAGGCGCGACTTGACACTTCGATTGCGGGCGGCCCGGCGGGCGCTACTGCGAACCCGCCGTGCGGCTGATGCGGTTCTGGGCATAGCTGGTTTATGTCAAAGAGCCGAGACGGTATCCCAAGCCGCCCGCGTGTCAACGGCTTGTTTGGCGCAGTCCTGGCTGCTGGCCGACGTGCCTCCCTGCCAGCCCCGACCAAACCGGGGCGGGGCGGGAGTCCGTCAAGGCCAACTTCATGGATTGGCCGCTGGTTGGCGATCGGTGATCTCGAGTTTGCGGACTGCACCTGGCCAACGCGGGTGATTCAACCTGAAAACGAGGCCGGTCGTGGCACCGCGCGCCCGGTCTGTGCCACTTCGGTTTTTCGGGTTCAACGCGAGTCGCCGGCCAAGCGGGCAAGTTCCTGGGCGGCCTGGCTGCGGGTCGGGTCGAGGCGCACTGCCGCCCGCAAATGCCGGATGGCTTCGGTGGCGCGCGATTGTCGGGCGTACAGCAAGCCCAGGCCTTCATGCGAGCGGGCGTGGTCCGGGTTCAGCCCGAGCGCCCGGCGAAACGCCGCCTCGGCTTCGGCGGTCTTGCCCAATTGCAGCCAGATCTGCGCGCTCTCGAAACTGGCGGTTGGATCATGCGGCAGCCGCGCCGCGACCTCGCGCCATTGAGCCAGGGCGGGCTCCAACTGGCCGGCGGCGAGAAGGGTGCGCGCCAGCAGTTCGTGCAAGACCGGGTCGTCCGGCGTTCCGGAGAGGGCTTCCCGCACGATTCGGGCCGCTTGCTGGCGCGCACCAGGCTTGGCCTCGCCGCGAAGTTCCTCCAGGCGCCGGGCCAGCCGCTTCAGACGCTCGGAGTCGTCAAGCTGGCGGCGGTAGATCGGTTCCTCGAAACGGCGGCGCATCACTTCGCAGATGTCGCGCTCCTGACCGGGCGAGTAGCCAAGCCGTCGCGCGCATTCCGCTTCGGAGAGCCACCCGGCGCCGGCGGCGGTGCGCGCGGTGATCGCGGACGGCAGCAACCTAGTAACGACTTCGGCAAACGCACGCGCCAGCCGGTAGTTGCCGGCAAAGTTGAAATGCACGTGCTCGTAAAACCACTCCTCGCCCGGCACGCCGTCCGGCGTTGCCTCCGCAAAGACCCGTTCGGCGTCGAGAAGCTCCACCCCTTTCCCGGCGCTGGACCGGGCCGTGTGGCGGATGATTTCGTTCAGCCGGGTGTCGGCCCGGAAGCGCAAGGTGTCAAGGTCGCGCGCGCGCTCGAAATGTTCCCGCGCTTCCCGGGCCTGGCCCAGGGCCAGCGCGCAACGCCCCCGGCGGAAATGCAGGTCCGCGAAGCGGTCATCCACGCCGGCCGCCTGTTCGTAAACGCGCAAGGCTTCGCGGAAGTCGCCGCGCGCCTCGGCCGCCACGCCGTCCTGGTACAACGCGTTCCAAGCCGTGAGTTGCTCCGGAAGTAGGTCCGCGCGATGCAGCGACCCGAACGGCGCGCAGTCGCGGAGGTTCGAGGCCACGGTGCTCAGGACGATCAGTGCGCCGGCGCCGCGGCCCAGCCGGACGATGTCAGCGAGGTTGCGCTCGAAGTTCGCGTACACCACCGCCAGTCGCGGATCGTCCGGGCTGACCTGGTGATTCAGGAACATGGTCATGCCGCCCCAGCCCCGGGCGGCCGCCTCGGAACGGCGCAGCGATTCGAGGCGCGCCGCGCACCACTGTCCGAGGCGCATGGTCTTAAGCGCCAGGCTGGCCCGGATGACCGGCAGCGGCGGCGCCCAGCGGCTGAACACCGGCGCGAGACCGTACGGGCCGATGACCTCGTTGTTGCCCATGTACACGAGCCAGAGGTCGCCCTGGAGGTCGGCGCACTGGCGGGCAATGGGCAGGATGACGTGCGAGTTGATGGCCGTGAACGCGGTGTTTACCACCTCGAAGCGGGTGTCGGGATAACGCGCGCGCAGCAGCACTTCGAGGATGCGCGCAAAGCCGAACGGTGGCGCCGGATCGCCTTCCGCGGCCGATTCGCCGAAGACGAAGATGCGGTACGTGTTGGCGGGCTTTTGCGGCGAAAGCACCACCGGCTCGGGCGGTCGCGCCAGGGTGGGCGGGATGAACCGCCAGGGAAAGCGCTGGTTCTCCACCAGCCGACCGGGCGCGGCCGGGTGCGGCACGAAGTAATCGGTCACGTAGCCGTAGCCACCCAGACGCAACGCCAGTTCGCCGAGCGCCAGCAGGCCGGGAATCAGCAGGACCGCGGCAAACGGAAACCACCAGCGTCGCCGTCGCGCAGTGTCCGGGGACAGGGACGGTGCCTTGTCTGAGTTGGCGCGCACTTCATGCGGCGGGGGCGAAGACTTGCGGGATTTCTTCATTCCGGCTTTGGCTCAAACTGCGTGGCCTTGGGGCGAGTCACGACACGCACGCGGCCCTCAAAATCCACGGTGAGTTCGCGCGCGCCTGCCGGCACGGAAGTCTCGGTTTCGCGCCCACCCGGCCAGCGCACCCAAAGCCGGTCCGGCTCGCCCGCCGTGGCCAGCACCTGGACCGTGCTGTCCTGGGACCAGTAACCGGAGCCGGCGTGGATTTCGCGCGCGGGGCCCAAGCGCCCGCCTGTGCCCAGTCGCAGCACCGCGCCCACGCCAGCCGGGTTGCCGGGCGGGCCGGTCAGACGCACGCGCAGGCCGGGACGCGCGCCAATGTTTTCGTACAGGCAGGTGGTGGTTCCGTTCTGGCTCACGGCCAGGTCCACCCGGCCATCGGCGTTGAAGTCGCCGACCGCCGCGCCGCGCTGCTCGCCATAAACCCGCACGCCGGATTCCTGACCCGTCATGGGCTTCAGGTTGCCACGGCCGTCGCCGCGCAGCCAGAGTCCCCGACCGGCGTCCAGGCGCGGCCACTCAGGTCGGAACGCAAACCAGTTCTGGCTGAGGAACACATCCTCGTGCCCGTCGCCGTCCGCGTCAGCCACGCAGACAGCGCAAGCCGGGGCCCACTGGGCTTCGCGAGGCAGCGGCACCGGCTGGAAATGGTCGCCACGGTTCAGGAACAAGGTGGTGGCAAGCGTGTTTGCGGCCACCACGGCCGGCCGCGTGGGCAGGAGCGCAATCACGTCGGCCAGGGCCGCAGTGCTGAAGGCGACGTGGGTCGAATAGCGCGCGCGAAGAAACGGCAGGGCCTGACTGAGCGCGTTGAGATTGCGGCGTGGCATTTCCATGCTGAGTTCTTCGGGGTAGTATGCCTCGAGCACGTCCACCACGCCCTGACCGCCGAGGTCCCCGTAATAGACACGCAACGGGCGGTTGGGGTTGGCCTGTGCGGCGTCATTCCAGCCCCAGTTACTGGCGATCAAATCCAGCCGCCCGTCTTCGTCGAAATCACCCGCCGCCACGCCGGCCCACCAGCCGGTCAATTCGGAGAGCCACGCGGGTTGAGAGGTGTGGAGCGAGCCTGGCAGGAAGCCGGCCTGGTTCGCCGGCCAGATCAGCGCTGGATTCCAAGCGGTCAACTGGCCGCGGTCGTTGCGGAAAATGTGAATCGGTCCCCACTCACACGCCAGCACCAGCTCGGGCAGACCATCGCCGGTGAGGTCGGTCCACCGCGCGCCGGAAACCAGACCGATTTTTTCCAGCAACCGGCTGACCGCAGTGTCCAGCGTCCAACGGCCTTCCGAAAGGCGGAACAATCGCGAACCGGCTGGCGCCGGCCACGCACCCGGCAATACGCGCCCGCCGACCAGCAGCGCGAGATTTCCCCGGCCGTCGAGATCGGCCATCGCCAGTGGACCCGGGCTGGCGCCGGCCAGCGTCACGTTGGTCAGCGCAGTGGCGGTCGGTGGCTGGCCGGGCGCAAGGCTCCACTGGATCACCGCCGGGCCGTTCGTGGTGCTGGTTTCGTAGCTGGCCAGTGCGGTGAGCAACAGATTTGTACCACCGGCCATCGGCCATGCGACCAGCCCGGCCAGGTCATCCGGCACCGGGCCGAGCCTGACGGCGACGGCAGGTTGAAAATCACCGGCGGTGTCCTGGCGAAAGACACCCAACGCGCCACCACGGCCGGCGCCCACCACCAACTCGTCTTGGCCATCGCCATCCAGGTCCACCCAGGCCACACCCGGGCCGAGCTGGCTGAGCAACCGTGTCAACAGCGGCTGGCGGGCGAAGTCGTTAAAGAGTTCTTCGTGATGCACGTGGCGGAGACGCTCGTTGATGTCGCGGAAAAGCGGTCGGTTGGTGGTCTGGGTGGTCGGGAGTGCAGCGACGACGGGGGAGCGAACGACCTCTGACCATTGACCGTTTCGCGCCGCAGGTTCGTGGATTTCGTACAGCCGGTTTGGAGCGGCGTCGTTTACAACACTCCGCCGGCCGCTGCGCCAGCGCACTTCGAGGCTCAGGCGGTTGGTGGGGCTGCCGGCCGCGAAGACCAGTTGGCTGTCGCTGCCGGACAGGTAATGGCCGCCGCAACGCATTTCTTGCATCTGTATCGGCACCGCGCCGCCGAAGACTCGCACCCGCGCGCCGATGCCGGCCCGGTTGGGCGGCTCGCCGCGCAGGCGCACCGCAACCCGCGCCGCCGTGCTCTCAAACCGATAGAGCCCGGCGCCTCCATTGATGCCGTTCACCGCGAGGTCCAGATCTCCGTCGTGGTCGAAATCGGCGAAAGCAAAGCCCTGTGTGATCCGCGTCGAATCGAAACCCCAGGCCCGGCTCACATCCTCGAAGGTCAGGTCGTGGCGGTTGCGGAACGCGAGGTTCGGCGAGTGAAACGGCGGGTACAGCAGCAGGTTTGTGCGGGCCTGTTCCGGGGCTTGGCGGCCCAGGCCGCGCACACGGTCCAGCACGTCGCGATCCTGCACGTCGAACATCATGCCGTTGCCGATCAGCAGGTCTTCGTAACCATCGAGGTCCACGTCGAAGAAGACCGGCTGCCAGGACCAGTCGGTGGCGGAAACGCCAGCGTACAGGGCGATCTCCGCAAAGGTGCCGTCACCACGATTGTGGAACAGCGTGTTCCGGGCGACCTCGGGGCGGTTGTCCACGCGACCGGGCACGGGGACCAGCGGCGCCATGCCCACGACCTGGCGCATCCGGAGGCGGTGCTCGCGACTCATCATCTCGGTGACCATCAAGTCCAAGAAGCCGTCGCGGTCGAGGTCCGCGAAATCCACGCCCATCGAGGAAAAGCTCTGCTTGCGCAGGGCCAGCCGGGGCAGCGCGCGGAAGCGGCCGGCCCCGTCGTTGAGCCAGATACGGTCCACGGTCTGGAAATCGTTGCACACGTAAATGTCCGGCGCGCTGTCGTCGTTGAGGTCGCGCAACTGCACCGAAAGCCCGAAATCCCACGGCTCGGGTTTGGGGTTGCCTTCCTCGTCGAGGAAGTACGCGGAGTTCCACGGCACCGCCTGGAAACGACCCCGCCCGTCATTGAGGTACAGCACGTCCGGCTCGCCCACCTCCTCAAGCCGGCCCTCGACGAAGCGCAACCGCTTCGCGTAGGGCCCGGTCACCACCCACTGGCCGTTGACCTGGCGCATCTCCGCGCGGCCGCCCGAGCGCAGGATCGAGACCGCGCCGTAGTTTGCAACGTACAGATCCAGGTCGCCGTCGCCATCCACGTCAGCCATGGCCAGGCTGGTGCTGCCGGTGTCGGACACCAAGCCGGCCTCGGCGGTGGCCTCGCGGAAACGGCCGTCGCCCTGGTTGAGTAAGCAATGAACGCCAGTGCCCAGCGTGGCAACCAGCAGGTCCAGCCGGCCGTCGCCGTCGCAGTCCGCGAACAGCGCGCCGGTCGAGTGCAAGCCGGCCAGGCCCACGCCGGCGTACGCGGTCACGTCCGCGAAGCGCCAGTCGCCCAGGTTGCGGTACAGCGCGTTGGTGCCGGCGATGGCGCAGAAGTACAGGTCGCACCAGCCGTCGCCGTCGAAATCCCCGGCTGCCACGCCGGAGCCGTTCATCAAGTTGTTGTTTGCCGCAGCGAGTCCGGCCGGCAGCGGGTTCTCAAACCGCAGCCCGGTGGTCTCCGGGGCCAGCCGCGTAAAACCGACCCGATCCGTGACCGACACTTCCAGCGCGGAGCTCTGGAAGCCGTTGCCCGGCTCCCAGTGCAACGGCGTGGCGCCGGCGAGGCGGACCGCTCCGGCCGCGAGCAACAGCCCCAGCATCCACAAACGACCTCCAGGAGGCAGGGACATGCGATTCACCGGGTGACCGTGAGTTGATCCGGCCAGCGGATCTCCACCTCGCGCGCATTCGCCGGCACGTTGGCTTCCGTGCATCGCCCACCCGGCCAGCGCACCCAAAGCCGGTCCGGCTCGCCCGCCGTGGCCAGCACTTGGACCGTGCTGTCCTGGGACCAGTAGCCGGAGCCGGCGTGGATTTCGCGCGCTGGGCCCAAGCGCCCGCCTGTGCCCAGTCGCAGCACCGCGCCCACGCCGGCCGGGTTGCCGGGCGGACCGGTCAGACGCACGCGCAGGCCGGGACGCGCGCCGACGTTCCGGAACAGGCGCGTGGCCTGACCGTTTTGGGTAACCACCAGGTCCACCCGGCCATCGGCGTTGAAGTCGCCGACCGCCGCGCCACGCTGCTCGCCATAGACCGCGATCCCGCTGTCCTGGCCCGGCACCGGCTGGAAGCCGCCCCGGCCATCGCCCCGCAGCCAGAGGCCCCGACCGGCGTCGCAGCGCGGCAGCTTGGGCTGGGTGGCAAAGAAGTTCTGGCTCAGGAACACGTCCTCACGGCCATCCCCGTCCATGTCGGCCACGCACGCCGCCAAGGCCGGTGCCCACTGCGCTTCACGTGGCAATGGGACGGCGGTGAAATGATCGCCGTGGTTCACAAAAAGCATCGAGGCGAGCGTGTTCACTTCGAGCCGCCGGGCGTTGGCGAAGGCCGGGCCGAGTACCTCCGCCACCGTGGCCCGGCCAAAGGCGGCGTGAGTCGGAAATCGCGCGCGCACTGCCGGCCAGCCGGCCGCCAGCGAATCCAGGTCGCGCTCCGGCATTTCCTGGCCGGTCTCCGGCGCCCGCGAGGCCTCGAGCAACTGCAGCGCGCCGCTGCCGTCAAAATCGCCGAAGTACAGCCGGTACGGCGTGACCGGTGAGGCACGCTGGACGGTGTTGAGCCCCCAATTCGTGGCGAGCAAATCCTGGTCGCCGTCGCCATCGAAATCGCCGGTGATGACGCCGTTCCACCAGCCTGTCATTTCCGAGAGGAATGAGGGATGGGGGTCGGGGGGCCAATAAAGACCGAGGCCGGTTTCATTGGCGGCCCAGACCAGCGGCGGATTCCATTCGCTCAAGCGGCCGCGGTCGTTGCGGAAGATGCGCACCGGCCCCCACTCGCACGCCAGCGCCAGTTCCAGCCAGCCGTCGCCGTTCAAATCGGTCCAGACCGCGCCGCTGACCAAGCCCGCTGCGGCCAGCCGCGCGGTGTTTTCGGTGTCCAATACCCAGCGGGTGCCTTGCCGTCGCCAGATCTGGGACTGCGCCGGTTCAGGGTAGCGCCCCGGTACGCTGCGTCCGCCCACGAACAGATCGAGTGCGCCGTCGCCGTCCAGATCGCCCAGCGCCAGCGCTCCGGGACTTGAAGCCGAGGCGGGCACGACGTCCAGGACGTTGGTTTGCCCCGGCCTCCACCAGCCGACCGCGCCGCCCGTGGCCTGGCCATCCTCGTAGTTGGCAGCGCCGACCAGCAAGCCGCGCGTGCCGTCCGGCGCCACCAGGCCCACGATGGTTGATTGATCGCGCGCCAGGGTTTGGTTCCAGGGTGGTCCGGACAGCCGCGCGAAGCCGCCTTGCCCCTCGGGGCGGAAGACCGCAAGTGTTCCGCCACGACCGCCGCCCACGATCAGTTCGTCCCAGCCGTCGCCATCCAGGTCGAACCAGCACACACCTGGACCGGCCTGGCTGAGCCGGCGCGGCAACAACGGCTGGCGGGCAAAATCGTCGAACGGCGCTTCGGAGTGGCGGTGGTTGAGCAGGTCGGAAACATCCTGGAACAAAGCCGAACCCAGGCCTCGGGCCACGGGCTTCGGGCCTCGGGCCTCAGAAAGCGGTTCCTCGATTTCATACAGCCGGTTCGGCTGGGCTTCACTTACGACACTCCGCCGGCCGCTGCGCCAGGCGACTTCAATCTGGAGTTTGTTGGTCAGCGCGCCGGCGGCGAACACGCGCAGCGCTTCGTCGCAGGACAGGTACCGTCCCCCGCACATCATCTCTTGGCTTTGCACGACCGGGCCGCCGCTCAACGTGATCCTGGCGCCGATGCCGGCGGTGTTGGGTGACCGGCCTTTCAATCGCACGGCCAGACGCGGTGCCGGGCATTCGTTGCGGTACAGCCCGAGCGGCCCGTTCAGGTTGTTGACCACCAGATCCAGGTCACCATCGTTATCGAGGTCGGCCAGGGCCATGCCTTGCGAGACGCCGACCTGATCAAAGCCCCAGGCCCGGCCACATTCGGCGAAGGTGAGATTGCCCTGGTTGCGGAAGGCGAGCTTTGCCTGGGCCAGCGGCGGCAACATGAGCAGCTTGCCGGGAATCTGGCTCGGCGGGTACGGACCGCGCGCGGCGATGCGCGCCTGGGCATCGAGGTCTTGCGTGTCGAACAGGTGCCCGGTGGCCGCAAGCAGGTCCTCGAAGCCGTCCAGGTCCACGTCGAGGAACAGCACGGACCAGTTCCACTCGGAGTCCTCCAGGCCAGCGTAGCAGGCCACCTCGGCGTAGGTGCCGTCGCCGCGATTCCATTGCAGCACGGTGCGGTCAAGTTGCGGCCGGTCGTCGAAGACGCCGGGAATAATCTCGTACGGCGCCATGCCGGCAATCTGCATGAGCCGGCGACCGCGCGCGCGGCTGGTCATGTCTGAGACCAGCAAGTCGTCGCGCCCGTCGCGATCCACATCCGCGAAATCCACCGCCATGGAAAATGTGGCGGTGTGGCGCAGCGCCAGCCGCGGCAGGGCGCGGAAGTGCCCCTGTCCGTTGTTGAGCCAGACGCGATCGGGGGAATGAAAATCATTGCAGACGTACAGATCGGGATGGCTGTCGCCATTCAAATCGCGGAAGGCTGCGGTCAACCCCCAATCGCGCGGGGCGGCGCGCAGCGGGCGCCCGTCTTCATCAAGGAAGGCGCCGTCCGTCCAGGAAACGGGCAGGAAGCGGCCGTGGCCATCGTTGAGATATAGAAAATGCGGTTCGCCGTGTTCGAGCACGCGACCGGAAGGCGTCAGCTCGAGATGGTCGCGGTCCTCGGGTCGGACCATGCGCCGGCCGCCCACGTTGAGCAGCGCAAAGCCGGTCGAGCGCACGGTGTTAGTCCGGTAGTTGGCGACATACAAGTCGAGGTCGCCGTCGCCGTCCACATCCGCGAGCGCGGAGGTCGTGGCTCCGTGGCGCGGGATCAAGCCAGTCTCCGGCGGCGTCTGGAAGCGCCCCCGCCCGTCGTTGAGGAACAGTCGTGTGCCGGTGCCGATGCCGTTGACCAACAGGTCGAGGTCGGCGTCGCCGTCCACATCGGCCAGCGTTGCGCCGGTCGAATAGTGTCCGGGAAAGTCCAGACCCGCCGCCACGGTGGCGTTCGTGAACCGCCAGCCGCCCAGATTGCGGAACAAAGCCACGTGGCCTTCGAGCGCGCAGGCAAAGATGTCGCACCAGCCGTCGCCGTCCACGTCACCCAGCGCCACGCCGGAGCCGTTGAGGCGGATTTGGTTTTCCGCGGCCGCGGCCGGCGAAAGGTGATTGGTGAAGTGGACTCCGGTCACGTCGGGCGGTAGCAGGGTAAAGCCCACCTTGTCCCCGGCCGGCCCCGCAAGCGCGCTCCACCGATGGCCCGCGCCCACCGTCCATTCCCGCGCCGTGGCCTGAGTGGCCAGCGCGGCAGCCAGCACCTCGACTGAACAAATGGTTATGCTGAAACACCGGTTCATCGTGGTGACGGCGCGGCGGCATCGCCCCGGGCCCGGCTTTCCTTGAGCTGGTTGCGCAGAATCAACAGCGACGGTCCTTCCTTGTCCCAGCGTGCCTGCAGAGCGGGCGGGGTTTTGAACGGAGTCTTGAACGCCGCGCCGAGGACGATGTCCGCGTCACCGTCGCCATCGAGGTCGCCCACGTCCATCGTCAGCCAACGACCGCGTTCGCAATCGGGAAAGGTCCATGCGGCGAACGCGAGCTTCCCGAGATTTTCGAGGTACACAAAACTTTCCTCTGGCGACCGCTCGAAGTCGGGGAAGAACGAGATGGCGGCAATGTCGAGATCGCCGTCGCCGTCGAAGTCGGCGGCCTTTGCGTCGTAGGTACCGTTTTGCGGGTAAAAGAGTGCCTCGCGGAAGTTGAATTTTCCGTCGTTCAGATAGAGCCGGACGCCGTGGTAGCGCTTGGGCGGGCAGTCGAAGTCGCCCAGGTCGCCGTTGCCGGTCAGCAGGTCGAGGTAGCCGTCCCGGTCGAAATCCACCAGTTGCAAGCTCACGTAACCCCACGCGGGCGACTGCACCAGCCAGGGAATCTCCGTGAACTCGCCGTCGCCGTCGTTGCGAAAGAGAAAGACGCCTTCGCGCGCCTGGGCCATCAACGCCACGATGTCCAGCCGGCCGTCGCGGTTCGCGTCCAGCAGATAGCAGCGCGTGGCGCCGGGGCGATCCAGCAGCACATGCTCGACGTAGTTGGTGCCGCCGCGGTTTTCGTACCAGGCGAGGTTGCCGGACACGCCGGTGCGGTTGCCGTAACTGCACACCACAAGGTCCGCCCGACCGTCACCGTTCAGATCGCCCGTTGCGCATTCGATCGGGCGCACCAGGTTGGTGAGCACGTCCCCCGCCGATTCGAAGCGCAGCCCGGTGCGGGTGAAACGGGTGATGCGCCCCAGCGGCCGGTCGTCCGGCACCACCATCCCGATTTGCGACCCGAGCCACGCGCCGTCCGGCAAGGGCAGGAGGTGCGTCAAGGTGGAATCGAGCCGTGTCGTGGCCAGGCCCTTGCCGTTCTGGTCGAGCACATCGAGGCTGCGGGTGAAGGCGTTGCCGACGTAAATCTGACGGCGGTCCGGCGCGATCCGTACCATCGTGGCGTAACTGATACCGCGCCGGTAGCGCGGGTCTTCGACGGTGAAGCCCGGCAACTCACGCCGGATCGGCGCGCGGGGGCCCTGCGGAAGTGCCCGCGCGGGTGCGGCTTGAAAGTAGTAGTTCCAGATCAGCCGCCACTGTTCGAGCGCGGCCCGCTCGGCGTCGGAACCCGCCGGATTGATTTCGCCGATTCCAGCGTTCTGGTGCATGAGCGGCTGGACGTGCCGGCGCCAGGTTTCCGCGTCGTGCAGGTCCGGCTCGGGGAACAGGTGACAGGCCACGCAAAAGCTGTGCGACAGCTCCCGGCCCCGCTCGAAATCAGTTTGCGGCCTGGCCTCGTCTGCGGCACCTGTTGCGGCCTGGAGCCCGGCCACGCAAAGCACGAGCCACCGTTTCATGGCTTGACCTCCGTTTCATCAACCGCCCGGATCAGCAGTTCGCGCGCGCCGGGCGGGACATGGTGCTCGGTGACACGGCCACCCGGCCAGCGGACTTGAACGCTTGCAGGTGGTTGGGGTGTACCCAGCACCAGCACCGGACTGTCCTGCGACCAGTATCCGCCGCCGGCCCGCACTTCCCGGGCCGGGCCGTCCCGGTCGGCAAAACGCAGGCGCACCACCGCCCCGATGCCGGCTGGATTGTCCGCCGGTCCCTCCAGCCGCACACGCAGGCCGGGCCGGGCACCGGTGTTGCGGAACAATCGCGTGGCCGCGCGATTCTGGGTCACGACCAAATCCACCCGACCGTCGCCATCGTAGTCTGCCAGAGCCGCACCGCGCTGCTCACCATAGACGCGTACGCCGCTGTCCTGGCCGCGCACCGGCGTCAAGCCCCCCCGGCCATCACCGCGCAACCACAAACCCCGACCCGCGTCATACCGCGAGGTGTCCAGGTCCACGCCGAAAAAGTTCTGGCTCAGAAACGCGTCCTCGTGGCCGTCGCCATCAGCGTCGCCCACGCAAACGGCAAACGCCGGTGCGAACTGAGCTTCCTCGGGCAGCACGCGAACCTCGAAACGCTCGCCACGGTTGAGGAAAAGCGTCGTTTCCAGCCATACCGCCTCGAGGTGCCGGGCGGCGGAGCGCGCCTGGCTCAGGATTTCGTCCACGCCCGCACCCGCCCAGGCCGCGTGTGTGGGAAACCGCGCCGCCCAGCGCGGCACACAACGTGTCACGGCGTCCAACTGCCGCTCCGGCGCGAACCGGGCCAATTCCGGCGCCAGGTGTGCCTCCAGTGGAACGACGCCGCCGTCTTCGTTGAAGTCGCCGAAGTACACTCGCAGAGGCGCGGGCCGCCAGCGTTCGTAACGCGTGTTCTGACCCCAGTTCGCGGCCAAAAGGTCCAGCCGGCCGTCGTTGTCGAAATCGCCCGCCGCCAGGCCGGTCCACCAGCCGGTGAGCGCGGAAAGGGATACAGGACGAGGGGCGGGGGCAGAAACCGGCGCGGGATTGGTTGCACCATCGCTCCATGTCAATGGGGGATTCCATTCGGTCAAGGCACCGTGGTCGTTGCGGAAGATCCGAATCGGACCCCACTCGCAGGCCAGCACCAGCTCCGGCCAGCCGTCGCCGGTGAGGTCCGATGCCAGGGCGCTGTTGACCAGGGCGGCCGGCAGCGCGGCGGTGTTTTTTATATCGGGTTCGAGCCGGCCGTTGCGTCGGCGGAGAAGTTGTGAAGTGGCAGCCTCCGGGTAGCGACCGCCCACCGCGCGGGCGCCCACGAACAATTCCAGGCTGCCATCGCCATCGAAGTCGGCGGCCGCGAGAGGGCCGAAGCTCGCGCCCGACAGCAGCAGCTCCGGCTTCAAGGAATTCGCGTCCAGTGCTACCAAGCCGGCCGCGTTTGTGGCACCGTCCTCGTAGTTGGCAAAAGCGAGCCACAAAGTGCCCGGCGCGAGCGCGGCGAAACCAGCGGCGTCGCGCTCGAGTGGCGTGTCCCAAGTTGGACCTGCGCGGCGATCGAAGCGCCCGTCCCCCATATTGCGAAATGCGGCCAGGCGTCCCCCGCGACCGCCGCCGACCACCAGGTCTTCGCGGCCGTCCCCGTCCAGATCCCACCACGCGACACCGGGGCCGAGCTGGCTCAGCTTGCGTGGCAACAAGGGTTGGCGCTCGAAATCATCAAACGGCGCGTCCTCGTGGACATGTCCCAGCGCCGCGCTGGTGTCCGCGAACCGGATGCCGTCGCGCAGGGCAGGGGACCCGGCGGCCGGCTGAGCGCCGGGCGGCATTGCACCGGTGGGTTCCGAAATTTCCAACAACGAGTTCGGCGGTACGTTCGGGAGCACGCTTTCCCGGCCGCCACGCCAGCGTACGCGCACTTCCAGCGCGACCGCGTTTCCCGCGGCGAAGGTCCGTTGAGCCTGGTCGCTGGAACAGTAACGCCCGCCGCAGACGACCGGCTGGCTCTGCGGCGTCGGACCACCGGTGACCGTGATGCGCGCCCCGACACCACCGGTGTTGGGCGACAGGCCGCGCAAGCGGACCGCCAGGCGCGGCGCCGCCGTGTCGTTGCGATAAAGCCCGGCTTCGCTATTGAGATTGTTTACCGTGAGATCGAGATCGCCGTCGTTGTCGAGGTCGGCCAGACAGGCGCCCTGCGAAATCGTCGGCTGGTCGAAGCCCCATGCGTGGCCGCACTCGGTGAATTTCAAGTTGCCGAGGTTGCGGAAGACCAGGTTGGGTGTGTTGAGCGGCGGGTACAGGGCGCGCAAGCGCAGTTCCTCCAGGGCGGTCAGGCGCCGGCCGGCCTGCTCGGCCTGGATGCGGTTCATCGCGTCCAGGTTCATGTTGTCGCGCACGAAGCCGTTGGGTACCAGCACGTCTTCGTAGCCATCGAGGTCCACGTCCAGCAACACCGGATTCCAGGACCATTCGCTGGCCTCCAATCCGGCAAATTGCGCGATCTCGGCATAGGTGCCGTCACCGCGGTTCCAGAGCAGGGTGTTGCGCGGGTACTGCGGGCGGCCGGTGATCTCGGTGGCCGGCGCCAGCTCGGCGCGAAGGATATTGCGCTGGGTGAGCCGGCGCGTGTGCTCGCGGCTGAGCATGTCGAGCACCAGCAGATCGTCATGGCCGTCGCGATCCAAATCGGCGGCGTCGGCGGCCATCGAGGCGAGACTGGTCTGGCGGATAGCCAGCGGGGGTGCCAGGCGGAACCGGCCGCTGCCGTCGTTAAGCCAGAGCCGGTCCGGGCTGCCAAAGTCGTTGCACAGGTAAAGGTCGGGCGCGTCGTTGCCATCGAGATCGCGAAACAAAACGGACAAGCCCCAGTCACGGAACGGTGCGGCGAGCGGCCGGCCGTCTTCATCGAGGAAACCGCCGCCCGTGAACGGCACCGGCGTGAAATGTCCCTGGCCGTCGTTGACGAAGTACGCGTCCGGCTCCCCCAGTTCCTCGCGGCCGAACTTGCCGCGACCGCCGGGGCCCAACTCGAATTTGAACACGAATCGGTTGGTCCACTCCGGGTCGGTTGGCGGCCGGCCGTTGATGGCAACCACCTGGGGTTGGCCGCTCACCATTTTCACGCTGAAGCGTGTCCCCGGCATGTCTGTGAGCGTCGTAACGCGGTAATTAGCGATGTACAAGTCCAGGTCGCCGTCGCCGTCGGCATCGGCCAGGCCGAGTGACGTGCCGCCCCGGCCAGGGTTGAGCGCCGGCGACGCCGGCGTAAAACGGCCCCGGCCATCGTTGAGAAAAATGGCGGTGCCGGCGCCCAGCGAATTTACCAACAGATCAAGATCGCCGTCGCCCTCGAGGTCGGCGAATGCGGCGCCGGTGTTGTCGCGTCCCGCGCAGGCCACCCCGGCTGCGGCCGTGATGTCGGCGAAGCGCCAGCCGCCGAGATTACGGTAAAGCCGGCAGCCCGAGTCCAGCAGCCCGGCGAAGAACAGATCGCACCAGCCGTCGCCGTCCACGTCGCCGGCGGCCACGCCGGAGCCGTTGGGGAGAATTTGGTTGGTGAGGTGGCGGGGCTCGGGCAGGAGGTTGACAAAGTGGACGCCGGTTTGGGCGGCCGGGAGCAACGTAAAACCGGCGCGACTCGCCCCCACAGGTTGGAGCGTAGCCTGACGCGCGCCGGGCAGTTCACGCCAGGCCAGGGCGCCAGATGATGATTCACCCGCCCGCGCGTTGCCGCCAACCAGACCGGCGAGGATCAAACTCCCGATCAGGCTCCGTGTCGCGCGACGGTGCGGCGGCCGGTAATCCGGAGCTGGCTGCGTCACGCGCCGGATACTGAGGCGTGCGCGAACGATTTGAAATCCCGAAACAAAAAGACCGGGCCGAAGCCCGGTCTCGTGATCTCGGAACGTCCGGACCCCAGTTACTGGCCCTGGACGCGGAAGTACATGGCCGCGCCTGCGGCTGGCGCCGTGTATGGCTTGGTCGAGCCGACGTTTGTCCACGGCCCCAGCACGCTGGTGGCGGACTGCAATATACCGTCGCCCTCCCAGTTGATGGTAACGTTTCCGCCGCTGAGGCTGATGGTCGTCCTGCCGGGTTCTTCACCGGCTTCCTTGAAGTCGCCGTACTGGCGGAACTTGGCCACGGTGGAGTGGCCAATCCCTCCACCCGCGCTGTTATTGTTTAGCTCCGGCGCGTAGTAGAGGCCCACGAGCAATTTGTCGGGCATTGGTTCGGCGGCGGTGAACGTGTGGACGCCGTAGGAGGTCCAGTTTTTCCCGTCCGCGCTGTAATAACCGGTGAAGGTCTGCCCGGTGCGCTGCAAGCGCAGCCAGGCGTTCGGATAAGCCGGTATGCCGGCGCCACCCCCGCTGTAATTGCCGCCCGCGGTGTCGCGCCAGACAGCCTCGTTGGCGTTGTTGCCTGCGGCGCCGTTCCATTGCACGGCCGGGTTAACCCGCAGCAGGTAGCGCTTCTCCATCATCGCGCCGCCGGCGACCGCCGCGCGGTTCACGCCTTCATCCGCGCTGGGGGTCGCGCACATCCCGGCGCGGGCCCACTGGCTGGTCGGGTCTTGATATTCCACGCGCACCACCTTGTCGAAGTCGCCCGTGATTTCCTCGTACACGAAGGTGGCTTCGTCGTAGTTGTTCCAGTTGGCGGTACCGCTGCTGATGAGGTCGAAGTCCGCCTGGCCCAGCGCCACCACGTCATCCGGCCAGAGCGCCGGGTCGGGTGTGATGTCCTGACCTCCGGTCTCGCCCTCGAGGTAATCGTCGCCGCCCATCGCGGCCCATTTGAGCGTCCGCGTGACGACCAGCGCCTTGCTTTCGCCTGCGGCCGACATCGCGTTGCCCTTGAGGTCTTTCACGTTCTTGACCGTGACGGTCACGTTGTCGCCCGCCGTCAGGCCGCTGGTGGTCAATACCACCGCCGCGCCGTGATGCGGCCCCGCCGTGCCCAACTGGAAGAAGCCCACGCCATCTGTGTGGGCGAAGCGCTGGTAACGCACGCCGGTGACAGTGCCTTTGGAGAGGGCATAGTTGGCGACGGCACTGGCCGTGCTTTGATCCACATTCTCGTCGAAACCGACGCCGATTTCGATGGCGTTGCCCTTCATGATCGAGCCCGCGCCGACGATCTTGGGCGCAAAGGTGTCGGGCACCACGGTCAACGTGGCCACGGCGCTGGTTACGACCAATGCGGGCACGGAGCAGATCACGCGGAATTTTGCGCCGCTATCGGCGAGTGTCAGAAGCGAGGTCGAGTACGAGGCGGCCGTGGCACCGGCGAGATCCTGCCAGGTGCTGCTGCCCGGCGCCTGACGCTGCCACTGGTAGCTGAGGCTGCCGCCATAAGCGGAGGTGCCGGTTGCCACGATGGTGAAGGTGGCCGAGCGGTTCTCCTGCTCGGTGAGGTCAGCGGGCGGCTGGGTGATGTTGATCTCCGAGCCGCTGGGATCCACGTAGGTGCCGATGACATTCCCGGTCAGGCGCGGCGCGGTGCCGTCCGCAGGATCATCCTCGGCTTCCAGCTTGTACGTGGCGGCAAACCAGTCACCGCCCGACCAACTGGGATCGTGATGGACCATCTCCAGGTAATACCTTCGGTTGGCGGTGAGCGTAATGGTGGCGCCGGCGGGCCATTCGTTGAACTGCGAGAAATCCGAGCGGTGCCGGTACGGGTCGGTGTCATGCGTAGTGTTCCAGGCCCGCGGGTCGGTCCAACCACCCGGCTCGGCCGCGATCAAGTGTTTGTTCGCCGGATTCTCATCCGTGCTCAGGAACAGCCACCAGCGGTCGGCGCCGGCGGTGAAAAACACGTAGTTGCCGCTCTGCGGCGGGATGAAGTAGCCCTCAATCGTATCGAAGTAGTTCCGCACCGGATCAGCCGGCAGACGCGTGGCGCCATTGGGCGGGTACTCGACCGCGTTCAAGAGGTCCATGCGGTCGGGTTGGTTGGGGTACCGGGCGTCGGCGAACAGGTTGTCCGGACTCGTGCCCGTGGCGTCACTGAAGTCGTTATACTTCTTGTGCAGAACGAAGCCGGGCATGAATACGAAGGTGCGGAAGGTGGCCTGGCTATTGGGGGCGATGGTGTTGCCGGCCGCGGCCTGGTCTTTCACGTTGTTGACCACCACCGTATAGGTCGCGCCCTCGGCTTGTTTGCTGGTGGCCAACACCACGTTCGAGCCGAACACCGTCGCGGCGTTGATTGTCAATCCGGCGATGGCGTAATTGGCGCGGTTACCACCAGTCACGTCATCCACCGGCTCCGAAAAACTCACCACCACGCCCAGAAAGTCGGAACTGCCGCGGGCCGAGACCAGCGCGGGCGGGGTGACGTCCGGCACCACGGTGAGCGTGGCCTCGGCCGAGGTCGCGGTGCCGGCGTTGTTACTGACGGTGCATTTGTACTTCGCGCCGTTGGCCGTGGCCGGCACGCGCGCAATCGTGTAGGTGGGCTCGGTGGCCCCGGCGATCGCCACGTTGTTGCTCAGCCACTGGAAGGTCAGCGGCGCGCTGCCGTCGAAGTTGATGCGGAAGGTGACGGGCGCGCCTTCGTTGACCGTCTGGCTCTGCGGCGGTGCGGTCACAACGGGTGCCGTGGCGCCGCCGGCCACCACGGTGGTGACCGACAGATCGTCAATCCACTGGTTGGCGTTCTCGCCGCCGGTGCGGGCGCCGAAGCCAAACTGGCCGGCGATGGGTTGGAAGCCGGGCAGGATCACGTTCTCGAAGAGCCGCCGGCCCTTGTAGGAGACGTTCAACATGCCGGCCCGGGTGAGTTCGATCTCCACCGCCTCAAACTTGCTGGTGACCATGTCGGCTTTGGCGAATTTGGCGATGGCCAAGCTGGCCCCGCCGTACTTCACCTCGACGGCCGGCGCCTCGCCCCCGCCGTTGTCGTATGTGTCGAAGGCGACGATGATGCCGTTCCCGATGCCTTCCTCGCCGAAGTTCGAGAAGGACGTAACTTCCGACCCAAAGCAGAAGGATACGCCGTCGGCGGGGTTGCCCGAACCGGGCCCGATCTGGAGTTTGAAGCGCACGACAAAACTCTCGATGGCCTGGCCGCCATCGAGGTCGTCCAGCACCATGCTGCCCTGCTGGCTGTTTTCATTGTACGTGAGGGCGAGATACCCGTTTTCCACGGCGGGATACGGGGTGACGCCATCCGCCCGGAATCCGCCATTGAGGGTGAAACCCGTCTGATTCGGATTGCTGAAATCCGACGTGAACGTCCCGGCCAGAGCCGGCGATCCCGCGTAAAGCGCCGCCGCCAGGGCGCCGAGAAAAACGGAAGTTGGTAGGGAACATTTTGAGTTCATAACTGTGTCCACTGCGTGCGCCACCCGCGCTCTCGCTGCCCTCGGAGCGGCGCGCCTGAAAAAGCGCGCCGGAAAGGCACTCCCGAAATCGAGAGGCTCAGGGTGTTGCTTGTGGGACAGGACTTTGCGTCGCCCGGGCGAGGGGTCAAGCTTGAAGTCAAGCCGACCTGTGATTCGGGTGCATTCACTTTTGCAGCCGGTGGGTGGAGACAGCCGGACGCCCTCGGGGTAGTGGCAGCCATCCCTGGCTGCTGTAATGGGCGGCATCCAGCCGCCCGGAATCGGCGACGAAGAACACACCGACGGCGTACCACCCGCTCCCCGCCGGGCTGGAAGCCGGCCGCTACCCTGGCAGGCGATCTTGCATGCACGCAGGTGAAATGCGCTCCCTGTGATTCGGCTTTCCAGCCGGCGCGGTATGCGCACTCAGTGAGATGGGCAGGCCAAAGGGGCGTACCACAAGGAGGCGCTCAGGATGAAGACCACCGAATTCCGTAATGCCCGGCCTTGACGCAGGCTGAAAAAAAGAGACCGGGCCGAAGCCCGGTCTCGTGATCTCGGATTGTCGGAACGCCAGTTACTGGCCCAGGACGCGGAAGTACATGGCCGCGCCCGAAGCCGGCGCCGTGTACGGCTTGGTCGAGCCAACGTTCGTCCACGGTCCCAGCACGCTGGTCGCGGACTGCAACGTGCCGCCGCCTTCCCAGTTGATAGTGACGTTTCCGCCGCTGAGGCTGATCGTCATCTTGCCGGGCACTTCGCCGCCGCCAGCACCCGCCTTGACGAGCTGGATGGCGTTGATCGGCGCGCGCGGCGTTCCGCCGAAGGCGTGTCCGCCTTCAGTAGTGGCCTGCACTTTAATGTTCGCAGCCTTGAGGTTCTTGAACCGGATGTACGTGCCCGGCGCCCAGGCGCCCGGCGTCCGAACGGCTTCCACAAACGTGCTCGGATTGGTCGGCCCTTGGGCATCCACGTAATCGGTGAGGGGCTGGTCGTTCGCGTCGGTCACGCGATAGCCGCCACCGCGGCCGGCCACGCCGCCGAGCGCGTAGATGTACACGTCGTAACCGTCTTCGGCCGTCAGCGCGGTCGGGAGGCCGGTGATCTCGACCGTCGTGGTCGTCGCATTGCCCGTGTCGAGGTAGCCGGTCATCAGTGTCCGGTCGTTGCCGGTGAAGCCGTTGTTCTCTTCACCGCGTCCGGTCGAGGACCAGGTGTTCGGGCAGCTCCAGGTCACAGACACGGCGGTGGGTTCCGCCACGCCGCGTTTGTCGGCCACGATGGAAGTGCTCGATCCCGTGGCGCCGCTCAGGTTGTTCCAGTTGGCCTGCAACACACTGGGCACGCCGGCTGTGGCGATCGAAGGCAGGATGCCGGCGTTGGCGCCGCTCGGCTCATCCGCACCGAAGTTCAGGCCGATGCCGTAATCCACCACGGAGGGATTCGACACATAGGCACCGTACTGGCGGAACTTGGCGACGGTGGAATGGCCGACGCCAGCCCCGGTACCGTTGTTGCAGAACTCCGGACTGTAGTAGATGCCGACCAGAAGTTTGTCCGGCATCGGCTCGGCGGCAGTGAACGTGTGCGAACCGTAGGCTGTCCAGTTCTTACCGTCGCTACTGTAGAAGCCATTGAAGGTCTGGCCGATGCGCTGCATGCGCAGCCAGGCGTTCGGGTAGGCCGGTACGCCGGCGCCCGTGCCGCCGTAGTTGCCGCCCGCAGTGTCACGCCAGTCGGCTTCGTTCTGGTTGTTGCCCGCGGTGCCGTTCCATTGCACGGCCGGGTTGGCGCGCAACATGTAGCGTTTCTCCTGTAGGGCACCGCCGGCGACCGCCGCGCGGTTCACGCCCTCGTCGTGGGCAGGTGTGGCGCACATGCCGGCGCGCGCCCACTGACTGGTCGGGTCGTGGTATTCAACCCGCACCACTCGATCGAAGTCACCCGTGATTTCCTCGTACACGAACGTGGCTTCGTCGTAGTTGTTCCAGTTGGCGGAGCCGCTGCTGATGAGTTCGAAGTCCGCCTCGCTGAGCGCGATGGCGTCGTCCGGCCACAAGGCGGGATCGGGTGTGATGTCCTGGCCGCAGGTCTCGCCCTCGAGGTAGTCGTTGCCGCCCATGGCGGCCCACTTCATCTTGCTGGTGATCTTGACCAGCTTGCTCTCACCCGTCGCGGACATCGCGTTACCTTTGACGTCCTTGATGTTTTTGGCGGTGACGGTGACGGTGTCGCCCGCTGCCAGACCGGAGGTGGTCAGCACCACGGCGGCACCGTGGAACGGACCGGCGGTGCCGAGCTTGAAGAAGCCCGCGCCGTCCGTGTGAGCGAAGCGCTGGTAGCGCACGCCGGTGACGGTGCCCTTCGAGAGCGAGTAGTTGGCCGCCGCGCTGGCGGTTGCTTGATCCACGTTCTCGTCGAAGCCGACACCGATCTCGATGGCATTACCCTTCATGAGCGAGCCCGCGCCGATGAGCTTGGGCGCGAAGGTGTCGGGCACGACGGTCAGCGTGGCGGCGGTGCTAACCTTGGAGAAGGTTGGCACGCTGCACACCACCTGATACTTCGAGCCGCTATCCGCCAGGGTCAGAATCGGCGTCGTGTAGGTGGCGCCGGTAGCCCCGGGGATGTCCGTGAAGGTGGCGCTGCCCGGCGCGGCCTTCTGCCACTGGTAGGTGACCGTGTTGCCATACGCGGAGGTGCCGGTGGCGACCACCGAGAAGGTGGCCACGCGCTCTTCCTGCTGGGTGGTGTCCGCCGGCTGCTCGGTGATGTCCACGTTGGCGCCGTTCGGATCGAGGAAGGTCGCGATGACGTTCCCCTTCATGAACATACCGTTGGCGTTTTGCGCCGGATCAGGGTCGCCTTCCCGGATGAAGGTCACGTCCGCGCCGTCGCCACCGCCGCCCTCGTCCCACAGCACTTCCATGTAATACCGCCGGTTGGCTTGGAGGGTGATCGTGTTGAAGTTCGGCCATTCAATGCCGGCGAACTGGTCGGAGCGCTTGGACGTTACATCTCCCGCGCCCACCGTCTGCCATTGATACTGGTTGCTCCAGCCGGTCTCCTGGGCGATCAGCTTCTTGTTTGCCGGCTTGTCGTCTGTGCTCAGGTACACGTTGCTCTGGTCGTCGGAGGAGACGAAGAACACGTAGTTGCCGTTGGCCGGCGGGATGAAGTAACCGTACACGCGCGCGGAGTAGTTGTCCCGCGCTCCCCAGGGCCCACCGAATTGCTGGTAGGCCGAGGCGAAGTCCGGCGCGCGGATCGTGCCATCGGCGATCGCTTGCGCGAAGGCATTGATGTCGCCCGGATCGCCGTTCTCGTTGTGCCAGCGTTCGTAACTGGCCCAGCCACGCGCGAAGACGGGTGTCAGGAACGTGATCGAGCTGTTCGCCGCGATGGTGTTGCCCGGCACGTCCTTCACGTTGTTGACCGTCAGGGTCAGCGTGGCGCCCTCGGCCTGCTGGCTGGTCGTGAGGACCACGACGTTGTCACCGGCCTGGCCTGCGGGCGCGCCGAGCGACGCAGCACTCACGGACACGCCGCCCGAGAGCTGGTAATTCCCGGTGGCCTGGGCGCTGGCCGGATCCAGCGGCTCGGAGAAAGTCACGCGCAGCGTGTTGAAGCTGGCGGAGACCCCCACCGAGACCAGTGTCGGTCCGGTCGTGTCGTTGTTCACGGTGAGCGTCGCCTCCGCGCTGGTCACAGTGCCTTGTCCGCCGGTCACGACGACCGAGAACTTGGCGCCGTTGTCGGCGCGGTAAGCCCGGCTGAGGGTATAGGAAGCGCCGGTGGCGTTGGGGATGTCGGCGCCGTTCCGTTTCCATTGGTAAGTGTAGGGCGGCGTGCCGTCCGCCACGACCGCGAACGTGACCGGCGAGCCCTCATTGACCGTCTGGCTCTGCGGCTGGGTCACGATCCTAACCGGGCCTGTGGTCTTGTCGAAGGTGGACAGGTATTGGCCGGGGATGGGCGCGTTGGCGTCAATGGTGAAGTTGGGATCCTGCACCGCCACAGCCAGGTTGTCCCCGCCGCCCCCTTCCTTGACGAGTGCCTCAATATAGTAGGGCCGATTGGCCTGAAGGGTGATCTTGGCGCCCCCGTTGACCGGGTCCCTGGTGGGCCACTGGGTGCCGGCGAAGGTCTGCGAGTTCTTGGCCTCCACCGTGCTGCCGCCGCCGATCGCCGTGAAGGAGCGTACCGGACTCCAGCCGGTTTCCTGGGCGATGAGCTTCTTGTTGGCCGGATCGGCGTCGGTGCTCAGGTACAGGTTCGAACCGTCGTCAGCCGCCAGGTAGAAGATGTAATCGCCGGTGGCTGGCGGGTAGAAGTAGCCGATGATCTGGGCGCCGTAGTTGTTGTACACGTCAGCCGGGGCGGGCGTGGCAATGTCGCCCGTGGCGTTCAACTCGAAATACGACGGATACTGCACCAAGTCCGGGCTGTCCGGGAACTTGGCGTTGCCGGTGAGGTCGGTGACGGCCGTGCCGCCGCCGATGTTCAGATAATATCTGGCGGTGATGAAGCCCTGCGGAGAGGGGGGCGCCGCAGCCTGGACCAGAATCGCTCCCAGCCCGACGGCGCAGACCCCCGTGGCAAGGGCGCGGAGATGTTTATTGCCCATAGGTAGTTTTGCTTTGGGTACTTTGTTTGTCTTTGGCTCCCGTCCGCCGTACGACCTGGCGCTCCCCTGGCAAACAACCCTGCGCGAGACCTTACGGGTGGATTAGGACTTGCGCGGACGCTTGCGCCGCCAGCCGGTTTTGGCAAGAAAAAAAGTGACCGTATAGCAAAGTTAGTAGTCTGGATTTCAATTTCTTACGCAAGCATCGCAGACGGGGACCACCGATGAAATCAAGTGCCCAAGACCCGTCTTGAACCTGAAAAACTAAGTTCGAAAGAGATCGTTCTGCTCGAAGGTTTTGGGGAAGATGGGGTTAGATATGAAAACCCGATTCCCGACCCCGAACAGAACGAGGCCCCGTCCTGGTAAGCCACTTTTTGGCTCTGGCCAAGTCCTTTTGCGCGACACGTCCAAGCCGGTCACGCCCTTCGGCGGGCTGGTGGTGTTCATCGAGTTTCTCCAAAAGCTCGGTTACGCCGCCCAGGTGCAGGCGTTGCGGCCCTTCCGCCTGACCAGTCCCAATGCCATTGACCCGGCCCAGACGCTGACCGCCTTTATCTTTGCGGTGGTGGCGGGGGCGCGGCGCTTTGCGCACAGCGAACTGCTGCGGGCGGATCGGGCGCTGCACGCGCTGTTGGGGATGGAACGCTTTCCGGGGCATGACACCATCCGGGGGTTGTTTCGGCGGTTCGGGCAGGGGGAGATTGAGGCGTTCTGGCGACCGTTCTGGCGCTGGCTGCTGAGCGGGGTCAAACCGCTGGCCGAGGGATTCACGCTGGACCTGGACTCGACCATTTTCCAGCGGGCGGGCCGGCAGCAAGGGGCGCGCAAGGGTTACAACCCCCGCCGCCCGGGCCGCCGCAGTCATCATCCGCTGTTGGCGGTGCTGGCCGAAGCGCACTTTGTCTTGCACGCCTGGTTGCGCAGCGGCAACACGGGGGCGGCCCAAGGGGTGGTGGCGTTTCTGCAGGAGGCCTTGGCGTTGTTGCCGGAAGGCTGGGGGTTGCGGTTGGTGCGGGCCGACGCGGGGTTTTTCGAAGCGGCGCTGCTGGGGTTTTTGGAGCAACGGGGGCTTGCCTACATTGTGGTGGGGCGGATGACCCGGCAGGTCAAAAGCCACTGCCAGCGGATCCAGGAGTGGAAGGTTTTGGACGAGGACTATGCGGTGGGGGAGTTTCGGGCTCAACTGTTGGGCTGGTCGCGAGCGCGGCGCTTTGTGGTGGTCCGGGAGCGGATGCGGGAGAAGAGGGAGGCAGTAGGGCGCAAACTCATTGAGGTGCCGGGTTACACGTTCCGGGTCTTTGTGACCAACACGGAGCTGGCGGCCGTGGAGGTGTGGCGCCGCTACAACGGACGGGCCTGTGTGGAGCAGCGGATTGAGGAGTTGAAGAACGACTTGGCGGCGGACGACTTTTGCACGCAGCAGTTCTTTGCGACGGAGGCGGCGTTTCTGGCGGTGGTGGCGACCTTCAACCTGTTGAGCTTGTTCCAGCAGGCTGGCGGGCAGGGAGAGTATCGGCAGCCGGCCACCTTGCGGGCGCAGGTCTTTTTGTGTGGGGCGGTGTTGGGCCGGCACGGGCGGCAGCCGGTGCTGTATCTGTCGCTGAGTTGGGGCGGGCTGGAACGGCGCCAGCCGTTGCGGGAAGCGATCTTGCAATGGCAAAAGCCAACTGCGGAGAAGTTGGATTCCGGCCGCTCCATCTTGGGCCTCTCGACCTGAGTGGATGCCCCCCAACCCCTATGAAAACCACCTCAACTTAGTTTTTCGGGTTGAAGGGTTGGTAGAACACCGTGCCATGACCAGGTTGGCGGATGGATCCTTCATACCTTGACGCCACTGCCCGGAAAACGAAGCGGAACTCCCGGGTCAACTCGCGCAACCCAACCCGGCAGGCGTTGAACTTCGTATCCCAAACCCTGCGCCCGATCTGAACGCCTCAGGGGATTTCACCTTGCTTGTAGGCTTTAAGCGGCCGGCGGACACGCGTCCAGTTTCCAGACGGGGGGAAGGACGCTCAGTTGGTCTCTGGCTTCGCCAGTGCATCCCAGCTTATCTTCACCTCGCGAGCTGTGGGCGGGACCGGTGTTTTAGAAATCCGTCCGTCGGGCCACCGCACCTCCACGGCTCGCGGTTGCCGGTCGCCAGCGTGAAGCACCAGCGTGGCGCCATTTTGCGAGCCGTACCCGCTGCCCGCCAACACCAGCCGAGCCGGACCGGTCTGGCCATCCACCATCACCAGCCGCACCACCGCGCCCACGCCGTCTGGATTGCCCGGGGGACCCACCAGCCGCACGCGTAGGCCCGGCTTCGCGCGGGCATTGCGGAACAAACCGGTCGGGGCCCCATTCTGGGTGACCACCAGGTCCGCCCGGCCGTTGCCGTCGAAGTCCGCCGTCGCGCAACCGCGTTGTTCGCCGTAAAGCACCACGCCGGAGTCCTGACCGGGCATCGCCGCAAATCCGCCCCGGCCATCGCCGAGCAAAACCAGGCCGCGGCCGGCGTCCAGGCGATTGAAATCCGGCTGGGTGGCATGGAGGTTCTGGCTGAGGAACAGGTCTTCGCGCCCATCACCGTCCCAATCGGCCACACACACGCCGAAAACCGGGGCAAACTGGGCGGCGGCCGGGAGCGGCACAGCCGCAAAACGTCCCCCCCGGTTCAGGAACGCCGTGCTCAACAACGTGGTCGTGCCGAGTTCCTTCGCCTTTGCGCCTTCCGCGCCCAAAATCTGACGCACGCTGGCTTGGGCGTAGGCGCGGCGAGAGGCAAAGCGGGTCCGCACAAACGGCAGCGCTGCGGCCACGGTGTCGAAATCGCGGCGCGGTGCCAGACCGAGGCCGGGCACTTCGTAGGCCTCGATCAAGTCCACAGCGCCGTTCTCGTCGAAGTCGCCGTAAAACAGCCGCAAAGGCTGTTGCGGCGACGCGCGGTACGGGCTGTTCAGGCCCCAGTTGCCGGCCACCAGGTCCAGCCGACCATCGCCGTCGAAGTCGCCTGCCGTGACGCCGGTCCAGAGGCCGGTGAGCGCGGCAAGCCCCCAGTCGCGGGTGGCCTCGTGCAACTTGCCACGGGCGTTCAGGAACAACCGGATTGGACCCCATTCGCAGGCAAGCACCAGATCGCTGAAGCCATCGCCATCCACGTCGGCCCAGACCGCCCCGGCCACCAGGCCGAGCCGGGCGAACAGGCGCTCGGCGGCCGGGTCGGAGGTCAGTTGGCCATGGTCGCTGCGGTAGAGCCGCGAATCGGCCGGTTCCGGGTAACGCCCTGGCGCGAACCGGCCGCCGACAAAAACGTCCAGGTCGCCGTCGCCGTCGTAATCCCCTGAGGCCACCGGGCCAGCACTGAATGAGGCGCGCCATTCACCGGCGGGCACCAGACGGCCCTCCCGCCACTCAAAGGCGGCCAGCACGACCGGGTTGGTTTCGCCCACTGCCTGGTTGGCCAGCCCCAACAAGACTTGCCGTCGGCCCGGCTCGGGTACCCAGCCGGCCACGGCCACGCCATCGCCTGGCAGAGGCGGCTGATCGGACGGCAGCGGCGTGAACTGGCCCTGCGCTGCATCGTAGCGAAACGCCTCGACGCGGCCGCCGGTGTCGCCGGCCACGATCAGTTCCTCGAAGCCATCGCCGTCCAGGTCGAACCAGCCCACGCCCGGTCCCAGCCGACTGAGCCGGTAAGGCAGCAAAGGTTGCTGGGCGAAATCGTCAAAAGGCACCTCGGTGTGGCGGTGGGCGAGGCGCTCCGAGACGTTCTGGAACAGGGTTGGACCGGTTACTGGTGATTGGTGATTGGGAACTTGGGACTCTCCACCGGGTTCGTGGATTTCGTAAAGGTGGTTCGGCTCGGCGTTGGTTACCTTGGAGCGGCCGCCGTTCCGCCAAAACACCTCGATGGCCAGCCGGGGTGCATCGCCCGTGGCAAAGACGCACACCGGCTCGTCGCCACCCATGTACCGGCCGCCGGCTGTCATCTCCCGCTCCTGCGCGACCGGCCCGCCGGTGACGCGAATGCGAGCGCCGATGCCCTGGGTGTTCGGCGCGCGCCCGCGCAACCGCACCGCCAGCCGCGGTGCCGTCGTGTCGTTGCGCAGCACCAGCGCCTCGTCGCCGAAGCAATTCACCACGATGTCCAGGTCGCCGTCGCCGTCGAGGTCGCCCAGGGCCATGCCGTTGGAGATGCGCGGGGAGTCGAAGCCCCATTCCCGGCCGCATTCGCTGAAGGTAAGGTCGCGTTGGTTGTGAAAAGCCAGATTTGGCGTGTCCAGTCGCTCGAAGAGCAGGACCGTTTTGCGCGACTCGGCCACGCTGAGCGGGCCCATGCTGCGGATGCGCTCCTGGGTGTCCAGGTCATCCACGTTGTGGATGTGGCCGTTGCTGACCAGCAGATCCTCCCAGCCGTCAAGGTCCACGTCCAGCGCGAGGCAGCTCCAGGCCCATTCGGAGCCGGGCACGCTCGCGTACCAGGCCAGTTCCTCGTAAGTGCCGTCGCCACGGGCGCGCAGCAGCACGTTGCGCCGCGTTTGCAGGCGCGAGGTCAGGTCGCCGGGCGGCCGGGGCTGCTCGTGCATCGTTCCCCGCTGCGTCAACGCATAGACGTGCTGCCGGCTCAACATGTCCGTCACAAACAAATCGTCGTAACCGTCTCGATCAAAATCCGCCGTGACGACCGACATCGAGAAGTACGGCGTCTGACGCACCGCCGTCCAAGGCGCCGCGCGGAAGCGCCCCCGGCCGTCGTTGAGCCAGAGCCGGTCCGGCGTGGAGGCGTCGCCGCAGACGTAGATGTCCGGCGCGCGGTCGCGGTTGAGGTCGTGCAGCAGCACGCTCAGGCTCTGGTCCCATGGCGCCTCGTTCAGGGGCCGGCCGTCTTCGTCCAGGAAGGCCCCGTCCGTCCAGGATACCGGCGCGAACCGGCCGGTGCCGTCGTTGAGGTACAACACGTCGGGTTCGCCCAACTCAAAGATGCGATCGCCGATGAACCGGATGCGCCTGGCATGGCGCCCGGTGGCCACCGGCCGGCCGCCCACCATGCGAAAACTGAGATGTCCGCCACTGCGCAGGATCGTGGTTGCGCCGTAGTTGGCGATGTACAGGTCGAGGTCGCCGTCCCCGTCCACATCGCCCAACGCCAGCGAGGTGCTGCCCAGTTCGGACACCAGGCCGGCGGCGGCCGTGACGTTGGTGAACGTACCCCGGCCGGTGTTGAGCAGCAGCGCATTCGGCCCCCCCATGGAATTAACCAGCAAATCCAGCCAGCCGTCGCCATTCACGTCCGCGAAGGCCGCGCCGGTCGAGGTCTGGCCCGTGCAGGCCGCGCCGGCCGTAGCCGCGACGTCCTGAAAACGGAAGCCGCCGAGGTTGCGATACAAGGCGCTGGGTCGCTCCAAGCCGCACAAATAGATGTCGCAGCGGCCGTCGCCATCGAAGTCGCCCAGCGCCACGCCGGAGCCGTTGAGCAGGTTGATGTTTTCCAGAAACCGGCTCTGGGCGAGGTGGTTGGTGAAGGCAACGCCGGTCTTGCTGGCTGGCAGCGCGGTGAAGCCGATCCTGCCTTTGGCCGGGACCAGCAACGGCAGGCGGCGAAAACCGGCACCGGTTTCCCAAGCGGCAGCGCGGCTTTCCGCCGCAAACGGGATGATTTCCAATGCGGCGGCTAGCAAAACGGCGACGAATCCCGCGCGGGTTGCGCGGGGTCGTGGCAGGTTCAGCATGTCCAGATTGTACCGTGGCTTTTCCGCCCTGCCATGCTTTTGCCGGAGTACAAAACGAAGCCAGGGCCGATCGCACCGGGCGCAAAGGGGTGTTCTTAAAGGAGCCCTTGCCGCCGTGAGCAGGAGATGGCTGGAGATTCCCGAAGGTTCCGCTAGCTTGCGCGCCATGCCCGATTCCCTCCGCGGCATTCCCGCGGTCGAAAAAGTCCTGCAAGCCCTTGGGCCGGTGGACCTGCCCCGGCCCGCGATCCTGGCCGTCGTGCGACACGAACTGGCCGCGCTGCGTCAAGCGCCGGCGGTGCCGGACTTCGCGACGGTGGTCACCAACGTGCGTGTCGCGCTCGACCGCCTGCGCGCGTCCAGGCTCCAGCCGGTCATCAACGGCACGGGGGTGTTGTTGCACACCAACCTGGGTCGCGCGCCGCTGGGGCCGGCGGCGGTGGAGACGCTGGGCGCGGTGGCGGCGGCTTACAGCAACCTCGAGTTCGATCTCGCCACCGGCGGGCGCGGTGGGCGCGCCGGCTACCTCGAGCACAACCTCGCCCTGTTGTGCGGCGCCGAGGCCGCCACGGTGGTCAACAACTGCGCGGCGGCACTGGTGCTCATGCTCCGGCACTTCACCGCCGGTGCCCGCAAACAGGTGGTGGTCTCGCGCGGCGAATTGATCCAGATCGGCGGCGGCTTCCGCATCCCGGAAATCCTCGAATCCAGTGGCGCCGTTCTGCGCGAAGTGGGCACCACCAACCGCACCACCGTGGCCGACTACGCGCGCGTCATCGGTCGTGATACCGCGCTGATCCTCCAGGTCCATCGCAGCAACTTTTTCATGGGCGGCTTTGTGGAGTCGCCAGCCATCGCAGACCTTGTCGCGCTGGCGCGCAAACGGCGCGTGCCACTCGTCGAAGACCTGGGCAGCGGCGCGGTTTTCGACACCGCCCGGCTGGGGGTGCAAGAACGTGAGCCGACGCCCGCCGGGGTGCTCAAGGACGGCGCGGACCTGGTCTGCTTCAGCGGCGACAAGCTCCTGGGCGGTCCGCAGGCGGGGATCATCGCCGGCCGGGCCAGGTTGGTGGCGGCCTTGAAGCGCGAGCCGCTGTTCCGCGCGTTGCGCTGCGACAAGCTGTGCCTTGCCGCCCTCCAGGCCACCGTGGACGAACTGCTGGCAGCGCTGCCGGATTCGCCCCCGCCGGGCCGCCTGCCTTTGGTGGACATGCTGCAGGTCTCGGCCGCGACCCTGCACGCGCGCGCCGAAGCGCTCGTGACGGCACTGGCCGGCCTGCCCGTCCAAGCCAGCGTCGGGGCAGGGGAAGGACAGGTAGGCGGGGGCACTTTGCCGCGCGCAACGATTGCCTCGATCACGCTGGATCTCACGCCCCAGGAAATGTCGCTGGCGAAGTTCGCCGCGCGGCTGCGCGCCGCATCACCGCCAGTGATCGGTTATGTGGCGGGCGGGCGGTACAAACTGGACCTGCGGACGGTCTTCCCGCGGCAGGACAACCTGCTGGTGCGCGCGATCACCGAGGCGTGTCGGGGCGTTGAACCGGAAAGGCAAAGCTGAGCCGGCAGCGCCCGCGTCTCGCGCGGGAGGTTGCCATCGCGACCATGCTGCCGGGCCTCACATGGCGTGTGGCAGGCTGGCGAGGTCGCGACCGGTGTCGCCGAGCGCGGCCCAGGTCAGGCCCTGGAAGGCCGGCACCTCGGCGGCCATCTGGTTGAAAAGCGCCTCCAGGCCGGCCGGTGTGGGTTTGCCGGTGAGGCGTTCCCAGATTTCGCTCAAAAACTCCACTTCGGGCCGGGCGTCGCCGGGCGGCTCGACGGCCTTGAAGAAGCGTTGCACGCGGCCACGGACGTTCGTGAAGCTGCCCCGCTTTTCCGCGTGGGCGCAGCCGGGCAGGACGTAATGGGCGTGCGCCGTCGTCTCGTTGGGCAGGATGTCGCTCACCACCAGCAGGTCCAGCCGGCCCAGCGTTTCCGCGTCGAAGTCGTGGCGGGTGAGGTCCTCGCCGAAGACCAGCAGGCTGGTGATGGTTCCGGCGCGAATGCGCTCGGTGAAGACAGGCAGGTTCGAGCCCGCCGGGTCGGCGGCCAGCCCCAGCACCCGGGCCCCGGTGCTGTTCGGGTTTTTGTCCGCATGGACCAGCAGGCGGTCGCTGTCGCCGGCACGCGGCACCGTGTCGGTGACCGCGCCGATGTGCTGGGCGAGCTTGCGGAGCAGGTAGAGTTCCTCGTTGCTGAGGCGGGCCGACGCGATCAGTGCCACGTGGCCGGGGGCGGCGGCCTTCAAACGGTCGGCGATTTCCGGGAGCGCCCGCGCCCAGGTGACCGTCTGGCCCCGGACGCGCACTTCCTTGAGGCGGTCGGCGCGGCCGATCCACTTGTAGTTGAGTCGGCCGAAGTCGCAGAGCCAGGACCGGTTGACCGCGTCGTTTTCGCGCGGGGTGTACCGGTAAACGACGTTCTCGCGCGAGCCAATGAGGATATTACAGCCAGTGCCGCAACTGGTGCAGAGGGACTTGGTTTCTTTCAGGAACCACACACGCATCTGGAAGCGGAAATCTTTCGAGGTGAGCGCACCCACCGGGCAAATGTCCACAGTGTTGAGCGTGTAGTTGTTGTCAAACGCCCGACCCGGGTAGGCACTGAGGGTGCTGTAGCTGCCGCGGTTGACGATGCCCAGCGCGTCGTCGCCCACGAGGTCGCGGGTGAACCGGATGCAGCGCGAGCACAGGATGCAGCGCTCGTCGTCGAGCATGATGCGGGGGCCAAGGTCCACCTGCTTGGGCTTGTGCACCTTGGTCTCGACAAAGCGGCTGGCGGCCCGGCCGTATTCGACCGAGTACTCCTGGAGCTTGCACTCGCCGGCCTGGTCGCAGATCGGGCAGTCGAGCGGATGATTGACGAGCAAAAACTCGAGCACGCTTTCGCGCATGGCCTTCACCGTGGGGGTTTCGGTGTAAATCTCCATGCCGGGCGCCACCGGGGTGGCGCAGGCGATGGCGGGCCGAGGCGACCTGTTGATAATGAAAGAGCCATCGGGATTTTTCAGCGGCTGGCGGTCCGGACCCAGCGCGGGCAGGCCGTACTCGACCAGGCACATACGGCAATTGCCGGCGATGGGCAGCCGGTGGTGGTAACAGTAATGGGGCACGGTGACGCCCGCGGCGGCACAGGCCTGAAGCATGGTCGGCGTCGCCGGGTGACCCTGCCAGTCCGGGAGCAAGCGGGGTACGGTGACTGCCCGGCCGTTCACCGTGACGGTTAGGGTATCAGAGGCGGCTACTTCCCGGGGGACCACGTTCGCGCTCATGCCGAAGTTGGTTGCTGTTGCCCAGCCCGGCCCGCCTTGCCGCGGGCCACGAATTCGTCCTTGAACTTGCTTACGAAGCTCTGCACCGGCCAGGCGCAGGCGTCGCCAAAGGCGCAAATCGTCCGTCCGCCGGGGATGTTGTCCGCAATATGCAGCAGGTAGTCCGCATCCTCGGGCCGGCCTCCGCCGCCGGTGATGCGCCGCAGCGCCTTGGCCAGCCAGAGCGAGCCTTCCCGGCAGGGAGTGCACTGGCCACAACTTTCGTGGGCGAAGAACTCGCTGATGTTGGCCAGCGCCCCGACCAGGTCGGTGGCGTCGTCCAGTACGATGATCGCCCCGGAGCCGGACATGCTGCCGGCGGCGATCAGGGTGGTGAAGTCGTACGGCAAATCGAGCACGTCCTTTTCCTGCTCCACTTCCCGGCCGTCGGCGCCGCGCGTCTTCAACTTCACCTTTTCCCCGGCCCGGAAGACCTTGGCCGAGACGCCGCCGGGGATGACCGCCTTCAACTGCCGGCCCTCGGGCAACCCGCCGCCAAAGGCCGGGTCAAAGATCAGCTCGCGCAGGGTGACCTTGCCCACCTCGATCTCGTAGTACCCGGGGCGCCGCACCCGGCCGCTGAGGCAGACGATGCGGGTGCCGGTGTTGTTGGGCGTGCCCAGCTTGGCGTACTCGGCCCCGCCCATCGCGATGACATGCTTCACCGCGCACAAGGTCTCCACGTTGTTGACGATGGTCGGGCACTGATACAACCCGAGCACCGCCGGAAAGTACGGCGGCTTGATGCGCGGGTAGGGGCGCTTGCCCTCGAGCGATTCGATCAGGCCGGTCTCCTCGCCGCAAATGTAGGCCCCGGCGCCGCGGTGCACGTGGATTTCCAGGTCGTAGCCGCTGCCCAGGATGTTCTTGCCCAGCAGGCCCGCCGCGCGCGCCTCGGCCAGGGCGCGGTTCAAGATGCGTGCCCCTTCGACGAACTCGCCCCGGATGTAGATAAACGCCAGGTGCGCGTCGTTGGCGTAGCTCGAAAGGATCATGCCTTCGAGCAACTGGTGCGGGTCCTTGTAAAGGATTTGCTTGTCCTTGAACGTGCCCGGCTCGGACTCGTCCGCGTTGCAGATGAGGTAAATCGGCTTGCCGCTCTTGCGGTCCACCAACGACCACTTCAGGCCGGTGGAAAACCCCGCCCCGCCCCGGCCGCGCAGGCCCGAGGTCGTGACTTCCTGACGAAGTTGTTCTTGAGGGCTGACTGTCTTGCCGTCGGGTAGCGTGCGGGGTTTGAGTTCCAGTGCCCGGCGCAGGACGGTGTAACCGCCGTGGCGGCGGTAGCACTCGAGGTCCGGCGTGTAGCCGGGTTGGTCCAGGTACTGGAGGATGAGGCGGCGCTCGGCAGGCATGGCAGCTTGGCTTGACTCTCAGGCGCACCCCGCTAGGGTGCCCTCGCCGTGGTTTGCCCGATGGTGTAACGGTAGCACAGCAGACTCTGGATCTGTTTGTCTAGGTTCAAATCCTAGTCGGGCAGCCAGCCCCACCAAGGCCGTTTCCGCGCTTTTGCAGCCGAAACTTACCGGCCTGTAGCACGACCTTGGTTTAAGGCAGCCAGCCATGCTTCAATCGAGCGTTTCGATGATGGCGTCCGCCTGTTCGGGCGTGACCGCCTCGTGGCAGGCGTCGTTGACCATCATGACCGGCGCGGTGCCACAACCGGCGAGGCATTCGACAAACTCGACGGTGAACCGGCCGTCCGGCGTGGTTTGCGGGCCGTGCTTACCGGCGTCCAGGCCCAGTTTCGTGCAAAGATGCCGATGCAGTTCGTGCGAGCCGGCCAGCGCGCAGCTCAGCGTGCGGCACACTTTGATGTGAATCCGCCCTGCCGGTTGCTGCCGGAACATGGGGTAGAAGGTGACCAGTTCGAGGATGTTGATCGGTTGCAGGTCCAGCTTGCGGGCCGTCCACTCCATTGCCGCCGGGCTCAGGTAGCCGAAGTGGTCCTGCAGCGCGTGCAAGACCATCACGCAGGCGCTGCGCTTCTGCGGATAGCGCCCAACCAATTCGTCAATTTCGGCCTCGAGCGGCGCTGGCACGGCGAAACTCATCGGTCGCATTCCCCCATGACGAAATCCAGCGAACCCAGGATCGAGACCACGTCGCTGATCATGTGGCCTGGCAGCAGGTGAGATAGGATGCTGAGGTTTACGAAGGACGGCGCGCGGATCTTGAGCCGATACGGGGCGCCGCCGCCGCGGCTGTGGATGTAAAAACCCAGCTCGCCTTTGGGATTTTCGGCTCCGAAGTAGATTTCCCCCGGCGGCGCGTTGATGCCCTGCGTAACCAGCATGAACTGGTGGATCAGCTCCTCCATGCGGGTCAGCACCGTCTCCTTGGGCGGCAGCACGACCTTGCCGTCGTTCACATTCACCGGACCACCGGGCAACTGGTCGAGGCATTGATGCAGGAGGCGCACGCTTTGCCGCATCTCCTCCATGCGCACCAGATAACGGTCGTAGCAATCGCCCACCGAGCCGACCGGCACGTCGAATTGGAGCCGGTCGTAAACGAGGTATGGATGCGCCTTGCGCACGTCGTAGTCCACCCCGCTGCCGCGCAGATTGGGGCCGGTGAGGCCGTAGCTGATGGCGTCCGCGCGCGCAATCACGCCAATGTCGCGGGTACGGTCCACCCAGATGCGGTTGCGGGTCAGGAGGGTCTCCACGTCGTTGATGGCGGTGACGACCTCACGGGCGAAACGCCGGCATTGGTCGGTCCAGCCGGGCGGCAGGTCGCGCGCCAGGCCGCCAATGCGGGTGTAACTGGTGGTGAAGCGTGCGCCGGTCAATGACTCACACAAGTTGTAGATCTTCTCCCGCTCGGTGAACGTGTGCAGGAACACGGTCATCGCCCCCACGTCCATGGCGAAGCAACCCACGCCGAGCAGGTGCGAGGAAATGCGCGCCAGCTCGCAGCAGATCACCCGGATGTACTGGCAACGCGGCGGCAGCTTGTCGTGGATGCCCAGCAGCTTTTCAACCGCGAGGGCGTAAGCCACGTTGTTCGCCAGCGGCGCCAGGTAGTCCAGCCGGTCGGTGTAGGGGATGAACTGCGTCCAAGTCATGTTCTCGGCGATTTTCTCGTCACCGCGGTGCAGGTAACCCACCTCCGGCGTGGCGCGGGTGATGAGCTCGCCGTCCAGTTCCAGTTGGATGCGCAGCACTCCGTGTGTGGAGGGGTGCGACGGCCCCATGTTCAGCACCATTTTCTCCCCGGGCAGGTCGGCCGATTGCGTCGTGTCGGCCACCGAAGCTGTGGTGTCAGCCGCGCGGGCAGCGGGGTCTTTGAATTCAAATTCTTGGACCGGGGGCATTGCGCTCACTCCTCCGCCGTCCGTACCCGCGGCTCGCGCTGGACCGCGTCCTTACCGCCGGGTGCGGTCACAAACGGCCCGCCCTCCAGCGGGGCGGGCGCGGTGAAGGCGATTTCGGGCAGTTCGGTCGGCCTGCCAGCCAGGGGGAAATCCTTGCGCAGCGGAAAGTACGGGTAGCCTTCCCACATGAGAATCCGCCGCAGGTCCGGGTGCCCACGGAAACGGATACCCATCATGTCATAAATCTCGCGCTCGTGCCAGTCGGCGGTACGCCAGACGCCGGTCACAGTGGGCAGCTCGGACTTCTCCTCACTCACCGCGGTCTTGACGCGCAGGTGGCAGCGGTGGCCCAGGCCGTACAGTTCGTAAACCACCGTCCAGCGCGGGTCGTCGCCATAGTTGTCCACGCTGCTGATGTCGAGCAGGAAGTCGAAGTCCAATTCCGTCCGCGCGTACTGGCAAACTTCCGGCAGGCGCTCGGCGTCGGCGACGGTCAGAGTGATTTCGCCGCGGAACTCCGCCGGCTCGGAGACCAGGTCGCCGAAGCGGGTGCGCAGGCGGGCGGCGAGGTCGCGGGCGTTCATGCGGCCTGGGGCACTTTCTTGAGCGTGGCGAGCAATGGCTCGCGCTGCACCTTGGCCTGCAACTTGAGCAACGCGTCCAACAGCGCTTCCGGGCGGGGCGGGCAGCCGGCCACATACAGGTCCACGGGCAGGATGTTGTCCACGCCTTGCAGGACAGCGTAGCTCCGGTACATGCCACCGGTGGAGGCGCAGGCACCCATGGCGATGACCCATTTGGGATCGGCCATCTGCTCGTACAGCCGCTTGACCACCAGCGCCATCTTGTACGTGACCGTGCCGGCCACGATCATCACGTCGGACTGCCGCGGTGAAAAGCGCATCACCTCCATGCCGAAGCGCGAGATGTCGTAACGGCTGGCGCCAGTGCCCATCAACTCGATGGCGCAGCAGGCCAGCCCCATCGGCATGGGCCAGATGGAGTACTTGCGAAACCAGTTGATGGCGGCGTCCAGTTGGGTAACCACCACGTCGCCTTCAATCTTGGAATCGTAGCCAATGACACTGCTATTGCTCATCCGGGAACGGCGCGCCGGCGTGCGCGGCAGGCGCAAACTAAGACGCGCTACCGAGGGTCGCAAGCGCATTCCCGGCAGGCAAATCCAACCGTCCGGCCGATTCTGAAATCCGCCCCCATCCAAAATCAGCCACGGTCCGGGTAGAACGGACAACCTGCCCACCGCCTCCCAAGCTCGACGCGGATTACTCGCTACGCGGGTGTGCCCTGCGGGGAGTCGCGGCAAGTTGCGGCCGACAGCAGCCCGGTTGACGGCTCCATCGGCAAACAGCGGCAGCGTTCCGTCTCAAGAAAGTTGGAAAGCGCAACCTGTGGTGCTGACGTCCAACTTTTCCCATTAACCCTCCTGGCCCGGTGACGTTGTGGCGGTTTCTCGCCCAGCAGTCCGGGTGTATGGCGACTTCGCCTTGCCCGCCGCCCGCCGGCTGATACGTTCGGCCGCGATGCTTGGGGCGGCGGCGCCCCGCGGTGCCATGAAAAACTACCTCGACTTCGAGAAGCCCATCATCGAGCTCCAGCGCAAGCTGGACGAGTTGCGGCGCCACCCCGAGACGCACGATCTGGACATCAGCCTCGAGGAGGAGATTTCACAGATCGAGCAGAAGCTCGCCGAGACCCGCCGCGAAATTTTTGAAAACCTGACGGCCTGGCAGCGTGTCCAGCTTGCCCGGCATCCCCGCCGCCCGTACACGCTGGACTATCTGCGCACCACCTTCAAAGGCTTCGAGGAGCTTCATGGCGATCGCGCTTTCTCCGACGACCACGCGATTGTTGGCGGCTTTGCCCACCTGGAGGGTGAGAAGGTCATGGTCATCGGCACTCAGAAGGGGCGCGACACCAAGGAAAACATCCTGCGCAACTTTGGCTCCGCCCACCCCGAGGGCTACCGCAAGGCGCTGCGGTTGATGCGCCTGGCCAACAAGTTCAGCCTGCCGATCATCACGCTCATTGACACCGCGGGCGCTTATCCCGGCGTGGGCGCCGAGGAACGCCACATCGCCGAGGCCATCGCTGTGAATCTCCGCGAGATGGCGCTTTTCGAGGTGCCGATCATCGCGACCGTGATCGGCGAAGGCGGGTCCGGCGGCGCACTGGGGATCGGCGTTGCGGACCGGGTGCTCATCCTCGAAAACGCCTATTACTCGGTCATCAGCCCGGAAGGCTGCGCGGCCATATTGTGGAAGGATCGCACCGCCGCGCCCAGGGCCGCAGAGGCGCTGCGCATCACTGCCAAGGACTTGCTGGCCCTGGGTCTGGTGGACGAAATCGTCCCCGAACCGCTCGGCGGCGCCCACAATGACCTCCAGACCACCGCCGACACGCTCAAACTTTACCTGCTCCGGCACCTGCACGAAGTCGGCGGTTGGTCCGTTGAGGAACGCCTGCAACGCCGTTACGCCAAGTACCGCGCCATGGGCCCGGTGAGCGAAAGCCGCCCGCCCAACGTCCCGGTGGTGCCCACACCGGTCAGCTCTTGAGCGGGATCAGCCTGCCCGGCCTTCCGCTCACCCGCACCACGCTGGTCCCGCCGTGACATTGTACCCGCTCACCTTCCAGCCGCTGCTCAAGCCGCGGCTTTGGGGCGGTCGCGCCTTGAGCGAACTGTACGGCAAGTCGTTGCCCCCCGATTTGCCCATCGGCGAGTCTTGGGAAATCTCCGATCGTCCGGGCGACGTGAGCCGCATCACCAATGGACCGCTGGCTGGTCGGGATCTTCGCTGGCTCCTGGAGCATCATGCCCGTGAAATCCTGGGTGCGGCGACCACCCCGGGCGGCCGTTTTCCGCTGTTGGTCAAGATTCTGGATGCCCGGGAAGTCTTGTCCGTCCAGGTGCATCCGCCGCCGCGGGTCGCGTCGCAGTTGGGCGGCGAGCCCAAGACCGAACTCTGGTACGTTACGCGCGCCGCGCCCGGCGCCGTGTTGTTCGCCGGTCTCAAGGCCGGCGTCACCCGCGCCGAGTTCGAGCGGGAACTCCGTGCCGGTGGCGTGGCCGCGTGCCTCCACCCGGTGCCGGTGCGCGCCGGCGACGCGATGTTCCTGCCCAGCGGCCGGATTCACGCCCTGGGCGCTGGCGTGGTGATCTTCGAAATCCAGCAGAACTCGGACACCACCTACCGCGTCTTCGACTGGGACCGCCAGTCCCCGGACGGCCGGCCGCGCGAACTGCACCTCGCACAGGCGCTGGCGTGCATTGATTTTGACGACTTCGAGCCCGGCCTTGTGACCGCGGAATGGCAGGACAACGGCCCCCGACAAAGCCGGTGCCTCGCGGACCACCCGCTGTTCAGGGTGACCGAGTACCGAACGACTGAAACCATGCGAGAAAGCTGGTCCAGCGACCGCGTGGCCATCCTCGGGGTGGTGTCGGGGATGGTTAGACTCGAGCACCCAGGTAGTGGAGAAAATCTCGAGTTGGGCCCGGGCCGGTTTGCGCTCGTGCCCGCAGCGGCGCAGCCGGTCGTCATCGCCGCGGACGCGGGTACCACGTATCTGACCGCCTGCCCGGGGTAACGGACTTCTACGGACGTGAATGTCCGCGCCCCGGAGAAAAGACCGGCCGGCTCAGAACGAGGTGCGCAGGCCGACGACGGCCTCGAAGGCGCCGCTGAACTCGATCGTGGCTTCTTTCCCGCCGCCGCTGACTTCCACGTCGCCGAGAAACAGGTACTGGCCGCCCACGAAGAGCTGGAGGAAATCCGTCACGGCATAAGACAGCGCGAGTTGCGCGTAGCCGCCCACCTCGAAGCTTGTCTCCGATTCCTCGCCGGTTCGGGAGAGGGTGGCGTCCGGGATGCCCGGCACGCTGGCGGTCTCCTTGAACTCGAAATCAGTGAAGGCCGCCAGCCCGGCCACGCCGGCGCTCAAATTGAGCTGGAGTCGGTCGCTCAGCGGGATTTCCAGAAACGGCCCGGCCTTGATACCCACTAGCAACGCGTCGAGCGTGGTCTCCACGTCCGAAGTCGCGGACACACTGTCCAGGCGGGAGGCGTAAGGATTCAGATCAATTAGTGGACCGGGACCTTGAAAGGTGCCGGTGTATGGCGCATTGGGCGGGACGATGCCGTTGAGGCGGAAGCTGTCGGTGCGAACGCTCACCATGCCGGTGAAACGGTCGCTGGTTTCCAGCTTGGGATTGAGCGAAGAAATGCCGGCCTCAATGCCCCACACCGCGCGACGCCGGCCGAGGTTGAACCGTCCCAGTTCGCGCCCGTAAAGCACCTCGAACCCGGCCTCGACATCCTCGCCCGACTCGGACGTGCGGCCGTCGCTGGGCAAGCCGGTCACGGTGTGCATTTCCAGGCTGTCGCCCACCACCTGCGCCTCGGAGAGGTAGCTCCAATACCAGGTCTGGCCGTCTGCGCCGGCGTTGATGTCCGGGCGCACGAAGCCATCGTGGTAATCCGGTCCGGTGGATTGGGGCACGGCGAGGTGGCGGACCTGGGCGGAGATGCCGAAGGAAAACCGGGCGGCCACGCTCAGGCGGTTGCGATCCTGGATGAGATCTTCCTGGAATGGGTCTGGCGGGTCCGCGGCCAGTGCGCCGGCGGCGCCGGCCAGGCAGAGCAGGGTGGGGCATGAGCGGAGCGGCCAGTGGGCTTTCATGAGCACAAGGCGGAGGGTTGACATGCGTCAGGGCATCAACATGCCGCGATAAAACCGGCTGGTCTGGCCGGTGGGCGGGCTCTGGGTCTTCGGCGGTCCGCGGTCCACCCATTGCACGCGGCTGCCGGTCCCCAGGATGCCCGGCACGGCGGTCTGCCACGCCTGCGAGTTGAGCTCGTTCACGTATTGGATGAAGTACTCGCGGCCTTCCAGGGTTTGGAAGTCCAGAATGAAAACGCCGTTGGTGAACCGCGCCGTGGTGATCGCGAACACCTGTCCGCCCGAGGCCACGTAGCGGCGTGTGGGGACAATGCGTGGCTCGAAGTCCGGTGTCGGCGGCGTGCGGCGGTCGGGCACGTAGTACTCCGCAGTCAGTTCCGCGACCGCGCCCGGCAGCAGCGGCCCGTAATACACAAACGGCACGCCGTTGGTGGAGCCGCTGGCGTTGTAAAGCTGGATGGGTTTGCCGAGCGAATCGCTGGTCAGGCCGCGTATCAGCACGTCCACCCCGTCCATCCTGATCGCACCGGGATTGACCAGCGTGAGCCGCTGGAGAAACAGCCCCGTCTGCGGGTCCGGCCGGGCGGGCAGCGGCGCGGCCGTGAACATGGGTTGGATGAAATCAAGCACCGGCAGCGGGCTGTTCGTGGCGTCGGTGGCGACCAGCGGCACCGGCTGGCTGGTGAAGGCCAGGCCGACCTGGTACCAGTTGGCGTCGGGTACCTGAAAGTACAGGTCCACCAGCCGGAAGGTCTGCGTCGGCATCGTCAGCCCCGGCGGGAGGTTGACCTGGAAACCGAGCCGGCCTTGCGCGGCTTCGGATTCATCCACAACGAATGTGGCCTGCGGCAACAACTCCCGGGCCGCGTCGGTGAAGGCGGCCTCCGGCTCGATCAACCTGCCGGCGTTGAACCGCACCGAGAACCCCAGTGCGTTTTCGTCGCCCTGCGCGGCGAACTCGACCGGCACGCGCAGCGACGCCGCGTCCGGGAACTCCAACGCGAGAGTGCGCAACTGCCGCGGCGTGTTGGGCTTCACCGTCACCGTGGCCACGCGGCTGGTGGCGGCGCCCAGGCTGTTGGTCACCACCACCTGGTAGGCGCCGGCGTTGGTGAGCGCCACGGGCGCGAACAGAATCGAAGGACCGAACACGTTGGTCAGGTAAACCCCGTCCTTGTACCAGAAATAGTACAGCGGCGGCGCCCCGTTGACGGTCACACCCACGGCCGCGAACGCGCCTTCCACCACGTTTTGGTCCTCCAGGTCCACGAGGATACGCGCCACGTTTGGCAGGACGGTGAGCCGGGCGGGTTGGCTGGTGGCCGTGCCCACCGCGTTGCTCACCACCACCAGATACATACCCGCGTCGTTGGTCGTCACCGCGGTGAAGGTGATCGAGGCGTTGGTCAGCGTGATTAAATTGGTGCCGTCCTTCGACCACAGGTAGTTCAGCGGCACCGTGCCAGTGGCAACCACGCCAAGCGTCACCCGGTCACCTTCATAAACGGACAGGTCGCCGGTCTGGCTGGTGATGGCTGGTGGCGTCGGTTCGGCCGCCCGTGCGACGGTGAGCAGGAACAGGGCGCAAAGGGAAGCCGGCCACGCGAAGAACCTGCGGCGGCGGGCGGCAACAACGCATTGTGAACTCATGATGTGACTGGCCATTGGACACCGGCCCGCCGCCCCGAGCAGGCGATTCGGGCCGACACGACACGGTGCGAACGCACGGTCCGTTCTTGCGGGAGCGACGAGGGAAAGTCAAAGCAAAGTTACCCGCCAACGCTTGAAGGGGCACGGTCCAGGCTCTTGCACATCAGGCTCTGACGAGGGGGGACGGGCGTTCTCGAACGCTGTTGTTTCTGTTCGAGGCCGCGTGTTCGTGATTACAGGTGCCGGGCGTTGGCCTTCGGTTTTCGAATTGAAGTTCAGACCTCGGGCTTGGCCGGGCCGGTTGCCAAGCCGGGCCGCCTTCGGCATAGTCCACCGCGACTGCCGGATCACGACCGGCCTCCAACCCCGGCAGAGGTCTCAATGAGCGACAATTCGGAACCCGGCCCACAGCGTCGCTGGCTGACATTGGGTGCGCTGGGCGTGGTCTTTGGGGACATCGGCACCAGCCCGTTGTACGCGCTGCGCGAGTGTTTCGACGGGGAAACGGGCTCGGCGGTGAATCCGGCCAGCGTGCTCGGAGTGCTCTCCCTGATTTTTTGGGCGTTGATCCTTATCATCTCGGTCAAGTACCTGGTGTTCATCTGCCGGGCAGACAACAAGGGGGAGGGCGGTCCCTTGTCGCTGCTGGCCCTGGCTTTCCCGGAACGTGCCCGGCGCGGCCGTGTGGCGCTGGCATTCACCGGGTTGGGTGTGTTCGGTGCCGCGTTGATGTACGGCGACGGCATGATCACCCCGCCCATCACCGTGCTGGGCGCCATGGAAGGCTTGAAAATTGCCACCCCGGAACTCACCCGGTTTGTGGTACCGCTGTCCATGTTGATCCTGATTGGACTGTTTTCGTTGCAACGGGTGGGGACCGGCGGGGTGGGGCGTGTGTTCGGGCCGGTGATGCTGTTATGGTTTGTCTCGATCGCGGCTCTGGGAGCGGCGGAGGTGGTGCGGAATCCCGGGGTGCTGCGGGCCATGAACCCCGTGCATGCGGTCAGCTTTCTCCTCCACGGTGGCTGGGGCGCTTTCGAGGTGCTGGGCGCGGTGTTTCTGGTGCTCACCGGTGGGGAGGCGCTTTACGCGGACATGGGGCATTTCGGCCTGCGGCCGATCCGCCGGGGTTGGTTTTGTGTCGTGCTGCCGGCCTTGTTCCTGAACTACCTCGGTCAAGGCGCCCTCCTGCTGCGCGAGCCGGCGGCGGCGGCCAATCCGTTTTATAGCCTTGCCCCGGACTGGGCATTGTGGCCGTTGCTGGGTCTGGCCACGGCGGCGGCCGTCATCGCCTCGCAGGCTCTGATCTCCGGCGTGTTTTCACTCACGATGCAGGCGGTGCAACTCGGCTACCTGCCGCGCGTGGAAATCCGTCACACCTCGCACACCGAACGGGGCCAGATATACGTGCCGGCAGCCAACTGGCTGCTGCTGCTGGCCTGTTTGGGGCTGGTGGCCGGTTTCCGGAGTTCCAGCCGGCTGGCGGGCGCTTACGGCGTCGCGGTCATCCTGACGATGCTGGTGACCACGCTGCTGTTCTATTTCGCGGCGCGCCGACTCTGGAACTGGTCCAACCCCAAGGCGCTGGGCCTGTGCGCCGTGTTATGCCTGCTGCAACTGCCCTTCCTGGGTGCGAACCTCCTCAAACTCCCGGAAGGCGGCTGGTTCCCGCTGGTCATCGGCGGCCTGATCTTCGGCGTCATGCGCACCTGGAACTGGGGTCGCCGCCGGCTGCGCGACCGTCTCCAAGCCGGCATGCTGCCGTTCGACATGTTTTTGGCGGACGTCGAGGAGCGCAAGCCGCACCGGGTGGGCGGCACGGCGGTGTTCATGGCCGGCAGCCCCACCGGTACCCCGCTGGCCCTGCTGCACAACCTCAAGCACAACCGGGTGCTGCACGAACGCGTTGTGCTCCTGACCATCAAGGTCGAGGAGGAGCCGCGCGTACCCGAGGCCGAGCGCCTCGAAATCATCCGCCACGGGCAGGGCTTTTACCGCGTCATAGCCCGCTACGGCTTCATGGAAGAGGCCGACATGAACGACATCCTCCGCCTCTGCGGCGAGTACAACCTCCAGCTCAAGCTCTCCGAAACGACGTTCTTTCTGAGCCGCGAGAGCATCGTCTGTCGCAGCGGGGTGAACTGGTTTCGCGCCTGGCGCGACCGCCTGTTTGCCTTCCTGTCCCGCAACAACCAGAGTGCCACGACCTTCTTCCACCTGCCCGCCAACCGGGTGGTCGAGTTGGGCATGCAGGTGGAAATCTGAATCCATCCCGGTGGCTCGCGCGTCGCCACGGGCAGACTTTGATCCTGGGCAACCGGCTTGTACGAGCCCCCGCTTGTTCAGCGCGGTTCGCCGTGAAAACGCTCGACCCGTTCATTCAGCTTGCGAAGCGCCTGGCGCACTTCTTCCAGCTCCGCCCGGAGCCGTTGGATTTCTTCCCGGAGCGGCTGGGCCGGGCCGGGCCCAACGCCCTGCCACTGGCGGGCCAGGTTTTCCCGTTCCCGCGCCAGGCGCTCGGCGGCTTCAGGCAGACCGGCGGCGCGCAGGTTTTCGATGGCGGCTTGCAGATGTCGGAGACGTTGCGCGGCTTCAGGGCGCTCGGGAGGCGGGCCGGGCCGTTCCGCTGGCCGGGGTCGCGGACGCTGGGCCGCCACTTCGGCCATCTCCCGCTCGAGCTGGAGGATGCGCTCCTTGACGGCCGCGGCGTCTTCGTTCCGGCCCTCGGCGCGCAGGCGCTCCAGCTTGGCGGTCAACTCCGCCCGCTCCTGGCGCAGCTCGCGGAACCGCTCGCGTTGGGCCGGTCCGCGTTCTTCGCGCTCCGGGCGGGCGGCCGGTTCACGAGCTTCCGCCATGAGCTGGCGCGCTTCGGGAGGTGGTGGCGGCGATTCGGGTCCGGCGGCTTGGGGGATGAGCAGTGGGCCGCTGGTGGCGACCAGCAACGCGCAAACGAGGATGCGTTTCATGGTGCAGACTTTCAGGTTTCGAGACTATTTCGGCCCAACGGCTGGCAAAGTCAAATCCGCGACTGCTTATCGTAACGGTTGGGATCTTGGTGGGAGGTCCGAATGCGGGTTTCCGGTCAAAAGGTGTAGGTGATCTTGGTGAGCACGCTGCGGCCGGAGCTTTCATCGTCCTCGACGTCGTTGAAAACCACGTACCAATACGTGTTGTACTTGAGCTTCCAGCCGTAGATGATGCTGTAGTTGTGGATGCCCGAGTCGCGGTTCTGGATAGAGGCCTTCACCCACATGTCTTTCGTAATGTACAGGTCCGCAACCACGCGGTTCAACCAGACGGTGTCTGAGTCGCCGTGGGGTTGGTCCTCGAAGCGCAGCACAAACTCGTGTCGGATGGGCAGCCGTTCCCAGAACTTAAAACGCTTGCCCCAGATGAACTCATCGTACACGACCTCCTCGAACTCGCCGGTGGCGTAACCCAGGTTCACCGCCTTGTAGTAGTCTGACGCCCACAGATCGAGCCCGGTCAGTAGGCGCCGGTTGGTGTAGGGCGCGTGGTACTCGTGGTCGTAGCCCAGCCGGAAACCCACGTCATTACGCAGCAGCAGATTGGAGTAAACCGAGTGATCGTGAACAGTTGTGTCGCCGGCATCGTTCACATACCAACGCGGGTTGTAGCTCACAAAGAATTGCTTGTACCAGCGCGCGTTGGAACGCTGCTGATACTGCGCCAGCGCGGAGGGACCGAAGATGTCCCGCCGCGGAATGTAGCCGAGCAGAGGATTGAACTGCTCGGTGATGCCGGTGTACGTGAGCGCGAAGTCCCACGGATACTGGCTGTAGATGACGGAGGCGTCCCCCAGAAAATCCAGGCTGTCTTTGGCAATGCCTTGCGGGGCGCTTGCCAAGTCCTCCTGTGAGACCGCGCCCTGAAAGCGCACCCGCCAGGCGTCCGTGAGAAAGAAGTAGCCGTCCACGCTGCCGTTGTAGGAATGCCCTTCGTCGAGGTGTGAGGCGTCCGTGTAGTATCCCAGATAGGAACGTTCACCCACGTCCTGCATCACCCGCAGAACCGCGGCGTTGCCGTGGAAATCCCCGTCGTGCACAAAATCGCTTTGCACATCCATCAGATTGAAGCTGAAGCCCGGCAGCAGGCCGCTCGCCTTCATGGCGGCGTCCATTTCGGTGATGCGCCGGCTGTAGTAAACGCGGTGGGGCAACCGCATCAACTCCTCACCCTCACGAAAGAACAACCGTTTCTCGGGCAGGAACCGCTCGGTGTCGCGCAACTCGATCGTGTCGTCGTCCGCCTCGATGTGACCGAAGTCCGGATTCAGCGTCCAAGCGGTGGTGATGGCCGGGGTGAGACGGAAACTCACGTCCAGACCGGCCTTGAGCACCACATCCGTGTCGCCGTTGAAATCCACCCGCGCGCTCGTGTACGGGGTGATCTCCCAGTTGCGGTCAAACACCGTGTTGGCGAGCTCCAGCCCGGTCAGGTGCCCGAAATGCCGCGGCTTGTACATCTCGGTGGGGTTGTAGCTCCAGAAGCTGGTCACGTCGTTACGACGTTGCATGCGCGTTACGTTGAATCCCCAGGTCGCCTTGTCGGCGCGGAAATAGTTGAAGACCGTGAAGGGGATGCGCATCTCAAAGGTCCAGCGGTCCGCCCCGATTTTCGCGGCGCAATCCCAGTCCGCCGACCAGCCGTAGTTGAAGATGCCAGACGGGCCTTCGTTCGCGTCCGCGCGGGTGCCGAGCGGATTGGTAAAAAACGCGTACTTCCCCCGGTGGTTGTGTGGCGGGTCCAAATGAATCTCCACCCAGTCGTCGCCGACGAAGGCCCGGTCCTCGTGCTGTTCCGTTGCGTGCAACTGGGACATGTCGCTGTCCAGGCACTCGACGGCGACATACAGGTGCGTTCTCGTATAGGCCACCCGCACGCGGGTCTGGTCCGCGGCCGGCGCGTTCGACCGCGTGTCCAGCAGGCCGGAGGCCACTTCGCATTGTTCCCAGAATGGCTCGTCCAGCACGCCGTCCACCGTAAGCGGGGCCTCGACCTTCAAGGCCCGGAAGGCGGGTACCGTGGCGTTTGGATGGTCATGGGCAGCCAGGGGAAATACGGCAACCGCCGCTGTGGTTAATGCGGCGGTCCGGGACCAACGAGGACCGGGCCGGGCACGGAGAACCCATTGCATGCGTTCCATCGCCGGCGATGACCCGGGCAACGTCTGTCCGGCTGTAGCGTGGCGTGCCGGGGACCAGTCGTCACGGGTTGGGCGACAGAGAATCCGACTGAGCGTCGCCGGCGCATATTCAGTCCCCCGTGGGGCTGGAAACGGAAGTGGCGGCTTGCTTTCGCGGGGGTGGCGGTTCCAAACTCACCAAAGTGTCCCGGACGTTGAGCGCCTCCGCGCCGCCGGCCGGGCAACTGATTGCCAGTCATGCGCACCACCTACGTCGCTCCGCTCACCGCCGAAACGGCCCGCGAACTGCAACGCAAAGCCGCCGCGCTGCCCGCCCTCGAGCCCGGCGCCAAGCCCGCCCGCCAGGACATCCTGCTGGTGGGACTGGACCTGGGCACCAGCGTTTCCTGCCTCAAGGCCGCTTATCCCGGCGCGACCGAGTTGGTGGCTGACGAAATCATTCCTACCGCGGTCGGTTATGCGCGCGAGGGCATTGTCGAGAACCTGCTTCCCGGCAATGCGAAGGTGCTTTACGGCCATTTGGCGCTCAAACATCGCGTTTATCTCCGCCTCCTCACGCCGCTCCAGAACGGCGTCATCGAGGACCTGGCCGCCGCACAAGATTTCGCCCGGCATCTCCGCCAGGTGCTGAATCCCCCGGCCAACGTCGAGGTCCGCGCCGTGGTGGGGGTTCCCGCCAGCGCCGACCGCACGGCCCGCGAAAACCTGTGCGCGGTGCTGGCCGGTGTGTTTCACAAGGTCCTGCTGATCCCCGAGCCGTTCCTTGCCGCGCTGGGCTACCGCGACGAAAGCCGCCTGGGCGACCCCGCCTACCTGGACCCGGTGCGCAATTCGCTGTTTGTGGATAGTGGCGCCGGCACCACGGATGTCTGCCTCGTGCAAGGTTATTACCCCGGCCCCAATGAGCAGGTCAGCTCGGCCTTTGCCGGCGACGAGGTGGACAACTTGCTTTTGGAAGCCACGCGGTTGATCGAGCCGGAAGCCAACCTGTCCCTGGCCCGGGTGCGCGCGATCAAGGAACAACATTCGTTCGTGGGCCAGCCCGAAGCCCCGGTCATGGTCCAGGTCGTGGTCGGCGGCAAGGCCCGCAAGTTCGACCTCACCCAGGCGATGGGCCAGGCCTGCGGGCGGCTGCTTCAAGAAATCTTTGAACTGGTCCGGGTCGCCATCGGCCGCGCCTCAAGCGACACCGTGGAGGAGCTGATGCAAAACATCGTCCTCACGGGCGGCGGCAGCCGGATTCGCCGACTGGACACGGAACTGCAACGGCTCCTGACCGAGGAAGGCTACGAAAAACCACGCGTCCAAACCGTGGGCGAGGGCTACAAGCAACTCGTGGCCAAAGGCGCGTTGACCGCCGCCCGTCAGGCCAAGGAAAGCCAGTGGTTGTCGCTTGGGCGGTGAACCCCGGCTCCGGCCGATTAGCCAACACCGGCCGGGCCGGTACGATGCAGTTGGATCGGGGGTCCAACCGGCGAGGGTGTCGGTTGGAAAGCGCGGGCTGTGGGTGCATCCTTTTCCTCAAATGAATCTTCCCTGCCAGAGCTGCGCGGCAAGTCCGGCACTGGCATGGTCGCCGGATGGGAGTATTGTGTTGGTGTAGCATCCAACCAACCCCATCCATGAAAACCGCCACCCAGCTTGCCATCTTCCTCGCGAACCAACCCGGGGCGCTGGCGCGTGTCTGCGCCGCCCTGGCCGAAGCCGGCATCAACATCCACGCTCTGGCCACCAGCGACACCGTGGATCACTCGGTCGTGCGGATGGTCGTCAGCGAGCCACGCAAGGCCATCTTCCTCCTGGAGGAGCGCGGCATGCTCGTGGTCGAGAGCGAGGTGCTGCTTCTCACCGGGGCCAACCAGCCCGGCGCGCTCGCGGAGATCGGCCAGCGGCTGGCGCGGGCCAAGATCAACATTGACTACCTGTACTGCGCCAGCAGTCCGGACGCCCCGGCGGGTCTCCTTGTGCTGCGGGTCGGCAACCTGCGCAAGGCCCGGCAGGTGCTCCGTGGACTCTCCGCGGTTCAGTAACGTTTCACGAACTTCCGGTGACTGCCTTCCTCGCCGGCGGCTTCCTGACTTTCCGGCGCAGGCCCAGCCGGTGCCGGTGCCGAGGGTGAAGGTGGTGTACTTTGCGGCGTCGCGGTGGGCGGGGCGGCTTGGTTCGCGGCCTGCACGAAGGCAAATCGAAGATTCGTCAGGGTCTCGCCCAGCAGCGCCGCTTCATCCGGCGAAAGGTTGCCCCGAGTTTTGGCTTCCAGCATCTCGAGCGTGTCAATGAACAGGCTGGCGGCTTCCAGGTTCACCTCCGCTTTGCCGGTCTCGGGATTCGGTACCCGGCCCAGATAAATCGAGGCCAGATTGGCATGTTGCAGCACCAAGCCCGTGAACAACGCCGTGTTGCGTTGCGCGGTGTCAGGAGGGGGATTGGCGGCGGGCGAAGTCATGAGAGTTATTCCTCGTCGGAGTCGGCAGACTCCTCGGTGTTACTTTGGAGAAAACGCACCAGATAGCGCAGCCGATCTTCCAAGCGCGGGGTTTCGAGGATGATCTGGCGCTGGCGCGGGTCGCGCAGCAGCGTGGCTGACACCAGGTCGGTCAATTGCTCAGCGTCGTCCAACTGGGCCAGGTGCTCCAGCGCCTGTTGGAAGGCCTCGAGCGTGACCGGCGCCGACCCCGGCGGTTCCGGCGGTGATTGCACGAAGCTGTGCAGGCCCTGCTGAAGGCGGTTCTTGGCCAGTTCGAGGACACGCAGGGTCAGCGCCTGCACCACCAAACCGCTGTTGCCCGCCGGCGGGAGCGGCTGCACCGTGTGAACCCGGTATGGCCGATATTGCACCGCGCGCCCCAGCCGGATGCGCGTCAACCCCTGGAGGATGAGGTTTGAGGTGCCGTCCGGACGGGTGACACAGGCCCGCACCAACCCCAGACCCGCCACGCTGGCCGGGGTTTCGCGCACCCGGTCGCCGCGGCGCAAGGCGACGGCAAAGACCCGCGTGCCCGCGAGCACGTCCGCCAGCATTTTACGGTACCGGGGCTCGAAAATGTGCAAGGGCAGCATTGCTTGCGGGAACAGGATCGCGTTGCTCAGCGTCATGACCGGCACTTCCGAAGGCACCTGCATGGCCGCAGTCTAGGCGTTGCTACGCCACGCGCAAGTGCCGGCCCGGCATGGCCGGACGCTCCGGGACGACCCTGAAGAATCTTGCCTTGTGCGCAGGGCCCAACCACACTGCCCCGCAAATGAACTCGAAGGCACCCGTCGTCATTTTGATCGTGCTCTGCCTGGCCCTGCTGGCGGCGTTGGTTATCCGGCACAACAAGGCCGTGAACGAAAAACGGACCGATCAGCAGAAGATCCTCCAATTGTCCAACGAATGGGCCACCGCCCGCGCCCGGCTGGACGACCTCGAGGCGGTCAACGCCACCCTGCGTTCGGACCGGGACGCCACCAAAGCAAGCTTGGACCGCGCGTCCAACCAGCTCGCCCAGGTGCGGGAGACGCTCACCCAGACCGAACAGAAGGTCGCCGAAGCCACCAAAATTCTGGAGGAGAAAACCGCCGCACTGGCCGGACTGGAAGCCCGCGCCAAAGAACTGGAGTCCGAAAACGCCGGGCTGGAAAAGCAGGCCGCCGACATGCGCCAGGCCATCGGCCAGCTTGAAGGGCAGATCAGCGACACCCGCAAACGCCTGGCCAACGCCGAAGGCGACCGCGACTACCTGCTGGGCGAGTTGCTGCGCCTGCAAGGCGAGAAGGCGACGCTGGAGCGCCGTTTGAACGACATCGTAGCGCTCCGGGAACAGATCGCGAAGATACGGGAAGACCTGGCCCTCAACCGCCGGCTGGAGAACCTGCGCAAGAGCCTCTACGGTGCCGAGACGCGTAAAGGCGGCGAGGTTTTGCAGCGCGGGGTCCGCCGCGAGGGCGAAATCCGGATCCCCGACCTCGATGTCGAGGTGCGTCGGGACGGCTCCAGCACCATCATCCCGACGCCCAAACCCTGAGCGGCTTAGATGCACCGAGGGTGGGGCGTTGACGCTGGCCCGCGCGGTTTCCTAACCTCCGCCGGCAGGAAGGCTGGTCCACCAAACACCGGGAGTCGCCGCGGCCAGCCAACACGGCTTTTTTTGATATGGCCAACACCATCCTCGTGGGCGCCCAGTGGGGCGATGAAGGCAAGGGCAAGATTATTGATGTGCTCGCCGAGCGCTCGGATTTTGTCGTCCGCACCGCCGGGGGCAACAACGCCGGGCACACCGTCTTCATCGGCCAGCAGAAGTACGTGCTGCATCTGGTCCCGTCCGGGGTGCTCTGGCCGGGCAAGAAATGCGTCATCGGCAACGGGGTGGTCATTGACCCCGTCAGCCTGGTCGGGGAAATCGAGGGGCTGAAGCAGCTCGGCGTGAAGGTGGACGGCAACCTGTTCATCAGCGAAACCGCCCACGTGGTCCTGCCGTACCACCGCCTGCTGGACGAGCAGCGCGAGTTGCGCAAAGGACGGAACAAGCTCGGCACGACCAAACGCGGCATAGGCCCCGCTTACGCCGACAAGGCCGCGCGGGTCGGCTTTCGCATGGTGGACCTGGTGAACGCCCCGCGTTTTGAGACGGCCTTGCGAGACCGGCTGCGCGAGAACAACGCGGTGCTCAAGGCGCTCGGCGCCCGGCCGTTGTCCTTTGCCCGGGTGCACGAGGCCTACCGCGCCGCCGGAGATTACCTCCGGCCTTTCGTCACCGCCACAGTGGTGCTGTTGCACGAGGCGACCCGCCGTGGCGCTGACATCCTCTTCGAAGGCGCCCAGGGAACCTTCCTCGACATTGACCACGGCACCTATCCGTACGTCACCTCGTCGAACACCACGGCGGGCGGCGCCTGCACCGGCTCGGGCGTGCCGCCCAACAAGATTGACCACGTGTACGGCGTGATGAAGGCGTACACCACCCGCGTGGGTGAGGGGCCGCTGCCCACCGAGAACGCCGAGATCGCCGACCTGCTCCACGGCATGGGGCGGGAATTCGGCGCCACCACCGGTCGGCCCCGCCGCTGCGGCTGGGCGGACGCCGTGGTGACGCGGCACGCCGCGATGGTCAACGGCATAGACCGCCTGGCCATCACCAACGTGGACGGCCTGGACACGGTGGAAACCCTGCGCGTGTGCATCGGCTACCGGCACGGCGGCCGGAAGTACGACTATGTGCCCAGCGACGTGGAGGTGCTCGCCGCGTGCGAGCCGATCTATGCGGAATTTCCCGGCTGGCGGACCCCCACGACGTCCATCCGGGAGTGGCGCAAGCTGCCGCTCAAGTGCCGCAGCTACCTCAAAGCGCTGGCCGATCTCACCGGCAGCCAGTTGGCCATCGCGTCCATCGGCCCGGCCCGCGACCAGACCATCTTCCTGTGAGGCGGGGCACCGGCACGGTCCGGCCCGCCAGCCACGCATGAGCGCTGCCGCCGTTCACCTCAGCCCGCAGGCGCTGGCCAACCTGCCCACGCACGTGGCCATCATCATGGACGGCAACGGCCGCTGGGCCAAGCAGCGCCACTTGCCGCGCGTTGAGGGCCACCGGGTCGGCGCGGAATCCGTGCGGGTTATCGTCCGCGCGGCGGGCGAACTGCGCATCAAGTACCTGACCCTTTACGCCTTCTCGGTGGAAAACTGGAACCGGCCCAAGGACGAGGTGGACACGCTCATGAAGTACCTGGCGCGCTACCTCAAAAACGAGATCGGCGAGCTCCAGCGCAACAACGTGCGCCTCGAGGCGATCGGCCAGATTTACCGCCTGCCCGAATTCGTGCAGGAACAGCTCCGCCGCACCCAGGCCGCGCTGGCCCGCAACAACGGCCTCACGCTCATCCTCGCCCTGAGCTATGGCGGCCGCACCGAGATCGTCGAGGCGGTCCGTGCCATTGCCCACAAGGTCAAGGCCGGCGTGATCGAGCCGGAGGAGATCAACGAGCAGGTGATGGCCCAGCACCTCTACACGCATAACTATCCGGATCCCGATCTGCTCATCCGCACCAGCGGGGAGATGCGCGTGAGCAATTTCCTGCTCTGGCAGATTTCGTACGCGGAATTCGTCGTGACCCCGACGCTTTGGCCAGACTTCCGCAAGGCGCAGTTTTACGAGGCGCTTGAGGAATACACCCGCCGCCATCGCCGCTACGGCGGGGTCTGAGGCGGCGGGCTTCCAATCGGAAGGGTACCCTTGCCCGCCAAGGACGCTAAAGAACGATGCCGGCCGACAAGGCACTGGTGCAGAACACCCTTTCAAGCTAGTGGAGTGTTGGTTGTTTTCGGCGTCCTGTAGTGCCTACGGCAAGCCTTCTTCGGGTGTCGGATTCAACTGCCCGGTAAAGCGGGGAACGTTTTCCCGCCAAACTTCGGTTCATTCTTTTCGAGCTCACGGATCCAGCCGCCAGCCGTTGTCCAGCCACCGGGCGTTCATGTTTTCCGGCGGTTCGCCCGGCAGAATTTCCACCTTCAACACCACGTGGTTGCTGGCCTTTTGCTCGACCTGCACAATGCGGAAGCCCGGGATCCGGCTCTCCTTCCAGAATGCTTCCGGCCCGCGCCGGTCCAGCTCGCGCTGGAAATTTTCCGCCGAGTCCGGGCTCAGTAACTGCATCAAGGCATTGGTGTCCTGCTGCTCCCACGCCCAGAAAAAGGACTGCAACGCGGCCTCCGGCGTGGCGGCCCCGACATACCGCGCCTCTGCCCGCTTTACGTAGCCGGCTGGCAGGGGCACAAACTCCGCGCCGCCGGCGCCCGCCTGGCTGATTCGCTTCTTGAGGGTCTCGTTTTCCGCCTTCACCGGAGCGAGTTCCTTCAGGCGCTGCTGGAGCCGGGTCACCTCCGACCGCAGCCGCAGCAACTCGAGCTTCTCGGACTCGCTCAGTGGCTTGCCGGCGGAGGCCAGCCTTGTCGGGGCAGCGGCAGCCTCCGCCGTCTGTCTTTGCTTCACGGCGGCTTGCAGTTCACCGAGTTCGCCGCGCAGGTGGGCGAGGTCACGGTATTGGCGAAAAGCCAGGGTCCCGGCCGCCAGCGCAACCAGGATCAAGGCCCTGGAAATCCAAGGACGTGTTTTCATGGCGCGGGCTCAGGCTCGGGTTCTATGACGTTGGGCGCTGCCTGATAGTTGGAGGGCAACAGGCCGTAACGCCGCATCAACTCTGGGGTCATCTTGGGGGGGTACGTCGGTGGAACACCGGTGGTGGCGGCGCCAGCCCTCAACCCGTAACGCTCCATCAGGGGCGGGTCCATTTGGGGTACGGCTCCCGACCCGACGGGAGCGACAGCACGTGGCGGCTCAAAAAAAATCTTCTCGCCCCGCCTTACGAAATTCTGCGGCTGGGTTTTGGCTACTCCTGCTTGCACACTGCCATCGGCCAAGCAGATGTGCCCGTGTATCGGGCAGAAGAACACGACCTGCATCGGTTCAGTCTCGGACCCGGACGGCGCCAAGAACTCGTAGCTTGTATTCGCGGGGGTGAACACGCTCCAGTTCTCCGCCGGCTGCCGGCTCGCGTCTTCCGGGCACACCAGAATCTTCAGCGACGCGATCTGGTGGGACATGGTCAGGAAGTCCGGCGGCAGGATGTCGCCGTGGTCCGTGGCCCAGATTCGCGCGGCGAGGCCAAGCTGTTTGAGGTTGTTCACGCACGCAATACTGCGGGCCTTGGCCCGGGCATCGAGCATCGGCTGGACCTCCGCAGGTGTCAGGCCGGACTGCGACAAGGCTTGCGCGTGGAGTTTCTCGTTTTCCGCCCGCAGGGCCTCGAGCGCGGCGACCTCACCGCTAAGCTGCCGCTTCAAGCCGCGCAGCCGTTCGAGGTCGTCGCGCGAGCCGGGCACCACCCCGCCGGGGGTGCTGGCCGGCGCTTCAGCGGCCGGTGGCGAAGCCGGCGCCGGCGCGGCCAGTTCGCGCTTCAGCGCCTCCACCTGACGACGCAGTTCGTTCAATTCGGAGTGTTGCGTCGCCAGCACGGCCAGGCAAGCGAGGGCGAAGCCAGCCGCGGCCAGGGCCGGCCACCAGTTCGCCAGCCAACCGAGCGGCGTGTGCGGTCTGCCAGCCGGGATCGTTTGGATTCCAGGGCCAGGTTCGGCAATCCCGGTCTGGACGGCCTGGGGGCGTGAGCCGGGCGGCTCTGCCCGGTGCCGGCTCGCCAGCGACCTCGCCTGCGGGATTTCGTGGTTCCTTTTCATGGCAGGGTGGGGGAGTTGTTGCAGCAGCCGGTCCTTCAACCCGGCCGGCGGGCGGGGTTGCGGTGCGGAACGCAGCAGGTTCTCGATCTCGGCTTCGGTCGGTTTCATTGGGAAAGGCGGGTTGCGGCGGCCAGGGGTTGGTCAATCGGGCTGAGCAGGCGCGCTTGCAGTGCCTGCACGGCCCGGCGCAGCCGGTGCTTGACCGTGCTGGGCGCCACGTCCAGCGCCGCGGCGGTTTCCTCAAGGGTCAAGCCCTGGTAGTAGTGCGTGTGGACGGTGTCGCGCAGGTCCGGATCGAGCTGGTCCACCGCCGCGTAAAGCGCTGCCGCCAGGTCCGCCTGGGCCGCCAGCCGGTCCGGCGGTGGAGCGGTGTCGGCGTGCGCGAGCCACCAGGTGTCCGGACGCCATTCCAGCCGGCCGTCCCGCCGCCGCCAGTCCAGGTAAACGTGGTAGGCGATACCATGCAGCCAGGCGCCGGGGCTGGATCGGCCGGCAAAGCCGGGCAGCGCGGTCCACACACGGGTGAAGGTGATCTGGGTGAGATCGGCTGCCGTGGCATCGCTGCCAGCCAGGCGCCGCAGAAACGCGTAGATGCGCTCATAAAACCGCTCGACCAGTGTCGCGGCGGCATGCACGTCGCCGCGTCGGGCGGCTTCGACCAGTTGATGTTCGTCAGCGTGCATGGCCTTCATCAAGTATGTCGTACAAAAACAGCCCATTGGACAACGGAAACTGACGCCCGTGCCGTTTTCGTTGGCGTCGCCTGGCTTCCGTCCATTCCATTCTCGCCGCTCACCCATCTTCCATCGCACGTCCTCATGCCTGGGCTCCGGGCGATACCGAGCCACCCTGTACCGGTACGGCCACACCCGTTTTGGAGTTTCGCCTGCCGCGCGACGCGCTACCTTGCTGGCGTGTTGTCCGTTGCGGAACAATTCGCCACCCTCCCCGGCCTGAACCAGGTGCTGGTGCCGGACCTCTGGCAGCAGCAGGCGGTGAGCGCCCTGCGCGCCGGCCAGGACGTGGTGGTGCATGCCCCCACCGGCGCCGGCAAAACACATATTTTCGAGTTGTGGTCCAACCAGGGCAAACCGCGCGGCCAAGCCATCTACACCGTGCCCACCCGCGCCCTGGCCAACGACAAGCTCGCCGAGTGGCGCGCCCGCGGCTGGAACGTGGGCATTGCCACGGGCGACCTGGCCGAAAACCTGTCCGCACCGGTGCTTGTGGCCACGCTCGAGACGCAAAAACACCGGCTCATTTCCGGCACTGGCCCCGCGCTGCTGGTCGTGGATGAATACCAGATGATCAGCGACCCGGACCGCGGGCTAAACTACGAGCTGGCCATCGCCCTGGCGCCGTTGCGCACGCAGTTGCTGCTGCTCAGCGGCAGCGTGGCCAACCCTCAGGATGTCGCCAAATGGCTGCGCCGGCTGGGCCGCGAGGCCGTGGTGGTGCGCTCGGACGAGCGCCCCGTGCCGCTCGAGGAGGTGTATGCCGAGTCGCTTAGCTACAGCGTGCCGTCCGAGATTCGCGGGTACTGGCCGCGGCTCATCGCCAAGGCACTGGCCGAGGGGCTGGGGCCGTTGCTCGTCTTCGCCCCGCGCCGACAGGCCGCGGAGGCACTGGCCGAGGAATTGTCCCGGCAATTGCCCAATCCGCATCCGCTGACGCTGGCGCACGCGCAACGCCAGCTTGTCGGCGAGCACCTCGCGCGGCTTTTGAAGACCCGCATGGCGTTTCATCACAGCGGCCTGAGCTACGGCGCGCGCGCGGGGGTGATCGAACCGCTCGCCAAGGCCGGGCAACTGCGCGTCGTCGTCGCGACCATGGGTCTGGCCGCCGGTATCAACTTCTCGCTCCGCACCGTGGCGCTGGCCGGCGAATCGTACCGCCGCGACCTCGCCGAGCAGCCGCTGCGCCCTGACGAGCTTCTGCAAATGTTCGGCCGCGCCGGCCGCCGGGGCATTGATGAAACCGGCTATGTGCTCGTGAGCGCGAACGAACTCCGGCTCGTGGACGCGCACCCGCAGCACCTCGCCCGCAATGGCATGGTGGACTGGGGCACGCTTTTGGGCCTGATGGGCCTTGCCGCGGAGCAGGGGCGCGATCCGTTTGCCGCCGCCGCGCAGGTGCAGGAGCGCCTGTTCACCACCAAGCCCATTCCGCTCGGCATAGAGGCCAGCCTGAAACACCCGGACGCACCGTGCGGGCTGAAGACCGACGCCGAGCGCGCGCGCCACGTGCGGCAACGCGTGCGGGAAATCCTCAACAGCCGCGGGGAATGGGAACGGCTGCCGCCGTTGCGCGAAATCGAGTTGCGCCACGTCTGGGTCGCCGACGGCGCGGACGCGCCGGGCACGGAATCCCCCACCTTGCGACCAGTGCTGAGCGAGCCGGCCGCGCTCGAAAAGATCGGCAGCGGCCAGCTCTGCGTGATCGGCGTCCACGACGGTCAGCCCGCGTACGGCCGCAGTTTCACCCTGGCCGAGCGCCTGCCCGGGGACCGCGTCCTGCTGGCCAAGTGGCTGCGCCGTCTCACGAACTGGCACGGTCGCCAGGCCAGCTTGAGCGCCTGGCGGGAGCGAATTTTGCCCCAGGTGGAGACCGGCCTCGCTCGCCGCCACACGCCGTTGGTCCAGGTCGTGGAATCGCCGGAGAAAATCACCGCGCGTGTCAGCCTGGCTGAGTTGACCATCAAGGTACCGGTGGACCGCTACGGCGTGGCGCTCTGGCGGCCGCGCGAGCGCGAGGTGTCGCCGGCGGATTGCGCGCGCTGCGAGCTGGTGGGCGTGTGCCGCCAACTCAATACCGCCACCGGCACCGCCCTGCTCTGGCGCCGGCTGGGGTTGGTGGACGCCGCCGGCCACCCGACCCGGCGCGGACGTCTGGTGAGCTTCTTTTCCCAAAGCGATGGGCTGGCCATCGCCGCGGCGCTGGAGGACGCAGGTTATCCCCTCGAGGAACTGGTGTACGACATCGCCAACCTCGACGCGGGCTTCCGTTTTGCCGGCGACGACAACCGCTGGGGCGGTCGCCTTGCGCTGGCCTGTCATCAGGCCTATGGGCTGCAAACCATCCCGGGCTATCTTGAAAACGGCTTGCCGCCCAAATACGGCGCGGGCGCGGAGGTGATCGTGGCCAGCGTCCACCGGAATCCCGAAGCCCGCCACACGTGGGCCGGCGAGCTGCTCGGCGCGGGTGACATTGACCGTGCGATCATCGAGTGGCGCAGCCTCCTGCGTCAGATCGCCCACGCCCCGGCGCTTGACTGGCCGCGTTGGGTGGCGCTGCAAACCCGCGCCCGGTCCATCCTGAACGAAACGCGGTCGCCCACGCTCACTGAACTGCCGCCGTTGGAATCGCACCAGACCCGGCGTATCGAGCATCGGCTGCTGCTGCGGCGTCATTGAGGTACCTGCCATGAATTTACTACCGGACATCGCCGACAGCGTGGAAGGTATAGCTCGCGGCGTTTTGGATCGTGATCTGGGCCCAATTGGTCATCCCCAATTGGCTGGAGAGCGCCCGCATCCCTCGAGCGGTCTTCAGCACCCGCGCGGAAATCAAGCCGGGAGAATGTCACACCTGACCGCATCGTTAGCTGGCCTTGGCCCCGATTCTGGAGGCGAGGTGCGACCAGCCCCACCCTACGGCGGGCGTGCTTCCCCATCCGGCCTTGCGGACTCCGGCAGCTTGCTCCCCGGCAACCCGACCGAATTGGAAGCGGCCGCGCGCGCGCTTGGGCTCGAGCATGTGCGCCGGCACATCTTTCTTTGCTCGGAGGCCGGCGAGCCCAAGTGCTGCGCGCACGAGGCCGGCCTCAAGTCCTGGGAATTTCTTAAACGCCGGCTCAAGGAACTGGGTCTGGTGGGCGCCCGGCCGCGCGTGTTGCGCACCAAGGCCAACTGTCTACGCATCTGCGTGCGCGGCCCCATCGCGGTTGTGTACCCTGAAGGCGTCTGGTACCATTCTTGTTCGCCGGCGGTGCTGGAGGAAATCATCCAGCGCCACCTCATTCGCGGTGAGACGGTGACCGAATTTGCCTTTGCGCGCTGTCCCTTGCCGAGATTTTGAGAACAGGGTGCTGGCACATCTTTTTTTTCACCTAAGAAAAGCTGGGTGTCGCCAGGTCAAGCGACAGCCGCCCCGACTGGAAGTAACAGCCATCTTGGGCGCCCGAGAGGTGGCTTTCACTCGCCCCCGCGATTACAGAGCTAAAGTATTCTGCTAGCCCCACCCAACAGGCAAGATGCTCAGTTCACTGGCAAGCTGGAAGCCCGGCTTTACCTGGTCGCCGGCACCGCAAAAAACAGATATGTCATTGGCGCACGATCGCGCCCAAAAACTCCTTGTCACCCCCGCCGGCGGTTAGCTAAAAAGTATTCCGCTGTTGGCCGGCCCGGCAACGGCGGAGATGCCTCGGTAGCTCAGTTGGTAGAGCAGTTGACTCTTAATCAATTGGTCCCAGGTTCGAGTCCTGGCCGGGGCACCAGCCCAGACCTTCCCCTGCAACCTGCCGCCCACCAACCGGCTACCGAGGCCTTAAACCATGGTATCTGACGGAGAGGCAACGCTCGAATAACCTGCCGTCATATCCACCGCAGCGCCGGCGTGAGCGCCGCCCTGGACATCGCCGCCCGCCCGAGCGTGACGCTGATTTGCGGCCGCTCCGGTTCGGGTAAAAGCACGTTCACGCTGCGCTACCTGCTGAACGCGCGCGGGGTGTCCTGCCGCTTCGTGTTCGATCCCGCCGGCGAGTACGCCCACCGCTTGCGCCTGCCGCCGCAACGCACGGCGCTGGACCTGGAAGTGGGCATCCGCCGCGGCTGGTGCCTGTGGGGCACGGACCTGTTTCCCGGCGAGGCGCAAGAGGCGTTCCTGGCGTTTTGCGATGCCGCCTGGGAGTACGGCGGGGCGTTGCCAGGCCGGAAAATCGTGGTGGTGGACGAAGTGTGGAAGTACTGCACCCCGCAGCGCATCCCGTCGGAACTGGCCATGCTGGTCCAGGAAGGCCGCAAGCGGCGGCTGGAAACGGTGTTTCTCACGCAGCGGCCGAACCGGTTGAACGAGTCCATCCTGGGCGAGGTGACCGAATGTGTGGCCTTCGCGCTCACCGGCGAGCGCGGGCTGCTGAAGGTGGTCAATACCTGCGACGTGCCGGAAGACGAAGTGGCTGCGCTGCCCAACGGGGCGTTTGTGAGCGTGTCCGCCCGCGGCGCGGTGCTCCGCGGACGGGTGTTTTAATCATCGAGCCCAAGGCCAGGCTTGAAGGGGACAACGTGGAAAAAACCTGTCCCTCCAATATGACCGATTTCAAAATACCCCCACAAACCCCCACATGGATGTGGGAGAATGTGGGGGTTTGTGGGGGTGTTTACCAGTTGTCTGCTACGCGGGCGGGTGTTCTGGACGTCGTCCTGGTTTGAAGGGGTAAAACAACACGGACTGCAATCCCGAGTGATCTCGAATTAGCGTGTCAGTAGTCACCGGGATAAGGCGCAAGACCCGAGCCGTGGCGGCAACCACGCGGTCGAACGGATCACCGTGAAATTCCGCCGGCAGGGAATTGGTTTCCACGGCCACGGGCGCAGTCAACTCAATCACGGCCACGTTTTCGGCCAATGCCAGATCGAAAAACTGGGCCAGAGTACCGCGCCACCCCAGCCTGCCCAGCCGGTGTAGAATGGCCACTTCCAATAGACTGACTGAAGCCAGGCCAAGAACCGGTTCGGGCTTGAGGCGACGCAAGAGCCAGGCCGGCACCAGGTGGGGATGGGCCACCAGGTGCACCCACACCGCGGTGTCGAGCAAATAGGTCATCGCAGGCCCTTCCATTCTGATTCGGGCACGCGCCCATCGGTCGGCTCCTCGCCGGCCAGATCACGCCCCGCGCCGATGCAAGAGCGGGGCCGCGCTGGGGAGTGCACCTCGAAGTAAAGCCGGCCCCGGTACGTGACGCGGGTCAACACGCCCGCCGCCGCGGATTTCCGCACCCGCGAATCCGTCAGAAACCGGCGCAAACTGACTGTTTGAGTTTGCATGTCGTACATTTTGTACAACAGAGTTCCGGCGTCAAGCCCGCTCCCGCTTGTCCAGGATTGTCTATCCCACGGCCGGCGGGTGCCGTGGTACAAGCGCGGGTGTCGGCCCAAGGCGCGCCGAAGTAACGAAGGTGCGTTGAAGGCCCGCCGGGCCGGCGCGTAGAACGACATGCAACAGAAAGTCACACAGGTGCTCGGCCTGGCCGTGGCCATCGCCATCGCGATGGTGCTGGCCAATTACATCAGCGGGTGGGTGTCGAGCCTGACCCGCAAAACCGCCTGACCCGGAGGGCGCCATGAGCTTGTTTCCCCAAACCAAGACGGTTCAAACCATCACCAACACGTCCGGGAGTGCCCCCACCATCGGCAACTCGGAAATCCGGGTGACCATCCCGCGCCAGGCACGCGGACGTCAGTCAAGAAACCGGCGCAAGGTGATCCTTTTGATTTGCATATCGTACTTTCTGTCAGATCACGCTCAAAAATCGAGCGCGCTCCCGGCTGTCAAGAGGCTAGTCTATCACCAAGCCGAAGGGCGGCGGGGGTGTAAGTGCAGGGTTTTGTTCCAGCTCGACAGTGTTTTTTCTAGATTGCGCTGGAGCGGAGCCGTCTCGTGCCTAGCCTGAGAAATGAAAGAAGGTCAAATGGTCGAGCGACGAAGGACAACGAACCTGGGACCAACGACCAAATAACATGCTCCAGACATTAAGAACCAAACACCAAGGCTCGACGGAGCTTCGCCTCACCAGGTATTCAACCCGCCTGAGCGAAGGGCCAGCGGCGGTTATGGCGCGCCCAGAACAGAAACGCCACCACGCCCAGCGTCAGGGAGCCGAAGCCATAGAGGAGCACGCGCGGACTGGTGGTGGCCAACAGGAAGAGCCAGCCGGCCAAAGCCAAAAAACAGGGCAGGGGATACAGCCACATCTTGAACGGCCGCGCGAGATCGGGTCGGTGCCGCCGCAGCAGCACCAGCGCGCCGATCTGCCCGATGAACTGGACGACGATCCGCGTGGTGAGCAGTGCGGCGATCACCGTGTCCAGCGGGAAAAAGCTGCAGACGATGGCGATGGCGCCCACGGTCAGCAACGAGATGTGCGGGAAGTGCCGGGTGGGATGCACGCGGCCAAACACCCGAAAAAACCCGCCGTCCTGCGCCGCCGCGTACGGGATGCGCGAGTAGCCCAGCAACAGTGCGAACACGGAACCGAACGCCGTCCAGCAGATTAGCGCGGTGAACAGTTGCGCCACCGTGCCTCCGTAAAGCCGTTCCATGAAGACGGACACGATGAACTGGGCGGCCGGGTGCTCGGCGGCGGGCACAAATTCACGCCAGGGGATCACACCCATGATGGCCAGGTTGATAAGCAGGTAAATCAGCGCCACGCCCGCAAGGCTGATGATTACCGAACGCGGAATGGTGCGCCCGGGGTTTTTCACCTCGTCGCCGATGTAACACACGTCGTAATAGCCCAGGTAGTCGTAAATGCCGATGGCCGCTGCGGCACCCAGGCCGTGGAAGAACCCGAGCGAGAAGCTGAACGCGCCGGCGGGGAAATCGAACGCGCGGCCGGCGTCGAAATGCGCGGCGCCGCTCACGATCACCACGCCCACGGTGAGCAACGTGCCGGTCCAGAGACAGACGGTGATCCAGCCGATCGAGCCGATGCGGCGGTAGAGCAGGGCGATGGTAAGGAGGCCGATGGCCACGCAGATCAGGCGCTCGTGCAGTTCCGTCATACCCGGCCAGACGTAGGCGAGGTAGTTGGCGGTGCCGATGTATCCGGACGCAATTTCGAGCGGACCGCTCAAGATGAACTGCCAGATGAACAGGAAAGCCATGAGGCTGCCCCAGCGTTCACGACCGAAGCCTTCGCGCAGGTACACATAGCTGCCGCCGGAGCCGGGCAGGGCGGCGCCCAGTTCGCTCCAGACCAGGCCGTCGGAAATCGTGATGAGCAGCGCCACGAACCAGCCCAGCAGGGCCTGGGGTCCGCCCAACGCGGACATGAGCAGCGGAATGGTGATGAACGGTCCCATGCCGATCATGTTGCTCATATTCAGCGCCGTGGCCTGCAAGAGGCCAAAGCGGCGCTCCAGGCGCGGGGCGACGGTGGTTGGGTCCGGGTTCACGCCGGCACAGTGAGCGGAAAGCTGCGGCGGCGGTCAACGGCTAATCGGTGGGGCAGGCGGCGGCAAGGAGAACAAAAACCGCGAAGACAACGAGGCACGGAAAGGAAATTGGGAACCCGGAAGTAGGGCGAAGGCTACACGGGGCTTCCGAGTTTCCTGAGTGCCTGGTTCAGGCCGGCGCAGACAGGGTCTTGAGGCGCGGGCGATAGTACACAGCCACGTGGCCCACGCGCATCACCAGGCGGCTGCCGGTCTTCGCCGCCAGTTCCGGCGCGAGGGTTTTCTTTTCGGCCTTCAACTGCTCGAAGCGCACTTTCACGAGTTCGTGATCGCACAATGCCTGGTCGAGCGCGGCCAGGAAGCCCGGCGACACGCCGTCCCTGCCGATCTTGAGCCGCGACTTGAGCAACTGGGCGGCGGCCTTCAGGTCGCGAAGCCGGGGCGCGGGCGGCGGGTTCATAACGGGTGGGACAGCAGGATCAAGACGCCGTGGCGGGCATCGGCGTGGGAACGCCCAGCCCGCATTCCTTGTGGACGACCTCGGTGTAGAGCCGGCGCAGCCTGCCCACCAGTTCGTTGCCGGGGAAGGGGTGGTCGTCCAGCATGGCGACCTCGACAATGCCGCGCGCGCAATTGGTCAGGAACATGGCCTCGGAGGTCTTGACCATCTCGACTTTGGTCAGCCGTTTTTTCACGATGAAATTGTGCGCGGCGCAGATTTCCAGGATCACCGCGCGGGTAATACCGGGCAGGACGCCGACGGCGGTGGGCGAGGTATAGATCACCGGGCCGCGCACCCAGAACACATTACCGCCGGCGCCTTCGGCTACCTCACCGTTGGTGTTCAAGAGCAAGGCTTCGTCCGCGCCGGCGGCTTCGGCTTCGAGGCGGGCCATGATTTGAAAGAGCTTGCTCCCGGTTTTGTGCGCGGCCAGCCGGTCCGCAGGCACCAGCCGCATGGAACTGGTGATCATGCGCCAGCGCGGGGCCTCATCGGTGGTGAGCGGCGCTTCATGCAAGCTCATGACCAGGGTGGGCGAGCGCGCGTCACGTGGCGAATAACCCCGCGGGCCCACACCGCGGGTGAGGGTGAGTCGCAGCACGCCGTCGGTGAAGGCGTTTTCCTCAAGCAATTGCCGCGCGGCGCGCCGCAAATCCGCCGGCGGGACGGGATTGCAGAATTGCAGCGCCTCCACGCTGCGTGTAAAGCGGTCGAGGTGCTGATTCCAACGGAAGATGCGGCCATTGCACACCCGCATGGTCTCGAACAGGCTGTCGCCGTACAGAAAAGCGCGGTCGAAAACCGAAACCCTGGCTTGGGCCTCGGGAACAAATTCGCCGTTCAGGTAAACGACCATGTGCGCGCCTTGTCTTCTTCCTTAAAGCGCCGGCTCGTCAAACCGGCCAACGCAAAGCTCTCCGCGCCTGCGCCACGGTTGTCAAGGCAATCAAGAAATCCCCGGGCCTTGGCGAGGGTTTCGGCGTGCTCCGCCTCGGAGTCCGAGTCGGCCACGATGCCGGCGCCGGCGTAATACCACGTCGCTTCCGGCCGGCAGAACGCGGTGCGGATGGTCATGGCGAGCTGGCTCTGGCGGTTGAAGCCCAGGTAGCCGAGGCAGCCGGTGAATGGCCCGCGGCCGACGGGCTCGAGCTCGTCAATGATCTGCATGGCGCGGAACTTGGGCGCGCCGGTGATGCTGCCGCCGGGGAAGCAGGCCTCGAGCGCCTGCAGGTGGGTGACGCCCGCGCGGAGACGGCCTTCCACTGTGGATACCAGATGCTGCACGTGGCTGAAGGTCTCCAGCCGCATTAATTCCGGCACCCGCACCGAGCCGTACGCGCAGACCTTGCCGAGGTCGTTTCGCAGCAGGTCGGTGATCATGGTCAACTCGGCGCGTTCCTTGGCGCTGGCGCGCAAAGCCGCCGCGAATGCGGCGTCTTCGGCCGGGTCCGCTCCGCGCGCCCGGGTGCCCTTGATGGGGCGGGTGCGCACGGTCAGGCCGTCGAGTCGCAGGAACAGCTCGGGCGAAGCTGAAGCCAGCGCGAAGTCGTCGCCCTCGAGGAACGCGGCATACGGCGCGGGCGAGCGGCGGCTGAGTGCCTGGTAGAGGTTCCAGCTTTCCAGGCCGGGGCGGACGACCCAGCGCTGGGCGAGGTTCACCTGATAAATGTCGCCTTGCCGGATGTAGCATTGTGCCTGCCGCACCCGGTCCATAAATGCCTGGCGGTTCATCGCTTCCGGCTGGGGCGGTGTGTCCGGTAGGACGCAGCTTTGCGGGGGCGACGGTGGTGCTCGGAGCAACCTTCTCCAGAAATCCAGGCGCTGCGCCAGGCGCCCGGGCGAGCGCGAACCGTCGGGTTGCACGCCGGTGGAAATGATCCAGGCGCCGCCGGTCTCGTGGTCGAAGACGACGAGGCTGTCGTGAAAGCCAAGCCAGCAGTCCGGGAAGTCCAGATCGGCGACCGGATGCGGCCGCAGCCTGGGTTCGATGAACCGCCGCAATTCGTAGCCCCAGAAACCGGCGCAGAAGCCGGCCGGGAAGGGCAGGTCCGCCTCCTCCGCGAGGTCATGGCGATCCAGCAGGCGGTCCAGCACACGCCAGGGGTTGCCGAAGGTCACACGTGCGCTGCCTTCACTAATGACCTCGCAGCAGGCGCCGCGGCTGCGGAACACTTGCTGCGGCGCGGCGGCCACAAACGAAAACCGTCCGGGTCCGGCCCAGGAGCCGGCGCTCTCGAACAGGATCAGTCCACCGTAGCGTCGGACGCAGGCGGCCAGCGACTGTGGCGTGTGGGCGGTGTGGACTTGCAGGGCGCAGGTGCGCACAGAAGTAACGTAGCCGCAGGCCAGCGGTCCGCGAGCTGGAAAGCGGCGTTCATGCGGCTTGATCAGGGAGGGCGAAGTTTGAGGGGCCTTCGCGGAGTTTGGCCCACCAAAAGAAGGCAGCGTGGTGAGGCCTGCCATCCCGTTCCCGCCCACTTTGGTCTTTCCAGTCCGGCCTTCGGGGTTATTTTTCGCGGACGCAGGCCGACGGCGGCACGGGCCGCCGACGCAGTGTATTCATGGACGCCGCACACATACGCAATTTCAGCATCATTGCCCATATTGACCACGGCAAGACGACGTTGAGCGACCGCTTGCTGCACCGCACCGGCACGATTTCGGACCGCGAGATGCAGGCGCAGTTGCTGGATTCGATGGACCTCGAGCGGGAGCGCGGCATCACCATCAAGGCGCATCCGGTGACGATGCTTTACCGGGCGAAGAACGGAGAAACTTACGAACTGAACCTGATTGATACGCCAGGCCACGTGGATTTTTCGTATGAGGTGTCACGCAGTTTGAGCGCTTGCGAAGGCGCGCTGCTGATCGTGGACGCCGCCCAGGGCGTGGAGGCGCAGACCGTGGCCAACGTCCATCTGGCCATGAAGCAGAACCTGACGATCATTCCGGTGATCAACAAGATTGACTTGCCGCACGCCGACGTGGGCCTGGCCAGGGCCCAGCTCGAGGACATCCTCGCTATCCCGGCGGACACCGCCATCCCGGCCAGTGCCAAGGAAGGCATTGGCATTGAGGAGATCCTCGAGGCGATCGTGACGCGCATTCCGCCGCCCAAGCCCACCGGCGCGCCCAGCCTCCAGGCGCTGTGCTTTGACTCGTATTTCGACACTTACAAGGGCGTTGTGACCCACGTGCGCATCTTCAACGGCGAGGTGCGGCCGGGCATGCAGGTGAAGCTGCTCCACACCGGCAAGACTTACGAAGTCAAGGAGGTGGGCAGCTTCAATCCCAAGCCGTACGTGCGTGAAAAGCTCTCCGCCGGCGAGACCGGCTACCTCACGGCCAACATCAAGACCCCAAAGGAGGTCAAGATGGGCGACACGTTCACGGACGCGAAGCACCCGTCGCCGGCCCTGCCCGGCTTTCAAGAGGTGCATCCGATGGTCTTCAGCGGCCTGTACCCGATCAACACCGCGGACTACGAGCATCTAAAGGCCAACCTCGCCAAGTTACAGTTGAATGATCCCGCGTTTGTGTACCAGGCGGAAAGCTCGGTGGCGCTGGGCTTCGGTTTTCGGTGCGGTTTCCTTGGACTGCTGCACCTCGAGATCGTCCAAGAGCGGCTGCGACGGCATTATGGCATGGACATCATCGCCACGTACCCGAGCGTGGTGTACCGCGTAAAACTCACTGATGGCACCGTCAAGGAGGTGGACAACCCGGCGTTCTTGCCCGAGGTCACGTACATTGACCACATCGAGGAGCCGATCGTGAAGGCGTTTATCATCTGCCCGAACGAGTACATCGGCGACATGATGGCCTTGATCTCCGAGAAGCGCGGCGTGCTGGACCACACCGAGACGCTCGACACCCGACGGGTCCTGCTTACCACCATGCTGCCGCTGAATGAAATCCTGATTGATTTCCACGACCGCATCAAAAGCCTGACCCGCGGCTATGGCTCGATGGATTACGAGCACGCGGGCTACCAGGTATCCGACATGGTCAAGCTGGAGATGCTAGTCAACGGTGAGCCGGTGGATGCGTTCTCGTGCATTGTGCATCGCGACAAGGCTGAGTCGCGTGGCCGCGCCCTGGCCGCCAAGCTCAAGGAGGTCATTCCCCGGCAGCAGTTCGCCGTCGCCATCCAAGCGGCCATCGGCGGCAAGATCGTCGCCCGCGAAACGGTCAGCGCCTTTCGCAAGGACGTGACTGCCAAGTGTTACGGCGGTGACATCACCCGCAAACGCAAGCTGCTGGAGAAACAAAAGGAAGGCAAAAAGCGCATGAAGTCCATTGGTTCCGTGGACATCCCGCAGGAGGCCTTCATTCAAGTCCTCAAGGCCTAGCAGCCACGGGGCAGGGCAGGGGACCCCGGAACTGAACGGATTCAACAACATGAACTGGCGATGGTTTGTCTCGCGCACCTACCGGCAGGCCGCCGAGTTGCGCAAACAAGTCTGGTACATACTCAATTCCCAGCGCGACGAGCTGGCCGAGAAGGCGTGCGGCGAAGTTGCCACGGCGCTGACGAATTATGACGCGACCTGGCGGCGCACCCTAAATCGCGCGGCACTGAAGGCCGCCATGGCCGAACTGGAAAAGACCGCCACCCGCTGGCTCAAACCGTACGCCAACCCCGGCGTGCGCGAGAACCTCAAGGAGTTTCTGGTCAGCGGCGTGTTGATCCTGAGCATCTTCAGTTTCTTCATCCAGCCGATGAAGATTCCCTCCGGCTCGGCCCAGCCCACACTGTTTGGCAACGTGGTCACGGATCTTGCCGCTGCGGGCCAGGAAACCGAGATCCCGCCGCGCTGGCGTCGCTTTGTGGACTGGTTCCGCGGCATAGATTACCACCAATGGATCGCCAAGGACGAAGGGGTGCTGCGGGCCGAGCCGGTGGCGACGCTGTTCGGTTTTGTGAAGACGCAGCGTTTTTCCGTCGGCCGTGATACCTACACGTTCTTCTGGCCGCCGGACCGGTTGGCCGAGTATGTCGGTCCCCGCACCGGTCGCGTGTTCAAGCCGGGCCAGACCGTCTTCCGCCTGAAGGTATCCAGCGGCGACCGGCTGTTTGTGGACCGCCTGACCTACAACTTCCGCCGGCCGCAGCGTGGCGAGATCATTGTGTTTCACACCGTGGACCTGGAGCGCAAGCTGGTGACCTACCGCGGCCAGGACATCCTGGTGGACAACACCCATTACATCAAACGCCTCATCGCCCTGGGTGGGGAGCGGGTGCGCATCGGCGACGACCGCCACGTGTACATCAACGGGGTGCGGCTGGACAAAAACACGCCCGGCTTCCGCAAGGTGTACGATTTCAACGGACCGCCGCGGGACAGCGTTTATTCCGGGCACGTGAACAACAAGCAGGCACTCGAGTACGCTGGCCGTGGCTTCGCGCCATTGTTTCCCGACGGCAACGCCGAGTTCCAAGTGCGCCCCAACCACTATCTGGCCTTCGGCGACAATACGATGAACAGTTGGGACGGAAGGGGGTGGGGGGACTTCCCGCGGGAATACGTTGTGGGCAAGGCCTTCTTCGTGTTCTGGCCGTTCACCAGCCGCTTCGGACCGGTCTGGCAGTGAGAGACTTGCGGCTCATCTGGCACTGGCTCAGCTCCCGCCGTTACCGGAGCGCCACCGATGAGTACCGCCGCACCCGCACCCAGCTTCGCCGTCAGCGCGATCGCATCCCGCCCGAAGCCGCGCAGACCATCCAGGTGTCCCTGGACCGTCTGCGCCAAAGTCTGCTAGACGCAGAACCGCCCGCCGCCGTCCAAGCCGCGCGGGACGATCTCCACGCCACCGCCTATGCCTGTCTGGAAGATCCGCGGCGTCACCGCGTCAAGGATGGCATCGAAACACTGTTCGCCGCTTTGATTGCAGTGCTGGCATTGCGCACGTTTTTGGCCACGCCGATGCAGGTGCCCACATCCTCGATGCAACCCACGCTCTACGGCGTGACCATCGAGAATCTGCGCGGCAAGTCGGACGGCAAGATACCCACGGGCTGGCAACGCTGGGTGGATCGGTTCGTGTACGGCCGGACCTATTATGAACTGAAGGCAGAGACCGCCGGACGCCTGCGCACCGCCGAGCCGCCGCAGCCGGTAAATACCTTGCTGGGCAGACTGCTACGCCTCCGCCAGCAGCGCTTCCAAGTGGGTGACACCTGGTACACGCTCACGTTGCCACGGCTGGAATTGCCAGCCATCCAGGGCCTTCCGACCGAATTCCTGTTCCTTTACCACGCCGGCTTGGAACCGGACCGCCTTTACCGGCCTGGCGAAAGTCTGGTGAAATTGGCGATCACCGCCGGCGATCATCTGTTGATTGACCGGTTGAGCGTGAACTTCCGCCGGTTGCGTCGCGGCGAGATCGTTGTCTTCCGTGCCCAAGAAATTCCGCGCCTGCAAGAGAACGCCTTTTACCTCAAGCGTGTGGTTGCTTTCGGCGGGGAAACCGTCCAAATCGGTGACGACCGCCATTTGCGCATCAACGGCCGGCGGCTGGACAACACCACACGATACTTCGAAGATATCTACAGTTTCCGCGGGCCACCGGCGGATGGCGAGTACTCCGGGCACATTCATGACGGCCACGCCCGGCAGTTGCGGATCAAGCCGGGCGTGCTGGCGCCGGAATTCCCTGATGGACGTACCGTGCGACGCGTGGCACCGGGTTCCATCTTCGTTTTTGGAGACAACACGGTGAGCAGTTATGACAGCCGGAAATTTGGAGATCTGCCGCAAAGCGCGGTGGTAGGCCGGCTGCTGGCGGTTTACTGGCCGCTGAGTCCCAGGTTTGGTTTTCGGGTGGATTGAGTACCGATGCGAACCCAATCCCAAGCATGACGGCTTTTTTACGCACAATGTTTGTTATATTTAATAAAAATATCCACCCAAACCACTATGCCCATTTGCTTTGCCTAGTGAATGCGTTTATTGGTTATGAAATGGAAGCCCGAACCAAACCAAGTCTAGCGCTTCCCTTCACACCTTGTCCCCCACCCAATCTTTACCAGGTATAGTTTTATGGGCCTCCTCACGGTTACTGCCACGCTGGACATCCGCCAAATCTGGCCGGGGGGCAGTTCTGATGCCGACACCTTGCGCGTCAAACTCAAAGGCGCTAAGCCATTCAAATTCACCACCCAGCCGGGCGGTTTGGCGCAGACCACCGACGCCTTTGGCGGCGCGTTTATCCGCGTCAAAGGCCGTAAAGAGCCGGTCATCACCGGGGACGGCTCGTTGCGGGTCCGGCTTCAGGGTGTGGACGCACCGGAACTGCATTACCGGCCGGTTTCGCGACTCAAGGAACTACGCCAGAACCACGCGGAATCCGCCGCCAAGGCACTGGGCGGGCATTTGCGAGACTCTTTTGGCAACAAGGATGTGCTGGAATGCACAGCCATCACACGGGTCGCCGAACCTGGCGAGGTGTTTGATATGTACGCCCGTTTCATTGGGGACGTGGTGGTCACGGAAGGTGGTGTGAAATTTAACGTCAACCAATGGCTGGTCGAACAGGGTTGGGCGCTGCCCAGTTTCTACAACTCGATGACCAACGAAGAAATCCAGGTATTGACCGAGTTGACCGGGCGCGCGCGCGATGCCCGACGCGGGGTGTGGGGGTACAAGGGCTACACCAGCAAGATTGGCGTCCTGGACCGCACGCTCATCTACCGCAAGCCCGGTAGCCTTCCCGCCAAGGACGCCGGACCGGTGATCCTGCCCAAGCTCTTTCGCCGCCAGTACATGTGGGCGGACGATGTGGACCGGGGCGAGTCCACCGCAGCCTCCTTGAAGGCCTACTTGCTCGAACCAAGCCCTTCGAAGCGCGACAAGTTTATGGACGCGCGCAAGTTTCTGCTGGACCGCGCCAGCGCCCCGGTCAATGACCTGGCAGCAGCAATCCGGTCCGACGCGCGGCTCGGATTGCGTCCGGAGCGGATCGTTTTTCTTGAGGCCGAGGCCACGCTTTTTGCAGCCAACGGTCAGCCGGTTCGTGACTGGTAGTCCCCTGCCCTGCCCGCTGATGGCGGCGGCGGTATTCCTCTTGGGCCGCAGCGTGGCACCGGGCGGCTGGGAGGTTGCCGACAGTTTGCTAGCACGTGCGGGGTTTTTGCGGCATCGCTGAAAATCGCTTTCGCAATTGTCCCGCAGCCCACTAAGGTCGGGTCAGTTCACCTCCATGAAGACCATCAAGATCGGGAAATCCAACCTGGAATGCAGCGTTCTAGCCTATGGTTGTTGGCGTCTGGCCGGCACGTGGGAATCCGACCACGTCACGCCCGAACGCCGCGCCGCCGGTCAGGCTGCCGCGATTGCCGCCTACGAACTGGGATTCACGCTGTTCGACCACGCGGACATTTACTGCCAGGGCGTGGCGGAAGCAATCTTTGGCGAAGTGCTGAAGAAAGTATCCGGCATGCGCGAGCGGATTCTCATCGCCACGAAATGCGGCATCCGTTTCGCCGGTGACCCTGAGCCCGGCGCGCCGTACCGGTACGATTTTTCCGCGGAACATATCGTGGCGTCCTGCGAGGGCTCCTTGCGGCGGCTGGGCGTGGAGACCATTGACCTGTACCAGTTGCACCGGCCCGACTTCCTGTGCGAGCCTGCGGAGGTGGCGCGGGCGTTCAGCCAGTTGAAGCAGGCCGGCAAGGTGCGCGAATTTGGTGTGAGCAATTTCCGCCCCTCGCAGCTTGCACTGCTGCAGAAGGTCTGCCCGATGCCTCTGGTAGCGAATCAGATCGAGATCAACCTGTTGCACACCGAGCCGTTCTTCGACGGGACGCTGGACCAATGCCTGGCCGAGGGCATCACGCCGATGGCCTGGAGCCCGCTCGCCGGCGGCGTCCTGGGCGGGCGCATCGGTGCCGCGATGAACGACCCCCACCACGCCCGCAAGGCGAAATTGAACGACGCCCTTGAGGCTATCTCACGAGAGCGCGGCGTAAGCCGCTCCGCGGTGGCGCTGGCCTGGCTGCGCCGCCACCCGAGTGGGATTCAGCCCATCGTGGGTACGACCAATCCTGACCGGCTACGCGAAGCCGCGCAGGCGGCCGATCTCGAGCTGACCCGCTTGGAATGGTACCGCCTGATGGAGGCCGCCCTGGGCCAGCGTCTGCCATGAACCCGGATTCCATACCTCCCGGTGCACCCGAGGTCGTCCGCGCCTTTGTGGCGGTCGAGTTGGGTCACGCGGCGCGCGCCGCGTTGCGGGCACAGCAGGATCACCTGGCCGCCGCGGCGCCCCGCCGGGCCGTGCGCTGGACCCGGCCGGAGCAATGCCACCTCACGCTGTGCTTTCTCGGTAACGTGACCGCGGCGCGGATTCCCGAGCTGGCGCGAAGCCTGGAAACAGCGCTGGCAGGATGCACCGCCTTTTCGCTCGAGTTGGACGCCGCCGGCGCGTTTCCCTCCCTGGCCGCTCCCCTAGTGATTTGGTTGGGTCTGCGCGGCGACCTGGCGGCTTTGCACGACCTTCAACAACGCGCCACCGCCGGCGCCGCGGGCTTCGGCGAACATCGCGAGGAAAGGGATTTTCACCCGCACCTGACGCTGGGCCGCGTGACCACCCGCGAGGCCCGGACCGTCCGCGCGTTGGGTGACGTGATCGCCCGCGCACCGGCGCCGCCACCGGCCGCCTGGCAGGTGTCTGCCGTTCAGTTGTTCAAGAGCGTACTGCAGCCGGATGGCGCCGTGTACAACGTACTCGCCAGCTTTCCACTGGGCGCGGCCGCTTCATCCCACCCGAGCGGTGCGGCTCATTTCCCCCACAGCGATGCCGGTCCATCCTGTTAGCTTGAACAAGCCGACAGGCGCAGCCTCGCCAGCACCGGCGCCCGCCACGCTGCGGGAAGGTCGCGTTGTCTGGGAGCCGGTCGTGCGGCACCTGTACGTGCATGTGCCGTTTTGCGCGCACAAGTGCGAGTACTGCGCGTTCTACTCGGAGGTGCCGCGCGGCGCTTTGATGGATCGCTACGTGGCCGCGCTGTGCCGCGAGCTGGAACTCGTGGCCGGGGACCTGCGCCCTCGCACTCTCTTCTTTGGTGGCGGCACGCCGTCGCTGTTGCCCCTGCGGCACTGGGAAGAACTGTTCCGGCACATGGAACGGCTGAACCTGCTGGGCGCGGACGAATTCACGATCGAGTGCAACCCCGCCACGGTGTCGCCGGACAAGGCCCGGCTGTTCCGCGACTTCGGCGTGAACCGCGTTTCCCTGGGCGTACAGTCGCTGGATGAAGCCTTGCTCGACCGGCTTGGGCGGATTCACAGCCGCGCGCAGGTCTTCGACTCGTTCGCCATCCTGCGGGCCGCCGGCTTCGACAACGTGAATCTCGACCTCATGTTCGCCATCCCGGGCCAGACATTGGCGATGTGGCGGGACACCTTGCGCGAGGCGCTGGCGTTGGGCTGCGAGCATCTTTCCAGTTACGAGGTCATCTACGAGGAAGACACGGCGCTGTACGCGCAACTCCGGGCGGGCCGGTTTGAGGTGGACGAAGACCTGGCTTGCGCCATGTACGAGGAATTGCTCGCCGCGGCGGCGCGCGCCGGCTACCGGCAATATGAGGTGGCGAATTTCGCGCGTCACACCGGCGCGCCGGGCGCCGCGGTGCCCGACCATGCCTGCCTGCATAACGTGAATTACTGGCGCGCCGGCTCGTTTTACGGGCTGGGGCCCAGCGCGACCAGCTACGTGCGCGGCGTCCGCACCCGCAACCCCGCCAACACGGTCCGATACTGCGAAAGCCTCGAACAGGGCCGGCGCGCCGTCGAAATGCTCGAGGCGCTGTCGCCGCTTGCCCGGGCCGGCGAGGCTGCGGGCTTCGGGTTGCGCATGGTTGCAGGCTGGCCGTTTGCCGACTTCGAGCGGCTGACCGGCTTCGATCTGCGCCGGGAATGGGCGTCGGACATCGCCTGGCTCGAGACCCGAGGCTTCGGAGAGTCGTCCCGGGACGGCTTCCGGCTCACCGCGCGCGGACTGCGCTTCGCCGATCTGGCCGCGGAACGCTTTTTGCGGCCGGATTAAGGCGTCCGGTTCGGGGAGTTGACAAGCTGGACGACACCTGCCACTTTTGAACATCGTTCAAGCTGAAGTGTCGAATTAGCAAATCGCACCCCACTGCGTCGAGCGGCCGGGGAGCCCAAACTGAATCAGAAGCAACAACACCGAGAACCTATGCGTATTCTGTTGAAAAACCTCCTGATCGTCGTCGCTGCCGCTGCGCTACCGGCGCTGGTTGTGGCGGGCGACAAAGACAGTTGTCCGGCTGCCCAGAACACCTGTCCTGCCAGCGCCGAAGCCAAGGCGGGCGAGTGCTGCCCGGCCACGGGCGCCACTGCCAAGGTGGCCGCCAAGGATGACAAGCTCATGCGTGCGGATTACAAGGTCAGCGGCATGACCTGCGGCGCCTGCGAAACCAAGCTCACCAAGGCCCTGAAGGAAATTGACGGCGTGGTCGAGCCCTCGGCCTGCGCCCAGTCCAAGGTTGCCAAAGTCGCCTTCGATCCCGCCAAGGTTAAGGACGAACAGGTGATCGCGGCCATCCGCAAAGCCGGCTTCAAGGTCGAGGCGGAGACCATCGCCCTGAAGGTGGACGGCATGAGTTGCGGTGCCTGCTCGGACAAGGTGAGCAAGAAGCTCGCCGCCGTGAAAGGCGTGACCGAGCAGAAGGTCTGCCACGAATCCAAGCAAGCCGTGGTCACGTTCGATCCCGCCAAGGTCTCGCGCAAGGACATCCTGACCGCGATTGACTCGACCGGCTTCAAGGTCGTCCAGTAACGAACCTCTCGCACAACCCTGCCCATCAAACGGTCGGCGGCGCTGGCTGCCGGCCGTTTTGTTTGGCCTGAACAGCGAAGTGGGTCGCGGGGCTATACGTCCCGCCCGCCCTGCTTCGACTCTCAGATTTCGCCGGCGCAGCCTTGTCCACCGTCCGCCCACCCGCTAGGCTTCGCCGTCATGCAGCCTCTCACCCGACGTGATTTTCTCCAGCGCTCGCTCGCCTCCGCCGCGGTAGCCGGGCTTGCTCCGGCGGCGCTCGCGGCCGGGAGTCAACGCAAACCCGCCAAAACTGTCCGCCTGGGCGGCCCGGTGTTTGACGCGCCGGCGGACCCCGAGGCGTTGGCGCGCGTGCATCGCGAGTGGGGCTACGCTGCCGCCTATTGCCCCAACGTGTCGCTCCAGGACGCGACGGGGCTCAAGGCGGTGCGCGAGGCGTTCGCCCGGCACAACGTGGTCATCGCCGAGGTCGGCCGTTGGGTCAACCTGCTCGACGCCGACCCCCAAAAGCGCGCCGCCAATTTGCGCACCGTCACCGAAGGCCTGGCCCTGGCCGAGGAGGTGGGTGCACTTTGCTGCGTGGACATTGCAGGCTCGTTCAACGAGCAGGTCTGGTACGGGCCGCATCCGGACAATCTATCCCCGCGCTTCTTCGACGCGGCTGTGGAGAACGCCCGCAGAATCATTGACGCGGTGAAGCCGCGCCGCGCGAAGTTTGCCTACGAAATGATGGGCTGGGCCCTGCCGGACAGCCCGGACGCGTACCTCAAGATGATCCGCGCGGTGGATCGCAAAGCCTTCGCCGTCCATCTGGACCCGTGCAACCTGATCAACTCGCCGGCCCGGTTCTATCGCAACACGGAGCTGCTCCACGAATGCTTTGACAAGTTGGGCCGTTGGATCGTGAGTTGCCACGCCAAGGACCTCGCCTGGGAAATTGAGATGAACGTGCATTTCCGGGAAGTGATCCCCGGTCGGGGTAAACTCGACTATACGACTTATCTGCGGCGGCTCGCCGCCCTGCCCCACCAGCCGCCTTTGATGCTTGAACACCTGGCCGGTGCCGCAGAATACCGCCAGGGCGCGGCGTACCTCCGGGAAGCGGGCCGGACGGCGGGCGTCAGCTTTGCATGAAGGCATTGCCCGGCGCGTTGCGGCCGGCGGGCGGCACGCAGATCGAGTGGGCCGGCCGGCGGCTGGCGTTCTTCGCCGGGAGCGATTACTACCGCCTGAGCCGCCATCCGGCGGTGCGGGCCGCCGCGCGCGAAGTCCTGGACCGGGAAGGGCTCAACGTGGCCGCCTCGCGGCTCACCACCGGCAACCATCCGCTTTACGAAGAACTTGAGGCCTGGTTGGCGGAATTTTTTGTCGCGCCGGCCGCGTTGCTGGTTCACGCCGGCTACGCGGCCAATCCCATCGTGGCCCAGGCCCTGGCCGGCGAGATCACCCACGCCTTTCTGGATGCGCGGACGCATCCCAGCCTGCGCGAAGCGGCGGTGTGGCTGGACTGTCCGGTGCGGGAATACGCCCACGGTGATGGCGAGGACCTGCGGCGAGAATTCCGACGCCTACCGGCGAACGCCCGGCCGCTGGTGCTCACCGACGGGTTGTTCGCGCATGACGGCAGCCTGGCGCCACTGCCGGACCTGCTCGAAATACTGCCGCGCCGCGGCCGCTTGCTGCTCGACGAGGCCCACGCGGCCGGCGTGCTGGGTCCCGGCGGGCGCGGCATGCTGGAGCACTGGAGCGTGGCGGACCCGCGGATCATCCGCACGGCCACGTTGAGCAAGGCGTTTGGCGCGTTTGGCGGCGTGGTGCTGGGCAGCCGCGCCCTGCTCGAACGGATCGTATTGCGCAACTACTGGTTTGCTGGCAGCACCCCGCCGCCGCTGCCGGTCATCGCGGCCGCCCGGGCCGCCGGACTCTTGATCCAGACAGACGCCGCCATGCGCGAGCGGCTGCGCGCCCACACCGCCCAGCTCAAGGCCGCCGCGCGCGCTGCCGGTTTGTCCGTGCCGGACAATCCCGCGCCCATCCTGGCGTTGCCGCCGGCCGGTCCGGCCGCCACGCGCCGGCTGCGGCGGGTGTTGCTGGCGCGCGGTGTGTTTCCCAGCCTGATTCGCGGGTATCCCGCCGGACCGGCAGCGGGTTGCTTCCGGTTCACCGTTTCGAGCGAGCACACGGCGGAACAACTGACGGCACTCACCAGCGCGCTGGTGGATCACTTCGGCGCTCCGGCGCGCCCGCTTACTGCGTCTCGCCGCGGGTGACGCGGAGGAAAACTTCCTCGAGGCCCAGCTCGTCCTCACGCAGTTCAATCAGGCGAGCCCCGCCCTTGACCAGGACCTCGGCCACAAGGCTGTGGTCGGTCTCGTGGCTGGCGAGCGTGACCTTGAGCGCGCCGTCCGCCGGGGTGACCTCGGCCACTTCCGGGTGGGCCAGCAACAGTTGCCGGGCCTGGTCGGGATCGCTGGAAACTTTGACCCAGACGACCCGGCCCTGAGCCATCTGGTCGCGTACGCCCTGGACCGGGCCGCTGTAAATGAGCCGTCCCTTTTCGATGATGGCGACGCGATTGCACAGGGTCTGCAGTTCGCTAAGGATGTGCGAGGAGATGATGATGGTTTTGCCCAGGCGCTGCAGCTCTTGCAGGATGGCCATCATCTCGATGCGTGCCCGTGGATCCAGCCCGCTGGCCGGCTCGTCCAAGAGCAGCACCTGCGGGTCGTGGATGAGCACTCGCGCCAGGCCCAGGCGCTGCTGCATGCCGCGGCTGAGTGCGCCGATAATGGCCCCGCGCTTTTCGGTGAGGCCCACCAGTTCCAACACGTCGTTGACCGTCTTTTCACGCTGGCGGGCCGGGATCTTGTAGCAAGCGCCGAAGAAATCCAGGTACTCGGTCACTTCCATGTCCTTGTACACGCCGAAGAAGTCCGGCATGTAGCCGATGACGTGGCGGACAGCGTCAGCGTCCTTGACCACGTCGTGGCCCATGACGGTGGCGGTGCCGCCGGAGGGGGCGAGGAACGTGGCCAGGATGCGCAGCGTGGTGGTCTTGCCCGCGCCATTCGACCCGATAAAGCCGAAGAGGTCGGCCTTGTTGACCGTGAGGTTGAGCTGGTTCACCGCCACCGTTTGGCCGTAGAGGCGGGTGAGGTCGAAGGTCTGGACGGCGGGCATGGGTTCCATGATCAACGGAGGTTGGAGAGTGTCAGAGGCATGGCTCAGCTTCCCCGGCCGACGACCGGCACGGCCAGCCGCAGCCAGGTGTTCTTGGTGGATCGCGGCGCTTTGAAGCGCGCCAGCGACGCGGACACCGGCGCCTGCCCCGGATCCCATGCGAAAACCAACGCCTGCCCGCGCTCCAGCACATCGCCCAGGTCAAGGCCCGCCGGGTACACAAACGCCCGCGCCCCGCCAATGACCGCGGCCATGCCCATGGAACCCTGGCTGATGAGCGACACCGCCACCAACGCCGCGGGTGAGGGTTCAAGGAACTCGGTGTCGCTGCCGCCGAACGCGCGCTGCCGGCGCTGCGCGGCGTTCAGGAAGCGCTGGTGCAACGGCGCCAGGAACTCCGCCAGGCGCCGACCGCTCCCGGATTCCAGGGTGAACGTCTTGGGCTGGCCGGGTGGCACCTCGCCCAGTTCATGCACGCGGCCTTCCGCCACCACGTGCAGGCCGGTGAGCGTCCGGGACAGTCGGTTCTGCAGGGTCAGCGAGAGTCGGCCCGTGGGGTCGCGCGTCAGGTGCGTGGTCAAGGGCGTGACGGCGGCTTCCTCCCAATCGCTGACGTACAACAGACTGCTCCAGACCGGCACGGCGACATCCGCCTCGAAGCCGGCCTGCTTCAACACCGCTTCGACACGCGCGCTTTCCTGGCGACCGCCGGCCGGGCCGAGGAATTCGCTGCGCAGCGTGGCGGTGGGTTGTTCACTGGCCAGCCGGTAGCGCGCGTTGGCGGATGAGTACAAAGAGGCATAGGTCCGCCCGCGCAGGACCGCCTGTTCGCCCCGCGGCAGCACGTCCACCACGTGCAGCTCGTTCCACTCGGTTTCGCCCGCCCGCAGCCGGTAGCCGATGTAGTAGATCAGCAGCGAGAAAAAGACGACGTAGGCCGGGAACGTCACCCAGGTGAGCATCTGGCGGTTGATCTTCTTGAGAAACCAGCGGTCAAACGGCCCGATCACGCCCAGGTACACCACCAGCAGCACCAGCAGCCACTCGACCGGCAGCTTGCGCACCTGGCGCGTCTCGATCATCGCGCCGAAGACCGCGTCCAGGCTCCAGCCGCCATACAGATTGCGGGCGCTGTCGCCGAACCACTCGCCCGGGATTCCGCACAGCCGCGCCCAAAACCAGGTCTTGTTGGTCCACGACCGGAACGGCTCGCGCTCGGGGCTGAAGGCCAGCACCGTGACCAGTCCCCGCCCGCGTGGGGCCGATACCACCAGCGGCGCGCCCAACAGAGCGAGCTGCACCTCGCCATCGCGCACACGTCCCTCAAACACCGGCAACTCCGCCTCCTCGAAGGCCGTGTCAGCCGCCAGCCGGCTGTATGGGCCGGCCTCGGTGCCGGCCGGCGCGCGCGGCTGGCCCGGCGCTAAGCCCGGCGTCCGCGGCACCGGGCTCAGGCCGCTCGCCCCCCCCTCGCGACCGAGCGCGGCGCCGCTGGCGATCCAATTCTGGAGAATACCGCCGCTGCGACGCGGCACCACCGCGTTGAACTCGACGGGCAGCAGCGAGGCCAGCCAGGGCGTGCCGGTGATGTCCGTGATCTGGTCCGGCGCCACGATCAAGTGCCCGCCCGCCTGCACCCACGTCACCAGCGCCTGCGCCTGCGTGACCTTGAAGTCCGGCGCCTTGGCGCTGTTTAGGTACAACGCGTTCAGCCCTTCGAGCGCGATGGGGTTCTCGGGGAATTGCTCCACGCTGAGGCGGGCCACCGTGGGCTGCTGCTCGGGTCGGTTGTGCTTCGCCTGCGGAAAGGCGGGCAGGCCGCCAAACGAATTCGGCAGGCCGCCCAGCAGATAGGTCTCCCAGCCCAGGTCCCGCGTGCGCAGGTCTTCGCGTGTGGCCCTCACCTGGCCCCGGGTGTCTAGCAGGCGGGCGTCCCAACTCGCGTAACGGGAACCTGCGAACATCGGGAACGAAAAACGCTTGCGGGTGTTCGTGGGCAGCTCGATGGCCATCCGGCGGGTCTGCCCGGCGCCGAGCTGTCGCGAAGACAACTCGAACACGGCGTCAAACGTCGGGCCGTCGTTGAAGACCTCGCAGGCGACCGGGAACCAGCCGGCTTCGCGCACGATGCCGTCCGCGCCGCCACTGCTGCCGTAGCCGACAAACACGTCGAACTGCAGTTCCGCGCGGGCGGAAGCCACGCCCAAGGCCAGCAGCAGGGCTCCCCAAGCCAGTGTGCGGGTCACCGCTCCCCTCCCCGGGCTATGGGGTCGCGGGGCGGCACCCGCGATCTCAAGAAGACTGGCCAGCGGCGTGCTCAACTGCGGACACCAGCTAAGCCCGCCCGCTGCGGTCCGACAATGCTGAAGTGCGGACTTGGGCCGCCTGTATTCACGGAGGAGCGACCGCCGCGCCCTCCGAACTGATCTGTACCGCGGCGAACGTGCCAGTCCGCGCCCCCGGCGGGCGCTTCCCGGCCCTTCGCGACGTTGCGTCAATGCATCGCCGGCCGCGGGAGCAGCCCCGCCAGCACCGGGCCGACCACCACGTTCACGTACACTGCCGCGAGCAGATCATCCATCGTGACTCCCCAGCCGCCGGGCAGGGTCTGGCTTTGCCGCACCGGCCAGGGCTTGAGCACGTCGAAGATCCGGAACGCCACGAACACTGCGAGTGTCACCAGCCAGCTACCGTCGCGGAAAAGTTCGCCGGGCTGTAGCAACCGCCCGGTTTTCCAAGCGTGCACCGCCAGCCAGGTCGCAAAGCACACCGGCACCGCCACGACTTCGTCCAACACGACGGAACCGGGGTCAGTCCGGTTCAAAATCCGTTCCGCCTCGCCGCACAACCAGATTGAGCCGGCAACGCCAAGCACGCAGCCGGCCGCGAACACCCGCCAGTCTCCCGCCGCCAACAGCAACAGCGTCCAGCCGAGTCCCAGGGTGGAGCCGAAGGTTCCGGGCGCTACCGGCAGCCGGCCCAGCCCGAAGCCTTGCGCAAGCCATAACACCCAGGCGTCTTTCATGGGATGGATTGGATAGTTCGGCTGGGGGGTGTGAACCGCCGGTGGGGCGCGGATTTCCCAGTGGGCGTATCGCGGGCTTCCAAACTGCCGGTCGCGGAACTTCTCCCGACGCGCCGCTGGCTGGGAGCCGCCGATGCCGCAGGTTGATGACCGGCGCAACACATCGTGGAGCGGTGGTCACAGAGTCCGGACCGGGAAATGACCGGCCTAGAGATCATCCAGATAGATGTGGCGATTGCGCCAGAGGTACAGGCCGCCGGAAAACGCCGTGAGCGCGACCGTGACCCACTTCGTCGCGTCGGTGAAATGCACCACCCACGGCCGGCCAAACAACGGCCAGCCGAACAACACTTCGCCTGCCCAGCCCCAGGCCGGGTAACTCAGCGACACAAGGATGGCGATGATGGCCACGATCTGGGAGACGGTCTTGTGCTTGCCGAAGCCTTCCGCCGCCAATACCACGTTGCGCGAAGCTGCCAGTAGTCGCAGCCCGGTGATGGCCAGTTCCCGCGCCACGATCAGCACTACCATCCAGCCGGGCATCAGCTTGCGGTCCACAAAGGCAATGAACGCCGAGCAGATCAAAATTTTGTCCGCCAGCGGATCCATGAGAATGCCAAAGTTTGTGATGAGGCGGCGTTGCCGGGCGATGCGGCCATCAAAGAGATCCGTCAGACTGGCCACGATGAAGAGTCCCAGCGCCAGCGTGTTGCCCACGGTTGACTGCGAAAACACCGCCAGCAGGAAAAGCAGCGTCAAGACAAGGCGGGAGACGGTCAGCTTGTTCGGCAGATTCATCGGCGGCGAGTCTTGTACCGTGTTGGCGCCAGCCCGCCAAGGTCGGGTTTGCGTCCCGGCCTGTCCGGAAGCCCCCGGGCGATTCGGACCACGAGCCCTCAGAGCGGCAACGCCACGAGGTCGTAATCCGTGTGGCCGATGACGCGGACGCGGCGAAATTCGCCGGCGGGCAGCCGGCCGCGCACGTACACCCGGCCGTCAATGTCCGGTGCGTCGCCCTCGCTTCGGGCCACGGTGTAGCCGCGGGTGGGGCCGGCCACCGCTTCAACCCCGCTTTCACGGAGAAAGCCATGTTCCCAGTTGAACACCTGCGCCGCTTGGAGCTGCGCCGCGCGGGCTGGGCCTTCGGTTAGCACAGTGAGTTCGCGGCCGACCTGCGCGGCTGCCAGCGCCCGCGCGATTTCGAGCTGCGTTGCCATGACCCGGGTGCGGCGCTGCTCGCGCACCCGCCGCGGCACCTGGTCGGCCATGCGGCCCGCCACGGTGCCGTCCTCGCGCGAGTACGTGAACACGCCCAACCGCTCGAAGCGCGCGGCGCAAATGAAGTCCAGGAGGCTTTCAAAAATGGCCGCTGTCTCGCCGGGAAAGCCCACGATGAACGTGGTCCGCAAGGTCAGCCCCGGGATGCCGGCCCGTAGGCGGCGGATGAGGTCCTCGATGTATTCACGCGAGGTCTCACGGCGCATGCGCTGAAGCATCAGTGGGTGGATATGTTGCAGCGGCAGGTCCACGTACCGCGCCACCTTCGGGCATTCCGCGATGGCACGGATCAATTCGTCCGTCCAGTGCGCGGGATGGGTGTACAGGATGCGAATCCAGAACTCTCCGGGCAGAGCATTCAGCTCGCGCAAGAGCCGCGCCAGCGTGGGTGCGTCCCCCTGCAGTCCGGCGGTAGCGGCACGAAAACGCTCCGGTGACGCGATGGCACGGCCGGGGTTCGGCCGCAGGTCCAGCCCGTAGTAGGTCGAGTCTTGCGAGATGAGGTTTAGTTCCTTGACGCCTTCGGCAATCAGCCGCCGGGCTTCCTCCATGATGTCGGCCGGCGGTCGGCTGCGATGGCTGCCGCGCATTCGCGGGATGATGCAAAAGCTGCACGGGTGGTTGCAGCCCTCGGCAATCTTGACGTAGGCAAAGTGCCGCGGTGTGAGCCGGAAGCGCGGCATCGCAAAGTCCGGGATGAAGGTCGGTCGGCGATGTACCTCCACGATCGGCGCAGAAGGCTCCGGCTTGGTCACGGCGGGTTGGGCCGCGGTTCCGCCTGTCAAGCCCTTTGCCCTCTCCAGACCGGCCAACTGCGCCTGCAACCTGGCCTTGCGGCCGCCGCGCTGCGATTTCTCGGCATGGGCTGGCGACTCCGGGCTTCCCGCTTCGGACTTCGCTCCATTCAGCCGTGCGGCCCGCCGGGCCAGCGCCTGGCGCACCAGCTTGCCCACCTCGGTCACTTGGTCTATCCCCAGAAACGCGTCAACCTCCGGGAACAGGCGTGGCAGATCGTCGCGGAAGCGTTGCGCCAGGCAGCCGGACACCAGCAACGCCTGGCCGCGATGCCGGGCTTCGCGGACGGCGGCGGATTCGAGGATGGCGTCCACGCTTTCCTCCTGCGCGGCGTCAATGAACGAGCAGGTGTTCACGATCACCGCGTCGGCCTGCGCCGCGTTGTTCGTGATCTCGAGGCCTTCGCGCAACAGCGTGCCGAGCATCAGCTCGGCGTCCACCAGATTTTTGGCGCAGCCGAGGGAGATCAAGCCGACCCGCGGCGGCGACGGGGTGAGGATCGAGGCGCTCACGGGAAAACGAAGGACTGGACCAAGGGCCGCAGTTCGCGCTTAACGGACGGGCGGCGTCGGCAACGGCAGAGTGTCTGCGGCGCCGGCCGGCGGCTGGTACACGGCGGGGGCCACGCCGTTCAACGGATCTTCCGCCCACGCCCGCTCGTTGGCGCGGTAAATCCAGGTGGCCACGACCAGCACGGCCAGCACGATCAACACCGGCAGGGCGAGCCGCCAGTTGATACGCGAGAGCCGGAGCATGATCCGATCGAGCGTGCCCTGATTCTGCCCGGTCAGGCTGGGGTGTTCCCGCAGTCGTTCGGACTGCGCCAGTTCGGCGTCCAGCGCGGCCATGACGGTTGCTTCGTCGGCATGCACCAGTCGCGCGTAGGTGCGCACGAAACCCCGCACGTACACCGGCGCGGTGAAGGCGTCGTAGTTGCCTTCCTCCACCGCCTGCACGCGGTCGGCGCGCATTTTGGTGATGTCGGCAACCTGCTGGAGCGTCAGTCCCGCGGCTTGGCGGGCGGCGCGCAATTGCTCGGCGACGGTGGCCATCGGCGCGAAGCTAGGTGCTTTGACGGCGTTTGACAACGCCGGAACAGGATGCAACGCCGGACGCGCGCGTTGAAGTCTCGGAGGCGCGAACGCCGCGAACCCGGCTTGTGCCCGGCCGCCGGTCCTTGGTCACCGGCCGGTGGGGAAGGCGTTGAGTCACCGCGCAGTCGTAGCTACGTTGCGGCGAACAGCATGAGTCCCGAATATTGCCCTCACTGCGGCGCGGAAGTGCCGCCCAAGGCCAGGTCCTGCCCGGAGTGTGGCTCGGACGAGCAAACCGGCTGGTCGGATCGCGCCCAGGCGGATCGCTTGGGTTTGCCGGGCGAGGAATTCGACTACGCGGAGTTCACGCAACGCGAGTTTGGCGGCCGGCCGTTGCGCCGGCGCGGGCCGCACCGGCTCTGGTGGCTGCTAGCGGTGGTCCTGACGTTGTTGCTGTTGGGCGGGTTCCTGGGATTTTGACACGTTGAAACCGGACTTGCCCGATGATGTGGGGCACCCGCAGATTCCCGCCGTGAAGACCGCTCTGTCAAAACGGCCCACCGCCAGCTTCACCGCGTGGCTCCTGGTCGCGACGCTTGTCCCGGCCCGGGGCGCCGTGAAGGACACGCCATTCCCCCAGCCGGTGCCGGTGCATTACACCCGCCACGCCGAACTGAGCAACGCGGTGTTTCAGAAGCTGGCCGTGGACCGTGATGGCCGGGTGTATGTCCTGACCGACCGCGGCGTGGCGCGCCTGTTTGAAGGCACGCTGGCCCTGGACAAGACCTATCGCCCACTGGCAGGTCGCCGGGCGCTGGACCTGACCTTGCAGGAAGGCCGGCTGTGGTACCTCTTCGAGGACGAATTCCTCAGCACCGAGTACGCCGGCCGGTACGTGGCCGCCCTGCCCAAGGCCACGTTCCGCAGCCTGGCGGTCGCCGATGATTTCCGCGCGCTGCTGGCCGGTCCGGACCGGCTGGCGGTGTTCGCGAATGACCGGCTTACGCCCGTGCCGTTCTCCCTGCCCCGCAGCGGCGAGAAGCTGTACGCGCGCGGCAACCAATTTTATGTGTTGGCCGCCGACCAGGTGTTCAGGCTGGGCGAGGCCGGGCTGGAGCCCGTGCATCGCGGCGAGCAACTCACCGTGCTGGCGTTTCGCGGCGAGGACATCCTGATCGGCTCGCGGCGCGGCTATTACGGCATCCACGCGCGCACGGGCCAGCTTAGCTTGCCGCTGCAGGAGCGGGTGCCGGTGGCCGAGGTCACCGCGCTGGCGCCCACCGTGTCTGGCGTGTGGGTGGGCACGCCGCGCGGAGTGTTCTTTCAGGCCGCGGGCGGCGGTATCCGTTACTTCGCCGGCCGGCGCTGGCTGCCAGATGATCAGGTGGTGGATTTGCAGCCTGATTCGAGGGGGGACCTGTACGTGCTCACGCCCGGCGGGTTGGCGAAGATCGAGTTTCTGCAACTCACGCTGGCGGCCAAGGCCGCGCACTACGAACGCAAGATTCGCGAGCGTCACATCCGGTACGGCTTTTGCGCCGAACTGCGGCTGCGCACGCCTGGCGAGGCGGCGTCGGCGGAGATGATTGACACCGACAACGACGGCACGTGGAGCAGTTACTATCTGGCCAGCCAGGCGTTCCGGTACGCCGTCACCGGCGAAGAGGCCGCGCGCGCGAACGCCTGGCAGACCTTCGAGGCGCTCGAGCGGTTGCAGGCCATTCATCCGCTCGAGGGCTTCCCCGCCCGCACGTTCGAGCGCACCGGCTTCAAAGTCTCCGACCCCGAACGTTGGCGCGTGGCGCCAGACCCCCGCTGGGAATGGAAAGGCCACACCAGCAGCGACGAGATCACGGCGCACACCTTCGCCTACGCGGTGCTGTACGAAACCGCGGCAAAGAGCCCGGTGGAAAAGGGGCGCATCGCCAATGCCTACGACCGCATCCTCACCCACCTCCTGCGGAACAACCTGTACCTGGTGGACGTGGACGGCCAGCCCACGCTCTGGGGGCGGTGGCATCCGGAGTATGTGAACCGCTATCCGCCCACCGTGGTGGACCGCCGGCTCAACAGCGCCGAGATCATCGCCTTTCTCCAGTTTGGCCACCGCATCACCGGCAAGGCAATCTACCGCGACAAGGCGTTCGAACTGTTCCGCCGCCACGGCTACCTCACGAACATCACCAACAGCATGGCCAACATCAGCGTCACGACGAATGTGACCTTTCGCGGCCACAACATGGGCGATGAGTGGAACCATTCAGACGACCTCCTGGCTTTCGTCAATTACTGGACGCTCCACCGCTACGCTTTCAACGAAGATCTGCGCCAGCTTTACGCCGCCGCCATCGCCGATCACTGGGCGATCGAGCGCGTCGAGCACAATCCGCTGTGGAATTTCATTTACGCCCTGACCGGCGCGACGGAGTTCGATCTCGAAGGCGCGCTGTGGACGCTCCGGCATTTCCCGCTCGATCTGGTCACCTGGACCGTCCAGAATTCGCATCGCCAGGACCTCACGCGTTTGCCGCCCAACTTCCGCAACCAGCAAACGCGTGAACTGCTGCCGCCGGACGAACGCCGCGTCATGCGCTGGAACGGCAACCCGTTTGTGCTGGATGGCGGTGACGGCGGCCATACCGAACTGGCCGGCGACGAGTTTCTGCTGCCGTACTGGCTCGGCCGGTACCTGAAGATTATCGAGTGAACTCCAGCGCCGGCACGCGCGACGTGTGAGCGACCTCGCCACCTACCTGGTAGCCGGCATGGCCGGTTTGGTCAGCGGCTTGGTCTCGGCCGTGCCGGTCGGGCCGATCAATGTCACCATCATCAACGAGGCGGCCCGGCACGGCCAGCGTCGCGCGTGGCTCGTTGGACTGGGCGCGGGGACGATGGAGATGATCTTCTGCGGCATCGGCTTCGCGGGCTTCACTGGCCTTTTCGACTCCCGGTGGGTGCAAACGGTATTCCAGTCGGTCGGTTTCGTGGTCATTACCGTGCTGGGCTGGCATTATCTGACCACACGCACACTGCCGGGCTTTGGTCGGACCGAGGCGGCGGTGCGACGGCGCTTTCATCCCCACACCGCGTTTCTGATCGGCTTTGTGCAAGTGCTGGGCAATCCCGGTGTGCTGCTGTACTGGGTGGCGGTGGCCGCGAATTTCGCCGCGCACGGCCTGGTGGGTCCGGAAGGGGCCGGCCGGCTGGCCTGCCTGGTGGGTGTGGCGGTAGCCACGTTTGGCTGGTTCGGGCTGCTGGCCTGGCTGGCCGCACAGGTGCGGGGCCGGATTTCGCTGGGCTGGCTGCTGCGGCTGTCTCGCATCTCCGGGGCATGCTTGCTGGTGGTGGCTGCGGTGCTGGGCGGGCGACTGGTCTGGTTGCTATTCAAGGGTTGAACCCGCTCGCCCCCGGCGATTGGCTTGCCTGCCGTTCGCCAAACCGACACAGTCGCCCGCCGTGTACGCCGCCATTATCGTGGCCGCCGGCCAGGGCAAACGCATGGGGCCGGGCGTGGACAAGCTCTTCCTCGAAGTCGCCGGCCGGCCGGTCATCGCCCACACCTGGCTGCGCTTTGATCGGTCCGCTTGCGTGGAGGAATTGGTGCTGGTGGTCCGGGCGGGAATGGAATCCACCTTGGCGGATCTGGCGCGTGAACTCCCGCTCACCAAACCCTGGCGGCTGGCCTCGGGCGGTCCCGAACGCCAGGACTCGGTCTGGAACGGCCTAGAAGCGCTCCCGCCAGCCTGCGAACTGGTGGCCATTCACGACGGCGCCCGGCCGTGCGTGAGTCCGGACCTGATCGCCGCCACTTTTTCGGCCGCTCGCGAGTTTGGCGCCGCCGTGGCCGCTCAGCGGGTGACCGATACGATCAAGGAGTCCGACGACGGCCGATTCATCACACACCATCCTGACCGCGCACGTCTCTGGGCCGTGCAAACGCCGCAAACTTTCCGCGTGAACCTGATCCGTCGCGCGCTGGCCGAGGTGCGGCGTCGCGGGCTGGCGGTCACGGACGACACCGCGGCGTGCGCGTTGATCGGCCTGCCCGTCCGGTTGGTGGAGCACGCCGAGCCCAATCCCAAGGTAACGACGCCAGCGGACCTGCCGGTGATTGAACTGCGCTTGCGGGCGGCGGGCGGGTAGCCCGACCGACGTTCGCCCGCGTCTCTGCAAGGCAAATGTCAAATGTGGTGCCACCGATCCGCCGGCCGGGACCCGTCCTTGCCAGCTCGCTACGTCAACCTTAATTTCAGGGCGGACCGACCGACCCATGGTGGGCATTATGAAACGACGTTTGCTGTACACCGGCGTGGCGCTGGCGCTGGGCGTGAACCTGTTCTTCGGCGCGCAGGTGTTCGTCCAGTCCGCCGAGGCCGCCGGCAAGAACGACATTTACCGCAATCTCCGCCTGTTCTCGCTGGTGCTCGAGCGCGTGCGCCAGGATTACGTGGACGGCGAGAACCTTACCTACCAGGACCTTGTCTATGGCGCGCTCAAGGGCCTGCTCAACTCGCTGGACCCCCACAGCGAGTTTCTCGAGCCGCGCAAGTACGGCGACTTCAAGGACGACACCGAAGGCGCGTACGGCGGTGTGGGACTGACCATCCGTGTCAGCGGCGATTACCTCACGGTGATCACCGCCTTCGAAGATGGCCCCGCCTTCCGCGCCGGCATCCGGTCGGGCGACCAGTTGATCCGCATCGCCGGCCGTAGCGCGGTGCGCATGAGCGACAGTGAGGCGGTGCGGCTGCTGCGCGGCGCGCCCGGCACGGAGGTGCAGGTGACCGTGCGGCGCCCCGGCACCGACGAGGAGACCGAGTACACCCTCAAGCGCGAGGTCATCAAAATCGAAACTGTCCGCGACCTCGAGGGCCGGCGGGAGTTCCGTTTGGGCGCGGATAAGATCGGTTACACGCGCGTGCTCCAGTTCGGCGAGCAAACCACCGGCGAGCTGGAGGAGGCCATCAAAAAGCTCAGCAGCCAGGGCATGGAGGGCCTGGTGCTCGACCTGCGGGACAATCCCGGCGGCCTGCTTGAACAGGCTGTCAAGGTGTGCAGCCTCTTCCTGCCGCCCAAGACGCTGGTGGTGAGCACCGAGGGGCGTGATCCTTCCGAGCGCCGCGAATTTCGTGTGCCCGTACGCGGCCGGCATTACGAGCTGCCGCTGGTGGTGCTCATCAATCAAGGTAGCGCCAGCGCCTCCGAGATCGTGGCCGGATGCCTCCAGGACCTGAAGCGCGCGGTTATCGTGGGTGACAAGTCGTTCGGCAAGGGCTCGGTGCAAAGCGTCATCGAGCTCCAGGACGGCGCGGCCATGCGCCTGACCACCGCCAAGTACTACACGCCCAGCCACAAGGTCATTCACGAGCGCGGCATCGCGCCGGACATCGAAGTCAGCCTGACGCGTGAGGAGGAGGAGGCTTTGAACCTGCGCCGCACCCCGGGAATGCTGGATTCGCCGGACCTCGCGGCGCGCCGGGAGGAGATCGAGGCCGTGCGCGACTGGCAGCTTGAGCGGGCGGTGGACCTGCTCAAGGGCATCACGCTCTACCAACAGCGCAACGGCAAGCTGGCCAAGGCTTCGAAACAACCGACAGTGCCCAAGAACTGAGCTCGCGGCAGGCTGGACCCCAATGCGACGGTCGTGGTTTATGACCGGCTCCAAGTCGCGGGCGTTTGCGTCGGCGCTCCGCGGGGAGATGCTCCGCCTTGAGCTTCCAAGGCCGCGTCGTGATCGCCGCCGCCTTCGAGTACCAGCAACCGCGCGCCGACCGGCGCGGGGTGGTGGCGGCTAGTGCGCCACGATGGACCGGAGTTTTGGGCGACGGGAACACCGTCGCGCCCGACCGCCGGGCTGGGCCAAATGTCCGGCTCTACTCCGGTTCCAAGTTGACGCCGCGACTCGGGTCGGTCTGGCGATCCGGGCCAGCCAGCGGGGCATTTTGCGCGCGGTCCGGCGGGAAGTTGGAGCCAGTTGTCGGATTTGAACCGACGACCGTCCGATTACAAATCGGATGCTCTACCACTGAGCTAAACTGGCTGCCTCCGCGCGGAGGTTTATCCGCCAGGCGGCCGCCCTTGGCAAGCTCCGGTGCGCCGCTCACACCGTACGAGCGCAGCGCAACAATCTTGCCGGACCCGGCGCCGGTTGCTTTGCTGCCGCCGTCTTCCGGTCATGAGCGCACGCCCACCGCCCGCCATATCCGTGATCCTGCCTGTGCGCGATGCCGCCGCCACGCTGGGCGCGGCGCTGGACAGCCTGCGCGCCCAAACGCGGCCGGACTGGGAATGTCTCGTGGTGGATGACGGTTCCACCGACAACTCCCTCGCCCTGGCCGCGCGGTACGCGGCAGAAGACCGACGGTTTCGTTTGCTGGCCCGGCCGCCGCGTGGCCTGGTCGCCGCGCTCAACGAGGCCCTGACCGAGGCTCGCGGCCGCTTCATTGCCCGCCTCGATGCCGACGACGTATGCGCGCCGGAGCGGCTCGCCGAGCAGGCGGCCTGGTTGGAGCGCGACAGCACGCTGGGGCTGGTGAGTTGCCGGGTCTGTTTTGGCGGGGACCGCGAGCGACAGGCCGGCTTCGCCCGGCACGTGGACTGGCTCAACTCACTGCTCACTCCCGATGCCATCGCGCGGAATCGCTTCATCGAATCCCCGGTCGCGCATCCTTCGGTGATGTTCCGCCATGAACCGGTCGTGCGCTGGGGCGGCTACCGTGACGGGCCGTTCCCGGAGGATTACGAACTGTGGCTGCGCTGGCTGGAGCGCGGGGTGCGCTTTGCCAAGGTGCCCCGCGAACTACTGGTATGGTCGGACCGTCCGAACCGGCTGTCGCGGCGCGACCCGCGCTACTCACCGGCAGCGTTCGCGGCGGTAAAAGCACCCTACCTGGCGCGCACCCTTCGGCGCAACTTGCGCGGACGGGCGCTGTGGGTTTGGGGTGCGGGCCGGGAGACCCGTCGCCGGCTGGCCAGGTTGCTGGCTGAAGGTCTGACCGTGAGCGGCTTCATTGACGTGGACCGCAAAAAGTGGGGCCGGCACCGGGACGGCCGGCGGGTGGTCGGGCCGGATCAATTGCCGCGGCCCGGCGAGGCGCTGGTGCTGGCCCACGTGGGCAAACTGGGCGCGCGTGAACTGATCCGCGAGCGGCTGGTCGCGGCGGGATTCGAGGAAGAACAAGACTTCTGGGTGGCGGCGTAGCGGCAACAATCCATGGTGGCTGGCGGGGACGATCACCTGGCGCCCGGTGCGCGGCTTTCGTCCGCCCGTTCGGCATGGACGCCAACAACGACCTTGCCTAGCCTGCCCGCGTGAGTTCCCGCGCCCCGGCACCAGATCGTCTCGCCACCCGCATTTTGTGGGGCATGGGGGTTGGGTTGGCGCTGGGTATCGCGCTAAGACTGGCGGCGGATCACGCGCCGGGGGCCGCGCGGGTGGCGGAATGGCTGGCGCGCGAGGCGCTCGACCCCCTGGGCATGGTGTTCTTGCGGCTGCTGTTTTTCGTGGTCGTCCCCCTCGTCTTCGCCTCGCTGACCTTGGGTATTGTGCAATTGGGCCGCCTGCAGGCGCTCGGGCCGCTGGCGGGGCGGACCTTCGCCCTGTTTGGAGTCAACATGGCCGTGGGCGTAGCGCTGGGGCTGCTGGTCATGAACACCGTCCGGCCCGGCCACAGCCTGGCGCCGCAGACCCGCACCGCCCTGCTCGAACGCTATGCGCCGGATGCGCAACAGGTGCAGGCGCGCGCGGCGCAGCAACCGCAAATCAGTGCCCGCACGCTGGTCGAGATGCTCCTGCCGGCCAACCTGCCGCGGGCGGTGGTGGACTTCCAAATTTTGCCGCTGATCGTTTTTGCACTGCTGGTAGGCAGTGCGGCACTCGCCTTGCCAGAAACGCGGCGGGCCGGCCTGCACTCGGCGCTGGAAACCACGACGGACCTCATGATCCGGCTGGTGCATTTCGCGATGACCCTCGCGCCGTACGCCGTGGCAGCCCTGCTGGCCAGCGTGGTGGTCCGCGCCGGCTTCGACATTGTGAAGGCGTTGGGGCTGTTCGTCGCCAGCCTGCTGCTGGCTATGGCGGTGCATTTGTTCGGCACCATGTCGGTGCTGTTGAAGCTGCTGAGCCACCGCCGGCCCGGGGAGTTCTTCCGCGCCATCGGCACCGTGTTAATCACGGCATTTTCGACAAGTTCCAGCAACGCCACGTTGCCGACCTCGCTCCAGATCAGCCGTGAACGGTTGGGGGTGTCGCCGGGCGTGGCGGGCTTCGTCCTGCCGCTGGGCGCCACGATGAACATGAGCGGCACGGCGTTGTACGAAGGCTGCGTGGTGCTGTTCGTCGCGCAGGTCTTCGGCGTGCCGCTGGGCCTGGGCAGCCAGGTGGTGCTGCTGTTGCTGACCGTGCTCAGCGCGGTGGCGGTGGCGGGGATTCCGGGCGCGTCGTTGCCATTGATCGTGGGGTTGCTGGCCACGTTCGGCATTCCCCCCGAGGGCATCGCGCTGATCTACGGCGCCGACCGCATCCTGGACATGGCCCGCACCACCTTGAACGTGGCGGCTGATCTGGTGACGGCGTGCATCGTGAACGACCGTCAGGTGAGTGCTGGCGGCGGCGAACCTCCTGCCAATCCGACCAGAAATGGGGCTTGATTTTAAGAGCGGCACCCGCAAGCTCTCGCCACGAATTGACGACATCTTATGGCTGACGCTGCAAACAAATACCCCGAAAACGCACCCGGCAAGTACTACGTGGACAATCAATGCATTGACTGCGACCTGTGCCGCGAGACCGCTCCCAACAACTTCAAACGCAACGAGGACGGCGGTTACTCGTACGTCTTCAAGCAGCCCGAAAACGAGGACGAGGAGAAGCAGTGCAAGGAAGCCAAAGAAGGCTGCCCGGTTGAGGCCATTGGTGATGATGGGGCCTAGTTGGCGTTCGGAACGCTTTGCGACGACCCGCCGGCGACGCTGGCGGGTCGTTTGTTTTCACGCACGTACGGCTCTGGGCTCCGAGCCCGTGGTGTGAAACCAACTCACGCGAGTTCCCACCTCGGGCGCATCTCTGCATCCAACGGCGTGGGCGCCACGCCGCGCCGCCACTGCCGTTCTGCCAGCACCGCCACCATCGCGGCGTTGTCCATGCACAAGCGGGGTTCGGCGAGCCGGAGACGCAATCCCGCCGCCGTGCAGGCCCCGGCCAGGTGCCGCCGTAGTTCGCGGTTGCACGTGACGCCGCCGGAGGCCGTCACGCATTTCACCCCCAGCCGCCGCGCGGCGCGAACGGTCTTCATCACCAGCACCTCGACAATGGCCGCCTGGACACTGGCACAAAGATCACGTCGTTGCACCGGGTCGTCCAACACCTCCGGGTGATCGCGGAGGAAGTACCGCACCGAGGTCTTTAGGCCACTAAAACTGAAGTCATCGTGGGCCTCACTGAGCATCGGTCGGGGAAAATCGAACGCCGTGGGATTGCCGCCTTCCGCCAGCCGGTCCAGGAGCGCACCGCCCGGATACGGCAGGCCGAGCAGCTTCGCCACCTTGTCGAAGCATTCGCCCGCGGCGTCGTCCACCGTGCCGCCCAGCAGACGGTGACGACCTTCGGCCTCCACGCTGACTAGCAAGGTGTGACCGCCGCTGACGATCAGCGCAACGTTCGGTTCGAACCGGTCGAACTCCGCGCGCGGCGGGTGGCCGGTGATCCAAGGCGAGTACAAATGCGCCTCATGGTGGTGGATGCCGTAAAACGGCCGGTCCAGTGCGAAGGCGATCGCCTGACCGGCGCGCAGACCCACCAGCAAGGCGTTGGGCAGGCCGGGACCTTGTGTGGCGGCTACCGCGGTCAATTCCCCCGGCGCCAGTCCCGCCTCGGCCAGGGTCTGCCGCGCCAACGGCAACCAATTGCGCAGGTGCTCCCGCGTGGCCAGCTCGGGCACCACCCCGCCATAGTCGGCGTGCAAAGTAACCTGCGAAGCGACCAAATTGGCCAGCACCTGCCCGTTGCGAACCACGGCGCAGCCGGTTTCGTCGCATGAGGTTTCCAGACCCAGGATGGTCACGGACAACGCCGCTCCGCCCGCGGCTGGCAAAGCCAGCGAAATTTTCGAAGCGCAATTCGTGTCAGTTCCCATCATGTGGAGGCCAGCCCACCGGGATGTAGTGGCAGTCCAAGCCAGGGTTTTGGTGGGCGCGACAGGACTTGAACCTGCACGGCGTTTGCCAAGGGATCCTAAGTCCCTCGTGTCTGCCAATTCCACCACGCGCCCGCTATTCGCGTCGCGGTTGCCCGCGACCTGCCGGTATGATTGCCTGAGACGGCAGGCAAAGTAAATAACGGGCCTGCGGCTGACCGGTCCGGGTTAAACCGGTTAAGGTGGTCGAATCGTGAAACCGGAACGTGCGGCCGGCACTCTTTATCCGTTCACGTCCTGCACTCTTGCTTTGCCTGCGAGCCACGGCCGCCTCAGCGAGGCCGTACTTGGAAGGCCATGTCATGCGTGAAATCCGGCGCGGTCACGACCAGCCGGCCGTCCCGGGTTTTGGCCATGGCCGCAGCCAGGATTTCGCCGCTACGCGTGTCCCACCACGAGACCGCGTATTCGCCGTCATCGAGCCCTTCCAGGGTGACCGCCGCGTTGCGGACCGGCGACGGGGTTTGCCCCGCAGAGACGACCTGTTTCCAGGCTGCGGCGCGGTGGAAGCACCAAACCCAGGCGGCGCTGCGCGTCCGCAAGCCGACCACCCGCACTGTTCCGCCCGCGGCTTCGTCCATGAAGGACCGGACTTCCCCGCCGGTCCACGGCACGCCTGCGATGAACCGGCTCAACGGCTGGTAATGCGCGTAGGCGTCTCGTTGGTCGAGCCGTTCCCACCACCACGGAAGCGTCGTGCCGGCCGTGCCAGACAGGGCCGAGGCCCAGAGCATGTTGTGGAAGTCTGCCAGCGAGGGACTGTCCTTCATCTCGTCGGTGATTCGCCACTGGTCATCGGCCAGGCCGGACTCGCCTTGATGCGCGGGCTTGGCGGGCGCGTGCTCCCGCAGCCAACGGGCGCGGTCCAGCACGCCCTCGACCTCGTCGCGCAAGCGCTGGTGATCCGCAGGCCGGTAGTAGAAATGCACGTCGGCAAAATCCAGCTTCGGATGCCGGCAGTCCTTGGGCGAAGGCCCCCAGGTGCTCGTGGTGCGCAGGTGCCGCCACGGGTCGGTTTGCTCGAGAAATTCGCCCAACTCGGTGTAAAACCGGTCAGTGGGCAGGCCGGGGTCCATTTCATTCCAGTACTCCCACGCCGCCACGCTGGTGAACGCACCCCAGCGCGCGACGGCATAGCGGAACGTCCTTTTCGCGTCGGCGATCGCACGGTCGTAATCCGCACCGGCGGGGTCTTTGAGCGCGGACATGTACAGGTCGCGCGTCAACAGGCAAAGCTGGAGATAAATGCCGTGTCGTTGCGCGGCGGTGAGCAACTCGTCCAGCCAAAAACAATCGAGCGGGTTGTAGAACCCGCGCGTCGGCCGGTTCACGTCGGCTTCCCAAAGCAACTCGGGCCCGCCGTCCGCCGCCTTCAGCGAGAGATTGGCCAGCCAGGCCGGTCCCGCGCCTTCCCGTTTGAAGCGCATGCCCGCCAGCCAGTGTTCGTTCGTGCCGGTTGTGAATTCATGGCAGAACGAAGTCCAGGTCTCCGGCGCTAGCGGCGTAAGGTCCGCCGAAACCGTGCCTTGCAGCTCCAGCTTCACGTGGCTGGCCGGCGCGACTCGCACCCGCCCGGTGACGACGTATCGGGTGGCCGGACGCAAGGCGACATCGTGTGACGGGTTGACCGCCGTGGTGGCGTTGGTCAGCAGCACACAGCGGCGGTGTGGTTCGCCGGGCATCGGCACCACGGGCGCGCGCCGCTCCCAGGAGCGACCCCACGCGCTTTTGCGCGCCTCGATGGCCAGCGCCCAGTCCTCGCAGCAAGTCCAGATCCGCAGGTAGTTCGCCCCATTGGCCGCCAGCTTGCCCATGGCTTCCTCCGCCCGCGTGACCGTGAAGTATTGCTGTGAACCGATGAAGGCCAGATTCTGTCCGATCGGGAAAAACGGCTGGCCGTCACTGAACTCCAGCCAGCGCGGGTCCGCCTGACTGACCCGCAGGAAGCCGTGGTTCGTTGAGGGCGCGCAAGTGAAATGGACCGGCCCGGACCGCCGGTAGCCGCGGGCGTCGCGCACCACGGCCACCGCCGTGAACTCGCCGGTCTGCGTCGGCGCAAAGCGCGCCCTCCATTCCGGCAGCCCGCGCGGATGAAACCAGTCGCGGCCGCCGACGCGCCGCCGCTCGTAGTCCTGCGCAAAGAATGCCGGCACACTTGAGGTCTGGCCAGCGTGCGTGAAGACGACCGCGGCATCCACGCAGGCCGGATCAAAGGGATCGGCCTGCTCAACCACGCCTTCTAGCCGGAATTCGAGCACCTCAAAACGTCCCACACGGTTGGTGGCGGGCAGCAAGCGCAGCGGCTCGGCGAGGACTGGGATTACCAGCAATCCTGCAAGGCAGGTGCAGAAGAATCGGGCAGGCATGACGCCGCGTTTTTGCGCCGCTGGACCCTTTCCGGCAAGGCAAACCTGGGCGGTCAAACCGTCAGTGGTAGCGAAAAATGGATTCGCCCTTGAGCGCCCGCTCTGAGAGCGCCGCGGGTCCGGTTTCGCTTAATAGTTCGAGCTTGTTCGCCGGGTTCAACGCCGGGCGAAAGAGCCGCTCGTCGCCGGGGAGTTGAAAGACACTGCGGGACTATACCCCGGTTCATTCCACTCAGCCCGGCTTGGATTTAACCTTCGCCAGCGCCTCAAGCGCCACTTCGCGGGCGATGGCGTGACTGACGATCGGCCGGGGGTAATTCACATCGAGCGTCACGCCCGCGCCTGCCAGCACACCCGCCGGCCCTTCCCAAGGCCGGTGAATCCATTCCGCGGGCAGCCGCGCCAGTTCCGGCACCCAGCGCCGCACATAGTCGCCGCTCGGGTCAAACTTCATGCCCTGGCTGACCGGATTAAAAATGCGGAAGTAAGGCGCGGCGTCGGCGCCACAGCCGGCGGTCCACTGCCAGCCCAGCGTGTTGCTGGCCAGGTCGGCGTCCACCAGCGTGTCCCAAAACCACCGTGCCCCCGCGCGCCAGTCCACCAGCAGGTCTTTCACCAGAAACGACGCGACGATCATCCGCACTCGGTTGTGCATCCAGCCCGTGGTCCACAGTTCCCGCATCCCGGCGTCCACGATCGGGTAGCCGGTGCGACCACGCTGCCAGGCCCGCAGGCCGTCCGGATTGCGCCGCCAGGGGAACCGGGCGAACTCCAGCCGCAGCGGCTCGGTCGGCGTGTGGGGAAAGTGAAACAGCAGGTGATGCGCGAACTCGCGCCAGCCAATTTCCGCCAGGAACTGACTGCCCCGCCACGTTGCTTCGGGCAAGCCGCGCCGCGTCGCCCACGCCTTCAGGGCATGCCAGACCTGGCGCGGACCCAGCTCGCCGAAGTGCAGATGCGGCGACAGGCGCGACGTTCCCGGCAGATCGGGCCGGTTGCGCTGCTCGGTGTAGTCGGCAAAGGCCCGGTCGCGGAACCGCCGCAGGGCGGCCAACGCGCCGGCCTCGCCCGGTTGCCACGCCGCGCGCAGCCCGGCGGCCCAGTCAATTTTCGGCTCCAGTTCAAGCGCGGCCAGCGGTTCGGACTTTGGCCAGCGCGGCGGGTCGAGCAGGTGTTCCGACGCCGCTTGCGGCGGGGGGGGTTCGGCCAGACCCAGGCAGTGCCGCCAAAACGGGGTGAAGACCTGAAATGGTTTGCCCGCCTGGTTGGTCATGGTCCACGGCTCGAACAGCAAGGCGCTGTTGAAGCTTTCCACCTCGAGGCCCTCGGCCTGGAGCGCCTCCTTGACCGCCCGGTCGCGAGCAATCAGCGCCGGCTCGTAGCGTCGGTTCCAGAAAACGGCGTGCGCGCCGGTTTCGCGCACCAATGCCCGCAACGTGTCCAGCGTCGGTCCGTGCCTCAGCACCAGCCGCGCGCCGTGTGACTCCAGGTCCGCGGCTAGCGCCTTCAGTGACTGGTGGAGCCACCAACGTGAAGCCCCGCCGGGCTGCCAGTCCCCTTCTTCCTCGGGCGCCCAGATAAACACCGGAATGACCGGCCCGCCGCGCTTCCCGGCCGCGGTGAGGGCGGGATTGTCCGCCAGGCGCAGATCGAGTCGGAACCAAACCAGTGCGGGGTAACCATTGTGCGTGGCCACGGCCGAAACTAGCCGCCCCGCCCCGCCGCGCAACCTGCGGGACCGGGTCAGACGCTGTCGCGAAGCTTGGCGGCAGCGTGCGACGCGGTTCGTTGCAGTCGCCCGATTTTTTTCGGATCATTACCTGCGTGTTTGCCTTTGACAGCCCCGGCGGGCCGCGTAGGTATCTGGGCAACACACCGCCCACACCGGTCCTGGTGAACCGCCGTGGCGGTGAGACCAACAAAAGAAAACACACGCACCATGAACATCCGCATTCCCGTTTCCCTGATCTGTCTGGGTTGGAGCGCGCTGGCGCTCCTCGGCACGTCCCGCTCCCTGGCCGAGCAGAAGATTCCCGATGAATTCAAGGTCAACGGCTGGGCCATCGGTTGTCAGGCCTACACCTTCAACCGCTTCACCGCCTTTGAGGCCATCGAGAAGACGGCGCAAGCCGGCGGGAAGGTCATCGAGTTCTACCCGGGCCAGCGGCTCAGCAAGGAAGATGGTGATCTGAAGGTGGACCACGCCTCGCCCCAGGTGGACACGGTCATCGCCAAGCTGCAGGCGAAGCTCAAGCAGCACGGCGTCAAAGCCGTGAACTACGGCGTGGTGGGCATCCCCAACAACGAGGCCGAGGCCCGCAAGGTCTTCGAGTTCGCCAAAAAGCTGGGCCTGCGCGCCGTCACCACCGAGTCGGCCGAGTCCATCAACCTCATCGAGAAGCTGGTCAAGGAGTACGACATCTGCGTGGCCTTCCACAACCACCCCGGCAGCCTGGACCGACCCGATTACAAGGTCTGGCATCCGCTTTACATTGCCGGGCTGGTAGCCGGGCGCGATCCCCGCATCGGCGCTTGCGCGGACACCGGCCACTGGACCCGCTCCGGCCTTAAGCCCCTCGAGGCACTGCGCGCGCTGCGCGGCCGCGTCATCAGCGCCCACCTCAAGGACTTGAACGAATTCGGCAAGCGCGACGCGCACGACGTGCCGTTCGGCATGGGGGTCTCGGGGATCAAAGAATGCCTGGACGAACTCAAGGCCCAGGGCTTTGTGGGCAACATCTCCATCGAGTATGAATACAACTGGGATAACAGCCTGCCCGAGGTGACGCAATGCATTGAGTTCGTGAAGAACTACGGCAAGTAAGCCGGCGGTCTTTTCTTCCCGCAGCATTCCGGACTAACGGCGAAACCGGCAGCCTTGTCTGTATCCGGCTCTAAAGGCTGAGCCGGTCGTAAGAGCGCACCCACCTCCAGGGGTGCGGGGCCTCCCGCAGGAATCCGGAGGATCAGGCTGCCGCCTGCCGTTGAGTGAACGTACGGCCGAACCGGTTTTGCTCGAAGGCTCATTGCAACAGCACACGGGGCGTGGAGCTCTCGGCAACTTCGCTCGCGGCGTTCAGTGGCGATCCAGGGCTTCGACGCGGAAAAAACGCAGAGGCACCGGGCTGGTCGGCAGCAGCCATTCCGCCTGACCAAATTCCGAAGTCACCTCGCCCACCACTTCGTAAGGTCCGGCAGCGAACCCCGCAGCCTCCAGCCGGTAGCGCAAGTACGGCGTCGTGGGCCAGGCCAGGCGCCAGAAGCGTTCGTCCCATAGCGCCAGTTGGAGGCTCAACGGGGGCACCGCCCCGTTCGGGTCGGTGTCTAGCAAGGATTCGCGCAGGTTGCTCGCGCCATCGCGGTCCGGGTCTTCGCCTGGCTTCGCGGCCAGGTCGCCGAAGTGCCGGCGCTCCCAGTTGTCGTCCAGCCCATCGCGGTCGTCGTCCGCAATGGCCACACCGGTCACGGTCAGGTCGAGCGCGCTGACATGGCCCACCACCCCCGCCCGCTCATCACTGATTTCGACCCACCAGTCACCCACACTGGACTCGTAAAAGTGCTGCACGCTCGAATAGGTCCAGTCGTCCAGGGCGCCGTCGTCCTCGTTGAAGTGCTGCAACACACTCCGCGTGCCAGCCGGCGACACCAGCGTGATCCGCAAGTCGCCCCGCCGTTGATGGGTGGTTCGCACCCGCAGCGTCACGTGTTCGCATTGCAGCGCCACGGACACCGGGAGCTTAAACTTGACGCTGTCGAGCACGACCTGCGCCCGCGCGTCCGGCGCGGTGGCCAACCAGTCCCGTAGCGCCTGGCCGCTGGTCTGGTCCATAAACACGGTGGGGATGGGCAGGAAATGGGCCTCGACATCCCGGATGAACACCCGTTCCGTCCCGCCCACGTTGTTCCAGAGGATGACGAACCGCGCGCCTGCCGCGGCGGCGTGGCGGATCTTCTCGACGAAGTAGTTTTGCCCGCGCTGTACCAACGCGGCCTTGCCGGTTAGGTCGGACGTGATCGGTTCCAGAGCCAGACCCACGTCCACCAGCGGCACGACGTCGGTCGGGTCATCCACGTGCAAGCCGTCCGCCGGCCAGACGGGGATGGATTGCAGGGCCGTCGGCACGCGCGAGCCGGTGATGCGCACGAGCAGGCCGTCGTCCGGGATCGCGCGCCAGTCGCGGTTGGCGGCGGTGGCTTCGACGCGCGGCGGACGCGAATTCCACACCCTGGCCAGCGCCACCGCCTGCGCGGCGTCCGGCACGCCGAAGCCCACGTTGTGGCTCACGCGCAGGCCGGCGCCGTTGGTACGGAGGTCGGGGTCCGCCAGGTCCAGTTGCCGGGCGGAGTGAAGGAGCACCTGTTGCACGTCGCGCCAGGTCAGGGCCGGGTTCACGCTCAGGACCAGCGCACACAGGCCGGAGATTTGCGGTGTGGAGCCCGAGGTGCCGTCAAACCCCGAGGAGTCGAAGGCGTAGTCCGCGAAGCCGCTGAACGTGTTTACGTTATACCCCAGGCTGCCGCGCCGGTCCGTGGTGGTGAGTGTGGGGTAGTTGGTCCAGGTCATGGAGTCGAGCTGCACCCGTTTGTCCGCGCTGAAGCCCGCCACCAGCACGCACGCGCCGGGTGTCGAGTACCGGGTCACCTGGCCGTTGGCTCGTACGGCGCCGACGGTGATGACGCGGGGGTCGTTCGCGTAGCCGTCGTCGTTGGCGTTGTTGAGTTGCAGGCGCTCGTTGCCCGCTGCGCGCACCATGACGACTCCCCGGCCCTGCCGGCCGCGGCTGATGGCATTGGCGATGCCCTGGCTTTCCAACACGCCCACCGGCAGCAACTGGCTGATGGCGTTGCCCCAACTGTGGTTCTGCACCGCCACCTCATCCATCGCGTATTGGAACATCCGGCGCGACTGGACCTCGCTGATGTAGTTGTCCGCCGCGTCGAAAATCACCCAACTGGCCAGCCTGACCGCCGGCGCCACACCCACGACCCCGCGCTGGTATTCGGCCTGGGCCGCGAGGAGTCCCGCCACGGCAGTGCCGTGCGCGGCGCTGCTGCTCGGGTGGGAACCGTCGGCCGTATTGTTGAAAAAGTTGTAGTGCGGCGCGCCACTGGCATTCACCTGCAGGTCCGGGTGGTCCACCTCCATGCCGTCGTCGCCGATGGCCACCGTGACACCCTCGCCGCGGGTCACCGACCACGCCGCGCGCGCGTTCAGGTCGTAGCCCAGCAGGGCGGCGGTGTTGGTGTCGCGATTTTCCAGATGCCATTGCTTGGGGAAAAGCGGGTCGTTGGGACGGGGCGCGTAGCCGCCGTGCAGCCTCACCGGCCGGCGCCGCTCGGGGTGACTCACCAGTACCGCGTCCGACTCCGCCAGTTGCGCCGCTGCGCGGGCGGCGGTCACCGCATCCGGCGCGCGCAGGACAAAGACGTTAGATTCGAGGATTTCGCTGACCCGCAGCGGCAGACCAGCCAGCAGACCGGGCAGTTGGTTGGTGACGGTCACCTGCAGCACCACGTGGCTGCCCAACCAAAGGGCGTTGGTGGCGTCACCCGCCGGCCAGGCGCGAATCCACTGCGGGCCCGCCGCCAGGCCGCGAACCGCAGTTTGCGCCTCGAGGCGATAAACAGCAACACGCGGCTCCCGAAACCGCAGGACTTCCTGCGCCTGGCAGGCCCCCGTCAGAACCGCCGCGCAGGCCAGTCGAAGCCAGGTTGAACACCAACGTTTGTTCATCTGCATCGCCGCGGTTTCCGGGCCAATGGACGGGCCAATGGACGGGCTGGGGAAGGACTGGATTCAGTCATGCCAGAATGGATTTAAGACGTCATGACCTGCCGCCCGGTAACTACCCGCGATGGTGCGGCTGACGTGATCCTTGGCTTTCCCAACCGCCGCCCGCAATGCCAGCCCGCGCGCGAGGTAGCCGGCGATGGCTGCCGAATAGGTGCACCCGGTGCCGTGGGTGGAAATGCCGTTCACGCGCGGCGCGGCCAGGAGCCATTCGTCCCGGCCGTCATAGAAGATGTCCACGGCTTCGCGCAGCCCGCGCAGGTGACCGCCCTTGACCAGCGCCGCACAGCCCCAGCGACCGTGAATCTCCCGCGCCACCCAGCGCAGGTCTTCGACTGATTCCAGCCGGCGCCCGGTGAGGATCGCGGCCTCGTCCAGGTTCGGGGTGACCAACGTCGCCTGCGGCAGCAGGTCGTCCTGGATGGCACGCACCGCCGCCGGCTGCAACAGCCGCGCGCCGCTGCTGGCGACCATCACCGGATCCACGATCAACGGCGGCCGCCAGCCCGAGCCCCACCACGCGGCTACTTCACGGATGATACCGGCGTTGAACAACATCCCGGTCTTGGCTGCGCGCGGGGGCAGGGCTTCGAACAGGGCTTCAAGCTGTGCCCGGACAATGGCCGGGCGGCAGGCCTGGATGGCGCGCACGCCGCGCGGGTTCTGGGCGGTGACGCAGGTGATGGCCGAAGTGCCATGCACACCCAGCGCCGCGAAGGTCTTCAGGTCGGCCTGCACGCCCGCGCCACCGCCGCTGTCGGAGCCGGCGATGGTGAGCGCCACCGGCCAGGATTTGTGATGTGCCACGGGGTAACTATAACGGTCCGCGCCGGTTTGTCAGCCGCGTCTGGCGTCCGGTAATGAGGTTCAGCACGCGGCGATGCGCGGCGGTGAACGCCAGTTCCTCAAGTCTGGCGCGGGGAATCCACCGGCAGTCTGCGGGCGCACGGAGGCGTCCGTTCGCCAGGTCCACTCGGAAAACTTGCAACCGGATTTGACTGGTGGTGATGGCATGGCGCAGCGTCAACACCGGCCGCACGCGCAAGGCCTGGTCTCCCAGCAAGCTTCGCGCCGCGGCGAGCGGACGCGCGCCGGACCTCGCTTCCACGTTTGGAAGTTCCCACAACCCCGCGTTCACCCCGCCTTCCGGTCGCGGACGCACCAGCAGCCGTCCTTGACGCTCGCAGACAAAGGCCAGTACCCGGCAAGTCTGGCTGGCGTTCGCACGACGTTTGCGGGGCAGGCTCGTGGTTAATCCGGCGGCTCTCGCCACGCAAAGGGCCTTGAGCGGGCAAAGCTCACAGCGCGGATTGCGCGGCGTGCAGACCGTTGCGCCCAGTTCCATCAGTGCCTCGTTCAACGCCCCACACGGGCAGGACGCCACCCGGCGTGCTCCCCTGCCCTTTCCGGCTCGACGGCAGGCTGGCGGCCGCCATCGGGCAGCCGCGTTCACGAGGTCGCCAGCCAGCGACCATAGCCGCTGGCGGACCGGCGCGCGGGAGACGTTTTCGCGCAGGCCGAAGACACGCGCCAGGACGCGGGTCACGTTGCCATCGAGGGCGGGCGTGGGCTGGTTGAAGGCCAGGCTGCAAATCGCGCCGGCGGTGTATCGGCCGACGCCGGGCAACGCCAGGAGTGCGTCGAAATCTCGCGGCACTTTGCCGGCGTGTTGCGCAACGATGACTTGCGCCGCGCGGTGGAGGCTGCGGGCACGCTTGTAATAACCCAGGCCCTCCCAGAGCTTGAGCACACGGTCGAGCGGCGCGCGCGCCAGCGCGGCCACATCGGGCAGCGCCTTCATCCAGCGTTCCCAGTACGGAATGACCGTGACGACCTGGGTTTGCTGCAGCATGACCTCGGAAATCCAGATCGCGTACGGGTCGCGCGTCCGGCGCCAGGGCAGGTCGCGCGCGTTAGCGGCGAACCAGTCGAGCAGCGGTGACACCAGTTGTTCCAGTTTCGGCACGCGGCGAGGGTAGGCGGCGCCCCGACCGTCGGCAAACCGTCCCCGGCTCGACAAGGCCGCGCACCGCACCTAGTTTGGCGGTGTGCCGGCGCCCTTGAGCTCCTTCACCCGTCGCCTGACGCCCGCCCAGGCTGAGACGCTCCATGCCTGGCTGCGCACGCACCACGCGGAGTTCCGCGAGGTGCCATACGCCCGCTTTGCGGCCCGCAAGGACCAGGTTCAGGTGGTGTTTTACGAGAGCGGCAAGCTGGTGGTACAAGGCAGGGGAGCGAAAGACTTCGTCGAGTTCGTGCTCGAGCCGGAGATCCTCCGCGAGGCGCGGCTGGGATACGAAAACATTCTCAATCCCGAATTGCTGCTGCCGCGGCTGGGCGTGGACGAAAGCGGCAAGGGCGATTTCTTCGGCCCGCTGTGCATCGCCGGCGTGTACGTGAACGAGGCGGTGGCGCGCGCGTGGCAAGACGCGGGTGTGCGCGACTCGAAGGCCATTTCGAGCGACCGCCGCGTGGCTGAACTCGCGAAGCTCATCCGCGCGACGCCGGGCTGTGTCTTCACCGTTGTGCCGATCGGCAACGAGGCTTACAATCGGCTTTACCGGAGCATGGGCAGCGTGAACCGCCTGCTCGCCTGGGGCCACGCGCGCGCGATCGAGAACCTCATGCTCCAGCAGCACCGTATGAACCCGCCGCCGGTGCGGGTCATCAGCGACCAGTTCGCCCACGACAAGGCCACGGTAGCCCGGGCCTTGATGAGCCTTGGCCGCGACATCGAACTGGTGCAGCGCCACCAGGCCGAGGCGGACCTGGCCGTCGCGGCAGCCTCCATCCTGGCGCGCGATGAATTCTTGAGCCGGCTGGCCCGGCTGGAAAAGGAGTTTGGCCTCAAACTGCCCAAAGGCGCTTCGGCGGCGGTGGATACGGCGGCGAAGGAATTCATCGCCAGGTACGGCGCGGACAAGCTGCCGCTGGTGGCCAAGATGCATTTCCGCACCGCCGCACGCGCCCAAGGTCTGCCCGAACCACCGCGCACTGACTGGCGCGCACGCGCGACCGGAACCTCGACCGCCAAATCCTCATGAACCTGCCGCAGGCTTCCCTGCCCAGCCGGCCACTGGTGCCCAGGCTGATCCTGGTCGGCTTCGCGGTGCTGTTCCTGAGTTGGCTGGTGTTCATGGGCTATTTTGTGCTGAAACTGACCCGTCAGCCCCCTCCTTCCGAGGCCCCGCCGCGCGTGCTCCCGGCCAGCGATGCCGCGCGACCGGCACGGTAAAGGGCTGAAGCCCAGACTCAGAAATGGTCGCCCGAAGCGCGAGGTCCGAGTCCTAAAATCCGGCATCTGGGATCAGACATGGAGGACCTGCAAATCCCACGCATGGAACCGGCAGCGCCGCGAAAAAACGCCTTCAGCTTCCGGCGAACTCGAATTCCACCTCACCCAGGCGGCGGCCGACTTCGGCCAGCACGCGGTGCTCGTCGGCTTCATCCCGGGCGGCAAAGGTAACGCTGAAACGCAGGTACGCGCCGGCATCGTCCCACGGCACGGTCGAGATCAACCGGTCGGTGATCAGCCACTGCGAGACCTCCTCGGCGGACCGGAACACCCGGCGGGTGCCGTCATGCAGGCGCACGGCGCGCGGCGCCGGTACGTACAAGAAGAAGCTGCCTTTGGGCTTGCGCGCGGCAAAGCCCAGCGAGCGCAGTGTGGACACCAGTGCGTCCATGCGCCGGCTGTACTTGGCCGCAATCCGCGCCGTGATCTCGGGGTGGTCGAAGCAGTAGGCCGCGGCGTGCTGGATGGCGAGGAACTGGCCGCTGTCGGTGTTGTCCTTCACATCCCCGTAGGCCTTGACCAGCAGTTCGTTGCCAGCCACGAAGCCGATGCGCCAGCCGGTCATATTGAAACTCTTGCTGCACGAATGCAGTTCCAGGCCCACCTCTTTCGCGCCGGGCGTGGCCAGGAAGCTCAACGGCCGGCCTTCAAAAACCAGCGCGGCGTACGCGGCGTCCGAGATGACCACCAGGCGGTGGCGGCGTGCGAAGTCCACGACCTGCGCGTAAAACTCGGGTGTGGCCGCGGCGCCGGTCGGGTTGTTCGGGTAATTGAGCACCAGGACCTTGGCGCGAGCGAGCACGTCCGCCGGCACGGCGTCGAGGTCGGGCAGAAAGTCGCGCTCCGCGGTGAGCGGCAGGTTGAAGACCTGGCCGCCATAGTAGCGGGCGTGCGTGCCGAAGACCGGATAGCCCGGCGTGGTCATGAGCACCCAGTCGCCGGGGTTGATGAAGCAGGCCGGCAGGATGGACAGGGCGGCTTTGCTCCCAATCGAATGGATGACCTCGGTTTCCGGGTTGATGCCCGGCACGCCGCAGACGCGCTCGAGGTAGCGTGCGGCGGCCTCCTTCAGCACCGCGTTGCCGTTGTCCGCGTAACCACGGTTTTCCGGTTTGCGGGCCTCCTCGGCGAGCCTGTCCACCACTTCGGGAAACGCCATCGCGTCCGGTTCGCCCACGCCCATGTCAATGATCTCGGCACCGGGGTGGGCGGCCAGGGCGGCGCGCTTGGCGCGCTTGATTTTCTCAAACTTGTAAATGGCCGTGGACTTGCCGTAGCTGCGGCCGCCGATGCGCTCGGCAAACAGGTCCTGCAAATAGCTCTCCGACATGATGCGTTGGGGTTTTCGGCACGCGCCGGGCGTCTTCACAGCCCGGCAAACGGCTGCGGAGCCTAACGGGGCGCGGCCGCCGCGCAAGCCGGGGTTACTCAGCCTTTCTTGGGCTTGAAGCCGCGCGGCAAATGAAACTGGCCACCCTCGGACGGTGGCGGCACGGCCTCATCAGGCGCGGGTGGCGGAGGTTCGCCCAGGCGCTCGCGGGCCTTCGCCGCGGCCTCGGTTTGGGGGTATTCGTCCTGGATCCGCCGGAGCAGCGCCTCGGCCTTGGCCTCCTGGCCGAGGCGGTTGTAAAGGTTGACCAGGTGGATCGCCGCCCAGCCCCAGCGCTCGGGCTCGAAGCGGTACTGCAAAATCGTTTCGTACTCGAGTGCCGCCGCCAGCGGGTTTCGCAAATCCTTTTCGTAGATTTCGGCGATGCGAAACGCGGCGTGGAGCTTGCCTGGTTTCTTTTGGAGAAAATCGCGCAGCAACCGCACCGCCTCGAGATGGTCGCCGTTGGCCCAGACCCGTTCCGCTTCGTCATACTCGGGGTCACCCTCCGGCTCGCTGGCTTCACCGTAAATCTCGCGGTGTACGCGGTGGGTCAGGTAACCCGAAACGTCGCGCCCGACCAGCAAGCCCAAGGCGAGCACTGCCACCAGCGCCACCGCCCCGTAAACGCCTTTCAGCCCGCCGCCGGCGTTGTCCGCCTGTGTTTTTGCGCCGGCCGCCGAGGTGGACGCGGGCCGGCGAGGCGCGGCAGAGACGTTCGTGGCGGCGGCAACTTCTTGCGTCGAGGTCAACGCCGCGGCTGGCGTGTTGGTGTCAGGGGGTGCCGGGACAGTTTCTGGTGGTGGCGAAGGCTCCGCGCGCGTGACTTCCAGACTCTCATAGCGTTGGGCGGCGAGGTCCATCTGACGCCCGAAGCTGGCGATGAACCGTTGTCCGCAAAACAGGGCAACGGCCGCCAGCACCGCATACAAGGCTATGCGCCAGGGCAAACTCATGGCAGCGACGCCGCCAGCCTAGAAGCGCGACCGGCACAGGGAAAGCCCTTTTGCAGCGCCGGCATTGCTCCGGGCTCTGAAACTCAGTGCAAAAGTCCCACGATGGAAGCGGTGGTGTAACAGGCCAGCAAGCCCCCCACCAGCGCCCGCAGCCCCAGCCGGGCCAGGTCGGCCCGCCGAACGGGTACCAGCGCGCCGATACCGCCGATTTGAATGGCCACGCTGCCGAAGTTGGCAAAGCCGCACAGGGCGTACGTGGCCAGCACGGCGCTGCGTTCCTGCAGGGCGCCGGCCTTTTGCAGGTCGGCCAGCGAGAGGTAGCCGATGAACTCGTTGAGCACCACCCGCTCGCCGAGCACCCTCCCCACCGTGGCGCAATCGGTGGCCGGTACGCCCATGAGCCAGGCCAGCGGCGCGTGCAGCCAGCCCACCACGTCCTGCAATTTGACCGGGGTCCAGGTCACGCCACACAGCCCCGCCAGGCCGGTTTGCATCCAGCCGAAAAGGTGATTGGCCAGGGCCACCACGGCCACGAAAACCAACACCATGGCCAGCACGTTCAGGGACAGCACCAGGCCGTCGGAGGCACCGCGGCAAAGCGCCTCGATGCTGTTGATGGTCTCGCGCGGCACCCGGGCGGGCGCGCCGGCGGCGGTTTCGCTGGGCTGGGTCTCGGGCAGGAGAATCTTGGCGATGAACAGGCCGGCCGGGGCGTTCATGACACTGGCGGTGAGCAGGTGTCCGGCGCTGATGCCGAAACCAACGTACGCGGCCAGCACCCCGCCGGCCAGCGTGGCCATGCCGCCGACCATCAGGGCCAGCAGTTCGCTGCGGGTCATGCCGGGCAGGTAGGGTTTGACCAGCAGCGGTGCCTCGGTCTGACCCATGAAAATGTTGGCGGCTGCGGCCAGGCTCTCGCTGCCGCTGGTGCCCATGGCCCGGCGCATCACCCAGGCCACGGCCCGCACCACCTGTTGCAATACCCCCCAGTGGTACAACAGCGCGGACAGGGCCGACACCAGCAGGATCGTGGCGGTGACGGTGACGGCGAAAATCAGCCCGTGCTCGGGTCCCAGCCCGGCGCGGAGCACCTCCGGTTTGGCCAGTGGACCAAACACCAGCGCCGCGCCCTCGCCGGCGAAGCCGATCAGCCCCAGAAATGCGTCCCGGGCCAGTTCGAAGAACACGCGCCCGGCCCGCGTTTTGAGGATGAACACCGCCAGCGCCAGTTGCAGCCCCAGCCCCCAGAGCACGGCCCGCCAGGGAAAGCGACGCCGGTCCGCGGATAGCAACCACGCCAGCGCAGGGAAGCATACCAACCCCAGCAGGCTCGCCAGTTTGACTGCCATTGCCCGGAGGGTAAGCGCTGGGCGGAGCCGGCGGCAAGGGCGGCGCGTCCGGTCCGCCGGCCGCTTTTGCCGTTGCCAGCGCAGGCGGGACACGGTTATTTGCCGCCCGGTTAAGATGCAAACCCGCTCCACAACCACCCATGGCTAAACTGCGCAAATTGAAACTCTCGCTCAAAACCGGCTCGGAGCCTTTTTCCGGCACCGACGCCCACCTGTACCTGGTTATGGTCGGTCCAAACGCCGAGCGGGTGTATCGGGTCCCCACCAAGCCCGGCGACCTCGAGGTAGGCAAACTCGACATTTACCCCGCCGAGTGCCCGGACGGTCCGGAACCGGAGGACATCGTCAGCGTGCTGCTGATCAATGGCATGGACGGCAACAATCCCGCGTGGCGCATACTGTGGGCGCGGCTCGAAGCGGTGGATGCTTCCGGCAGGTCCTGGCTGCTGGCCGACGCCATGATTGAACGCTGGCTGGACAGCACGGATGCGCGCGCCCCCCTCGCCTTTGTGCCATTGAGGCGGCCCTTTGCCCAACTGGAGGTCGAGGATGTGGTTGGCCCGCCGGTGTGTCAGTTGACGCTGATCCAATAATTGGGTTGTGGGTAGTCCCGAGAGGAATGCGGGTGATTGGTTGAATGGTGGTTGGTGAAAAGTCGAACAGGTAACGCCACGAGTGCCATTTAACCTTTGACCTTTTCATCCAACTAAACGCCCCACCTGCAAAGCCAAACCACCCCCGCACGCGGCCCCTGCCGTCTGTGCTATTGGGTGCCCACCCTTGACACCTCGCGCGGGCTTGGCGACTATTGGTTATCACCAACAGATGCCATGAAACAGCAACGAGGGTTCACGCTGATTGAGCTGCTGGTCGTTATCGCCATCATCGCCATCCTGGCCGGGATGCTGCTGCCCGCGCTGGCCAAGGCCAAGGAGAAAGGCCAGCAGTCCGTCTGCCGCAGCAACCTCAAGCAACTGGCCCTGGCCATGCAGATGTACGTGGACGACAACAAGGACATCTATCCCGGCACAGCATCCAAGGGCGCGTACGTGGCCATGAAGGAAGACTGGGTGTTTTGGAACCTCACCCTGCGACCATCGAACGATCCCAGCCTGCCGCCGTCGTACTTCACGAACGTCCAAAACAGCGCCATTGCCCGATACATCGGCAACTTTACCACCAATCTGTTCCGCTGCCCGTCCGACCGCGATGCTCCCGAGCGCGAGGCCACCTGGCGCCGGGCTCCCAGCGGATCCAACCCGTATCTGTACAGCTACTCGCTGACCAGCTTTGTGGACGGCCTGGACAATCACGGCATCTCCTCCCTTTACGGACAGGGCGTGCCGCCGTTGCATTTCAAGAACGCCTCGGTGAAGAGCCCCACGCAGAAGATCATGTTTGTGGACGAAAACAGCGACCGGTTCCACAACGAGTCGGTCATTGATGATGGTCGCTGGGTGCCGCCCGGGAACACGATTTCCGGACGACACAAGTTTGGACGCAAGACGAATCTCCTCAACCAGCAGCGCGAGTTCATGCAGAAAGGCCGCGGCACCGTGGCTTTTGTGGACGGTCACGTCGAACTGGCCGCGCCGCGGATCGGCACGCTGCGGGAACATTACGACGCGCTGTACTGATCACCCCGTGTGGGGCACACCGCGCGCTTTAATCGAAATTCCAGACGCCGGGAAAGCCGGGTTTGTGCGGGCGCGCGCGCTCGATTACACTCGGGGCGTGAATGAGTTGCTTCTGGGTCTATTGTCCGCCTGGCTGAGCACCAACCAGGTGCTGGCCGCCAGCAATGCGGTTGCCCGCGCCACCGGCATAGCCGTGCCGGTGGTCAACCCCGCCGACCCGGTCGAGCAGGAATATCAACGCTTACTGGCTGCGGACGACGACGCCCAGGCGGAGGTGGACGAATGGATCAAGGAGGCCGAGGGCAAGCCCGATCATCCCGGGGCGCTCACCCTGAACGCCCGCATCCGCCAGCGTTTCGACGAGGTTGAAGCCGGTTACACGGACTTTCTGCGCCGCCACCCCAATCACACCCGCGCCCGGCTGGCTTACGCCAGCTTGCTGGGTGACCTGGGCCGGTTCGATGAATCCGTGGTGCAAATGGAGCGGGCCCGCGAACTGGATCCCGAGAACCCGGTGCCGTGGAACAACCTGGCGGACCATTTCAGCCACTTCGGCCCGGCGCGGAAGTGCATCGAGTATTTTGCCAGGGCGGTCGAACTGGCGCCCCAAGAACCGCTCTATCGCGCCAACCTGGCCACGGCGGTGGCGGTCTTTCGCGCCGATGCCCGCGAAATCTACGATCTCCCGGACGACCAGGCGGTGCTGCGCAAAGCGCTGGCGCTTTACCGTGACGCCCGCACCCTGCGGCCCAGCGACTTCAAGCTCGCGACCGACCTGGCCCAGTTGTACTACATGCTGCCAGTGCCGGCGGCGACCAATGACACCAGCCGCGCGCGCGCGGACGCCCTCATCGAGGAGGGCCTTCAGGCCTGGCGCGACGCCGAAAAACTCGCGCGTGACGATCTCGACCGCCAGGGGGTGGCCATCCACATGGCGCGGCTGGCCGGCATGTACGGCCGCTACGACGAAGCCCGCAAACTCCTTGAAGCCGTCTCCCACCCCGGCCTTGCGGACATGAAGGCCCGCGTGGCACGCGGCATCGAGCACCGAGAGAAAGCGGCCGCTGGGCCACAATAACCGCCAATATGTTTTGAATCCGCCCGCAGGCTGGAGCAACGAAGACGCGGAAATCCATCGGACTTGTCTTGGTGCATCCGAATCAGGACACGTCTCTACTACCCACCGAAAAACCCGGTGTGCCTGGTGTTGCGGCAGCCGCCCGGAACCAACCGCACATTCAATACCGGGGTCGTGACCGGTAATTCATCCCGCCGGTCAGTAGGCCCGGCTTAACGACCGGCTGGAGGAAGCCCGCCGCTAACCCGGCCTGCGCCGTCACAGGAAAGCGGGACACGTCTTCCGAATTTCGCGAGCGGGCGCAGACTTGCGCGAACCGGACCCACCACCTAGGCTCGCAGCGTTCCATGAAAGCCTGCTGTCCCCCTCTCCGCTCGGCTTGTGGCCCGCAGAGGACGCCGCACCTTTCACATGCGGCGGGTTTCACACTCATCGAACTGCTGGTGGTCATCGCCATCATCGCGATCCTGGCTGGGATGCTGATGCCGGCGTTGCAGCGCGCCAAGGCGTCCGGACACCAGGCGGGTTGTCTGAACAACCTCCGCCAGTTTGCCATCGGCAACCAGATTTACGCCGGCGATCACAACGACCAGTGCGTACCGCTGATCGAGTTGCGGCCCACCGGCGACACCCAGCTCTGGATGGCCAATCCGACCTACCGTGACATCATTGGCTATGGCAAGAGCGGCAATTCAGTAGTGCAGACGCCCACCCAATACCGCTGTCCGGCCGACACCGCCATCTGGAAACCGTCCAAGTACGCCTATGCCAACAACCCCAACGCGCCGGACAACGCCAACACCGGCACGCTCACCAGCTATAGTTACAACTTCGAGGACTGGTACCCGTCCGACGGCCGCAGTTGGTCGCTGGCCAGCACGAGCCACGCCGGCCACAAGCTCGGCGACGTGCAGGAGCCGTCCGCGAAACTCATGTTCCACGACGGCCACGACTGGTGGTCGCAGTGGAAGGGCGCCGACTACACGAAAGGTTGGGACAAACTGCGGATGAAGGGCAGCGTGCAACAGTACAAGGACGCCGGCTGCGGCGGCCCCACGCTGTACCGCCACGCCGAGGGCAGCAACCTGGGTTTCTACGATGGTCACGCCGCCCGGCTGGCCAAGCAGAAGGTCTGGATCAAGGCCGACTATGACGCCAATCCCAAGCGCCCGGGCATGTGGGTGGCCAATCTGGAAGTCTGGAAGCGGTATCGCTAGCGCCGAGAATGCGCTTGCGATGAAGGGGAAACGTGCTTCAATCAAGCTCTCGGGTGCGCTTGTGGCGGAATTGGCAGACGCGCTACTTTGAGGTGGTAGTGGGGCAACCCGTGCAGGTTCAAGTCCTGCCAAGCGCACCAGCCCCGACCCGGCTTGCCATTGCCCGCTTTGCGAATTGCCGGCCGCCTGCTAGGCTCGGTTCGTGATCGCAACGGATGCCGCGCTGGCCGAGTTCCTGCCCCACCTTCGCTCCGCTCCTTGGGTGGCCCTCGACACCGAGGCCGACAGCCTTCATTCCTACCCTGAAAAACTGTGCCTGGTGCAGTTGAGCATCCCGGGCCGCGATGTGCTGGTGGACCCCCTGGCGGGGATCAACCTCAAACCGCTGTGGCAGGCGTTGAGCGGGCGCGAACTGGTCCTGCACGGTGGGGATTACGACCTGCGCCTGCTGCATCGCGGCCAGGGGTTCAGTCCGGCGGCGGTCTTTGACACCATGCTCGCCGCACGGTTGCTGGGCGTGACAGAGTTCGGCTTGAACAGCTTGGTCCGCCGCTTCTTGGGCGTGGAACTCGAAAAGGGACCCCAGCGCGCGGACTGGTCCCGCCGGCCCTTGACCGAGCGTATGATCGCCTACGCGCGGAACGACTCCCATTATCTCCACCCGTTGAGCGAGGTCTTCCGCCCGCAACTGGCCGCCAAAGGCCGTCTCGAATGGCACGTCCAGATGTGCCAGCAGCTCATCCGCGACGCCACCCGGCCGGTCGACAACGACGGCGATGACGAGTGGCGGATCAAAAGCGCGGATCGTCTGAGCCCGTTTGGTCAGGCGGTGCTCCGGGAACTCTGGCACTGGCGGCAGCGCGAGGCCATCGCCGCCAACCGGCCGCCGTTCTTTGTGCTCAGTCACGACCGCCTCTTTGAACTGGCCGTGGCTGCGGCCAATCGGCAGCCGCTGACCGAATTGATTCCGGACCGCTACTCACCGCGTCGCCGCGCCCGCCTGGAAGAAGCCCTGCAACGTGCCTTGAGCCTGCCGGAGTCAACCTGGCCGCAACCGCGCCGGCAGCTTCATCTGCGGCTGAACCAGGCGCAAAAGCATTTCCTGGATCGGCTGCGTCATCGCCGCGACCGCGCGGCGGACCGGCTGGGCATTGACCCCACACTCATCGCCAGCCGGGGCACGCTGGTTCGCCTGGCAGCGGATTGGGACAAGCACGCCGCGGAACTGCTGCCCTGGCAGCGTGAGTTGCTGCAACATTGAACCGTCCGCCGGTCACCGGGCGGGCCGATATTCCTGCCGGGCTTGGGGCAGGTATTTCTGCAAGTTGGCAATGCGGTCTTCGTCCAGCGGGTGGGTGCGGAGAAACCAAAGCGACTGTGCGCCTCCATGACGACGGTTGTACTCGGCGAAGCGCTGCCAGAATGCCACCGCCGCTTCCGGCGGGTAGCCGGCCCGCGCCATGTAGATCAAACCGATCTGGTCGGCTCGAGCTTCCTGCGACCGGCTGTGCGGTAGCACCACGCCGAGTTGCGCACCCAGTCCGTAAGCGGTGTCGAAGTACGGCTGCGCGTCGGGGCTCTCGCGGCCCAGGTAGCCGCTGGCCACGCTGCCCAGGACGTTGAGCGCCATGCCCTGACTGATACGCTCGGCACCGTGCCGGGCGGCGGCGTGCGCCACCTCGTGGCCGATCACCGTGGCCAGGCCGGCTTCATCCTCGGTGATCGGCAGGATGCCCGTGTACACGCCCACCTTGCCGCCGGGCAGGCAGAAGGCGTTGGGCTGCGGGTTTTCAAAAAGGACGAATTCCCACTGTGCGCCCGGCAGGTCGGCCACGGCGGCGATACGTTCGCCCACGCGCTTCACCATGGCCTGGGCGGCCGTGTCTTTGCTGATCGGTACCTGCTGCTTGAGTTTGGTGAACTCGCTGAGGCCTAGCTGCATTTCCTCCGACGGACTGATGAGAATGAACTGCTTACGGCCGGTGACCGTCTCCGTAGCGCAGCCCGCAAGGTGCGCCAAGGCCAGGAGACACGCCAGCAAACCGAGGGCGGAACAGGCAATCCGTTTCATGGGCGCGAAAGTAGCGGGCCGGGTGAAACACCTCAAGCCGGCACCGACGCGCGAAAGGAGCCTTCGAGGAACTCCCGGATCACCGCCAGTTCCTCCTCGCCGGCGATGGTGTGGGGCTTGTCAAACTCCCGCCAGGTGAGGTTCAGGCCGGCCTGGCGCAGCAATTCCGCCTGCTTGCGCACCGGTTCGATGGGAATCAGCGGGTCCTGCCGGCCGTGGGTCATGAGGATGCGCTGTTCCCGGGCGACCGGTGACAGCTCCTGCAACAGCGCGGCCACATCCTGAATGTAGCCGCTAACGCCGATCAACCCGGCCAACCGGCGCGGATAGCGCAGTCCGGTCTCGAGGCCGATCAAGCAGCCTTGCGAAAAACCAAACAGCGCGATCTGCGCGCACTCGAAGCCCTGCGGGGGCAGATTGTCCAGCAACTTCGTCAGCAAACGCCGACTCCGGGCCACACCGGGCGCGGCGTCGCCGTAGATGTCGTACCAAGAATAGCCGCCGAAGTAGTCGTCCGGCGCGTTGACGAGCAGGTAGTTCAGCCACGGCAGGCCCAGTTCACCGGGCATCCAGCGGTAGCCGTCCATGCTGTCGCCCAAGCCGTGCAGGACCACCAGCAGCCGCCGTGAATCGGCATCGCGCGCGCGGAGGAGTTCGTGGGTGAGCATGAGGTCAGAGTTCTCCGCGTTCGAGCGCCGCGAGCACGCCGGGGTCACGCACGTCCACCCAGCGGCCTTCGATTTTGAGGCCGGCGATGCGGTGACCGGTTTCGACCATCGCAATGATGGCGTCGGTCAGTTCGTATTCGTTGCGCGGCGACTTTTGCAGTCGCGCCGTGAACTCGAAAACCACCGGCTGGAAGATGTAAATGCCCGCGTTGTACCACACGGGATCACCCGGCCGGAGCCAGCCGGCGGTGCGCAAGGCCTCGATCTGGGCCGGGGTCGGCTTCTCGATCAGCTTGCGCAGGCAGAACTGATCGTCGAAGAAATTGATTGCGCCTTTGGTGACATCCTGACCGGCGGTGACGGTGAGCAGGCCGCTGTAATCAGCCTCACCAAAGCGCCGGATCATTCGCGCATACGTCTCGGGCCGGACCAGGATGTCGCCGTACGTGAGGAGGAAGGGTTCGGCGCCGACAAACTCCCGGGCCAGCTCCGGTGCCTTGCCCGTGCCATCCTGTACCTTCTGTTCCACGAACCGGATGCTCACCCCCCAGCGCCCTCCATCGGCGAAGTGAGACTCGATGGTTTCTCGCCGCCAGCCGGTCACAATGCAAAATTCGCGGATGCCGGCACCACGCAGGCCTTCGAGGATGTGCTCGAGGATCGGGCGGCCGCGCACGCGCAGCATGGGCTTGGGCAGCTCGTTGGTGAGCTCCTTCATGCGGGTGCCTTTGCCCGCGGCGAGAATGACGGCTTTCATGGGGTTGAACCGCCGAGACGCGAAGGCCGTTGATCCCCGCGTGAATCCATTTCCTTTGGAATCCCCGGTTTCTTCACAGTCCCGGGCGTCCTCGGCGGCCCCGCGGTTTTATCAGGCTCCGAACTTGTCGAACATGCGGGCGTTGGCCTGCATGTAGCGGATGAGGTACTTCGCCTCGAAGACGCCCAGCGAGCCGAGGTTGGCGCCGGTTTCAGTGAAACGCTCGAGCTTGTCCGTTCCGCTGAGCGCGGAGTGCAGCAACACCGGTTGCGGATGCCACGAGTGGCCCTTGACCACGCAGGGCGTGGAGTGGTCACCGGTGATGGCCAGCACGTCCGGCTTTCTGCGCAGCAGGATGGGTAGCGCGGCGTCGAATTCCTCGATGGCCTGCTTCTTGGCCTCGAAGTTCCCGTCCTCGCCGTGCATGTCCGTGTATTTGTAATGGATGAAGAAGAAGTCGTAGCGGTCGTACTCGGCGAGATAACGCTCGAATTGCTGCGCGATGGTGTGCGGCCCTTCGATCTTCGTCATGCCCACGAGCTGGGCCAGGCCCTTGTACATCGGGTACACCGCCAGGCAGGCGGGCTTGAGGCGGTAGCGCTCCTCAAAGAGCGGGATGGCCGGCTGGTGCGCGATGCCGCGCATCAGGAACCCGTTGGCGGGCTTCTCGTTCGCGATGACCGGCAGTGCCTGCCGATAGAACTCGGCCACGAGTTCGGCCGTTTTCTTTTGTTTGGCGGATTTGGCGGACAACGGTTTCGCCGCAGGAATGGGCAGGCCCTCGCGATGCGGGTCGGCATCGGTCAACGGCCCTTCCAGGCCCTTGCCGCGAAAAATCACCACGAAGCGGTGCCCCTTGCCCGCCTGGATGATGACCTCCGCGTCGCCCACCTGCTTCACATTCTGCGCGAGCCGGGCGCAAAGGCTTTCGCAGACCGCCGTGTCAATGCGGCCGGCGCGGCGGTCGGTGACGATGCCCTTTTCATCCAGGGTGCAGAAATTCGCGCGCGCGGCCACGTCGCCGGCCTTCAACTCAACGCCCAGCCCCAGCGCCTCTATCACGCCCCGGCCCACTTGGAACTCCAGCGGGTCGTAGCCAAACAGCGCCAGGTGCCCCGGCCCGCTACCCGGGGTGATGCCCGGCGCCACAGGGATCATGCGCCCTTGGGCGCAACCCTCGGCCACCAGGGCGTCGAGATTGGGCGTGCGCGCGGCTTCCAGTGGGGTGAGGTGGCCTTGCGCTGTCGTGGCCAGGTCGCCCAAACCGTCGAGCACAATGAGCGCCAACTTGGCGTTGGTCTTGAGCGTCAGTTCCGAGTACAGCGTGTCCAGGTTCATGCGTTGTCGAATTCAGGGGTCAAGCCATCGCCGGAACCGCCTAGCAAGCGGATTCCCGGCCCGGCGGCGGAAATCAGAAGGCGACGCTTTCAGCGCGTCAACGGCATAATCCCGGAAGCGGTCAACCCGGCCGTTATCCCGCACCAAGCTGTCCCCGCGTAACAAACCGCCCGATCCATCGCGGCAGTTCAAGCGGCGGCGTCGGTCTGGGCGACCGCGTCCACGTCCTTTGACACCAGGCCCACGCACAGCCCGGCCACCCCCATCGAGACCCCGCCGAGCAGCACCACGTGCATGGGGTTGTTTCCCAGCAGGTGTTTCATCAACAGCCCCAGCCCGGCGGAGGCAAGAATTTGCGGCAGCACGATGAAGAAATTGAAGACGCCCATGTAAAAGCCCATTTGTGCCGCCGGAATCGCATTCGACAGCATTGCGTACGGCATCGAAAGAATGCTCGCCCAAGCCACGCCCACCAGCAGCATCGAGAACAGTAGGGCGTGCGGGTGGCGGAGCACCACCGTGAGGACCAGTCCTAGGCCGCCCGCGAGGAGGCACACGCGGTGAATTGTCCGCGCAGGAAAGTGTTTCACCAGCGCCAGCAGAGCGAACGCGAACACGAAGGCCGTGCCGTTGTACACCGAGAAGCAGACCCCGCCCCATTCGTTGCCGCGCTGGTATTCGGGCGAGCCGGGCGCGCCGCCAAACACCTGGGTGGCCACCGCCGGGACGAAGTACAGCCACATGCAGAACAACGCGAACCAGGTGAAGAATTGCACCACAGCAAGCTGGCGCATCGCCCGGGGCATCGAACCGATGCCGCGGAAAATCTCGGTCACCGCCCGCCCGATCCCGGCCGAGTCCGCCTGCATCCGGCGAAACACCTTGAGATCTTCCGGCGGGTATTCCTTCGTGGTGACAATGGTGTACAACACGGCGGCCAGGAACACGGCCGAGCCGATGTAGAACGCGAGCCGCACCGTGGCCGGGATCGCGCCTTCGCTGGCGTCACTTTTAACGCCGAACCAGTTCGTCAACAGATACGGCAACGCCGACGACAGCACCGCGCCGAGGCCGATCAACAGGCTTTGCATGGCGAAGCCGCTTTTGCGCTGCTCCTTGGGCAGCAGATCGCCCACGAACGCGCGGAACGGCTCCATGGTGATGTTGATGCTGGCATCGAGAATCCACAGCAGCCCCGCGGCCATCCAGAGCGCCGTCGAGTTGGGCATCGCGATCAAGGCCAGACTGGACAGGATGGCGCCCGTGAGGAAGTACGGTCGCCGGCGGCCCAACCCGCTCCAGGTGCGGTCGCTGCAATACCCGACGATGGGCTGGACGATCAGGCCGGTGAGCGGCGCGGCGATCCAGAGCCAGGCGATCTGGTCCTCCCGGGCGCCGAGGTACTGGTAGATGGCGCTCATGTTGGCCATCTGCAAGCCCCAGCCGAACTGGATGCCGAAGAAGCCGAAACTCATGTTCCAGATTTGCCAGAACGACAGGCGGGGCTTGTCCATAGCGTATCGGCGGGGTTGGGTTGTGCTTGCCCCGGCATTGCAGCAGGCCGGCGAACCCAAGGCGAGGCAATTCCCAAAGGTGCCGGCTGACGGGCGCATTTCTCGTGGCCGGTTTACCTGAGCAGGCCGGGTTAACAAGTGGTCAGCGCGGCCCGCGCGCCCCCGGCCGGTGAAATCATTCGCCCAGGATCAAGCGCAGCAGGGGCAACCCATCCCGGAAATCCGGGATCACGACATCAGCACCCACACCCAGCAGGCGCTGGCGCTTCCATTCGTCCATCCGGCCGGAGCCATTGTGGGCCTCGTCGCTGGCCACGGCCACCGCCAGACCGCCGGCCTCCTTGGTGTTCTGGATTTCCACGTAGCCGTCGCCGAACGACAGCAGCGCCGCGCCGGAAATGGCGTTATCGCGCAAGATGCGCTCGATGACCATTTTCTTGGAGAACTGCCGGTAGTCGTCCAGCGCGCCGTAAACGTGCGGGCCGAAGTAGCGCGTGAGGTCCAGCAAGTCCGCCTCCTGCTTGACGTACGCCTCGTCCGTGCCGCTCGCCAGGTAAAGGTGCAGGCCGCGTCGCCGCAGTTCTTCGAGCAGCGGTCGCGCCTGGTACACCAGCAGGTCGTCGGGCCGGAGAGCACCGCTCTTAAGCCCGGCGATGCGGTCGGCGATGCGCGCGTCCAAGCGGCGAAGGTATTCGTGCTTGTAGGCCAGCGGATCATCCGGCGTGCCGCCGCGCTGGCGGATGCGCTCGGCGAGCTGGATCATCTGGTAGATCGTCTGCTTGCCGTTGAGGCGCATAATGTCCTCAAACGCCAGCCGGCGCCGGTCCTCCTCGGATTCGCCGGGCAAGGGCGGGAGCAGCTCGGCGAACATCGGCACCATCACATCCGGCCAGCCCTGGCGGATCAGCGACAAGGTACCGTCGAAGTCGAACAAGACGTGGCTGATGCCGGGGCGCGGCTTGAACGTCGGAGCAAATTCCACCAGCCCCGTGAAGGCGGTCGTGTCAATCATCCGCGCCTTGCGTACCCGGTCCCCGGCGCGCGGTCAATGCGCGGGGTACGCCGTGGTTGGACTCCGGCTCAACGCGAGCGCCTCGCAAGACCCCCACCAAGCAGGGGCCGCTACGAGGCGCAAAACGGCGAGGAGCGCTTCAGCCTGTGAGAATTGAGGGTAAGGAGCGTTAGGCGCGGCCGTGCCCTTCGTGGTGCGCTCCTGCCTTTCGGGTTCCCATTGCGCCTCAGTCAGGTCGCCCAACGCAGGCTGCCTCGTAGGCCGCGATCACGGGCACGTGGAAACAGTCCAGCCGGAGAAAATGCTCGAAGGCCTCCACCACGGGCCACGGACTGGTGCCCTCCGACTGGCGGCGAATCGCTTCGATTGCCTCCGGGCTGCGCCCGGTGAAGTCCACGCCCGCCTGCTGCCAGAGCTTGGCGCATCCGGCGGTGTGCCATGCGCCGATGCGGCGCCCGCTGGGCAGATGCACCAGTTCGTCGCCATTCCGGGCGACTGCGCCGGCGACGGCCATGGATTGGTTCAGGCCGGCCTGGCTCCACAACTCCCGCTCGAGCGCGAGCTTGGGCACGCCATACTTGTCCAACACGACGTTGAGCGCGCCCTGGTCGGCAAACAGGCGGTCCATGGCCTGCCGCCGGGTGTGGAGGTGACACCACTCGTGCATGATCGCCGCGTGGTGGACCATGGACAGCGAGAACAGGCCGGAGTTGACGTTGGGTCGCGGGCCGGGCGTCACGCCCAGGTTTTCGGCGTGCCAGGCCTCCCAATCATTCCAGCCGTCTTCGACGGACACGAATGCACCGTCACCGATCATTGGGTCCAGCGCGGCCTCCAGGTTGCAGAGCGGCAGCAGGTCCGCGTCCATGAACGTGAACCGCTCGAAGCAATTGATGTGGACAATGCCAAACGCCTTGAAACCGCAATCGCAGAGCACCGGACTCGCGTCCGAGCAAACATCCGTGTAGCGGGTGACCTGGGCCAGTGGACGGAGGTCGTACACCTGCACGTCCTCAAAACCGCAAAGGTAGTTTTGCATCCAGGGGTCGAGCCCGAGGTCGAACACCGCAATGGGCGCGCGGCAACCGTACCAGCGCAGCGCGTTGATGGCCGCCACCAGGCCGGGAAAGAACTCGCGCTCGCCGCCGGTGTAAAGGCCGTAGCTCATGGGCAAGGGACCGGTCACCGGCAAGTTGCCGATTCGCGCGCGAACGCCGCCGCCACGGCCGCGGCCTGCTGCGAATCGAGGGTTTGGGCCGTGCCGCCCCGGCAGTGACGTTCAATCTGTCGGATCACGTCTTCGGCCGTGATGAAATCCATGCAGCGCGGCAGGTCGCCCACAGGGTCCAGGCAGAGCGCGTCGGGGGCGTCGTTGTCGTCGCCATCGCCGAGCGGCCGGGTACGCGCGCGCCAGCAGCCACCCTGGGCGCAGCAGGGCAGCATCCCCACCGTGTGGAGAAACTGGTGGTGCGGATAGGCCTCCCAATGCGGCGGCTCGCGTCCACCGGCCACCACGATGCACGCCCGCTGCGGCGGCCGGTCCGCCGGGGTGTCCACCGCGGCAGCCAGATGCATGATCCCCGTCACCGGACAGACTACGCCGTCGGCGCGATGCATCAGCCGCACCAGATCGCGCAGATCGGTCCGCCCGCGCAGGTCCAGCACGCCGCGCAGCGCCGGATGAGGATCGCCGGCGTCTCCCACCTGGACGAAGAGCAGCCGGTGCCGGAAATGATCCACGACCTGCTGGAAACGTTCCGCCGCCCACCACTTGATCGTATAATCGCGTTTGCCGCCGGCCACGATGATCCAGTACGGCAGGTCCACGCCCGCCCATTCCGCCGGCCGCGACGGAGCAGCGCGTTCCTCGGGCGAGAGGTGGATGTCGCCCCGGAACTCAGTGGGCTGGATTTGGAGGTCCAGGCGGGTGTTCAGGTCCGCAATGAAGCCGTGAATGAAGTGGAACGGCAGCTCGTTGCTGGCGTGGATCAGCGGGTAGTGGCAGTCGAAATGACACACCCCGGGGTCGTCCGGATCCAAGGGCGTCAGATACGGGTTGTGGTCCCAAAGTGCCGCGCAGGTGGTCCGGACATCGGTGAGAAACCAGCCCGGATGCCAGCGGTGCAGGTCGCGTACCGCCGCCGTGAGCATGACGATGTCGCCCAGCGCCAGTTCGCAATGCAGCATCAACTTCCGCATTACCGTCAGCCGTCCTTGCGCGTGACCGGGCGGTGTCGGTTAGAGCAGCTTGCTGATCAGGACCGTGGCCACCAGCACAACCTGCAACGCCACCACCGCCGTGGTGAACATCAGCACGGCCAGCGTGAGGAAAACGACCTGCTCCAGGCTCAAGGGCATGCGCGCGGGCCAGTAGAACGGGTAGCCGCTGCTGCGGTTGGGCGAGGAACTAGGCCCTTTGGCGGCCGTCGGCTGGACCATCGAGCGTGCGCCCGCCGGTGAACTGGAGGGGCTGCGGGCAGCGGAGCTGGTAGCTTCTGGTCCGGTCGGTTCGGGGTTGGGGTTGTTGGTTGCGTTCATGGCATGAGGTTACTGCGTTTGGGTTTCAGGGATGGCGAGAAGATTTGTTTCGGAAGCGGACCGGACACGGGCCTCCTTCACCGGTGCGGTCGGCTCGCGCTCCCGGATCTGCGCAACAATCTCATCCCGCGCCCGGAGGGCTTCCGCATGGCCGGGGTTGAGCTCGATCACGCGGGTGTAATCTGCGGCGGCCTCCGGCCATCGTTGAAGCATCCGGTATGTGTTGGCCCGATGCCAGTAAAGCCGCCAGTCGCCGGGGCTGGCGGCGAGCAACTGGTTCAGACGTTCCAAGGCCCCCCGCCACGCTCGCGCCTGTCGAGCCGCCCAGTACTGCGCTTGGTTCCAGGTCCGGGCGTCCAGGTCGCGCGCCGCGAACGCTTGCGGGAACTCCTGCCGCAAGGCGGCCCAGACCCGGGCTAGTTGTTCGCGCTGCGCCGGCACGGGTGCGTTATCTACGTCCAGTTCCCGACTGTTAAGCAGCAGGGCCAGCGAAGCACTCTGCGCGGACGAGAGTGCGATCGGGCGCAAATCCCAGAAATGCACCCGGCCGTCGCCTCCGGCGGTCGCCAGCCACGCACCGTCAGGACTGAACCCCGCCGCGTTCACGCGGTTGGCATGGCGGAGTGGTGGAGTGACGGGCTCACCCGTGGCGGTTTCCCAGACGCGGGCCGTGCAATCGCGCGAGGCCGTGGCCAACAGCCGGCCGTCGTGGTTGAAGGCCACGCGCAGCACCTGATACCCGTGGCGCAGATACGGCGCCGCCAGCGTGCCGGACGGCAGGTTCCAGATCGCCGCCGTGCCATCCTCACTGGCTGTGGCGAGGCGTTTCTGGTCAGGGCTGAACGTCACGTGACGCACCCCGTCAAAGTGGGGCAGTGGGCCGGTCACCGCTGCGCCGCTGTCGGCATCCCAGACCCGCGCCGGCAAGGGGTCGAACTTGTCGTCCGAGGCGGCGGCGGCAACCCAGCGGCTGTCCCGGCTGAACTCGAGGCTCCACACCATGCTGGCGTTGGTGAGCCACGGGGTGAGCCGGCGGCCGGAAACGGATTCGAAAACGCCGGCCAGGCCATTGACCAAGCCCACCGCGATCCGGTCGCCGTCCGGACTCAGTGCCGCCGCCGTCAGGTTTGTGTCCAGGAGCCAGGGTTCGCCGAGCGGCTGGCCGGTGGCGGGATCGAACACGCCGACCTGATTCGCCGCGGTGGCCACAAAAACTCGGCTGCCATCCGCGCTGAATGCCGCGTGTCTGGCCGTGCCCGTCATCGCCAACGGGGTGGCCTGAACCGAGGTTGAGGCCCGGGTGTCCCAGACCAGGGCCGGGCCGTTGTCCTGTAGCGTCAGCAAAAGATGACCGCGCGGCTGGAATGCCACGAAGGTGACTTCGCTCGAATGAACCAGCGGCGGGCCCACGGGTTTACGGGTTGCCACGTTCCACACCTGCGCGGTGCGATCCGCACTGGCCGAGGCTATGTATTGGCCGTCGTCGCTGAACGCCACGGCGTTCACGGCCGCTGCGTGCTCCAGGGTTTGCTGCGAAGGCTCGTCGCTGGCAAGGTCCCAAAGCCGGACGATCCGGTCGCCACCCACGCTGAGCACCCGCCGGCCTTCCGCGTCGAACTGCGTGAGGCGCACGTAACCGCTGTGTTTGAGCGGTGAGGCCACAAGTTCGCCGGTGTCCACGTCCCAAACCCGCGCCGCTTGATCAAAGCACGCCGTAAGCACGCGCCGCCCGTCCGGACTGAAGCGGCCTCGCATGACGCTATGCTGATGCCGGAACGGGTGGCACACCGACTGGCCGGTATCCGCGTCCCAGAGGCGGGCGGTGCCGTCCCAACTGGAGGTCAACACCCGTCGCCCGTCCGGACTGAACTGGATGTCCGTGAGCCAGGTGCCGGGTTCGTGCGGCAATTCGTGGAACAGCCGGCCCGAGGCCGCATCCCAAATCCGCCCGAACGAATCCTCGCTGGCGGTCGCCAGCCGGCGGCCATCGGGACTGAATGCAACGCGAACCAGGTTCCGGCCGACGTGCAACCGCGCGGCCACTGGCCGGCCGGTGGCGATACGCGTCAGTAAGACGGTCCCGTCATCGCCGCCGGTGGCGAGCAATTCGTCGTCCGCGCTCACATCCAGGTGCACGACCTTGCTGGGATGCGGGCGAAGGCGCGTGATGACCTCGCCCGTGGCCACGTCCCAGATCCAGACTTCGCCGGTGACGGTGCCAACCACGACAGCCCGGCCGGAGTGGAGAAATTGGGCGTAACTCACTTCGGCATCCAACGTCCATGGCTGGCCGGCCGGCTGGCCGGTGCGGGCGTCCCACAAACGTACCTCCCAGCGAGGGGTGTCCGGCATTTCGCTGGCCGTGAGAATCCAATACCCTGCGGGGCTGAAACTGGCAAATTCCACACGGCGCGCGGCGGCCAGGACCGCCACTTGCGTTCCCGTGAGAACGTCCCAGAGCCGGGCTCCCGTCCGGGAATGCGCCGTGACCACGCGCTGCCCGTCCGGGCTGAAGTCCACATCCAACACATCGTCCTCGAAGCTCCAGAGCTGGAGCAGTCGGGGCGAGTGGCGCAGCAACGACGCGGCACGGATGCGGTGGATATCCGCCGGCTCGCCCAACGATTCGGCGATGCGCCAGGCGTTGACAGTACGCTGAAAGGCGCTGAGCAGATCATTCAACTCCATGAGACGCACGCCGTAGGCCACATTGAGGCGCTCGAGGCGCTGCTGGCTTTCCCGGGCGGCGCGGGCGGCCCGGGCGGCTTCGAGCCGCGTGGTTTGCTGCCCTTGAATGGCCAGCCAAGCAAGCGTGGCCACGACGCTCACCGCCACGGCGGCGATGCCGGCGGTGCGGATCACGCCGCGCCGGTAGGCCGCGCGCTCGCGATGCTGAAGCTCCTCCTGGCGCTTGGCAGCGGCGTTCCGGCGGGTCTCCAGAGTGCGGAGGTTGGCCGCGAGCTCGGCCGCGCTCGAAAAGCGCTCGCCCGGATTGCCGGCGAAGCAGCGCGCCAGGTCTTCCCGCAACAGGTCGTCCGCGACGGAACGCTCCCAGTCCACGGACACCGGGCGCTTCAGGTCGTCCACCAGCAACTGGTAAAGCACCACGCCCAGCGAATAGAGATCCGTACGGATCGTGGGGGGATGCCCGGCGAGACGCTCGGGTGCCAGATAAAGCTGCGTCTCGCTCGAATACGGGGTCGGCGGCGCGCCCGTGGGGGGCGTCTCTTCTGCCATCACGCCAGCCGGAACCTCTTTCGAGACGGCCCGGCCGACGCCGAAGTTGGCCAGCTTGGCCTTCACGCCGTCCGCAGAAGCGGCCGTGAGTTCGATGAGAATGTTCGAGGGCTTGACGTCACAATGAATGACGCCGGCGTCGTGGGCGGCCTGGAGAGCATCGGCCACCTGGGCCACGATCTCGAGCCGCGTGCTCAACGACACGTGCGCCAGCGAGTTCTTCTCGGCCCACCAGGATTTCAGGTCCCGGCCCTGGATGTACTCGGTGACGATGTAGTACGGCGGCGTGTCGAAATACACCTCGAGCAGCCGGACGATATTCGGGTGCTCGCCGGAGTGCTGTTTCAACGCACGGAACAGCTTCACCTCGCGCTGGAGCGCGCGGACCCGCTCGGCGTCGAAGCAAAATTTGAACACGCGCTGCTCTTTGAGCTCGGCGTGACGGCCCAGCCACACCTCGCCCAGCGTGCCGTCCGCGATCTTGGCCTGAAGCGTCCATTGCGTCCCCGGCACGTTCTGCCCCACGGCCGGACGCCAGCCCGTCACCACGCCGGTGTCCGCCGCCACCCGGCGGGCATGCTTGGTGGGTGCCGGCGGACGCAGAAAGGCCCGGCCGCGCTCGCCCACCTCGCAGATTTCCAGCGGCCCCTCCACGCCGTCCACGATGTACTGTCCATGGTTGAGCCACTCTAGTTCGCTCAAATGCTCAAGATCCCGCCCCTTGAGCACCTGCCGCGCGTTGTCAAACGCAAAGCGCGTCATGAGGATCTGGTCCGCACAGGCCAGCGACATCACCCGCGCACAGGTGTCCACTTGGATGCCGTACAGATCGCGGCTGCCGCCCTGGGAGCGCTCGGCGATGAAGACCTCGCCCACGTGGATGCCAATGCGGTCCTGGATCGGGTAATCCGCCGTCGCCGCCTCGGCCCGGAGCCGCGACTGCACCAGCAGGGCGTACTTCACGGCCTCCGAGGGCGTGGTGAACATGAGCAGGAACGAGTCACCCGCCGTGTTGATCTCTTGGCCTTCGGGAAACTGCCGGAGGATCTCGCGGAGCAAGGCATGGTGCTGTTGCACCCGCCGCACGCCTTCGGCGTCGCCCAGGCGCTGCTTGAGCAGCACCGAACCCACAATGTCCGTGAACAGCAGCGCGATCAGCCCGGTGTGGTGCCGCTTGAGAAAGGCACGCACCTGCGCCGGAGAAGACTGGGAGCGGGCAGGTTCCATCGGCCAGTCAGCGTCCCGCCCGACGCTGGTCAGCCCGGACCACGAAACCGGCACTGCCACCCCCGGCCGGCGTCAGATCAGCCGGCGCGCGGCCGAACCTCGGCCACCGCCGGCCACCCGTTCCGCGACAGCCTGAGGTTCGTTGGGGAATCATGAACACAACAATAAGTATCACGTTGAGCCAGCGGACACAAGCCGACGCTTGAGGCACCCGACTTTTCGATGACCGAGCGCTGCTATGGACGAGTCCTTTCCGGGTCAACCTCCCTGGCTGGGGCTGTCCAGCGCCTGGCTGTTTTCCTGATGGTGTACAGACCGAATGAAGGTCCGCCCCTCTCGCGCTTCTTCTGCGAGCGGCTAGCCAGGCAGGCGAAAAAAGCTGCTGGGCGGCCGCCGGGCCGAGTCGGCCGAACGGTCCCAGAATTGTGCCGGCCAACACGCCGCGGCCAACGGATGCCTGACTCGCCCCCAACTTCAAGGGCTGCCACGCCTTCACGCCGATCAAGGATCTCACCGCCGAGGAAGTATGGATCGCCCTCCTTAACAGCCATCCACAGCACGGCCGCGCACCGCCGCGACCTCACGCCAGGATGTCTTTCACCACGTGACCGTGTACGTCGGTCAACCGGTAGTCCCGTCCCTGGAAGCGGTGCGTGAGTCGCTCGTGGTTGATGCCCAAGCAATGCAGGATCGTGGCGTTCAGGTCGTGGATGTGTACCGGGTTTTCCACGATGTTGTAGCAGTAGTCATCCGTGACGCCGTAGCTCAGCCCGGCCTTCACGCCGCCGCCCGCCAGCCACATGGTGTAGCAGCGACCGTGGTGGTCCCGGCCGTAGTTGTCCGGCTCGATTTTGCCCTGGCAATAGACCGTGCGCCCGAATTCGCCTCCCCAGATCACCAGTGTGTCGTCCAGCAGGCCGCGCCGCTTGAGGTCCTTCACCAGTCCGGCACTGGGCTGGTCACAGTCCTGACACTGCTCGCGGATGCGGCGGGGCAGGTTGCCGTGCTGGTCCCAGCCGCGGTGGTAAAGCTGAATGAAGCGCACGTTGCGCTCGGCCATGCGCCGCGCCAGCAGGCAGTTGAAGGCGAACGAACCGGGTTTCTTGACGTCCGGTCCGTACAAATCCAGCACTTCCTGCGGCTCCTGGGAAATGTCCACCAACTCCGGCACGGAGGTCTGCATGCGGAAGGCCATTTCGTACTGCGCGATGCGGGTGGGGATTTCAGGGTCGCCGAACGCCTCGTACTGGCGCTGGTTCAAGCGTGCCAGGCCGTCCAACACGCGGCGGCGCGTCTCGGCGTTTACGCCCGGCGGATTGGAAAGGTACAACACCGGGTCGCCGCCGCCCCGGAACTGGACGCCCTGATGCTCGGAGGGCAGGAAGCCGGAACTCCACAGCCGCGTGTACAGCGGTTGGTCGCTCTCCTTGCCGTTGGAGATCATGACGATGAACGTCGGCAGGTTGTCATTCGCGCTACCCAGGCCGTAGCTGAGCCACGCGCCCAGGCACGGCCGCCCCGGCTGTTGAAAGCCGGTCTGGATGTAGGTGATGGCCGGGTCGTGGTTGATCGCCTCGGTGTTGACCGTCTTGATGATGCAGAGGTCGTCCACCATCGAAGCCATGTGCGGGATCAGTTCGCTGGCCCAGGCGCCGGATTGGCCGTGCTGGGCGAACTTGAAAAGTGGTCGCACCACGGGAAAGGTGCTCTGCCCGGAGGTCATGGTGGTGATGCGCTGGCCCATGCGGACCGAGGCGGGCAGCTCGGTGTTGTGGTACTTCTCGAGCATCGGCTTATAATCCAGGAGCTCGATCTGCGACGGCCCGCCAGCCATGTGCAGGTAGATCACGCGTTTCGCCCGGGGGGCAAAGTGCGGCAGCCCGGGCAGGCCGCCCGCTCCGCGCGGCGCGGTGGCCGCGGCCAGAAGCGACGGATTCAGCAACGAGCCCAGCGCCACGGTGCCGATGCCGGTCGCCAGCCGGCCGAAGAAATGCCGGCGGGTCTGGTTGAGGGTGAGTTCGCGAAGGGGGTCCATGTCGTTCCTGAGTTCAGCCCGCGGCCGGCGGCGGGATCCGCCGGTCGTGGCCTAACCTTTGGTCAGCGTTTCATCGAGGTTGAGAATCAGGTTGGCAATCGTGGTCCAGGCCGCGAGTTCGGCCGGGTCGAAGCCTTCCCGAGCCTTGAAGTCGCCGACACCGAGCAGCGCCGCCGCGGCGGCGGGATCGGCCCGGTAAACGGCCAGTTGCGCGCGGAGCACCTCGCGCAGAACCTGCACCTCCGCCCGCGCGGGCCGGCGCGCGGTGGCCAGCCTGAAACCCCGCACCAGCCGTTGCTCGGTGTCCGCGCCGCCTTCGACCAACATGCGCTGCGCCAGCGCTCGCGAGGCCTCGACAAAGTGCGGGTCGTTGAGCAGCACCAGCGCCTGCAGGGGCGTGTTGGTGCGCGGCCGTCGCACCACGCAGTACTCGCGTGTGGGCGCGTCGAGGATCAGCATGTTCGGCGGCGGGCTCTGGCGCTTCCAGTACGTGTACAGGCTGCGCCGGTACCGGGCCTCACCCTCGTCCGGCACGTACTTCTGGGAGTTATTGAACGAAACGGCCTCCCACAGCCCGGGCGGCTCGTACGGCTTCACACTCCGGCCGCCAAGCTGATCCACCAACAAACCGCCCACGAACAAAGCCGCGTCCCGCACCGCCTCGGCGTCGAGACGGAAGCGCGGCCCGCGCGCCAGCAGTCGGTTCTCCGGGTCTCGCGCGAACAGATCGGCGGGTGCGCGGCCGGACTGCCGGTAGGTGGCGGATGTCAGGATGAGCCGTTGAATGTGTTTCACGTCCCAGCCGCTGCGGATGAACTCGGTGGCCAGCCAGTCCAGCAGTTCCGGATGTGAGGGCCGCTCGCCTTGCACGCCGAAATCCTCCGTGGTTTTGACGAGGCCCACGCCGAAATGCTGCTGCCAGATGCGGTTCACCGTCACCCGGGCGGTCAGCGGATGCTCCTCACTCACCAACCATTGCGCGAGGCCGAGCCGGTTCGTGGGCGCGCCGGCCGGCCACGGCGGCAGGATGGCCGGAACGCCGGGCGAGACCAGCTCGCCGGGCTGATCGTACTCGCCGCGATTCAGCAGCCGGGTTTCGCGCGGCTGGGTGAGTTCCTTGGCAATCAGGGTGGTGGGGATGGCGGCGTCTATGGCGGCCTCCTCCTCCCGCCAACCGGCCAGCTTGTCCATCAAGTCGCGAAACTCCGGAGCGTGCTGCCGGCGATACCAATCGCGAACCCACGTGCCCCAATCGCCGGCTGGTTGCGCCGCGACGGACAACACGGCCGCCACGTCCGGCGCCAGCGCGTCCCGGCCGGCCACGGCCGGGCTGAAGGCGAAGTGCTTTGCGCCCTGGTGATTCACCAGTTTGAGCAGAATGCGGTTTTCGCCGGCCGCCAGGCTCACGCGGAAGCGCGTCCGCACGCCGGGATACGGCTCGGGCGTGCCCCGCTCGATCACCAGACGGTCGTTGACCCAGACTTTGAACACATCGTCGGCCCGCAGGGCAACGTCCAGCCCGGTCGGCGCCGGCACGTGAACCCGCCGGAACAGATAGTAAACGCCGTGCACTCCGTGGAGTTCGTTCACCAGCAGGTGCGTGCCGCCATCGCCCAGGTCGCCGCGCTCCTGCCAGCCCACCTCCTCGCGCACACCGGCGTAGCGCTTGGTGAGATCAACGCGGGTTTCGGGCTCGAAAACTTGCGTAAAGCCCGCGGCCAGGCCGCCAGACTTCAGGGGCCCCAGCACGCGCCAGGGCTCAAAGCGCACCGGGTTGAGCGCCGCCACCAAGGCCGCGCCCTGGGCAGCGGAAACGCGAAAGCGTCCGATGGCGCGCGACTCCTTGCCGGTCTCGAACCTCAGTCGCACACGCAACGCGGCGTCGGCCGGCACGGTCACCGGTTGCGCGAGCAAGAACAGTGCTTGCGGCGCGGCGCCGTCCGCGGCAGCGGCCAACCAGCCGGTCTCCGGTTTGCCGTCCAGCACCCGCGCGACGTCGTGTTCGCCTTCGTGACGGTCGGCCAGAGTTTGCGCGAAGGTCAGCTTTTGCGGCTTGGCTTCGGGTCCGGGCGGCACCAGCTCCGCTTCCAACTCGGAGAGCTGGAAACGGCCGTCCTCCGCGCGCGCGCACCCCAGCCCGGGCAGCGACTCGTGCGGAAGCGCCTCCAGCCGCAAAGCCGCCAGCGAATCTGCCGCCAGCTTGTACGTGACCTCGTAAACGTCGGTCTCGGGACGCGCGCCCCCGGCCAGCACGGAATGATCTCCCAGCGCGGTCAGGTTGGCGCCGTCAGGTTTGGCGGACTTGGCCGCGCCCGGCACAAGCGCCCGCCAGCCATCCGCAAGTCGCTCGTTCCAGGTTTTTGCCCAGGTTTGCTGTCTGGTGTCCAGGCCGGCGGCCGGACTTTCGATCTGCTTCCGGGCTTGGGCGATCTGCTCCTTAAGCCACGCGAGCCGCTCGGTCTGCTCCGGCGACGGCAGTTTGAGGAAAGGATCGGGGTTGGGCTTGTTGCCGTCCATGACCGGCTCGTCGAGCTGATTGAAGATAGCGAATAGACCGTAGTACTCACGCTGGGTGATGGGGTCGTATTTATGTGTGTGACAGCGGGCGCACGTGAGCGTGAGGCCCATCCAGGTGGTACCGGTGGTTTCCACGCGGTCGAAGGCGTACTTGGCGGCGTACTCGGCCTCGATGGCGCCGCCCTCGCCGGTGCTCATGTTCGAGCGAATGTAGCCGGTGGCAACCTTCTGATCGGTGGTGGGATTGGGCAGGAGGTCGCCGGCGAGTTGCTCGATCGTGAACTGGTTGAAGGGTTTGTTGGCGTTGAAAGCGCGGATGACCCACTCCCGGTAGGCCCAGATGTCACGCTGCGCGTCAATGTGGTAGCCGTGCGAATCCGCATACCGCACGGCGTCCAGCCAGTATCTGGCCATGTGCTCGCCGTAACGCGGTGAACTCAGCAACCGGTCCACGAGCCGTTCGTGGGCGTCGGGCCGCTTGTCGGCCAGGAAGGCATCCACTTCCTCAATCGTGGGGGGCAGGCCGGTCAGGTCGAGCGCGGCCCGGCGCGCCAGCGTGGTGCGGTCCGCCTCGGGCGCGGGGCGGAGGCCTTCCTGCTCGAGCCGGCGGAGGACAAAGCGGTCAATGTCGTTGCGCGGCCAGCGCGTATTCTTCACCGCAGGCGGCGTCGGCGTCTGCGGGCGCACGAAGGCCCAGTGCTCCGGCCAGTCCGCGCCCGCGGCGATCCAGTCCTTGAGCCGCTGGATTTGCTCCGGGGTGAGTTGCTTGTCGGTCTTCGGCGGCGGCATCACGTCGTCCGGGTCGGTGGTCGTTACCCGTGCCAGGAGTGTGCTGCGGGCTGGTTCGCCGGGCACCACGGCCTGGCGTCCACCTTTGAGCGGTTGCAGCGCGCCCGACTTGATGTCCAGACGCAGGCCGGCCTTGCGCGCCCGTTCGTCCGGGCCGTGGCAGGCGAAGCAGTTGTCGGACAGGATGGGGCGGATGTCGCGGTTGAAGTCCACCGCGCCGGAACGCGCGGCGGGCGTCGCCGCCCGGGCCGTCGTCAGCGCGAGGACCGTCGCTCCCAATCCTGCCAGGATGAGCCCGATGCGTCGCATTGCGTGCCCGCTACTTTAGCGCATAAGCGGCCTTGCAAAAGTGTTTTTTACACCCGCCCCGCCGGTCGGGCGCATCTCAATTTCTTCCCGCAGCGTCGGCGGCCCAAATTGCGACGGGTTGTTGCTGTCCGGTGGGCGTTGACTCGTCGGCCGACTGTAGCCGCGCCGCCGGCGCCTGGCCCGCAAGAAACCGAAATGCCCCCAGTTACCTTGTCAACCACCCCGCCCCTGCCCTAGCGTCGCGACGGTGTTCGGAACGCTCGTCAACGCGGGAGCAATCGTGGCTGCCGGCGTTGCCGCGCTCGGGCGGGTACCAGATCCGCCGGTGCGGCTGCAAAGGAGGCTTCAAGCCCTGCTGGGGATTCTGACCCTGGCACTGGCTTTTCACGTGGTCTGGCACGGGGTCTGGGCCGTCCCGGGCACGTTTGCCCGCACGCTGGGCCTGGCCATGCTCGCCTTGGTCTTGGGACGCTGGACCGGCGGCTGGCTCAAGCTGCAGGGCCGCCTGAATCGGCTGGGGCAGTTCGCCGGGCGGCATTTGACCGTCACGTTAGATCAGGTCGGGCCTTCCGCCTGGCCGCAGGTCTTCTACGCTGCCACAGTGATCTTCTGTCTCACGCCGTTAGCCGTAGTGGGCCCGCTGCTGGAAGCCCTGGCCGAAGACCGGCGCGCGCTGGGACTCAAGGCGCTGGTGGATGCGCTCGCGACCTTATCGCTGGCTCGCACACGCGGGCCAGGTGTGGTGCTGGGTGCGGTGCCGGTGCTGGCTTTGCAAGGGACGCTGACGTTGGGCCCGGCCGCCGCACGGCCCGCGCTGGTGGGTTTTCACGGCGACCAAGTCTTGTGCACCACTGGCGGGCTGCTCCTGCTGCCCGTAGCGTTGGTAATGCTGCAGGTGCTACGGGTCCGCCTGGCCGATTACCTGCCGGCCGTCATTTGGGCGCCCTTGCTCGCCTGGTTATTCCACCGGCCATGATCGGGCCGGTCTGGCTGGGAATTGGGCGAAGGCGGTTTCCCCTGAGGCCACGGCTGCGAGCCGCGTAAATCAGCGTCGTCGGAGCAAAAGGCCAAGCAAGCCCAGACCGAGCAGCGCGCCGGTGCCGGGTTCGGGTATAGCCAGCGGTTCGCTGAAGAAGAAGGGGCCCAAGGCCACGATGTCCACTACGCCGTTGAGTCCGTCGCTGACACTCGGAAAGGGTGGAATGTTGCCACTGGTAATGCGCACCCGACCGATGAGCTCAGGCCCGTCAAACCAAACCCCAAGGAAGCTCAGACCGTTATTGGCCGCTTCGACACGATAGTGACCAAGTGATTTTCCGTAAATGTCCCAAAACTCCAGCATCGTGGGCCGCAGTCCGCTGGGGTTGTCCACGTCCGCGAACACTGCACCAAAGCCGCGCACGAAGGCCGGAAAGTCCGGATCACCGGGTACGAAAAAGGTCACGTCGGTGATCGTGCTCAGATTCGGCGAAAACAGCCGGTCGCCTTCGAAGCTTTGGAAGATCGTTTCGTACTGCGGATTGATGTCGCCAAAGCGCAAGGGCAGGCCCTCGCCCGGTTTGGCGCTAACGAGGAATCCCTCCCCGAAGGTGGACAGCACGACACCCACCGGTGCGCTAGTGTTGAAGAAATCGCCGGGCATTTCTGCAGGGGTGGCGTGTTGGGTGGGAACGAGGTCCCAATCCACATGACGGATGCCGGTGGTGAACGGCCCGCCGCCGATGCCGTTGTCCAGCACTGTGCCACCGGTCTGGCTGAGTTGGGCCTTGAAGGCTTCCACAGTGTCCGCAATGTCCGCGGCTCCGGCCCCGGCATCGCTGAAGATCACTGGCGCGGCCTGCGGTTGTGCGACGGCCGTGAACAATGCCGCCCCTACAGTTACCAACTTCCCTGCTGCAATATTCATGGGGTTAGACATAGCTGTGCTGACGCCACTTGTCGAATCTCTTTTGTCTATCAGTGTCGCTTGTCATGTGACCGGGCAGCCAAGCGAATTCCCCTACAAGGGGATGCAGGAGCGGATCGCTGACCGGAGTCGTCCCGATTTAAACGGTTTTTACCGGCCCGGCTGCGGCTTTGACAAGCGGCGGCGGGGTAATTAGCGTGAAGACCATGGAATACCTCCACGCTCCGTGGCGGATTGAATACATCCTGGCACCCAAGCCCAAGGTTGATCGGTCGTTATTCACGCGGATCGCCCAGTCGGACGACGACCTCGGCAACCACGTGCTGGCGCGCGCCCGGACCTGTTTTGCCGTGCTCAATGCCTATCCGTACAATGGCGGCCACCTTATGGTGGTGCCGTACCGGCAGACCGCTGATTTCAACGAACTGGGCGACCAGGAACTCCTCGAATTGCTACACCTGACGCGCCGCTGCCTCAACGCGCTCAAGCGCACCATGAATCCGGATGGCTTCAACCTGGGCATCAACCTCGGCCGCGTGGCCGGCGCCGGCGTCGAGGATCACCTGCACCTGCACATCGTTCCGCGCTGGAATGGCGACACCAACTTCATGCCGGTGCTCGCGGACACCTCGGTTATTCCCGAGGCGTTGACCGATGTCGCCCGCCGCCTGCGCGCCGCCCTGGCCGCGGATAATTCCCCGCCTGTCGCCTGAAATGCCCACTGAGACCCTGCACTTTGACAACCCCCGGCTCACCTCCGAGCTGTTCAATCACGACATCCGCAACCTCGCCGCCTTGGAGGCCGAACTGGGCGTCAAGGCTGTGGCCCGCGAGGCTTGGATCCGCCTGGATGGCGAGGCCGAGAAGCTGGCACACGCCCGCCACCTGTTCCAAGTACTGGAAGGCCGGGTCAAAGCCGGCGGGATCGTGCGCAACCAGGATTTCCTCCTCGCGCTGGGCATCATCAAGGACGAGGGCGTGGACGCGCTCCAAGCCCTGCAGGCCGAGCGCATCCAGACTTCGCCGCGCAAGGCCACTGTGAGCCCGAAAACCCCGGGCCAGCGACGCTATATCGAGGCCATCCGGCAATATGACGTCACCTTCGGCATCGGCCCGGCCGGCACGGGCAAGACGTACCTGGCCATGGCCATGGCGGCAGCGGCGTTACGGGACGGCCGCGTGAACCGCCTGCTGCTCACCCGTCCGGCCGTGGAGGCCGGCGAGGCGCTGGGCTTCCTGCCCGGCGACCTCCAGGAAAAGCTCGCGCCGTATCTACGCCCGCTTTACGACGCGCTGCACGACATGCTCCCGGCCGAGGACATTCAGCGGTTCATGGAACGGGGCGTGATCGAAATCGCGCCACTGGCTTACATGCGCGGCCGCACGTTGAACAACGCCTTTATTATCTTCGACGAGGCGCAGAACTCGACCGGCGAACAAATGTTCATGTTCCTCACCCGGCTGGGGTTTAACTCGAAGGCGGTCATCACCGGGGACCTGACGCAGATTGACCTGCCGAAGAGCAAGCCCTCCGGCCTGCTGGAAGCCCGCCAGGCGCTCAGCGGCGTGGAGGGCGTGGCGATGATCGAACTCGGCCGCAAGGACGTGGTCCGCCATCCGCTGGTGCGTCGGATTCTGGCCGCCTACGAGCAGCATCGCGGCGCGCGGGAATGAACCGGCTGGCCGTGCGCAATCGCCTGCGGCGCGTCCCCGTGAACGGTCGCCTGCTGAGGGCCATCGCCAAGGCGGCCCTGGCCGCGATCGCACCGCCCGCCCGCGGCACCTCGGCTCGAAGCAACCACGAAGTCGGCATTTACCTGGTGGGCGACCGCCGGATCACCGCGCTCAACCAGCGTTACCTCCGGCACGCCGGGCCGACGGACGTGATCACCTTCGATTACGGCCCGCCCGAAAACGCCGCTCCGGCCGAGCGTGGCTTGCGCGGCGACATCTTCATCGGGCTCGAGGTCGCCCACCGGCAGGCGCGGGTATTCCGCACCTCCTGGCAGGCGGAAACCGTCCGCTACATGGTCCACGGGCTCCTGCATTTAAGCGGCCATGACGACGCGCAACCCGCGGCCCGCCGCCGTATGAAGCGGGCGGAAAACCGACTGGTCCGGCGGCTGGCGGCCCGATTTGACTTCAGCCGGCTCGAACGGCCCGATAAGCTCCGCGCGTGAAGACACAAATTCAGGTCTGGCGGGCGAATTTCCTCACCGGGCTGGCCGTGGTGCTGCCGGTGGTGCTGACGCTCATCATCCTGAAATGGGGTTTTGGCACGGTGGCGGGCATCACGGACAGCCTGTTGTTCTTCCTGCCCCGCACGCTCACCCATGCCGACGACGGCCGCGGACCCGTGCTGTGGTATTGGAGTCTGGCCTCGTTTCTCCTGACGCTGGTGCTCATCACAGCCATCGGTCGCGCCACGCGGTACTACATCGGCAAGCGCGCCATTCAGGCAATGGATCAACTGCTCCGCCGGGTGCCGCTGCTCAACAAGATTTACAGCACCATTCACCAGGTAAACGAGGCCTTCACCACCAGCACCAAGTCCTCGTTCAAGCAGGTGGTGCTCATCCAATACCCCCGCCCGGGCATTTACACGCTCGGGTTCATCACCAGCGATGAAATCCCCGAGGCCGAAGCCCGGGTGGGTCGCCGGCTGGACGGCGTCTTTGTTCCCACCACTCCGAATCCCACCAGCGGCTTCATCGTCATGGTGCCGGACGAGGACGTGATCCGGCTCAACATGTCGGTGACCGAGGGCATGAAGTATATCTTCAGTCTTGGCTCGGTCGTGCCGGCGTATGCCGTGGGGCCGGCTCGCGAGCAGGGCGTCCTGCCGCCGCCGGTCCCGGCCAGTCCATGAGCGTCGAGCGGGCCACGGGCATCGTCCTGCGCGTCCGGCCGCTGACCGAGACCAGCCTGATCGTCCATTGGCTCACGGCGGCCCAAGGCCGGCTGGCCACCGTGGCCAAGGGCGCGCGCCGGCCCAAGTCGCCCTCCCGGGGCAAGCTGGACCTGTTCTTTGAAGCCGACTTTAGCTTCCAACGCAGCCGGCGTTCCGACCTGCACACGCTGTGCGAGGTCGTGTTGCGGGATACCCACCCCGCGCTGCGCACCGATCTGGGGCGGCTGCGCCGCGCCGCCTACGCCGCGCTCCTGGTGGAAAAGGCTACCGAAACGGAAACGCCGGTCCCGGCCGTGTACGCCCTGCTGCGCGATTTTCTCCGCCTGGACCAAGCACCTGGCAGCCAACTGGTGTTCGGCTTCGAGCTGAAGCTGCTGACCGAATCGGGGCTGGCGCCGGATCTTGCGACAAGTCGCTTGAGCGCAGGCGCACACCAGGCAGCACAGTATCTGGCCGAAGCGCCGCTGGCGGCGTGCGGGTCGGTTGCTTTGACATCCGGTCAAGAGCGCGAACTGAGCAGTTTTCTGCACGGTTTTCTCGAGTACCATTTCGGCCGCCTGCCCGCCGTGCGCCGAGTGGCGCTGGGCCTGGCAAGCGAGCCACCATTGGGCCAGGTAAACACGGTTGGCAGTCCGGCGGCCGGCGCGTAAAGTCCCGTCATGAATCCGCGTCACCGGCCCATTTTGTTCGGGCTACTGGTGCTCGCCGTGCTCTGGCTGCTGGCCGGCGGAGGGTATTGGTACGCCAAGAGCAGCCGGATGACCGCCGCGAAGGTGCGCCAATACCTCGAGGCAGTGGACCTCCGCCAGCTCAAAGGCGAGGCGCGGGCAAAGGCCATCCGTGAACTGGTCCGCCGCCTCAACGCGCTGTCCTGGGAAGAACGCCGAGAGGCCCGGCTGGGCGCCTATTGGGACAAGTGGCTCGCCGCGATGACCGAGGAGGAGCAAGCCGGATTCATCGAGGCCACCCTGCCCACCGGCTTCAAGCAGGTTTTGAACGCCTTTGAGGAGTTGCCCGAGGCCCAGCGCCGCCGGACCATTGATGACGCCATCAAGCGCCTGCGCCAGGCCCAACAGGAGCTCGCCAGCGCCGACGCGTCACCCGATTGGGGCCCGGAAGGTCCGCCGGTGCTGAGCGAGGAAGTGCGGCAACGGGCTGTGAAGTCCGGGTTGAAGACTTTTTACAGCGAAAGCAGCGCGCAGATGAAGGCCGAGTTGGCGCCGGTGCTCGAGGAAATGCAGCGCATGATGGAAAGCGGTGTGTTTTTGCGCCGCCGGTGGGAGGGGTCCCGGTGAGCTGCCCGCCCAACCAACCCCGCGCCGCCTTCACCTTGATCGAACTCCTGGTCGTGCTGGCGGTCATCGGCGTCCTCGCTGGACTCCTGCTGCCCGCCGTGTCCCGCGCCACCGAATCCGGCCGTTCCACGGCCTGCCTGAGCAACCTGCGGCAGGTGGGCATCGCCCTCCAACTCTACGTGGACGATCACCACAACCGCTTGCCCGTGATGCGCGACCGGGCGCTCGAAGCCGCGGTGGAAGCCGCCACGAACGCCGCGCCGACCACCAACGCCGCCCCTTCAATGGACCTCGTGTTGCGGCCTTACCTTGGCGCTCCTGGCGTGTTGCGTTGTCCTTCCGACCGGAGGCGCTTCTTCGAACTGACCGGCAGCAGCTATTCCTGGAACAGCCTGCTCAACGGCCAGGACGCCGGCCAGTTGCGCGTGTTCGCCATTGATTTCGACCCGCATCAGATTCCGGTGGTGTTCGACAAAGAGGCGTTTCACGCGGCGCGAGGCCCCCAACGCGGGGTGAACTACCTTTACGCGGATGGTCACATCAAAAACCTCCTGGTCCTCGAAGGCACCCGGTGAACGCGCTGGCCCCAGACGATCCGCCGCCGGAGGCCATGATCGAACTGCAGCAGGTCACCAAGCGGTTTGGACGGCGCACCGCGGTGGAGGCGTTTGATCTCATCGTGCCGCGCGGTGAGATCTTTGGTCTGCTGGGCCACAACGGTGCCGGCAAGAGCACGGCCATCGGGATGATGCTCGGCCAGGTCTGGCCCACCGCCGGCGTGGTGCGGGTTTGCGGCCATGATGTCCAGCGCGACCGCCGCCAGGCGCTGGCCCGCGTGGGCGCCATCTTTGAGACGCCGGCTTTCTACGATTATCTGAGCGGCTGGCGCAACCTGGAGATTTTCTGCCAGTACACCGCCGCAGTGCCGGTGCAACGCCTCCACGATGTGGTGGATTGGGTGGGTCTGACCGGTCGCATTCACACCCGGGTGCGCACGTACTCGCACGGCATGCGCGCGCGTCTCGCGCTGGCCCAGGCGCTCCTGCCGCATCCGGAGTTGCTGATCCTGGACGAGCCCGCCGACGGTCTCGACCCCGAAGGCATTCACGAATTGCGACAGACCATTTTGCGCCTGCAATCCGAGTTGGGGCTGACGCTGCTGCTCTCGTCTCACCTGCTCAGCGAGGTGGAGCAGCTTTGCACGCGCATCGCCGTCCTCAAGGAGGGCCGCAAGGTCTTTGAAGGCACGCTGGCCGAGGTCCGCAACACCGCCACCCGGGTCCGGCTGGTTACCACCGACTTTGAGCAAGCCGCGCGCAAGCTGCGGGAAGCCGGCTTGATCCAGCACGTCCAAAACGGCGCACGCCTGAGTCTGGCGCCGGGCGTGGGCACGGACGAGATCGTCCGCCGGCTGGTAAGCTGGCAGATACCCGTGTTTGAAATCGCGCGCGAACAGGAGACGCTCGAATCGTTCTACCTCAGCCTTATGCGGCCTCCGGCCAACGCGCCTGCCGTAGCGCCGTCCCTACCCCGCTTATGAGCCGGTATGTCACTCCCCCGCTGCCGGCGGCTTCGTGGTTGGGCGCGTTCGGGCGGCAGCTTCGCAACGAATTATGGAAGCTGTTCGGCAAAAAGCGGACCTACATCGGCTTCGTGATGTTTCTGCTCGCGCAAAACGTCATCGCGCTGGTGTTCAAATTCACCCGCGCGTCCGGCCCCATGCAGCGGATGCTGGAAAGCGCCGGGCACACGGCGGAGGCGTTTATCTCCGTGCTCACCATCGCCACGGTCATGCTGATCCCGGTGGCGGCATTTCTGCTGCCGCTGTACGTCGCGTTGGTGGGCGGCGACCTCGTGGCCAAGGAGACGGAGGACGGCACGTTACGGATGATCCTGGCCCGGCCGATTTCGCGGGCCCGCCTGCTGGCGGTGAAGTGGCTGGCCGGTGCGATCTTCAGCGTCAGCCTGTGTCTGGCCCTGGGCGGGTTCGGGCTGTTGTTCGCCGGACTACACTTTCCGTGGGGCGGCTTGTTTGTCTGGATGCCCGAACAGGGCATCTTCGGCGTGTTTGACGGGGAAACCGGCTTGTGGCGCTACCTGGCCGCGCACGGCCTGCTGGTGACCGAGGCGGTGTCCATCATGGCGCTGGCGTTCATGTTCTCGTGCTTCAACGTGAAGCCGGCGGCGGCCACCATCCTGGGGCTCTCATTCATCTTCGTGAGCTTCATTCTCGAACACATCCCGTACTTCGCCGATTACCGTGACTGGTTCCTAACCTACCATCTGCACCTGTGGCAGTTCATGTTCGCGGAGCGGGTGCCCTGGTGGCGCTTCGGCCAGTCGCTCAGTCTGCTGGCGGGCTTCAACGCCACTTTTTTCGCCGTGGGGCTGGCAGTGTTTCACTCCCGCGACATCAAATCCTGAAGGTCGTCAGCACGGCACTCCGGCGCCGCGCCGGTCCCCTAGCCGGTCGGTCTTGCTGAGGGAGACTATGTCGAGCTCGGCAATTTCCCCGACAGGACTCGAGAGGACGCTCGCGCCCCGCGAGCGACCGGGGCGGGGCGTAAGCCGGCGCCGGCTTTTTGCTTGCCGCTCCGGAGGAGCGCGTTATTTTCGCCATGAACCCTGTTAACCGAGACAGCCGTGCCGGGTCCTGCCGGTCGCAGGCCGGTGGGTTGTCCACCAAACCCAAACTATATGCGCTACGCTACACCTCATCCAGTTGGCAGCCGTGGCCGGCTGTCGCAACTCGCCGGGTTAACCCTCGCCGCGGTACTCCCCGCCACGGCGGAAACCCTGCTGCAGGAGGATTTCAACACGGACGGCTCCGTCGGTCCCAATCCCCGCTATACCATCACCGGCGGTTTCAAGTCCGAGCCGCCGCATGATGCCAACAACGTGGCCAGTGCCGCAGATCAGATCGGCCCGGTGTACTGGGCGCGCAACACCGAGGTGTCCTACGTGGGCGTGCCCGCGCCCACGGCCGGCCGGCGCGCGTTGCTGGCCTGGGACGGGGCCATCGCGCCCGGCTCGGCAGATACCCTGGGCGGCACGCCGGAGTTGTTCCGCCTGGTGGAAAACACGGTCAAATGGCTCGCCAAGGACAAGCCCAATGCCAGCGTGACATTTTCACCCAACGCTGCCGCCGCCCAGGGATTGGCGGATTACCTGACGCTGCGCGGCTACGCGGTGAGCGACGATGATGGCGCTACCTCGGATACCGCCTATCCGGCGGACGTCATCATCAAGGCGCCCGGCAGCAGCCCGTCGCGCTTTGCCCAGGCACCCCAGGGAGTGCTGGTTTTTTCCGCGGCTGACCACGATGACATGCTCACCTCGAGCATTGGCACCACTGCCACTTTTCAGCCGGGCAACGGCACCCTCACCGCACCCACTCATCCGGTGGCCACTGGCTTGCCGGCGACCTTCCCAGTGGCAGACGTAGCCTACACTTGGAATCTGATAGGCGACATCCTGCCCGGCGGGGCCACCACCGTGGCCACGATGATCCGCCGCATCCCGCCCACCGTCGCCAGCCTGGCGGACGTGGACGCGTTGGCTGCGGGCACCAAACAGGGCACCAAGACCTCCGACACCGTGACAGAACTGGACTTCTCCGACGGCTCGCCCGGGGATTGGAGTTGGGATTATCCCGTGCCCGGCGGTGCCACGGGCCTATGGGGCCTGGTGGCGCGCGGCAAACTCAACGTCAAAGCCGCCGGCCGGTACAGTTTCGCACTGGGCATGGACGACGGTGCCCGTCTGCGTGTTGACGTGAACAAAAACGGCTTCGGCCCCGAGGACAACGTCATCGTGGAGGATGCCACGGGTGGCCACCGCGCCCGGTACGGTGATGTGACCTTCGCCACGGCCGGCCTGTACGACTTCGAGGTCACCTTCTTCAACGCGGGCGGGGCGGGTGGCATCGAAATGTCCGTCTCCACGCAGGCGGGCGGCGGCGACACCAGCGCCATCAACAGCGGCTCTTGGGAATTGCTGGGGCAAAACACCGGCAATGTCGTGCTCAGCGGCAGCATCGCCGTGGACGTGTACGTGCCCACCGGGCCGGATGAGGAGGTCACCGTGCCCCTGCTGGTGCTGTTAAACGGCCCCACCGACACCCCGCGCGGCTCGGTGTTTGGCGGCGGGCCGTTCTCCGCCTTCGAGGGCACCGGGTTCTTTGCCGGCGCGGCCTTGAACAAGTGGAATCCCGAACCCATCGGCGACCTGGGCGGCTACCGCACCGTGCGGCTCCGGCCGGTCAACGTGGCCGGCAAGGAGAACGTGAAGGTCACCGTTGCCCTGGCCGCGACCTTCCTGGACTTCGAGACCAGCGACTTTCTGGACATCATCGCCTATCCGCAGGGGGTGGGCGGCTCGGAGGTGCGCCTGGCCCGCTTCAGCGCGCCCACCGGCAATGACAAATATTTCGTGGACATTGACCACGGGAACGCCCACCGCTTGGGGCTGGAATTCCAGGACGTGACCTACGACGTGCCCGCGGGGGCCACGAGCCTGGTCATCGAAATCCGGGCGGCCACCACGTGGTGGAACGAAATCGTGGGCTTCGACAACATCCGCATCACCGCCGGCGCGGCGCAGCCTCCGGCCGTATCGGTGGCCCGGGATGGGACGGACGTGGTCCTGACCTTCACGGGAACACTCCAGAGTGCACCGGCTGTGACCGGACCGTGGACAGACGTGGCCGGCAACCCCACCAGCCCGCTGCGCATCACCCGGGCCAACCTGCAGGCCGCTCAATTCTACCGCGCGCGCAACTAGAGTCGCGTTGTCGGTGGGTCATGGCCGGAGACCTGCCCGGGCGGGCCTCCGGCTTTTTTTGTGCCCGGTTGCAGGCTGGCGGCTGGGAGGGGTGGCCGGAGAAAATGGGTGCCGAGCAATGCGCCCCCCTTGAGCTTTGCGCCGGTTCCGGTACAACCTCCGCCATGACGCAACCGACCGTGCCGTCTCCCGCGCCGGCACCCCGCGATTTCATTCGTGACCTCGTTGCGGCCGACGTGGCTGCCGGCCGCTACCAGCGCATTCACACCCGTTTTCCGCCCGAGCCCAACGGCTACCTCCACATCGGCCACGCCAAGAGCATCTGCCTGAACTTCGGCATCGCCCGGGAGTTCGGCGGCATTTGCAACCTGCGCATGGACGACACCAACCCGACCAAGGAGGAGGTCGAGTACGTCGAGTCCATCATCGAGGACGTGAACTGGCTCATCGCCGGCTGGGCGGACGACCTCATCGGGTTCAAACCAAGCGGCGCCACGCCGGTGGCGCAGACCGTGGACGGCAAGCCCGATTTTTACCTCGGCCCGGTGTTACCGGTGCCGAGGGCCGAAATCCGTAATCCGAAGTCCCCAGTTGTCGAGCCGTTCTACGCCTCGGACTACTTTGCCCAGCTTTACGAGTACGCCTGCGTGCTCATCCGCAAGGGGCTGGCCTACGTGTGCGACCTGACGCCGGAGGAAACGGACCGCTACCGCGGTGCGCCCGACCGCCCCGGCCGCGAGTCGCCCTGGCGCAACCGGAGCGTAGAGGAAAACCTCGACCTGTTTGCGCGCATGAAGGCGGGCGAATTCCCGGACGGCAGCCGCACGCTGCGGGCCAAGATTGACATGGCCTCGCCGAACATCTGGTTGCGCGACCCGGTCCTGTACCGCATCCGCCATGCCGAGCACCACCACACGGGCCGGACCTGGTGCATCTACCCGATGTATGACTTCGCCCACTGCCTGAGCGACTACCTCGAGGGCATCACCCACTCGATCTGCACGCTCGAGTTCGAGGTCCACCGGCCGCTGTACGACTGGATTCTGGAAAACCTCGACCTGCCCCGGCCGCGGCCGCACCAGTACGAATTTGCCCGGCTCAACCTCGGCTACACCGTGCTGAGCAAGCGCCGGCTCATGCAACTGGTCCGCGAGCGCCGCGTCGCCGGCTGGGACGACCCCCGGATGCCCACCCTCTCCGGCCTGCGCCGTCGCGGCGTGCGTCCCGAGGCCCTGCGCGCCTTCGCCTACCACATCGGCATCACCAAGTACAACGCCCTCACCGACGTGGCCGTGCTCGAAAAGGCCATCCGCGACGACCTCAACGCCGTGGCGCTGCGCCGCCTGGCGGTGCTGCGCCCGCTCAAGGTCGTCCTGACCAACCTGCCGTCCGGGCACGTCGAGCAGGTGGAGGCGGTCAACAACCCCGAAGACCCCGCCGCCGGCACCCGCCGCGTGCCGTTCAGCCGCGAGCTGTGGATTGAGCAGGACGACTTCATGGAAAATCCGCCGCCCAAATACTTCCGCCTCCGGCCCGGCGGCGAGGTGCGGCTCAAGTACGCCTACATCATCCGCTGCGACAAAGTGGTGAAGGACGCCACGGGCCGGGTGACCGAGCTGCGCTGCACGGCCGACCTGGACAGCAAGGCCGGCGGTCCGAACGCCAACCGCAAGGTCAAGGGCACCATTCACTGGGTGAGCGCGCCCCACGCCCTCGAGGCCGAGGTCCGCCTCTACGACCGACTGTTCAACGTGCCCGAGCCGGATGCCGACGGAGATTTCCTGCGCCATTTGAACCCCAATTCCCTCGAGGTGCTTACCGCGCGGCTGGAGCCGTCCCTGGCGGAGGCGCGCCCCGAACTCCGTTACCAGTTCGAGCGCCTGGGCTACTTCACCCTGGACTCGGACTCGCGGCCGGATTGTCCGGTTTTTAACCTCACAATCACATTGAAAGACACTTGGGCCCGCGAGGCAGCAAGAGGCACCTGAACTTGTGCCGGCGATCCAACGCCCGGCCGCGCAAGGCATCGAAACCACAAGTGAACACCCCGGGATGCCAATTTGAGGTGGAGTGACGGGCATTTTATCGGGTGTCCCCATCTTCCGCGATGAAGTCAGGCAACGGTCCCCGGTCACTCTGGTGGATTCACCCCCATTCGCGGTTATACTGCTGCTGACCGGTCCCAACCTCGCATGGCCAGCCAGACCATCGTTGACATCGCCGTCTGCATCGGCGCCGCCTGGCTGGCCGGTCTGCTGGCCCACGCCCTGAAGCAGCCGGTCCTGCTCGGCTACCTCGCCGCCGGCTTCCTGGTCGGTCCGGCCGGGTTGGGACTGGTTTCCGACACCACTCGAATGGGCATCATCGGCGAGGCGGGGCTCATCTTGTTGCTCTTCCTGCTCGGCCTCGAAATGGACTTCAAGAAACTGCTGGCGATGGGCCGGCTCGTGTCGTTCACCGCCATCACTCAGGTGGTGGGCAGTTCACTAATCGGCTGCGGCTGCTTCTGGTTGCTGCGGCCGCTCTTCGGTGGGATCAGTGGCCTGGAGGTGTTTTACCTCGGACTGGCCACCGCGTTGAGCAGCACTGTGATCGTGGTCAAGTTGCTCCACGATAAGCGCGAGCTGGGCACGCTGGCCGGTCAGATCACCGTGGGCGTCCTGATCTTTCAAGACCTGGCGGCGATTCTGTTCGTGGGCGTGCAACCCACGCTGCTGACGCCCGGCGTGGCCGTGCTCGCGACCACCGTGGGCAAGGTCGGCGTGCTGGTCCTCCTGGCGCTGCTGACCAGCAAATACGTCCTGCCGCACATCTTCGCCCGCGTGGCGGCACGACCCGAACTGGTGGTGCTCGGTGCGCTGGCTTGGTGCTTTATTGTCGCTGCCTGCGCCGACGTGCTTCGGCTTTCCCGTGAACTGGGCGCCATCACCGCCGGCATGGCGATCTCGACCTTCCCGTACGCCCTGGACATCGAGGCCAAGGTCGCCAGCTTGCGCGACGTTTTCGTGACGCTCTTTTTCGTGTACGTCGGGCTAACCCTCCCCGTGCCGACCCCTGGCCTGCTGGGCAGCGGCCTGCTCATCGCCGCCGTCGTGGGGCTCACCCGCCTGCTGACGGTGTTCGTGCCGGTGTACCTGGCCGGGGGTGGAAGCCGCGCGGCGTTTCTAGCCTCGGTAAACCTCGCGCAAATTTGCGAACTCTCACTCGTGCTTCTGGCGCTGGGCCGGGCACTCAACCACTTCAGCCGCGACATCAGCGGCGAGGTCACCTGCGCTTTCGCGTTGCTGGCGCTGGGTTCGACCTATGCCATCCAGGGTTCCGACCGGCTGTTCCTGACCGTGCGCCCGTGGCTGCAACGGCTGGGTCTCCGCGAGGCACCCGCCGAAAGCCCGGCCGCGCCGGACGAGGAGAACCGCGACATCTTCGTGCTCGGCTTTTACCGCGCCACCAGCTCGCTCATCGAGGAACTGACCCGCCAGAACCCGGCGCTGTTGCAACGCCTCGTGGTGGTGGACTTCAATCCCGTCCACCACCCCGCGCTGCGCGAGCGCGGCGTGCGCGTGATCTACGGCGACCTGAGCCAGCGCGGCACGCTGGAACGGGCGGGCATCCAGCGCGCCCGGCTGGTGCTCTGCGCGCTGGGAAGCTGGGTGCTCAAAGGCATCACACCCGACCGGCTGGTGCGCAATGTGCGCGCCCTGAACCCCGAGGCCCGCATCGTGGCCTTGTCCGAGGGCGTCAGCGAAAGCCGGCGGCTGTTCGAGGCCGGAGCCGACCATGTGATCGCACCGGGTCTGCTCGTCGCGTCGGAAATGGCGGCGGCCATTCAAGCCTTCGAGAATGGTCTGCTGCCGGAAAAGCGGGCCGAGTTCGAGGCTGCCCTCAAAGGCCGCCGTGAGATTTTGGAGTGAAGCCGTGGCGGCAAACCAAGCCCGGCTGACGGTAGCGGAGCAGGAGACCTCGCGAGCTACCGCCCGGCCCAACGACCCGTCGGGCCGCCCCTGTGATTCGGAAAACCGGCGAGACTGCCGACTGGAGCCGGCGCCGCAGCGGCAAGCCGCGCTGAATGACACCTGGACTGCATCACGCACCCGCTCGGACCCGGTGAGCAAGATCGAGGCAGGTCGCTCGCGGCGACCCGTTTGCTGCCCGCGTCCGCCGCACTAAAATTGCACAATGGTTAGCCAGCCAGTGGAGTTTCCCGTCACTCGTTGGAGCCTGGTGCTGGATGTGCGCGGGGACCCGACCCGTTCCCGCGAGGCGCTCGAGGCGCTGCTGCGCCTCTACTGGCCGCCGCTCTACGCCTTCCTGCTGGCCGACGGCCAGACTCCGGAGAACGCTCGCGACCTGGTGCAGGGTTTCCTCGCCCGCCTGCTGGAGCGCGAAGACCTCACACGCCTCGAACCGGGGCGTGGCCGTTTCCGCTCCTACCTGCTGGCCGGGCTGCGAAATTACCTGGTCAGTGAGCGGCGTCGTGATCAGGCCGCCAAGCGCGGCGCCGGCGCGGTGGTGTCGCTGGACACCGAGGAAGCCACCGCCTGGCTCGCGGAACGGCCGGCACCGGACGCCGGCCCCGAGGCGGCCTTCGATCGCCAGTGGGCCCGGCTGGTGCTGCAGCGCGCCCTCGAACGGCTGCGGCGCGAGCAGGAGGCGCAGGACAAGCAGGTTCAGTACGAAGCCCTCGCGCCGGCACTCGGCGGCGACGCTGCGGACAGCCACGAGGTGCTCGCCCGGCGGCTCGGCATGAGCGCCGGCGCAGTGACCGTGGCGCTGCACCGGCTGCGTCGTCGCCTGCGCGAGCTGGTGCGGTACGAGGTGATCCAAACGGTCGGCTCGGCCGCCGACCTCGAGGAGGAAATGCGCCACTTGCTCAACGTGTGGGGCGACTGAGTGAAAGATGCGGCGCGAAAATGCGCTGAAAACCACGGCCGCCATGACCGCCGCCGAATTCAACCCGCCTCGCTGCCCCCGCTGCGAACTGACGCTGGAGCACAGCGCCGTGGAAGGATTATGCCCGCGCTGTCTGTCGCGCGCACTGCGGGAGCCCCCGGACGCGCCGCTCGAGCCCACTGATCAGCCGCCGGTGATCTGGCGGTTTCTCGGCGACTACGAGCTGCTGGAAGAAATCGCCCGCGGCGGCTGCGGGGTGGTGTATCGTGCGCGCCAGGTCGGCCTGGACCGCGAGGTCGCAGTCAAGCTGCTCCGCACCGGCGCGCTCGCCGGGGAGGAGGAAATTCGCCGCTTCCGCGCCGAAGCGGTGGCCGCCGCCACCTTGGAACATCCGCACATCGTGCCCATCTACGAAGTGGGCGAGCACGAAGGCCAGCCGTATTTCTCGATGCGCCTGGTCACCGGCCGCGACCTGGGCGCGGTCACGCGTGAAGGACCGTTGCCCGCGCGGCGCGCGGCCGAACTCGTGGCCACCGTGGCCGACGCGGTGCAGCACGCACACGACTGCGGCCTGCTGCATCGCGACCTGAAGCCCTCGAACGTCCTGCTGGATGCGGACGGCGCGCCGCACGTCACGGACTTCGGCTTTGCCCGCCGTCTCGACGCGGACGGTACGTTCACCCTCAGCGGGCAGGTGCTGGGAACGCCCGGCTACCTGGCGCCGGAGCAGGCTGCCGGCCGGCGGGATCTCACGGCGGCCTGTGACGTGTACGGGCTGGGCGCGCTGCTGTACCACCTCCTGACCGGCCGGGCGCCGTTCGTGGGCGAATTGCCCGCCGTCGTGCTCCGCCAGACCCTCGAGGCCGAGCCGCCGGTGCCGCGGCTGCTGAATCCAACCGTCCCGCGCGACCTCGAGACCATCACGCTCAAGGCGCTGGCCCGAGACCCCGGCCACCGTTACCCCTCCGCCCGCGCGCTGGCCGAGGACTTGCAGCGTTGGCTGGGCGGCGAGCCCATCCATGCCCGCCCCACCGGCCCGGCGGAGCGCGCCTGGCGCTGGGCGCGGCGACATCCAGTAACGGCGGCGTTGGTGGGTGTGATCCTTGCGCTACTGCTGGCCGTAGGCGCGATCTCGATAGGCGCCGGCTTGCGCGTCGAACAGCAGCGCCGGCAGGCCGAGGCGGTGAAGCGCTTTCTCACCGAACTGCTGGCCGCGCCCGACCCCGGCCGCGAAGGCCGTGACGTGCGCGTGGCGGACCTTCTTGCCCGCGCCGCCCGTCGGGCACAGACCGAGTTGGCGGGGCAGCCGCTGGTCCAAGCCGAAGTTCTGTCCACGCTGGGCCACACATACTACCAGCTCAGCCTTTACGCGGATGCGGAGCCGCTGCTGCGCGGTGCGCTGGCGCTGTACACGCGGCACCTCGGCCCGGAGAGCGTCCGCGCGGCGGAAGCCCACGCGCGGCTGGGCTCGCTCCTGCACTGGGACAGCCGCGCGGAGGAGGGCATCGCGGAACTTGAGCGAGCCGTCGCCATTTTGCGCCGGCACCAGCCCCGCGCCCGGCTGGAACTCGCCTCCGCGCTTTCCGAGTTGGGCAGCGCCCGGATGGTCGCCGGCGACTACGCGTGCGCGCAGACCGCGCTGGAAGAAGCCGCCGCGCTCTGCCGGCGGGCCGGCCCCGCCGCCGATCAAACCCTGGCCAGCGCGCTGGGCGACCTCTCTACCCTCTTCGGCATGACGGGTGAGCGGGAAAAGAGCATGGCGCTCAACGAGCAGGCCATCGCGCTGAACCGCCGGCTGCCGGACGGCCGGATGAACCTCGCCACCGCTCTCAGCAACCAGGCGGACTGGCACCTGCGCTACGACCGCTTCGACCGTGCCTTGGCCGACGCCGCCGAGTCGCTGGCCATCCGGGAGGAGCTTTTCGGCACGAACAGTTCGCCCGCCGCGCTTGCTCACGCGCGGCTCGCGCAAATCCACCTGGCCGCCTCGAACGTGACCGCTGCCCTGGAACACAGCCGGCGGGGCGTCGAACTGGCGCGAGCCGCGCTGGGGCCGGAACACCGCGACCTCCAGTTCCACCACCTCCAGCACGGCCGGGCTTTGCTGCAGGCGGGTCGTGCCGACGAGGCGGTGGCCACGCTTCGCAAGGCGCTGGCCGTCGCGGCGGCGAACTTCCCGTCCAACCACCTGGCGGTGGTGTCCGTCCGGGGTTACCTCGCCGAGACCCTCGCAGCCCGCGCCGCGTCCGGCGACCGCGCCGAGGCGCGCACCCTGTTCGCGGACGCCTTCCCGCTCCTCGAGGCGGCCGTGCTGGCCGACCCCGATCCGCCGCCGGCCAACCGGCGCTTTCTCGAGCGCATCCGCCGCTTGCATGCCGACCTGGCCCGGCCCGCAGGTGAACCCACCGTGCCCTGATTTCCACCGGGCACCGACGCTTTGGCGGTGCACCGGTTAAGTATTCGCACATCACCGGTTGATTTTTGGTAATGTGGAACCGCGGTTCGCGCTGTAGCTGTTGAACGCAATGGGCTCAAACCGTCGCACCATCCGCCGCTGGAGCTCGCTGGCCGCCTTCACCGCCGTGCTGGCTGGCAGTTGGGGCCTCGCTCAACCGTTTCACGTTCTCGATGTCCGCCGTGACGGGACCGGCACAGTGACGATTGAGCATCAGGCGCGGACCAACACCTACTACCTGCTCGAGTACGGGCCAACGGTTCCGCTCGGGGCAACGGTGGTGGACGCCCGCCTGGGAGCCGACGGCGTGGGCACCGTCGAGCACCGCGCCGCGCCCGGCACCGGGTTTTACCGCGTATTGGAAGTTCCCCAAAGCGCTCCGCGCGACACCGACGGCGATGGCATTGACGACGTTTGGGAACTGGAGCGGCCCGCCAACCTGAACCCGTTGAATCCCGCAGACGCAGCCCAGCCCGCGCCCGGCGCCGGCGCTCGGACCTGGCTGGAGGTGTACACCGAACTGCGCGCGCCGCTCACGACCGTCGAGGAGACCTCGCCCTTTCACAACGAGGACGGCGTGGCAGTGACCCGGGAAGTGGTGTTCCGTCTCACGCGGCCCCTGGCCACGGACGCGGTGATCACGACCACCAACGTCTTCACCACCTTCGCCGGCCGGCACATCCTGTCCCGGGTCGAGCTTTCGGCTGACCGCCGCTCGGTCACGTGGTTTCCCTTGGAGAACCTTCCGGCCAGTGCGCGCATCCGGGCCACCTTCGACCCTGGAGACAACCGGGATGATCTCGGCCGCCGGCTCGACCTGGCCGGCAACGGGCAACCGGGGAGCGTGGCACGGGTGGACTTCGACACACTGAGCATCACCCCGGTGGGCAACACGGCGGTCATCGGCCACGTCTTCGCCAGCGAGCGCATCCCGGACGGTGCGGGCGGGTGGTGGGATCATCCGCTCGAAGGCGTCACCATCACGGTGGATGGCGCGGAGGAATCGCAGCGGACGACCACGGACGCCAACGGCTTCTTCCGTCTCCAGCCGGCGCCGGCGGGCCGGTTCTTCGTGCATGTGGACGGGCGCACCGCCCGCGAGAGCCGCTGGCCGAACGGCGCGTACTATCCCGTGGTCGGCAAGGCCTGGGAGGCGCAGGCCGGCGTCACCACCAACCTCGCCAACGGCAGCGGCGTGATCTACCTGCCGTTGGTGCCGGCCGACGCGCTCCAGCCGGTTTCCGCGACGACTGAGACGGTGGTCCCCTTCCCCGCCTCGGTGGTGGCCTCGAATCCGGAGTTCGCGGGAGTCGAAGTCCGCGTGCCGCCGAATGCGCTCTTCAGCAACTCCGGCCAGCGCGGCGGGCGCGTGGGGCTTTCCCCCGTCGCCTCGGACCGCCTGCCCGAGCCGCTCCCGCCGGGCATCGAGCACATCCTCGACATCACGGTCCAGTCCGACGGCGCGCAGAACTTCGACCAGCCCGTGCCGGTGCGCTTTCCCAACCTGCCGAACCCGCGGACCGGCGAGCGGGTGCCGCCGGGCGGGCAGACTGCGCTGGTCAGCTTCAACCACGACCTCGGCCGCTGGGAGGTGGTCGGCTCGATGACCTCCACGGCGGACGGGCAGTTCCTCGACAGCGATCCGGGTGTGGGCGTCCGTCAACCGGGCTGGCACGGCTGGCAGCAGGTTGCCTGGATTCGAGCGATCCCGCCGGTCGTGTTTCCGCGGATGAATCCGTGGATCGTGGCGATCCCCCCGCGGACGCCGCCCGGTCCGCTGCCGCTGCCGCTGCCCCAGCCGCCCGGTCCCCGGCCGCCGGAGCCGCTGCCGACGCAGTGGCCACCGCTGCCGCCGTGGCCCGACGATGGCCCCCCGCCTTGGCCGCCTTACCCGCCCCCGCCATCCCCACCACCGAGTGGTGGCGACGGTGGCGGCCCTCCCCCTCCTCCTGACAACGGCCCCGCGGATTTGCACGGCGATCCCGGACCGAACGCCGGCAACGACCAGCCTCGTGGCGTGTCCGCCGGCCCGTTCTGCCTCACGGCCGCCATCGAGGATGGCTGCACCAACAGCGGCGTGCCGTTCCCCGCCGCCAACGCCGTTGCCCTCCGATCGCAGGGCGGGAGCTTCTTCGACCTGCGGCTGGTCAGCGTGCCCGGCGGCGGCGGCGCGGCGGAAGTGCGCGCGCGGAGTACCGGCCAGTTGGTCTTCGCCACGCAGCTCACGCCCGGCAGCCGCGTGGGCTTCGGCCCCGCAGAGCAGGCCTTCGTGCATTGGTTCCGCCAGACGACGCCCAGCGGCGCTTCGGGAGAGGAAGTGGTGCAACTGGTTTCCCTGCGCGAGAACGAGCCGACCTACGCGCCCGCGAGGACCATCGTCCTCGGCGCGTCGTACCTGAACGCCTCGTCCGTCAGCTTCAGCCCGCACGGGCGCTACCTGATCTACACCGCGCTCAAGACGGACGGCCAGATCGCGCTGGTCGTCGTGGACGTGGTGACGCGCGACACGGTGTTCCGCGGCAGCTTCCTGTACTCGCCCAGTCCGCTGCTGGTCCAGCCGGCGGACATGGCGCAGTTCGGCCCCGACTGTGCGGACCGGACGCTGGTGTTCCATTTCGGCGACTCGCTGACCACCCTGGCGTGGCACCTGATCAACCTCGAAACCCGGCAGGTCGTCGCCTCGCGCACGGTCGAGCCGGGTGCGGGCAGCGCTTGGGCCTTCTCCTCCTGCGGCGACGCCGTCGCGCTCGTGGCTGGCACCGGTCGCGAGCCTGAACTGATCGCCACCCTGGATGGCGCGAATGCCGCCGGACAGCGGCGCCCCGCGGCCCCGGCATCGCGCGGCGGCAACCGCTCGCTGCAGACGAACGGCGCGACGAACAACACGGCCGAACCGCTCGCCCCGCGCCCGGTCTTCTCGCGCGGCGTCCATCATTGGCTGCTCGTGGACCTGCTGACCGGCCAGCCCGTCCAACGCGGGCGGACCGGCGGGAGCGGGGCCCTGCTCGATGGCGTGATCGTCGCGCCGAACCGGCCCTTCCGCCTGTTCGTCCTGCGCGCCGAGGATTTCCAGGTGGGCGTCGGCGATTTTCTCTCGCCTGCCGTCGGGCAGGGCGTGCGCCCGCCGTACGTGCTGCTGGAGCCGGACTCCTCACCCGACTCCGACGGCGACGGGCTGGGCGACTTCGCCGAGTACATCGCCGGCTCGCGGCCGGACCGGCCGGATTCCAATGGCGACGGGATGAACGACGCCGCGGCCGTGCGCGCCGGGCTGGACCCGCTGGCGGGCGGCGCGCAGGCCATCGGCATCGTCGCGGTGCTGCCGCTGCCGGGCGCGGTGGCGGATGTCTGCGCCGTGGGCGACCGCATCCTGCTGGCGCTGGGCGGTGCGGGTGTGGCGGTGGCCCAGCATCCGCCGGGGCGCAACCCGGTCGTGATCGCGCGCGTGGACACGCCGGGCAACGCCCGCCGGCTGGCGTGCAGCGGCAACTATGTCGCCGTGGCGGACGGCCCGGCGGGGCTGGTGATCGTGGACATCGCCGATCCGCCCGCCGCCCGGGCCAGCGCCTTCCTGCCGGCCATTGGCCAGGCAAACGCGGTCACCGCCGCGGCGGGCCTGGCGTTCGTGGGCACGCAGGCGGGGCAGGTCGTGATTGTGGAACTGGCGACCGGGACCGAGCTGTCGCGGGTCAATGTGGGCGGCGCGGTGCAGGATCTGCAGTTCGGCGGCGACCGGCTCTACGTGCTCTCGAACCGGCGCCTGCTGCCTTTCCGGCTCGTCACGGGTGAACTCGTACCCGCCGGCCCCGGCGTCACCAGCGGCAGCTTCGCGTCCGCCCAGCGCCTCTTCGTCGGCGGCCGGTTCGCCTACGTGACGCACGACGACGGCTACCGTGTCTTCGATCTCGCGGACCCGGACGCGCCCGTCGAACGGACCACCACGGGCGACACGCAGATCGGCTGGTCGCAGCTCGTCGCCAATGGCTCGGGCCTCGGCCTGGCCGCCGCCGGGCCGCAGTTCAACAACAACAGCCAGGTCCAGCTCTACAGCCTCGCCGACCCGGCCAGGAACAACCAGTTCCTCACCAGCCACCCGATGCCGGCCTCGACAGTCACCGTGGCCAGCCATCTCGGGCTGGCCTACGTCGGGGCCACGACCGCGGGCCTGCAGGTTCTGAACTACCAGCCGCCAGACACCGGCACCAACGCCCCCACCATCCGGCTCACCGCCAGCTTCCCGCTCCACCCCGCCGTCATCGAGGCCGGGAGCTTCCAGTCGGTGCAGGCGGAGGTGGGCGACGACGTGCTGGTACGCGAGGTGGAGTTTTACCTCGACGGCCAGCGGGTCGCTTCAGACGGCGGCTATCCGTTCGAGCACGCCTTCTTCGCCCCGGCCGCCACGGCGGAACGTCCGAGCATCCGTCTCCGGGCGCGGGCGATTGACACGGCCGGCAACTTCACCTGGAGCGACGAACTGGTCGCGGAACTGCGCCCGGACCTGACCCCGCCCCGCGCCTTCCCAGCGGCTCCGGCGGCCAACGGCTTCGCCGCCTCGCCCACGCGGATCAGCGTGATTTTCAACGAGCCCATTGACGAGGCCACGCTCACCTCGGAACGGCTCACGCTGCGGTATCTCGGGCCGGACCGGCAGCCCGGCACAGCGGATGATGCAGCGGTAATGGGTGAGGTCGCCTACCGGACGGACGCGCGCGTCGGCGAGCTGCGCTTCCCGGCCGTGACGGCGGCCGGGCGCTACGAGGCCAAGCTTGCCCGCGGGGTGGCGGATCTCTCCGGCAACGCCATCACCAACGATCTGGTCTGGGCCTTCGAGGTTGTCATCGGCACGGACTCCGACGGCGACGGTTTGACCGACGAGTTCGAGCTGGCCCACGGCCTAGACCCCAATCGCGCCGACGAAAACAGCAACGGCATCCCCGATGCCCTCGATGACTTCGACAATGACGGCCTAAACAACGGCCAGGAGATGATCCTCGGCCTCAACCCGCGCAATGCACGAACCTTCGACGGCATCCTCGACAGCCAGCTTGACCGCGACGGCGACTCCCTGGCGGACCTCCGCGAGCTGGCGCTGGGCACCGACTGGACCCGCTGGGACACCGACGGCGACGGCTGGAACGACGAGGTGGAGGTGACCACCGGTGCCGATCCGCTGCGCCCGAACCGCACGCTGCCCGGCCTGCTCGCCGCCGGCCAGACGGCCCACGCGCTCCACACTTCCGGACCCCAATACCGCACCGCGCAGACGGAACTGCTGCGCTGGGGCGACGGCGTGGCGATGCATGTCACGGAGCGGGCGGAGCTGCTGCGGCTGGGCGGGCCGAACGACAACGGCCACTCGGTCATCGCGGCCGTCCCGCCGGTGCGCGTGCGCCTCTTCGACCCGGAAGCGCCGGACCTGACTTCCAGTGAACTCCCGCGCGCGGGCGCGTTCGTGATCGAGGCGGAGGATTACAACTTCGACGCCGGCCAGACGCTCGTCGCGGCCGGCGTCATGCCCTACCTCGGCGGCGCATTCAGCAACCGCGTGGGCGTGCTCGGCGTGGATTATGTCAGCGCCGGTGCGGCCGATTCACAGGCGTACCGCCCGCTGCCCGACGGGCAGAACGTGAACCTGTTCGACAACCTCGCCGGCCGTTTCGGCGCCGAGCGCCCCGGCTGGACGGTCGCGCGCAACTGGCGCGTCGGCTCGGCGGCCCCCGGCGACTGGCTGCAGTTCACGCGGGCGATCCCGCCGGGCGAGTACTGGGTCTGGGCGGCGATGTCGCACGTAGGCCGCGCCGCCGGCCAGCTCGACGGTTCGCTCGATCTGGTCACCGGCGACCCGACGCAGCCCGGCGCCGCCTCGGCACCGCTCGGCAGCTTCACCGCACCGGGCACGGGCGGCTGGGGCGAGAACGGCCTCGTGCTGCTCCGCCGCGGCGGCCTGCCGGCGACGCTCACGGTCACCCAGCCCGCCACCACCCTGCGCTTCCACCTGAGCAGCGGCGACCTGGACTGGTTCGTCCTCGTGCCCGTGAGCTCCGCGCCTTGAACCCACGCTTTCCGAAAACCAAGCCACAGTCATGAACTCAAGCCACCTCCTATCCGCATCCTTCCGGCCGTGCGCGCTGGCCGCCGGTCTGCTCGCGCTGGCCGCGTTCGCCCGGGCGCAGACCGTCCAGTTCGATTCCGGCTCGACCGGCGCCTTGGGCGATGTCGTCATCACCAACGACACCACCCTCGTCCTGCCCCCCGATGGCGTGCTGCACTACAAGAGCTTCACGCTCAAGGGGGGCGCGGCGCTGCGCTTCATCAAGAACGCCCACAACACCCCCGTGTACCTCCTCTCGCAGGGCGACGTGGTGATCGAGGGCCGGATATTCGTCAGCGGCGACGGGAGCGCGACGACGTTTGGCCGCGGGATGGGCGGGCCGGGCGGCTTTGACGGCGGCCAGCGCGGGGCGGGGCTGATGCCGCCGGGCGACGGCCAGGGACCGGGAGGCGGACGCGCCGGCCCGGAAAGCGGACCGAACACGCCCGGCTCCGCCGGCGCCGGAGCCTTCTTGCAGCCTTGGGGTACCGGCTCGACCAATTCCGGCGCCGTCTATGGCAACGCGGCCTTGATTCCCCTGATTGGCGGGTCGGGAGGCGGAGGCACCCCGACCGCCGGCGGCGGCGGCGGCGGCGGGGCCATTCTCATCGCCTCCAACACCCGCATCAGCATTCCGGACGCCGGCAACCATTTCATTGACGCAACCGGGGGCGAATGGGGCACCTCGGGCGCCTGGAACGGGGGCAGCGGCGGAGCGATCAAGCTGGTGGCGCCGCGCATCGCCGCGACCCGCCTGTTCGTGCAAAACCGCAATGGCACGGGATCGCCGGGCCGCATCCGCCTCGACGCGCTGGATTACACCGGCTCGAACTTCGGCCATGCGAACCCGGCCCAGTCCTTCAGCTTCGGCTCCATGATGGCGACGGGCCGCGAGGCCACCATGCCCCGGCTCGAGCTCGTCTCCGTGGCCGGCCGGCCGCTGCCGACCAACTCCACGGCCAACGGCTTCATCCTCCTGCCGCCCGGCAGCGCCGGCGAACAGCCCGTGGTGGTCCGCGCCCACAACTTCGGCACGCAGGTTCCCGTGAGCGTGGTGATGGCGCCCGACAACGGCCCGACCGAGACCTACCCCGCGGTGATCAACAACACCATCCAGAACCCCGCGACCGTGACGGTCACGGTCAACCTCCCCGCCAACACCCCGGTCAAGATCAACGCCTGGACGCGCTGAGGCGCGGTGTCGGTTACCGTCAAGCCGCCCTCTGTCTGTCCGCTGGCCGGCGAGGCGCCACACCCAACGACTTACGACCGGACAACCACGGAGGTCGGTGCTGCCCATCAGGCCGCGATGTTGGGGGGTGTGTTGTTGTTCGGATTGCGGATTGACGACGCTAAGTTGATTGATTAGGCAGGCGTTTCCACAACATGAAATGCCTCCGTAACGTTTGGGCTGGCCGGTTGGCGCCGATGGGCGATCGCCGCCTGGCCGGGCTCTTCCTTGGCATTGTTCTGGTTTGCAGCCTCCACGGGCAGCAAACCTCAGCCGTCACCGATGTCTGGTTGCAGTTCTACGGCATGCAGCGCTGGGAAGCCCTGCTGGACCACGACCTGGACGGCTTCGACGCCGAGCACGAGTTCGCTTTCGCGACCGACCCGTTCAACCGGCAGTCGCATCCGCCCCGTTTTGTGACGGATCCGACCCCCGGCGCTCCCGCGGCCTTCACCGTGCAGGTCGTCGCAGGCGTGTCGTATGGCCCGTCAAGCCTGCAAACCAGCACGAATCTCGTGGACTGGGAGGCGGTGCCGGGCTGGCCACCGGCGGCCCCCGCCACGCTCACGCTCACGATCCAGCCAGAAGAGCAGGCGCGGTTCTACCGGTTCAACGCGCCCGGGCTGCTCAACTCCGACGGCGATTGCCTGCTGGATTTCGAGGAGCTCAACCTGTTTCACACCGACCCGCTGAAGACGGACACTGACGGCGACGGACTGGATGACTGCGCCGAGGTGATGCAATATCGCACGGATCCTTTGCGCGGCTCTTCCAGCGGCCGGGGGGCCATCAGCGGCCGCGTGGTGCTGGATGAAGACCGCGACCCGGCCACGCGGAACCATCCCGGCCTGGCCGGTTGGACGGTGTATCTGGACCTCGACCTGGACGGCGAAGCGGACGCCCTCGAGCCCAATGCGGAGAGCCAGACGGACGGGCGCTTTACGATTGCCGAACTGGATCCGGGCTTTTACCGGGTGTCACTGGCCCCGCGGCCGGTTTGGACGCAAATCTTCCCCACCGTGACGCCCGCGCCCATCCCGGATGGTTATCCCGACCGCGTGGTGGAGGTGTTCGACTCGGGGACCGGACCGATTCCGTTTCCCTATGGCCGGTACGAGGATCCACTACCAGGGTTGCGTCTGGTGTTCCCCTCGCCACCCCCGGGTCCGGTCGGAGCAGACGTGGTGCTGGGTGCGCTGCCGCCGCCGCCGATTGCCGGACCTTATGGCGGTTGGGCGCACGTGGGCGTGCTGGCCATCCCCACCAATAGCTTTGTGACAGTGACCTTCGACGGTGAGGAGGTCGTGGACGGCCCGGGGCCGGACCTGGTGATCTGGTGCGCGGCCGGCGCAGACACAGACTCGGCAGAGGTTTATCTTGGTCCCACTGGGAACAATCTGGTTTCTGCTGGCATCTTTGCCCAGGAGGAAACCATTCGCATTGATCTGGCGATGGCGGGCATCAAGGCCCCGGTGCGCTACGTCAAAGTGCGCGGTCGGGGCTTGGTGGGTACGTATCCGGGAATTGATCTGGTTGGCTTCGAGGCATTGCACTACCGGCCGCTGACCCGCGGTCATTATGACGTAACGGTGCTGGGCGGGCAGACGGTGACTGATGTAGATTTTGGCGTTGCCGGCGACGATCGCCCGCCCAAGGTCTTCATCACGCTGGATCCGGAAGAAGTTCGCGCCGGCGAGACACTAACAGCGCAGGTGGTTGTCACCGACGACCTCGAAGTGGCCGCTGTGCAACTCACCGCCGATGGTGCGCCGGTGGCGTTGGACGCCCAGTGGCGCGCCAGGGTGCCCGTGACCCGCGGGGGCTTGCTCACGCTGGCGGCTACGGCCACGGACACGGCGAACCAATCTGCCGACACCTCGCGCGCCCTGATCGCGCGCAATGAGGACGGCAGCCTGCCCGATTTGTCCGGGCTCAGCGTCAGCGGCGGTGAAGGCGCGGCCGGACCGTCCATCCAGGTCCATTCACCCGTGGCTGGCGAGGTGCTGGGCGCACCCCATGTGGTGTTCGGCACAATCCGGGAGACCACCGTGCAGGTGGCTTCCTGGCAGGTTCATTATGCGCCGGCCGCCTTGGTGAACCCGCGCGCCCTGGACGCGCCTGACGCCGATTACACGTTGCTGGCCGATGGCACGGGACCGGTGTTCAACAAGCCGCTGGGCACCCTGGCTGGCGACACTCTGCCGGCCGGGGCCTACCTGCTTCGCGTTACGGCAAGCGACATTCACGGCACCGCCCGTTATCTCGGCTTCGTCTTCGGCGTGCGCGTGGACCCGCTCGACCTGCGGCCGGAAATCGTTTTCACCGCACCCACAAATGAGGCCACAGTCACTTATCTCACGAAAATCCGTGGCAGCATCCGCACGCGGGAACAACTCCGCGAGTGGTACGTGGAGCACGCGCCGCTCAGCCAGGTCAACCTGCAAAACCCTGCGGACGGCGCGCCGCAGTGGGTGCGGATTGCCGCCGGCACCAGCGTGGTAAACGACGGTGTGCTGGCCGTCTTCGACCCGACCCGGCTGCCCAACGACGCGTACGCCATCCGCGTGAGCGCGTGGAACGAAAACGGCCTGGGTTGGGCGGAGACGCTGGTGCTGCACGTCACCGGCCAGGCCAAGCCGGGCAACTTCGCCGTGGAATTTACCGACCTGGACCTGCCGTTGGCCGGCATTCCCGTGCGGGTGAAGCGCGTGTACGACTCGCTGCGTGCCGCGCGGCCGGGCGACTTTGGCCACGGCTGGACGCTGGCGCTGCAGGAGGCAGACGTGGCTGAAACGGTACCGCAGACCGGCACCGGCTTTGCCTCCACCCCGTTTCGCGTGGGGACGCGCGTGTACCTGACGGGGCCGGACGGCCGGCGGGTTGGCTTCACCTTCCAGCCCGAGGTCGGCGCCGCCTCCTTCCTCGGCGCCGTGTATCGCGCGGTATTCCGGCCGGATCCCGGCGTGCGCTACACGCTGTCCGTACCCGAGGGGGACACGCCGTTCCTCCAACTTGATGCCACTGGGGCGGCGTCGCTGTTTTTCGTGGCGATGCCGTGGAACCCGGACACCTACATCCTGACCGACCCGGAGGGCACGCACCACACGTACGACCAGCGCGACGGCCTCATCGAAATCCGCGACGCCAGCGACAACCGCGTCACCTTCGCCGACGACGGCATCACGCACAGCGCCGGGCCGCGAGTCCGGTTCATGCGGGACGGCGCCGGACGTATCACGCGGATGGTTGCCCCCGACGGACAGACCTGGCTCTACCTGTACGACGCGCAGGGGGATCTGGTGCAGATCACCTATCCCGGAGGAGAGGTGGCCAGCTTGGTGTACTCGGCGACGCGGCCCCACTACCTCGAGACCATCAATGACCCGTGGCAGGGACCGTCGTCGCGTATCGAGTACGATACCGACGGCCGGGTGGCGGCTGTCATTGACGCCGCCGGCAACCGCCGGGAGCAAACGTGGGACCCCGGAAGCTTCACGGGGACCCTGACCGACGCCCGCGGCAATGTGACCCGGCTCACCTACGACGCCTTGGGCAATCTGACGCGGCAGGAAGATCCCCTCGGCGGCATCACTACGTGGGAATACAAGGACGCCGCCAACCCAACCCTGCCCACGGCCGTGGTGGACCCCCTCGGCCGCCTCACCAGGTACCAGTACGACGCCAATGGCAACCTGGTTCAAGAAAACAAGCCCCTAGCCACTCTGCGCTACACTTACGACGCGGGAAACCGCCTTACCCGGGTCCAGTATGGGGGTCTTGGCGTGGAAACCTACACTTACGACGAGCGGGGGCGGCTGGTGTCCGTGTCTTCCGAATTGAACCAAGTAACCTTCACCCACACCGCTGGCGGCTTGCTGGCCTCACAACTCGACGGCGAGGGCGGCCTGACCAGGCTCGAGTACGACGGTGCGCTGCGGTTGCCGAGCCGGATCGTCCTGCCCGATGGCGCCGTGAAGCATTTCACCTATGACGCCGCGGGCCGCATGACCCGGTACACTGATCCGCGCGGGGGCGAGACGCGCTTCGAATACGATGCCGCCGGCCGGCTGATCCGCACGATTGACCCGGCTGGCGCGGAAAGCCGCACCTCTTACGATCCGGCCTTCCCCGACAAGGCGGCGACCGTTACCGACCCCGCCGGCCGCGTCACCCGATATGCTTATGACCCGCTGGGCCGCCTGGTTCAGGTGACCGGCTCCGACGGTGCGGTCACACGCTACGAGTACGACGCGGACGGCAACCGAACGGCCGTCGTGGACCCACTGGGCAACCGCTTTGAGTTCCAGTACGACGCGCTCGGCCGGCTCATCGCTGAGACCGATCCCGAGGGTCGCCGGCGCCAGTATGAATACGATGCCGCCGGCAACCGCACCGCCGCGACGGACCGCAACGGCCGCCGGCGTGTCTTCAGCTATGACGCCCACAACCGGTTGCGCGAGGAACGCTGGCTGAATCCCGACGGCAGCACGCTACGAACGCTCACCTACACGTACAACCGGAACGATCAGCTCGACGAGGCCACCGATCCGGACGCTACCATCAACCTGGATTGGATGTACGTACCCGGCGGACCGGTGACCGCCGAAAGGGCCAACTACACCGGCGCGCCAGCGCGTCGGATCGGATTCTCGGTGGATCGGGCCGCCCGCCGGAGCGGGGTGGACGTCGCGACGGTGTCGCCCAACCTGGAGCCGGCGCTCAGCGTGGATTACACGCGCGACCTGGCCGGACGACTGCGCATCCTCACCAGTCGCAACCCGCTGCCACCCGCCAAGGCAACCGGCCTCGCCTTCCAGTTGCAGTTCTGGCGCATGCCACGGGGAGACGTCGCGGAATTGCGGCGGTTCGCCGACATCGGTGGCCAGAAAGAGGTCAGTCGAAGCCGCTTGCAGTATGCCGATCCTTGCGGCTGCCGCCTTGACGGCATCGAGCATGTGGTCGCCACCAACCAGCCCCTGCCCGAAGCCGAGCTGACCTTCACCCGCAACGCCGCCGGCGAACTGCTCTCGCAGCAACAGGGCACCAACCGCTTCGACTTCACCCACGACACCGCGGGTCAGTTGACCGCGGTCACCCACAACGGCGCCCTCAGGGAAAGCTACACTTACGACACCAACGGCAACCGGCGCTCCAGCCACCGACACGCCGGCTACGACGTCGGGCCGGGCAACCGAATTACCCGGGCCGGCGACTGGAGATTCACCTACGACTACGAAGGCAACCTGGTGCTCAAGTCCAACACGGTCGCCGGAGTTGCCCAGCACCTCACTTGGGATTATCGCAACCGCCTCACCCGAGTTGAGCGGCATGACCCCGCGACGCCCGGCGCTCCCTTGGTCACCGAGTTTCGCTACGACGCGCTCGACCGGCGCATCGCCGTGGGGCGGGACGGCCACACGACCTGGACCTACTACGACGGCACGCAGCCGCTGGTGGATTTTGTGGAGGCGGAGACCACGCCCTCGGCGGTCCAGTTTGCGGGCGAGCGGCTGGATGAGTTGTACGCTGTCTGGCGGCGTGACCAGGGCCTGTTCTGGCTCTTGAACGACCCGCTGGGCACGCCGCAACGGCTCCTCGATGTTAACGGCGCGCCCGTGGCCACCTTCGAGCATGACAGCTTCGGCAACCGGCTCGCGGCCTCCGGCCCGGCGGTGGAAGCGCTGGGCCGCTTCAGCTTCACCGGACGGGAAGCGGACGAGGATACTGGCTTCCTGTATTTCCGCGCCCGCTACTATGACCCGGACCTTGGACGCTTCCTCAGCGAAGATCCCCTGGGGTTTGAGGCCGGTGACGCCAACCTGTATCGCTACGTGTTCAACCGGCCGCTCTCGCTGACAGATCCGACAGGCATGCTAACGGCCATCGAGTACGCGCATCTGGCGGCGGCGATGGCCCGGCCGGGTAAGTTCTGCCGGTTCGCGGTCTGCGTGGGCGGGTTGTGGAGCGGCGTGGCCAATGCCGTCATCAACCTGACGCCCGCCGGCCCGCCAGACGCCACCTGTGCGGCCAAGCTACTGGGAGTACCCAACAGTCCGACCGGTGCCGCAATGGCGCTTGGTGGCGGTGCGGCGGGCTTGGGCAATGCCCTTCGAAAGGCCGCGATGGGAGAGCCCAACAGGCCCAATCCCACGCTCGGCCTTCTCCTCGACCTGGCGGCCTGCGCCTATGAAGCCTCGCAGTGACGGCTCCTCCTCGACCGCCCGGAGGTGATCGGCGGCTTTGCTAAAATAATGTTTCGCCTTCGGCCACAGCGGCTGTCCGACGCTCGCGCAAGTCGCTCTTGAGATAAAGACTTCAAGGTGACCGGGTGCGGTGCGGTGCGCCCAGAAGCCGACTATCTCCCCTGCCCTTCAAAAAGCCCGTCGCCGTTCGCGGCTAAAAGCGCCTTGACAGCTTGGAGGGCAAACCGGGACGCTCCCGGCACGGAATGGCCGACTTTTGCGCCCTGGCGCCCGGCGGGCGAACTCGCCAGGGCTTCGGATTGTTGGGCCTTGTGCCTGTGCGTGAACGTGTTCCGAGATGAAACGCGAGCCTCATACACCTTCCTTGAGCAAACCCGGCAATGGCGCGCCCGCACCCAGCCCCTTGCCACGAACCGAAGGCGCTACGCTGCCCGTCCTTCCCGCGACGGCTCCGGGTCGGGACGGCGAGCCGGTCGCGCCGGCGGCCACCCCGGACCTGCCTTTGCTGGCCAAGGCGAGGAACTTCAGGAGCGCCGCGCAAGTGCGGGCGCTCGGGCTGTACCCGTATTTCCGCACCATCTCCTCCGCACAGGACACCGAGGTGCTCATCAACGGCAAAACGGTGTTGATGCTGGGCTCCAACAGCTATCTGGGGTTGACGAACCACCCCAAGATCAAGGAAGCGGCGCGTGCGGCGGTGGCCAAGTACGGCACCGGCTGCGCGGGCTCGCGCTTTTTGAACGGCACGCTGGACATCCACCTCGAGCTGGAGTGCGCGCTGGCCGGCCTGGTGAAAAAGGAGGCGGTGCTGCTCTACAGCACGGGCTTTCAGGTGAACCTGGGGGTCATCAGCGCGCTGGTGGGCCGGGGCGAATACATCATCGCTGACAAAAGCAACCACGCCAGCATCGTGGCGGGTTGCATGTTGTCGCCGGGCAAATTTCTCCGTTTCAGCCACCGGGACATGGCGGCGATGGAGAACCGCCTTCAACAGATCGAACCGGAGGCGGGCAAACTCATCGTGGTGGACGGCGTGTTCAGCATGGAAGGCGACATCATCCCGCTGCCGGAGTTGTGCCGGCTGGCACAGGCGCACCGCGCCGTGGTGATGGTGGACGACGCGCACTCGATTGGAGTGCTGGGACCGCAAGGCGCCGGCACGGCGGCCCACTTTGGACTGACCGACCAGGTGCATTTGATCATGGGCACCTTCAGCAAATCGCTGGCAAGCCTGGGTGGATTTATCGCGGCCGATGCGGCCACGATTGACTATCTCAAGCACCATTCGAGCGCGCTGATCTTCAGCGCCAGTATGAGCCCGGCCAACGCCGCCGCCACCCTGGCTGCTCTCAAGATCATGCTGGCCGAGCCGGAACGCATCCAGCGGCTCTGGCACAACACCGAGCGCATGAAGCAAGGTTTGCTCTCGCTGGGCTTTGACCTCGGCGCCTCGCAGACACCCATCCTCCCGGTGTACATCCGCGATCTGATGACCACCTTCCGCTTCTGCAAGCGACTCGAGCAAGAAGGCGTGTTTGTGAACCCGGTGGTGTCGCCCGGCGTGCCGCCCGGTCAGGAACTGCTGCGGATCAGCTTGATGGCCACCCACACGGACAAGCAGATTGACTTTGCCCTGGACAAGATGGGCCGGGTGGCGCGCGAACTGGGTCTGCTCTGAGCGCCGCCGGGCCTGTCATCCCGGCCTACGTGTCCCACGACCCGCGCGAAGCAGCCCGATTCCTCCATGAAAGTGCTGCTCACGGGCGCCAACGGATTCGTCGGCAGCCACATCCTGGATCGCTTGCAAGCCGGAAGTGTGACAGTGCGGCTGTTGCTGCGCGAGCGGAGCGACACGACCTTCATCGAGCCGCATCTCGCCCGAGCAGAAGTCGTGCGCGGCGGCTTGGATGACCTGGCTTCGCTGCGACGCGCGGTGGCTGGCGCGACCCACGTTGTGCATTGTGCCGGCGCCACCAAGGCGCTTGAGCCGGCCGGGCTTTATGCTGCGAACCAGACCGGCACGCGTAACCTGGTTCGGGCGCTTGACGAAGCCGGCCAATGCCAACGCCTCATTTTACTTTCCAGCCTGGCGGTGAGCGGTCCAGCCACGCGGCGGCAGCCGGCCCGGGAAGACGCGCCACCGCGACCGGTGTCCGAATACGGCCGCAGCAAGCTGGCCGCCGAGCAGGAGGTGGTTGCCAGGTGCCGCGCCGAGTTTGTCATCTTGCGCCTGGCGGCGGTGTACGGACCACGCGACCGAGAGTTTCTGCCATTGTTCAGGGCGGCCCGGCGGGGCGTGACGCCGCTGTTTGGCGGCGGCCGGCAAGACTTGAGCCTGGTGTTTGCTGCGGATACTGCCGAGGTGGTGTTCCAAGCCTTAATGGCTCCGCACCCCGCCGTGCCGGTGGTCAACGTAGCCGGCCCCGAACAGGTCACGGCTGCGACCCTGGCAGACGAAATCGCCCGCGTAGTGGGGCGACGTACGCGGCGGGTGCGGCTGCCACTGGCCGTGTTACCGGTGATGTGCTGGTTGGCGACAGGCTGGGCGCGGTTCAACGGCCGGGCTACGATCCTGGCGCACGGCAAGCACCGCGAACTGACGGCACCGGGCTGGGTGGCCGACACGAATCGGCTCACGGGCTGGCTGGGGCCGGTTTGTGCCACGAGCCTGCGGGACGGGCTTGCGGCGTCGTGGCGGTGGTATCGCGAAGCCGGCTGGGTGTGACCGGACCAACGACCAACTTCCAATGAAGCATTACACCTTCGTGGACTACGCGACCCAGGGCTACATCGCCCTGGTGGGCTTGCTGATCCTGATCTTCCAGAACGAACGCGTCCCGGGCGTGCCGCTGCTTCTGGCGCTGCATCTGGTGACACTCCTCGCGGTACATACGCTCATCCGGCTACAGGCGCGGTGGCCGGCCAACCGGACGCTGGACTTCGTGCGGCATTTCTATCCGGTGCTGCTCTACACGGGGTTCTACCGGGAAACCGGGGTGTTGAACGAGATGTTCGTGCCGAGCTACCTGGACGTGTGGTTCGTGGAGCTTGAACAACGTTTGTTCGGGTACCAGCCGAGCCTGGTGTTCATGCAATGGCTGCCGTACCGCTGGGCCAGCGAACTGTTCTACGGCGCCTACTTTTCCTACTACCTCATGATTGTCGGCGTGGGGCTGGCGCTGTTTCTGCGCAACCGGACGGAGTTCTTCCACTACGTCTCGGTGGTGAGCTTCACCTTCTACTGCTGTTACCTGACCTTCATCTTTCTGCCGGTCACGGGACCGCGGCTGTTTTTCCGGGAGGTGGACCACTACAGCCTGCCGGCCGAATGGCTGGCGCTCGGCGCGGCGCATCCGTATCCGCAGGCGGTGCAACAGGGCGTTATGTACCACGTGATCGCCACGATCTACGATCTGTTCGAGCCGCCGGGCGCGGCGTTCCCGAGCAGCCACGTGGCGGTGGCGATCTGCACGCTGTATTTTTCTTATCGCTACCTCCCGCGCATCCGCCACGTACACTTGGTGGCCGTGGTGCTGCTGTGCCTGTCCACGGTGTATTGCCGCTTCCATTACGCGGTAGATGTCATGGCGGGAATTCTAACCGCCGTTACGCTGGTACCGTTAGGGAACTGGCTTTACCGCCGCTGGGCGCCACCCCTGCCGGCGCCCGTCCACCAGTCATCATCCGAACCCCGGCCCATCGCGGCTCCGGGCAGAACACTCCCGGGCCTCACTCCGGAGCCGAAAACTCCGGCTCAACCGGGAAGATGCGGTTAAAAAACACGAATGCGCGCCATTCCACTCAAGCCAGCAGGGCAACCGACGGGTTTGGCTGCCGCAGATCAACCTGCCGGCCGGTGAAGCACGGTCCAGCGACACCACGAGGGGGAAATCATTGTCTTCGTTCGTGTCGGTTTGTGTCCGTTCGTGGTTCCACTGAATTGTTCCGGCCCGGCGTCCTGGGTGTTCTTTGCGGTTCCTCACCGGGAGTCTCGCCTGCGGCGCAAGCGCAGCGCGTTGCCGATCACCAGCAGGTCGGACAAGCCCATCGCCGCAGCGCAGACCACCGGGCTCAGAAATCCGAGCGCGGCCAGCGGCACGGCGGCGGCGTTGTAAAAGAAGGCCCAGAACAGGTTCTGCTTGATCGTGCGCAGCGCGGCCTGCGCCAGGCCCAGCGCCTCCGGGATGGCCTCGATGTCCGAACGCAGCAACACCAGATCCGCCGCCTCGCGCGCCACGTCGCTGGCGCGGCTGACCGCCACGCCCAGATCCGCCTGCTTCAGCGCCGGCGCGTCATTGATGCCGTCGCCCACGAACGCCACGCGCTGGCCCTCCCGTTGGAGTGAGGCGATGATTTCCGCCTTGCGCGTCGGCGAGGCCTCCGCAAAGACGCGGTCCGACGGGATGCCGGCTATTTGGGCCACGGCGGCGGCCGTGCGTGGGTTGTCGCCGGTCACCAGGTAACTGCGCCTGCCTTGCGCGGCGAGGCGGCTGACGACCGACCCGACCGCCGGCTTGACCACGTCACGCAGCGCCAGCAAGCCCAGCAGCGTGCGATCCGCCGCGAGGCCGATGACCGTGGCGCCCTTGTCGGCCCAATTGTCCGCGAACTTGGGCAGCGGCGATAGCGCCACGCCGCATTCGCGCAACCACGCCAGCGAACCGAGCCGTAGCCGCCGGCCGCCGAGCGAGGCCTCGATGCCCTTGCCGCGAACTTCCTGCCAGTCGTCGAAGACCGGGGGTGGCGCCACCGCAGCATTGGCCGCAGCGAGCGCTGGCGACGGCGTGGGTGCAAGTTCCTTCCGCTCAGGTCGATTTTCCGCCAGACGCGCCACCGCCTGGCTGAGCGGGTGGTTGGAAGGACCGGCCAGCCGTGCCGCGAGCATTTCGAGGGGCGCGTCGGGGTCAGCGGTGGGTCGCAAGTCTTCAATTGCGGCCACCTCGACCTTGCCCTGCGTGAGCGTGCCGGTTTTGTCGAAAACCACGGCGCTGAGCCGGCCGGATTTCTCCAGCGCCTCGCCGTCGCGGATCAGGATGCCGCGGCGGGCCGCCACATTCGCGGCCACCACAATCGCGATGGGCGTGGCCAGTCCCATCGCGCACGGGCAGGCCACGATCAGCACCGCGGCGGCGTGCACGGCGGCGGCGGCCTGCGGCGTCTCCGGCACCCCCGCGTGCCACAGGCGTGGCGCCAGGTTTTCGTGCACCACCCGCGCCACGTCGTAACGCCAGCCCCACCAGATGGCTGTGGCCAGCGCCACCCCCAGCACCACCGGCACGAAGACGTTGCTGACCCGGTCCGCGAGCCGCTGGATTTGCGCGCGGCTGTTTTGCGCGCGCTGGACGGCGGCGATGATCTGCCGCAAGGCCGTGCCTTCACCCGTGGCGGTCACACGCACGATCAAGCGGCCGTTTTGGTTTGCCGTGCCGGCGTACACCGGGCTGCCCGGCGTTTTTTCCACCGGGAGCGACTCGCCCGTGAGCATCGCCTCGTCCACAGCAGACTGGCCTTCGAGCACGACGCCGTCGGTGGGCACGCGGTCTCCGGGCTTGAGCAGCACGCGGTCGTCCACGGCGAGGTTCGCGACCGGCACCTCGGTCTCGACGCCGGCCGCGCTGAGCCAGCGGGCGGTGGGCGGAGCGAGGTGCAAGAGGGCTCGGAGCGCGCTTGCGGCGCGTTCACCGGCCCGGGCTTCCAGCCAGTGGCCCACGCTGATGAGCGTGATGATGGCAGCGGCCTCCATGAAATAGAGATGCCCCGGCCAGCCGGCCAAAAGCGCCGCTGCGCTGTAGGTGAAGGCCGTGGTTGAACCCAGCGCCACCAGCGTGTCCATGTTGGCCGACCGGGCCCGGAGTTGCGCCAGCGCGCCGCGATAAAACCGCGCGCCGCAAACCGCCTGCACTGGCAGCGTCAGCGCAAAGGCGAGCCAGCGGAACCAGCCTTCCATGCCGAGGTGGAAGACCCATTCGCCCAGCATGAGCGGCAGCGTGACCGCCGAACCGAAAAACACGTTAAACCGCCAGCCTTCCAGCGGGGACCACGGGCGGGCGGGTGGCTCGGCCCGACCCGGTTCCAGTACTTCCGCCTGGAAGCCGGCCTGGCGGCGCAAGGCTTCGATCACGACCTGTGGATTGGCGGCCACGCCAGCCCGCCAGCGCACGCTGGCGCGTTGGCCGGCCAGGTCCACTTCCGCCGCCGCGACGCCGGGCAGAGCCTGGAGGGTTTGCGTAGCGAGGCGCGCACAACCCTGACAGGTCATGCCGGTGACCCGGAACTGCATGGGTTCCGGCGGCGCAGAACTGGCGGTGGCGGCGGTCACTTCCATCGTGGGCACGCGGCTCACGGCTTGGTCTGGGCCGCGTGGCCACCTCAAGATCAAGGCTTGCGTGCCCGCGTCAAGCGCGGGTGTCGTCGGCACGAAATCGCCCAACTATGCCCTGACCACCACCAAACGGGTGGCAGCATCAGTCCTGTACGGCAGCACCCGGCCAACTGGGTTCAAACAATCCGGCGTTAACCCCTCGTACGGCTGAAACTGTTACTCGCCACCTGCACTTATAATGACCCCGTTCGGACGGATCCATCACTTGACCCGGTGATAATTGCTACCGATGCGACAACTCGTCTGGCGTGATGCGCCCGGTTATTAAGATCACCGACCGGGCAGCGAAAAGCTGGTTTTGACGCCAGTCAACGGCTCAGCGCCGCCACTTGCCGGTGCCGGAAGCAATCCACCAGGTGGTCGTTCACCAGCCCGGCCGCTTGCATGAAGGCGTAGCAAATCGTCGAGCCCACAAAGTTGAAGCCGGCCGCTCGCAGGGCCCGGCTCATCATGTCCGACTGGCGTGTGCGCGTCGGGATTTCGCGCAGGTGCCGCCACGCGTTCTGGCGTGGCCGACCCTCCACGAACCGCCACAGGAACAGGTCCAAACTGCCGTGCGTCTCACGGAGCTTCAGGTACGCCCGCGCATTGCGGATGGCGGACTCAATCTTGAACCGGTTGCGGACGATGCCGGGATCAGCCAGCAAGCGGGCCACATCGCGGGCCCCGTATCGCGCTATGTGCTCCGCGTCGAAGCCGTGGAACGCACGGCGGTAGTTCTCACGCTTGCGCAGGATGGTGAGCCAACTCAGCCCCGCTTGCGCGCCATCCAAAACGAGCATCTCGAAAAGCCGCCGGTCATTGTGGCAGGGCACACCCCACTCGGTGTCATGATAGGCGACGTACAACGAATCCGTGCCGCACCACGGGCAGCGGTGGGAGGATGGAGCGGCGGAGGACATGAATGATATGAAAGGCTTGGCTCGCGAAAAAGGACGGCGCGTCACCGCGGCAAGGCCGGGCCGTCCGTCACACCCGCCACGGGCTGCGCAGCGGCCGCAGGATGAAGCGGTCGGCCTCGGGGTCGTTCACAAAGCGCTCGCGGACGGGGTCCCACTTGAGCGGCCGGCCGAGGTCCTCGGCTAGGTTGCCCAGGTGCACCACGGTGATCGAGCGACAGGCCACTTCTGCATTGGCCCCGGGCGGACGTCGCGAGCGGACGCTCTCGAGGAAGTCGGTGTGGTGGTTGTACGCCTCGTGCAGGTGCAGGTCGTTCGGCCCGAGTTTGATCTTCTTCAAACCGGCCGGCTCGGTCTCGAACAACTCGCGGCTGACCTTCACCACCCCCTTGGTCCCCTGGAACATGATGCCCTTGCTGTGGCCGGGCACGCGGTCGCGCACGCACTTCACGCCGTTGGGGTAGATGTAGGTCAGCCGCTTCACGTCCCGGCCGTTGGGGGGGATGATCTCCACCGGCCCGCTGTCATCCATGCCCAGGCCCCACTGGACAATGTCGAAGACGTGCGCGCCCCAGTTGGTCATGTCGCCGCCGGAATAATCGCGCCAGGCCATCCAACTGCCGGGGATTTTCGCGTTGTACGGCCGCCAGGGCGAGGGACCCAGCCAGAGGTCCCAGTGAAACACCGCCGGGTCCGGCTCCGGCTCACCGGGCAGCGTGCAGTGCGCGGCGTTGCCGTCCACGTCGGCCATGACCAGTTGCACGTCGCCGATGTAGCCGTTGCGGACCAGCTCGCAGGCGAAGCGGAACTCGTACCACGAGCGCTGCTGGGTGCCGATCTGGAAAATCCGGCCGTACCGCCGCACCGCGTCGGCCACGGCGCGGGCCTCGCCAATGGACAGCGAGAGCGGTTTCTCCGAGTACACGTCCTTGCCGGCCTTGACGGCCTCGATGGCGATGAGCGGATGCCACCGCTCGCCGGTGGCGGAGAGGATGGCGTCAATATCCGGCCGAGCGAGCAGCTCGCGGAAGTCCAGGTAGGCCGCGCAGTCGCGGTTGCCGTACCGCTCATTGACGATGTCCCGGGCGCGGTTGCGGTTGGCCGCATTCACGTCGCACACCGCCACAATTTGGACCCCGGGCTGGCTGATGAAGCCGCCGGCCGGCGACCAGATGCCGCCGGCCATCTGGCGCGTGCCCTGCCCGCCCACGCCGATGCAGCCCATGACAATCCGCTCGCTCGGCGCCACGCGCCCGCCCCGGCCCAGCGCCGTGGCGGGGATGATCAACGGGGCCGCGGCAAGCACGGTCCTGCCCAGAAATTGGCGGCGGCTCAGGACCGCACGTCGGCTCGGGAAAGGGGCAACCGGGTTCATGTGTTTCGAGACGTGGTTCTGACCTTCGCCCCGCAGGCCGTCAAGCCGCGGTATGACCGAGGGGGCGGGATTACAGGAAGCTCAAAGCTCCCAGTGCGGCTGCCAGCAGCCAGATCACTAGCACGGCGGTGGTGGGACTCAGGCCGCGCCGGACCAGCCGATGCGACAGATGGTTGGTGTCGCCCACGTACACCGGTCGGCCCAGCCGCCAGCGCAGCAATACCACCCAGACCATGTCGCCCAGCGGCACGGCCAGGATCAAGAGCGGATTCAGCACCGCCGTGCGCACCGGATGCTCCGGCGAGTAGTAGTCCGGCAAAATCGCCAGCACGGCCAGCAGGTAGCCCACCAGGTGGCTGCCGGCGTCGCCCAGAAAGACCGACGCCCGCGGAAAGTTGTAGGGCAAAAACCCGACCAGTGCCGCCAAGGCCAGAAAGGCCAGCGCCGCCACGAGATATTGCCCCGCCACCGCCGCCTTGATCGCGAAGCAAAAGGCCCCGATGGCGCCCAGGCCCGTGCACAGCCCGTTCATGTTGTCCAGGAAGTTGAAGGCATTGGTCACCGCCACGATCCACAGCGTGGTGACCACCAGACTGAAGACCGGGCTGGGCACAAACAGGGTCACGCGCACCCCGCCCGCCGCCACCGCCAGCGCGATCAACACCTGCCCGACCAGCTTACGGCCAGGGCTTAACTCGCGGCAATCATCCAGCCAGCCCAGCAGCACCATGCCCAGCGCGCCGACCAACAGCACCAGCAACTGCGGCGCGCGGCGGGCGTAGCCGTGGCCGAAGGCGCTGCTGGTCGGCAGGTCCAGCCAACCTGCTTTCAGCGCCAGCGCGCCCAGCACCAGCGGCACCACCATGCCCGTGAAGACCGCCAGTCCGCCCGCCAGCGGCACCGGCGTGTGATGGATTTTGCGATGTCCGGGGTCGTCCACCCACCCGGCCCGCCGACACCACGCGCGCCAGACCGGCACTGCAGCCAGCGTGGTGAAAAAACCACCGGCCAGGGCCAGGGTATAGACGTTGACGGGAAAGGTCATGGGCGCCCGCGTCGGTGCAGCTTAACTGACCCGCCCGGTCCCCGGCCAGCGGGTGTTGCGTGCCGGTGTCTCGTTCCGGGTGGATTGCATCGTCAAGTCACGCCGCGTGGAGTGGGTGCGGATGTGGAACGCCGGCCCGTGGAGTACACCGGCCCAATGGCCAATTCTCAGCGCGAGAGGTTTCCCGACGCGGGACTGGAAGGAGCAGGCAGGGGGTTCGTTGCGCTTCGGCCTCGATGTCTGGGTGGGGCGAGACTCCGTCGAGCCTCGCCCTACTGCTCTTTGCCCGCGCCAGCCTGCCGCCGGTCCGTGCCGCTCAGAGGTTCAGGGGTGGTTGTTTTCCGTCCGCCGCCGGGCCGCCAGCAGCCACAGGCCCCCGCCCAGCGCCAGCAGCACCCCCGTCCCCGGCTCCGGGACCAGACAGAAGCTCTGGAGGCCGACGGGGTCGTTGGGTGTGCCGGGGGCCATGACAGCCACAATGGGCACAATGTTTGAAAAGCCGTATTTGCCCCCGGCCGCCACGGCCGCCTCGTAGCTGCGGCCCGCCCGGGCTTCCCAAGCGCGCAACTGGGCATACACCACGGTGCCATGCTGGGCTTCGACGGTTATCGCATAAGTATGAATATAACCCGCGGCCGTTCCCGTTCGGAAGGGCTGGATGATGCCCACTGGACGCAAACTGTCCGGAGCCAGGCCCGCATAAACTTGGGCCAAATAAGCGGCGCCCGCGAGGCGGGTCACGCAGTCCACGTCAAACACGGGGGCATCAATGCCCGCCACTGGAATGCGATTGCCAAAACCAATTTGGCCCTGTCCGAAAGCCTGCACCGTCCCCAGCCACGCGAGCCAAAGCAACCATTGGGATTTCATGGTTTCCTCCAGCGATTTTGCCGGGTTACGGATTGATTCCCACCTGGGTGATCCACGTGCCCCAAGGGGCGCTGTAAGCCGGGTCGGCGTATTCTTGCACGGTCCAGAGAGAACCATTGTTGGGATCCGCAGAGGTGGCCGAGTAGTCCCCCCAACGGTCATTGCCCCAGGCACTCCGTCCCGCTTGCACGAGTCCCGGCCGGGCCATCCACGTGCCGTTGGCCTTGCGGCCTTGGAAGAAGCCACCGACATGCTCACCGGCTTTGGAACCCGAAAAGCCAAATACGGCGTTGCCCGAAGCATCCACGTTCAAAGACGGGAAGTAGTACCAGTACGGACTGCTGGGAGCTGCATCGAAGATCCGTCCATGAACGCTGTAGGTCAAACCGGTCGGGCCAACCTGGAGCCTGAGCCACTGGACTGCGGAACGGTCGGCAGTCGGGCCGTCGTAATCCCCGTCGGTGCCGTCCACTCCCACATGATGGCAGGTCCAGAGATACCCGCCCCGGATCACCGCCGCCATCAACCGGCTGCCGGTGTAACCCAGCTTGATCGAGCCGCCGCTTTGGGGAGCACCCAATCCTCCCGAACTGTCTTGGGGAATGTCATAGTAGCTCAGGTAGCTCGTGTCGCTTACGACCTGCCAGCTTGCATCGGCCCAGAGGGGGCTGGACCCGCTCCATTGCAGCCGGCGATACGCAATTTTGCGCGCGTCTGTTTGTCCTTGCGGTTTGCCCTTGGCCACAAACCAGGCGTAGCTCGGATTGGCGTCGAAATTGTAGGCCGGCTGGATGCACCAGGTGTCAAGCTCTTGAGCGGTGACAATCAGCGGGGCGGGTGGCTGGTAGTTGGGGTCGGTGTAAACGTCCGGTTTCTTCAATGCCCAGATTCGGTAACCGGCCTGCGCGCCGGAAGCCCGAATCTGTGTGGACAGGTAAACGCCATTGGCATCCACACCGAGGGTCGGGAAGTCCGGACCCTCTCCTTGGCCCAGGGAGAACACCACCACGTATCGTCGCCAGTTGCTCGCGTCCAAGCTGGCGCTGCTGCTCAGACTGAGCTTTATGGCAACCGTGTCCGCATCGCTGTCCATGGCGGAGACCACCCAGCGTTGGCTGCCGTTATCGTACCAAACCCGCGGGTCTTTGGCTGCCGACAATCCAAAGAAGCCGCTGAGCGATTGCTCGCTCAGGCGGTTTCCAGTGCCCCGGTCGAATACGGCAATTTTACCTGAAGTGGTTGTGGTCAGAAAATGGTCCGGCCCAATGGCGCCCATCGTATCCGGCACGACTGTCCCATCGTTGCCATTAAGCCCTGCGAAGCTTTTGTCCGTGTAAAACGGCGTCTGGGTCATGGTGCAGGAACCGCAACTGCCCGGGTAGGTGACCACAAAGTTGGTCGCCACGTTGTGTTTCTCCAGCCCGCTGACGGACACGGTAACCCCGCTCCCGATCCGCACCCCGACCCAGCAGTGTTCAAAAAGGCTGTTCTGCAAGGTGTGGTTGAGGGCGTAGCCCGGGCCGCTGTCGTACTGCACCGCCGTCTTCGCCCACCGAAACCGCGCCTTGCTGATGGTGGTGCTGTACGTGTCGTAGTACACCCCGACGGCCGGACTCGCGTGGTGCGTCGGCGACCCGGTGCTGCCGGAGATCTGTTCGCCAAAGGAGTTGTCGTCCTTCGAGGTGAACACTGGAGTTTGCAGCGTGTCGGCGAAGCTGATCGGGCCCGTGAGCCTCAGCCAGGCGTTGTTGGCGTACTTAATTGTGCAGCCCGGCTCGAAAGTTGCCACCCCCGGGCCCACGTTGAAGCTGTTGGGGATGTAATAGGTCTGGCCCATCGCAAAGGTGTAGGAATAGACCGACCCGCTCAGCTCAAAATCCACCACCAGCCCGGCCGGCCGGTACGGCGCCTGCGCCACCGCCACCGGCCGGCGGGCGCTCCCCCGCTCGGCCCGCGCGGTGCGCCAGGTCCGCTCGTCCGCCCCACCCGCCCGTGCCTGCCGCGGCAGCGCCGCCCCCAGCGCGGCCAGGGCCTCCCAGCCCACCGATTCCTCCAACACCGCCCCGCCGCCCGGCAAGGGTGTCCAGCTCTTGCGCACGCTCACGGCCTCACCACTCGCACCGCCCGTGCCCACCTGCAAGGCCGGTTCGATGCCTTCCGCCGCGAAGGCGTGACCTACCAGAATCGAGGCCCCGTCAAAGTGAATGCCCACGTGATCCTCTGCCGGCGCCAGCCCCTCGCCCCCCAGTGCCACCCGCTGCACCGCCGGTTCCGGCGCCTCGACGAATTCGGTGACCACCACCAAGCGGGTTGCCCGGGCCTCAAAGCCCGCCGGCGGCTCGGGCAACTGCCGCAACACCACGCTCTGACTAAAACGATTGTGCCGCCACTCCAACACCACGTCGGCCAGCACCCCCTCGAAGGCGTCGCGGGCCACCAGCCGGTGGGGTGACACCAGTTCCAGCGGCGCGCTCGCCCTGACCACCGCCAGCAGTTGCCGCGCGCCGGTTACCTCGTCCAGCCATTCCAGCGCCCGCACCCCGCCCCGCAACCGCGTCCCGGCCGGGGTTTCCAGGTCAAACACGCTCTCGGCGTTCACGTCGTGACTGAAGATCGCTCGCAGCGGGCCGAACCGGGCGATGGCCCCGTCCGGGAAGGACTCGATCAGGTCCCGGCTGGGCTGCCAGGTGCCGGTAGCCGGGTCCCGGTAATGCAGGCCGTTTTCCAGGAGCGTGAACTGGCCCAGCACGCGCCGGGCGGGCGAGCCGTCGGCCAGCGGCACGGTCGCCACGCGCTGGTACACGGCGAAGTCCTGTCCCCGCTCGGCCACTTCCCAGGCGGGGGAGGTTGACGCTTCGGCGGCGGCGCTCTCGGTCGCCGCCCCAGCCGCGACTGCTCCGGCCAGCCACACGCCGGCCAGGCAGGTGGGAATGAAGATAGGACTGCTTTTCATGGGGACCTCCAAGGGTTGTCGGGTGCCGTCACCATAAAACTCCGCAGGAACAGCTTTGGACCAACGCTGAACTTATCGCGCGGTCCCCCCCCCCCGCTGTCAAGGGGTGGAAAGAAAAATTTTTGCGGGGCCGCACCGGAGGCCAGAGGCCAGATACCGGATGCCGGATGCCGGGGGCTGTAGGCCAGAGGGGGGTGAAACGCCAATAGCCAATGACCAATGGCTAATCGCTGATCGCCAATCGCCAGAGGGCAATCGCCAACCAGCCCCTCACCGGCTCCTGGTTTTCCCGGCATTCGCCCCGGAAAGTCCGAAGGGCAAAGTTCGAAGTCCGAAGTCCGAAATCGGATTTTGAATTTGGAACTCAGAAAGGGGGGAAAGGCCGTGGCGTGGAGGCGTGTTTGGGCGCCAGCCTGAATTCCAATCGCCAATCGCCAATCCTCAATCGGCAATTCTCCATCACCAGTCACCGCTTCCCCACTGCTCGCCCGCGGCAGTCCGAAGTCCGAAGGGCGAAGTCCTAAGCCGGTCAAGCCCGACCGGCCAGCCGGAGATAAAGCCGGTACAGGTCCTCGATCATGCGCTCGAGCGGGAACCAGTCGCGCACCAGGGCTTGGCCCTGCCGACCCAGGCGCTGGCGCAGCGCGGGGTCGGCGGCCAGTTCGAGCAGGCGCACCTGCAGCAATGCGCGATCGCCCAGAGGCACTAGAAAACCGGTCTCGCCCTCGCGGCACACCTCACGCGCGCCGTCGCAATCGTAGGCCACCACCGGTCGCGCGGCGGCCAGAGCTTGGGGCAGTGCGCGGGCCAGACCCTCGCGGCGCGACAGGTGCACCACCACATCCATCACACCCACCAGGGCGGGCACCTCCTCGGGCGGGACCAGGCCGGTGAAGATGACGTGTTGGGCCAACCCCAGCGCGCGCGCGCGCGCCTCGAGCCGCGCCCGCCACGTGCCATCGCCGACGAGGAGAAACTTCATCCGCGGGCATTGCCGGACCAGGGCCGGGGCTGCGTCGAGCAGGTCGTCGTGGCCCTTGAGTTTGAAGAGGCGGGCGATTTTCCCGACCACGAAGTCCTCCGGCCGCAGGCCCAGCCGGGCGCGCAATTCGGGGTCGTTGCGGGCGGCGAGGAACGGGGCGAGGTCGAACCCGCTGACAATGCGGGTGAACTGGTCGCGCCGGCCGATGCCCGCGGCCAGGTACTGCTCGGCCATCGCCTGCGCCACGACCACGAAGTGCGTGGTGACCCGGCCGGCCAGGCGCTCGGCGGCGGTGAAGACCGCGTTGGCCAGCGGGCCTTGAAACGGGCCGAACGAGGGGCCGTGGATCGTGTGCACGATCAGCGGCACGCCCGCTGCGCGCGCGGCCAGCCGGCCCAGCACGCCGGCCTTGCCGCTGTGGGTGTGCACCAGGTCCGGCCGCCGTTCGCGAAAGAGCCGCCGCAGGGCCAGATAAGCGCGTGCGTCCCGCCAGGGGTTGACCTCCCGCACCAGGTCGGGCAGGCGGGTGAACAGCCCGGGCACGCCGGTGACGAGGGACTCCAGCGAGCCTTCCGGGCCGGCGGTGGAGCCGGCCACCAGGTCCACTTCCAGGTCGGGGCGTTGGCGCAGGCCGAGGACGGAGGCAACGGTGTTTTCCTGGGCCCCGCCCACGACCAGGCGGGTGATGACGTGCGTGACCCGCATGGGCGGGCTAGGCCCCGCCGGCCTTCAACTGACGCACCCGCTCGGCCACGGCCTTGTACTCCTCGGAGCCGGGAATGCCGTACTTGAGGTAGGTCTCAAAGTGGCGCAGGGCCGCGGCCTTGTCCTGCTTGCGCCAGGCGATTTCACCCAGGCCGAAATATACCGCGAACGACTGCGGTACCATCTTGAGCAAGGTTTCGTAGTCTCGCGCTGCCTCGTCCAGCCGGCCGGCTTGGAGGTACGCGATCGCCCGGTTGAGCAAGGCGGCGGTGTTTTCCGGGTTGGCCTTGAGCAGGGCGTCCAACGGCGGGATGGCCCGGTCGAACTGCTTGATCTGGATGCAGAGCGCCGCCTTGTTGAGCAGCGCGCGCGCGTTGGCGGGGTCCAGCGCGATTTGTGCCTCGATGCTCTCGAGCGCGTTGGTGATCCGGTCAGTGCCCAGGTAAATCTGGGTGAGCGCCTCGAGCACGTTGTCGTTCTTGGGATGGCGCGCGCGCAAGGCCAGGGCCTGTGCCTCCGCGCCCGCCACGTCCCCGCTCACGAAACGGCACATGGTCTCCGCGGTTTGTTCCCAGACCAACACCTCAGTGTTGTCGGGCAGCAGCGACCGCACCCGCCGGAATTCCCCCAGCGCCTGCCGGAAGTACGCGCTCTCCATGAAGAGCAGTCCCAGCCGGTGGGTGAACTGCGCGTGGTCAAACAACCCGTCTTCGACCACCAGTTGGTCCCAGCCGCGCCGCTCCTTGGAAAGGTCCACCGTCGGGGGCTTGTCGAGCGGCCGGACGGTGCCGCCGCGCAACTCGTCGTTGAAGGCGAGGCTGATTTTCGCGGCGGTGTTGGCGGGATTGAGGCGCAAGGCCAGCTCGAGCCAGCGCCGGGCGCGCTCGGGCTGTCCGGCCCGCTGCAACGTCGCCCCCCAGGAAGCCAGGCCGCGCGCGTAAAAGGCATTGACGTAACGGCGCTCCAGCGGTGCGGTGAGCGCCGCCGGCGGCAGGGCCTCGAGGGCGGGGCGCAGTTTTTCCCAGTCTGCCTCGCCGCGCGCCAGTTCCTCGGATGGGAGCGGGCGGACCGCCAGAGGATCTACCGGCCGCGGCTGAAGCCGGAACACCAGGCCGGCGGGGAGCAGTTCCACACGTTCGAAGTAGTACCCCAGGCTGGGGTGCAGGTAAAACACCTGGTTTGACGCCGCCAACGAACCGACCAGCGCCGACAGGATCGCGGGGTCCAACGTCTCCTGCAGTCCGCTTTGCGCGCCGAAGCGCCAGCGGTCGCCGTACCGGCCATGCACCTGCTGGTGGTAAAGGCGGTAAGGCATCAACCGCGTCCACAGCAGCACATGCGCACCTTCGGCTTTCCGGCGGGCCAGGCCGGCCTCAAGCAACAACAGATCGTTTTGGTTGTCGCTCAGAACAAAGGTGTCTTTACCGGGCAGCGAATCCACGAGGTGGTCCGCCAGCCGCGCCAGTTCGCGACCGCTGTTGGCACGGACTGCGGGGAGGTTCTTGACCACCAGAAACACCGCCACTGCCACCGCCGCGGCCAGCGTCAGACCGCCGAGCGCCCGGCCCAACAGGCGCATGCCCGGCGTGACCAGGTAAGCCGCCCGACCCACCGGATCGCGGGCCATCAACAGCAGGTAACCGACGTAATACCCGACCGCCAGCGCCGCCAGGTAGTAAAACGGCAGCAGCGCGCGGCCGAAGCCCAGCGCCCGCGGACTCCAGATGGGGTCGAAGAACACCGACCCCGCCGCGACCAGCATCACCACGTGCATAAACCGGGTGATGAAAGCCGCCATCACCACACCCGCGCGGCTGGTGTCACCCTCCGCGGCCGGCCAGCGCACCGCCATCAGGAACACCGGCAGCACCGTGGTCAGCCCGATGAGCAGGATCGCAAAGGGCGGAAAGCTGGCGAGGGCCATCCGTTGGTTGGCCAGCACGGTGCGGAGATAAGTGCCGAAGCCCGCGCCATCCGGGCCTTGCGTGACCGCCGCCACCGCGGGCAGCAACAGATACAGGCTCAAGCCGGCCACCCCGGCCACGACGAGCCGCCCCACAAAGCGCCGGTTGAAAAAGTCAAAACCCTTTATCCAGATCAGGGCCACCACGAAGCACGGGAAGAACGCGATCATTGCGTAGTTGTTCGCCACGGCCAGGCCGTAGATAAATGCCAGCGTGGTCAGGAGGTTCTCCTGGCCGGACACCCGGTATTCGAGCAGGCACCAGACCACGGTGGCGAACAGCAACAGGTCAAGCATCTCGCCCGTGGCCACCGTGGCGTTCTCCCAGAACGTGAGCTGCAAGCCGCACACCAGCGCTGCGCAGACCGGCCCCACCCAGGCCAGCGGCGTGCTCAGCAATCCGAACTCGCTCCGCTCTCGTTGCCGTGCCTCGCGGGTGCGGTCAAACGGCAGGAGCGCCACCGAGCGCGCCAGCAGGGCGAGCGTGAGCGCGGCGAACAGTGCGGTCAGGAGGTTCAGCGCCACCGGCAGCACCGAGCCCGGCAGCCAGCGGAACGGGTAGGTGACCAGGAAGTGGAGCGGCGCATACAGCGTGGGCGACCAATCCCAGCCGGCCACGCGGGCCACGACGGGCAGGCTGGTCAGTTGCAGCCAGCGGTTGAGCGTGAGCGCGTAAACCAGCAGGGCCGCAGCGGCGACCAGCCACGGCAGCCGGGCCCGGGTGAAGTCCCGCAGCGAACGATCCTCAGCAGTTTCCATAGCAGTTGGAGGTCAGTGGTGCCGCGAGTTGAAACGAAGCCCCGCCGGCTGGCAAGGCTGCTCTGTCGGACAGCGCGGTGCCGGGCGTTCGCTCCCCGCGCCCCGTCAAGATGGGACCAGCGAGAACCCAGGCCGTAACTGCGTTGTCTGCACGCCCGCGGGTTAAAGCCTGAAATCCTGCCCGACGGGTTTGCCAGTCGCGCGAGAGGCGTCTAGCCTTGGCGCGTGGGCATCAACAGTCTGACCTCAGGGAAGCTTCCCTCCCTGGCCTTCGATCATCAGCCGCGGACGCGCCTGATTTTCGACGCCGGTGCGTTGGCCCGGCTGGGCGAGCTGGCCCGCGAACTGGGCGCGCGGCGGGTCCTGATTGTCACCGATCCCGGCATCGTCCGCGCCGGCCACGTGGCGCGGGCGGAGCGGTCGCTGAGTGACGCCGGCCTGGCTGCGGCGGTGTTTGACGCCGTGCGCGAGAATCCGACCACACTGGACGTGGCGCGCTGCGTACAGTCGGCGCGCGCGTTGCAAGCCGACCTGTTGGTGGGTCTGGGCGGTGGCAGCTCGATGGACACCGCCAAGGGCTGCAACTTCATTCTCACCAACGGCGGCGAGATGCGCGATTACTGGGGCGTGGGCAAGGCCGCGCGGCCGATGCTGCCGCTGATCGCCGTACCCACCACGGCCGGCACGGGCAGCGAGTGCCAGTGTGCCGCGCTGATTGCCGATGAGGTGACGCATCAGAAGATGGCCTGCCTCGATTCCAAGGCAGCGGCGCGCATCGCCCTGCTGGACCCGGAGCTCACGCTTTCGCAGCCGCCGGCGGTGACCGCGCACACGGGTGTGGACGCGCTGGCGCACGCGGTGGAAACGGCGGTGACGCGCCGGCGCAACCCGATTTCCCTGATGCATTCACACGAGGCGTTCAAACGGCTGATCCCCGCCTTCCCGCGCGTGCTGGCAGCCCCGGACGACCTCACCGCCCGGGCGCAGATGCTGCTGGCCTCGTCGCTGGCCGGCCTGGCCATCGAGAACTCAATGCTGGGCGCCGCGCACGCGTGCGCGAATCCGCTGACCGCTCAATTCGGCGTGGTGCATGGCGAGGCAGTGGGAGTGATGTTGCCACACGTGGTGCGGTTCAACGCCGCCGAGCCGGCCGCGCAACTGGCCTACGCGGAACTGGCGTCCGCACCGGAAATCGCCAGCGTGAGCGACGGTTTGGAATCGGCGGTCAACGCCCTCGTGGCCGCCCTGGAATCGTTGCTGAACCGCGCCGGCATCGCCCGTTCGCTAGCGGATCTGGGCGTGCCGCGCGCCGCGATTCCAGACCTGGCCGCCGGCGCCACGCGGCAATGGACGGCGCAGTTCAATCCCCGCCCGGTAGCGGAGCCGGATTTCCAAGCGCTGTACGAAGCCGCCTTCGAGCCGCGCCCGGACCCGGCACCGGAGGCCCTTCCGGCTTGAGCAGACGCGGGTTTGCGTTCCGTGTCCCACTCGGCCAGAGTCGCCGCCCATGAGCAAGCGGTTCTACATCACCACCGCCATAGACTACGTCAACGGCCAGCCACATCTCGGCCACGCTTACGAGAAAGTGATCGCCGATGTGATGGCGCGGTCGCGGCGCAGCCTGGGGATGGAGGTGTTTTTTCTGACCGGGACAGACGAGCATGGTCAGAAGGTCCAGCAGGCCGCCGCCGCCGAGGGCAAGTCACCGCAGCAGTATTGCGACGAACTGGCGGCCCGGTTCCAGGAGTTGACCACGGTATTGAACCTCTCGAACAACGAGTTCATCCGCACGACGCAATCCCGGCACAAGCGGGTGGTGGCCGCGTTGCTCAACCACCTCCACGCCCGCGGCCAGCTCTACAAGGCGCCGTACCGCGGGTGGTATTCGTGGAAGGAGGAAACCTTCCTGACCGAGCGCGACCGGCGCGAGGACGGCACATTTGACCCGGTCTGGGGCGAGGTGCGGGAGATCGTCGAGGAAAACTGGTATTTCCGCATGGGCCAGTACCAGCAGTGGCTCACGGACTACATCGAGGGGAACCCGCACTTCGTGCAACCGGACTACCGGCGCAACGAGGTGCTGGGCTTCCTGAAATCCGACGTGCTCGAGGATCTGTGTATCAGCCGGCCCCGGGCCCGCCTGAGCTGGGGCATTCCGCTGCCGTTCGACCCCGACTACGTGAACTACGTGTGGTTCGACGCGCTCACGAACTATTACAGCCTGCCGGTGGCGCTGGGCGACGTGGACGCGGCCAAGCCGCTGGGGGAGTTTTACCAGTCCGAAATCCAAGACCCGAAATCCGAAATCCGGCTCTGGCCGGCGGACATTCACGTGATCGGCAAGGACATCGTGAAGTTCCACGCCGTGTACTGGCCCATCATGCTGCATGCCGCCGGCATCCCGCTGCCCCGCCAGGTGCTGGCACACGGCTGGTGGCAGAAGGACGGCGCCAAGATGAGCAAGACCACCGGCAACGTGGTGGACCCCTTCGCCGTGATCGCCGAATGGGGCGTGGACGCCTTCCGCTATTATGTAGTGCGAGAACTCGACATCGGCCCCGACGGCAACTGGACCGACGCCGGCTTCAAGACCCGCTACCAGGCGGAACTGGCCAACAGCCTGGGCAACCTCGTCAATCGCTCGCTGGCCATGCTCCGGCGCTACCGCGCGGGCGTGGTCCCACCCCGCGCCAGCGAACTGGCCGCCGAGGTGGACCGCGCGGGGCAAGAACTCGCCGGCCACTGGCGTGCCAACCGGCTCCAGGCCGGCCTGCTGACCATTTGGGGCCTGATCAACCGGGCCAACCAGTACGTGGACCAGACTGCGCCATTCAAGCTGGCCAGGGACCCCGCGCAAGACGCTCGCCTCGACGCTGTGCTTTACACCCTGGCGGAGACGTGCCGGGTGCTGGCCGTGATGCTCTGGCCGTACCTGCCGGGCACCGCGACGCGAATAAACCAACAATTGGCGCTGTCCGACTCCCCCGCGCGTTATGCGGCGGTGGGTTGGGGGGGGCTGCCGCCCGGCCACACCATCGGCGAGCCGCAACCGCTGTTCCCCCGGAAAGACTGAGTCGGAGCGAGGCGATTGGATCGTGGAGCGCACCGCCTGACGCGAAAGCCGGTCGGGGAAAGCGGGGCCGCGTATGCACCCCCACTCCACTCGGCCGTCCCGGCTGAGACTACAGAACCAAAGTGCGCCGGGCGTAAGCCGGCAAGGGCCTGGGACCGGTTTTCAGGTGGAAGCATTTCCGAGCGAAAGGGATCGAATCGCGACTGCTCACGGTTGTTTTTAACCTGAAAAACTAAGTTCGAAAGAGATCGTTCTGCTCGAAGGTTTTGGGGAAGATGGGGTTAGGTATGAAAACCCGATTCCCGACCCCGAACAGAACGAGGCCCCGTCCTTGTAAGCCGCTTTTTGGCTCGGGCCAAGTCCTTTTGCGCGACACGCCCAAGCCGGTCACGCCCTTTGGCGGGCTGGTGGTGTTCATCGAGTTTCTCCAGAAACTCGGTTACGCCGCCCAAGTGCAGGCGCTGCTGCCCTTCCAGTTGACCAGTCCCAATGCGATTGATCCGGCCCAGACGCTGACGGCCTTTATCTTTGCCGTGGTGGCGGGAGCACGGC